>ERZ827496.11-NODE-11-length-229004-cov-8.501365_pt1 | contig 229004 bp, 195 predicted proteins | sample MGYA00519769_ERZ827496 | MGnify/ENA primary metagenome ERZ827496 (study PRJEB31778, sample SAMEA3449327) | human gut metagenome | biome: human gut; feature: human-associated habitat; material: faeces | place: United Kingdom | collected 2010/2012 ...
CTGACGATACAAAAATTTATTATTTTTTATTGTCCTCTTGACGGGGAGCATACCAGGTACACCTCCGGGGGGTTTTTGCATTTCAAAATATTTTGTTATATTTTTATACTTTAAACCGATACCCAACACCCCATATCGTCTCGATATACTGCGGGTTGGATGTATCCACTTCTACTTTCTCACGAATCTTCTTGATATGCACCGTTACCGTTGCAATATCCCCGATGGACTCCATATCCCAGATCTCCCGGAATAACTCTTCTTTCGAATATACGTGGTTCGGATGGCTCGCAAGGAATGTCAGCAGGTCGAATTCCTTCGTCGTAAATGTACGTTCTTCTCCGTTCACCCACACACGTCTTGCAGTTGTATCAATCTTCAGTCCTCTGATCTCGATCACTTTATTCTTCTCTGCCGCACTTCCGGTCAGACGGTCATATCTTGCCAGATGCGCTTTTACTCTCGCCACCAGTTCACTTGGACTAAACGGCTTTGTCATATAATCATCCGCACCGAGCCCCAGTCCCCTGATCTTATCGATATCATCTTTCTTCGCAGATACCATCACGATCGGTGTATTCTTCACATCACGCACCTGACGGCAGATATCGAATCCGTCTGTTCCCGGCAGCATCAGATCCAGGATCAGAAGATCATAATCTTCGTTCAGTGCTTTCTGAAGTCCTATATCTCCGTCAGTTGCAACCTCTACGGTGAACCCGCTCAGTTCCAGATAATCCCGTTCCAGATCTGCAATTGCTTCTTCGTCTTCTACTATTAATATCTTACTCATTGACTGGTACCTCCTGATACTTTCTTAGTACAAAATACATTGTCGTTCCGGTCTCTTCTCTGCTTGTTGCCCAGATCTTACCGCCGTGTTCTTCTACAATCTTCTTTACTACAGACAAACCGATTCCACTTCCTCCGGTGGACGAATTTCTCGACGCATCGGTCCGATAAAATCGGTCAAAGATATTCGGCAAGTCTTTTGCTGCAATTCCTTTTCCGTTGTCTTCCAGTTCAATCTGTACAAAATCTCCTACATCTTTGACACGCAGATTGATCATTCCCTTTGGTTTGTCCATATATTTCAACGAATTGTTGACAATATTGTGAATCACACGTTTTACCTGCTCCGGGTCTGCAATGATCCGTACATTCTTCTCTACATAATTAAAATAACCAAATCCTACATTCTGTGCTGCCAGTTCAACCGACAGGTCATCCGCACAGTCGTTGAAATATTCATTCGCCGACACGATATTAAAATTGTAAGGGATCTTATTCGTATCGATCTTAGAATATAATGTCAGCTCATTGATCAGCGTATTCATCTCTGTCGCTTTATTGTAGATTGTTCTGACATACCGGTCTATCTTCTCCGGTGTATCTGCAACACCATCTATAATTCCTTCGGCATAACCTTTGATCGTTGTCACAGGTGTCTTCAGATCATGTGAAATGTTACTTATCAGTTCTTTACTTTCTTTGTCATATTTCAATTTTTCTTCGGCACTTTCCTTCAGGCGTCCTCTCATCTCTTCCAGGCTCTGGCAGAGTTTTCCAAGTTCATCGTCAGCCTCCGGTTTCAACTCAAAATCCAGATTCCCATCCTTGATATTCTGCGCCGCTGTCTGCATCTTGCCGATCGGCCCCATAACCGCACGGTAAATCCATATAATAAGAGCTGCCGAAGTAAGTATCAGTATCACTACAATTCCAATCAGGATTTCGCAGAAAAACTGTCCAACCTCCGGAATTACATTGGATACATCTGACACAATGAACGCACTTCCCTTATTGCCGTCATCATATCTGAAATCTACCTGTTTTACCAATGCTTCTGCATCTCCGCCAAGATAAATTCCGTTCTCCGATGTTGTATCTGTATCTCCATATCCAGGCAATTGTTCGATCACCGCTTTTACACGATCATCATCGCTGCCCGTATATACGATTGTTCCGTCTTTTCTCACCAGCAGGTATGCATTCTTATTCTCCAGTTTTTTATTAAACTGATCCAGTTCTGTCGCATCTTCCATCTCAGATGCCTGTTCTGACATATCCTTCAGTTCATGATACGGCTTCTCCGTAACACGTGCAAGTACCTGCATGGAATTCGTAAAATCAGAAATCGTCGTTCCTGTAATCCCATAATTCTTCTCCACCACTCCGATCTGATAGCGGCATACCATTGAAACCATCATGGCTGCCATAAGGACCGGTATAATAATAATCGTAAAAAATGCTATAACTAATCGCGTTTTCAGCTTCATGTATCTGTCCTCCACTAAAAAAAATTATAGCATGAAAAATGGGTGCTTCACACCAAAGCACCCATAAACTTTTATAAAATTTCTATAAATATTTTTTCAGATCTTCTACTTTGTCCAGTTTCTCCCATGGAAGATCAATATCTGTACGTCCGAAATGTCCGTAAGCCGCTGTCTGTTTGTAGATTGGTCTTCTAAGATCAAGCATCTGAATGATTCCTGCCGGGCGGAGATCAAAATTCTCACGAACGATCTCTACCAGTTTATCATCTTCTACTGCACCTGTTCCGAATGTATCTACCATGATAGATGTCGGATGTGCTACACCGATTGCATAAGACAACTGAATCTCACATTTCTTGGCAAGTCCTGCAGCAACAATATTCTTGGCAACGTAACGTGCTGCATAAGCAGCAGAACGGTCAACCTTTGTACAGTCTTTTCCAGAGAAAGCCCCGCCGCCGTGACGTGCCATTCCACCGTAAGTATCTACGATGATCTTACGTCCTGTAAGTCCACTGTCTCCGTGTGGTCCGCCGATTACAAAACGTCCTGTCGGGTTGATGAAGAACTTTGTCTTCTCATCTACCATGCCCTCTGGAATGATTGCATCGAATACATATTTCTTAATATCTTTATGAATCTGATCCTGTGTCACTTCCGGATCATGCTGTGTCGAAAGTACGACTGCATCCAGACGTGCCGGAACACCATTCTCATCATATTCAACCGTAACCTGTGTCTTTCCATCCGGTCTTAAGTACGGAAGTGTTCCGTTCTTTCTTACTTCTGTAAGCTTTCTTGAAAGCTTGTGTGCAAGTGCGATCGGGTATGGCATATATTCCGGTGTCTCATCAGAAGCATAACCGAACATCATTCCCTGGTCTCCGGCTCCGATTGCATCAATCTCTTCTTCTGACATTGTATGCTCTTTTGCTTCAAGTGCTTTATCAACACCCATAGCGATATCTGTAGACTGTTCATCAATTGCTGTGATCACACCGCAAGTCTCTGCATCAAATCCATATTTTCCTCTTGTATATCCAATCTCTTTGATCGTATCACGAACGATTTTCTGAATATCAATATATGCATTTGTTGTAATCTCACCCATAACAAGAACCATACCTGTTGTTGTTGCTGTCTCACATGCAACACGGCTCATTGGATCCTGCTCCATCAATGCATCCAGAATGGCATCTGAGATCTGATCACACATTTTATCCGGATGTCCTTCAGTTACTGATTCTGACGTAAATAATCTTCTTTCCACGTTCTTTTCTCTCCTTCTTTTCTAAAAAACAGTTCCTGCATTCTTTCTCTTGGGATTGTCTGTATCTCCAGAACCTGCCACCGGCAGCTTCTTCCGAACGCATGGCGTTTTAAAAACCGTCCACTTATATAAGTGGACGGTTTGATATCTTCATAAACCAATCCTCTTATTGTTCGATCACTCGCTCAGGCTGGCACCTTCCTACAATGGGGTTGCCGCAGTTTCACAGATCCTTTGTATCTCCACTGCTCTGAATAAGAGAAAGTTTGCTTTTATTAAGTTATTTTTGATACGACTAAGACTTTACTCTATTTTCCCTGTACTGTCAATAGACATATATAAGAAAATGTATCATCTAGCCTACTTTTAATTTGAACTTCTGAATCGCTTTTTCAGAATCTACTCTTTCGATGATTCCACCAATGCTGCGAAGTTTCTCTTCGAATCTTTCATATCCTCTCTGGATATATACGATGTCATCTACAATTGTGATTCCATCCGCTGCAAGACCCGCGATGCAAAGTGCGGCTCCTGCACGAAGATCCGGTGCACTTACTCTTGCTCCGGAGAATTCTGCCACGCCTTCGATCGTTGCGGAATTGCCTTCTACCTTTACATTGGCTCCCATTCTTGCAAGCTCATCCAGATATTTGAAACGGTTTTCAAAAATACTCTCTGTAATGATACTTGTCCCCTTACATAAGGCCAGTGTCACGCCGATCTGCGGCTGCATATCTGTCGGGAATCCAGGATACGGAAGGGTCTTCACATGTGTGCTTGTAAGATCTCCCTTTGATACGACACGTACAGCATCGTCGAATTCTTCCACTTCACAGCCGATTTCTACCAGTTTTGCGATCGTAGCTTCCAAATGCTTCGGAATAACATTTAGTACCGTTACATCTCCCCTGGTAGCTGCTGCTGCGAACATGAATGTTCCTGCTTCAATCTGATCCGGGATCACAGAATATTCTGTGCTGTGGAGACGCTGTACACCACGGATCTTGATCACGTCTGTACCTGCTCCTCTGATGTTGGCTCCCATGCTGTTCAGGAAGTTTGCAACGTCTACAACGTGCGGCTCTTTCGCAACATTTTCCAGAATGGTAAGTCCTTCTGCCATAGCTGCTGCCATCATAACATTGATGGTTGCTCCAACACTTACAACGTCAAAATAAATATGTTTTCCAACAAGACGGTCTGCTTCTGCAACAATCTTGCCATGTTCGATATCTACATCTGCACCAAGTGCACGGAATCCTTTGAGATGCTGGTCAATTGGTCTGCTTCCGATATTGCATCCTCCCGGAAGTGCAACTTCGGCACGTCTGTACTTTCCAAGTAATGCTCCGAGAAGATAGTACGAAGCACGGATTTTCTTAATGTAATCATACTCGATATCTACATTCTTAATGCTGGCTCCGTTAATCTTCACTGTATGACGGTCAACACGATGTACCTGTGCTCCAATCCCCTCGATTGCGTCAATCAGTACGTTAATGTCATTTACATCCGGTAAGTTATCGATCAATACAGTTTCATCTGTCATGATTGCTGCCGCAAGAATTGCAAGTGCTGCATTCTTCGCACCACCGATTTCCACTTCTCCCACAAGCGGATGACCGCCCTTAATAATATACTGTTCCATCAATTACACCTCATTAATATTTATATAAATCTCTATCTACAATAAATCTATTCTTAATCTGCTATTCTATCTTTCTGCAAATCTGTTTCAATTATCTAATTCTAAATATCTCTAAATCTAATTTTTCTAAAATTCGTGCATAAATTTCTGCATCACAATATAACCCCTAAAAAGGGTTCGCGCCTATTATAGCACAAATTTTCCAATTGTAAAATATTTTTTACAGTTATGTAATTTTATTGTAACATATTCCAATTGTTCTATCTATACTTGTGCACTTTTACTCCCCTAATGCATCTAATACCGATTCAATCGTATCTTCCAGCTTCTGATTATCTTCACACACTGTAATATCTGCATACTTTTCAAAAAGCTTTACTCTTTCATCATACAGATCTTTGAGCGTCTGTCCGTCACGCAATACCACTCCACGGCCTTTGGCATTTTTAAGTCTGCTGTTTATTGTCTCAAAGGATGCCTGTAAATATACGACTTTGCCGATTTCTTTATAATGTTTCATCGCATTTTCACAATATACTACGCTGCCTCCCGGCGAGATAACGGTACGTTCCGCTTTCACCTGTGCATTGACCCGGTCTTCTACTTTCAGGAAGCCATCCGGTCCAACGTCAGCAATAATATCTTTCAGAAGTTTCCCTTCTGATTCCTGAATCAGAATATCTGTGTCTACAAATCTGTATCCCAGTCTCTTTGCAATTACCACACCAACTGTACTTTTCCCGACTGCCGGCATTCCGATAAAAATAATGTTATTATCTGCCATGATGTGCCCTCCTGTATGTTATGTTCTGATTTTTTCTTTCATTTGAAAACTATAATTATCACCGCACAGTATAACATACAAGAGGGCGAAGTGGAAGTTTTTTTCCAGATGCCCTCTTGTAGATCAATATATTTTTTTACGTATCTCTCTATGTTCCACACGTCTCCTGCAAAGTTCCTGATATGTCATAACCTCGATCAGATCCATAAGCCAGGCACCCGGGTTCTCTTCTTCCTTCTCCGCCTTATCATAGATCCTGCGGCACATCAGACGAAGCTGCAGGCGGTCCGGATATTCATCATACATCATACTTCCGTCATATTCCATTCTGTCACATTCCTCTTCCATATAAGGAAGTACTCTCTTCGCCGTATCCGGGTAAATGCTTTTCATATAGTCATAGTCTCTTCTCGCATTCCGGTCATCATTATACAGCAGCGGAACCGGATAAGCCATATAGAACGGTAATTTGTTCTCCATAATCCTGATTGCTCCTTGGCGGTTCTATCTGTATTAAGATATGCACGGGGACATCAATCGGTGAATGAGAAACTATCTCTTCTAATTGAATGTTATCTCATATTTTTCAATATTAACGGTTGCCGCTTCATCACTAGTAAATATAATTTCATTTGCTTCCAATGGCGTAGGAATGACCACACTTGCCGTCTGCTCTCCATCATTAATAAATAATTCTACAGAATATCTGTCCATGATAAAATGTAGTTTCGGCGCATGATGTTTTTCCGCAATTTCTATCTTTCTCACACAGACAACATCCGCATTTACACCACTGTAGGTCCGGTCAATTTCAATCTGATGTTTTTCCGGATAATATGTAAATGTTGTTGTATATTCTTCATTATGTGCCACATCTACCTTGAACTCCCTACCTTCTACGTTCGTAAGTTCTACCGTCATGTCAATCACCCGGCCATTGATACCATCCAAAGACATCTGTCCGCTAATTTTCTGTTCTGTATAGATGATTGGATTTTTCTTATACTTTTCCAGTTCTCTCACCGGACTTTGCCAGATTTTCCCATCTTTGATTTTTAATTCTCTTGGGAGTGTCATCATTCCCTGCCATTTCTGTCCTTTTGTCATGACACGTGCATCCCACGACTTCATCCATGCGACCATGATCCGCCTGCCATCCGGAAGCTCTGTTGTCTGTGGTGCATAAAAGTCCAGTCCATAATCTAGGCTTCTCTTTTTCTCCCATGCAAAATTCGATATTTCTTTTTCTGCATCTCCAATAATATAAATGGAATTATGACCGTTATGAAATTCGTACTTTTGAGCATGCATATTCTGCGGAGAACAAATGATTACAGGATACCCGTCTACTTCCAGATAATCCGGACACTCTAACATATCTCCATTCTTTCCGTCATTTCTCAAAAGGACTTTTTCATACCGCCAGTTTTTATAGTCCGCACTGCTAAATAAGACTATTTGCCCACAATTTTCCTCATAGCGATTGCCTACAACACAATAATATCTGCCATCCTTTTTCCATATTTTCGGATCACGGAAGTCTTTTCTGTCAAATTTCTCCGGCATGATATCTCCTTTTATAACTGGATTATCCTGCCATTTTTCATAAGTCTTCCCATCTCCAATGGCAATGCACTGATTCTGGATTTCTTTTCCGTCTTTCTGGCTTACTCCTGTATAAAGCAGCACATGCTTTCCATCAGCTTCTACTGCACTTCCCGAGAAACATCCTATGTGATCATAATCCTGATCAGGTGCCATAGCTACCGGATATGCTTCCCATTTTAGCAGATCTTCGGTCACCTGATGCCCCCAGTGCATCGGTCCCCATTCTGTTTTATATGGATAGAACTGATAGAACAAATGTACTTTTCCCTGGTATACAGAGAAACCATTCGGGTCATTCATCCATCCTGCTTCCGGTGTCACATGGAATAATGGTTTTTCTTTTTCATCTATGTGATTCTGTCTGATATATTCATTGGCTTTTTCAAGCATACGTTCTTCCTCTTCTATTCTAAATCATTCTGCTCCGATTACCTGCTCTGTTTCCTTATCAAAGAAATGCATCTTATGTGGCATAAAGGTAAATTCCACCTCATCTCCCACCTGGCTTACTTCATATTTTGATACTCTTGCAATCGTTACGCTTCCTCCAAAGTCAAAATACAGATTATTCTCATTTCCCATAATCTCCGTATTGTCAATAACTGCTTTCTGATGACTTCCATAAACGTCCAGATTAGTTGTATCAAACTTAATGTCTTCTCCTCTGATTCCCATGATAACTTCTGAATATCCTGCAATACGTTTTGCAATTGCTTCCGGAAGTTCCACTATATTGCCATCTGCAAATATCAATTTCTTTCCGTCTACTTTCACATCATAAAAATTCATCTGCGGAGATCCTATAAATCCCGCAACAAATTTATTCACCGGATGCTCATACAGATCCATTGGTTTACCAACCTGCTGGATCACTCCATCTTTCATGATTACTATGCGGTCTGCCATTGTCATGGCTTCTACCTGGTCATGCGTGACATAGATGGTTGTACTTCCAAGATTTCTGTGTAACTTACTGATCTCATTTCTCATGCTGACACGCAGTTTTGCATCCAGGTTAGAAAGTGGCTCATCCATCAGAAAGACTTTCTGGTCTTTTACAATCGCTCTTCCAAGTGCCACTCTCTGTCTTTGTCCACCTGATAAATTCTTAGGCTTACGGTAACGATATTCTTCGAGTCCCAGGATATCAATTGCCCAGTCTACTTTTTTCTTGATCTCATCTGCCGGAACCTTCATGTTCTTCAATCCATAAGAAATATTTTTTTCTACCGTCATATGTGGATACAGTGCATAGTTCTGGAACACCATAGAGATTCCTCGATCCGCCGGTGCAACCTCATTCACACGTTTTCCATCAATAAAAAGGTCTCCACTTGTAATCTCTTCAAATCCTGCGATCATTCGGAGTGTTGTGGATTTACCGCATCCGGATGGTCCTACAAATGCGATAAATTCTTTTTCTTCTATATCTAAGTTAAAGTCTGTCACGGAATTCTTATCGTTTCCTGCATATTTTTTACATATATTTTTAAATTCGATAAAGCTCATCTTTTAGCCCTCCTTGGAACCTGTTGATATTACACCCTCTACGATCTGTTTTGAGAAGAGTGAATAGATAATAATGACCGGAATTGTTACCATTGTGATAACTGCAAGGGTCTGTCCTGTTGTTGTGTTATCATTTGATGTAATCGCATTCAGACCAATCTGTGCTGTCAGAAGATCACTGGATGTAAATACAAGTGACGGCCACAGATAATCATTCCATACATTCAGGAATGTAAATACACTAACCGTTGCCACTACACTCTTTGACATTGGAAGAACCATAGTAAAAAAGTATTTTACCGGTCCACAGTGATCTAACTGTGCTGCCTCATATACATCATCCGGAAGTCCCAGGAATACCTGACGGAACAGGAAAATGTTAAACGGATTCACGATCATTGGAAGTACATATCCAAGCACCGTATTCAGAAGTCCAAGTTTTGCAATGATCAGGAAATGTATCGTAATGATCGTCTCCATCGGTACGATCATCAGAAGCATAATGATCAGAAGCCAGCGTTCTCTGAATGGAAAATTAATCTTAGCCAATGCATATCCTGCCAGTCCATTTACAATTACACCAAGTACGATCAATATTGCTGCATAGAACAAAGTATTACACATATATCGTACAAATCCTGTATTTGTTAATACAGATACATAATTTTCAAAGAAATTGCCGTTCAATGCCGGTGGAATGAATGCCGCCATACTGTTCATATCAGCAGTGATTGCCGCGTCTGGTTTGAATGAGTTTGCCAGCATCCAGATAACCGGGAACAGGAACAACAATGATACGATCAGAAGTACGACCGTCAGTATCCAATTATTTCTTTTTTGCTTTTTTGTTAACATTCTGATCCTCCTTATCTCTTGTTGCGATTGTCTGGATCACGGTCAGTATCATTACAAAGAATGCGAATACAATAGCCATTGTAGATGCCAGTCCAATTTCCCAGTTAACAGTACCTGTTTCATATATATCATACACAACCGTATACGTTGAATTCGATGGTCCTCCTCCGGTCATAACCATTGGCTGTACCAACATACGGAATGCTCCGATCGTAATCGTAATTAAAACGAACACACACAATGGTTTCAATTCCGGCAGGGTAATGTCCTTGAATTTCTGCCACGGTGTTGCATGGTCCATCTCGGCCGCTTCATAAAGTGCCGGATTGATTGCCTGGATTCCTCCCAGGAAGATGATCATCTGATATCCCATTCCCTGCCATGCACTCATGATCGCGATGGATGGAAGCGCCTGACTGGCACTGTTGATGAATGGCTGTGCATCAATTCCAAAGAAAGAAAGGATTGCATTCATAATTCCTTCCGGGCTGTAGATCTGGATCCACAGTGTTGACACAACAGCAAGTGACATGACCACCGGAACAAAGAATGCTACTTTGAAATACTTCTTACAATGCGTCACTTTATTAATCAGAAGTGCCAGCACAAGCGCTCCAATTCCCTGTAGCGGAACAATAATGATCACAAACTTTACGGTATTAAAAAATGCCTGTGAAAACACATCATCTTTAAAAATCTGAATATAGTTGTCCAGTCCGACAAAATGCGTAAGTCCCGGATTTAAAGCAAAGAAATCAGTAAAACTGAAAATCAATGTCAGGATCATCGGCAGGAATAAAAATATCGTAAGTAACACAAGTGCCGGTCCAAAAAACGCCATTCCCATAATGGATTCTGTTCTTTTCTTCATTATTTCATCACATAACGCTTTAATTTTGCGTTAATCCTTTCTACAGATTTATCCAGTTCTGTCTTCGCATCATTATCGGTAAGTACCGAATTTTCCAATACTTCCTGTACCGATGCACTAACCTGTGGATATACAGGTGTTTTTGATCTTGGATGTCCATATTTACTCAGCTGATGATATAAGGCTTTATAATTCTCATCTTCTTCAAAAATCGGACTGCTCTCAAACGCTTCATATGTAGATGGGAAACTCTTACTTTCATCCCACAGACGCTTTCCACTTTCTACACCACTCATCCACTGTACCAGCTTTGTCGCACCTTTTAGTTTCTTCGTCTTTGATGATGCCGCAAATGCCCAGGAACCGGTTGGTGTATATCTTCCGCCATCCCAGTTATCGGATACTACATATGGTGCAACTCCAAGGTTTACATCCGGATAGTTATTATAGATTGTATTTACTTCCCATGCCCCGTCGAACTTAAATGCTGCTCTTCCGCTTTCGAACAGGTCTGTGATCTGTACTTTAGACATATATCCATTATCCAAAAACGATTTAAAATAATTCACTGTTTCCAGATTCTCTTTTGAATTGAATACACCGTTCACCTTCAGTCCATCTTTATTTACAAAGTCACCGCCATTTGACCAGAAAAACGGTGCATAATAATAAATCGTAGCTTCTCCTGTCGGGAAAGTCATATCCAGCGCATAACCTTTTTTCTTCTCTACTACCGGCTGTACTTTCTTTAACACCTCTGTGAATTCACTCCATGTCCATGGGTGATCTGCATCTGGAACTTCTACACCTGCTTCTGCGAGAATATCTTTGTTATAATAAAGTCCCACGCTGGATTCCATTGCTCCAAGCGCATAGAGCTTGTTATTATACGTTCCCTGCTGAATAATGGAATCCAGATACACGCTCTTTTCTTCGTCTGTTAATTTTGCAAGCGGCTGGATAATTCCGTTCTCTGCATATGCCGCTATATTAGGGCCATCAACAGTAAGCACATCCGGCAGATCTCCTGACATCACGGATGCATTGATCTTATCCGAATAGCCTCCACCACTGTCATTTCGTGGAATAAATTCAATATCTGCAAAATATTTCCCATCATATTTCTTATTAAATGCATCTACAGATTTCCTGTAGCACTGTCCTTCTTCTGTGTCTTCGATTGAATGTACCCAGATAGAAAGATATTCTTCGCCTTTGTCATATCCCTTTACTTCTCCTGGTTGCGGCTGTTTATCTCCACACCCCGTCAATGCCATTGCAAAGAATGCTGCCAGCAGTACCCCTACTGTTCGTTTCTTCATAGCTTTCTCCTTTCAGATTCACGATTGCGTAACCAGTTAAGTAACCGGTTACTTTATATGCTCATAATACTATCCAGAATCTTACTTGTCAATAGATTTCAAAGAAAAAGTTACCGGTTACTTAACTAGTTATTTTTTGTTTGATTTTTTTCAATGCACTTGCTATACTGATAATATACATTATAAGGAAGAGGATTTACATGAAACAGAAAAAAGTAACTTTTGCAGATATAGCCGCTTATACAGGCTTTTCAAAAACTACCATTTCCAGATATTTTAATAATCCGGATTCTCTGACTCTTGAAAATCAGGAAAAAATCACTCATGCACTGGATGTCCTTGGATACCAGGAAAATAAGCTCGCCAAAGTACTGGCTAATGGAAAAAGTGAATTTGTTGGAATTATCATCCCCAACCTGTATCTTCACTATTACTCTGAGATGTTAAACCAGTTACTTTCTACTTACGAAAAGTATAATTATAAATTTCTTGTATTCATTGGAAATAATAAAAAAGAGATTGAAGAAAAATATATTCATGAACTGATGGCTTATAAGATTGAGGGACTTATTGTCTTAAGCAATACCATTTCGTCTGAAGAACTTGCTTCTTATAAACTCCCGGTTGTCACGATTGAGCGGGAATGTGACCATGTCTGCAGCGTGTCTACAGACAACTATCTGGGTGGTGTTCAGGCAACCAGTTTGTTGATACGTAATAAATGTGATGTTATTTTACACATCAATTCCATATTCCCAGATACACTTCCAACCTATGGACGTATCCGGGGATTCGAAGATATCTGTAACGAACACCATGTCGTTCACGAATTAATCCAAAGAAATCTTGGAAACACTTATCAGGAAACCCTGACTCAACTAAAAAACATATTTAACGAAATTGAAGAAAAATATCCCTCACAAAAAAAGGGGGTCTTTCTTGCAAATGACACTTATGCCAGTATGTTCCTGAATCTGATATTTCAAAAATACGGGAAACTCCCGAAAGACTATCAGATTGTCGGATTCGATGATTCTCCTATTGCAAGCGAAGCTATCCTTCCAATCACAACCGTTGGACAACAGATTGAAAAAATTGCGCAGACTGCCATGGAACTTCTGGTTCTCCAGATGAATGAAATGAAAAAAAGGAAACCGGCTCCTTTAAAAGAGCCGGTTCATAAGCAGATTACGCCTGTATTGATCCGACGTGATACTACGGATTAACATACTGAATAATACTTGCCGTGTGCAAATGGTGGATCTCCTGAAGTTTTTGGATTACTTCGGGAGATTCTTTTCGTTTCTTTTCATTAATTCTTCAGCCGTTTTTGAATGACATTTATATCTTCTTCTAATTCATCTGCAATCTGTTCTATTGACTTTCCTTTTTCCAATTTCTTCTTTACTAGTTTTCCCATCTTTTGTCATCTATTCTCAACTTTTATCTGTTCTCCTGCCGACCTGTTCCTTCTTGCCCCAACCAGATACAGAATTGCTGGACCAAAATCAACAATAATTCCAATAATTAAACTTGGGAAATCTGATGTTTTCAAAAAAGCTTTTCCATTATCTATTGCAATAATAATTTCATTGCAATACATTAACAAATTAACACCCATATAGATAACAATTCCTGCTGTTAACTGTTTTGTTTTTTCTGTATTATTACAGTTTGCTTCCCCATAATGTCCCAGATACCAGATGCCTATTGAAATTGCAAGCATCCATAATGTGTGTACACGTTCTCCAGCCAAAAAACAAACATTAATCAAACAACCTACAATTCCCCAAAGTCCCAACAATTGAAAATATATCGAAGTTCCTCTAATTAATTTCCGTCCTCCCGGTGCTCTGATTCCTCCTACAGAATAAATCAGATCATCACAAAATTCATGAACCGACTTTCCCAGTACTGTTTCAAAATTTTCATTACGCTCCTGTGCTTCTTCCGCCATTCCAGTGATATCTTCAATCATTTGGTCAATTTCTTTTTCTGTAAGTGGGAATGTCTTGATGTATTTTTTCATCTTCCTGACCATTCTTTTATTTTTCTTCGTCAACATAATCTACTCCTCCTTTTTCAAAATTCTATTTACTGATGATTGTACTTCCGTCCAGCATTTAATAAACTCCTGCAAATATGCCTCTCCTTCAGCCGTTAATGAATAATACTTTCGTTTTGGTCCAAGCGGCGAAGGTCGTAGTTCTGAAGAAATCATCCCTTTCTTTTCCAATCGTACGAGTAATGGATAAATACTTCCCTCTTTTACATCTTCAAATCCGAACTCTTCTAATGTTGTTACAATCTCATATCCGTATGTAACCGTCTCGGATAAAATCTGCAAGATACATCCTTCTAAAGTTCCCTTCATTAATTGTGATTTATCATACATATTTTCACCTACCTTGTATACTATAGTAGTTCTTAACTATATTGTATCACATAGTAGTGGTTTGTCAATGAATTTGCGTACAATAAGAATGTGTTTCTAACTATTTTTCCGGCTTATTCTGACATAAAAAAATCCACAGATTTAAGCTTTTCAACTTATATCTGCGGATTTTTTATCTGAGAATTTCTCAGTATTCCTACTCCTTTTCTTTGTAATGATGCGCATCCTCCAGCATCATATCTTTCACCTTCATCAGACGGATCTGGGTGCTTCGTTCATTCTCGTCCAGTTTCATCGTAATATACTTGATATTCTTCTGTGCCTCCGGAATGATCACATGCTCCAGGGCGTTGACACGTCTTCTGGTCTTCTCAATCTCAGCTGCCATAAGCTGGCAGGCTTTTTCTGTCTCTGCAAGCTTCAGCATATCCGGTAGAATATCTGCCAGAGATTTTACGGCTCCGTCCAGATCACTCGATGTAAATGCGAATCCATACGAATAGATATCATTTGCATCTGCCGTTCTGGTCTTCGTCTCGAATACAGGAATGTCTACACTCATGACATTCTTCTGTCCGACTTCCAGATCTACTTCCTGCTTCGGTGCCATCAGTGCCGTGTTCAGGGTTGCTTCATCCATGCCGGCTTTGGCTATGACGAAGTTCTTATTAGCTGAACGAATCCCCGCTTCTACCTTTTCCCGAAGTTCCATGTTCACTTTTACCAGATCCAGGAACTGACGCATCAGTTCGTCTCGTTTATCTTTCAGAAGTTTGTGACCTTTTATGGCTGTGACCAGTTTCTTCTTAGTTCTGGTCAGTTCCATACGGGTAGGGGTTACCTGGGTTGACGCCATAGTATCACTCCTTTCTATACTTTATATATTGGACGCCATGCCGGCTCGAATCCGCTTCGCTTCTTCTCGCTGAGGACTGACGCCCTATGCATCTTGCCAGATATGGAATCGCAGGTTAACCTGCATTCCATATCTGATCAATCTGCGCGTGGCTTACTGCTTACCATAATACTCGTCCAAGAACTTATCATCAATTCGTTTCAACTCTGATCTTGGCAACATAGACAACAGCTTCCATCCGATCTCCAGTGTCTCTTCAATCGGTCTGTCGGTATCGTATCCCTGTGATACATATTCCTTTTCAAATGCATCTGCGAATTTCGCATATACCAGGTCAATATCAGTAAGAGCTGCCTCTCCTAAGATAGTCATTAATTCTTTCGCATCTTTTCCTCGCGCATATGCCGCAAATAACTGGTTCATGGTATTTGCATGGTCGGCTCTTGTCTTACCTTCTCCGATTCCCTTATCTTTCAGACGGGACAGAGATGGCAATACATCGATCGGAGGCTTGATACCTTTGCGGTACAAGTCACGGCTTAAGATGATCTGGCCTTCGGTGATGTAGCCGGTAAGGTCCGGGATTGGATGCGTCTTGTCATCTTCCGGCATGGTCAGGATCGGAATCAGTGTGATACTTCCCTTCTTGCCATTCTGTCTTCCGGCTCTTTCATATAAGGTTGCAAGGTCGGTGTACATATATCCAGGATATCCACGACGTCCAGGTACTTCCTTACGTGCGGCAGACACTTCACGGAGTGCATCTGCGTAGTTGGTAATGTCCGTCATGATTACCAGTACGTGCATATCTTTTTCGAATGCCAGATACTCTGCTGCCGTCAGCGCCATACGAGGAGTAGAAATACGCTCGATCGCCGGGTCATTTGCCAGGTTGACGAACAATACCGTTCTGTCGATAGCTCCTGTCTCTTTGAAAGATTCTACGAAGAAGTTCGACTCTTCGAATGTGATACCCATAGCGGCAAATACTACGGCGAATTTCTCATTGCTTCCGCGTACCTTTGCCTGCTTTGCAATCTGTGCTGCCAGGTTGGCATGTGGAAGTCCGGATGCCGAGAAGATCGGAAGCTTCTGTCCACGAACCAATGTGTTCAGTCCGTCGATGGCAGATACACCGGTCTGGATAAACTCTTCCGGATAGCTTCTGGCTGCCGGATTCATAGGAAGTCCGTTGATGTCACGTCTTTCATCCGGCAGGATCTCCGGTCCTCCGTCGATCGGGCGGCCCAGTCCGTCGAAGACACGTCCAAGCATATCTTCCGATACACCAAGCTCCATGCTTCGTCCGAGGAACCGTACTTTACTGTTACTTAAGTTGATACCTGTGGCACTTTCAAATAACTGCACCAGTGCATCATTTCCATTGATCTCCAGAACCTTACAGCGGCGCTTCTCACCGCTTGCAAGTTCGATCTCACCTAATTCATCATAAGCTACATTTTCAACGCCGCGTACCAGCATCAGAGGTCCGGCAACTTCCTGTATGGTTCTATATTCTTTTGGCATAATTTAGAAGTCCTCCTTCCCGAATGCAGCCGCAACTTCCTTGTCCAGTTCTTCTTCTACATTCTTATATTCACTTTCGATATCGGCGTCTGTTGTATATTTATAACGGCCGATCTTTTCTCTTACCGGCATGGCGATCAGTGCATTCATGTCCGCACCCTTATTCAGTGCATCGACAGATTTCTCATAAAATGCCAGTACCAGTTTCATCATCAGATACTGCTTACGAAGCGGCGTGTAAGTGTCGATCTCATGGAAGGAGTTCTGATGTAAGAAGTCCTCACGGATGGATCTTGCCGCTTCCATCTTCAGACGGTCAGTCGGTGACAGGGCATCCATACCTACCATCTGTACGATCTCATTTAACTCGGCTTCTTCCTGAAGGATTGTCATCATCTTCTGACGGTCTTCCATCCAGTCCGCTGCCACTTCCTCGTTGAACCAGTTTGCCATATTGTCAACATACAGCGAATAACTGGTCAGCCAGTTGATGGCTGGGAAATGTCTCTTATACGCAAGTGCGGAATCCAGTCCCCAGAATACCTTTACAATACGAAGGGTTGCCTGTGATACCGGTTCGGAGATATCACCACCCGGAGGAGATACGGCTCCGATAACGGAAAGTGCACCTTCTCTTCCTTCTTTACCAAGGGATACCACATGTCCGGCTCTTTCATAGAACTGCGCCAGACGGGAACCTAAGTATGCCGGGTAACCTTCCTCACCAGGCATCTCTTCCAGACGTCCCGACATCTCTCGAAGTGCCTCTGCCCAACGGGATGTAGAATCTGCCATCAGCGCTACAGAATATCCCATATCACGGAAATATTCTGCGATCGTGATTCCGGTATAGATGGAAGCCTCACGGGCTGCAACCGGCATATCCGATGTATTTGCGATCAGCACGGTTCTTTCCATCAGAGACTGTCCGGTCTTCGGGTCTTTCAGTTCCGGGAATTCATTCAGAACGTCGGTCATCTCATTACCACGTTCTCCACATCCGATATAGACCACGATATCAGCCTCTGCCCACTTAGCCAGCTGGTGTTGGATAACTGTCTTACCACTTCCGAAAGGTCCCGGAACGGCTGCCACACCACCTTTGGCGATCGGGAAGAATGTATCGATAACACGCTGACCGGTTACCAGTGGTTTTACCGGCGGCAGCTTCTTCTGATACGGACGGCCCTTTCGTACCGGCCATCTCTGCATCATCGTCAGTTCTTTGTCACCTTTTTCGGTAGCGATCACTGCTACCACTTCTTCTACGGTAAATGTTCCGGCTTTGATCTCTTTTACCGTTCCTTTTACTCCATAAGGAACCATGATCTTCTGCTGTACAACGATGGTCTCCTGCACAGTTCCGAGTACGTCACCTGCTTCGACCTCATCGCCGGCTTTTGCGACCGGTACAAATTCCCATTTCTTATCACGCTTTAACGATGCGACTTCCACGCCTCGTTTTAAGTTATTTCCGGAAATCTTCATAATGTCATCCAGTGGTCTCTGGATTCCATCGTATATACTTGTGATCAGTCCGGGACCAAGTTCTACTGACATTGGTACTCCCATAGACTCTACCGGCTCTCCAGGTCCAAGTCCCGATGTCTCTTCGTATACCTGGATGGATGCCTCATCTCCGTGAATCTCTATGATCTCTCCGATCAAACGCTGGCTGCTTACACGTACCACGTCAAACATGTTGGCGTCACGCATACCTTCTGCAATAACCAGCGGTCCTGCTACTTTTTTAATCGTTCCTGTACTCATACGGACGAATCAACCTCCTTTAGCTGCCAAATATAATATCGGAACCGACAGCCTGCTCTACCGATTTCTTCACACCTGCAACTCCGGCACCTGTATTTCCGGCGATACCCGGAATCTGAATGATCGCCGGTGTGACCTGTTCCTGATATTTTTCTATCTCATGCGTTAACTCAGCGGCAAGTTTCTCTGTGATATAGATAATTCCATATCCGCCCTGTGCCAGCTGATGTAATTTCTCTGCGGCTTCCTCACGGGTCTGGACGGCAAATGTATCAAGGCCCAGTGCTGCGAATCCGAAGATGCTGTCATAATCACCCACTACTGCGATCTTATACATACATTTCCCTTACCCTTTCCCGGATTGAATCATCCGGCAGTTCATTCTGCTTTCCGGATAAAATGATTCGTACCGTTTTAATCTCATTCTGCCTTGCAATTACGTAGGCAATTACCGGTCCTATCGTAAATGCATGATATTTCTCCGGGCTTATCGTCTGAATGATCCGGTTGTCACACCATCTTTCAAATGCCGACGGCGACTCTGCCAGTGCATCCGCACCTTCTGCATAAGCCGTTCCTCTTAAGTATTCACAGATGGCATCCATGCCACTAAGTGCCGCTTTCGAGAGTTGGCTGACACTTAAGGAATCACATTCCGCCATTGCCCGTTTCATAAAGTCTGTTGATTTTGCGGTCTTCTGTGACCGGACAGCGATCTTGATGTCCGCCACTGCCACTGTGGATTCTGCATAATCCTGTATGATCTTATCCGGTGACTCTTTTCCCGCCTGATAAATAGCATCCAGTGCCGCCCGGTCTATGATCACATCACAGAGCTGCCCGTCTCCTGTATGAAGAAGTGTCTCGTATGCTTCTTCTCCTGCGATCCGCATACTGTCCGGAAGCTTTCCAAAGTCTCTGTCTTCTACGATCTTACGCATCTCTTCCCCGGGAATCCGAACATCTTCATAATAGATATGCCGGTTCTTATCTCCGGTGCATACTTCCTTGACCGCTGCCTTTAAATTATGAAAAAGCTTCGGATAAGAAAGCACATCGAAATGTTCCATTCCGATCGACAGTTCTTTTACTACTTCCCATGTCTTTTCTTCTTCTCTCGTCAGGATCTTTTCCGCATCCCCGCTGCTTTCGGCATCTCCCCAACCTTTCTCTTCTAAGAACTGCAGTGCCTGATCATAATTCTGGCACGCAATCAGCTGGTCGATGGTACTGTCAGAGAACAGGGATACTTCCAGGGCACGGATTCTTGCGACCGCATAGGTATATTGTTCACTCATGTTGTTCCTCCATTTCCGAACATTCCTGATATCTGAACATTCCTACTGGTTCTTCTGATGCTTTCCGCATCATACAAAGAGCAGCCGGTGAACGATATCTGAAAGCTCATCCCGCTTCGCATCGAACATTGCCCTGATCGTACAGTTCTCTTCAATTCCACCGTACGCAAGAATGAATCCATTGTCAATATTATCTCTGCCCGCTCCGGCTACAGTAAGTTTTCCTCCCTTTGCCAGAGCTATTTCTTCAATTTCTTTGCCAAATCCTACCGGCATATTTTCCAGATCTTTTACGGAGAAATAGATCTCTCCCTCCTGCGGAAGTATATATGCTTCCAGAATCGACAGAAGCATCTGATAATAATCATCCGGCGCAAGGTTTATAACCTTTTCATACGCCTTCTCGATGATCTCTGCGATCATCTCCTGCTTTGCTTCCAGAAGTCTCGTTCTTCTCTGAAGATCGATGGCTGATTTCACACGCTCTTTCTGCGATGCAGTATCTGCTTCCGACTTTTTCAGGATAGTATCTGCCTGTCTGGCTCCCTCTTCCTGTGCCTTAAGCTTCATCTGTTCTGCCTGTGCTTTCGCATCTTCGATCTTCGCATCCGCTGTCACTTTTGCCTCGTCAAGGATCTGACTTTTGATCTTATCTAATCCAGCCATTGTCCTTCACACTCCTTCTATACCTGAATTGCTGTTACGGAAAGGATAGAAATCAGAAGTGCAAGGATGGCATATGTCTCAACCATTGCAGGGAACAACATTGCTTTACCGAACTGATCCGGTTTCTTTGCTACAATTCCGATTGCTGCCGCTGCTGTCTGTCCCTGTGCTTTTCCTGAGATCAGACCAACGATTCCGATTGGAAGACAAGCTGCCAGGATCAGAAGTCCTGTCTTAGGATCCAGATCTGCTGCACCACCGCCAAGAAGTCCGATCTTGGATAATGTAATGAAACCAACCAGCAGTCCGTAGATTCCCTGTGTACCAGGAAGCAGCTGCATGATCAGTACTTTTGCGAATTTGCTTGGGTCTTCTGTTACAACTCCGGACGCTGCCTGTCCTGCAATACCAACTCCGATCGCAGATCCTGCACCTGCCAGGAATACTGCCACTGCCGCACCAAGAAGTGCATATACCATTCCCATATCATTCCAAATACTCATATCTATTTTTCCTCCTTAATATCTACATATTTTGTCTCCGCATGAAACGGTTCGAAAGGTTTTCCACCGCCTTCGTAGAATTTTCCGAAGAATTCCACAAATTGAAGTCGGTTGGTGTGGACATATGCACCAAGCAGGTTGATTGCCAGGTTCATTGCATGTCCGACGATAAATACTACGATAAATAAGATGACTCCAAATACACTCTTACCAAGCATGCTTCCCATCTGGTTGACAACGGATGCGATAACACCTGTTGCAAGTCCCAGTGCCAGAAGTCTGGAGTATGATAATACATCACTTAACCATCCGGTGATATTATAGATATCATATGCTCCAAGTGCCAGCCGAAGTGCCGGATTCTTGCTCGATCTTCCGGACATCAATAACAGTCCGAGTGCCCCGATGATTGCCAGTGCTTTTGACAATGTAACAAGCGCTGCCGGGAACACGATCTTGGTCTGTGCGATTGAAGCAAATATCTCTGACGGAAGTAACATCAGGATCAGTCCGATCAGGAAAATGTACCACAATACGATATCGCAGAAGAAATCCAGTACCTTTCCGTCTTTTAACAACATATATCCCTTGATCCCAAGACCCACGAACAGATGGACCAGTCCGAATGCCATTGAATAAATCAGAAGTCGCATCGGATCATTTAACGGTGCAAACCACAGCGGCTTGATCGTCAGTTCTTTTCCAAAGAATGTGCTCGATACGACGTCTACGACATCTCCGAAATATCCACCGAATAAGATTCCCCATACCATGGTAGAAATTCCACAGTACATGAACATTTTCATAGATTTCCTCATACCGGCACTCATGCGCGGGAATTTCTTAAGGACGATCAGACACACGATTGCGATGATCGCACCATACGCTGCATCTGATAACATCATTCCAAAGAAAAATACATAGAAGAATGACATGATCGCGGTCGGATCGATCTCTCCTTTATGCGGAAGTCCGTAAGACTCCAGGACTCCTTCCACACTTTCCGAAAATCCGTTATTCTTAAGGATCACCGGTGGTTCTTCGTCTTCTTTTAACTCTTCTACATCGATCACACAGTCATATGCATCCCCGATTCCTTTCTGGATCGCCGGTATCGCTTCTTTTGCTGCGTAACCACTGATAATAAATGTACGTCTGGACTGCGGAAGTGTTCCCAGTACTTCGTACTTTTCTGCACGCATCCGGTAATAGTCACCGATGATCTTCAGTTCCTCCCGGTCTTCTGCGTAAGATATGATCTCTCCCCGGATATCTGCAATTGTCTGTTCGATCTGTCTGATCTGTTCTTCCAGTTCTTCTTTCTGCTTTGCCGGAATCTGCTCTGTCGATACAACCGGTCTTGAGAATCCTGCAGTGCGGAGTGTATTCTCCACATCTGCTGCCTGGTCCTTCATACAGAACACGCTTAAGTACACGGCATCTTTATCCTGACTTATAACCGATATATCTACGGCTTCGATCTCCGGATGATCTTCGGCAAGCTTTCCGTAGATCATTTCCAGTGTCGTCTCCGCCGCCATGGTTCCAAGAAGCATTGCCGTCTTTTTCGTGCCCGGATAATTCATCGCAACTTCCAGACTCATCCATGGTGTAAGTGCTTCTATCTGGGTATTCCGCTTCACGATCTCAGCCTGTGCTTCCGCAATTTTCTTATGATCAGCGATCAGAAGTCCCGCCACTTCCATGACTGCTTCCTGCTTCGCTGCGGCAGCTTCCATCGTCTTTTTATCGATCAGCTCATTTCCTTCCAGACTGGCGAACATGGATTTTTTCTCCGGTGTATACTGATTCAATACATCCAGTGCGTTTTCCGTGATCTGCACCCGTTTCTCGAAGCTTGATTTCGCACTCTGCGTATCCATCTTCTCGAATCCGGCTTCGTCCTGCGCGACCTGATGCATCTCTATCATGCCCATGGACTGCAGTTTTTCCAGAATCGCTTTCCGGTCATGTTTCAATGCGCAGATACTGATTCGCTGCATCTGCAATACTGCCATAACTGCATCCCTCCTTTTTTATTTTTTCACGTTCTTACTCTTCCCATATCATCAGAGCAATGCTTTGATGACTGCGGATACCGCCTCCTCTTCTTTTCCCTGAGCCAGTGCTTTTAATGCTTCTGTCTCCTGTTCCGTCTTCTCGGAAGCCTGTTTTTTTAAGACTTCTCCTTCTTCTTTCGCCTGCAAAAGATCTGCTTCTGCCTGTTTCTTTGCATTTGCTACAGCCTGCTCTTTTATCTCTTTTGCCTCTCTGGCAGCTTTTTCAAGGATCTCGGTACACGTTGCATCTGCTTTTCTTATGATCTCATCCGCTTCATTCTCCGTTTCCTTGATGGTCTTAATGGTTTCTTCTACCATTCATCTACCACCTCTCCTTCAAAAAAATACAAAATCTAATTTAAATTATAATCTTATTTCTGCAATTTTACCATACATTTATTACATTTGTTGTAAATTGTATGTCACTTTGATACATTTTTATCATTTTGTCGTTTTATATTTGTGCACTTATTAATAAGTAGAAACGCCTGCCAGCGCCTCCTGTATTTTTTCATATACCTGGTATGAAAATAAGGATATCATCTCATTTTCTCAACGAAAACGGACAATATCCTTATTTTGTCTAAATAATATGGAATTTATACAGATTGGATTCCTTTTCTTACCAGTGTAATTCGTGAAGATGCCCCTCCAGATTCATACCTGCAAATCCGTTCTGTCTGAGTGCTTCGTAAAGCACGATCGCAACCGAGTTGCCGAGGTTCAGCGAACGGATGTCGCCTACCATCGGGATACGCACGCAGTCTTCTTTATGCTCTACCAGAATCTCTTCCGGGATTCCGGCACTTTCTTTTCCGAACATGATGTAGCAGTCCGGTTCATAGTTCACTTCTGTATATACCTTCGGTGCTTTTGTCGTTGCCATGTAGATCTTGGCTCCCGGGTTCTTTTCCAGGAAATCATTGTAATCAATATAGGTTCTGACATCCAGATGCTCCCAGTAGTCCATGCCGGCACGTTTTAAGTTCTTTTCATTCAAGCGGAAGCCGAGTGGCTCGATCAAGTGTAATCTGGTGTTGGTGGCTACGCAGGTTCTTCCGATATTACCTGTGTTTGCCGGGATTTCTGGTTCGTGTAATACGATGTTTAACATGTTGTGGTCCTCCGTTTTTCTATTCTTTTTCAAATAAAAATTCTATATAGCTGTATATTTCCGAAAAGTCAATCTGACATTTTCCAGCAAATATCTTCACCGGCACCTGGTCTTCAAAACCATAGATGGCCGGTAATTCATTATGTTCCAAGTCATATACTACAACTTTTTTCTTATCCGGGTCAACCATCCAGTATTCTCTGACTCTTGCAGTGATATATTTTTTCAGTTTTAATCCCATATCTTTTTTTCTTGTAGATGGTAATAATATCTCGATTACCATATCCGGTGCTCCGTAGACATGACTTCGAAGGATTTTATCTCTGTCACAGCATACAACGACGTCCGGCTGCAGCATCGTCCGGTCATCTTCATCTAGTTGTACGCTGACCGGTGACGGCAGTACCATACATAATCCTTTGTTCTGCCTAATGTACTCTCTTAATCTGATACGGATTTCAAATGCAAGCTGCTGATGAATCGTGGTTGGCGTATTCAGGTCGTAGATGACTCCGTCAATCAATTCTACTCTATATTCGTCCGGAATTGCTTCATAATCCTTTAGTGTGTATTCGCCTTGCTTTTTTCCACGAAAACTTTTCCAGATGCTTTGCAGTCTCGTCCAAAATTATCTGTAAATATAATATGTTCCATCGGAAATGCTTTTTCCAACTGACAAATTGTGTCATATCTTGGTCTTTTGGTTATTCCGCTGAATATCTTTTGTACCGTTCCCAATGGTACACCGGAACGATCTGATATCTGTTCGCAGCTGAAACCTAATTCTGTTTTCTTCTTTTTCATCTCTTCTACAATCATAGGATCATCTCCTTCTTCCGAACGCATAACAATCTATATTTCTAATATTGTTTTCCATATTCTTCTAATAATCTGACATACTTCTCTCCACCTGCACTGCTGCGATCGCACCATCTGCTACTGCAGTCACTACCTGGCGCAGGCTCTTGACTCTCACATCTCCGACAGCATAGACACCTGGTACGTTGGTATGCATATCCTCATCCGTCTTAATGTATCCCTTGTCATCCGTCTCTACTTTATCTGCAAACACGCCGGTATTCGGGATCATACCGATGAATCCAAACAGTCCGAACAGTCCGTCTTTCGGATCAGCTTCTATCTTCGTAAACTCCCCGGTCTTTATATTCTTCACGGTCATCGTCTGAAGCAGTCCGTCGCCGCCCACTTCTTCGACTACCGAATCCCACAGAAATGTGATCTTCGGATTGGCAAATGCTTTCTCCTGAATAGACTTTGCTGCACGCAGCTCGTCTCTTCTGTGAATGATCGTAACTTTTCTGGCAAATTTTGTAAGATACAACGCTTCTTCCACCGCTGCATCCCCGCCGCCCGCTACATAGACTTCCAGGTCAGTAAAGAAGTTCGCATCACAGGTTGCACAGTAAGAGATTCCGCGTCCCTTGTACTCCTGCTCGCCTTTGCATCCGATTGGTCTTGCATATGCACCGGTTGCAATGATGATATTTTTCGCCTGATAGGTATCTTTTTCGCCTGTCAGGACTTTGATATCTCCGCTCAGTTCTGCATTTGTGATCGTATCACGGACATGTTCTGCGCCGAACTGTTCTGTCTGTTCGTACATTCTGCGTACAAGAGAAACTCCCGTCTCTCCTTCTACGATCTGTCCCGGATAGTTTTCTATTTCGTCTGTGTTGATAATCTGGCCGCCGGCCTGTCCTTTTTCGATGATCAGGGTATCCAGTCTGCTTCTGCCTGCATATAATCCTGCGCTTAATCCCGCCGGACCGGCGCCAAGGATGATTACGTCATATATGTGATCCATGTGTGTCCTCTCTTTCTTTTCGTATGTATTTTTAAAATTATTGATCGTATGATTCTATCTTATTTTACATGATTTTAGCTGTTGGCATACCAACAAATTACAATTAAAAATTCCCTTTTTATTTTTATATTACTTGCTAAAGATATATTTCTATGATATTATAATTATACAAAAAACAACCGCTCAAAGTGGTTGGCCATATTGAGTAATAGAAATCCACCCAGTCCTGCCAAGACTTTTTAGAGGGTGGGTTTTCTATTTCCTACTGACATATCAAATATATAAAAGTCAAAATTTTTATTGTTCATTTACACCACCTCCTATCTATGTATCTTAGGAGGCCTTCCACCCATATTGCGGTTGTTTGTAGTAGTATATCATATACGTTTTATTTATTCAATTATTAAATAAACTTCATTATATCTTCCACAATCTGCTCTTTCGTCAGATGATTCTCTTTCAGAACTTCTGCTACATCATAACGGTCGAGGAACTCTTTCTTCAGTCCGAAGTTCAGAACCTTCATGTCCGAATCTCCGTAGAATCTTGCGATCTTCTCGCCGAATCCGCCATCCAGAATACCATCTTCCAGAGTGATCACAACATCATGATCTTTCTTAAGCTCTTCCAGAAGTTCTGCATCAATACCTGTAATATAATATGGATTGATCACAGTTGCATCTGTTCCGGTTACTTTCTTAAGCTCTTCAGCAACTTCTTTACCAAGTCCGTAGAATGTTCCAAGTCCAATCACTGCAACCTTAGAACCTTTCTGAGTTACTTCGTATTTGTTCAGATCACCGAAGTCTTTTGTAATCTCTTTTCCGTCTGAGATCACGCTGCCGCCCGGAAGCTTGATTGCTACCGGATACTCATTCTGTTCGATACTCCAGTCGAGCATTGCCAGGTATTCTTCCTTCGTTGTCGGAGCAAGGTATACCAGATTCGGAATATTGGCCATCATCGGGATGTCATATAGTCCAAGGTGTGTCACATCATTCATTCCGTATACCGAACCACAGAATGTTACAATAGTTGCCGGGCTGTTATTAATGCAGAGATCCTGTGCGATCTGGTCATAAGTTCTCTGTACAAATGTACTGTATACACCATAAACCGGTTTTCCGCCATTTGCGGCAATTCCGGAAGCAAGTGCTACGGCTGTCTCTTCCGCGATACCGACATCTACAAACTGCTTTCCTGCTTCTTTTCTCTTATCTTCTGTGAATCCCATAACAGTCGGTGTTCCGGATGTGATCGCTACCACTGCCGGATCTTTTTTCATCTTATCCAAAAGATAATTCATGGAAATATCCGAATAGTCTTCTTCTGTCATCTCGTATAACGGCTCACCTGTCTCGATATGAAATGGTCCGTTATAATGCCATACTTCTTTGTTCTGCTCTGCCGGTGCATAACCTTTTCCCTTTAAGGTATTGATATGGACAACAACTGGTTTCTTGCTGTCTTTGACACTCTGGAATGCTTCGATCAGCTCTCCGACGTCATTTCCGTGATCCACGTAAATGTAATCTAATCCCATAGCTTTGAACAGGTTGCATTCTGCCTGTCCGTTTGTCTCACGGAGTAATTTTAAGTTGCCATATAATCCGCCGTGGTTTTCTGCGATGGACATATCATTGTCATTTACAATGATGATCAGATTTCCGTCTAATTCTACTGCATAGTCCAGTCCTTCCAGTGCTTCACCGCCGCTTAAGGAACCGTCACCGATCACTGCGATCACATTTCCTTCTTCCCCTTTCAGGTCTCTTGCTTTTGCAAGTCCACACGCAAGGCTGACGGATGTAGATGTATGACCTACAGTGAAATGATCGTGTACACTTTCATTTGGATTGCTGTAGCCGGACACATCATCGTAATGTTCTTCGTAGAGATATGCATCCTTTCTTCCTGTCAGCATCTTGTGCGGATAGGTCTGGTGTGATACGTCATATACAATCTTGTCTTTTGGTGACTCGAATACATAATGCAGTGCGATCGTTGCCTCTACCATACCGAAGTTTGGTCCGAAGTGTCCGCCGTGGATACTGGCTCTCTTTAACAGTGCTTCTCTCATCTCACCTGCCATTACGGTCATCTCGTCTACGGTTAATTTCTTTACGTCTTCTGGTCCGTTAATCTTTTCTATATACATGAACTATTCTCCTCCCAGTTTAATACTCCTGTCTTTACTGCTTCTTCGTATTTGGAAATTTTGTGATTCAGCCGGTTGATCGCTGACTCTATCTGCGCTTTCTGCTCTTCTAACTTCTCTCTTTCTTCCGAAAGAAGCTGAAGTCTTGCTTCAAATGTCTCGTCGCCCTCCTGATATAATTTTACATACTCGATCAGTGCCTCCACGGGAAGTCCTGCTTTTCTCATACAGATCACAAGCTCCACCCATCCAAGGTCTGATTCCTGATAGTCTCTGATTCCGCCTGCCGTACGTGTTACTTCCGGTATCATGCCGATGCGTTCATAATAACGCAGGGTATCAGCGGAAATGTCATATGTTTCACTTACTTCTTTTATCGTCAATCCAGACACCACCTTTCCGTTCATTACTATAGCACTTGGAGTTCGCTCCAAGTCAAGATTTTTTCCAAAAATGTAAAAGTAAATTCCGGATTATACAATTCATCCTGTATTTTCTGATATCTGCAGAAGCTGCATAGCAATAACAAAAGCCGTCAGGGAATATAATTCTAATTCATACATTAACATTCCCTGACGACTTTTCTATTTCTATTATTTTTTTTAAATTCTCTTCAAATCAGCTTCCGTCAACCTTACTTCTGGCTTCTCAGTCTCTCAACAAACCGACTGAGTCTTCCGATCGCTTCTTTCAGATCTTCCAGTGAGTACGCATACGATACACGCAGGAAACCTTCCCCGCTCTCACCAAACGCACTTCCCGGTACGACCGCAACCTTTTCCTCTTCCAGGAACCGCATTGCGAATTCTTCAGAAGTCATACCAAATTCTTTGATACTTGGGAAGATATAGAATGCACCAAACGGCTCGAAGCATTCTAACTTCATCTTTGCAAATTCATTGACCAGATATCTTCGTCTCTGGTTGTATGCATTTCTCATCTGCTGTACTTCATCTTCGCAGTGGCGTAAGCCCTCGATGGCTGCATACTGGCTGTTGGTCGGCGCACACATGATTGCAAACTGATGGATCTTCAGCATCTGTTCTATGATCACAGATGGTCCGCAGATATAGCCAAGTCTCCATCCTGTCATGGCAAATCCTTTGGAGAATCCGTTGATCACCAGTGTTCTTTCCTTCATTCCCGGAAGGGATGAAATGGACACATGCTCTGTCTTATATGTAAGTTCGGAGTAAATCTCATCCGAAAGTACATACAGATCATGTCTCTTCACAACTTCGGCGATCGGCTCCAGATCTTCTTTTGTCATGATCGATCCGGTCGGGTTATTTGGGAACGGCATTACCAGCATCTTTGTCTTCGGTGTGATCGCTGCTTCCAATTCTTCTGCCGTCAGCTTGAATTCATTTTTCTGCTGAAGCGGAATCACAACCGGGTTACCGTCTGCCAAAATCGTACAAGGCACATAAGACACATAACTTGGCTGCGGGATCAGGACTTCATCTCCCTGATCCAGCATTGCACGCAGTGCCACATCGATTCCTTCACTTCCTCCGACCGTCACCATGATCTCATGATCCGGGTCATATTCTACATGGATCTTACGTTCCAGATATTTACTGATCTCAATCTTCAGATCCTTAAGACCTGCATTCGATGTATAGAAAGTCTTGCCCTGTTCCAGGGTGTAGATACCTTCCTCTCTGATTCTCCATGGTGTGTCAAAATCAGGTTCTCCTACACCAAGGGATATTGCGTCCGGCATCTCACTTACCAGGTCAAAGAATTTACGGATTCCAGATGGTTCGATGCCTGTGATTTTCTTAGATAATGGATTTCTCATCATGGTGTTATAAGCATCCTTTCTGGTTTTTTCTGCCCGAACATGATTGTTCCATGGTCTTTATATTTCTTTAATACGAACTGTGTACTGGTTCCTGTGACATCTTCGATCGGTGATAATTTACTTGATACGAACTTTGACACTTCCTGTAATGTCTTGCCTTCAATCAGCACCATCATGTCAAAATCACCGGAGATCAGATATACAGCCGATACTTCCGGATAATTACAAATCCGTTCTGCGGTCTTGTCAAATCCTGTGTCACGCTGTGGTGTTACTTTTACTTCGATCAGTGCATTGACGTACTCGGTTCCTGTCTTATCCCAGTCGATCAGTGTATGATACCCACAGATGATCTTTGCTCTTTCCATGGCTGAAATCTCATTTGCTACGGTTACTTCATCGGTTCCAAGAAGAACTGCCAGTTCTCCGAGGTCTACCCTGCTATGCTTCTCCAGATACAGGAGTATCTGCTTTCTTAATTCTTCCATCATTCATACCTCCGCTGTAAAGCTTCAAGATCTCATCCGGAGCCGGACGGTCGATATAACGCATCTCTTCTCCATTTCTTAAGATCTTATCGTTATTGTCTGTTGTATGTCCGATTACTGCTGCTGTAATCCCCTGATTGTTCAGCGCATCTGCCAGTACTTCCCCATTGTCAGTCACAGCCAGAAAACTTCCTGTGGATATCATCTGATACGGATTCAGTCGGAAATGTTCGCATACCTCGATCGTTTCCTGTAAAATGCTGATCTTCTTCATATCAAGATCCAGTCCCTGATTAAGTTCCAGTGCAAGATTCCACAGTGCTGCCAAGATTCCGCCATCTGCGACCTGACGTACGACAAATGCGCCCCCGGCTTTTGCGGCTTCGATTTCTTTTGGAGCAAATATCTGCTGTCTGTATGACTTTATCTGCTTCATGAAAACCGGCGCAAAACGAGTCTTAAGTTCCTGTTCTTTTTCTTCTGTGATCCTGAGCATGCCATCCATTCCCGCATGACCCACGAACACGATGTCCCTGCAGGCTCGTGCGGTTTCCCGGTTCCAGGCTTCTTCCTTCGGTGCCTTTGCAATTCCCGTAACAGTCACTGCGATCACCTGAACTGCCGGATTGGCGGATGCCTGTACCGCAACAAGGTTTATGTTATATTTTTTACATGCTTTTTTCAGAAGTTTTTCGATCTTGTGGATTCTGGATTTGAACACATATTCCGGATAGGCAATCTGTACACTGACGCTTGCAGATGTTTCGTGCGTATCCTGCATATCCTCGTTCTTTATATCTGTGTCTGTTTCCTCGTCTTCTGTTATATCCGGGCAGACAGAAAACACTGTACCCTGCGCTGCCAGTGCATTTGCAGTCTGTGCAAGTGCGTGTACACCGATCTGCGGTGATAATCCGTAGACGGTAACTGTTTCACTTATAAGCTGTTCTGTCTGTGTCTCTAACTTCATGCTTGTTACGTTCCCCTTTTATCTTTTATTCTCTTCATTCCCAGCATTCCGTACATTCTTACTATGTCTGCACGATGGCAGCACACTTTTCTTTATATAAGATGCTTATACAAGATACGGAATGATCATCGTTGCCACCATGGCAATGATAACAATAAGTACAACAATTGATACAATTCTTCTTGTTCTTTTATTGTTAAAATTCATTCTTCTACCTTCTTTAATTCTATTCCTGTTACCGATTATCAGTTTTTACGTAAACAGTAACGTATTTCTCTACATTTTATACTCTTTACAATATTTTTGCAAGAAACAATCCTCACATTTCGGACTCCTTGCACTGCAGATCGTACGTCCGAATGTAATGATATGAATATTCCAGAGAATCCAGTGATCCTCCGGCAGTTCCTTCATCAAATCCTGTTCGATCTTGTCCGGATCCTGATTCTTCGTAAGTCCGAGCCGATTGGATATGCGCTTTACATGTGTATCCACGACCACACTCGGCACGTGATAGATATTTCCGCGGATCACATTGGCTGTCTTTCTGCCTACTCCCGCCAGACTTAAAAGGTCTTCAAGTTCTGATGGGACTTCTCCGTTATATTTATCCCGGATGTCTTTCATACAGGCTATGATATTCTTCGCTTTATTATGATAGAATCCCGTTGGTTTGATATCCTGTTCTAATTCTTTCAGGTCTGCGTCCGCAAATGCTTCAACAGACGGGTACTTCCGGAACAGATCTTTTGTTACGATATTGACTCTTGCATCGGTACACTGCGCACTTAACATCGTAGCGATCAGAAGCTGCCACGGAGTTTCATAATTCAGATAACAGATAAATTCTGTTCCGTATTTTTCATCCAGAAGTTCCAGAATCTCTCCCGTTCTTTTTTTCATAATTCTATTTCCTTTTATTATATTGATACTTATTTTATTCTCACTTTATCAATTTCCACTTTACAGACCCTGGCTTCCTGATTCAGCGGGTTTCTGTTCTGATAATCGAACAGGATATAGGTATCTGCCAGTTTAAAATATTCTAAATGCGTCATTTTACGCATCTGATTTCTGTCGTATTTTCCATAATCCGGAAGGTACATATGTGTCTCTTCTTCTTTTTCATAAAATGCTCTCGCCACATTCTTTTCCACCAGATAATCCCCGGCGAATTCCGGACGGCTCTTCGCATTTTCACGAAGATAATAATCATATGTGAGCACTTCCCGGAACAGATCTTCTTTTTCTTTATGATGACGCCGCATATAATTCAGCAGTATCTCATATCTGGCACTCCGCTTGTGTTGAACGGCGTTATAACCATTGTCTTCGTAATAAGATGCAAGCCGGTCATACATGGTGAATGCAGAATCGTATTCCTTTTCCAGTTCTTCCATCGTATTCGTAAACTGACGGCTGTTATAGTAGACCTCCACCATCTCCTCAATCCCTTTCAGGCGCAGCACATCTTCATAGGAAATCCATTTTGTATACAGTACTTCATACGGTGGGTGCGCTTTATGGACAATGCCGTACTCTTCCTGATGCTCCTGCATAAAGGATCCCTTAAGCACTTTCAGGAATCCCAGCTGGAGCTGCTCCGGTTTTAATGCATAGACATCATCAAAGGAATGTGCGAAGCTTTCCACATCTTCGTACGGAAGGCCGGCGATCAGATCCAGATGTTCGTGCACATTTCCCTTATCCTGAATTCTTCTCACGATTTTAGATACTTTTTCAAAGTCCATAACTCTGTGGATCTCTTTGATCGTCTTCGGATTTGTTGACTGTACACCGATCTCAAGCTGTACCAGTCCCGGGCGCATCTGTTCCAGAAGTTCCAGTTCTTCTTCATTCAGAATATCCGCGGCAATCTCAAAGTGGAAGTTCGTAATGCCATTATCATGCTCCATGATATATTTCCAGATAGCAATGCTGTGGTCGTGTTTGCAGTTGAATGTACGGTCAACAAATTTCACCTGCGGTACTTTGTGGTTAAGGAAAAACTGCAGCTCCTTCTTCACCAGTTCTATATCCCTGAAACGCAGACGCTTGTCCACCGATGACAGACAATAGCTGCAGGAGAACGGGCATCCTCTGCTTGTCTCGTAGTAAATGATCTTGTGTTCAAAATCTTCCATATGATCGTAGACAAATGGGACTTCGCTCAGATCCATGATCGGACGCCACGGATTGTCGATAATTTTCTCTTTTTCTTCCCGGAAAGTGATTCCGTCCACACCCTTTAACTGGTTATCCACACTCTCCGATTTCTTCCAGGAATTATCCACATTTTTATCCTGATATCCACATACATTTTCTCTTTTTTCGAATTCATTTCGGTATATCCGGCAGATTTCTTTGAAAGTTTTCTCTCCTTCGCCTTTCATCACTCCTTTGACACATGGAAGCCGTCTTAATACTTCTTTTGCATCATAGGAAACCTCCGGCCCGCCAAGCCAGATTGGCATATCCGGACGCAGCTTTCCGATTTCCAGCACAATTTCTTCTATATAGTCCAAATTCCAGATATAGCAGGAAAGGCAGAGAATATCCGGTTGTCTCTTATAGATGTCCATCAGGATATCGTCCTTTTGCTGGTTGATCGTATATTCTCCGATCTCCACCGCCGGATCCTCGGCATAGGCTTTCAGGCTGTAGACCGCCAGATTGGAATGTATATATTTTGCATTGACTGCTGCCAGTAATATCTTCATTATTCTTTCCTCCAGATCAGAATTTTTCCCTTCAGGCATACACCCGATCAGATAAATTCTCATATATCTAGGTATTATAAATTGGTATCGCCTTTTTTACAACATTTCCATTGACTTTTTGCCCGGAACACGTTAAAATGTTGAGCTGTGCAGCCGGGGTGTTAGCGGTACCTTGCACCTGCAATCCGCTATAGCAGGGGTGATATTGCGCAGAGGGCTTGTTTTTGCAGAGCTGCCCTTGGAAAGTGACGTTGATGTTTGGGTCTTACGCGACGGGACTCCATGAACCGTGTCAGGTCAGGAATGAAGCAGCACTAAGTGGAACCTCTCGGGTGCCGTAAGGGTGCCTGGGCTGAGTTAACTACCAAGGTAACGTCTGTGAAGGCTCGTTCGAAGCGCAATGCACATAAATAATAATATAGTATTCATCTTATCCACTGTGATTTTTCGCATGTGGGTATTTTTTATATACAGAACCTGCCATGGCCGGTTTTCTATAAAAATAGAGACAGAAGAATTTCCAAAATTCCTCTGTCTCCGTTTTTTATACTATGCCAAATATTAACGCCAGCAATATTACAATTGCATTTGTTACTGTCTGTACTGGAACTGCCTTCTTACAGAAGTGCTGTACATCTGTCTCTGTCAATGCACATCCAAGATAAGTTGATGAGTTTGTCGGTGTTGAACTCGTTGCCAGTGACAGGTTACATACGAACGGTGCAATGATCGTCACTGCCGGAATTCCAAATCCTGCCCCGATAGAGATGAACACCGGATACATTGCATTGAAGATCTGGAATGGAATAAAGTAAATGATAATCACACATAACAGCAGTAAGATGATATGTATATATTCCAGCATGAACTTCGGACAGATCTTAATCAGTCCGTCTGAGACAGCTCCTACCATTCCCGTATTATTGAATACTGCCTGATATACAGAGATTGCAAGCAGCATTACGATAATGTTCAGATACATCGGTCCGACTTTACCAAATATCTCACCAAAATTCTTTGGATAGTTGATCATTGCCGTTACGACCGTTGCTACCATAAATACCAGATATGGAGGCAGACTGAATACACCAAGACCGACCATGAATACAATGAATAAGATAAAATTAATCCAGAAAAGCTTTGGCCGTCTGTATGGATTCTCTTCTACTTCTTTTGTCTCCTCTTCTACATTTTCTACAACTACGCCAAATGTTCCCACACGTTTTTTATGCTTGATTCCAAAGTATACCCACTGCAGAACGATGGCCGGGATAAAACATAATGCCCATGGAACCGATGCCTTTGACAGTTCATTGGCAGATAATCCTGCAGAAGATGCCGTATATGCCATTCCAATCCCCCACGGAATGAAGCACATCGCAGACATTGCAGTCTGTGCTATGATAAATGCTGCCTCACGGTCAAAATCATATTTCTTATAAAGTGGTACCAGGATCGGGAATGTGATCAGGTACGCCGGTGTAAAGTTTCCTGTCAGAATTGCAAATGCTGCAATTACGGATGTCAGGATCATAATTACGATGACATTCATCTTATCGCCAAGCTTGTTCGTCACTGCTGATACGATAGTATCAAATACTCCTGCTTCTGTAAGCATCTGAAAATACAGAAATGCAAACAATAACATGAATCCCGCAGATTTCATGATCGAACTGAACTGCTCCAGTACAAAGTCACTTGTCTCCTGTAAGCTAAAGCCCAAAAGTAACGAGCAAATGATCGGTACAATAAATAATACAAAGTTAAATGGTACTTTCTTCGTGACAACCGTTGCCACAACGATCAATACCAGAATAATGGCCATTACAGTAGCATTCATAGTCTGCACCTCCTTAATTCATGTGTGCTTTCAGGAATTTTTCCACAATATCCATATTCTTCTCTGTCCAGAATGCCGGATCTCCGTGTTTTGCATTCTCTACCAGATAGAATTCTACTTCTTTGTCTTCTTCTCTTAATTTCTTATACAGACGGATACTCTGCTCCGGTGCTACCAGATCATCGGCAAGTCCGTGCATCATCAGGACCGGTGGTATCTCTGTCTCTTTTTTTACATAATTCATACAGGTAACTGCATTGGAAAGTTCCGGATATTCATATACATTCTTCTTACCGATCAGCATTCCTTCCGGACTGTCCGGTTCTCCCTGGTTCAATGTAGTTGGGAAATCTTCTTTTATCTGTACGCATGTAACTCCGTAGAAATCTACGATTGCATTTACCTTGCAGGAATATTCTCCATATACATCTGTGTCCATCAGCTCCTGATCTGCCGTAACCCCCGCAATAAACGCTGTATTGCCGCCGCTTGAATCTCCCATTATAAAGACCTGGGACGGATCAATACGATATTCCTCTGCATGTTTTCTTAAGAAACGTACACCTGTCTTTGCATCTTCTACAGGAGCAGGAAATGTAGCAAGATCGCTTTCTCTGTATTGAAGAATCGCTGTCACAAATCCACGTCTTGCAAGATCTGCCATTGCTCCAAGCCGTTTATAGTTGTCCTGTTTTCTCCATGCCGATCCCTGAACATACAAAATTGCCGGATATATCTTTGGTGCTTTGGCATTCGTCTCTGGTACGATCATCTGGAGCGTACGCCCAATCCCGTCTCTGTTTACATAGCATACATCATGCTTATATATGCCATATCTCTCCGTTCCGTCTGCTGTGAGTTTCTGAACCTCTTCCATCCCCTCAATCTGTGTCCGGAAATCTTCAAAACTCATATTTTTGATTTCTTCACTTGTCATTATCCGTTTCCTCCTGACCCGTTTTTCTATATTGTTAATTTTATAACTGGATACAGGTATCAGGTCAAGTGTACTCATATTAATACATTTTATAATTTTCAGTCTTTTTAATCATTTTCTATTAATTTTTTCTATTCTTTTCTTTCTAATTTCACCTCTTCAATGGCATTTTACCTCACTAAAGTGCAAAAACCTGAGATTAACTCTCAGGTTTCAGTAATATATATATTTTCAAATAATTCCAATCATTTCCTTCTTCATCATGTGTGATCTTAATCCTTACACAGTAAGCATCTCCCGGTATCTTTGCATCTTGTTGAAACTTTCGGTATATCTTTCGGATTTTCTTCTGCAGCACTCCTTCCGATGCATACGGTCCGGTAATTTTCAGATACAGGACAAATGCTCTTCCGCCTTTTATCCTGGTATATCCTTTTTGCCTGCTCCAGACATTTTCATTTTTTTCGATATCTTCTATATACTCTGCCCGTACTGCCTGTCCCCAGGAGAACTGGTTTTCCGTTCCATTCAGACTTTCTCTGCTTATCTTAAGTACCGATTTGCTTTCCGGTGCATAATCCATGAAATTAATCCCGTCCGATTCAAGTTGTGCATTTTTGCCATATTCCAGGTTATTCGTCTGAAATCTGATCCAGAAATCCGGCATTTCTTCTATATACCAGTTTCCCTGTTTCTTTTCTATCTCTTCCGTCTCTGCAAGATAATCCATCACACGTTTTTTTAATTCCTGCAATTCTGACAGTGAAGCATCTATTTCCTCTAATCTTCTTTTCAACAGATTATTTATCGCTTCTGAATCTGCTTCCTTTATCAGATTCCCGACCTCTTTCAATGCGAACCCAAGATTCTTATACTTCATACATTCGTAAATATCCGTGCATGACCTTATATCGTAAGACCTGTAATTCGAATGTTCTCTTCTCGTAGAACTCAGAAGACCAATCTTCTCATAATATTTTATTGTATGTACAGACACACCTGTAAACTTTGCAAGCATTCCTACTGTCTTTTCATTCATATGATCACCTGTCTTTTATATTTCCCCGGTCTGTTCTTTTTCCAGCTGCTTTTTCTTCTTCCTTGCTTCTCTCAATTCTTTAAAAAATGATTTCATCATCTGACTGCATTCTTCTTCCATCACTCCTGTCGTCAATTCTACCTGATGATTAAATTCAGGCATATCCAGAAGATTTAAGATAGAGCCCGCACAGCCGGCTTTCGGATTCATACATCCGACTACTACCCGTGTCATCCGGGACTGTACGATCGCACCGGAACACATCTGGCATGGTTCCAGAGTTACATACATCGTACAATCCTCCAGTCTCCAGTCATTCATCTTCTTGCTTGCTTTTTTAATCGCGATCAGTTCTGCATGCGCCAGGGTATTATTATCAATTGTTCTGCGGTTATATCCTCTCCCAATGATCTTATCCTGATATACGATCACACATCCGATCGGCACCTCACCGATCGCATATGCTTTCTTTGCCTGTTTGATCGCTTCTTTCATATATTTTTCATCTGTGCTTTGCATATTCATTCTCCGTCTATTTTCCTGTTTTCTATCTCTTCTGTGGTTCTACACAGTCATGTGATCCTCTTATATCCCTGCACCAGTATCCGAACTTCTCTCTGTCATTCTTCTCTTCATCTGTAAGCTTAAGATCCAGCTCTTCTGCAGGAATGAATTCCGGAAATCCAAAGCTTTCTGCGGCTTTTTCTTCCTGCGGATGATACACTCCCGGTACTCCTAATTTTAACCGGTCATCACGGACTGTCAATATCAGATGGTGATAATTATAATACCCGTGGATCAAAAAACTATTATTTGCATGTCTCCATTCACACCTCGGAAGACACACCATATCTTTACGCTGGATCTTGCGGACTTTCCCCCCCAGGCAGGCCTCTTTTTCCAAATCATCTTCAAGTTTCCCACTCTCTGATTCTTCATCCTGCAAGGTTTCCTTCTTACATTCCGGTTCTTCGTCCTGCGCTAATCCCTTCTTACATTCCGGTTCTTCGCCCTGCGCTAATCCCTTCTTACATTCAGGTTCTTCACCCTGCACGGAATCTTCTTCCATCTTCCACATTTCCATCCTGCAGACGTTTACTACATCGTCATTCCAGACTGCCGCATACCAGTGTCCATTTACGTCCTTTAATATAATTCCGTTGACAAGATCATAATTTTCTTTCTTACCGACATTCTCCGGTGTATAGCATAGCTGCCAGTTCACCGCCGGGCCGGGAACCTCTGTCACTCCCTGCGGGATTCCAATACATTTATCTTCTGTATTCCAGAACAGATACGCCCTAAGTCCCTGCGCATTTTCTTCCATCCGGAATCCTTTTCCGTGCACATGGATCACGCACTGATCCACATCCTGTTCTACTTTTACGAAGCCTACATTCCGCATCTTTTTCTCTTGTTCGTATTCATACAGATATCGAATAAACCGTCTCAAAATATCCTCTCCTGTTTCCGGCTATTTATCACAATCTATTCTGAAATATTTTCTTTTATGCCATAATCGCATTCAATTCCTGATACAGCCTCTTCGCATAGCTGTCTGTCATACCACAGATATAATCCGTAACCAGCAGAAGTCTCAGATAAAGACGATAAACTTCTGATTTTTCTTCTGCATGATAACGATATGCTTTTTTATAATTATTGGAAATAAATGAAATCAGTCTCTCTTCTATTGAGTTCAGTTTCTGCGTTGGATCATCATATTTTATTGCTGCACCGACAAACCTGTCCAGCAGATTATCCAGCATCACCGCCTCTTTCACTTCCATACGATAGATCGTCTCTGTTTTAAATACACATTTGCACGCTATCTCTCCAAGCAGTTTTACCAATCCTGCAGCCAAAGTACCTGCAAACAGATCTTTTTTATACGTGCCTTCCATAATCTCTTCATAATGAGAAGTAAATCCGGAAGTTGCGCAGCCAATCAAAAATCCCTGTGCTTTTACGATCCAGTTCTTCACTGCATAATCACCGGGATCATCTACCCCGTTCTTCTTTGCACGGTCGTATAATTCTACCAGTTTATCTGCCGGGCAGAACCAGTTCTGATCTTTCTCTTCTGGGTCTGCATACTTTTTCTCCCTGTTCTGTAGTTTTCTGAGTTCATCTCTGAGACTATGATATGTAAGAAATCTTTTTACAAATGCATCTTCAATATCTGCGGTCTTATATGCAATATCATCTGCTGCCTCAAGTATAAAGGTAAGTGGATGTCTGTGATTTCCCGCACCCGTCTCTGATACAATATCCTCGAACAGTTCCCGGTCTGCATAATAATAGCCCATCTTCTTCTCTCTGATATCTCCTGATTCCGGATGGATCTTTGTAGATGCTACCGGATATTTTATAATTGTATTCAAAAGCGCATACGTCAGATTCATTCCATTTTCATCTACCAGAAAATGTAATTTGCTGACCAGCCTAAGTGCCTGTGCATTTCCTTCAAAATGATAAAAATCCTCCCTCATCTGAGGTTCGAGCAACTCCTCAAGTGACGTTCCATGATATGTCAGAAGCGGAAGATTTCTTTCAAACCATTCCCTGATCGCCGCTTCTCCATAATGACCAAACGGTGGATTGCCGATATCATGAATCAGTCCTGCACACTGAAGAATATTGCAGATATCCTCTTTCATCTGTACAGTGAAACTGGAATCTTTCTTGTGTACCAATATGCTTTCCCCTATATTCTGACCCAGAGATTTTGCCAGCGACGAGACTTCCATGGAATGGGTCAGTCTCGTACGGATAAAATCACTTTTATCCAGTGGAAATACCTGTGTCTTATCCTGAAGTCTCCTAAATGACGCACTGCCGATGATTCTGTGATAATCTTTTTCGAATTCACTTCTAAGGTCTGCATCACCATATTTTTGACTCTTGTATCTGTTCTGTCTTTGACGTTTTGTTGATAAAAGCCTTGTCCATTCCATTTTCTGCTCCTCCTTCATATTTTAATCTACAAAATTTGCCACCGGAAGTTCCTGTAGGCGGCAGCTTCTCTTGCATCCCCTTGTACAAAAAGTGTCCAGCCGGAGATCCGGCTGAACACCTTATTCATAACATTTTCTTTCTATGTTCATTCAACACTAATCCAGATAGATCGGCGGCTCATAATCTTTTCCGAGAAGTGCCTTTTTACGTTCCTGATATCCAAGGAATGCCCACTCCGTCATATCTGTCCACTGATGTTTTCCTCTGTCATATACCTGTACATAGCCGATTCTCTTCGGATGCATTCTTACGCTGTTTGATTCATATTCATGTCCTGTGTAAGGATTAAGTTCACCTTTACTGAGATCCTCTTCATCAGATGTGAATAAGTCTTCTTCATTTTCCTGCGCATACCGGCTCTGATATCCGTTATTCTCATAACCGGAGGTCTCATCAGCTGCTGCATATGTTTCCTCCTGTTCCGGTTCCTCCGGCATAAATTCTTCTGCAAGTTTCTCTGACTCACCGTCTCCCGAATAATCAAACTCATGATACTGGATTTCCGGCTTTTCTTCTTTTGCCGGTTCTTCATGCGCTGATTCTTCTTCATGCTTTTTACGTATTCCGAAGAGCGCTCTCCATCCATGCGCTTTCTTCTCCGGTTCAACTTTCTTCGGCTCCGGTTTTTCCGGTTCCTCTGGCTCTTCTACTTCCGGTTCTGACTCATGAGCTGACTCCTCTGTATATTTCGGTTCCGACTCATAAGCCGGCTCCTCTGCATATTCCAGCTCACTTTCATAGGCTGGTTCTTCTGCATATTCTGGCTCTGCTTCATACACTGGTTCTTCTGCATACTCTGGCTCTGCTTCATACGCCGATTCTTCTGCGTATTCTGGCTCTGCTTCATACACCGGTTCTTCTGCGTATTCTGGCTCTGCTTCATACACCGGTTCTTCTGCATATTCTGGCTCTGCTTCATATACTGGTTCTTCTGCATATTCCGATTCTGACTCATACACTGGTTCTTCTGCATATTCAGGTTTTGACTCATACACCGGCTCGTCTTCATATACAGGTTTCTCAGCATGCTCCTCTACACCCGCTGCAGGTTCTTCTTCACTTACAGTCACCGACTCTTCTGCTTCCAGTGTCACAGCTTCCGAACTTCCGGTTTCTTCCACCGGCTCCTGTATCTCTTCTTCCTGCTCTTCTATTTCTGTGGCAGGTTCTGCTGTCGCTTCTTTCTCTCTTACAAAATCAAATATTGTTTCCTGAACATATTCTGGATCTGGCTCTACAACCTTTTTAGACTTCTTCTTTTTCTTCTTTTCTATTGCATCTAATTCTTTATGAATATCTACAAGCTCACCTATCGTAATATCTCTTTCTTCTGCTTTGGCAGGTGTTTTCTTCTTTTCAGGCTCTGCAATTTTCTGGGCCTTTGAAAGCTTCTCTTCATGCTCCTCATGTTCTTCTAATATATCCAGATAAAACGGACAATCAAGAATCTTTGCGATCATTCGCATATCCTGCTCCTGGAAATTATCTCTGCCAAGACGCTGGGTCAGATTCTGACGCGACATCTTCTTTCCTGTCTGTTTTTCTATCTTCTCTGCAAGTTCTTTGATCGTCATCCCTTTACGGCTCAGAATGATCTTGACCTGTTCTCCAAACGTTAATTCCAACATTCTTTTCCTCCTTATTATTCTTACTCTCCCATACTCTCCTCGTGTGCTTTTTTATGGTTTTGTAAACATTTTTCTATCTTGATAAATCTTTATTTTTCCCTTTTATATTCTAACAAATCACAGAAAACACGTCAACTCTGCTTACGTTACATTTCCCCGAAAATAAAGGCTAAAAATGAAGTTTTTCATTCAGTTTTTTAACGGTCTTTTCATCCATTTTGACTATTTTTCTATCATAAGAAATGATTCCATTTACCTCTTCTTCTATATCCGATAATTGTGTGTAAACAGTTGCACTTAATCCACGGCTGATATTCGGAATAATGAGCTTTTTTATCAATTTCTCATAGCCCGCCGTAAGTTCTCTTTTTCTCTTGAACTTTTTATAACCGTAGACCTTTTTCTCGTACATACTATGCTTCGGGATCTGCAGCGAATACCCGCCAAACTCAGTAAGTGCCGTTACCCTCTTTTCCGGTGTTACATGCAAAGGGAAGAAATAATCATGGATGCTTCGTATATCCCCGCACCCCTGATCAAACCAGCCACTCGCAGAATCTGTCAGCCTGTAAGGATCTTCTGCCCTTACTATATCTGTCATCTTCTTCGTCTGAAACTGTCCCCATCCTTCATTAAAAATAACCCATGTAACAATGGATGGATGATTATAAAGCAATCGAACCGTCTCCTTCATCTCTTTTTCAAACTGTCTCTGCCCGGCCGGATCCTGACGTCCCATCAGATGAATCCTGGTATCTTTTGCCCGGATATGCATTCCCTCCATGGCCGTCGCCATATACGTTACATACCAGCTCTTATAATCCCGTCCTCCGTTCACCATATCCTGCCAGACCAGCATACCGATACGGTCGCAGTGATAATACCATCTCTGCGGTTCTATCTTAATATGCTTGCGGATCATATTGAACCCCAGGTCCTTCATCTTCTGGATATCATAGATCATCGCTTCATCACACGGCGGTGTGTATAGACCATCCGGCCAATATCCCTGATCCAGTACTCCCTTTTCAAAATACGGCTCATTGTTCAAAAATATCCTCGCTATTCCCTCTTTGTCATTTTTAACTTCTACCTTACGCATGGCAAAGTAACTTTCTACCGAATCCTCTCCCATCCTCACATGAAGATCATACAGAAATGGATCTTCCGGACTCCAGCTTCTCATATGTGGTATCATGATCACACACGGCTTTCCCGTCTTTCCGGATGCTTTCACCGGCCACATCTTTCTTGCCGTTATCGTAACTTCGTAATCAATATCTTTTATGCCATGTTCTTCTTCCATCTGGATCATTATAGAAGACTGGTCATAAAGAGGTGTGATCTTAAGATGTCCGATATAACACTCTGGAACTTTTTCAATCCATACGGTCTGCCAGATTCCACTCTGTGCCGTATAGAACATCCCTCCGTTTTTAAGTTTCTGTTTTCCTCTGCTATAATAACAAGTCTCCGAATAATCTCTTACTTTTACGGTCAACAGATTCTTTTCTTCTTTTAATGCTTCCGTAATATCATATGAAAATGGAAGATAGCCTCCCACATGCTTTCCCTGTTTCTTTCCATTTATATATACGACCGCACACTGATCTACCGCTCCAAAATGAAGGATCCATCTGCTTCCCTTCTCCGGCTTTACTTCATCCGGAAGCCTTCTCTTATACCATAGATATTCTTCTGGTTTTAACTGTCTGTTTACCCCCGACAATACAGCTTCCGGCGAAAACGGAACCAGGATATCCCCATCCATTTTCTTTGGAAATCCTTTTGTTTCTCTTATTGCATATTTCCATATTCCGTTCAGATTTACATAGCTTTTTCTGCGCATGAGCGGTCTTGGGTACTCCCCTAGTACATTCTTTTCATTTATATTGTCTGCCCATTTTGTCATTAACTGTTTCATGTTCATACACCCCTTTATTAAGCAAGTCTGACTTCGTGTAATCTCCCCTCGATCTCATTATCTGTCGTAATTACCGCGACCCTTGCGTCCCCCTGCTCCAGTTCGTACTCCCTGCACAGATATTTCTCCGGATATTCCTCAGGCTGCTTTTTCAGATATGGTATGCCGTCCTGTCCCCAGGCAAATTCATATGTGCGCATGTCCAGGCCCATTCCTCTTCTGGTTGCTTTCATAAAGCTTTCTTTTAATACCCAGAAGCGGTAAAACCACTCCGCCTGTTCTTTTTCATCCTTCCCAGTGCGGATGATCTCACATTCTTCCCGGCAAAAATACCGTTCTGCCACCGGCATCCGCAGCTTTCCCTTCATCTCCACATCACAGCCTGTCTGAACATCTTCACGGTCACTACAGGCACACAATACATATTTTCCCGAATGTGACAGATTGAAAACTGCCGATTCCGGAAGTCTCAGAGCCTTCTTCATCTTTTCCCACAATATCCAGGCACCGACACTCCTTGCTTTGTCATCCACATTTTTAAGTTTATCCGCTTTATCTTTTCTCCACTCAGGCACTTTATCATAATATGCCTGATACGTCTCTTCTATTAGTAATGGTGTAATATCTGCTGCCCAAACACTTACCATTTTCCCACTCCTTTTTTACTATACAATTTTAGTCTAACACACTTTTTTAAAAATGAAAGAATTTATCGAATAAAAGTGTTGACAATCAAATCCCATTGCGTTAATATATCATTAGTTTTACACTTTAAGTAATTAAAGTTTTGCAGTGCGAATATTTTACAGTGCGACTATACTAGACTCACACGGGAAAAGAAATATCACACAGGCACAATTATCATACATGTTGGAGGATATTTATTATGATTATCGTATTAAAACCACGCACTACAAAAGATGATGTTTCTCGTGTCGAGAACATGGTCAAAAAGAGAGGACTTAACACACACGTTGTACAGGGCGAAGAGATGACAGTTATCGGTTGTATCGGTGACACAGCCAAAGTCGATTCCAAATTATTCGAAATTGATTCTGCAGTCGATAAAGTTATGCATGTACAGGAGCCATACAAATTAGCCAACCGTGCATTCCATCCGGAAGATTCCATCATCGATGTATCCGGTGTAAAAGTTGGCGGCGACAACCTGGCAATGATCGCCGGTCCTTGTTCCGTAGAATCTTACGAACAGGTACTTGAAATCGCCCAGGCTGCAAAAGCTTCCGGAGCCAACTTACTCCGCGGAGGTGCATTCAAGCCAAGAACAAGTCCTTATTCATTCCAGGGACTCGGACTGGAAGGACTCGACATCTTAACATCTGTAAAAGAAGCAACAGGACTTCCGATCGTAACCGAACTGATGTCAGACAAATACCTCGATATCTTTAACGAGAAAGTAGATCTTATCCAGATCGGTGCACGTAACATGCAGAACTTCGATCTGTTAAAAGAATTAGGACAACTTGACCGTCCAATCCTTTTAAAGAGAGGTCTGAACGCAACTTACGAAGAATGGATCATGTCAGCAGAATACATCATGGCATCCGGTAATGAAAATGTCATCCTCTGCGAACGCGGAATCCGTACTTTCGAAAGCTATACAAGAAATACTCTGGATCTTCAGAGTATCCCGGTACTTCGTAAACTGACACATCTTCCGATCATCGTTGACCCAAGTCATGCGGGCGGCAAATGGTGGTTAGTAGATTCTATGGCAATGGCCGCTGTAGCAGCAGGAGCCGACGGACTGATGATAGAAGTACACAATGATCCGGAATCCGCACTCTGCGACGGAGCTCAGTCATTAAAACCTAAGAAATACGACGAATTGATCAAAAAGGTTTCACAGATTGCAGGTGTTGTCGGCAAGACGATCTAATGCAGATAACCTGCCACTGGCAGTTCCTTACGAACGCATGGCGGTTCAGACAAAAACCTTACAGGAGTATATATTATGAAACTTACAGTTAATCTGGGAAAAGACAGTTATCCTATCTATATTGAAAACAACATATTATCCCAGGCCGGAGATTACATCCGAAAGATCTACCACGGAAAACGCATTATGATCATTTCCGATGACAATGTATTTCCGTTATATGGTGACCGGCTGATCCATACATTGGACTCCACTTACGAATGCCACCATCTGGTACTTCCTCACGGTGAATCAACCAAGGATTTCCAGACACTTCCGACTGTCTACAAGGCAATGCTGGAGGCAAAGATTTCCCGTAGTGATCTGGTCATCGCTCTTGGCGGCGGTGTCATCGGTGATCTTGCAGGATTTGCCGCTTCCAGTTATCTAAGAGGTGTAAGACTGGTACAGATCCCAACTTCACTGTTGGCGCAGGTTGATTCTTCTGTCGGTGGAAAAGTCGCAGTAGACCTTCCGGAAGGCAAGAATCTGGTCGGCGCATTCTATCAGCCTTCACTGGTGCTGATCGATCCACTGGTACTTAACACGCTGAAGGAACGATTTATCAACGATGGTATGGGAGAAGTTATCAAATACGGCTGCATCAAAGATGCGGATTTATTTAGTACCTTGGAATCACACAGTTCTTTTGAAGATTTAAAAGAAGAACTGCCTGCCATCATCACACGCTGTGTAGATATCAAACGAATGGTTGTAGAAAATGATCAGTTTGACACAGGTGAGCGTATGTTACTGAATTTCGGACATACACTGGCTCACACCATTGAACAACATTTCCATTATCAGCGGGAAAGTCATGGCGAAGCCGTTGCCATCGGCATGTATCAGATCACCAGGATTGCAGAAGAAAAAGGATTAACACCAAAAGGAACTGCAGAACGTATCCAGAAGGTTTTAAAGACCTACGGACTTCCTTTTGAATGCGGTCTCACTCTTGGGACATTAACCGAAGCGATTGCCTTAGATAAGAAGAATCTGAACGGTAATCTCAACGTCATACTACTTCATGAAATCGGTGACAGCTACATCGAAGCTACAGACATTCAGTTCTTTGCTGAAACAGCAAGGCTTGTATAAATAACAACAATTCTACGAACCGGCCTTATATGGCACTTCGTAATCAGAAAATAATGAATGTAATTTTGGAGGATATATATCATGGGTAAATTAGAAGGAAAAATCGCAATTGTAACAGGATCAGGAAAAGGAATCGGACGTGACGCAGCACTTGCTATCGCTGCTGAAGGTGCCACTGTCGTAACAGTAGCAAGAACACAGTCTGATCTTGATGAAACAGTAAAAATGATCGAAGATGCCAGCGGAACAGCAATCTCACTTTCCAGAGACCTTACAGACGGAGAACAGGTTGCCGACATGGTCAAAACTGTTGTTGATAAATACGGAAGAATTGATATTCTCGTTAACAATGCAGGCGGATACCCAAAAGAGATCTACAAAAATATCGAACATCAGGCAATTAAGATCTGGGAATGGTCAGAAGAACAGTGGGATCAGATCATCAAAACAAACTTGAGAATCCCATTCCTTGTAACTAAAAATGTTGTACCTGTAATGATAAAACAAGGAAAAGGAGATATCGTAAATGTATCTTCAAGAATGGGTCGTATTGCATCTCAGATGGGTGCATACGCTGTTGCAAAAGGCGGTATCGTAACCATGACCAAGACAACTGCTATCCAGACCAAAGAATACGGAATCAAATGCAATGCCGTATCTCCTGGAATCGTGGACACACCGGGGCAGAGAGTCTACAACCACTCTGTAGGACAGGACGGCTGCCCGATGGGAAGCTCAAAAGATGTTGCAAAAGCAATCATCTACCTGCTGGCAGATTCACCGGCAGTTATGACAGGACAGTCTATCGACCTGTTCACAACAGTATAGAACCAAATGACTACAAGAGACACTGTCATCACTGGCAGTGTCTCTTGTAGTCACTTCACAATTATTAACAATTCGTTCGTCTTTTCATCACACTTTCATCACAATTGCACTCTATACTATAAATTGTTCGAAAAAACAACACTTTAAATCTTTTTCATAACTTTTTCCTCAGGACTGCACTCCTCCCAAATAATGCAGTCCTTTTTTTATTTAATTTTTTAACACGATTGGTCTCCCGGTCCGGATATCCACCAGCCTAATGAATTAAATGTCAACCAAATTTATTTCCCCGGCTGTCCATAATAAGCATTTGCTCCATGTTTTCTATAGTAATGCTTATCCTGTAATTCCTGTGGTGCAGGTTTAACGTCTGGGTTGATCATTTCGCATCTTGCTGCCATCTTGGCAACTTCCTCTAATACTACTGCGTTGTGAACTGCTTCGTGAGCATCTTTGCCCCATGTGAATGGTCCATGGTTCTTGCAGAGTACTGCAGGTGTTGCAACATAGTCCAGATCATCTTCATCAAATCTGTCTGCGATCAGGACACCTGTATTTTTCTCATAAGCTTCATCGATTTCTTCTTTTGTAAGATTTCTTACACATGGTACTGTTCCGTACAGGTAATCTGCATGTGTAGTTCCGTAGCAAGGGATTCCTCTTCCTGCCTGAGCCCAGCTTGTTGCCCAAGGAGAATGTGTATGTACAACACCACCAATGTTCGGGAATCTGTTATACAGCTCTACATGTGTTGCTGTATCAGAAGATGGATTTAAGTCTCCCTCTACTTTATTACCCTGAAGGTCTACAACTACCATATCTTCCGGTGTTAATTTGTCATAATCTACTCCACTTGGTTTGATTACGAAAAGACCTTTTTCACGGTCGATTCCGCTTACATTTCCCCATGTGAATGTTACCAGGTCATATTTTGGAAGAAGCATGTTTGCTTCATATACTTCTTTTTTTAATTCTTCCAGCATCTCTTTCTATCTCCTTTATATTTCTGTTACTGCGGAAAAGCTGTTATCAACATTTTCCCCTTGTATATAAGAATATGCAGATACGGGGACATAACCTATGCCCCCTCTGCTTTCATATAATATTTCTTACAGATCTGCACAAGCTCTGCGCTCTACGTCAAGACCTTTCTTGTATGTCTCCATAAATGCTTCGTATCCAGCTACGCCTTCCGGATCCGGATCGATTCTGCTTCCGGCATCGCTTCCGAATACTTTATTCTTCAGGTAGTCTTCCAGCTTCTCGCCTTCTTCACGTTTTACCATGTACTCAGCAAGGATAGCCATTCCCCATGGTCCGCCTTCGCCTGCTGTCTCCATAACTACTACAGGTGTGTTGATCGCATCTGCAAGGATCTTCTGTCCGACACCTTTTGTCTTGAAGAGTCCGCCATGTCCAAGAACGGTATCAATCTCAACACCTTCGTCTTTTGTTAAGATATCCATTCCGACTTTGATAACACCAAGTGCTGTGTACAGGTGAGATCTCATGAAGTTAGCCAGATTGAATTTTGTCTCTGGTGTTCTGACTACCATTGGGCGTCCTTTTTCTACATTTGTGATAGGCTCGCCTGCGTAGTTACCATAAGAAAGGATTCCACCACAGTCAGCATCTCCTTCCAGTGCTTTATTGTAAAGTGTTCCATACATCTGATTCATGTCTACGTCTGCTCCGATAGAATCAGCGAATTCTTTGAACAGATTTACCCATGCATTCAGATCTGTTGTTCCGTTATTGGAATGTACCATGGCAACCAGACTTCCGTCAGGTGTTGTAACCATGTCGATCTCTGTATGTAAGTCTTTCAGAGGTTTCTCAAGGACAACCATAGAGAAGAATGAAGTACCAGCGGAAATGTTGCTTGTACGCTGTGCTACGCTGTTTGTAGCTACCATACCTGTTCCTGCATCTCCTTCCGGAGGACAAAGCGGGATTCCGGCTTCCAGATTACCTGTAGGGTCAAGTTTCTTTGCTCCTTCTTCTGTCAGGATACCGGCTGCGTCTCCTGCTACCAGAACTTTAGGAAGAATCTCTTTTATTTTCCATGGATAGTTCTCACCTTCGATGAGTTTATCGAACTTCTGGATCATTTCTTCATCATAGTCTTTTGTATTCATGTCGATTGGGAACATTCCGGATGCATCTCCTACACCAAGAACCTTCTCACCTGTCATCTGCCAGTGGATATATCCTGCAAGTGTTGTCGTGAATGCGATATCTTTTACATGATCTTCTTTATCCAGAATGCACTGATACAGATGTGCGATACTCCATCTCAGCGGAATATTATACTGGAACAGATCTACCAGCACTTCGGAAGCTTTTCCTGTATTGCTGTTTCTCCATGTCTGGAATGGTGCAAGAAGCTTTCCTTCTTTGTCAAATGCCATATATCCGTGCATCATGGCACTGAATCCGATCGCTCCCAGTTTCTTGATCGTTACTCCGTATTCTTTCTGTACATTTTCTGCCATATCGCGGTAGCTGTCCTGAAGACCTGCCCAGATATCGTCCAGAGAGTATGTCCACAGTCCGTTCTCATAACGGTTCTCCCATGTATGGCTTCCGGATGCGATCGGATTGTGCTCCTCATCGATCAGTACTGCTTTAATTCTTGTAGAACCGAATTCGATTCCAAGATATGCTTTTCCGCTTTCAATGATCTCTTTTACATTGCTCATTGTACGCTTCCTCCTAAACATTATATTTTAAGTTTTCTTAATATCTCCATTATACTATTTTTGCAGGGAAATATCTATTTCGATATCCCCTGCAAATATAATCTTTTACCCGTAATTCTTTATTTGATTATTTGCGGTATGCAACGCTGTTCCACAGGAGTTCATTCTTGAACTGTCTGATTGTTGTATCCTTATCAATGTATACAGCTTCGATTCCCATGCATGCTGCCCAGTCACCCATCTGCTCTGCTGTTAAATCATAAGAGAATGCTGTGTGGTGAGCTCCTCCTGCCAGGATCCATGCTTCTGTTCCAACCTTTAAGTTCGGCTGTGGTGTCCAGAATGCTGTTGCTACTGGAAGTTTTGGCATTGGTTTCTCTGTCTTCTTGCAGTCTACATCGTTGATGATCAGACGGAATCTGTCACCAAGGTCGATCAGAGATGTTGCGATAGCCGGACCTGTCTTAGATGTGAATACAAGTCTTGCAGGATCTTCTCTGTTACCCATGCTAAGTGGCTGCTCTTTGATGCTGATCTTGCCATCTGCGATTGTCGGGCAAACTTCCAGCATGTGAGCTTCCAGAACGCCTTCTTTACCTGATACAAGGTTGTATGTGTAATCTTCCATGAATGAAGTTCCCTTAGCGTCCTTCATTCCCTGAGTCATGATCTTCATAACACGAACCATAGCAGCTGTCTTCCAGTCACCTTCTGCTCCGAATCCGTATCCTTTTTCCATCAGTCTCTGCATTGCAAGTCCTGGGAGCTGTTTCAGTCCGCCAAGATCTCCGAAGTGTGTTACAACTGCCTGATAGTTATTCTCATCCAGGAATCTTTCAAATCCAAGTTCGATTCCAGCCTGTACTGCTACATGCTCACGGAATTCTTTCTCATCTCTTCCTTCAAGAAGGATGTCATATTTGTCATAGTATTCTTCTACTAATGTGTCGATATCAGCCTGAGATACTGCATTAACAGCTTCTACAACTTCATTTACAGGATAAGCATCTACTTCCCATCCGAATTTGATCTGAGCTTCTACTTTGTCGCCTTCTGTTACGGCTACGTTTCTCATGTTGTCAGCTACACGCATAACTCTGACGTGGCTGCTTTCTACAACACCTACTGCTGTACGCATCCATGATCCGATCTGTTTCTGAACGTCTTCGTCTTCCCAGTATCCTGCAACAACTTTGCGTTCCATGTTCAGACGGCTGAAGATGTGTCCGTACTCTCTGTCACCATGTGCTGCCTGGTTCTCGTTCATGAAGTCCATGTCGATTGTGTCGTATGGGATTTCACGGTTGAACTGTGTATGTAAGTGAAGTAATGGTTTTCTGTATTCCTGTAATCCTAAGATCCATGATTTTGCAGGAGAGAATGTATGCATCCATGTGATAACACCGGCACAGTTCTCGTCTGTGTTAGCTTCGTTGAATGTCTTTCTGATTACTTCGTTTGTGATCATGGTTGGTTTCCATACTACTTCATATGGAAGGTTTCCTGATTTGTTCAATGCATCTACGATAATCTTTGAATGCTCTGCTACGTGTGCAAGACACTCATCTCCATAAAGATCCTGTGATCCTGTGCAGAACCAAAACTGATAATTCTTTGTTTTTAACATGTTTAATTACTCCTTTTCGCTCAAATTTTCTGTTTCATTTACAGCTTCATTATGTCTCTATTATAAAAATATGGACTTGTTTTCTCAATTTCTTAACTCTGCACTTTTGGGAAAATAGTTACCTATTCCGACCTCCGTTATGATATAATCTAAGGAGAATCCAAGGAGGTATTTTATATGAATTTATCCGATTTTTGCCGCCGGATCACAGGACCCGATACACGGCTTCTTCCGGAAAACCATAAATTAGGCGCAAGACTTGTCTGTCCGGAATATTCCAAATCCGTTCAGGAAGTCAAGACGTATCCGTTACTCGGTCAGGACCGCAGCTTCTTATTATGCTGGAACTTCAATTCTCCCGGTAACCTGTATGCAGCGATGATGCCGTCTCCGGAGAATTTCTGCTATCATTATTCCTATTCGGAAGGGGAATATACTCAGCTTCACACGCATGATTATCTGGAACTTTCCTATGTTGTGGAAGGAGAATTTCACCAGCGGATATTGAATAAAGATGTAGTCTTTCAGAAAGGTGATCTCTGCCTGATCGACAAAAACTGTCTGCACCAGGACTATCTGACAGACCAGTCTGGGGTCGTGCTTTTTATCGGAATTGCCAACGATATGTTTACGGAGATCATGAATGAGAACAGTACCCCGCAGAAGATTCTTTCCTTCCTGCAGTCTGCATTGTTAAAGCAAAAGGATGTCCAGCAATTTCTGCATTTCCGACCATCCGACGGGGCAAGCGAATCTCTGGACGACAGTCTTTTGTTGCTTTTGAAAGAATCTTATTCGCCGGACAGTGGTTCCAGATATATTACAAAAGGTCTGTTATTCCGGATCTTCCGGATCTTAAGTACACAGTATGATTTTTCTCTTTCCAAAGAGCAGAAGCAGACGATGAACTGGATCGTATTCGAAGAGATTTCGGACTATATCCGGGCACATTTCAGAGATATCACCATCCAGGATCTGGTGGATGAATTCCACTATCAGGAGGATTACTTCAACCGCCTGATCAAACGAAAGACCGGACTTACCTATTCCGCTTATGTCCAGCAGATCCGGCTGGAACGTGCGGAACATCTGCTTGTGTCGACTGACAAGAGTATCGAAGAGATTGCCGATTCGGTAGGATATCATAACAAGGGATATTTCTACAAATTATTTCAGGAGAAATACGAAGAGACACCTGCAAGTTACAGACGTCATACAAGATAACGCACGCAATACAAAAAGGATTCTGCAATGCAGAATCCTTTTTTGTACATAGATTTAATTTATATATATCATATTGAGGTTTGTCAGTTTTATGTATGATCTCTAATTCTTTTTCTTCATACTTCCGATGATTGACTGTAATACAATGAAGAAGCACAGTAATGCGGAAAGTGCGATACGTACCCACCAGCTGGAAAGTGTTCCCTGTGTGGTGATAAGACTTGAGATCGTTCCTTTGATCAATACACCAAAGACTGTACCAAATGGTGTTCCTACACCACCGCTTAACAGTGTACCACCGATAACGGAAGCTGAGATCGCATCCATTTCAAGACCTTTGGCCTGCTCTACGAATCCGGAACAGCTGTTTAAGCAGAAGAGGAATCCGCCGCATCCTGCAAGCAGTCCGTCCAGAACGTATGCTTTGAATTTTGTTTTCTTTACATTTAATCCCATCATCATAGCACTCTGTGCATTTCCACCGATGGCATATACTTCACGACCGAATTTTGTATATTTCATGATGATCGCAATGACAATAAAGATCAGTATTGCGATGATAACAGTCGGATATATGTATGCCGGGATGAATTTTCCACGACGGCTGTATGATCCGATTGGGAGATAAATCTTATAATTAGCCCATGCAAGGAATGTCTTATTTTTGATAGAAATCATATCAGTACTGATGATTGATGTCATACCACGTCCAAAGAACATACCTGCAAGTGATACGATGAATGGCTGGATTTCAAGATAAGATACCAGGAATCCCTGAACGATACCAAAAAGGAGTCCGATCAGAAGTGCGATGGCAACTGCCATGTAAGCACTCATTCCTTTCTTTTCCATATCGTATGCACACAGCATACATACCAACGCTGTTACGGAACCAACAGAGATATCGATACCGCCTGTGATCATTACGATTGTCTGTCCCATTGCGATGACCAGAAGTCCCGCATTGGAAATGAACAGGTTCAGGAACATCTGTGGTTTTGCGAATCCTTTATCAGCAAATATTACCATACCTGCTGCATACATTACGATGAACAAAAGAACAGTTACCATAAGAAGGAAACTATTTCCGTTAATTTTCATTCCCGGTTTGTTTAATGATTTCTTTTTCATTAGTTATTTCCTCCTTCCACTGCTTTATTTGCACGTTTCATTTTCTGGCTTGTCATAAATTTCTGGAATACAGGGCTCTGTAAAGTAACGATGATAATAACTACGATTGCCTTGTAAACCGGCAACTGGTCAGCTGATACATTCATTGCATATAAAGTTGTTGTAAGTGCCTGAATCGTATATGCTCCGATTACAGATCCCATTAAGCTGAATTTACCACCGCCAAGAGCGTTACCACCAAGAGCAACTGCCAGGATGGCGTCCATTTCAAGGTTCAGACCAATGTTGTTGGCATCTGCGGAATAGATTCGGCTGGATGCTACGATTCCTGCAATACCTGCCAGTACACCACAGATTACATATGTAAGGAACTTAATCATTGTTGAATTAAGACCTACCAGTCTGGATGCTGTACCGTTGATACCTACACTTTCGATGTAAAGACCAAGTGCTGTTTTCTTTAATACAAGATATGTGATCACTACAACAATAATAGCAATAAAGATTGGTGTCGGAACCGGGCATTTTCCGATATATCCACCGTATACTTTATAAGAGCCTACACGGATATATGTAATCTGTCCGTCTGTGATCAGCTGTGCAATACCACGACCTGCTGTATACAGGATCAAGGTAGCTACCATCGGCTGGATGTTCAGCTTTGCTACAAGGAAACCATTGAATGCTCCACATAATGCAGATGCTGCAAGTGCTGCTAACATAGCAACGATAATTGGTGCTGCAAGCGAGTTAACAGATACCTCTCCACCTGAAAGGATCTGGCAGCATACAGCTGCTGCAACCGCCATAACTGCACCAACACTGATGTCCTGTCCACCGGATGCTGCTGTAACCAGCGTCATACCTACGGCAAGGATTACTAATTCTGATGCACGGTTAATAACGTCTACGATATATCCGTACAAAACTCCGTTGTTAATTGATACTTTGAAGAAGCCCGGAGTAGTGATTACGTTAACCAAAAGTACAGCTATGAGGCACACGATTGGCAGAAACAGTCTCATAGATGTAAGCTTTTTCCATCCTGACTTTGTATTACTCATTATCTCCACCTCCTGCGATTGCTTTCATAATGCCTTCCTGAGACAGTTCGTTTCCACTGATCTCTCCGACTTTCTTTCCGTCTCTTAATACACCCATTCTTGAGCATGTACGGAGCATTTCTTCTACTTCTGAAGAAATGAATGTAACTGCCATTCCCTGATCAGCAAGATCAAGAACCAGTTTCTGGATCTCTGTCTTTGTTCCGATATCAATACCACGTGTCGGCTCATCAAGAATCAGATAATCCGGATTTGTAAGCAGCCATCTTCCGATGATTACTTTCTGCTGGTTACCACCTGAAAGACTCTTAATCGGAGTTTCACGGCTTGCTGTCTTAATCTGCAGCATTTCGATATATTTATCTGCTGCTTCTTCCATTTCTTTCTTACTCAATGGATGGAACATACCTCTTTTTGCCTGTAAAGCAATAATGATATTCTCTCTTACTGACAGGTCAGCAATAATTCCATCTTTCTTACGGTCTTCCGGAAGATATGCCATACCAAGTTTCATGGCATCCAGTGGAGAATTGATCTTCACTTCTTTTCCGTTTACCTTTATTTTTCCGCTATCCGGTTTGTCTGCACCATAAATCGCACGAACCAGTTCGGAACGTCCTGATCCAAGAAGTCCTGTAAGTCCGACAACTTCTCCTTTGTTAACAGTGAAGTTGAATGGACGGATGCTTCCTTTTCTTCCGATTCCTTCTGCTTCGATAACCGGAATAAATTCTTTCAGTTCTGCATGCTCGCCCTTGATATCAGCAAGATCATCGAAATCTTTACCCATCATCTTAGCAACCAGCATAACTCTTGGAAGGTCTTTTGTTGTATATTCTCCAACCAGTTCACCATTTCTGAGAACAGTGATACGGTCACAGACTGCATATACCTGCTCCAGGAAATGTGTAACGAAGATAATTCCAACTCCCTGAGCTTTCAAACGATTCATTAATACGAATAATTTTTCTACTTCATCATCATCCAGAGAAGATGTAGGCTCATCAAGAATCAGTACACGACAGTTCATATCAACCGCACGTGCGATAGCAATCATCTGCTGTTTAGCAAGTGAACACTCTTCCAGTTTGTCTGTAGCTTTTGCATCAATCTGCAGATCTTTTAACAGCTCTGTAGATTTCTTGTTCATTGTCTTCCAGTCGATAAGGCCTGCTTTTCTTGGTTCACGTCCGATAAACAGATTTTCTGCAACTGTAAGGTTCGGACAAAGGTTGACTTCCTGATATACAGTACTGATTCCATTGTCCTGCGCATCCTGTGGAGATCTGTTAACGATTGGTGCATCTTTTCCTTCCATTTTAATCTCTCCAGACTCAAATGGATGCACACCGGTAAGTACTTTGATCAAAGTAGACTTTCCTGCACCATTTTCTCCCATCAGAGCGTGGATTTCTCCTTTACGGAGAGTAAAATCAACATGTTGTAAGGCTTTGACACCTGGAAACGTCTTTGAGATATCTCTCATTGTTAATACAACATTATTTTCCATTTCTAATGTTCACCCGCTTTCTTTAATATCCAAAAGGGCATAGAAAGCGCGGCAGCATATCCGGCTTTTCATTCCGTTTATTCCGCCGCGCCATTTCACCTCTTTTTTATGTTACTATAAGTTCTGCCTGTTTTTAGTATGCACGTTTGTCAAGAATTTCCTGTGTAATCTTTGTTACATCATAATCTTTATCATCAACTTTCACACTCTTAACAGTGTCATCATATGCGAACATTTCTTCCTCTACATATGCTTTCTTGTCAACATCTTTGCCATCTTCCAGCTTCTTGATGATTTCTTCTACACGTGGTCCGTGTAATGGGTTACACTCTGTATCGCAGATGATCTTTCCAGATAATGTATCTGTCAGACCAGCGTTTGTTGTATCGAATGACATTACAAGGATGTCTCCATCCGGTCCTACTGTCTTACCAGCAGCTTCGATTGCATCGATTGCTCCGAATGCTTCGTTATCATTCTCACAGTAAACTACGTTGATGTTATCATGCTGTTTCAGCATAGACTCCATAACTTCCTGTCCTTTAGCCTGTGTGAATTCACCTGTCTGCTGTGCTACGATGTTCCATCCATATTCTTTAGCAGCTTCTTCAAGACCTTCTGTACGTCCGATCTGAGCTGAAGCTCCGATTGTTCCCTGAATGTGAGCGATGTTAACTTCTTTCATTCCCTTAGCTTCTGCATAAGCGTTCAGCCATTCGCAAGCTTTCTGGCCTTCCATCTTGAAGTTAGATCCTACCCAGGCTGTGTAAAGGCTGTCATCAGATACATCGATCATACGGTCAACGATGATTACCGGGATATCAGCATCTTTTGCTTCTTTCAGAACTGTGTCCCATCCTGTCTCTGTTACAGGTGCAAGTACGATGTAGTCAACATCCTGCTGGATGAAGTTACGGATTGCTGTGATCTGATTCTCCTGTTTCTGCTGAGCATCGTCAAAGATCAGTTTGTATCCGTTCTTTTCGCTGAATGTGCTCTTCATTGATTCAGAGTTTGCTGTACGCCAGTCAGATTCAGCACCTACCTGTGAGAAACCAATTGTAATTTCATCACTTGAGCTTGATTTCGAGCTGTCAGACTTGCTGTCCCCACCTTTATTTCCGCATCCAACTGCTAATGATGCTACCATTGTAGCTGCCAGTAACGCTGTAATCACTTTTCTTTTCATTTTCATATCCTCCTCGGTTTTTCGATTTTCTTTGATTGTCCGTCTGTCAATCACTTGTTGACTATATATTACTGAATTTCGGACAAACAATAAACAGAAGATTCTTCTGAATTTTTAGAATTTCTTTTGAATCGTTTCACAAAAGTTGGTTTTTTTACGAAAAAGGTTGGTTTTTTTGTGCTGCCATAGTAACCGTCGCTTTTGTACCATCATTTTCCACACTTTCCAGAGTTACTCCGTACCGTTCTCCGTAATAATAACGAATTCTCCGGTTTACATTTCCAATCCCAAATCCATCAATACTTTTATCTCCTTTTTCTTTTCCAATACTTTCCTGAAGTTTTTCTAACACTTCTTTCGTCATACCTTTTCCATCATCTGTGACTGTAAATATCATATTTTCACCGTCCAGCCTTCCGGTGATTTTTATCATTCCGCCACCACGTTTATTTTTCAGGCCATGGTAGAGAGCATTTTCCACTAATGGCTGCAAAGTCAGCTTAGGGATCATGAATTCTCCCATATTTTCCTCCATATCGATTTCATAACTCATAATATCCTGATATCTGAACTGTTGGATCTTCAGATAACTTTCTATATGTGACCGTTCTTCCCGTACTGTAATAAAATCCCGGCCTTTACTTAATGTTGTACGGAAGAAGTCTGAAAGTGCCGTAACCATTGACACAACTTCATCCTTACGGTTTTCTTCCGCCAGCCATACAATTGCATCCAATGTGTTATACAGAAAATGAGGATTAATCTGCGCCTGCAAAAGTTTTGTTTCTGCAATGCGTAAATTTTTTTGCTGCTGCTTGATATCTTCAACCAATCCACCAATTTCCTGAGTCATATCATTAAAACTTCTGGTAAGCACTGCAATCTCATCTGTATTCGATTCCTTCGTCTGTACCGTAAAATCTCCTTCTGCCACCTGTTGTGTCATCCGGCATAATTTCTGTATTGGCTTTGTCACGCTTTTTGCCGCCTTCATTGTCAAAAACAAGGCTAACACGATCGCCGCTACGGATATCCAGATACATATAACAAACGTTCTTGTATTTCTTGCATCCAGTTCTGCTTTTACATTCGTATAATTGGTAGTCTCTACATATATATAGTCCTGTATTCCTTTCTGGATCAATGATGTCAGCATATAAATATTTTCATCCAGGTAGTTCATTTTATCTTCATATGCTCCACCCGAATCAATAGCTGTCTCCAGTTCTTTTACACAGCCTTTCAAAGACTTCAAGCTGTTTTTCAATCGTTTGATCTGATTTCTGTTGCTGTCCACGGTTGCCATGTAAGATAACTTATCACAGGTTTCTTCAAGCTCGTCAATATATTTATAAGGATTGACCGTCAAAATACCATTTACAGTTGTCTCTCCGTCACCAAGTTCTTCCATATCTCTTTTTCCGATAACAGCCAGATACATACTGTAATCCATACGTTCTTTAAAATCTCTTGCATACATATTGGCATACGAGACACTTTTTGTGATCTGTGCATATGCCGAAGTCGCATTTGTCAGCGAGGCCAGAAGATACGTCATTACCAGTATCATAGGAATAAATACAGCAAGAGAAATTCCTGCCAGTCTCTGATTTAACGAGACATTCCTGCGAATCTTTTTCATCCTTTACTCCTTTCCTCGTGCTCTAAATTCCTTCGGTGTACAATTTTGCGTTTTCTTAAATATATAACTGAAATAATGCGGATCCTTATATCCTACTTCATAGCCGATTTCCGAAGTCTTCATTGATGAACACATCAAAAGTTCTTTTGCCCTGTCCATTCGTATCTCTGTAAGATATTCCACAAATGTCTTTCCCATCTCTTTGCTGAAAATAGAACTGAAATAGCTTGGGCTCATCCCTACTTCTGCTGCTATCGTATTCAGGGAAATCTCATCCGACATATATGTTTTTCTGATCTGATCTTTAGCAATTTCTATAATATCCGAATAACGTCTTCCGCTTATTGTGTCACGTACTCCAATAATCTTTTTCAAAAGCATTCTTATATAATTTTTAATTTCTTCCAATGTCTGAATCGTCTTCATACTATTCTTTAATTCTTCTGACTGAGCTTGCATTTCCCCTTCTATTCCCTCAATCTTTTCACAGAAAGACATCATGACTATATATGCGTCCATAATTATATACTGACGCATTAATACAGATTTCAGATTTTCCTCCGGTAATTCATTTATATACACATCTACAAACTCATCTATCTCGTCTTCTGCCCCATTATTCAAGAATTTTTCCAACATGGTCCTGGTCTTTTCTATCTCTCCGAAGCTCGTAATTTCTATGTCATCCAGAGTATCTACATTCTGAGCCATCCGGATATCTTCTACGGATATGATCCGGTTAAGCTCCATTGTAAATCTCGCCGCCAATGCACGTTCTGCCTCCCTGAACGATTCTTCGAGCTCCCTGAGTCTGGCTACCGGCTGTCCAATTCCTCCAAAATAAGCAATTGTCGAATAATTCTTCATAATTTCTTCCAGATCTTTTGACAGCTCTTTTACTCTTTCTGACATTTGTTCTTCATTATCAGCCATTAAAAGAAATGCCCAGCCTTCTACGCCACGCTGAAATTCAAATACATATTCCAGTCTTTCTGTTAATTTCTCAATTGCATATTCTGCTTCTCCCAATAGTTCTCCGGATTTTCGATTTTCTTCCCCTAAGGTAAAACGGAATAAAAGCAGGTTATACATCCCGGCGCTCAAATTCATTTCATATTTTTTCCCGGTTTCCAGTGCATCTGCCATTGACAGATTACCTGCTATCATCTGTTCGAAGAATTTCTGTTTCTCATGCTCAGTATTCTCCCGCATTTCTTCCATATACTTACGAACCAGGTCTTTATCTTCTTTTTCACGACGGATAGATTCACTCACCCCATTTAAAGCTTCCAGTAATTTGCCGGAAGATATCGGTTTTAAAAGGTACTCTGTTACCCCCAGACGTATTGCCTCTTTGGCATAGTCGAATTCATCATACCCACTCAAAATCAGGATTTTAATATTCGGAAGTTCCTTTTTTACCAGTTTACAAAGTTCCAGTCCATCCATGAACGGCATACGGATATCTGTAATCAGAATATCCGGTTTTTCTTTTATAATCATGGGATAAGCCAGTTCTCCGTCACTTGCCTCTCCACAGAATATGTACCCTTCTTTTTCCCAGTCAATACTGTTTTTAATTCCTCTTCGTATAACCATTTCATCTTCTACAAGAAATACTTTTATCTCATTCATACTAATACACCCTCTCTTTCACTATTTTATCTGTAACTACCGTCACACTCCATTTTGCTTTTTCAATTTCAATCGTTGAAATTGATTTATTCTGAGTATATATTTTGTCTCCGATATAATATTCCTTATTGACATCTCTTTTGTATTCCAGCTGCTTAATTATCTTTTCGATCTTCTTTCCAAAATCCGGATTACATTCTACGTCTACGGCAATCTTTCCGTTTTGTACTTCTGCGAGCCCTTCTCTTGTTGCGTCAAACGATATTATCTGAATCCCATCCGTTCCAACTTTTTTCCCGGCCTGTTCGATCGCGTTGATCGCACCAAGCGCTTCACTGTCATTCTCGCAATACACCATATCGATATCCTTATATTTCTTCAGATATTCTTCCATAACTTCATGGCTTTTTGCCTGTGTGAACGCTCCTGTCTGCTGTTCAAGAATGTTCCATCCATTCTTCTTTGCGGCTTCTTCCAGCGCTTTTGTTCTTCCGATCTGGGCCGTTGCACCTTCTGTTCCCATAATATGCACAATATTCAATGTTTTCTTTTTATTTCTTTCCGCATATTGTTCCATCCAGCTGCAGGCTTTCTGTCCTTCCTGATAAAAATCAGCCCCCACCCAGGTCGTATACAAGCTGTCATCCTTTACCTTAACCTGTCTGTCTGCGATGATTACCGGGATTTTGGCCTTCTTTGCCTCTTTTAATACTGTATCCCATCCAGTTTCTACTACCGGTGCAAGAACAATATAGTTCACATCCTGCTGTATAAAGCCACGAATCGCTTTAATCTGTTGTTCCTGTTGTTGCTGCGCATCTTTAAAGATCAGATCATATCCTCTTTTTTGAGAAAATGTAGTCTTTATAGAAATGGAATTTCCCGTCCTCCATTCAGATTCTGCTCCTACCTGTGAAAATCCTATAGATATTAATGGTGTCTCTTCATCTTTTTTCTCTGTTTTATTTATTACTTTGTTCGCGTTGGCCAGAACAAGTCCTCCTGCAACTGCCAGAAATACAAGTCCTACCGCCGCGACAACTCTTGTCCAGTTTTTTCTTCCATTCCCTGTTTCACTCATAAAAAAAGTCCTCCTATAATATGCAAACAGCTAATGGCTATTATACACTAATTATAGAAGAACTTCTTCATTACTTATATAATTTTATTTACGAAAATAGTTCGTTTTTTTGCGATTCTAAATATCCCCGCGTCTGTTTCTGGACGCTTTCAGTCGTGTCATGGCACGGGCCATAGAAGCCTGTGACAGATAATACTCCTGAATGCTCTGCTTCTGACGAAGCTGTTCTTCGGCACGTTCCTTTGCTTCCTCTGCACGCTTCACATCGATGTCTTCCGGACGCTCTGCCGTATTAACCAGTACAGAAGCACGGTTATTCACGATCTCTGCAAATCCCTTGGATACAACCGCTGTTACCCACTCACCATCAGGCTTGCGGAAACGCAGTTCTCCGATCTCCACTGCGATGACCATGTTCTCATGATGAGCCAGAATACCTTTCTCCCCGTCGATCGTCGGGATGACCAGATATTCACATTTACCATCGTAGAAGACCTTATCCGTAGATATAATTTTCAATGAAAATGTGCTCATACTAAGCCACTCCTTCTGCCTTCGCCTTAGCGATCACGTCTTCGATCGTACCTACATTGAAGAATGCATTTTCCGGATATTCATCCATCTCACCGTCGATGATCGCTTTGAATCCACGAACAGTTTCTTTCAGTGGAACATATTTTCCAGGAACACCGGTAAATGTCTCAGCTACTGAGAATGGCTGTGACAGGAATTTCTGGATCTTTCTTGCACGGGCTACTGTCATCTTATCCTCTTCGGATAATTCTTCCATACCGAGGATTGCGATGATGTCCTGTAACTCTTTGTACTTCTGCAGGATCTCCTGTACCTTACGTGCTACCTGGTAGTGCTCCTCACCTACAACTGCAGGCTCCAGGATACGGGATGTAGAATCCAGTGGATCTACGGCTGGGTAGATACCCTGCTCAACGATCTTTCTGGAAAGTACGGTTGTCGCATCCAGATGTGAGAATGTTGTTGCAGGAGCCGGGTCAGTTAAGTCATCGGCTGGTACATATACGGCCTGAACTGATGTTACAGATCCGTTCTTTGTAGAAGCGATACGTTCCTGAAGTGCACCCATTTCATTTGCCAGTGTCGGCTGATAACCTACGGCTGACGGCATACGTCCGAGAAGTGCGGATACTTCGGAACCTGCCTGTACGAAACGGAAGATATTGTCGATGAAGAGAAGCACGTTCTGATGCTCTACATCACGGAAATATTCTGCCATTGTAAGTCCTGTCTCAGCGACACGCATACGAGATCCAGGCGGCTCATTCATCTGTCCGAATACCAAGGCTGTCTTATCAAGTACGCCTGATTCTCTCATTTCTGTCCATAAGTCATTACCTTCACGGGAACGCTCTCCGACACCGGTGAAGATGGAATATCCACCATGTTCTGTTGCGATGTTATGGATCAGCTCCTGGATCAGTACGGTCTTACCTACACCGGCACCACCGAACAGACCAATCTTACCACCTTTCGCATAAGGTGTCAGAAGGTCAATGACCTTGATCCCTGTCTCTAATACTTCGACAGCCGGGCTCTGTTCTTCAAAGCTTGGTGCTTTTCTGTGGATAACCCATTCTTCGCTGTCTTTAATTGGTTCTCCGTTATCGATCGTCTCTCCAAGTACATTGAACAGACGTCCCAGAGTCTTCTCACCTACCGGCACTTTGATACCAGCTCCGGTAGCGGTAACTTCCATTCCCTTCTGCAGACCTTCACTGGAAGCCAGCATGATACAACGTGCAATGTTGTTACCTACATGCTGGGCTACTTCCATGACGCAACGTTTTCCGCCATTGTCTACTTCCAGGGCATCTTTGATAAATGGAAGTTCTTCTCTACTATTAAATTCTACGTCTACGACAGGTCCCATGACCTGTACGATTCTTCCTTTTGTCATATTACTGCTGCCCACTTTCTTTTTTATTATTTCGTGGTTATTATTTGTTCTGTATACAGTTCCGCCATTTGCGAACTTTGTATCTTACTTCCGTTTCTGCGCATTGGCTCCGCCGATGATCTCTGTCAATTCCTGTGTGATGTCTGCCTGACGGACACGGTTATAAGTAATATTTAATTCGTTCAGCATATCTGTTGCACTGTCTGTTGCATTCTGCATTGCCTGCATTCTGGCATTATGCTCACTGCAGTAGGCCTCTACCAGGCATCCATATACGATACCGTTGATGTAGTTCGGAACAATGTTCGCCATCACACTGTGCGTGGATGGCCAGAACACCATATCTTCCTGATACAGTCCGGTTCCGACAAGAGCCGGCATATCTTCCGGAAGGAAGGTCGTCTTCTTCATAGGAAGGAGCTTCTGTTCCTCAGTCTCCGCTGTCATAGCATTGATCATACGTGTGTATATGATGTGGATCTCGTCCAGATCTCCATTTCTGAACTGTTCTACCATCTCCGAAGAAATGACTCTCGATCTGTGTAATGTTGGATTCTGGACGGTATAACGGAACTGAGTATCCATCTCAATTCCTTCCCTCTTGGCAAAGTACTGTCTTCCGGCTTCTCCAAGTACGAATAATTTGTGTTTTCCCGGTTTTTTTAACAGTTCTTCCGTTGCCTTGATCACGTTATGATTATATGCTCCTGCAAGTCCTTTATCTGCGGTGACAACGATATAGCCAATCTTTCTTTCCTCATCCGGGATACTCTCACGGCCATCAAAGAACTGGCTGTGCATATCCGGCACATGCCGCAAAATTCTGGCGATCTCTGCCTGCATGGCATAGAAGAAAGGTTCTGTGTCAGCAAGCTTTTTCTTGGCCTGTTTCATCTTCGAAGAAGAGATCAGATACATGGCATTTGTTATCTTTCTCGTCTCTTCGATGCTGGCCATTCTTTCCTTAATCTCTTTTGCATTTGCCATAGCTACACCCGCTTATCTTCTTTCCTTGAATTCCTTTGCTGCTGCAAGAATCTGCTCTTTCAGTTCATCATCCAGAACTTTCTTCTCATCGATCGCTTTGCCGATTTCTTTATGTTCTCTGTCGAAGAATGCAAGCATATCCATCTGGAATTCTTTGATCTTCTTTGTGTCAATATCAAGCATCAGTTTATTAGTAGCGACACAAAGTGTGATAACCTGCTCATGAAGACTTAACGGACGTCCCAGAGGCTGTTTCAAAAGTTCTGTCAGACAACTTCCGTATTTCAGCTGATTCTTTGTTGCCTCGTCAAGGTCTGAACTGAACTGGGTAAATGATTCCATCTCTCGTGCCTGTGCCAGGTCGATACGAACACTACCACTGGCTTTCTTCATAGCCTTTGTCTGTGCAGCTCCACCTACACGGGATACAGAAAGACCAACGTTAACGGCCGGACGCATACCGGCATTGAACAGGTCACTCTCCAGGAAGATCTGTCCGTCTGTGATGGAGATAACGTTGGTAGGAATGTATGCAGATACATCTCCTGCCTGTGTCTCAATGATCGGAAGTGCTGTGATAGAACCTCCGCCTGCTTCTTCACTTAAGCGGCTGCTTCGCTCGAGCAGTCTTGAATGTAAGTAGAATACGTCACCAGGATAAGCTTCACGTCCAGGTGAACGTCCAAGTAACAGAGAAATTGCACGGTATGCTACCGCATGTTTGGAAAGATCATCGTATACGATCAATACATCTTTTCCCTGATACATGAAATACTCTGCAAGTGCTGTTGCTGAATAAGGTACGATATACTGAAGCGGTGCACACTCACTGGCTGTTGAGCAGAATACCGTGGTGTAATCCAGTGCATCATGTGCTTTTAAGTCATTTACAAGTCTTGCTACGGTTGATGCTTTCTGTCCGATGGCTACATAGATACAGATGACATCTTTTCCCTTCTGGTTGATGATCGTATCGGTTGCAATGGATGTCTTACCTGTCTGTCTGTCACCGATGATCAACTCTCTCTGTCCACGTCCGATTGGGAACATGGAATCGATTGAAAGGATACCTGTCTCAAGCGGAACGCTTACCGACTTACGGTCAACGATTCCCGGTGCCTCATTCTCTACCGGACGATATCCGTCGGCTTTGATCTCACCTTTTCCGTCGATTGGTGCTCCAAGAGCATCTACGATTCTTCCGATATAGCCTTCACCTACCGGAATACCTGCTTTTTTACCTGTACGGCACACTTTTGTGCCCTGTTTGATCTCTGAATCATCTCCGAACAGGATACAGCTGATCTCATTTTCCTTGATATCCTGTACCATACCCTTAAGACCAGTCTCCAATGTGACGATCTCGCCATACATTGCGTGGTCGATTCCGTATACGGAGGCGATTCCATCACCAACAGAGATAACGGTACCAACTTCCTGATCTCTGCTTATTACATCATAATTCTTTATCTCTTCTTTTAATATAGAGATAATTTCATCTGAGCTGATTGCACTCAATTCCTTCACCTCCATGTTAATTCGTTAATTTCCGCTCTAAGCGGTTCAGACGGCCCTGCACACTGTAGTCATATTCTTTTCCGTCAACCTGCAGGATGAATCCGCCGATCAGTGCCTTGTCTTCTGCCATAACCCATTTGATGTCTCCAGCACCGTATTTCTTCTTGATAAAGTCACCCATCTGTTTCTTTTGTTCTTCACTTGGAAGCGCTGTATAACGAAGATAGACTGTCTTAACTCCTGCTGCCTGATTCTGTAACTCTTCGTATGCCGCAAAGATCTGTTCTGCGATCGTCATCTTTTCATGATCGCAGACAACCTTCAGAAATGTTCTCATTTCTTCTGAAAATACTTTATCAATGATATTGTGTTTTGTCTCTTTTGTGATCACTGGATTAACCAGTGCTGCTTTCAATTCCTGTGATTTTTCGAAAATATTCCCTGCCTCCAGGACAGCTTCTTTCGAAATACCAAGTTCATTCAGAACTTTCGCATACCGGAGGGCTGCCACCTGGCAGAATACCGGCTCTGCTTCTTTTCTATTCTTCGCTGTCATGGGAATCACCTGCATCTTTCAAAAACTGGTCATATGCATTCACGCCGCTTATGTTGTCAGCATTCTCAAGTAATATCTTCTTCGCAGCATCCATTGCCAGCCCTGCAACCTGTGCCTTCATATCATCGAAGGCCTGTTCTCTCTCCTGATTCAGGCTTTCTCTTGCTGTCTTCATAACCTTGTCTGCCTTTTCGTTAGCCTCGTTCAGGATCTGGTTGTATTCCTGTTTTGCATCCAGTTTCGCCTGTTCGATCATCTTTGTGGATTCTTCTTTTGCTCCATTCAGTGCATCTTCATACTGTTTCTTCAGAGCATGGGCTTTGTCCTGCTCTTCATTCGCGTGGCTGATTCCGTCTGCAATCATCTTTTCCCGCTTTTCCATAATGTCCATGACCGGGCGAAACAGGAATTTTCTGAGAATCAGATACAGAACGATCAGGTTGATGATCGTCAGTACCAGATTAAAATCTATTCTCAGCATATATCTCTACCTGCCTTTCCCTTCTTTTAATCTGTTATCGTCAGCAAACATTATTTCAAAAGAAGGACGATCAGAAGTGCGATAATGAAACCGTAAATAGCGGTTGCCTCTGCAAGTGCACAACCAAGGATCAGGGAAGTTCTGATCTTTCCGTCTGCTTCCGGCTGTCTTGCGATAGCATCTACTGCTTTGCTTGTTGCGATTCCGATACCAACACCGGCTCCGATACCTGTAAGTACTGCGATACCTGCTCCAATTGCGATAATTGTTCCACTCATAATTTGTTCTCCTTTTCTTGTCTTAAGTTTTCTTATACTAAATGTTGTAAATGTCTGATTCGTCTTATTCCATCTCTTCTGTCATAAATAATGCAGTTAAGAATACGAATACATATGCCTGTAATAATCCGTCAAATATATCAAAATAAAAACTAAACGGTATCGGCACAATTAAAGGAACGACCTGTTTGATCAGTTCCATGACTACAAACCCGCCTAACATATTACCAAACAGTCGCATACAAAGCGACAGTGGGCGGATTACGATCTCCAGTATCATGATTGGTGCTACGATCGGCACTGGCTTTGCAAAATGTTTGCACCAGTGAACCAGACCATTTCTATGGATACCGGACCACTCGATCACGAACATACTCATAACGGCAAGTGCGATTGTTACGTTCATGTCCTTTGTCGGAGGCTTGAATCCTAACAGTCCGATGACATTTGATATTGCCAGATAAAGTGCAACCGTCATCAGATATGGAATATAGCCCTTGTTTTCTTTTCCTATAATACCTTCAAAGAAATCCTGTGCCCAGCCGATCACTGATTCCAGCATAAGCTGTACCTTTCCCGGTTTCTCTATACTTAGATTCCTTACGAATACTATACTGAGAATAGTAAGAACCGCCATGATGATCCAAGTTACAACAACACCTTCGTCAACAGCGATTCCTCCAAATACCGGGATCGTAAATACGGTTTCACAGTTAAGTTCTTTAACAAGGCTTTCAACAAGCTTTTCCGTACTATCCCCTTCCTTCATAATTTTTTTGCTAGTTTACAGCCATTTTTTAAAAATGTCAATCATTTTGTCTAATGGTCATTTTGCTTAATTTTTTATTATTTTTTTGTGTATTTTTACTTTTATTTATTTTAATTTTTCCGTTTTTCTCATCAAATTTCCACGTCGAAATGGTAGTTCCAATCTTCGTCCTTTTTTTCACAAGGAAAATGCACAATTTTTATTTTTCATTTCCCGTCTTTTTCTACAAAACGATATTTTTCTTCAATTTTCTTCTTGATAAAATGTCCTCATTTCTCATCTCCAAAAAACGACATTTTATATTAATTGTATATTGCATTCTCCGTAAATAGCGGCTCTTTATGCACCTATAGTATAGAAAACCTGCTACCTGCCACTTCTTTTGAACACATAGCAACAAAAAAGGAGTGTAACAACTTTTTTTTAGCCGTTACACTCCTTTTTTCGTTATTTAATTTTGTATCTCAATTTTATATGTATCATCATTCAAAATTGATATATCCGTTCTCTTTGGTATTTTATTCTTTTAATCGGCGATGATCCGGTACTGCAGATTCTCATATAAAAGCTTATTCCCTTCCATGATATCTCCCGGCAACAATGCTCTTGCCACCGTCTTGGTTTCTTCCGGATCATGCTTAAGTGCATCGACACGTCTGAGTTCTGCGTAATCACCATCAATCTTCTCGACTACATAAATACATGTTAACATAATTTTGCCTCCTTTTTTCTGTCTTATCATCCTGTCTTTTGTATAAGTTGGTTTAATTATACTATCTTTAATTCAAAAAGTAAATTTTTCTGTATTGATTATTGCCAAGATTTATAATAATATATACTTATATAAATTCGTTATACATTACATATTAAAAGGAGCCTTGCAATGAACGAAGTGGATTTTTCAAAAGTGGGATTAAAAATGAAACAATTAAGGAGTGAGCGTGGAATCACTCAGGAACAGGTTGCCAAAGATCTGAACTGTACTGTTCCTTTCGTCAGTAATGTCGAAAACAATCGAGCAAAGCTTAATTTAAGAGTTCTTCTTTATTACTCTAAGCTCTGCAACGTATCCGTGGATACTATTCTGGATGCCGGAAGAGATATTCCTCCTCTGGATGAGAAAGAGCATCAGTTAAATGATGAGATGCTGAATGTATTCCGTGGTTTTTCTGTAACAGAAAAAGAAAAGATCATCAAGATGTTACGCATCTGGCAGGAGAAATAATCTCCTGCCCTTTTTATACCCAAGTATGCAAGAGGACCTGCCAGCGGCCAAAGCATCCGTAATGAGCTGCCAGTGGCAGGTCCTGTAGATTTCTATATTTTGTTAAAAATCCTTAAGCACAACCGTTCCCTGATTCCGGCTTTCCTGTACATCAATGATTCTCTGATTCTGGCTTCCTCTGAACACCAGTGTTACATCTTTTAATTCTTCCTTGAATTCTCCGTCTACCAGTACATCAATATACGACAGCATCTCCTCTGTCACATCTGTATGGACACATCCTCCCGGAACCATATCACGGTCAAAAAGATACCCACTGTAACACCAGATATCTTTCTGCGGATAAGTTTCTCTTATCTTCTTAAGGAGCTTTACCAGTTCCACCTGGTTCTCCGGTTCGAACGGTTCACCACCCAGAAGCGTAAATCCCTGGACAAAACCAGCCCCCAGCAATCTTAATATTTCTGCTTCTGTCTCTTCTGTATAGTGATGGCCGAATCCGAAATCCCATGTCTCTGCATTAAAGCAGCCTTTGCAGTGATGTCTGCAGCCTGATACGAACAAACTGACTCTTACGCCGGGTCCGTCTGCAATATCACACTCTTTGATATTTCCGTAATTCATAATCTGTATACTCTCCCTAGTCACTGATCATCATCTTGATGATCTCTTCATTAGTCTCTTTCATACCATCTTTTCCGAGACGACCAATATTCTGGATCGTTGCCTCTACTCCTTTTGTAACGATTCCGTCACCGGCATAGAACTGCTGCCCTCTTAAATACATATTATATCCAAGAATCCCGGCATCTACAGATGAAGCGATTTTCGCAGCACAGGATGCTTTTGCACCATCACATACCATACCGGATACAATTGCCAGAGCATTTACCACTGTATGGATCACTTCTTCATAACCACCGCCACAAAGATATGCTATTCCGGCTCCGGCTGCCGCACCCGCACTTACTGCACCACAATATGCCGACAGTCGCCCGATTCCCGTCTTCTGGTGGATTGCGACCAGATTCGAAAGAACCAGTGCGCGGTATGTCTTTTCCTCTCCGGATTGTAATTCATCTGCATATTCCAGAACCGGAAGAGAACAGGTCATTCCCTGATTACCGCTTCCCGCATTAATCACAACCGGAAGCTCACATCCGTTCATACGCGCATCGGAACCTGCCGCCGCACGTGCTTTTGCTCTGGTACGTACATCGTTTCCATAAGTATCCAGAAGAACACTTCCGATGTTTGCTCCGTAATTTCCTTTCAATCCTTCATCCGCAATTGCAGAATTATATTCTATCTGACGTCCGATCACTTCCCGGATATCTTCTATGTCCACTGTATTTGCAAAATCCCAGATAGATTTCATATCCAGAAGACTTCTGTCTGTCAGTCCTTCTTCGCTTTCTCCTGCGACCGGTACATTAAGCAGGATCTCTCCATTCTTTTCTATTCTTACAATATTCGTATGATAGTTGGCAATTCTTACTTTTGCCTTATCTTCCCCGTGAAATACCTCCACAATAATATCAAATACACATCCGTTATTGATATGTTCTACCGTAATCTCTGTATGTTCAAGAAATTCTGCGATTTCTTTTGTCTCTTCTTCTGTTACCTCGGAGATAACTTCCAGTTCTTTTTCTGCGTTTCCTGCAACAATCCCCGCTGCTGCTGCCGCCGGTATTCCTTTTAAATGATTTGTATTCGGCACAATTACACTCTTTACATTCTTAATGATACTTCCGCTTGCTCCGATACAGACTCTGTCCGGCAGACATCCCAGTACTTCTCTTGCCTTTGCAGCCGCATAAGCCAGCGCGATCGGTTCCGTACACCCCATTGCAGGAATCAGCTCTTCATTTAAAATCTGAACATATGCCTGATACTTTTCATTATCTTTTGTCATTTTTTAATCCTCCTGTCGACATTTTCTTTTCCCCATATTTTTTTATTATAACGCATGTCCTTTTGAAAAGCTATCTTTATACAATATAAAAAGGCCTTTCAAAAAGCTTTCTCACTTCTTAAAAGGCCTTTTTACTGTCTTTATATCTTGCAGTTTTACAAATGCAATACCCTGTCCTTAATCTCCTGCGTACGTCCTTGATTCCAGAACTGTGTTCCGATATATCCACAGGTTCTTCTTGCCACAAATAACTTATCCTGATCCTGATTACCACAGTTCGGGCATTCCCAGATCAGCTTTCCATTCTCATCTTCTTTAATCTGGATCTCTCCGTCATATCCACAGCATTCACAGTAATCACTCTTTGTATTCAGCTCTGCATACATAATGTTATTGTAAATATACTGCATAACAGAAAGTACTGCCGGAATATTGTTCTGCATATTCGGTACTTCGATGTAACTGATTGCTCCACCCGGTGAAAGCTTCTGGAAATCGGCTTCGAATTTCAGTTTCTTGAATGCATCAATCTTCTCTGATACATGTACATGATAGCTGTTCGTAATATAATTCTTATCTGTTACACCCTTGATGATTCCAAAACGCTTCTGCAGACATTTTGCAAATTTGTATGTGGTAGATTCCATCGGTGTTCCGTATACAGAATAGCTGATATTCTCTGCTTTTTTCCACTCTTCACATTTATCATTTAACTTCTGCATTACCTGCATTGCAAATGGTCTTGCTGCGGGATCGGTATGTGATTTGCCAAGCATACGTACACACATCTCATAAAGTCCTGCATATCCAAGCGAAATAGTGGAGTAACCATTAAATAATAATTTATCGATCGTCTCACCCTTCTTCAGTCTTGCAAGTGCACCGTTCTGCCACAGAATCGGAGCAACATCGGAAACCGTTCCCAGGAGACGTTCATGTCTGCATCTCAGTGCTCTGTGACATAATTCCAGACGCTCATCCAGGATCTTCCAGAATTTCTCCATATCTCCTTCTGATGAACATGCAACATCAACTAAGTTGATCGTTACAACTCCCTGGTTAAAACGTCCATAGAACTTATGGCTTCCGTCCGGATTTCTCTGGCTGTCTTCTACCGTCAGGAACGAACGGCATCCCATACAAGGATATACTTCTCCATTCTTCATCTCTTTCATAATCTTGGCAGAGATGTAGTCCGGTACCATACGTTTTGCGGTACATTTTGCTGCCAGTTCTGTCAGATGCCAGTATTTGGAATCTTCTGTAATATTATCCTCATCCAGTACATAGATCAGTTTCGGGAATGCCGGTGTGATCCATACACCTTTTTCATTCTTTACTCCCTGCATTCTCTGAATCATCACTTCTTCAATGATCATAGCCAGGTCATCACGGGTTCTGCCTTCTTCTACCTCATCCAGATACATGAACATCGTCACAAATGGTGCCTGACCGTTACATGTCATTAATGTGATAAGCTGATACTGAATTGTCTGGATACCACTCTTTACTTCTTCTCTTAAACGGCGCTCTGTCACCTTATTGATAATTGTCTCATCTAAAGCTTCTCCGCATTCTTCACGCTCTGCGATTACATTTCTGCGGATCTTCTTACGGCTGATATCGACAAACGGTGCCAGATGTGCCAGTGTAAATGACTGTCCGCCGTACTGGTTACTTGCTACCTGTGCAACGATCTGTGTCGTTACATTACATGCTGTAAAGAAGCTGTGCGGCTTCTCGATCATGGTCTCACTAATGACAGTTCCATTCTGAAGCATATCCTGAAGATTGATCAGGTCACAGTTATGCTCTTTCTGTGCGAAATAGTCGGAATCATGGAAATGAATGATTCCCGCTTCATGCGCACGTACAACCTCTTCTGGAAGAAGGACACGTCTTGACAAGTCCTTACTTACTTCTCCGGCCATATAATCACGCTGTGTAGAGTTGATCACAGGATTCTTGTTAGAGTTCTCCTGATTCACCTCTTCATTCATATGATCCAGAAGTGCAAGAATTCCGTTATCTGTTGTATTCGTCTTTCTCATCAGTTCTCTTTTATAACGATAGCGCACATATTTCTGTGCGACTTCATAGCCGCGCAGTTCCATAATTCCAGTCTCTACCATATCCTGTATATCTTCTACATTGACAGCATGAGTGGATTCCTCAATTTTCTTTGCAACGTTGTCCGCCACTGCCATAATCTGATATTCATTCATCCGATGCAGTTTATCGACGTCCTTGTTTGCACCTTTGATCGCATTAATGATCTTCTCCAGGTCGAAGGCTACCTCTTCGCCGTTTCTCTTAATTACGTTCGTCTTTATTTCTGCGTTCATGTTTATCCCTCTCTTGTTTTTATTGCCGATGTAGTATGTGCTCACCCTCAAATACTACTAAATATTGTTTTTTTAACATCATTTCCGCACAAGATATTGTGCAAGTAATATGATACTCTATAACAGGCGAAAATGAAAGAGGTAATTTTGTTAAAATAAATGTTTGAAATGTGGTCTAAATTTTGGTGATATTTTTTTACGAAATCTGTTGCATTTTTAATTTTGTGACGGGTAAAGTGTGGCACATAGTTAAGAATACTTAAGACGCATTCCCTGTATTGATTTTTGCATTCAAAGATACTGATAATATGAAGTTGTTGTGCCGATATTTCTTCATTTATAAAATTAATCTCTGTCAATCTTAATCCATATAACAAATTATCATTTTTTGTTGTTTCGTAACATTTGTTACAAACCATTTCCTATAAAAGCTATATACTCTAATCACAACATAAGTTGTACAACACCAGTTAACACCAACTAAGTTTTAATAAAAAGGAGATTTTAATTATGAAAAAATATGTATGTGAACCATGTGGCTACGAATATGACCCAGCTGTAGGAGACCCGGATAACGGAATCGCACCGGGCACAGCCTTTGAAGATATTCCGGATGACTGGGTATGTCCAATCTGTGGATTAGGAAAAGAGGTATTTGTTGCAGAAGATTAATTACTATTGATTACTCTTCTTCCTGCAGCCTTTCATAATCCGTGATCTCAATTACCTTACGGCCTACAAGACGGATGATACCTTCATCCTGTAAAGTAAGCAGCATACGCGACAGAGATGGTCTTGTAGTATTCAGATATACTGCCAGATCTTCCCTGTTCATATGCAGACGAACCCGGTAGTCCGGATCACAGTTTTCCAACAGGTACGCCGCTACACGCTGACGTAAGTTTCCACTGGTAAGAACCTCTATCTGACGGTTACATTTCTCTGCTTTTTCCGCAAAAAGCTGAAGCATATTGAACACAACCTTACTGTGATGTACACAATTTCTTTCGCATCTTCCGCCAAAGAAATTCTGTGAAACCTCCAGAACCGACACTTCACTTTTTGCTTTTGCATAACCGGAGTAAGCAGACTGGCGCAGAAATAGTTCTACTTCGCCAAACTCCTCACCCACCGTAACATAACTGCTTCGAGTAATCTTGCCATTCAGGTTGATACTGCCAAGCTCAACCATTCCTTCCAATATGAAATATAATTTTAACGGTGCATCACCCTGGCGGAAAATATAGGTACCTTTCGGATATTTCTTTACTACAGCCTGTGAACAGACAAGACTTTTTTCCAGTTCTTCTTCTGTCAGGTTCTGAAATATCTGTAACTGTTGTAACTTCATAATCCAATCCTTTTCTCTGCTGATAACAATTTCTATGATTCATTATAGACTACGCGGGACTGGGATTCAATGCGTATCAAAGACAGGAGGTTTCTCTATGAATATTACATTTGACGATAACTTAATTACAGGCAACAAGACCATCGATTCCCAGCATCAGGAACTGATCGACCGCATCCGGCAGTTCGTTGCAGCATGCGAATCCAGTGACAGTAAGATCAAAGCAATCAAAATGTTAGATTATCTTGATGAATATACGAATTTCCATTTTCAGGAAGAAGAAGATCTGCAGAAAAAAGTATCTTACCCGGAACTTGCCGCACATCATGCCAAACATGAAGAATTCAAGAAATCCATTCAGGAATTATATGATTATCTTAATGAAAACGAAGGACCTGATGATCAGTTTATCGAACAGGTAAAGCGCAATGTCGTAGACTGGCTGTTCCAGCATATCAAGACTTTTGACCGGTCTGTAGCAGAATATATTCATTTGAAAGATAATTCTGATCGATTATAGTGATTCATAAAAATGCACAAAACGGACATGTTCTCATAACAATGTCCGTTTTTGTGATATACTTAATTTATTATATTTACAAAGGATTGGGGTACTTATGAATCAGAAACTTACCAAATACGCCTGGTTACTGCCATTTTTCTCCGGCATCTGCTGGGGTGCTGCCGGAATCTTTGTCCGTACACTGGAACACGATGGGCTCGACAACTTTTCCATCATTAGTTTCCGGATGTTGCTTGCAGCTCTGATCACTGGCATATGGATTCTATTCTATAACCGACATTTATTTTATGTACATCGGCGTGACTTCTGGCTTTTTATCGGAAGCGGCATGATCGGCATGACCGCCCTCAGTGTCTTTTATAATATTTCCGTTACGAAAGGATCTCTTGCACTTTCTGCCGTGTTACTTGCCATGTCTCCGGTCTTTGTTCTGTTTCTGGCTGCTATATTCTTCCATGAACCAGTAACCAGACACAAACTGACCTGTGTAACACTCGCACTCATTGGCTGTGTACTGGTAAGCGGAGTACTGGAAAGCAATGGACTTTCCTGGAGCATAACAGGAATTCTCTGCGGAATTCTGGCAAGCTTTTTCTATGCTGTATATGGAATCATAAGCAAAAAAGTCACACAAAAAGGATATCATTTCCTGACGATTACTTTTTACGGCACACTCTTTTCCGGCATGACAATGCTGCCTTTCAGTAATATACACTCTTTAAGCAGTATGATTGTCTCAGGGCAAAGGACCACCTTTTTTATCCTGATTATTCATGCGCTGGTATCATCCGTCCTGCCTTATGCACTATATTCTTTATCCATGCGCTATATGGAGGCCGGCAAGGCATCGATTCTCGCTTCCAGCGAACCTGCCGCCGCCATGTTATTCGGAGCGGTACTCTATGCCGAAACACCAGGTATTCTTTCCGTCTGTGGACTTTGTTTTACAATTACTGCTGTAATATTATTAAATTATGAAAGGAATTGAACATATGGTACACCTGAACGACAATGCTATTGCCTATATGAATAAACGCGGATTCCGCAACATCATACTTTCCATCGAAACAATCACCAGTTGATGTGCCCCTCCGCGTCTGGAGATATCGGTAGGATTTACCGATAAAGAAAAAGAGGACATGCTCGCACAGGGGTATGTCTGCGAGACCAGTCCTCTTGGAAATGTCTATTATCTGCCTGATGGGGTTACTGTAACCGGGGATATCAGCATCAATTATATGGAATATCCCTGGATTACATGCTTTGAGGTAAGCGGTCTGGCTGTTTCACGTTCCTGAGACAGCCAGGCTATGTATTACTCTTTTGCTTCCTCCATTTTTTGTATTTCTTGTTCTGATTGTTTTATCTGTTCATCCAACTGTCTTATCTGCCTATCGCTTTCTTTTATCTGTTCATCCAACTGTCCTATCTGCCTATCGCTTTCTTTTATCTGTTCATCCAGTTGTCTTATTTGCTTATCACTTTCTTTTATTTGTTTATTCCGTTGTCTTATCTGTTCATCCAGTTGTCTTGACTGCTCATCTTTCTGTTTTATCTGCTCATCTAGTTGTTTTATCTGCTCATCTTTCTCTTCTATCTGCCTCCGCATATCTTCAATCATGAATTCTACTGTATTTCGATCTAATTCTAACAATTCTTCCGAAAACATCTACATCACCTCTTTCAACTGACTAGTTATTTTTATAAGTATCTAAAACAATTCTTTTGACATTTTTCATGCTATTTTTTATCCAATAGCTGCTGTAATCGTTGTATTTCTTTCCTCATTTCTAACATCTCCTCATCCTTCTGACTCAACTGCTCTCTCTGGCAGTCTATCTCCTTCTGCATATCATCAATCATCAGCTTTACTGTATTCCTGTCTAACTCCAGCAATTCTTTCGAAAACATCTGCATCACCTCTTCGATATTCCGGCAGACATCATAAGCCTGTTCATACATTTCTTTAAAATCCGGATATTTCTCTATAATATCTATAATTGTCTCCGGATCATCCATGCAGAAAAATGCAAGCCATGCCTCCAGCCGATTTTCTATTTTTACACTTCTATTTTCATTTTGCTGATTCTTTTTGAATATGTCAAGAGGTATGAACAGATATTCCTGTAATAAATTTATATTTACTCCTGTATCAGATTTCTGCATAAAACGATGGATGTAATTATTGGAAAATTTCTGGAATTCTGTTGGACTTTTTTCGAATAACACAATCGTGTATACCTGCTTGATATCTCTGTAAGAGAATCGTTTTCCTTTGATTCCTCTCACTCTCTTATACTGCCGAAGCAACAGATCTGCTGAGTAACAGGCACTTCTTTCTCCCGGAAAATAGTATCCGATTTTCTGAATTTCCAGATTCGCAATACTTCCATCTTCCAGTTGCACTACCATATCTGTAATAAGAAGCGTAGATTCATCTGCTAATCTTGTTCCGTCATTTGGTAATACATCTACGATTCTCACTCTTTGTCCAAGAAGCAGTGTGAGTAATTCATTTACCCTCTCCGGTGTATTCTCCGGATTCAGAATTTCTTTTATCATGAAATCATACATGATTTTTATGCCTTTCACTCCGGTACAAAAATCCAGAAATTCATTTTGATTTTCCTCTGTCCACTCATAAAATAAATTTTTTAATCTGCTTTTACTTTCAATCTCATTCAACACCTCCTCCCTTGTCCGAATCATCGGGAAATACTGTTGAAGTTTGTTTGTCATAGGCACGTCCTCCTGAATAGATTATAAAATTTTCGTGTTCTCTCAAGTCGGGAATATGTTTCAGACATTTTTAGGTGTGAAACGGTCGAAACTTGATGCCTTTTGGCCTAGAAATACTTAAGAGTTTGTAGAAGTCACTCTTTGAAGTGCATTCAGAATAGCATATTGTTCATATGATTACAAGATTAATTTTCGTAAAAAAAGCGGCAGAATTATCTTCCGCCGCATAGCCCATATCACCATCTATATATTATCTCATCTTAAAACTTCTCCATCTCCCCAATGATCGTTCTGTAAAATTCTTCTTCCGTGCCCTCTTTTCTCACATCATTCATCACATATCCGTCTTTCAGAAATATCACTCTCTTACACCGGCTTGCCATCTGTGGATCATGCGTTACCATCAGAAGGGTCTTCCCTAACTCCTCATTGATTTTCCGGAATTCCTCCGCAACAACTTTTCCGGATTTTGAGTCGAGGTTTCCCGTCGGCTCATCTGCAAATATGATACTCGGATCATTGATCAGCGCCCTGCAGATTGCCACTCTCTGCCGCTCACCGCCGGACAGTTCATAAGGATTCTTTTCCTGAAGATGTTCAATCCCAAACTGCTTTTCCAATGCTTCCGCTTTCTCTTCACATTCTTTCTGTTCCTTTTTATCCAGCAATACCGGAAGCATGATATTTTCTTTTACCGAAAGACTGTCCATCAGATTAAAATCCTGGAATACAAATCCGATCTTTCTACGTCTGATATCCGTAAGTTCTTCTTTCCACAGCTCATTCGTATTCGCACCGTCAAAGATCACATCTCCGTCCGTCTGCTGATCCATAAATCCCAGGATCTTCAGAAGTGTTGTCTTTCCACAGCCGGATTTTCCCATAATTCCGACGTACTCTCCCTGTTCTACATCAAAGTTAATGCCTTTCAGTACCGAAATCGCATCCGCATCATCAATCTCCCCACCGGCTTTTGGAAATTTCTTGATCAGGTTATTTACCTTTAATATTTCTTTCATGCTTTCCTTCTACCTTTCTTATTGTATACTGCTCAATCACCTTTACACCGATGCCCTGCACTACAAGATATATAACTGCAAGGATCAACAGATATCGCAAATAATGTACACCGTCAGCCTTCGTATATTCCCGCATGGTCCACATCTCCCCGGTTAACACCGGCACCATAACAACCGCAACTGCTGCCGGGATCCAGAAAAAGATTCCCGTCTCTGTCCGGATCAGCTTTTCTCTTTCTTTCGAGCTCATTCCAATACAGGTTAAGAAATGATTCCGCTTCTTCTTGTCCGTCATCTCAGATTCATATTTCAAGTAAATGACCAAAACGCTTCCCAGCAGAAATGCTCCCATGATAAATATATCTACTACCGTTGTCATAAAGCGTTCGCTTTCAATCTGTTCCATCGTTGTACGTTTGGAATAGCAGGATAATACATCCTTGTCAAATCTTTCATCCTCTTTATGTACCTTCCGAAAAGCCTGGAGCTCTTTTTCTATCTTCTGATAATCTACATTTTTCACATTCAAAAGGACAAGCTTTGTCGGCCAGTGATGGATCGTCACTCCTTCTTCTGCTTCACCCTCCTCAACCGGATCTCCGGTGATCCAATTATATTTCTTCCAGTCGTCCTGAACCTTTTCAAAATATTCATCCGAAAATACAACCAGATTCTCCTCACTTCCCTGCCGGAATGCACCTGTCAGGATATCCATCTTTTCCCCCTTTACGGTTCGTGTCGGATAGATCTTTTCCCGATCAAGAAATCCATAAGATTCTATCGGCTGTCCGATGTGCAGGTACGGCTCTTTTCTCGAATTCAGGTAATCCAGTGGATGTGCCTTCGTACTCTTGTCCTGTTGGTAAATAATATAGATTTCCTTTCCGTCAGCAGATAGATTCATTTTTTCACTTTTCTTTCCAAGTGCCTTATTCAGTTCTTTATACGTCGTCTCCGAGATGCCTATATGCTGTCCCTGCGGCATGATCACTGCTCTGGCATCATCCAGCTTTTCCGAATTATCCACATTCGTCACGCGTACCATCGGATACTCCTGGAATTTCACGTCATATTTTTCCTGCAGCTGTTTCCAGAATGTCTTATCCGCTTCCGTTGCCATACATACAAAATCATACGGGAACAGTCCTTCCGGCTTTTGCGCGATCTTCGCTGAGATCATATCTTTTCCAAATAAGAACAATATCAGAACCGGTATAAGACTGATCACGTACACATAACGGAATGTACTCTTGAAACGGTAATAAAACGAATTATATGGGATCAACTTTGCATAATAACTCTTTTTATGCTTCCGCACTTTCAGGAACAATCCAAATCCAAACTTTTCCGCCAGATAAATGCCCAGGAAGATAAATAAAAGTATCCGTAACCCTTCGGCATTCTTCCGCATTCCGAAATTCACGATTCCAAATACCACAATGACCAGACCAATTGTAAGCCACAGACCGATCCGTTTTTCCGGCATCTTCTCCTTTTCCACATCGCCCAGCTGCATTTTTTTTAGTTCCCTGTACAGGAAGAAATCCCGCAGGATCATCAGTCCAATCCCGGATATTCCGATTAGGATAAGACTTGCGATCAAATATGTGAATCCTGTAATCTTCGCCGGCTGTGCTCCCACTCCGGATCTTGCCATGAAGATTCTGCGGATGATACACAGGATCACACTTCCGATGCAGGCTCCCCCGATCAGCATTCCCAGAATTCCAGCCACAATCTCTGCTCCAAGCACTTCATAAAGTGTAGACTTCCGCATTCCCAGAGTCGAAAATATACTGTAATTTCTCATCCGTTTTCTGAAATATGACAACAGATTCGTGATCATCAGCATCAGCGATGCGATCAGACTCACGATCAGGAATTCCAGCAGAATTGCCGTGATTCCATGCCCCGTCAGTATATTTCCTTCTTTATTGAATGGTGCCAGCATCTGTGCCATTCCGACTCCGGAAAATATCAGCGTCGCCGGAAGCAGGTTCATACTTACGTAAACAATAAAATCTCTTTTTGAACTTTTAAAATTCTTCCACAGGGCCGTATAGAATCCTTTCGGATACTTCCCCGAAAATTCCAGATGCTTTTTCTTTTCTTCTTTGTAATTTTTCTCTCTGGCTTTAACTTCTTCCTGTATCTTTTTCTCTTCCTGCCACGAATCAATCAGCTTCGCACCGATCAAATTGATCACCAGAAACACTACCAGTAAAAATGGATACACCTGTGACAGCGGATCTGAAAATACTACCCCATCTGCCCCAAGAAATGATATCATACATCCTGCGATCAGTGACATGATATCCAGAAGCAGTTTATGGTGATTGCTTAAAGCCAGTATCAGATTCACAATTCCTATCACCTGGATTACCAGTACCATTACCAGTTCACAGATGAATAGCATCAGTATCTGAACCATCATCTGTTCATCTGCACCGTCCAGTACTCCTAAAGGCTTCAGACTTTTCTTTATGTAACTCATCCCATCGCCCGAAGCAGCCAATTTTATCAGATATCCCGGCACATTGCATTTCCATGTCCCCATGTTCATCCACGGAAATAATAGCACTGCCTGGATGATCACCTGCATGATCAGCGTGAATATCTTCATTCGCTTTTCCGTCTTATTCATAACTTTTGCCTCTCATTTTTCATACACGCTTATTATCCGAGATCTAACGTCTCTCTCTTTATACGCTTACTATCCAAGATCTAACGTCTCTCTCTTTATACCTGCGCCACCACCGGCTTAAATCCCTCCATTCCGACAACCATCACCGGTGCTCCTGCCGGGATCTCCGTTCCTTTCTCAGATCCCTGTACTCTTACTTTCATGTGATGTCCACACAGATATCCTTTTCCCTTCCAGTTGATTTTGGTATCTGCCGTTCCAATCTCCCATAAAAGTCTGGTCTCTCTTCTGCTCTGCAAAAGATTCATAAATCCTCTCAGTACCATATTCAGCAGACATGCGATCAATACACAGCAGAGGATTCCTGCATATCCCTTCACCGGGAAACTCGGAACAAAACATAATGCCGAGATAAAAAGTACCAGCCCGCTATTTGCAACGTAACATCCCTGCCCCCAGTCTCTTCCGACTGCATAGAATAAAGCTTTGCCCGTGTATTTCTCCCAGAAGCTCAATCCGATTCCATAGACAGCAAATCCGATTCCGATATTCCGGTGTATAACTGCCGGGATTTTATTCAGTCCGAGCGCATCATTCCACAACCATAAATATGCGTTCGGATCTCTTGCGATAAGATAAGAAATGCACACACATACAATCGGTATACATCCCAGTGCCAGCATCCACAGAAACATATTGGAATCAAACACTTTATGATAGATCTTATCCATTGCTTCACCTGCTTCCTGCGGATCGCCCATCTGGCGGACTGCTTCTTCCTCTGCTTCAACTTCTGTCATCCCTGATTCCATTAATGCGGCTTTGCAGTCTTCTATATGCGCTTCATATTCATTTACAATCTCTTTTCTTACAGACGAATCGGTAATCTTCTTCCCAAGTTCTTTCAGATATTCTCTTTCCTTCATATCTAACACCGTCCTTTTCTGCCACCTTCACTGCCTTACCTGTGCTATACGGAATACTGGATCATGCTCGTAACTGCATTGGCATAAGCATTCCATTCTTCAATCATTTTCTCCAGATATTTCTTCCCGTTAGGTGTGATCCGGTAATACTTTCTGAGTTTCCCGTTCGCCTCCTGGTTATAACTTTCCAAATATCCGGACTGTACCATGCTGTGAAGCAGCGGATACAATGTTCCTACCTTTAATTCGAATACATTGTCCGATCTCTTTGAGAGTGTATCGATCATTTCATATCCGTACATATCCTTTTCTGAGATCAATTTGAGAATTAACATTGCGGTATTTCCTGAGACCATATTTTTGTTTACTTTCATAGTGATTGCTCCTTTCTTATATTTGCTTTCATTATATATCGGCTTTCGATAGTTAAGTGTAAAAAAATTTGCTTTCTTCTTGGTTTTATTATATATCGCATATCGATATATGTCAATATGCAAGAATAAAAAGAACCAGAAATGCAAACCTGCATTCCCAGTCCCTTTACCTTCTTCTTTCCTACAATAGCTCCGCAAACAATCGCAGGAACAACTGTCCCAGCCGCAGAGTCGCGCTCCGGCCGGACTTATACTTCTCCGTCACTTCCCTGCACTGTTCCAATGTCTGCTCCATATCCCGCCGGATATCCAGCACCGCATCACAATCTGCCATAAAACACCCATTTTCAAAATGATGATAAAGGCTCCGGTAATCCAGATTAATCGTGCCGCAAGTCGCCATGCAATCATCTGCCACGCTCATCTTCGCATGACAGAACCCCGGTGTCCACTCATAGATCCTTACACCATCCTGTACCAGATTGTGATAGAACGATCTGGTGATACTGTAGATCAGCTTCTTATCCGGGATTCCCGGTGTGATGATCCGCACATCCACGCCACGCATGGCCGCCAGCGAAAGTGCATGTGTCATCTCATCCGTGATGATCAGATAAGGAGTTATGAACCAGCAGTATCTGTCCGCTTTGTTGACGATACTGATATAGACATCCTCTCCAACCTGGATTCCGTCTAACGGGCAGTCCGCATACGGCTGGATATATCCCGTCTGCTTTGCCTGATACGGATGCTGTACCAGATATTTTTTCTGTGCCTCTATATCCAGAACATCCACATCGGCCGGAGTCTTCCCGGATGCTTCCCACATTTCCAAAAATGCTGCCGTAAGCGAAGCCACCGCATCTCCTTCCAGCCGGATTCCCGTATCCTTCCATTCCCCGTATGGATGTGTATAGTTAAAATACTCATTTGCCAGATTATAACCGCCTGTGTACCCAACCTTTCCGTCAATCACCGTAATCTTTCTGTGGTCACGGTTATTCAGGAACATATTAAGTCCCGGAAGCAGCGGATTGAATACCCGGCAGGCAATTCCTTTCGCTTCCAGTTTTCTCGCAAAGCTCAGATTTACGAATCCGATCGAGCCCATGTCATCATAGAACACCCGGACCTCTACTCCTTCTTTCACCCGTTCTTCCAGCACCGTCTGTATCCTGCTCCATGCATATTCATCCTCAATTGCATGATACTCCATGAAAATGAATTGCTCCGCCTTTGCAAGATCCGTAAGCTGCGCCTCCAGTCCTTTGACCGCTTCGTCAAAATAAGTCACATCCGTATTCTGATACACCGGATAACACGCATTTCTTTCTATATAATTAGAAACATTTCCCGCCTTCGGATCCGACACATTCAGACGTTCCAGCACTTCCTTATTTTCCGGCAAAAGTGGCAGAAGCTTCTCATCAATCCTTTTGTAACGCATCCGCATCTTCCGAGTTCCACCGTTCATACCGATCATAAAATAAAGTGCTACTCCAAGGATCGGAAATGTCAGGATTAGGATGATCCACGGTGTCTTCATCGAGGAAGTCTCATTTCTTCCATATATTTTCAGAACCAGTATGACGGCAAATATTCTGGTCAGATTATCTATGAATACCGCGTATTCATTCAGTCCCTTGAATATTCCAACCAGGAACACCACTTCCAATAATATCGAAAGCACCGTGAACATCAGCCGCTTCACGCCATTTTGTGTCTTTTTCTTTCCTTCCAGTGTATGACTGCTCATCTTCTCACTCTTTTCTTCTATTGTAAATTATGATTATACTAACACGAACGTGTTTCCGGCTCAAGACTTATCCGAAGTTCAATCAGAAATTATTGACCTCAGTTTTCCCGGAAATAAGCAACAAAAAAATCACCATCCCCGCAGCTCGCAGTCTGCAAAAACAGTGATTTAATAGTGCGCGATCAGGGGTTCGAACCCTGGACACCCTGATTAAGAGTCAGGTGCTCTACCAACTGAGCTAATCGCGCATCTTTGGTTGTCTGTGTTACGTTCTCCGTAACGACAAGATTTATTATATAATAAGGTTTTTAAAAATGCAAGTACTTTTTTTACTTTTTTTCATATTTTTTTATTTTTCTCATATATTGATATGGGGGTTGAATTTATGAGCCATATTATCCATTATGTTACAACCAATTTCAAAAAAATCTTTCATACTGTCTGCACAGAGATTATCTCCTGCATTCAAGGCACAGCTCTGCATTTTGTCCTGGTCGCTGCCTTTCTCGGAACACTGAATCATTTCCTGTATTTTTTATCCGGGCAGTCTCCAATCGTTGCACTTTTCTGCCCGGTTAATGAATCCGTGTGGGAACATTTGAAACTTTTATATTTTCCTTTTTTATTCGTAAGCATATGGGAATATCTGTCTCTGCATCCGGTTGTTTTACCGTTCTTTTACTGTCGGTATCTGGGTGTGCTTCTCGGAATGTTTTTTACTGTTTCTGTTTTTTACACATATTCCGGGATTCTCGGCCGGAATTTCCTGATCTTAGACATCTTGCTTTTTTATTCCAGTGTAATATTTTCATTTGGAATGTCTGAATATATTTCCGGCAAGACCCGTTCTCCTCACGAGACAGAACCTGGCTTTGTAGTCTCACTCTGGTTGATAACATCATTTTTCTTCTTTGTATTTACATGTTTTCCGCCAGATCTTCCGTTATTCTATTCAGCATAAGTACAACAACCATCAACACATTTCCCTACATATATAATTAATTATTCACACCATGATGTGCAACATAGCTGTTAAGATCCAATGCTTTGAACACATATCCCTGTGACTGATAATATTCAATAATTTTCGGCAGCGCTTCCACAGTTGTATCTTTGGTCTCGGAATCATGTGACAGCAGGATGATATTATTGTCATGGAAACTGGTTGCCTGATCCACAAGCTGTTCCGTTGTTCTCACGGCCCCGTCTCCCGAACTTCCATTCCAGTCATAATATTGATATCCTCTTGCCTGAACCTCCTGCGTAAGCGTTGTCATAATTCCCTTCGTGTAACTTGCAGATATGGTATTCGAAGATCCTCCCGGAAATCTGATAAAACACGGAACATAGCCGATCTCTTCTTTTACAAGCTGTCCAATCTGGTCAAGATCCTGAAAATATGCATCAACAGATGCATACACCTTTGCGTAATCATGAGAATATGTATGCATTCCGATCGTATGTCCCTTATCATAAGCCTTTTTGATCATATCTTTATATTCCGGCATGGCTCCTGTAACAAAAAACGTTGCTTTCGCATTGTATTTATCCAAAATGTCCAGCACCGCCTGCGTATTCTTAGACGGTCCGTCATCCAACGTCAGATAGACAACTTTTTCATCCGATTGTTCTGTTGTCCCCACTTTTCTTCCTGGTTGAACTGCAAATTCACTTCTGTCATCTGTCTGATCTTTTTGGCCTTGATTTTCTTTATTGGATGCATCAGTTTCATTCTCATTGATCGTAAGTTTTTTTGCAGTTGCTTTTTTCTTTGATACTGCCTTTTTACTTTCCGTCTCGGCCGTTGTCATCGTTTTACCGGCATTCTTTTTTATAACATGCCCGCCGATTCCCACACCTATGATCACTGCTGCTATGCAGACTGCTGTAATCAGAATCTTTCTCTGTGCACGATCTTTTCGTCTTCTATTTTTTAACTTTTTCCTGCTCATACTTTTTTCCTCTTTAATTTTCAACTTTATTCTCACTTTTAAGTAATTGCTTTTTCTTTTTTACTATCATACCGCTTTTTTCCTTTTTATCAAGCCTTTTCTTGAGACTTTTTCACTACAATGTAGTATTGTAATAAATAGATTATCACTTACAAATGTCGAAAGGAGTTTTTAATATGAGTGAAAATGAAAATAAAGTCTGTCCTGTCAGCTGCAAAATCGAACATCACGCCATGATGTTCGCATTTCTCGCCAAACATGCAATTGAATTATGCGGTGAAGCCGGAAAAGACGCAATCCTTGCCGGAATGACTACCTATGGAAATGAGCGGGGTGCCCGCATGGCGGCAAATGCACTCGCACACGGTGATGAACTGACTACCATGACCAATCAGGCATACGGTGAATGGAAACCAGATTATGCCGGACAAATGGACTTCGGAACGCTTCGCACCGAACCGACACTTCAGACTTACATTGCAAAATGTGCATGGTGTGAAGCATGGAAAAAGCATAACATTACCGAATATGGGAAATATTATTGCGTCAATGTAGATAATGCCGTTTACCAGGGTTTCCGTTCCGACTTCGTCTGTACACCGACTGCCACATCTATGAGCTGGGGCGGCAAGCGTTGTGAATTCGACTGGGGACACCCGCTCTCGCAGGAAGAGGTAAAAGAACTGGCTGAGAAAAAGGCCAAACTTGGGACTTCCTGTATGAAAGATTTTAATTTCCACACAGCACATTTAAAATATACCGTCAGTCAGGCTCTGATCCTGAATCTTGGTGAAAAAGGGGAAGAGGCAGTTAAACTTGCGCTTGCTGATTATGTAGATACATTTGGACAGGAATATCTGGATGTACTGAACGGTCTTTATCCGGTTGAATAGAATTTGCTGCTTATTGACATTGTTTTTTTACTTTTCATATAAGAAAGCTATGAAATCTATTTACATCCTGTTTTTCTATGCTAAAATGATAGATAAACACCCGATTCTATGAGGAGGTATCTATATTTTGAATAAACTAACAACCGAACATACACCTGACAATATTATTGCCAGCTGGCTCGACGATCATCAGAAAGAACTGGTGAATACCGCTGATTACATTTTCCATCACCCGGAACTTGCATATCAGGAGACACTTTCTTCCAAATGCCTGGCAGATTATCTGGAAAGCCAGGGATTTAAAATAACATGGAAAACAGCCGGTATCGACACCTCATTTACCGCAGTCTGGGGAAATGGAAAACCACTCCTTGGATTCCTGGCTGAGTACGATGCTCTGGCAGGTGTCGGACACGCCTGCGGACACAACCTGCTTGGAACTGCTGTTGCCGCAGCGGCCTGCGCATTAAAAGCCGATATGGAAGCAACCGGTGCTGCCGGAACGATCCGCGTCTACGGCTGCCCGGCCGAAGAGATCATGTCCGGCAAGATCGTGATGAACGATCAGGGAGTCTTTGATGACCTCGATGTTGCTATTACCTGGCATCCATTCGACCGCAACCGTGTCAGCAACGATATCTGGCAGGCACAGGACATTAAGAACTACACATTCCACGGAATCAGTTCCCATGCCGCCAAAGCTCCTGAAAAGGGACGCAGTGCCCTCGACGCCGCTGAACTTATGAATGTAGGCGTCAACTATCTCCGTGAGCACGTACCGGGAGATGTCCGCATGCATTATGCCTACATTGATAACGGCCTTCCGGCAAATGTTGTTCCGGATATCGCGAAGACAAATTATTTCATCCGCTCCTACTTACGTTCCCGCACCGAAGATGCAAGCGAACGTGTAGACAACTGCGCAAGAGGTGCCGCTCTTATGACAGACACCACCGTCGATATCGAACTGGTTGCAAGCTGCAGTGAGATGAAAGTTAACCGGGTACTGACAGAATTATATTACGATGCCATGACCCAAGTCCCGACACCGACTTATACACCGGAAGAACTGGATTTCGCAAAGCAGATTACAGAAGAAGCCGGGCTCATCAATGACGGGACACTATTCTCCGGCCTGGAACCGCTTGAAGATGAGCCGGTTCCGATCGATATCGGCACAGATGCTTCACAGGTCAGCCACACGGTTCCGCTGATCACCTTAAGTGCCGCTACGATGTGTAAAGGCACCCCGCTTCATCACTGGGCTGCTGCCAAACAGGCCGGTATGACTATCGGACAGAAAGGTATGCTCTATGTTGCAAGATGTATGGCAGAAGGTACGAAATTATTGATGGAAACACCGGGAAGTATTGAGAAAGCGTGGGAGCTTCATAAGCTGACTCCTTAAAGCTTCTGTTCATAAGGAGACGGAGGATTTTTATAAATTCTCCGTCCCAAACAAAAAACTATAACAATTTATCCCCCAAGGAGGTTATAACTATGGTCACAAAAAAGCGAGATCATTCTTCTTGCCGTAAAACCACAAAATGCACCAGAAGCTCTGTCACAGTGCAAAAAAGCCCTGGATGGAAAAGCTTTGATGTCCATCGTAGCCGGTGTCACTGTCGAGAGACTCCAGAATATGATCGATGGCACACCTAGAATTTTAAGACTTCTTCCCAACACCCTTGCAATGGTATACGTGGTGCTGTAATTGAATGCATCAATGTAAGTACAGAAAAATCCCGTTCATTATAATCATTGTCATTCTATGTCGGTTAATGCGGCGGAATTATCAGACAAAAGAGGAGTTATCCACAGTTTCCCGTGGATAACTCCTCTTTTGTTGGGGATAACTGGAATTACTCTGCAAAATTTGTCGTTAAAATAAGCCGGGAGATTTTCAGAAATCTACCGGCCTATTTTACATTTTTTCTACATTTTCATCCTCTTTATCACCTTCAACCGTGTAAATTCTTCTCTTTCCTTCTCCTCCAGCGCATTACTGATCGTATGCACCAGATTCGTATACATCGGTATCGTAATATTCTTAAGCGCATTCGCCCGCTTCTGTGTCTTCTTGATATTTGCGGCCAGACGGTACGCCGAGTTCTCCACCTCAGCCAACTTGATCGTAAGTTCCTTCACTTCCCGGAAAGCTTCTCTTGCAATATCCACCGACTCATGTGTCGTGCTGAACGAATACGTCAGATCATTCTGCTTCGCATCATACTTGATGTGCGGGATCTCCGTTCCCATGATGCTTCTGGTCTGCATCTTCAGAGAATCCTCGATTGGAACAGTAAATGCCAGTTCCTGGACTTTACTGATCCCGTGTTCGATATTGGCACGCTGCAGGCAGGCGTATGCTTTTGTAAATGTCGCATCGATCTCTTCCTGAATATCTTTTGCCTCATCGATCAGTCCCATCAGTTCTTTCAGAAGAATATTCCGCTTCTTATCCATCAGATCGTAGCCCTGACGCGCAAGCATCAGAGAATTCTTCGCAAGCATCAGATTTCCCTTGGTAGGAAATTCTCTCGGATCCATATGCATCCCTCCTACTCTTCTGTCACCAGCGTATCCCGCGTATCCTTCCAGTACTTCTCAATCAGCTTCGTATCAATACGGTCCAGTTCTTCCTTCGGCAGAAGTCCAAGCAGTTCCCATCCAAGATCTAAAGTCTCCATCATCGTACGGTTCTCCGTCGGTCCCTGCCCGATATAACGTTTTTCAAATTCTTCACCGAACTTCAGATACTGCTTGTCAATCGGTGACAATTCATCTTCTCCGATAACCGAAGCCAGATTTCTCGCCTCTCCAACCTTTGCATAGGCAGAGAATAACTGGTTCGCAAGATCCTGATGATCTTCCCTGGTATATCCTTTTCCGATGCCGTCCTTCATCAGTCGTGACAGCGATGGCAGGATACTGATCGGCGGATAGACTGCCTGCCCGTGCAGATTACGGTCCAGTACGATCTGTCCTTCTGTGATATATCCGGTAAGGTCAGGGATCGGATGTGTAATATCATCGTTCGGCATGGTCAGGATCGGAAGCTGTGTTACGGAACCATTTGCCCCGTCCACAATACCGGCACGTTCATAGATCGTTGCCAGTTCACTGTATAAATATCCCGGATATCCTTTTCTTGACGGAATCTCGCCACGGGAAGAAGACACTTCACGCATGGCTTCCGCAAAAGAAGTCATATCCGTCAGGATAACCAGAATGTGCATATTTTTCTCAAATGCCAGATACTCTGCTACCGTCAATGCTACCTTCGGCGTGATCAGACGCTCCACCACCGGATCATTCGCCAGATTCAGGAACATACACACATGGTCTGCCACACCGCTTTCCTCAAATGTCTTACGGAAGAATTCTGCCACGTCATGCTTGACTCCCATCGCACCGAATACAACCGCAAACTGTTCATCCGAATTGTCTCCAAGTGAAGCCTGCTTTACGATCTGTGCCGCGAGCTGGTCATGCGGCAATCCGTTTCCCGAGAATATCGGAAGCTTCTGCCCGCGGATCAGTGTCGTCAGACCGTCAATCGCCGAGATTCCGGTACGGATATAGTTTCGTGGATACTCCCGTCTGACAGGATTCAACGGAAGTCCGTTTACATCCCTTTTTTCTGCATCTGCAATCGGACCAAGTCCATCGATCGCTTCCCCGATTCCGTTAAATGTACGTCCCAGCATTTCCTCCGATACAGTAACTTCCATCGGATGTCCCGTAAGTCTTGTATGGGTATTATCCAGTGACATATTTTCTGTCCCTTCAAATACCTGGATCACAGCCTTGTCTTCATCCAGCTCCACGATACGCCCCATTTTCCTCGTATTATGATCTACAATAAATTCTACGATTTCATCGTAAAATGCATTTTCCACGCCTTCCAGCACGACGAGAGGGCCATTTATACTGCTCAGTCCAAGATATTCTATTGCCATCTTACGTCCCTCCCTTTACGCATTCTTCTCGATGACGCGGTTATAGAAGTCATCAATGTCTAATTTATACAGATCCAGTAACTGCAGGTTGTCATTCGGCACATCATACTTGATCGCAATGACCTTTTCAAATATACCTTCCGCCTTCAGTACCGACATCGGCATTCCCATTGCCACCAGTTTCCTACTGGTCTTATACAGATACAGGATCACGTCCATCATCTTGAACTGCTTCTCCAGCGATACGCACGTATCATCCTTATGAAATGCATTCTGCTGCAGGAATCCCAGACGGATCACCTTTGCAATCTCCAGGATCAGTTTCTGATCATCCGGAAGCACATCCCCACCGATCAGTTTTACAATCTCCATCAGACTGCTCTCCTGGTTCAGGATCGCCATCAGACGGTTCCGGTAATCAACAAATTTCGGCGACACATGATCCGAATACCAGCCGCTTAAGTCATTCAGATATTCACTGTAACTCGTCAGCCAGTGGATCGCAGGGAAATGTCTCGCATACGCCAGGGATTTATCCAGTCCCCAGAAGCAGCGCACGAAACGCTTCGTATTCTGCGTAACCGGCTCGGAGAAATCTCCCCCCTGCGGAGACACCGCTCCGATGATAGAGACAGATCCGGTTGCACCATTTAATGTCTGCATCATGCCAGCTCTTTCATAGAATGCCGACAGTCTCGATGCCAGATATGCTGGGAACCCTTCCTCCGCCGGCATCTCTTCCAGTCGTCCGGACAGCTCACGCAGTGCCTCTGCCCATCGGGATGTCGAGTCCGCCATGATCGCCACATCATAACCCATGTCACGGTAATATTCCGCCAATGTAAGTCCGGTGTAAATGGATGCCTCACGGGCAGCCACCGGCATGTTCGAGGTATTGGCGATCAGCGTCGTTCTGTCCATCAAAGGATTTCCTGATTTCGGATCGACCAGTTCTGAAAACTCTTCCAGAACCTGCGTCATCTCATTTCCACGCTCGCCACATCCAATATATATAATAATATCCGCATCCGACCATTTTGCGATCTGATGCTGGGTCATCGTCTTACCCGTTCCGAATCCTCCCGGGATCGCAGCCGTTCCACCTTTTGCAATCGGGAACATCGTATCCAGAATTCGCTGTCCTGTTACCAGCGGCACACTTGCCGGGAATCTCCGGCTCACCGGTCTCGGTACACGGATCGGCCAGTGCTGTGTCATCGAAAGTTCTCGTTTTTCTCCATTGAACAGTTCAATCGTAACCAGCGTCTCATCAATCGTATATTCACCATCCGGAACCACAGATATAACAGTTCCTTCCTCTCCCGGAGGAACCATACATTTGTGCACGATAGCCCGCGTCTCCGGCACTTCCGCAATGATCGTTCCACCCTGTACCATATCGCCTTCCGCCACTGTGATATGCGTCTCCCAGAGTTTCTGGCGGTCCAGTGCATCCACACTGACACCACGGGTGATAAATGCCCCGCCCTTGTCAGCGATCCGCTCCAGCGGTCTCTCAATACCGTCAAAGATATTATTCAGGATACCGGGTGCCAGCGTAACCGACACTGCCGCTCCCGTACCTTCCACAAGTTCTCCCGGATGCAGTCCGGAAGTCTCCTCATACACCTGTACCGTCGTCCGGTCCTTATCCAGGGAAATAACTTCGCCAACCAGCTTTTCCTCTCCCACATGGACCATTTCCGACATCTTAAAATCCGTCTTCCCTTTCAGGTAAATGACCGGGCCGTTGATGCCATATATCTTTTCTGTCTTTCCGCTACTCACCCTTTACACCTCCCCGGAACCGGAATTTCTGGTATTCATTTTCCAGTGCCCCTTTGAATGCATAATCCACTAGAACATTCTTCTCAGGCACAACCGCACGCACTCCGCCGATGAAATCCACTTTGCTGATCGTCAGCGTCATTCCCGTGCGCTCCTCCAGATATGTCTTCTTATCTGCATCGGACGGATTGATATAGATCGTCATCGCCATCCCGGATGCAAACTGTGCTGCTTTCTCTATATAACGGATCAGAACCTCTTTATACTCTTCTGTTCTCATAAATGCCAGAAGCTTTAACTGTACTTCTTCGAACAGTTCTGTCTTAAGTTCTGTCTGTATCTTACCCATCTCACGTTTTAATTCAAGCTGCGCCTTTGACATCGCCATATTCAGCTGCTGTTTTGCAGTCACACTCTCCGCACGCACTCTCGTCTCCGACTGCCGTCTGGCTTCGATCTGGTGCTGCTCGAACACACTTCTCAGCGCATCCTCATGCTGCTTTATGATCGCATTCGCCTCCGCTCTTGCCTCTTCCATCGCTGCCGTGCGGATATGCGTGATCTTTTCTTCGTTTGTCAAATGTGCCACCTTCTTCCTGTCTATAATTTCAACCCTATCGCTTCATTTACATACGACGTGATAAAATCTTTCTTACGTCCGGTCCCGTGTCTGTCAGGAATCTCGATCAGAAGCGGCATTGTCCGCTCCAGCTTGATCTCGTCAATCAGGTCCGGGAATTCTCTTCCGAATTTCTCCGTCAACAGAATCACACCTATATCTTTATCCTCCATGGCATTCTCGATCGCACACCGGAGTTCTTCTCTTTCATGTACCACGATTCCGTCTACCCCTGCGAGACGCATTCCTGTCAGAGTATCGATATTATCACTGATCAGATACATCTTCATCTTACAATTTACCCAAGATCATGAAGGAGATGATCAGTCCGTACAGACACACACCTTCTGCAAGACCTACGAAGATCAGCGACTTACCAAGTGCACTGGAATCTTCACTAATTGCACCCAGAGCCGCACTTGCTGCACTTGCAACGGCGATACCACCGCCGACGCAGGAAAGACCGGTTGAAAGTGCTGCTGCCAGGTATCCGAATCCTGTTGCGTTCGACGCCGTATTGCCGGCTGCTTCCGCTGCCTGTACCGGATCTCCCGCAAAAAGCATGATCCCTGCGATCAGAACAGTGCTGAAGAAAAAGAATATATTTGTGCCGATAGCCCTCTTATAACGCTTCTTCGTCCTCTGTCCGATCAGAAAATATCCAAATGGAATTACAATACTCAGCAACAATGTTACAACGAATAATACTCTAACTGTCAGGCTCATATTTTTGTCCTCCTGTAAATATATCTTTGAATTTTATTACTTTCTGTCACTCTGACTGTGGAACGGCTTAAATTCCCGTCCGGTTCCTTTATAGAAACGGCTGAACATCTCATAGTATTCCAGACGCAGTACCTGGATACCGACGACCAGCCCTTCCAGTCCGCACACCAGCACATTTCCAAGCACGAACACGATCCAGTTCGTATGCCCCGCACTTGCGCCGGATAACATCAGCACAACCTCCATCATCGCCGCATGACTGACGGCAAATGCACCGATACGCACATAAGAAATGGTATTGGAAAAATAACTCAGCATCGTCTCGAACAGTTCGAAGAACGCCTGCACGAAGAACATCACCTTTCCCTCTTCCATCTTCTTATGCTGCTTTGTCACCAGATTGCCCAACGGTTCCTTGAATACGAACAAGAGCACCGGAACCCCCAGGAAAATTACCATCATGATATTACCCGGAACCTTATGTCCCGTCATATAAAGCACGATCGTCAGCACCAGGAATCCATAGAACACCAGCCCTGCGATTCCGTTGTGGGAAAATAACATATTTTCCAGATCATGACTCTTAACTGCGTTGATCACGTTAAAGATCATCACCAGGATATTCAGTCCCATACCAAATGCAATAGCTACCACGAATACCGTATTGAGCTGTCCGATAAACGGCAGGTTCGTCATCGCATCCACAGGTCTTAACCAGCGTGCCTGTATCACATCTTCAAATCCAAAGATACTTCCGAACATGAATCCAAAGAATGTTGAGAACAGTCCCGCAATGGATATGATCCCAGCCAGGTTGATCTTCTTAATCAGATACAAAAGCCCGCCGAATACGAACAGACATAAGCCCTGGCCGACATCCCCGAACATCGCACCAAAGATAAATGTATACGTCAGTGCCACGAACATCGTCGGATCCATCTCATCATTTGCCGGAAGCCCGTACATCCGGATGAACATCTCGAACGGCTTGAAGAACCTTGGATTCTTAAGCTTCGTCGGCGGTTCTCCGAAAAACTTCTCCTTATCTTCTTCTACAACAACGAATACCTTATCATCGTTCTTTGATTCCGCGAGGAATTTGTTCACATCATCTTCGCCCATCCATCCGCACAGGATGTAATAGTCTTCTTTATTATCTCCCTCTTCGATCCTTGCCGCCAGCTTGCGGACATCAAAGTTCGTAGCCAGTTCTTCCAGACGCCTTTTCGCACCACGGAGCTTTGCGGCATTCTTCGCCATCAGCTCCCTGATCTGTTTTTCTATCTCTGCAATCTCTTTTTGCTTTTCTTCGATTGCCTTTTCAAGCTCTTCACAGGCCTGCGCCGGCGTTCCTATGTATTCGGATGGAATTACAATCCTTTCAAAATGTAAGGAATTGAATACCGAATCCACCTTACTGGAATCCGCATTCGATACGAAATAACATCCATATACATAATTTTCATTCCTCGTACCTTCGATAAATACCGCATTCAGATCATCAAATAAATATTTTTCCAGACGTTTGTAATAATTCACATCTACCCGTCCGAACCGGACTTTCATATATTTATACTTTAATGATTTCTGCATATCCAATTCCAGTGTCCGGAACGGCTCCATGATCAGAAGCTTTTCTTTGTATTCATCTACCTGCTTCTTCGTTAACTCTTTCTTCTCCAGCAGATCCAGATAGTCATGATTGACATCCCGGATCAGGTTCAGCATATCCTCCTGATTCATCGATACATCGATCCTCTGGTCTTCATCCGCTAACAGTGCGCTGAACTGTTCTGCCTTCGCAAGCGGCTCTTTGTATGGATTGACTTCCACAAAAGGCTGCAGGTTGTCGGTCGTCTTAAGCTCCGCCGCCGCATTTTCAAGCTGCATCTCGTATTTGGACAGATACACCTCGCAGACACGGTCGATGTCATTCTTCGGTCCGCTGATGCTTAAGAACTTCATCTTAACAATCATTGATTCACACCTCCTAAGTATCCTAATGTCTCTCCCTTCGTCAAACCGTAACGGATACACTCAAGGGCTGTCGTTAGTTTATAGATTTCTTCTTCTTTCAGGAACAGATACGTATTGACGATCGCGATCGAATACGGATCATTCCTTTTATCAGTCAGGTACAACTTCCGCAGGCAGTCGCGGTACATCTGTTCCAGTGTTTTATCCGTCTGCATATAATTATATTTTCCTGCATAGTACGTCTTTTCCACTTCTGCTTCAAACTGTTCCAGTGTCGGCGTCTCCACCAGTGTCTTGAATTCTTCTACTTTTATCCGATAGTGGATCGGGATCGTCATCGAATAGATATCCGGCGGAAGCATATGATAATACTTCTTCGCACGGTAGATCCACTGAAGATTCAGAAGATCGATCTTCATTCCATAGTCCTTTAAGAATATCTTCTGCTCATGTCCTTTCAGAACCCGTTTCCCCTTTTTCCACATCGTAGAAAAATAATACAGATCCAATGCCAGATCATAATCAAACAGCGTTCCCGCTCCGGAATCTCTGATTCTGGCAAGCGCACCATAATATTCCGTATCCCGTAAGTTATCTACAAGCTCGTCGATATTTTTCGAAGTTATCAACCGGTCTATGGAAATTTGTGAATATCTGTCAAAAAACTCTTTCTTGTATTCCAGATCAAATGGTTTCTCATAATGATTGAACACGATCCTCAAACAGTAGTTGATCAGATCGACTTCATACCGTTTCCAGTATAATTTTAAGAACGTCTTCTGCTCCATCCCGGCAAACCGGAAGATCCTCGAATAATCATCGAACAACGACTGATACAGGATCTTCTCCACATTTCCCCTATGATATAAGGAAACATCCATCCGCTCCACATATGGTGCATACGCCGTCTTGTCTTTCAGATATTCAATTGCTTCTGTCACTGTACCAAGACCTGCGATCGTATCATAATCTTTCTCTTTCAGAAGCTTCGCCGACATCGCACGTACCTTTGTCGTGATCCCGCTGTAAGCCATCACATTTCCCATACGCTACACCTCGATCATATGTCTTACGATTTCCTCTGCATAAATGTCATGATTTTCTTCGTATTCCCTCTTCAGATCATCAATCGCCTTCTGGTCCTTCTTCCGTTCCCGGTCCAGAACTTTCTCTACTTCCTGCTGCGACTTTGCTTTTATCTTCTCCAGTTTTTTCTGTGTCTCTTCTTCCAGGTCCCGGTCAAATTGATTCCTTTCTTCCTGTATCTGTTTTTCAATTTCACTTTTCTGCTGTCTGGCATGCTCTACGATCGCCTCCGCCGTTTCTTCCACTTCAGCCAATTTCTCAATAACAGAGTTCATAAGCCGCCCTCCTTTTTGCACATTTCACAACGAATAATTGTTACTTTTTTATCCATGTTATAATAATACACCTATTTTCTAAAATTACCACTATCATTTTGTATATATTGTATTATTTTTCTCAATTCTTCTGACAATTTCCACTTCCATTGACTTTTTCCTGCACAGACGCTAAACTAAGAACGATTTGCAAAATGTCAGAGAATCCTTGCAAATCCATTGATTATAAGGAGGAACACACATATGCGTCTTAGAAATATACCACGTGCAGAGAGCGTTCTCGAAGCCTGCAAAGAAGTTGTTAAGAATCCGGAAAGCTTATGCGGACACTGGAATCAGGAGTTCCAAAATGAACGACCGCTGCACATCGAGATCGGTATGGGAAAAGGTCAGTTTCTTCTGACTCTCGCAGCCGAAAACCCACAGATCAACTACGTCGGCATCGAACGCTATTCCAGCGTCTTATTACGTGCCGTTGAGAAATTCCAGGAACTGGAAGCCGAAGGAAAAGTTCCTGCCAACATCCGATTCATCTGTATGGATGCGAATGACCTGCCGACGGTATTCGCCCCGGCGGAAGTATCCCGTATCTACCTGAACTTCTCCGATCCATGGCCAAAGGCCCGCCATGCAAGAAGAAGACTGACATCCAACGAATTTTTCAAGCTTTATGACAAAGTCCTGACTGCAGACGGAACCGTAGAATTCAAGACAGACAACCGTCCGCTCTTCGACTTTTCCGTAGAAGAACTTAAGACTTCCGAACTGTTCGTTCTGGATCAGCTTTCCTATGATCTTCATAATGACAGTAAGATGAACCAGGGAAATATTATGACCGAATATGAAGCAAAATTCTCTTCCATGGGCAATCCGATCTGCAAACTGATCGCAAAACGCAGATAAAGGAACCTCTTCCCTTTCCTTTCATATATTAATAGAGAGCATATCTTATGCTCCTGTAATCCTGTGAAAGGGTGGAAGCTTATGTTACATCTGACGACACAAAACTTTGAAAGCTTCAGGGCCTGTCACTGGCAGCTTTCTTCCGATGCACCGGCGGGTGAAAGCACGGACCATCCCGTGTTTGCCGTAGTCATGTTCTACGCCGTCTGGTGTGGAAAATGTGCAATGATGCGTCCCATTATAGAAGATCTCGAAAAAAAATATCAGAAAAAATATTCCGGCAGCATTCGCTTTTTTGAAGTAGAGACCACAGAATCCGGACTTCTCGCAGCTGAGTATCAGACAGATCTTCTTCCGACATTTCTCTTTTTCAAAGACCAGGAACTGATCGCTGTCATGCAGGGGATGATATCACAGAACGATTTTGACGCACGTCTACAGAAAATCTTTAGAAATAGTTAATTTATATTTCCTAGGAAAACATAGTTTTTTATGCTATATTTAAGAAGTAACAGGGATAAATATATTTAATAAAAAGGGGGCATGGTGAACACACCACGCATTATGAAAAATTTAAAAAGAGCATTACCAGTTGCCATGGCAGTTGTACTTGGTTCTACTGCGGCACCATTGGTCGTAAAGGCAGATTCATCTAAAGTTGTAACACTTGGAGCCAACCTGTCAGATTCACAGAAGAATTCCATGTATGAGTACTTTGGTACCTCTTCTGACAAAGCAGATGTCATCGAAGTTACCAATGCAGATGAAAGAAAATATCTCGAGGGGGTCGCTCCGGAAGAACAGATCGGTACCCGTACCTACAGCTGTTCATATGTAGAGCCGACCACAAGCGGCGGAATCCAAGTAAAGGTTTCCAACTTAACTTATGTTACAAGTTCTATGATCTCCAGTACACTCCTTACATCCGGTGTTGAGAACTGTAACGTTATCGCTGCTTCTCCGATCGAAGTATCCGGAACAGGCGCACTGACAGGAATCATGATGGCTTATGAGAAAGCCACCGGAACAACTCTGAACGAAGATCAGAAGGCTGCCGCAACCGACGAACTTGTCACAACAGGAGATCTGGCAAATGATATCGGACAGGACAAAGCCGAAGATGTCATGAATGATGCCAAAGAAAGCGTTATTGAAGACGGCTTAAAAGATGAAAACGATATTCAGGATGCAGTGGAAGATGCTGCCAAGAATAACGATGTCACTCTGACGCAGGAACAGATCGACAAGATCACTGAACTGTTAAAGAACATTTCCCAGTATGACTATGATGTCAAAGCACTGAAGAATACACTGAACAACATCGACGGAAAGAGCGAGGGATTCTTCTCCAACCTCTGGAATTCCATCAAAGGAATCTTCGGCGGCAGTGACAGCTCTGATGGCGGAATCATCAACAATACGGATGACAGTGCACTCGGCGATGATGTCGTAAGTAACAGCACACTGGATTCTTCCGACAACTCTTCTTCGAACAATTCCGACAGCGCAGATAATTCTTCCGACAGCAGTTCGGATGACAACAGCGATGACAGCGGATTCTGGGGCAAGATCAAGAAATTCTTCAAGGATCTGTTCGGCGGAAGCGATTCTAAAAAAGACAATTCAGATAAGAGCAAAAACGATGCCAATACAGAGGACAGCAAAGGTACTGATGATGATCAGTCTGACGACACACAGAATGATTCTCTGAACAGTGATGCAGATTCTTCAGATGCCGGCACAACAGACAACTCTGCGGATGATTCTTCACTGAATAACAGTGCCGATGATCAGTCCGATACTCAGAGCAGCTTACCAGGCAGCAGCGAATCAGATTCTTCCAACTCTGATACGTCTGATTCCACAGCTAACGGCTCTGCCAACTAGACATAAGCATTAGCAGGTAATTATAGTAACAAACGAATTATAATGACAATACAGCAAACCTGCCACTGGCAGCTTTTCTTGCATACTTTGGTATAAAAACACCGGGAAGCTTAAAAAACTTCCCGGCGTTTTTTATTTTACTTCATTCAAATTAAAATCTCTCTATTCCAAAATTTAAATAATCCTAAAATTACTCCTCTTAAAATTCAAACACAGCAACTCCGTAAGGCGGCAGCTTATAAGCAAATGAATACGGTCTTCCATCACATTCTTTTGCCTCAGCCTTATAGATCTTCTTCCTTACCTCTCCGGTTCCGCCGTATTTTTCCTCATCACTGTTCAGAATCAACTTATACTGTTTCTTTCTCGGAACTCCGACTCTGTAATCATCTCTTGCCATCGGCGTAAAGTTGCAGACGAACAACAGATTCTTCTTTGCACCTTTGGAATGTCTCATGAAACTATAGATACTTCTGTATCCATCATCCGCATTGATCCATTCAAATCCTTCCCAGCTCTGATCCATCTCATACATCGCCTTATGACTCTTATACAGATGAAGCAACGCTTTTACCCACTCTTTCATCTGCTGATGCTCCGGCTCAGCCAACAGGAACCAGTCAAGTTCTCTTTCCTCGCTCCATTCACGAAGCTGAGCGAATTCCTGCCCCATGAAAAGAAGCTTCTTACCGGCGTGTCCCATCATGAATGCATAACCAGCTTTAAGGTTAGCATATTTATCAAATCCCAGTCCCGGCATCTTATTAAGCATCGAACACTTAAGATGTACCACTTCATCATGCGACAATACCAGGATATAATTCTCACTGTATGCATAACTCATGGCAAATGTCATCAGATGATGATTATCCTTACGGAAATATGGATCCAGCTTCATATATTCCGTGAAATCGTGCATCCATCCCATATTCCACTTCAGGCTGAAACCTAAACCGCCTTCTTCCACATCACCGGTAACCTTCGGCCATGCTGTAGATTCTTCTGCGATCATGAGTGCTCCCGGATTTCTTCCAAGAACAACAGAGTTCAAATGTTTGAAGAAATCAATCACTTCAAGGTTCTTATTCTCACCATACTTATTCGCTACCCATTCGCCATCTTTCCGTCCATAATCCAGATATAACATAGACGCAACAGCATCTACACGAAGTCCGTCTATATGGAATTTTTCAATCCAGAACAATGCATTGGAGATCAGGAAATTGCGGACTTCATTTTTTCCAAAGTCAAACACTTTTGTTCCCCAGTCCGGATGTTCTCCAAGTCTTGGATCTGCATATTCATACGTCGCAGTTCCGTCAAAATCAGCAAGTCCATGTGCATCCTTCGGGAAATGGGCCGGTACCCAGTCCAGAATGATACCGATCTTATTTCTATGCAGATAATTGATCATCCATGCGAAATCTTCCGGTGTTCCATACCGGGATGTCGGTGCATAATAACCAGTCACCTGATATCCCCAGGAACCGTCAAACGGATGCTCCGCGATCCCCATCAGCTCCACATGTGTATAACCCATTTCTTTAATATATTTGGTAATTGCTCTGGCAAACTCTCTATATGTATAGAAACCTTCATCTTCCCGTCCCGGATGGCGCATCCAGGAACCAATATGTGCCTCATAGATAGACATCGGCTTATGCTTATGATTCCAGGTCTTTCTGTGGGTCATCCATTCTGTATCCGTCCATTTTATATTCTCGATATCTGTAACTCTGGATGCTGTTCCAGGTCTTAATTCCGCATAATTGGCATATGGATCTGCCTTAAATATCTGTTCTCCCGAATAAGTCTCAATACAATACTTATACATCTGATTTTTCTTCACACCAGGTATAAAACAGGTATAGATTCCCAGAGGTTCTTCTCTCTTCATCGGGTTCGCCTCTGTATCCCATTCATTGAACTCTCCGACTACCGAAACTGCCTGTGCATGCGGTGCCCATACCGCAAAATACACACCTTTTTGTTTTCCGTCCTGTACCAGATGTGCACCCAGCTTCTTATAAATCTCGTAATGATTTCCCTGTCCGAAAAGGTATTGATCCAGCTCGCCTATTTCATACGGTTTCTTCTTTTTTTCAGCCATAATTACCCCTCGCATTCTGTTGCATATTTATAACAACATTATACTTTACAAAAGGGCAAAAAGAAAGAGTTTTGACAGTTTAGTTTGTCAAAACTCTTCCAAAATCTGACTTAAATTTTAAAATCTTCTTCTTTCAGAATAATTCTGTCAGAATCATCTGTTCCCTTACCAAATACTCTTCGTGCAAGGTGTTTTACATTTGCTTTCTGTGAATGAGCAATTGCTTCATCCATGATCTCTTTAACTTCTGCAACAGATACTGCATGGTCTTCTCTTTGCATTACATCGATACGGCTGTACAGTGCAAGGATTCCCATCTCATCCAGTTTATATCCATTCTCTTTCGCATATGTCTGACCGAATGTTACCAGCTCATCATTAATGAATACCGGAAGTTCCAGTTTCGAACTGAATTTCTTCTTGAATTCCGGATTAGCTGTCATCAGACGCTCCAGAGGTTTTCTCTGATCTTCCAGTACGAAAAGTAATTCACCTGTCTTCTTTTCCATCAGATAATTAAGTTCTTTTACCGTTCTTGAATTCAGCTTGCCAGCATGTTCAATGATGATTGCTCCTCCACGAAGCTTCTGGATGATATTCGTAAGTTCTTTCTTATTCAAAGACTCACCTGTAACGATCGCTACTTTACCCTGTTTCAGATTTCTCTGTTTCTGGATTGCTTTTACGATATCAACCGCAAGAACTGTTTTACCAGATCCTTTTCTTCCGATTACCAGAAGGTTTCCTGTCTTGGAAGTACCCTCTCTCTGGGCACGTCTGTCATTATCAAGAACCTCTACGATCTGTTCACTCATTCCTCTTACCGGAACGAAATATGAGAATAACTTCTTCTGTTCTTCCGTAAGTCCTGCCTTTAATCCGATTTCACTCGTTGCACTCAGATCATATCTTCCTGTTACAACGAATCCGGTATCAAATGGAACTCCACCTTTTGACTTTTTAATTCTTGCCTGGATCTCTTCTTCGGATGGCTCTTCAATCTCTAATTCTTCTGTGTCATCCTCATCTTCGATCTCTTCTTCGTCAAAATCTTCTTCCTCAAAGTCGCCTTCGTCAAAGTCGCCTTCATCAAGATCCTCTTCCTCAAAGTCAGCTTCGTCAAAATCTTCCCCTTCAAGGTCTTCGCCAAAATCAAGCTCTTCGTCATCGTCGATCTCTTCTTCGTCGAAATCCTCTTCGTCCATATCTTCTTCAAAGTCGCCTTCGTCAAAATCGGTTTCTTCATCATCTATGTCTTCAAAGTCGTCTTCGTCAAAATCGGCCTCTTCAAGTTCTTCCTCGTCAAGATCTTCTTCCTCAAAGTCAGCTTCGTCAAGGTCTTCCTCGTCGAAATCTTCTTCCTCAAAGTCGCCTTCGTCAAAGTCTTCTCCTTCAAGATCTTCTTCCTCAAAGTCGCCTTCGTCAAAGTCTTCCCCTTCAAGATCCTCTTCCTCAAAGTCGGCTTCGTCAAAATCACCTTCCTCGAAACTGCTTCCGTTCATATCCAGTCCGGCAAGCTCATCTTCGATTCCTTCTATGAAATCTTCATCCATTCCCGGACCGTCTTCAAGTTCTTCCTCATAAATCTCATCTTCGGAATCTTCATTTTCACTCTCCATCTCTTCCATCAGACGGACAATGTCATCCGGTATTCTCTGTGTATTTCTTTCAGATTCTTTCTCGTCGGCTGCCTCTTTCTCAGCTTTTCTTGCTGCCTCTTCCTCGGCCTTTCTTCTGGCCTCTTCTTCGGCTGCTTTTCTTGCTGCCTCTTCCTCGGCTTTTCTTCTGGCTTCTTCCTCAGCTGCTTTTCTTGCTGCTTCTTCTTCAGCCTTTCTTCTGGCCTCTTCTTCGGCTGCTTTTCTTGCTGCCTCTTCCTCGGCTTTTCTTCTGGCTTCTTCCTCGGCTGCTTTTCTTGCTGCCTCTTCCTCAGCTTTTCTTCTGGCCTCTTCTTCGGCTTTTCTTCTGGCCTCTTCTTCAGCTTTTCTTCTGGCTTCTTCCTCAGCTGCTTTTCTTGCTGCCTCTTCTTCAGCTTTTCTTCTGGCCTCTGCTTCAGCTGCTTTTCTTTCTACTTCTTTGCGCTCTTCTTCCTGACGGATTCTTGCCTGTTCTCTTTCCTTCTGGAGACGCTCCTCATCTTTGGCTTTCTGCTTTGCAATCGCCTCTTCATGATCTTTCTGTTTTGCTTCCCATTTCTGAAGGATATCATCGATCATCATCTGACCGTTTGCCAGGATTTCATCCTCGCGCTCTTTCATTGCTTCTTCTTCAATATTAATACCGCTTGCAACAGCAACACCCTGTGCCAGAGCTTCTTCTAATGTAGCCCCCGTAACTACCTGTTTGATTGCTGATGTATGCTCTTCAGGTGTCTCAACAGATGCTTCCGGTTCTTCTTCCCTATACATCGGAGTCTCTTCCACTGCTGCAGTTGCTTCCGGTACAACTTCCTCCGGTACGACATCTGCCTGTGCGGCTTCCTCCGGTATTTCAAACTCTTCCTGCATCGGAACCGGCTCCGGCGGAATCTCCTGTACTTGTGCATCATCTATTCTCTGCACCGTACTTTCCTGTACCTCTTCCTCAGAACCTTCATCATATTCATTCTCATCGTCAACTTCTTCCAATGTTGACTCCGTCTGTTTTACAGGTTCCGGCTGCTTCTTTACTGCTCCCGGACGGCTGTCATATTTTTCCTGCTGAAGCGGCGTCAGTGGCTTATACTTCATCTTAAGTTCCATCGCCAGGTATACATACTTTCCTTCGCTGAACCAAAGAATCAGGTCATCACATTCTTCCAGACATTCCGCAGTCATTCCCGCCTCATCATATAACTTGGCAAGTTCATATGCCCATTTTTCAATATATTCCGCTTTTTTAAATTCTTCCAACGCCGCAATCTGATCCGAAAGTGCTGCTCCCTGAGTTCTCAGGATCTTATACTTCAGGATATATTGATTCGGGTCTTTTGGCGCCAGCTTAACAAACTCTTCATAACAGTCTGTCGCTTCTCTGATATCCTTAATCTTTAATGCCAATGTACCTAATCGATATACGATTTTACGGCTTCCCGGTGCTCTGTCAAATGCCAGGAATAAGATATCTCTCCCTTTCTTAAATTCTCCGTTATATTCATAAATCTCACTTACCGTATTAAGCATAGAAGCGTTCTTTACTCTTCGCCAGTCTATACTTTCAGCTATATCCATTGCTTTCTGGTATTCCTTTTTTTCCAGATGATCAAGCATCTGCTCGGTCTTTACCCTATATTCATATTTATCCAATATTTCTCACCTCAAATATTTATTTTAAAAAAGCGTATTTCCCTACAATTTTACTTATATAAGTTTATCATATGACCTGTCTATTGTCAAAATATCCGGTTAAATATGTTAAAAAAATATTACAAAAGTTACAAAAGTTACAAAAGTTTATAATTTATTGTCGGCAGCTTCTTCCGAATGCATGGCAATACCGAAAACCTGCCACTGGCAGCTCCTTACGAACGCATGGCGATAAAAAAACAGCCATCATAATTCTTTTTATTATGATGGCTGTTACATATTCAATTTTATCATATACTTTTCATTTGTTTCGGAGAATTAATTATTATTTTATTCCCTGACGCCTTTTTATGTATTTCAATGATCTTTTACTCATTGTCCTACATGTTCATTCAAATCTACTATTCATGTTTCTTTACACATTTTAATAATATATTTAAATATATGGTATTATGTTCAATATGTTTACAGTTTTTTTATTTTTATTATCCGGTTTTATTTTCTCCGTTTATTTTTATTATTATCTGAATCTCCTCTACCGGCCTTTTTATCTATTATTATAAAGGCTTACTCTATGGGAATTTTTAACTGTCATACCACTAACATATTGATTCGATGATTCTACTGTGTCCATTGGATTAAGCCTCCTTTTCATAAATTTCCAATCAACATATCTCACCGACATATGAAATATTTTTTATCCTTATAAACTTTTTTCATTCTTTATACACATAAGATATAAATGATATTTATTACCTTGTCTCTTTCATTAAGATTATTCCTATATCCCCGTGATATCATTTTATAATCTTACTTCATCCATTCTCTATCTTTACAATATACTTTACGATATCTAATATTCGATGCATTACCAAATACTTTATACCTATATATGCATTTTAGATTTCTAAATGAATCGAAACTCTGATAATAAAAATTCTCTTATAAAATATATGCTATAGAATTTTCAAGATTCCCTTTCTCGTCAGGAGTCCTTTTTGTTTATTTCGGATTTCCTTTGGATTGATTACATAATATCATCCGCATTTTGTTTTGTCAATACTTTTTGCGATTATTTTCTTTTATTTTTCATTATTTTATTTTTTACGTTAAATTGTCTGATTTCTATATATTTATTTTAATGTTTGCACAATACTATACAGTTTCTCTGTAACCATATTTGTCAACATATCACCTTTTCAATTGTTAACCACGTCAAATGTGTAGTTGACATTTTGCACATTTCATTTTATACTGCTTTTATATTTTGATATGAATCTAAAGGAAAGGAGTTCTGCCAGCCGGCAGACAATTACTACTATGAATAACACAGCAAACAGCACAACAACGAAAAGACTCTCCACCCGTAAACTGGTTCTGATCGCCCTGATGACTGCGATCACCTGTATCTTCGCTCCTATGGCGATTCCGATCCCTGTCAGTCCGGTACCGATCAGTCTTACCAACCTGGTGATCATGATCAGTATCTATGTACTTGGATTTAAAGATGCAACGATCAGCTATATCGTATATCTGTTACTTGGCCTTGTCGGTCTTCCTGTATTCTCTGGTTTCACCGGTGGATTAGGTAAGCTTGCAGGTCCTACCGGCGGATATCTGATTGGTTTTATCTTCCTCGCACTGATCGCAGGACTGTTCGTTGACAAATTTCCAAAGAACAGAATCCTGGCCGTTGTCGGTATGCTCATCGGTATGGCGATCACTTATATCTTCGGTACAGAGTGGCTTGCAATTCAGTTAAAAATGTCCTTTGTTGCAGCACTTTCTGTCGGAGTTATCCCTTATCTTGCCGGTGACGCAGTGAAGATTATCATTGCGATCATTGTCGGACCTGTGCTTCGCAGCCGTCTGAGTCATATGCAGTAACAGTTACATCTACAGAACTTGCCACTGGCAGCTTCTCTTGCATACTTTGGTATCTAAAAAACACACAATACCGATTATATGATTCCTTCTGTTTCGGTATTGTGTGTTTTATTTTCCCTTCTGGAACCTCGACTATAAAACTTCCGGTTTTACAATATAATATCTCCCGTTTTCTTGCCGGTATCCATATCATAAGCCTCGATAATATTTCCACTGATCACGTATAATGTATCTTCTATATAAATCCCCCGGATACCTTGCGAAGTATTTCCACTAATCTCTTCTTTCAGGATTGTTTCAAACTTTTTCTCTTTTCCATTATAAGTCAGCAGGCAGTACGTTTCCCCATTCTGGCTATAGCCGGAGAACCCGATCCTATTTTTCTGCTGATCGGCCAGAACAGATTTGTAATCGTATGCTGCATTTGTTCCATACAGATCATCCAATACAAGGGTTGATTCTTCTTTTACATCCGTTCTGTCGGTAATATCGAACATGGTGATTTTTACACCTTCCGACACCCCTGATTCTTCATCGGTTGACATGCCGATTCCAAGTAATTTATCTTCTCCATAGAAATGCAGATATTCTGAAAATCCCGGGATTTTTAATTTGCCGAGGATCTTTGGTTTCTCCGGATTGGACAGATCCACGCTGAACAACGGGTCTACCTGCTCATATGTCACGAAATATCCTGCCTCTTTCATGAATCTTGCAGAATAGATGGATTCCCCTTTTGCCAGATTCTCGATAGAACTGATCTTATCCAATTTCTTATCTAAGATTGTTACCAGATTTTCATCATCATTGGTTGTAAATAATCTTAAGTTCCCTTTATATTCATCCAGTGAAAATGTATCATTCAGATATCCTTTTACTTTTCCCTGAGCTACGGCCTTTAGCTTGCCCTTTCTATAAGAAATCTTGCGAAGTGTCGTCACAGTCTGATTATCCTGCTGCCATTCTGATTCATAATAGTAGATATTTTTTCCACTTACATACATTTGACCGCCTTCGGAGAGAATTGCCTTATTATCCACTGTTTTATCCGGTTTGCTGATGTCCATGGAACTGATCACTTCATACATTGTTCCACAATTCACCGGCGGCAGACAGATACTGGTCTGGCTCATCTCTTTGCCATTCACCAGAGGCACATAGGTGACCGGTTTATCTTTGACCACGTCGCCACCTGTATAGTATTCACTGAACAGATACAGATATCCGTCTGCCATACGAGACGAATTGTAAGTACCACTCTGCGTTACCTCGCCTTCTTTTACCGGCTTTTTAATATCACGGATGTCATAAGTGACCGCCGCTGTTTTAGTCTGATTCCAGGTATCTGTGTTCATCTGCTTTTTGTTACTTTTATCTGCACATTCTTTCTGACATACAGCCACCAGTTTCTTTTGATCTGTATTTACATAAAACTCCTGTATTTTGTATTCTTTTCCAAGCGTAATCTCGCTGTATTTTTCTATATTCGTTCCGCTGTTTCCTACGTCTACAATATCGATGGTCCGGCCATTATCTTCCCGCACATATAGATAAGTCCCGTCTGTTTTGGCAATATCTCCTTCATCTACACCAGACTGTCGTACATTGGTCTGTGAATAACTGCCATCTGCTGTTGCCACACCGGTATCTGCCGAGGCCGCTTCCGTTGAAGACGCCGTTGATCTTCCTGTTGAAGCCGAATCCTCTACGGCTGCTGTTTCATTTACATTTCTTGCATACATTGCAATACCGGAGTTATCTTGTGAACGTTTGATATATTTATAGATTTCGTCATAACTTTGGGCTGTCCTGATCTTCTTACTGTCGCTGATCTTCTTTACTGTATTACTATTTCCTGCACTGCTGCCTGCATTGCCACCTGACACATCCGGAGAATTTATCGCTCCTTCATGCATCCTTCCATACTGCCACACTACAGTTCCCGCCACAACTGCCACGCAGGCCGCCGCTACAAGCCCGATTTGATACGGACGGAAATGTTTCTTCTGTTTTTTCTTTTCCAATAATTTATCTATATTCTCCGATCTCAGACTATCCGGGACTTCTGTATCTTCTGACATTCTTGAAATCTGATCTAGGATGTCCTGTTCACAATATTCTTTATGTTCATTCTCGCGCTTCATACCTTCTCACTCCCTTCTTTCCTTCTCATCTTCGCCGTAACTGCCCAGCACACATTCCATCTTCTTAAGTGCCCGGCTCCGCTTCGACCGTACCGTGTTCGGATTCAGCCCCATCATCTCACCGATCTCCTGACTGCAATACCCGCCAAATACGGATAATCCGACTAATATCTGTTCCTCTTCCGACAGCACAAAGAGTGCTTTCTTAACATCGATTGCAAGATCATAATCCGGTGCTGTCGCTTGTTCCGGAAGTTCTTCTTCTCTTCCCGGTGTTTCTTTTAACGCTTTCTTCAATCTCTTCTTACATTTATTCGTAAGAATTGTAAATATCCAGCTTTTGAATGCTTCTTCTTTTTTTAATTTATGTATGTTCTCGTATGCTGTGATAACCGCCTCACTCACCGCATCTTCGGCTTCCTGCGGATTCTTCATCAGGCACAGTGCGTAACGGTACAGATCACGGTAGACAGTCTCGTACATTTCCGAGAATTTCTTTATACTGCATTTCATATCGTGTCCTCCCTCAGATATGAGTTTTCATGGTTTTTCTTTCTTTTCTCTATCATCTACATATATAAGAGTCTTTTACTCCAGATTCTGTTGCACTAAATTGAAAGTTTTTCTATCTTACATTCATGTTCCTTTGAGTCCTTCCAATAACCGATTCCAATTGCCAGAATGTCACCCGTGTATATTTCGTCATCACCCAGTTTTCCCTGAAAACGTAACGCATAACCCTTTTCTTTGATCTGACGCACTGCTGATTCTGCTGTATCATCAACCTTTAGATCTCATCATATGGACCAGAATTTGTCCAATAATTTCCCATTCGGATTCACCGTATCCGCAAGATACTTCTCATATAGCCCGTCTACTTCCTCTTCTATAAATCCAAATATTTTTTCCAGCATCAATGTCTTATCAATAAAATATCGTGACTTCGTCTCCCCTTCGTACAAAACATATGGTGCTCTACTGTTAAGATAAAATCCCATCTTTGTGTCTTCTTCCGGTAACACTGCTTTTTTCCATCGTTCTCTTTTGTTTTCTTCCATCCATTATCCTCCACTTGCAATTCAGGAGGATCTATACTTTTTCAGAAATCCTCCCGCTCATTTTAATATGTTGTGAATTTTAAGCATTGAAAATCTCTGATATGTATTTCGCTTGAATATAGAAACAGTTTTTCTGCTTTAGAAAATATAGAAATATAATGCTTGGATATATTCTAGCATAAGGCACTCAGGTTGTATATAGTAAATTTAATTTTATTTTTCATACGCCTATTTTATTATGACGTCAAAAAACTCCTCAAAATCCCGACAAATCTTTCATGTCTCAGAATTCTGAAGAGTTTTTATTTGTTTATATTGGAGAGAAAAAAGGTTATTAAAATAATTCTAATTTATTTGTTCACTTTTTTATAAAGTTCGATCATTTCTTCTGCCAAAACCTTGAATATTTCCGTACTCATCATCTGGTCTTCTGCATGTGCAAGGATGAGACTCATCTTCGCGTCTTCACCGGCCGCTTCTTTCTGCACCAGATCTGTACATCGTCCTGTCCCAGGAACATTCCGACTTCTACGATTGGTACAGGAATCTCCTTGGTAATCGGCACTGTCGTAAATACATAATGGACTTTTGAAAAATCAAAACTTTCCGGGCTGTCTATCAGACCTCCCGGAGTGTTTCTATCTGTCTTATTTTCTGTCTTTCTTATTCTCTATCTACCTTATTCTCTATCCTCTATAATAATTGATCAGGCATCCTTTTAAGATAATCTCTCTCTCCGCATCCGTCATATCACCGAGCTTCAGAGTGATCTCTTTCAAAGTATCTCCAACCACATACGCCTTAATTTCAGCACTCTTATCCTCGATTGCTTTTCTGATCTCCGGCACGAAGATATAATCACCGTTCTTGAAGCTTAAGTTCTCATGATCTTCCTCTGTAATAAATGGAAGCATACCCCAGTTGATCAGGTTCGAACGGTATCTCTTGGTTGCGTATTCGTTCGCAATATTTGCCCAGCCGCCGAGTACCTTCTGGCAGGATGCTGCCTGTTCTCTTGCGGAACCGTCTCCCGGTTTTACTGCGAAGATCGTGCTTCCGATTCCAAGGTTGCCTTCTCCTGCTTCCGGATACGTCTTGCGTACTTTTGCCATAACTGGTTTCAGTTCGTCTAATACTTCTAACGGACACTGTCCTGCCTCGATTGCTTTCTCGGCTTTCTGCACTTCTTTTGCACGGCCTACATAAGCAGGGTCTTTTCTGGATAATGCAAATTCTGCAAGTCCCAGAGGATTTGATCTATAAGAAGATGTCTCTCCTGACGGAATCAATTCGTCTGTTGTTGTAACCGGATCGTGGATCTCGGATACTACTTTCAGGAGTAAGTTCTTCGGAAGTGCTGCCATTGCCGGCCAGTCTTTGATGTTCGGTCCGAATTTGATCTCTACAGATGGATCTGCTACGCCGTGGCTGTCGAAGACACGGTTTGCGTAAATATTTTTGTCAAAGTGATATTTCTGTCCTTTGTATTCCACATCCATGTCAGTTGCAGGTGTAAGGAATCCCTTATTTGCTGCTGTTGCTGCGATGGAACGTGCATCCATAAGTGCAACGGATGCGATCTGTCCGCTCTGAAGCTTAGAGCCTTCACGGTTCGGGAAGTTTCTGGTTGAGTGACGGATGGAGAACGCATTATTGGCAGGTGTATCTCCGGCACCGAAGCAAGGTCCGCAGAATGCTGTCTTCACGATCGTTCCCGCTTCCATAAGGTCAGCAACTGCACCGTTCTTTACAAGTTCCATGTAGATCGGTGTACTTGCAGGATATACACTGAATGTAAACTCATCGGAACCGATATAATGTCCTTTGATGATATCTGCTGCAGCACAGATATTTTCAAATCCACCACCGGCACATCCTGCGATGATTCCCTGATCCACATATAACTGTCCGTTCACAATCTTATCCTGCAGAGAATAATTAACTGCTCCGTCCAGGCTTACGAGAGCTTTCTGCTCTACATCGTGAAGGATGTCTTTTAAGTTCGTTCTTACTTCGTCAATCGTGTACACATTAGACGGATGGAACGGCATTGCGATCATTGGCTTGATCTCGCTTAAGTTCACATATACCATACCGTCATAGTAAGCAACAGCTCCAGGATTCAGCTCTTTATAATCTTCGATTCTTCCGTGAATGTCGTAAAATTCTTTGATCTTGTCGTCGGTCTTCCAGATAGATGACAGACAGGTGGTCTCGGTTGTCATAACATCGATACCGATACGGAAGTCAGCGCTTAATTTGCTTACACCAGGTCCTACGAATTCCATTACTTTATTGTTAACATAGCCATTTCCAAATGTTGCACCGATGATCGCAAGTGCTACGTCCTGTGGTCCGACACCTTTCATTGGTTCGCCGTCTAAGTAGATTCCGACTATGCCCGGCATCTTGATATCATAAGTCTTATTCAGAAGCTGTTTTACAAGCTCCGGTCCGCCTTCTCCCATAGCCATGGTTCCGAGTGCTCCGTAACGGGTGTGGCTGTCTGATCCTAAGATCATCTTGCCGCCGCCGGCTAACATCTCACGAGCAAATTGATGGATGACTGCCTGATGAGGCGGTACATAGACTCCACCGTATTTCTTCGCGCAGGTAAGACCAAACATGTGGTCATCTTCGTTGATGGTTCCTCCAACCGCACAAAGTGAGTTATGACAGTTCGTAAGTACATAAGGAATCGGGAATTTTTCAAGTCCGGATGCTCTGGCCGTCTGAATAATTCCGACAAATGTAATGTCATGGGACGTCAGCTTATCGAACTTAATCTGCAGACGATCCATATTTCCTGAGGTATTATGCGCTGCCAGAATGTTATATGCCATCGTTTTCTTTGCAGCTTCCTGTGGAGTCACATCTTTACCTGTCTTTGCAGCAACTGCTTCTTTTTCTTCCACAATCTCTGTTCCATTCAGTAAATAGACTCCCTTGTCATATAATTTCAGCATGTTTTGTCCTCCTACTATCGTGTTATAAATATATTGAAATGTCTGAATTCAGACACTTTCTAACAAAATTACTGTTTCATATATTTCATATGATCCGCTACCATCATAGCAATCTTGAATGTCAGTGCATCATCAAATACACGAACATCCAGTCCAGTCTTCTTCTGAATCTTCTCCAGACGGTACACCAGTGTATTTCTATGCACATACAGGCGCCTTGCCGTCTCTGATATATTCAGATTATTATCAAAAAATGTATAAACAGTCGTCAGTTCTTCTTCTTCGAAAATGTCTGCTTTGCCATCTTCGAACACTTCATTCAGGAACATCTCACAGAGTGATGCCGGAAGCTGATGGATCAGACGCCCGATCCCGAGTTCATTGTATGCAAGAATTTTCTTCTCTACATAGAATACTCTTCCAACCTCCAGTGCCATATCTGCTTCCTTATATGATCTGGATACATCCTTTAACTCCTCTACAATTGTTCCATATGCTGCTCTTACACTTACCATAGCTTCCATGTTCAGTGTTGTGACCAGCTCTTTGGCGATCTGTTCTACCTGCGGATAGTCATCGGTCGACTGCAGTGATTTTACCAGAATGATATGTTTTTCATCAATTGCGGTTACGAAATCCTTCGTTCCCGTCGCATACAGACCTTTCAGGGTTTCCTGTACCAGAATGTCTCCTTCATTCTTCGGTTCGATTACAAATACAACCCTCTTAATTTCTGCCGGAATCTTCATCTTCTTTGCCTGATTATAGATATCGACCAGAAGCAGGTTATCCAGAAGCAGATTCTGAATGAATCGGTTCTTATCCATCCGTTCTTTGTATGCATAAAGAAGATTCCTAAGCTGGCTTGCTCCCATGCGCCCCGCCAGTTCCATACCATCTGCATTTCCCTTCAGCATCAGTATATAAATCGGATCACTGTCCTCATAGATGCGGAACATTCCCATCTCATCCAGGATCATCTCATCCGGCTCTTCTTCATCATCACGGAAATCCTGAATCTGAAGCTCATACTCTGTCAGATTCTCATTCGTCCTTACAAGACAAAGTCCCTGCATATCCCATATTGCACAGTCAAATCCGGTGATCTCCCTGATATCCTGCGCTGTTTTGTGTAATATCTGATTTGATAACACTCATTGTCCTCCATTTCCTGTCCGCAATACTGTTCTTTGTGTCCTCTTGCATACTTGTATACATTTTAACACGCTAACGAACTGCATTACGAATACATTATAACAGATAATAACGCTTTAACAAAGTAAAATTTTATTGTCTGCATAAAAAATGCAAAAGACCGGACGCTGTCTCACGCCCGGCCCCTCTTATATTCATCTGTTCCCCACGATTACCGCGGTCTTTATTCCTATCTGTAATTACAGGCTAGTTAGTGATTGTAACCTGTGTCTCTTTATCAAATACGTGAATCTTCTCAGCATCCAGAGCAAATTTCACATGGTCACCTGTTCTTGCTGTTGTTCTAGGATCAACTCTTGCTGTCATGCTTGATCCTTCATAGTCAAAGTATAAGAATACTTCTGCACCAAGCATCTCATATACACGGATCTTAGCTTCGATCACTGTATTAGGAGAAGTTTCGATGAACATCTGCTCATCATGTACATCTTCCGGACGGATTCCGAGAACAACTGTCTTTCCTGCATATCCACCTTCGATCAGCTTCTTAGCTTTTGCCGGTGGAAGTTCGATCTCTGAAGGTCCTGCTACTAAGTATACTTTATCTCCGACAACTTTACATGTAGCGTCAACAAAGTTCATCTGTGGTGATCCGATGAATCCGGCTACGAACTGGTTGCATGGATGATCGTACAGAGTCTGTGGTGTATCTACCTGCTGAACGATACCTGCGTTCATAACTACGATTCTGGTTCCCAGTGTCATAGCTTCTGTCTGGTCATGTGTTACGTAGATGATAGTTGTACCTAATCTCTGATGTAATTTAGAGATCTCGATACGCATCTGTCCACGAAGTTTTGCATCCAGGTTTGAAAGAGGCTCGTCCATAAGGAATACCTTAGGATTACGAACGATCGCACGTCCCATTGCAACACGCTGTCTCTGTCCACCTGAAAGAGCCTTTGGTTTACGGTCAAGCAGTGGTTCCAGATCAAGGATCTTAGCTGCTTCACGAACCATTTTGTCAATCTGGTCTTTTGGTACTTTTCTTAATTTCAGACCAAATGCCATGTTATCGTATACTGTCATATGTGGGTACAGAGCATAGTTCTGGAATACCATTGCGATATCTCTGTCTTTTGGCTCTACGTCATTTACCACTCTGTCTCCGATCTTTAATTCTCCGGAAGTGATATCTTCCAGACCGGCGATCATACGAAGTGTTGTAGATTTACCACATCCTGAAGGTCCTACGAAGATGATGAATTCTTTATCTTCAATCTCAAGGTTGAAGTCTTTCACTGCTTCAAATCCATTTGGATATGTTTTGTTAATGTGTTTCAATGATAAACTTGCCATTGCTATAATTCCTCCTGATTTATAATCATTTTTATTCCAGTCGTTATCTGTTTCGTTCTGATAAAAGTATATAAAAAAAGTTCAACCCGGGTAATGCCCAAGTTGAACAATCTTTTTCTCTTTTTCTATACAAGTTGACGAACAGCCTATAAAAGTGCCTGGTAAATATCTCTTTTTCCTACACCTCTGTCTTTTGCCACCTGTTTCATCGCAGATTTTTTGTCCATTCCCTGTCCGAGATAAAGTTCCATATGTTCTTCGATACTCATCTCTTCCCATCTGGCTTTTTCCTCATTGCGGATCTCTTCTCTGCTCTTTCCTTCGATCACCATGACACATTCACCCTTCGGCTCCTGTACATCATAATATGCCAGCGCATCTTCGATCGTTGTGGCAAATACGGTCTCGTGCTTCTTCGTAAGTTCTCTGCAGATGCTGATACGTCTGTTACCGAGAGTCTCCTGAAGCGTCTTCAATGTACGGACCAGTCTGTGCGGTGCTTCATAGATGACCATAGTTCTCGTCTCATCTTTCAGTTCCTCCAGAACGGCCTGTCTTTCTTTCTTATCCGTTGGAAGAAATGCCTCAAATGCGAACCTTCTCGTTCCAAGTCCGGATATCGTAAGCGCCGTGACACATGCACAGGCTCCCGGAACAGCTGTAACCGTGATCCCTGCTTCCTGACACATCTTCACCAGTTCTTCGCCCGGATCAGAGATTCCTGGCATCCCGGCATCCGTGATCACTGCAATGTTCTCACCGCCTTGCAGACGTTCTACAAGTTTGTGTCCTTTTTCTATCTTATTATATTCATGATAGCTGGTCATCGGTGTCTTAATCTCAAAATGATTCAGAAGCTTGATACTGTTTCTGGTATCTTCTGCTGCGATCAGATCCACTTCTTTTAATATCCTCACCGCCCGGAATGTCATATCTTCCAGATTCCCTATCGGTGTTGCACATAAGTACAATGTTCCTGCCATCTCATACTCCTCCATCTTATGTTTGGTGCCTGCTCTGTATCTATCTGCCCGGTCCATCTGCTGCCATGGCTTTTGCGCCGTGATATTTTCCTTACTTACGACGGACTCATTCCGTAGAGTGCAAGCAGTTCCTCCGTATAACTTCCATCTTTCTGATATACAACCAACGGCGGTTCTACCTGCATCCTCGGATTGCCGCCCTTCATTCCCTCGATCAGAACCATATTCGGTTCTTTATCTATATACGGATATACCAGCCGCATACGCTTCGGCTCAATTCCATACGCACACATCTTTGTCATGATCTCCGGAAGCCTGAACGGTCTGTGGACCATATAGAATCTTCCTTTGACTTTCAGTATCTTCGCACTCTCTCTTAAGATATCATCCAGTGTACAAAGTGCCTCATGTCTTGCAATATACAATGCTTCATTCTGATTCTTCAGTCCGTGGTCTCCGATCATATACGGGGGATTGGTTGTAATAACCCCAAAAGAGGCGGCTCCGAATATGGATGCTGCCTCCTTGATATCTCCCGTTACAATGTCGATCCGTTCTTCCAGCCCGTTATAACTGACACTGCGCCTTGCCATATCTGCACTCTCTTCCTGGATCTCCAGTCCCGTATAATGCAGTCCCGGATATTTTGCCTCCAGAAGTATCGGAAGAATTCCTGTTCCCGTTCCGAGATCCAGTGCTTTTTCATTCTTCTTTACTCTGGCAAATGCTGACAAAAGCACTGCATCCATTCCAAAACAGAAACGGCCCGGACTTTGAATGATCTCATATCCTTTGATCTGCAGATCATCCAGTCTTTCATTCGGAAGTAATTTAGTTATCATCTAATTTTGACGCTCCGTTCTTTTCTTCTAACGCCTTCAGTTCCTTCATCTCTTCTTTCGAAAGTCTTACGTCTTTCTTCTTACGTCTTGGTTTGAACTTCAGTTCTGCTGCCGGATATTCACGGATCTCTTTCTCGTCATTATCCAGCGTCACAACAACCTTAACCAGCTGGCGGAGCACGTTAACTGACTGTACATCTCCTCTTAATCCTTCCGGTGTCGTCACATGATCTCCGTTCGCCGGAAGATGGCTGTTCAGTTCTTCATATGTCTCTTCTTCATTCGTCAGACAGCACATCAGTCTTCCGCAAACTCCGGATATCTTTGTCGGGTTCAGTGAAAGATTCTGTTCTTTCGCCATCTTGATCGATACCGGTGCGAACTCAGATAAATACGTGTGGCAGCAAAGTGGTCTTCCACAGATACCGATCCCGCCGCGGATCTTCGTCTCATCACGCACTCCGATCTGTCTTAACTCGATTCTGGTACGGAACACACTCGCCAGATCCTTTACAAGCTCACGGAAATCAATTCGTCCGTCTGCCGTAAAGTAAAACAGCACTTTATTATTATCAAATGTATATTCCGCATCGATCAGTTTCATCTCAAGGCTGTGTTTGTGGATCTTGTCTAAACAAATCTTGAATGCTTCTTTTTCTTTTTCTTTATTCTTCTCTTCTTTTTTCTTATCGTCCTCTGTCGCAAGACGGATCACGGATTTGAGTGGCTGTGTGATCTTGTCATCTTCCACTTCTTTCGGTCCGGTTACTACAGAACCAAATTCCACACCTCTTGCAGTCTCAACGATTACCTTATCACCGGTCTTGATCTCAAGTTTTCCCGGTGAAAAGAAATATATTTTCCCGGCAGTTCTGAATCTAACGCCTATTACCTTCGTCATATGATTAGTTCTCCTTTATGGTCAGGAACAAAAGCTCCATAACCAGATCGAAGTTAACATTCGCTTTCAGTCTGGCTTTCGCTTTCTCAAGGCTCTCCAGGATCAGTTCGATTCCTTCATAAGAGCTCTTTCTCGCCTGTTCTTTTATACTCTGTAACTGGTCTTTGAATACGACCTTGTCAATCTCTTTTGTTGCTTTATATAATAAGACATCCCTGTACCAGATCATGATAATGTCCAGGTAGTCTGTGATCTCTAATTTATATACGGATATATTCTTAACCGCAGCAACGATTTCATTTAATTCCATCTCACTGATATGCTTCAGAAGCTGTACCGCTTCTTCTCTGATCTCGTTAAAATGATCGGAATTGGCCAGCATGATCGCACGTCCCATATTACCCTGTGCAAATGCCGTGCACATATCTGCTTTATAATCCGGGATCTCCAGATTCTCCATCAGATACTTTTTGATCAGTGTATCTTTGATATTACGCAGCTTTAACATTACACATCTGGAATTGATCGTCGGAAGTAATGTCTCCGCATTCTCCGTCAGCAGCAAGAAAACTGCATATGACGGCGGTTCCTCGATCGTCTTCAGGATCGCATTCTGTGCCTGCGGTGTCATCATATCTGCCTGTGGGATAATGTAGACTTTGTACGGTCCCTGATATGGTTTGATATCCACAGTGTTATTCACCTGTGTACGGATATCATCTACGCTGATGCTGTTCGGCTTTTCATGTGTCACACGGATAATGTCCGGATGATTGCCACTCTCTGCCTGCTTGCAGGAATGACATTTTCCACATGGTTCATTGTCCCCGGTCTCACACAAAAGCGTCATGGCGAACAGATTCGCCAGCATCTTCTTACCGGAACCTCTCTCCCCGTTCAGAATATATGCATGAGAGACCCTGTTATTCTCTACTGCACTGCTGATATATTTTAATATGTCTTTGTGGCCAACCACATCTTTAAAGCTTCCCATCTCGTATTACCTCTACTATCTCTTCTTTGCATCGTACTTTATCATCATTCTGATATCTTCTTGTAATTCCTGCTTTCTTCAGATTATCCTCCGAAAAATCTTTCTGATCAGCCAGAAATCTTCTGCAGACTTCTTCATAGCCCGGATGATCCTGCTGCTGTTCTCGCACGATCGCGCGCATCAGGCGTTCTTTGTCCTCCACTTCGATATAAAGCGGGATCAGGTTCTCATTTCCATAGTACTCTTTTGTCTTTATATAAGACTCCAGTGTACCGATCATGAGATAATCATTTTCATCCAGATTAATCTGTCCATCATCTATTGTAGCATATTTCCAGTCCCCATACACGGTTTGATAGGTGCGAAGTTCAATTATTTTACCCTCTTCACGGTATTTTTCAAGTATTTCATCCGTTACGAAGTAATATTCCACTCCATCTTTCTCGCCTTCACGCATCGGTCTGGTCGTATATAAAGTTAAAGTCTTAAGTTCCGGAAGATCCTTTCTGATATCTTTGTAAATCGTATCCTTTCCCGAAGAGCTTTTACCCATCATGTAGTATATCTTACCCATCTATCCACACCTCTATGCCATCTTCCGATTGAAGTCCCTCAATCGAAAAATCATGTTCCTGATACCAGTGAAGTATCTCTACCGCTTCTTTTGTAATACGCTCACCCGGTACGATCAGCGGGCTTCCCGGCGGATAGAGGTATGCGTATTCCACAGAAATGCATCCGATACTGTCTTCAAAGCTTCGTTTTTGTATCTTATCCCTGCGGTTCACTGCCTCTGCGATCGTCCACACTTTTTCAAGTGCCGGCTGTCTGCCGGAAAGTGGGAGGTCGGTTTCAATAGCAGCCGGCCGGCCCTGCTTGGTATCTATCTCTTTATCAATCTCTAGCAACGCATCTCTCAACCGGTCCAGACCTTCCTGCGTATCTCCCACAGTTGTCATAGCCAGAACATAGGTCCCTGCCAGCATTTCCATCTGCAAATGATATCTATGAAGTAATATCTCATACAGCTCGTGACTGGACATCGGTGCGTGTTTTACGGAGATCACGAATTTGGATCTGTCATAGCGGTCTGTATTATCAGTCTGGATAATTTTCAGATACTTAAGCCGTTTCAGATCTTTGCGAAGTGCTTCAATGCGATTGGCATACTCAGAAAAAATATTTTTATATTTATAATCTGATCTTGCATCCGAATGCGTTTCAAGTGTCTCTTCCAGCATTCCGATACACGCATCGATACTCGCCATCAATATATACGACGGACTGCTCGTCTGCAGCATATCCAGATACTGTTTCACTTTTCTTCGCTTCACCATGTCCCCGTTCACATGCAGAAGCGCCGTCTGTGTCAGCGCCGGAAGCGTCTTATGAAGACTGTTGATCACCAGATCCGCACCATATATATTCGCACTCTTTGGGAAATACGGATCAAATCCGAAATGCGCACCGTGTGCTTCATCCACGATCAGCGGACACCCTTTTGCATGCACAATCTCTGCAATCTTTTCGATGTCCGACACCACACCATCATATGTCGGTGACACGATCATCACCGCGCGGATCTTCGGATGTTCTTCCAGTGCTTTCTGTACATCCGCAGCATCAATCTCTGTGCTCAGTCCCTGTTCCGTATCGAATTTCGGATAGAGGTAGACCGGATCCAGTTCATTCAGATATATCGCATGATACACAGACTTGTGGCAATTTCTTGCCACAAGTATGGAATCTCCTTTTTCAGTTGTTCCTAATATTGCACTTAAGATTCCAACCGTACTTCCATTCACCAGAAAATGTGTCTCGTCCGCATGGTAAACTCTTGCTGCTCTTTCCTGCGCATCTCTTAGAATTCCCTCTGCATGATGCAGATCATCAAAGCCATCAATCTCTGTAATATCGATCCGGTACGGAGATGTCCCGTCCATCAGATCCAGATTTCTCTTGTGGCCCGGCATATGGAATGCATAGTAGTCAGAATCGCTGTAATTCTTTAATTTATCAAATATATTATTCATGCGTATATTTTAGCAAAATAACATTATATTATCAAGCCATAAACTCCCGCAGGATCTGGCGGATCATCTCATCCTTTGGAAGCTCACGTATGGTGTCTTCTTTCGGTATTTCTTCCTGTACATCTTCCTGTGCAGACTCCTTATCGGCATTTCCTTTAATCTCCATTGCCTGCGCATTACCGGCCAGAGTCCCGGTACTTTGTACCTCTTCTTGCAATATATCTTCTGTCCTTTTACTCCCGTCTGTACCGGCAAGCCGCGCCGATGCTTTTGCCAGGTTCCTGGCGTTCTCCTTTACTCTTTCTTTTCTGCGGCTCTCACGCTGCATCTGCACAACACCGGAGCCGGATACCGGAACAGATTCTTCTTTTTCTTCTTGCTCCGTTTTGTCCTCTTTTTCTGCCTTTTCTTCTTTTGTATCATTTGTCTCGTTTTTTTTGATCACACTGTCTCTTCGTCCGGTGCGTTCTTTCTGATTTGCCTTTTCATATTTGTGGAGACATACATTTTCCAGATAATCTACCATATAGTTCTTTGCCATCTGCATGCAATAATTCTCATCCGTTGTCAGATGGAACAGCCATACCAGGATTCCAAGTCCTGCGCCACATGTACCCATCCGCAGGACAGCATCTCCCATGCCATATACCTGATAACTCAGTCCCGCACCGACAAGTCCGGTTACGATAAGCAGTCCCACACATATCTTCTCCAGTCTGCGCAGCGTGTGAAGTCGTAATCCACAGACTTTATACTCATACAGATACTTATCCACAAATACCCCTACGTTTTCCACCGTATCGCTGATCATACATGCGTGTTCGAATTTCGCACGGACCAGGCGCATCAGCGGATGGTTACTCTTACTCATACTTCCCGCCGCCTCCACCATACGTTTCATCGTCATACTCACGATACACTTGTCCACCACACCAAGTCCGGTCAGGAGCCCCATGAGTACGAACAGTAACTTCTTGTCCAATAACATTTCCAGCATAATAAAAGCCCTCCTTTTGATTTGCATTATACTGTAAATCAAACAGGAGGGCGCTTAATTTCGTTCCTCATATTTCGCACGGAAAACCACATATCATGTCGGTTCCGGGCACATTCTGTGATATTTTAAATTGTATGCCTTTTCACTTATACCTAGATCATCGGCAGTAATTCCTTCATAAGTCTTACACTGTGGGCAATTGCCTTCTTTTCAAACGTTGGATAATCCATAGTCGCGCTGTTGTCAGCTTTATCCGAAATTGCACGAATGATGACATACGAAACTTTGTTCAGGTAAGCTGCCTGGGCAATTCCCGCACCTTCCATCTCTACACACATCGGATGGAATAATGATGAGATTCTTTCCTTCACATCTTTATCCGAAATAAACTGATCGCCGCTTACCACTCTTCCGGTAAATGTGTGAATATCCGGATTGGCTTTCTCATTTGCTGCTACTGCCTTCTTGACCAGTTTTTCATCTGCCGGGAATGACAGTGTGTCCATTCTTGGGATCTGTCCTGCCGGATCTCCGAATATCGTCGCATCCATATCGTGATGCAGTGCATCTGTCGAGATCACCATATCTCCGATATCGATCTGTGCATCCAGTGAACCCGCAATACCGGTATTAATCAATGTATCCACACCAAATCTGTCCACCAGGATCTGTGCACAGATTCCTGCATTCACTTTACCGATACCACTTCTTACAATAACAACATCTTTGCCGCCCAATGAACCTTTGCAGAATACCATCCCTGCCTGTTCTATAGTCTCATCAATCTGCATATCTTTTTTAAGTTCTGCCACTTCTTCTTCCATTGCTCCGATAATACCTATCATAGCTCTATATCCTCCTGTTATTACGATATTTTCTATATTAATTCGTCTATGCCCTATTATATCTTATAGAAAATTCGATTTCAACCGGCGAAATAAGTAGTAAACAGACAGAATCTCTGTTATAATCTGAGACGTATGACAATAAAACAATTATTTACAAAAGCAACAGGAGGTAATAGATATGGATTACAAACCATCAGGAGTCTGTTCTCGACTGATCCATGTAGAACTTGACGGAGATAAAATCGCAAATGTAGAATTCGTAGGCGGATGTGCCGGAAATACAGCCGGAATCAGCAGCCTTGTAAAAGGAATGGACGCTCACGAAGTGATCAAACGTCTGGAAGGAACAAAATGTGGTGCAAGACCAACATCCTGCCCTGACCAGTTATCCAAAGCTTTAAAACAGGCTCTTGGAGAATAATTTTCTGCGAATTTCATAACTACAGAAAAAAAGGCTACTTGTCCTCCCCTTATCGGGGAAGACTTGTAGCCTTTTATGGGGATACCTTCTTTTTTATGTACTCATACTGCAAGATTTCGATCTTTATTATTCATTGTTTCGTTTACTTGTTACAATTGTTACTTTTTTAATTGTTTTTCGTTCACTAGTATTGATGCATTACTTATCTTTTATTTGTTTTATGGATATTTGTCTTTATTAGTTTATGGTTTTTTTTGTTATACATTATAATTACATATTTTTACGTCTTTGCCTTGTTATAAACTACCTTATTTTTCAATCCCTGCCAACTACATCTTTTACCACTGCTTTATAATCTTCTGCTTGCATCGGACCTTCGGTCCTTTAATTACCTCGAGTTATTCCGTCCTATTGTTCTACTTTAAACATTCATCGTCTTTTTTTTAACTTTACTGTTTTTTGCTTCTTGTGTTGTGTTTTTTGCTTCTATGCTCTTTTAAGGATTGTGCTATTCAACATAAACGCCATTTGTAAAAGAACTGCTCATGTCGCTGTTAGCTACATGCGTGCAACGTACACGGTAATAATAATCACCTTCGACGTATAACGTCCTGTTAGAAGTTACACGATTCATATTCAGGTTTTCTTTCTGCCATCCGTCGTAGTAAGACCATTTTGTATCTTCTTCTTTGGCGCGTTCTACAAGTACTGCAATCTGTATACTATCTACCACATGTCTTGCGATCGTCGTCCCACCAACATATATCTTACCTTTTGCGAGCTTCGTGCATTTAGAATAACCCGTCATCAAATCTTCACCTCTGGTAATCTTGGTATCATAACCTATTGATTCCTCATCATGGGTTAATTCCGATCCATCAATCACTTTATTTCCTGCAGCTCTAACTTCCTGCATTGACGACAGCGATAATCCTCCGACCAGCATTACTGCCAGACACATAGACACTAATCTCCTCTTCATATTTCACCTCCATTCGTACTTATTTTTTCGCCCTCATATATTAATACACATAACTTTCAAAAAACTGTCGCCTTTATTTCGGAAAAACTAAATTTTTTAAAATTTTTTCGAATTCTTGTTGTTTCATTGTTCCAGTTAATAAATATTCTATACTTCCATATTTAAACTTTGCTACACATCCTGATTTTTCATTATCTTTTAGCTTATATAATGTTATCTTAATTTCACAATTATTTACAGATTTTGAATATTCCTTTTCTATAGAATCTTCAAAATCCACTCCCCATGAGCTATCTCTATATGGCATATTAATTATATATCCTATTGTTTCTCCATCATAACTATAATACATCTCCGCAACTTGCTTACTCTCATCCAGATTCATTGTATCGAACTCCATATCCGGTAAACAAACAAATACCTTAACTACATCTGTGTCAAATGTATCACGTATTTTCTGATATGCCTCTTCTTCTGCTTCATCCTCAATTATCTTATTTTGCTTATCTGTCTTATTCGAATCTACCTGTTCTACATCTCTATCTCCAACAGCCTGTCTCACCATCCGTACAACTCTTTCCGGTCCTCCCATGCTGGTGATTCCCATTGCCAGTACGCATACGATAACAGCGGCCAGTGCCAGATATATCTTCAGAGGTTTTCTGCGATAATGAACTTTCTTTTCTGATGTATCTGCCGTTCCAACTTCGGCCTTCAGCATCTTTCTTCCGAGTTCCAGTGCTCTGCGGTCTTCTTCAGACAGGTTATTGATGGCTTCTTCTCTTTCTCTGGCTTCGTTTTCCGCCTGTTCGCGCTGATATTCTCTCATCTGTTCTTTTAATCTTGCAAGGACAGCCTCCTTCGTTCCCTCAGGCACAACAAGACTTGTATCTTTTTCAAGGGACTCTTCTTCCTCTTTTGCAATCTCCTCAAATTCTCTGGCAATGCATTCTTTCAATTCATCTTTCTCATTATTCATTTTGCTACCCTCAAATTTTTGACTGGTCTTCAAATTTCTCCACAGTTTTGCCACTTGACCTATTTCTTTCAGAAAGTATAATATAGGTATAATCTTTATTATATTATTGATTCGAAAATAATACATATTCAAGTCTGGAGGTAATTATGAAACGTATTATCTTAACCGGTGGCGGCACTGCCGGGCATGTTACACCTAACATCGCTCTTCTGCCACGCCTGAAAGAATTAAACTATGATATTCACTATATAGGTTCTTACAACGGAATTGAAAAAGAACTGATTGAACAGTTCGGTATCCCGTATCATGGAATCTCAACCGGTAAACTTCGCCGCTATTTCAGCGTTCAGAACTTTACAGATCCATTCCGTGTAATCAAAGGACTCGGCGAAGCGAAAAAACTTGTAAAGATTCTTCATCCTGATGTAATCTTTTCCAAAGGTGGCTTCGTATCCGTTCCTGTTGTTCTTGCCGGTAAAAGCCGTCATGTTCCGACCATTATCCATGAATCAGACATGACACCGGGACTTGCTAATAAGATTTCTATGCCATCGGCATCAAAAATCTGCTGTAATTTCCCGGAAACCATCGAGCATCTTCCTGCTGGAAAGGCTGTTCTGACAGGCTCTCCTATTCGTCAGGAACTGTTATCCGGTGATAAATATAAAGCTTTAGAATTCTTGCACTTCACACAGGACAAACCGGTAATCATGGTAGTCGGTGGAAGTCTTGGTTCAGTTGCCGTCAACGATGCTGTCCGCAGTGTCCTTCCTGAACTGCTTCAGTCCTTCCAGGTTGTTCATCTCTGTGGTAAGGGCAAAGTTGATGAATCTCTGAAAGGCCTTCAGGGTTATGCACAGTTCGAATATATCAAAGACGAATTAAAAGACCTCTTTGCTCTGACAGATCTCGTTATCTCCAGAGCCGGAGCCAATGCAATCTGCGAACTTCTTGCACTGCACAAACCGAATCTTCTGATTCCACTATCTGCAAATGCAAGCCGCGGAGACCAGATCTTAAATGCCCGTTCTTTTGAGCGCCAGGGCTACAGTGTCGTTCTTGAAGAGGAAGAACTTAATCATGATGTTCTTCTTGATGCGATCATGAACCTGTATCAGAATCGTGAAACATATATTCAGGCCATGAAGAATTCTCCTCAGCAGAATTCTATCGACACCATCATTGATCTGATCGAGGCTGCTGCCAGGCACTAATCCAGAAGCATTCTCATTCATTGATCTTATATGCAGAGAACCTGCCACTGGTAGTTTCTCTTGCATACTTTGGTATAAAAAACAGGTGGCTGTACATCCCACCTGTTTTTTATATATCGTGTAAGCGGTCATACTGATCTTTATACCTTTTTATCATCCATTTTCTTGCTCTCTTTAATATGCCTTCTAATGCATTTAATGTAATGCCCATTCTCTTTGCGACTTCTTTCTGTGGCATATCCGCATAATATACAAGAGTCACAGCTTTGTACCATCTCGCATTCTTCTGATACAGTTCCTGAAAAATATCAATTCCAAGTTCACGAAAGCATTTTTCTTTCAGCAGTGCAACCACCTGATCTTCCGAACTGTCATCGATCAATGAATTCGGATATCTGTCCTCTGACATCGTAATCTCTGCCAATGGAACTTCTCGCTTATGATCTCTTATATAATTCATCGCTCTGTATCTTGCGAACATAAGCATCCATGTTTTTATCTGCTGTTTTGATTCACTTCCACACTGTATATATGCGGTGAAAAAGGCATCCTGAGCAATCTCTTCTGCTATGTGATGGTTTCCAGAGTATTTTAATGCCTCTTTGTATACAACACCGAAGTATTCGCTGTATGCAGCCACAAAGGCATCTCCCTCTGTAAACTCTTTTTCCACTTTACGCTCCTATCTTTTATCTGTTAAATTTTCGATAAAACATCTTCTTTTTCTTCTTCTGTAAGTTCATGCATTGTCCATCCAAGTCCCACTTTATCATCTTTGTGTCTTGGAATCATATGTACATGATAATGAAATACTGTCTGTCCGGCTGCTTCACCATTGTTTTGGACGATATTATAGCCATCACAGTCCAGTGCTTTTGTAAGCTTTGTAATCATCTTCTTTGCAAGAATCATTGATTTTCCCGCAAGCTCATCATCCAGCTCATAAAGATTGGCATAATGTTCTTTCGGAAGGATGAGTGCATGTCCCTTAGCTGCCGGATTTGCATCCAGAATCACACGAAAATCTTCATCTTCATAAATAGTAGCTGTAGGAATCTCTCCATTTGCAAGTTTACAAAAAATGCAGTTATTGTCTTTCATAATATTATCCTTCTTTCTCTGAAAATAAATGATTGATTATTTAAACCACCAATGCTAAACTGATACCTCAGAAAGGGGCGGTAGTTATTATGTTATCATCGACAGACCATGACAAATTACAACAGATTATACAGGAACATCCTGAAACAGAAGAACTTTTTAATCGGATTTTTAAGTCTCATCAGATGGATATCAGCACCATCAGTCACGAAATCCGTAATCCTCTGACCCTCGTTTACAGCACGCTTCAACTTATCGAATCACAACATCCCGAAGTACTGGAATTCGCTCACTGGTCAGAGTTTCACCAGGACATCGAATATATGAAACTGTTATTAGAAGATCTGTCTTCTTATAACAACGGTGAACGGCTGGATCTTGCTCCGTTAAGTACCGGCAGCTTTTTCCGCAGAATTGCTCTGTCCTTTGCTTCTTCTATTATAGATACAGATATTGAATTCACTTCATACATACCGGAAGATCTGCCAGTTCTATCTGCCGATTCTGTAAAACTTCGTCAGGCACTGCTCAATCTTCTTCGCAATGCCACTGATGCGGTCCGTACCGAATCACCTTCTCAGGATCAGCACGATATGCCGGCACACTCCCCACAGATCTCATTGTCCGTAACCGCCGATGCAGATTTACTTCATATCGAAATCTCTGACAACGGCTGTGGTATTGCTCCTGAAGATCAGGAACACATCTTTGAACCATTCATCACTCACAAAGTTGATGGAACCGGACTTGGTCTTGCAATCACACGCCGCATCATCCAGGCTCATCACGGTACAATTACACTTAGATCAGCACGATATGCCGGTACGGTATTTATCCTTACGCTTCCGATAGAGAAGAACTCCTGATAAAAAGCCGGCAAGCAGGCCTCCTATGTGTGCCATATTATCAACACCACCACTGGTAAATCCATAATACAATGTCAGTACGATCATAAAGACCAGGCCTCTGCCGGATATGTCTCCAATCCGTCCTCTGTTACGGATTACCACATACAGAAGTGCTCCAATGATCCCAAAGATAGCACCGGACGCTCCCGCCGATATAGCCATACTTCCGGTCTGTATATCCCACCATGCCGACAGAACATTCCCCGCCAGTCCACTTACGAAATACACAATGAGAAACTTTACTTTTCCTATGTCAAGTTCAAGATTCCATCCCATAGCTACAAGCACAATCATATTATTGACAAGATGATCATACCCAAAGTGAAGAAACATACTGGAAAATAGCCTGTAGTACTCTCCTCTTTGTATCAGATATGGAACATACATGGCTCCGTGCTTCAACATGAATTCACCATCTTCTGTCATCCCCAGAAAAGACAGGACCAGAAATACAATGACATTCACTGCTGCCAGTAATATCGTACATGGCGCTTTAATCGTATTCTTGTTCATTTATACGCTTCATTACCTTTCGCTTTGTTCATCTTCTGTCTCTTTTAGTATAACATAGATTACCTGAATTCTTAATCATTTTATTCTATATTTAACTGAATTTTATCACAGCTCTTCTTCCTCTATATGCAGTCCGTCCCAGTCACCCCATTTTGACTTCTTGTGTTTATTCAGGAAGCGCTTTACCGGCATCCATAGATTATCCGTCTCTCTCATGATCGAACTCCCCATCTCCTGCTCCGATATCCAGTCATGTTCTCTGGTATCATAATATGATGTCTTTTCCCTTCGTTCCTCCAGCAATTCATCGATCATCGTTTCTTTTCTTATATCTCTTATATCCGGAATCTTCGTTTCTTCTTTTTTCTTTTCTTCACATGCTGCAATTAGTTTTTCCAGACTGTAATTATCCTCCATTGTCTCTTTATGCAATAAAAATGCCAGACGGACACATTCTTCTTCCTGATAATCCGCAACTTTTACCATATACTCCGTCAATATATGAAACTTTTCCCATATATCCTGTTTTGCCAAAGGATAATAACAAAAGTAATATCTGCCCTCTTCATAGAAAATGTATTCCGGATCCATCAGGATACAATGAATATCCAGAAGATAACGTTCCGCTTCCTTAAGTACATTTCCTAACTGTTCCATAAAGTGCCTTATATCTTCTGCTTTTAATTTCGCTCTGGCATACATCGCCTGCATTGATACCTTACCACTTACATCATAATCATAATAACTGCTGCCATTAACACCTCTTCCTCCTACATGCAAAAAGCCCTCCGGCGAATTTGCTTTTAACATTTTCATCTGGTAATCCTCTTTATATAATACGTGTTCTTCTATCGTTATCTTTCGTTCCATTATCTGATCCTTCTTATTTTTTAATCCTTCTGATATCCCGGATATATTTCTCCGGTTCCGTCACCGCTGCACGGCTTTCTACAGATATTGCCATTTTCTTTCGTCTTGCAGCTGCCTGTACTTTAATTTCATCTTTTCCCACACTGCTTTGTACTCTTATTCTTGAAAATAAGATACACTTCCTTCCCACCCTTTCTTTGAATAACGCATTTAATTCACTCTCGCTGATTCCATCCTTTTCTCTCACCTTTGTACTTCCCGTAACAGCCGTTTCATATGCGGCTCCTGCAATAATATTCTTGTCATGATAATAAAAAGATATCCTTATACATCCCATGATCAGAAATAATATCATTGGCATCAGAAAAGCCATCTCCACGGTAAAACTACCCTTTAACCACCTTTGCTTTCTTTCCTCCATCTCAGATTCCTCCTATACATACCCCAAGCAGATATCCCACTGTCAGAAATGGATAAAAAGGAAAAGCAAGTCCTTTCTTTTTTCTTTTTATTACCACACAGATCAATCCGATAATTCCAAGGATGAAAAATGCCGTCATAAGCACTTCCAAAAGTCCCCAGATTCCCAGATATATCCCCAGGATCAGAATTGCCAGGCTGTCCCCATACCCAATCGCTTCATTGGTAATTTTACTGATCCATAAAAATAATATGCCGCTTAATCCACCGGCCACCGACAATTTCCAGTCTACATTTCCCGTCAGTACCTGATAGATGATCACCCCTGCCATACATAGCAGAAGTACATCCCGCGGAACTTTCCGTATTCTATAATCCATCACTGACAGTCCTGTTAATACAGCCATTGCCAGCACCTTGCTTATTGTCCACATCTGGAACAGGCCCCCTTTCCTGCCGCCTCCGATATCGGTATTGCATATATCGTCCGTTTTAAACCACTGCACGACAGCGAACTGTGATACCGGTCTCCCGAATTCGTAATATAAATGTTTCCCCCGTTTCCTTTTACACAGTGTTCACATGGATAGTATTTGCCTCCGTTTTCATTGCGAAGTCCCTCTACCAGTTCCAAATGAGTCATGCGGATCGACAGATCCAGATGCGAACAATGATAATCTTTATGATATACAAGTCCTGTTTCCGTTACATACACCGTATCATTTCCCGTATCCATCCACCCTTCCCGTTCATATCCGCTCCACGCCTTTATTTTCATTGTCTCACTGCATTTTACCGGGGCAATCCCAAATAGCGGCACCGGAATGACTACCTGATACTCTGCCGTTAATTTACCGATCCCGGTTCGGGCCGACATCTTCGACCGTGAACAGTCTATTCCACTGCTCCCGCCTCTTACAATACTTCTTCCAAGCCGTTCTTCACCCACTGCATACACCAGATCATTCTCTATCCTTGACGGCATCAGCATCTGCGTCACACAACTTTCTTTAGCTGTTTTTTTTCCTGCATATTGAAGACCGCTTCTCACTGCCGTATGTACTGCCATCATCTCCAGAAGATACAACATCGTAACGACTGCCAGAAAGAACACCGGTACAGCAACCGCTGCCTCTGCCGTCACGCTTCCTTTCTGTCTGTCATCGGAAAATCTGCGCAATAGTTGTGAGACGGATAAAGATACCCTTTCAAGGCCTGAATAACAGATAGGTTGTGAGGGGAGTAAATTGTTACTCATAATGCGAATCCTGCTCCTTTCTTTGTTTTTTTATTATAATTTTGGGATATTTTTGATGCCTGAAAGGGCATCTTTATCCGCCTCATACTATTACATCTTGTTCTCTGATTCTTTCTACTGATAACCGTAATATGTCCGGTACTGATACTTTATTCCTCTTCTTAGATTACACACTGTACGGATCTCCATTCTTCCTGCACAGTAATCGATCCGGAACGCCGGCTGTCCGTAAATGCTCTGCATGTTTTTCTCAATGATGCCCATTGCCCGCATAGACATGCGTTCCTTTCCTTCCAGAAATAAGAGCATCCTCATATAGTCTTTGTATCCCATACCATCCTGCATATCCATGCCGGTTCCTGTATCTTCATCTGTTCCAAGTTTCATAAGACCGGACAACGATAACTGCCAGTTCGTATCATCTTTGGTAATTGCGGCCTTTTGCCCGTCTAAAAGTGATCTGACATCCATAACAGATTCTCCATATGCCCAGGCAAGCAGGATTCCCTGCGCCGCTGCCTCTGTAACAGCCGGGACTGCCAGGAGTGTACATAAAGTCCCGGCCGCCGCCCTTGCTTCCGCCTGTTTTGTACTGCTCGTCTGAAGATAAATATAATTCGGCACAAATCTCAACATCACAAGCTTCTTTGCCACCGTTTCCAGATTTCCTTTGTCACTTTCCCGGCCCGCCAGAATATATTCCAGTTCATAATCAAGTTCTCCTCCTTTCGGTCCATCGGTAAAATCTGTAAAATGATCTATCACATATTCTCCGAGCAAAACGGACGTCAACGTTCCATCCTCCGGTTCCACATCTGAAAAAGTCCCATATCCGGTATGATTTTCTCTTTTTTCCGGCATCTCCTGTAATGATATCTGTTTCTCCGATATTGTCTTATCTTTCGGAAGCACAAGTTCTAAGATTGGTGAACGTTTCAATTCTGCTACATGCTGCATCGGATTTTCCTCTTCCGGAAGTTCTGCTTCCTGTTCTCCTAAAAGATCCTTAAGCTGATCATTTTGCTTTTCCTCTTCCTCAGTAAATTCATCCGCTTTCTCTTCCTGGTTCTTCCAGAGAGAGACATTTCCCAGATATTTATCCGCCCACGCGATCCCGTACTTATGTTTCATGTATTTTCCGACCTGATCACGAAATAACTCTCCGCTATTATCTGTAAACAACTGTATCCGCTCTATCTCATTTTCCATATCTGCACCGTAATAAGAAAGACGATCCAGAATATTCTGTTCCGTGTAAGTCCCGGTCTCATAACCGCATTCAATGGCAAATACGTCATAATTTTCCAGTAATTCTTTCTGATATTCTGCAAATACACATTCCAATGCCCGGTTCATATCTGCCCGCCTGTAATTCTTTGCCATCTGCACCGACGCACTTTCCACAAGAGCCAGTATCAAAGAAACAAACAGAACAAAAGTCAACGTCAGATAGACTGTAACTTCTCCATTCAAACAGTCCCTATCCTGCCGCTTTTCCTGCACTCTTCGGTATCTGCATAATCTGCAGCCGGCCGCTTCTTTCGAATGCATAATAACTTAAATTCCCGAACTTTCACTGGTGATTTTTTCAAAGATTGTCTGCACCAGACTTGTAAGCTGGGATTTGAAGATGATAACAAGCCCAATGAGAACCACCAGGATCAATATCACTTCCACTACTCCGATTCCCCTGTCATCTTTTAATACCTGTAATGCATATCGTATTCTCCACATAACATCTCTTCCTTTCTTATCCTTTATATCTGCATGGTCAAAAAAGCCGGGACTATAACAATGATCAATACCACTACCAGCATCAGAAACATTGGCAAAAGCAGCTTCGTTCCTGCTTCTTCACCCAGTCTTTTCGCCCGCGCCTTCCGTTCTTCAAAAGCCTGTATGGATTCCAGCTTTAAAAGTTCTGATAATCCCTTCGTTCCTTTTCTTAAATTTTGTGACAATAGTGCTCCTAGCCTTATATAAATCTGCAGATCACATCGTCTTCCAAAATTTTCATAGCCTTCAGCTTCTGTTACGCCGCTGTCCATTTCATGGCAGGTCTGTCTCATTTCTTCATATACGTATCTTTCATTTTTGTCTTCTTTTTCCTTCATGTATCCTTCGGTTATCTTTCTCCATGCTTTCTTTACCGTCATTCCTGCACCAAGATACAATGTCAGTTTGCTGATGACTTCCGGATAATCTTCGATCATCTGCTTTTTTCTTTCTTCTTCTGCCTTTCGGATATTCTGTTTTTGTAATGCATACAGAAGTATCCCTATCATCATTCCCATTACCGTTATAACCGGTCCGCGTTCATTAAAGGGCTGATAATATCTGAGTTCATTTGTGTCCAGCATCTCTGGCAGAATTAGTTTTTTCTTTTCTTTTGTTGCTGTATCTGCTTTTTTTATTGCTTCTTCAACGTCCTTTTTTGTGCTTTCTTCTCCGCTTAGTTTTTTCGGATATACACATGCCACGCACTGATAAGAAGCCTGCTCTTTTTCGTTTGCCGTATAGGTAAGGACTGCATTCAGTTTTACAAGAACTCCTTTTTCAGAGATATTCTGCTCCTTAAGTTTGCCCTGGATATCCATTACGTCATACCGGTCCAGTTCCCAGGAGACCTTCACAGGCTCCCCCGGAATATCTGTGACCAGATCCAGGTCCTCATCCACACGATCCAATGTCTCATTACCGGCCAATATCAGCCTGTCCATTTTCCTGATGATCCTTGAGAATAATTCCTGTACCTCCTTCGCAGAATACTGTCGCTCTGATACCTCTACCGAAGTCCGGACCTTTTTCTTTTTATTTGCGATCTGCACATCCAGTTCTTCCACTTTTTTCCCTTTTCCGTAGTCATTTCTCTCTATGGATGGTGTCATCTGTATCCTGGAACATGCCATATCCGCTCCCGTCACTAATATCCCCAAAGCAATGATCAGGCCTGCTGCCTTCACTATACGTCGATTCTCAGGAGCCTTACTCCAAGATAATAAGCACCCACGTAGATTCCGAGACATAGCGTCATCACCCCTATTCCTGTTACATTCCCATACAATTCTTCCATGAAATCAGAAAAACTAAGTGACATATAAGCAATAATCCCATACGGAACCATCGACATGATCTGAAATTCATATTTCTTTGCGGCAAGTAGTGTATCAATCTCTCTTTTTACCTCTATCTTATCGCCGATCTGACTGGTTGTATTACGGATAATCCCGATCATATCCCCACCACTTTTCTTTGCTGTTACAAATACTGTCACAAAGCTTTTTACATCCTCTGACGGAACCCTCTCTGCAAATTCTTCCAGGACCTGTTCAACCGGAATATGCATTCTTAATTTCCTTGTAATGAGAAGTAATTCTCTGGAAATCCTCGCTTCTTCAGGATATTGTATTTTAAGTTCTTTTTGCGTTTCATAAAATGCATTTTCCACCGAATATCCTGTATTAAGCGCCGACGACAATGTCTGTATCATCTCCCGGAACTGTTTTTGAAATTCCTGTTCCTTCTTTTTACTTTCTTCTTCCAGGAATTCCCTGTACAGCCAGATTCCCGGCAGTATCAAAAAAATAGCGGCCCACACTCTTCGATAATAAAGCCAGGCTGTAATGCCGATCATTCCGGCCGTCTTCATCCCCGCTTTTGTGCGTTCTTTAAATGTAATATCCTGCTGCCACAAGTTTTTCGCGGTGAAAAAGTTCCGCAACTTTTTTCCATTCTCCATGGACTTTATTTTCCTGATCCTTTTTTTCATTTTCTGTTACATTTTCATCCTCCTTACGAATCTCTTCATACCGGTAAATCGTCTGCAAATGGATCTGTCCATCCCAATATCCTAATACCTCTGTTACTTCCAGCACCTTCCTGCTTTTATCCCGAAGCCTTCCAAGATGTACAATGATATCCAGTCCTGACGCGATCTGACGCTCAATTGCAGGGAGGGGAAGGTCCATTCCCATCAGTACCATAGTTTCCAGACGGCTTATCATGTCCTTCGGACTGTTCGCATGCCCCGTACTGAGACTTCCGTCGTGTCCTGTATTAAGTGCCTGAAGCATATCAATTGCTTCCGCCGAGCGCACTTCTCCTACGATGATACGGTCCGGCCTCATACGAAGCGCCGATTTGATCAGATCTCTGATCGTGACCTCCCCGGTTCCTTCTACGTTCGCGTTCCTTGCCTCCAGTCTTACAAGATTCTTTATATTCTGAATCTGCAATTCTGCATTGTCTTCAATTGTGATGATGCGTTCATTTTTTGGAATGTACTGCGATAATGCATTTAAGAATGTGGTTTTCCCGGATCCGGTTCCACCACTGATGAATATATTGTATCCGGCGGCTACTAATGAAGCCAGAAATCCCGATACTTCTGAATTGATTGACTGCCATTCCATCAGTTTATTCATTGTAATTACTTCTTTTGCAAATTTTCGGATTGTAACGATCGGTCCGTTCAGCGCTACCGGTGGCAGCACAACATTTACACGAGATCCGTCCGCAAGTCTGGCATCCACTATCGGTGATGCCTCATTTACCAGTCTGTTAGATCCTGCCACGATCTGCTGGATCACATCTTCCAGCTTGTCCGCCGACAAGAATCTTTTATCTGACTGGGATATCCTCCCTGCCTTTTCAATAAAAATATTTTGTGTTCCATTGATCATAATCTCTGTAATATCATCATCTTCCAGAAATTCCTGCAACAGATCCAGTTTCCGAAATGCATTGAAAAGTTCTTTTCCAAGCATTGTCTTCTGATCAAGCGGCAGATATTCTTCCTGTGAGACTTCCTGAAGTACTTCATAGATCAATTCTGTCAGCTCTTCATCCTCCATGTCCCTTGTCATATCTAATCTGGCCAGGATTCTTGCATGGAGCTGCTCTGCTTCTATCATTCTTTATCATCCTTCCAGTTCTTTTTTTATCATCTTATGTCTGACATCATCGTATCCCATCAGATGTAACTCCTCTTCAAACTGGAACATCTTTGCCTGCGCCACCTCCTCTTTTATTACTGCTACATGTATCTCTGTACACATCCTCAGAAGTTCATATACACCCCGGATTCCTTCATCGATATCCAATATCAGCACTTCATATATGCTCTGGCTGGCAATCTGCTCTATGAATCTCATCCATTCTTCTATCTTTACTGCCTTCAGATCTTCCGACATCCTCATTGGCAGAAGATAGTCAAGCGGCCCCATATGCTTTACCATACCCGCAAGTGCTGCTCTTAAATGCTTCTTTTCCTGTCTCGAATAATAGAGTGCATCTGCGACTGTCTGTCCAATCTCAGGAAAATGACCGCCGATACCTCCATACATCTCAAGATTCAGATACAATACATTATATGTTTTGGCCAGATCTTTCCCCAGTCTCAATGCATATCCGGTCTTCCTGCTTCGATGAACAGGGGAAAATATTCCGATGATCCGAACCTTTTCTTTCTTCACCGTGCCAAGAAAGAAATTCCCCGGTTCTACCGACTCCTGGCACTGTTCGATCACATCTCTTAAGATGGCCTCTCCGGACTGATATTTATTAATAAGTTTCTCATGCATCTCATGTGCCACGTCTTCCGATTGTGTCAGAACAAACACACTTTCTGCCCGTACTTTTTGCCGCTCTTCCTGTGGATAACCGCTGCCGATCAGAAGAATATCAATCGGTGATTCCTCCTGCAGTCTCAGGGCCTGCGCAACACTGTTACACACCTGCACTCCAAGCGCCAATTCCTTGGTCTTCATAAAAAAATGTGCAAGCGCCGCCGCATATCTCTCTTCCTGGTCGCAAATTACCAGATTTCTGCTTACCACATACTATCCCTCCTTCAATACATTATAAAAATGTCTGAAACATCTTGCCGATATGGCACTGAATTCATTGAATCTTTTGAATCTAACAATTAGAACTACAAATCAGATACAAGCTACTTCGTAACTTGTAGGCTGATTATATACCTGATAATTTATATTTGTCTATGGTATTTTTAAAAATTTTTAATCTTTGTGCAATGTTCACATAATTTGATAGAAAGTTATACCGTAAAGCATGGCAACCCCAGGAAATCCAAGGATTCCCGATGTCAAAAATGTGACAGGATTCATTCCCACACACGCAGAAATCCCCTGTCCGTCAAGAAATCCGTTTACAAAAAATATGATTGCGAAGCTGACAATTCCTCGAACCAGGAAATTTACTGCAATTTTTGTTCCCCATTTCTTCATAATTGTTCTTATTTCTTTTTACTTTTTTTAATTATATGTCCTTTTATCCATACTTTATTCCACTCTTTTATATACTTTGGTATCTACAGAACCCGCCACCGGCAGTTTCTTCCGAACGCATGGCGATACAAAAAAAACAGGTCCGGAATTCCTTTTCCAAACCTGTTTTTCATATCTTATAACGAAATCTTAATTTCCCTGTCCGTGCGGTGATACTTATGATAGTTTACTCCCGCCGCATCAAACATCTTCATGGAAGCCATTACCGCAGCTGTACCCTCGTATTTATTACAATCATAGATAACCTCTTTAATCCCGCTTTGAATGATTGCTTTGGCACATTCATTGCATGGGAATAAGGATACATACAATTTGGCTCCTTCAAGACTGCCGCCCCGGTAATTCAGGATCGCATTCAGCTCACTGTGAACCGTATATACATATTTGGTCTCCAAAGGATCGTCCCCTTCTCTTCCCCATGGAAATACATCGTCCGAGCAGCCTGTCGGCAGACCATTATATCCCATTGACAGAATCTTATTATCCTGACTGACTATACAACATCCAACCTGCGTATTTGGATCTTTAGAACGCATTCCCGAAAGTTTGGCAACTCCCATGAAATATTCATCCCAGCTTATATAATCCTTTCTTTTATCTCCCATATGTTTCTCCTCGTCACTATTTTGTTCCGAAAATACGGTCTCCTGCGTCACCAAGTCCCGGAACGATATATTTATGTTCATTCAAATGATCGTCCAGTGCACCGATATATACATCTACATCCGGATGTGCTTCCTGCAGATGTTTTACACCTTCCGGTGCTGCAATGATACACATAAAGCGCAGATGCTTTACACCTTTATCTTTCAGCATCTGAAGTGCTGCTATACATGATCCACCGGTTGCCAGCATTGGATCTACGACAAATACTTCTCTTTCATCGCAGTCAGATGGCAGTTTGCAGTAATATTCCACCGGTTCGTATGTCTGCGGATCTCTGTAAAGACCGATATGTCCAACCTTTGCAGATGGGATCATATTTAACATTCCATCTACCATTCCAAGGCCTGCTCTTAAGATCGGAACTACAGCCAGTTTCTTACCACTTAACTGCTTACCTGTCATCTCGCAGATTGGTGTTTTTATCTTAACATCTTCCATCTTCAGATCTCTTGTTGCTTCATAACACATCAATGATGCGATCTCCCCAACGATTTCTCTGAATTCTTTTGATCCTACTTCCTCATTGCGGATGTAGTTGATTTTGTGCTGAATCAGCGGATGATCCATAACCTGTACTTTCGACATTGTTCTCCTCCTTGTTGTGCAATGTATCATACCAATTTTTCTATATGATGTCCTGCAGCCTTCAGAAGACGGTTCATGATCGCACTTCCGATTCCCGCAGTATCAAACGACTCACTGTAGATATAATCTACCTGGTCGTCATCAAACTCTCTTAATATCCGGAACAGATTCGCAGCAATCGTAGACTCATCGGCTCTTGTTCCGATACATTTTACATCACCGGATTTGTAATCAGCTACGGTTTCTTCTGTTCCGATCACTCCTACCTTATAGCCTGCTTCGGATTTTTCCTTTGCGCGCTTATTAATCTCTTTTACTACTTTTTCAAGCGGTCCTTCTATGATCGTCAGATCTGCTTTTGGTGCATAATGACGGTACTTCATTCCCGGTGCTTTCGGCACCTGTTTGCTGTCCGGTCTGATCAGTGTCCGGTCAACTGTAACCTCCCCGATTACTTCTTCGAACATTTCTTTTGTGATCGCTCCGGGTCTTAAGATCATCGGCGGCTCTACTGTCACATCCAGTATCGTTGATTCCACGCCAATCTCCACAGCACCACCGTCTACGATCATATCCACTCTGCCTGTCAGATCCTCTGCCACATGCTGTGCAGTCGTCGGGCTTGGTCTTCCCGATGTATTGGCACTTGGTGCGGCGATATAACCGCCACCCGCATCTATTACTTCTCTTGCGATCTCGTCTACCGGCATTCTGACAGCAACCGTATCAAGACCTCCCGTCGTTCCATACGGCACAATATCACTCTTATTAAAGATCATTGTAAGCGGTCCCGGCCAGTATTTTTCTGCAACTTTAACAGCTTTCTCCGGAACTTCTGAGACAATTTTATCCAGTGCTTTCATATTCGTGATATGGATGATCAAAGGGTTATCGGACGGTCTTCCTTTTGCGGCATATATCTTCTTTGCCGCATCTTCATTCAATGCATCGGCTCCCAGACCATATACAGTCTCTGTGGGAAATGCAACCAGACCTCCTTCTTTTAAGATCCGTCCTGCTTCTCTTATAATATCTGTATTTTTTTGATTTTTATCTATTTTCTCTATTATTGTTTTCATGATTTTCATTATACTACACTCTAGTTTTCCACACAAGCAATGATTCCTTTCGTAATTGCATCTGCCATTTTCTTCTGATACTTCGTATCGGTCAGCTTCGCGGCCTCTTCCGGATTACTTAAGAAGCCACACTCAACGATAATCGTCGGTACTTCCGTACGTTTGAGCAGATAGTATGTATCATTTGCTTTTGCCTGTCTTGTATTCGTCTCATCCACTGTAAGAAGGGCTTTTTGCATCTGCTCCGCCATTCTCTTTCCTTCTTCCGAATGAGAATAATAAAAGACCTGTGCACCCCGTATCTGTTCATCCTGATAACTGTTCTGGTGTATACTTACCGCTGCCTGCGGCATTGTTTTATTGATGATCTCTACTCTTGCTTTCATATCATGGATCTTATTATTTCCGGCCTGTGGATCGCCGAGCATCTCATCTTTTTCTCTTGTCATTACAACTTCCCAGCCTTTTTTCTCCAGTCTTTTTTTAATTTTTCTGGCGATCTCAAGATTGACATCCTTTTCTTTTGCCTGATTCACACCGATCTTTCCCGGATCATCCCCGCCGTGCCCGCTGTCAAGAACGATTATCTTATTTTTCGCTGTTACATTTCCACTGGATACAAGTTTTTGCAGATTCTTACTGAGCAGCACAAGTACCGCCAGAAAAAGTAACAGTACTGCCAGTTCTATTTTTTTTCGCAAATAAAAATACCTCCTGCAATTCATATATTCTACTATATGACTGCAAGAGGTATTTTATCTGTTATTTAGTTTTGATTAATTTACATATTTTTGAATCAGATTCCAGATATCCGTGCTTTCCTGTCCCAAAGACCACTCAGCGGTACCTGCAAGCTTATACTTCTGCATGAGCTTAAGTTTTGGTTCGATGGATTTGGCATCTTCCAGCCAGATCTCGTATTTTGCTCCGTCTGCTTCCCATGTTGCATAATTCTGTCCGGCCTTCTTGTCCCATGTCGTCTCAACCCCAGCCTGCTTAATCTGCGCCTGGGCATTATCCATACCATATGCCACACTTTCTACATTGACAGAATACTCTGCCGCATCTGTTCCCTTTTCACTTGCCAGCTCTTCTTCTGTCTTCGGTGTTTCTTTCCACAGACGTGTAAAGAACGGAATTCCACTGATAACTTTTTTAGCCGGAACTTCTTTTAATGTCTCCTCAATACCTTCTTTTACATAATTATATGAGGATACCGGTCCTGCCTCAGGGGAACCCGCATAATATTCATCATAGCCCATGATCACTACATAATCTGCTACAATTCCCTGCTCCTTACGGTCATACTGCGTATTAAAACTCTTCGGAACATAATTGTCCACCGATAATACCAGACCATTCTGTCTGCACTTCACCGATAATTCACGAATGAATTCTATATAATGTTCTCCGCATTTATCAGATATCTTCTCGAAATCTACATTAATACCGTCTACCCCAACACGCAACGCTTCAGCGATCAGCTGTGTGATCAGCGTTTCACGTCTTGATGTATAACTAAGCAATTCGTAAGATTCCTGTTCTGAACTGATTCCTCCGTCAAAGTCTCTGACGGTCATCCACACTTCGATATTCTGCTGATGTGCATAACTTACATAATCAGATGATGCAATAGATGTAATATTGCCGCTGGTATCTGCCACATGCACCCATGTCGGTGCCAGTGTCGTAAGACCTTTGGTCTGTGCGATCTTCTGTGCCACTCCCTTATTAGCATCCTGATTTGTTACATTATGCCATGCCATATTAATGGTGTAATCCTTTGAAATGCTTGAATAGTTCTGCTCATCGAATTTTCTTGTAATGTTCTTCTTCTCTTCATTCTTCAGAGTATTGTTCTTAACATATCCGATCACACCTTCTTTTGTGCGGATCTTCTTCCAGTTTTCTTCACTTTCGATGATTGTTACTTCATCTTTTTTCTTGAGTTCTGCCAGTACAGGGCTCTTTACTCCACCCTGATAACGCACCTGTGTATTCTTCTTTACAGTTGCCACATCCGTTTTGCCCCATTTGGTTCTGATCATTACATGATCCGGATTACTTGACATTTCATAATCAATATTGGTGTACTGCTGGACAAAATCCAACGCGATATATGCTGTGTTTCCTTCTGTTTTTAAAATGACGTAATCTTCGCTCTTTTTCTCTCTGGATACCGAATAATCCTTGCTGCCCACATCTACCGATATCATATCCTTCGGAAGCATATACAACAGTACATTCTCATTCGAATCCCAGTAAAAACGGCTGTTAATGTAATCTCTTACGACATCATACGCAACATAAGCCTTTCCGTCCGACAATTTACCCTTGGCCTCTACGACCTTGTTATCTACAGTGATTCCAAGCTGTCCGTCTTTTTCAATTCCATAATATTTCTTCATATCATATTGCTCTTTTGACGGGCTGTATCGTTTCCATATAACAATCCCTGCTATTGCTGCAATTACTAATATTATTAACAGGACAAGCTGGATCATGCGGTTTCTCTGTCGTCTTCTTCTCATGCGCGTTCTGTCCGCAGAACTTCTCCTACCTGTCGGTCTTCTTCCAGGCGTCTGTCCGGATGTCCTTCGGTTTCTGCTCTGCGAAGCCGGTCTTCCGGATGGTCTTGCACTTGTTTTTTTTCTGTTATTATATGTGCGGCTATTTCTTCCTCTGTCTTCCATGCTGCACCTCCTACAGAAGACATTATAGCAAAACGTTAGATACACGTCATTATATTTCGACATTTTCATCAAAACTTTCGTTCTGATCTGCGGGGTATTTACATATTTTCTTCCATTAAATTGTTATATTCTGGAACCACACTTCTTTCACATCGCCTTTGTCATTCAGCACATAATCCCTCATATAGGACTGGTGTTCACACATTGTATGCGCCTGTACGATCTGCATAGGACTGGCCGGTACCCCATTGATCCTGAGGCTTATATTTTTCTTTTCAAAACCAGTCAGTTCCTGAAACATCTCTTTCATCTCTTCTTTCTCCCCCATACTGCTTCCTCCTCTTTACCGGATGATAACCGTGGTTGTCACGCATATTTTACGGTCAGGGAGATGCTTGTGATACAATACTGTCCTTCTATGCAGCAACTGATAAATATAACTGGAAAACAGTTCCGGCAATTATGTAATTGTAAAAATAAATTGTTAACGTGAAATATCTGCCTGAAACGGCTGTAATTAATCTGATTTGTCATTGATAGATTCATTCCACCCGGAATGTGGAATTGAAATAAAATTCAGGAAATTCTTTTCCTGATGTTCTAATAACACAGTTATCAGGGAAAACTATCTTCCAGTAGGGCCATTATATCCGATTCATTTTGAAGAATCAAGTCTTTTTTATTTTTATATTCCACTTTGTTTATATTAAATTTATTGAACATCCAACATTTTGTATGATATACTATTTTAGAAGGAAGTGATGATTATGAAGATTGAAAAAATCAGTGACAACCAGATCCGTTGTACTCTGACACGTGCCGATCTTGCTGACCGTCAGTTACAGCTCAGTGAACTGGCATACGGAACCGAGAAAGCCAAATCACTTTTCCGCGATATGATGCAACAGGCAGCCTTCGAATTTGGTTTTGAAGCAGAAGATATTCCTCTTATGATCGAGGCCATCCCTTCTGCAGATTCGATCGTGCTGATAATTACGAAAGTCGAGGACCCAGAAGAACTCGATACTAGATTTTCAAAATTTGCACCTTCTTCCATAGCTGACGCCAAGAAGAAGAATACTCCAGGCAAGCTGGAAGGAGCAGAAGGTTTACTTGATCTGCTCGGAAAGGTTCAGGAATCTTTTGAAACACAGGCAGCACAGACTGCAAAAGCAGCTTCTGAGACTTCAGATGATAATACAGATAAGAAGGATTCCGGTAACAATATCCGGCTCTTTTCTTTCCCTGTAATGGAGAATGTACTGAAGGCCGCTCATCTGCTGGCTCCGATGTACCACGGTTCCAATACATTATACAAAGATGATCAGGAAGAGATGTATCTGCTGGCACTTGCACAGTCAGATCATTCCACCGCAGATTTTAACCGTATCTGTAATATGTTATCCGAGTACGGTGCATTAGAAAGTGCATCCGGTGCAACATTTGCATTTTTAGAAGAGCACTGTGAGACATTCCTTTCCGGGAATGCGGTTCAGCAGCTTGCGAATATTTAATCTGCATACTCTGGTATACTAAAAAAGCTCTACGGGATAATTCCCCGTAGAGCTTTTTTATACTCATTTTATATTATGCCTGGCTTGCTTCCAGTGTTGCATTTAACTTTGCAACTAAAAGGTCTGGATCGATTCCATGTCCCATAGCGCCTTCTTCGATAGATTCCATCTGAGAATGTGGGCATCCGATGCAACCCATTCCTGCTTCCATCAGATCGTCAACAAGCTTTGGACATGTAGAATAGTATTTGGAAAGCAGCTCACCAAATGTCATGTCTTTTGTAATCTGTGCCATCTTATCGCCTCCTTTTTATTTCAGTGTTTCCATTATAGTAGCTTTTTACCATTGTGTAAACATTTTCTGTAAATTTATTCTTAATATTTGACTACTTAAAAGTCAATACGAATTCCTTTTTTTTTCGACAAAACGTCATTTTTATAACAAGTCTACAAAACGTTCGTTCTTTTTCTATCCCCGAGTAATCCCCCGTTTTTCCCACTTTGGGTGTGGATAACGTGGATAACTTTGTGGAAATCCCCATTTTTCTACATTTTTCCTGTTTTTTTGTGTGGATAACTTTTTCCACCATATTTTTTAAGATTTTTTACGTTCGATGAAAAGTGTCGATTTTTGTGGATTTTGTACATTGTGGATAACTCTAAATTTATGTGGATAGTGTGGATAACAAAAAAGGGACGAAAGATTCGCAAAAATATTTTAAAATCTCCCGTCCGTTTCTGTTATACCAGTCGTCTCACCGTAACAATATTCGTATATGTTGCCGGCAAAATTCCTATCCCTTTTGCACTGTTAATTGCATTTACGATCTGCCCATTTCCCATATAAATTCCAACATGTCCGTCATATAGAATAATGTCTCCCGCAACAGCCTGATCGTAACTTACCGCAGTTCCTACATTCTCCATATCCCACGTCGTACGCGGAAGAGAAATTCCAAAGTGTGCAAATACCGACTGTACGAATCCCGAACAATCCGCTCCGTTTGTCAGGCTTGTACCTCCCCATACATACGGATTACCGATAAACTGGCATGCATAATCTACAATAGCCTGTCCGGTCTGTGCCGCCTGCGTCTGTTGTTCTTCCTGTTGTTTGGCCGCTTCTTCTGCTGCCTTTTTCTCCTCCTCGGCTTTTTGTTCTGCCTCTTTTTGAAGCCTTGCGGCCTCTTCTTCTTTTGATTCTGCATACGTAAATGCTTCCTTAGCATTTTCCGTATCCTTCTTCTGCACAAGTTCTTCTGCTTTTTTCTGTGCTTCATTTCCTACTGTTATATACTCGGAATATACATATCCGGTGACATTACCCGACTGCACTTTCGTCCATTCTCCTACCGGGCCTATGATTTTTGCCGCGTAATCCGGATATAATTTTCCGACCCATTCGCTTTCTGTCGTCGGTTCACTTCTTATATAAAGAAATGACTGTACATTGGCGAATGCCATATCTAAATACTCTCCCTTTTGTGTCGGTACAAGGTAATCCTTTACCGAAATTGTCTTCTCTGACGTGTAACATTCTCCAAGTACCTGCTCAATTCCTGCTGTCGGCATATCCTGCGTATCATCTATATCTGCAGCCTGCGCCATAATCGGAAACGCCGTTATGGCTCCTGTCACAGTAACCAGGAACAATCCTTTTTTAAGAATAGAATCCATAAACTCCCTCCTTTATGTTTTCTTATCTTTTGTAATTGTTACAGAATTGTTACATATGTTACGTTTGTTATTATAACATTACAACACGTTTTGTCAAGGTTTTCTTTGATTATAATACATTTAATATTCGATTTATATTTATTATTTGTTACATTTTGTTACATTCATTCTTTTATATTGACAAAATATATCATCCGAATTATACTAAAGATATATCAATTATAGTAATTATTATTATTATTGAAGGGAGGATTTATGGCCGGTTTAAAATATAGTAAGCAAAGGGCCTCTATAAAAGATTACCTGATGCACACGACTTCTCATCCGACTGCTGATACCGTATATCTTCATATTAAAGAAGAATTTCCTAATATCAGCCTCGGAACCGTATACCGCAACCTGAACCTGCTTGCAGATATCGGAGAAGCGCTTCGGATTCCGACACCGGATGGCGGCGATCGTTTTGATGGACGCTGCGAACCTCATTATCATGTAGTATGCACCAATTGCGGAAATGTATTCGATCTGGAAATGGATGATTCCTATATCCAGAAGATTAATGAAGATGCGAATAAATGTTTCGATGGAATCATCGAATCACACACTACACTTTTCCACGGTCTCTGTGGCGAATGTGCCAAAAAATTAAACGAGAATAAATAATAAAATTTATCAAAAACTAATTGACAAACACATAAGATTATGCTAAATTAATATCAATAACAATTACTAATATTAATTTAGTGCAACTTAAGAGATTATAACTACTCTCTTATCAATCAATAACAAAAAAATTATTATAAAAGAAAAGGAGAACAACACTATGAAAAAATTTGTATGTACAGTATGCGGATATGTTTATGAAGGAGAAGCTGCACCGGAGAAATGTCCAGTATGTGGCGTAGGCGCTGACAAGTTCAAAGAGCAGACAGGTGAAAGAGAATGGGCTGCTGAGCACGTTGTAGGTGTGGCAAAAGGTGTAAGCGAAGACATCTTAGCTGACTTAAGAGCTAACTTCGAAGGAGAATGTTCAGAGGTTGGAATGTATCTTGCAATGGCAAGAGTTGCTCACAGAGAAGGATATCCTGAAGTTGGATTATACTATGAAAAAGCTGCATGGGAAGAAGCTGAGCACGCTGCTAAATTCGCAGAACTTCTTGGCGAAGTTGTTACAGACAGCACAAAGAAGAACCTTGAGATGCGTGTAGACGCTGAGAACGGCGCTACAGCTGGTAAGTTCGACCTTGCAAAACGTGCAAAAGCTGCTAACCTGGATGCAATCCATGACACAGTTCATGAGATGGCAAGAGATGAGGCACGTCACGGAAGAGCATTCGAAGGACTTCTTAAGAGATATTTTGGATAGGAACGATCTGATATAACAAGAATTTTTATTCCGATATCTTCCGGATGAAATAATGATTCAGAATCGCAAAAGGCAGATACACCACTTAAGGTATATCTGCCTTTTTATATCACCATACTTCATAAGTATCTGCCAATTTCCAAAGGAAAAAGTCTGTGATATCCCCTTCTATGCCATGCGCACATAGATCTTTTTCACCGGCTGATACAGAATCGCAATTGCGATCACCATAAATACTGCATTGATCACAGTCGCCGGAAGTGATGTGAATGCTGCCACTGCAGCTGCTGCAAATCCACTTCCTACCATCATCATTGCAATCGTGCTCATAGTAAATTCCATGATTACGTTGATACATCCATAGATAAATGCGCAGACAACTGCTGCTCCGTATTCTTTCTTCTTGTCTCCGTCTGCTTTCTTCTTAAGCATCATGAAAAGTGCTCCGACGATCAGACATTTTACTGCTGTCTCCACAAATGTCTTCGGCGCATCCTGCATGTAACCATTCAGCATATCAAAGATTGTAAGTCCAAGTGTCCCTGATACAGCTCCTCTCTTGCCACCCTGAAGTAACAGTCCCATTACGACAAATATATGTCCAAAATGGAGAAATGGTGTTCCGACTGCTGCCGGAAGTGGAATCCTGAACGACTGAATTCCAAGAAATGTAATTGCGGTAAAGAATGCCGTGATCACAAGGTTCTTTACTTTATTATCATTCATTGTCCTGCCTGCTGTTATATTTGTACTCATTGTACTCTCCCTTCCTGCACACTTCCATCGTGTGTATAACAGATGAATCTCTCATCTGCCATAATTTAATACCGCAGAATATATTATCACGAAAGTGGATGTGTCCATACAGCCAGTTGTTCTATTTTCGCACAGGCCAGTTTATATAATACTTTGATTTTAAAAATATTTTTGTTTTTCTACTTGATTTTTTTCAGTTTCGGGTATAATATACACATATAGCAAACGTAGTATTAAAAACTACATGTCATATTTTCGACATTCAGGAGGTGCATGATTATGGCAGAGCAGTTAAAAGAACACATTAAAGATCCGGGAAGCGCGATCACACATTTTATCGGAATGTTGATGGCAATCTTCGCAGCAATTCCATTGCTTTTAAAAGCGGCGCGCGAACCGAGTAAAATTTACATTATCGCAATTGCTGTATATGCGGCAAGCCTGATCTTACTGTACGCCGCAAGCACAACTTACCATACATTCGATAAATCCAGAAAAGTAAATACAATCCTTAAAAAAATCGACCACATGATGATCAGCGTACTCATTGCCGGAAGTTACACTCCGATCTGTCTGCTGGTACTTGGCGGCAGAACCGGACTCATCCTTCTGGCAATCGTATGGGCATTTGCCATTGCCGGAATCCTGATCAAAGCATTCTGGGTATTCTGTCCGAAATGGGTTTCTTCCGTGCTCTATATCGGCATGGGCTGGACCTGTGTCCTGGCATTTACACAGTTACTGAATTCCTTAAGCCCGGCAGCTTTCGGATGGCTGCTGGCCGGTGGTATCATCTACACCGTTGGCGGCGTGATCTATGCTTTGAAGCTTCCAATCTTTAACAATAAGCACAAATATTTCGGAAGCCATGAGATCTTTCATCTGTTTGTAATGGCCGGAAGTGCCTGCCACTTCGTAGTGATGTATGCATTTGTACTTTAAGTAATATTCATTTATCCTTATATTTCCGGTATACAGAGAACTTGCTGCCGGCAACATCTCTTGCATACTTTAGCAGCTTCTTTCGAACACATGGCGATAAAAAAGAGCCCGCATCACACACGGGATATTAAATAATATCTCTCCCGACTTGATGCGAGCTCTTTTTTCATTTATTCTGCCAGTTCTTTTGCTTCCCGTGTAAGTTTCTTAATCTTCTCAAATTCACCGGCTTTAATCATATCTCCCTTTACCATCCAGCTTCCGCATAAGTTTCCATTACCCTTGATCAATATCTCTTTTTCTTTCCTGGTCAAATGCTTGATCGCATATTCCCGGCTCATTGCCTCATTTTTTGTCTCATGCTCTTCATAATACACAAGCTTCACCGGTCTTCTGGTCTTTGTATACTTTGCGCCTTTTCCACTGTTATGTGCTTTTATTCGCTTATCCAGATCATTTGTCCACCCTGTGTATAACGTGCTGTCCGCACACTTTACGATGTATGTATAATTCATGTAGTTGTCCCCACTTATCCACAATCGGTCCGATTTTTCCTGTAATAATCCACTTTATTTTATCCATTATCCCACGGAAAGTCAATTTTATCCCCTGTTCATAGATTTTTCCGCATACTTTGATATCGGCAGAACGCTAAAAAAGACCGGAAAATTTCTTAAGAATCTCCGGTCCCTTTCTGTTAATCCTGATCCGCCGTATACTCCACCGGATTCACCGGCTGTCCGTCTTTTCGCATCTCAAAATACACATTACAGCCTTCTTTGCTGTAATACTTTGTCGGCTGACTCACATAACCAAGCACACTCTTTGCTTCCACATAATCCCCAACTTTCACCGGGACTTCTTTCAACTGTCCATATAACAGCTCATATCCATTTCCGATATCTACGTTAACCGTTGTTCCGGTCTGTGCACTGACATCGATCGACTTGACGATTCCGGGCGCACCGCAGAGTACCTGGTCGCCTTCTGCGCCTTCGATGATCACAGCCGGATTATACTTGTACTGATCCAGCGTCTGGAAATATACTGTCTTATCCATGCTATAGCTCATGATCACAGCTCCGTTCACCGGCCACAGGATGTAACTGTCTTCCGTAAAGTTGATATTGTGACTTTTTCCTGCCGTTGCCTGGGTTCCGGTCTGACCTGATGATCCGGATGTTCCGGTTCCTTCTGATCCTGAAGTTCCGGTTGTCCCGGAATCTGTTGTCCCAGAGCCCGTTGTTGTTCCGTCTTTCCCGGTTCCGTTACTGTCACTTTCATCCGTATCACTTGTCATATCTTCGTTTTTAATCTTGGATGTTCCGGTTTCTTTTGCCGCTTCGCTGTCTTGTTTCGCCTTTTCTTCCGCCTTCGCCAATTCATTTTTCTGCGTTTTTCTGTAATCATTAAATGTATATGTTCCTGCTATTGCAATCGCTGCCACAAAACATAATACTGCTGCTACGGTAGCACGCCGTTTTGACATTGACGGTTTCTGATTTTTATTCATTTCATCACCACCTCTGACCATATTTTTGCCAGATTGTGATATAGTTATACACCTTTTACGATTTCTGTCACTTCTTTTATCTCCGTTCCATTAAAAAAATATTTTAAAATATTTTTATAGCTTTTTTTCTTCTTCGCCATCTCATTTGCCGTATACTGGCTCATTCCGATCCCATGTCCGGTTCCTCTTGTTGTCACCCGCAATTTGCCGTTATAACGCTGCAGGGTAAAACAGCTGGATGCCAGGTTATATTTATTTCGGAATTCTTCCCCGCTGATGATATTATCTCCCACACGGATCTTTAATACATATCCTACAGAATCTGTTTCCACTACCTCCACATCCATCGTCCCTATATCTTTTTCTCCCAATACAACCGTCTGTATCTCATCTTCTGCCTTCACATCCTCCGGGCATTCCACAATCTTCAGATAAGGATACTCCTCCTTTCCAAGAACCTCTTTCGCATCCCTGGTATATCCATTACTCAGATTAAAAAATGGTGTCATCGCCAGACCGTCTTCATAGAATAGCACTTGTCCTGCCGTGGATTCCAGCGCATTTTTTAACTTGCGGTAATTTTCTGCATATCGCATCCCCCACGCCGACTTCATCTGTTTCTCGGTCCAGAATTCTTTCTCAAGCTTCTGTCCTTCCCCCGCATCCCGGATTGCCCGGTAGACTTCTGTCCGCACCAGGATTGCCTGGGCCTTCAATGCTTCTTCTTCATATTCTGCCGGCATGTCCCTCGCCAATATTCCAATACAATATTTTTCCACCGGCATCTTCCCACCGCCCTTTACATCTATTGTCATCTCATCCACTTTCGATGCAGTTACAATCTTTGGACCATTTACAAATACGGTTACAATATACGGCAATAATATTATGATAAGCGCCCAGCAGGCTGCCTTTTTTATTTTTTCTCTATAATAATACCTTCTGTTCCACATAAAAAAAGCCCTCCCATACCTCAATGTATGAGAGAGCTTCTCTTATTATTCATATACAAAAGAACTTGCCACTGACAACTTCTCTTAATATTCTAATTCATCCTCATCGATCACAACATGATCCAGATGCCAGATATCATCTACATATTCCTGGATTGTTCTGTCGGCAGAGAATTTACCACAACAAGCAGTGTTCTTAAGAGCCATCTTAGCCCATTTTTCTTTATCTTTGTAAGCTTCCATTGCACGAGCCTGAGCATCTGCATAAGAACGGAAGTCCTTTAAGATAAAGTACATATCTGCTCTTGAACCCCCCTGATTATTCAGAAGGCTGTTGTAAAGGTCACGATACATCTCTGTATCGCCGTTAGAATATGTTCCGTCTACCAGCTGGTCTACCACTCTGTGGATGTCCGGATCATTGTTGTAAAGGTCATATGGATTATATCCGCCGTTCTGCTCGTAGTTGATAACTTCGTCGGCACTCAGTCCGAAGATAAATGCATTGTCGATTCCAACTTCGTCTACGATCTCTACGTTTGCTCCGTCCATTGTTCCGAGAGTCGGTGCACCGTTCATCATGAACTTCATGTTACCTGTTCCGGAAGCTTCTTTGGAAGCTGTAGAAATCTGCTCACTGATGTCTGCTGCCGCGAAGATAAGCTCTGCGTTGGATACGCGGTAATCTTCGATGAAGACAACTTTCAGTTTGCCGTTGATGCTGCGGTCATTGTTGATCACATCCGCAACAGAGTTGATCAGTTTGATAATCTCTTTAGCACGGATATATCCTGCAGAAGCCTTTGCTCCGAAGATATATGTCTTAGGATAGAAGGACATTTCCGGATGTTCTTTAATCTGGTTGTACAGATACATTACATGCAGGATGTTCAGTAACTGACGTTTGTACTCGTGCAGACGTTTTACCTGTACGTCGAAGATCGATCTTGGATCTACTTCTACACCGTTGTGCTCTTTGATGTAAGCTGCAAGACGCTCTTTGTTCTTGAACTTGATCGTCATGAATTCTTTCAGAGCCTCTTCGTCATCCAGCCATTCCTTCAATCCGCTCATCTTGGACAAGTCTGTAATCCACTCTTTTGTGCCGAGCTTTTCTGTTACCCAGTCAGCAAGCAGCGGGTTCGCATGCATGAGGAAACGTCTCTGTGTGATACCATTTGTCTTGTTGTTGAACTTCTCCGGCATCATCTGATAGAAGTCTTTCAGTTCCTGATTCTTCAGAATCTCTGTATGCAGCTTTGCAACACCATTGACAGAATAACCTGCAACGATTGCAAGGTGTGCCATCTTCACCTGGCCGTCCATCAGGATTGCCATCTTCTTAACCTTTTCTTCATTACCAGGATACTGTGCTCTTACCTGCGCGATGAAACGGCGGTCGATTTCCTGGATGATCTGGTAAATACGCGGAAGCAGTCTTGAGAACAGGTCGATCGGCCATTTCTCAAGTGCTTCTGCCATGATCGTATGGTTCGTATATGCACAGCATTTTGTTGTGATATCCCATGCTTCATTCCATCCGAGATTCTCCTCATCAAGAAGAATACGCATCAGCTCTGCTACTGCTACTGTCGGATGTGTATCATTCATCTGGAATGTTACTTTCTCCGGCAGTTTGCTGATATCACCATGTTTCTTTTTAAACTTTGTAATTGCAGCTTGGATACTTGCTGATACGAAGAAATACTGCTGTTTCAGTCTCAGTTCTTTTCCTGCGATGTGGTTATCATTTGGATAAAGCACTTCTACGATATTCTTCGCAAGGTTCTCCTGCTCAACGGCTTTGTGATAATCTCCACGGTCAAAAGAATCTAACTGGAAGTCTACGATCGCTTCTGCATCCCAGATACGAAGTGTATTCACGATATGGTTGCCGTATCCTACGATCGGATAATCATAAGGGATCGCCATTACAGATTCATAGTTCTCCTGAACGAAGTGTGTCTTTCCTGTCTCATCGTATTCCACACGGATATTTCCGCCAAAACGTACTTCTTTCGCATATTCCGGTCTGCGAAGCTCGAACGGGTTGCCGTCTTTTAACCAGTTATCCGGTGCTTCTACCTGATAGCCGTCTCTGATCTTCTGCTTGAACATACCATAACGGTAACGGATACCGCATCCATAAGATGCATATCCCAGTGTTGCAAGAGAATCCAGGAAACATGCTGCCAGACGTCCGAGTCCACCGTTACCAAGTGCCGGATCCGGCTCCTGATCCTCGATCACGTTCAGGTCGATTCCCATCTCTTCCAGAGCTTCTTTTACTTCCTTATATGCCGTCATGTTGATCAGGTTGTTTCCGAGAGCTCTTCCGAGCAGGAATTCCATGGACATGTAATATACGGTCTTCGGATCGTCTTTCTCATACTGTTTCTGTGTTGCAAGCCAGTCATCGATGATGGCTTCCTTTACAGCATAAGAAACTGCCTGGAACAACTGCTGTGGAGTTGCCTCTTCTACTTCCTTACGGAACAATGTCTTCACATTGTTCCGCACATCTCTTTTAAATACGTCTTTTTCAAATCTTGGATTATACATTTTCTACTTCCCTTCTTAAAAACTGGGCTTTGATTATCTCTTCTCTACACCAATCGTTACGGCTTCACCATTGATCTTCCACTCTTTTGTGTAGCCGGCAGGTGCTGCCTTTGTAACTTCCAGTGCCAGTGTCTCATCTGCGATCGTAGATGCATTGTCTGCAAATACTTTCTCTGCTTTCTCTGTTCCTTCGTAAGTTACCGCGATCTTATCCATAACTTCGAATCCGGCTTCCTTACGCATGGTCTGTACTTTACTGATGATCTCACGAACAAATCCTTCTTCCAGAAGTTCTTCGGAAAGGTTTGTATCCATAACAACTGTGATTCCGTTGTCATTCTCAGATACATATCCCGGCATCTGAGCGGATTCGATCAGCAGGTCCTCACGGAACAGTGTCACTTCCTGTCCATTGATATCAAGCTTCAGGGCATCTGTAGCATTTAACTCATCCATTGCTGCATTTCCTTCGAGGTTTTCGAGTGCTGCTTTAATACCTCCTAACATTTTACCATATTTTGGTCCGACTGTCTTTAACTGAGGTTTAAAAGTATATGAAGTAAAGTCACGAACATCTTGTGTAAATGTTACATTCTTTACATTTAATTCATCTTTTACAATGTCTTTGTAAAATTCCGGAATTTCGAAATCAGCTTTTACATACATCTGTCCGATTGGCTGACGGTTCTTGATGTTGGCTGTATTTCTGCATGCACGTCCCATAACAACCAGTTTCAGAACGTTGTCCATGTTAGCTTCCAGCTCTGTATCGATATGTGCTTCATTTACAACAGGGAAGTCACACAGGTGGATACTTTCCGGTGCGCTTTCATCAACGCTTCTTACCAGGTTCTGGTAGATCTCTTCTGTCATGAACGGGATCATCGGAGCTGCTGTCTTGCAGATCTCAACCAGTGCTGTGTACAGAGTCATGTAAGCATTGATCTTATCCTGCTCCATTCCCTTAGCCCAGAAACGTTCACGGCTTCGTCTTACATACCAGTTACTCATGTCGTCTACGAAGCTCTGAAGTGCCTTTGCAGCCTCTGGAATCTTGTAGTTGGACAGATCATAGTCTACTGCCTTGATTGCTGAATTCAGCTTAGACAGAAGCCATTTATCCATAACAGACAGTTTGTCGTAGTCTAATGTATATTTTGTTGCATCGAAATCATCGATATTTGCATACAGTACGAAGAACGCATATGTGTTCCACAATGTTCCCATGAACTTTCTCTGTCCTTCTACAACGGCTTTTCCGTGGAAACGGTTCGGCAGCCACGGTGCACTGTTGACATAGAAGTACCAGCGGATCGCATCTGCGCCGTATTTCTCCAGTGCATCGAATGGATCAACTGCATTTCCTTTGGACTTACTCATCTTCTGACCGTTCTCATCCTGCACGTGTCCAAGTACGATAACGTTCTTGTATGGCGCTTTGTTGAAGATCAGTGTTGAGATTGCAAGCAGTGAGTAGAACCATCCACGGGTCTGGTCAACAGCCTCGGAAATGAAGTCTGCAGGGAACTGCTTTTCAAATAATTCTTTATTCTCAAATGGATAGTGGTGCTGTGCAAATGGCATAGATCCACTGTCGAACCAGCAGTCGATAACTTCCGGTACTCTGTGCATCTGTTTGCCGCAGCATGGGCACTTGATCGTTACATCGTCGATGTATGGACGATGAAGTTCGATATCATCCGGGCAGTTGTCAGACATTTCTTTCAGCTCTTCGATGCTTCCGATCGAATGCTGGTGTCCGCACTCACATTCCCAGATATTCAGTGGAGTTCCCCAGTAACGGTTACGGCTGATACCCCAGTCCTGAACATTCTCAATCCAGTCGCCGAAACGTCCTTTACCGATACTTTCCGGGATCCAGTTGATTGTGTTGTTGTTAGCGATCAGGTCATCTTTTACTTCTGTCATCTTGATGAACCATGATTCACGAGCGTAGTAGATAAGTGGTGTATCACATCTCCAGCAGTGTGGATAGCTGTGCTCGAACTTCGGTGCATCGTAGAGAAGTCCACGTCCGTCGAGGTCTTTTAATACTTCCGGGTCAGCCTTCTTAACGAATAATCCGGCAAATGGAGTCGTCTCTCCCATGTTACCTTTTTCGTCTACTAACTGTACGAATGGCATGTCATACTTACGTCCAACCTTGGCATCGTCTTCACCAAATGCAGGCGCGATATGAACAACACCGGTACCATCTGTCAGTGTTACATAAGTATCGCATGTAACGAAGAATGCTTTCTTGTTCTGCTTAGAAGCGCAGTCATAAGCACACTGGTATAATGGCTCATATTCTTTGTATTCGAGATCTTTACCTTTGTATGTCTCAAGAATCTCGTATGCTTTCTGTCCTTCTTCTGCAAGTTTTCCAAGTACTGTATCAAGAAGAGCTACTGCCATGTAGTAAGTATATCCGTCAGCAGCTTTTACTTTCGCATAGTCTTCTTCCGGGTTCACACAGAGTGCGATGTTAGACGGAAGTGTCCATGGTGTTGTTGTCCATGCGAGGAAGTATGCATCCTCTCCTACTACTTTGAAACGAACGATCGCAGAACGTTCTTTTACATCTTTATAGCCCTGTGCTACTTCCTGTGCAGAAAGCGGAGTTCCACAACGAGGGCAGTAAGGCACGATCTTGAATCCTTTGTAAAGGAGCTTCTTGTCCCAGATTCTCTTGAGTGCCCACCACTCAGACTCGATGAAGTTGTTATCGTATGTTACATATGGGTCATCCATATCAGCCCAGAAGCCTACGGTATTAGAGAAATCCTCCCACATACCTTTGTATTTCCATACGCTTTCTTTACATTTCTTGATAAATGGTTCGATACCGTATTTTTCGATCTGGTCTTTTCCGTCCAGTCCGAGAAGCTTCTCAACTTCGAGCTCTACAGGAAGTCCGTGTGTATCCCATCCGGCCTTTCTTGGAACTTCGTATCCTTTCATTGTACGGTATCTTGGAATCATATCCTTGATAACACGTGTCAGAACGTGTCCGATGTGCGGTTTTCCGTTGGCTGTCGGAGGGCCATCGTAGAACATATAGATCTCGTTGCCTTCACGGTCACGCATACTTTTTCTGAAGATGTCATTGTCTTCCCAGAATTTCTCTGTCTGTTTTTCTCTGTCTACAAAATTAAGATCCGTAGAAACTTTCTTATACATATTTACCTCCATAAAATTAAAACATAGAATAAAAAAAGCTTCCGCCCTGTATAGGACGAAAGCTGTACTTACGTTTATAAACCACCTAACATACCATCATATGTCTTCCCTGTAACGGAGGAATGCCGTCAGTTTTTACTTGGCAGTCAGGCTTTTGTTCACACCCTGAAACCGTTCAAAATCTGCAACTCAGAAGTGATATTCAGATATATCTTACTTGTACCGGACTTCCACCATCCCCGGCTCGCTGCTGCGTTCTGTTATATCCTACTGTCTTCGTCAGCGTTTTTCACATTCCTTATTATATGCAGTAATCCTAAAATCCGTCAAGGGTTTTTACATTTTTTAATCGGTTTTTCTCCGTATTTTTCATATATTTTCTATTTTTTATCTTCTACGGCGTATAAGCAGCACGATCAGACTGAAGATCAGAATCACCAGTGCTACGCATCCTCCGGCGATCACATATTTTTCTGTAGTTGATTTTCCGGCAAATTTTTTCTGTCCGAAATCCCATACTGCTTTTACTTTTTGCAGAAAATTCTTCCAGATACTCTTTGCACTTGATTTTCCACCGTTTTTCTTCGAATCACCGGAATTATCCACATCCTTCGGCTTATTGTCCACACGTTCTTTCCTGGTGCTTACTTTCTGTAAATACTTATCCGTAAATTCTGCCGTTGCACTTCCAACCTGATGGCCGTCATATATATACCGGATCGTTCCCTCTCCGGTATCTTCATCTACATCCGTAATTTCATAATCTATATCTTTGTATGATACATCCTTCGGCAGGATCACATATCCGTCCTCCAGCGGCTGATATTCATTTCCGCCTGTCTGCACGGATTCTGTATCCTCACTTCCATCTGACTGTGCCGATACAGCACTCTGGCTATCCGCAGCCGATATAAATTTCTCTACTTCATCCGGTTTCTTCTCATCTGCCACCTGGATCTTCTGGAAATTGTTAAATGCATATTCGAACAGATTCTTCGTATCCGGATATATATTCACACCATGTGTCCGAAGTACGACACATACCAGTTTCATATTGCCATTATCGGCCAACGTGATCAGCGTAGATAATGCATTCGATGTATATCCTGTCTTTCCTGCAACCGCATACTGGTAATAATTTTTATTTTCTTTGATCAGCATCTTATGATGCTGTGGAAATACATGTTCTTCCGTCGTATCGGATGCCGGGATCTTATAACTCTGCTCCTGGCAGATCTTCAGGAATTCCGGATAGCGCCAGATCTCTCTGCCGATCAAAGCCATATCGCGCGCACATGTATAATGATTGTCATCATGAAGCCCGTTCGCATTGACGAAATTGGAATTTTTGCCGCCAAGACTTTTACATTCTTCGTTCATCTGCTGGATGAACCAGTCGTAATCATGTCCGGCATTTTTCCCGACATTTTCCGCCACCGCATAAGCTGCTTCATTCGCTGAGGCAAGCAGCGTCGCATATAATGCCTGTTCCAGCGAGATCACATTACCTTCTTTTAATCCAACCGAAGAATCTCCCGGCTGCATAAAAGATATGCAGTCATTGGAAAATGTTACCTTGTCTGACAGATTGCCGTATTTTAAAGCAATAAGACTGGTCAGGACTTTTGTGATACTTGCCGGGTACTCATGTTCATCAATATTTTTCGCATATAAGATGCTTCCTGTTCCCGCATCCATCACGATTGCAGCTTCACCGTATGTGCCCGGTCCTTTTGGCCAGTTCTTCCAACCGTTCGACTGGATCTCCATCTTATAGGCATCTTCTTCTGCCTTCTTTTCCCGCTCTTCCGGCGTCATGTCTTCTTCTTTTTTCTCTTCCTTCTTATTGGAATCATCTTTTGATGCGTCTGCCGCCTGATTGCTCTCGCTGCCACCAGGTTCCGCATATACTTTCTGACTTACCGTTCCCGGTATTACTGTAAATAAGGCCAAGATCAATATTATAATCCTGGCCACAACTTTCTTGCTCTGTTTCATTATACTCGCCCGTTTACTGTCCCCTTATATTCATCTTTTGTAAATCCCTTTAATATAACAACTGCTCGATCTTCTTTTTATTCGCATCAAAATCAACCTTCAGTACCTGCATACCCTCATAAGTGATATCTGTATACGTTCCGTCCTGTGGAATGCATGTCTGCTGCATCTTCAGATCGTCTACCGACAGAACATCTTTTGCCATAGAGTACATCTCCGATACACTCATATTCGTCCTTACATGATTTACAGCGTAATTGATCAGAGGCAGTAACGCACTTGGATCCTTCTTCTCCATAATCTTACGGTAAATTCCATACATTACACTTCTCTGACGTCTTGTTCTTTCAAAATCATTGCCCAGTGTACGGTTTCTCGCATGCGCAAGTGCCTGGGATCCGGTCAGTGTCACATCTCCGGCCTGAATATCCGGCATACCATTCTCTCTGTAATAAGCAGCCTCTTCTTCACTGATGAATACGGTCACACCGCCAATCTCATCGATTACATTTACCAGATCATCAAAGCTGATCGTAATATAATTCTGAATATCAAGATCATATGTCTTATTGATCGTGTTGATCGTAAGTCCCACTCCGCCGTATGCATAAGTATGGCCCAGACGGCTCTTTCCATGTCCGTCAATATCAACCAGCGAGTCTCTCAGGAATGAGATTGCTGTTGATTTTCCTTCTTTTTTGTTAAAGGATACCATCATCATACTATCAGAACGTCCCCGGTCCGCATCCGGATCTCTGGAATCCGTACCTACCAGAAGGACATTATATACATCCTTGTCTTTTCTCTTTTCTTTGGCGATCTTAACCTTCTTTGCTTTCGGATCTACTTTGTCTGCCGACACAACCCCTACAGAGTCCCCGTAGAATTTCCACCAGATCGACCCGTAGATACCGCCAATCAGCAATACGATCAATAATATTATAATTCCTGCAATCTTACGTTTTTTGTGTTTTCGAAAAAACTTCATCTGTCTGTGTCCCCCTAGTCCTTGATCACACGGCCAAACTTGTCCGTCGAACCTTTTTCCATCTTGCCATAGTGACCGTAAGCTCCGTATTTACCATAACTTCCGTAGTGGCTTCCATAACTGCCGTAATTGCCGTAACGTCTGTATCCATAGCCGTATCCTTGTCCGCCGGATGAATTATCACCATTGAACACATATCCCAGCATATCGATTCCACTTAATGCAAGGCTTTCTACGCCTTCTCTGATCTCGCGAAGCTTCGTATAATCATAGCGGATCACATAAAGGGCCGCATCTACATATTTGCCCAAAAGCGGTGCATCTGCCAGAAGTTCGGATGGCGCAGTATCCAGGATGATAATGTCATATTTGGACTTCAGAGCTTCGATCAGTGCTCTCATACGTCCGCTTCCTATCAACAGCGAATTCTCTCCATCCGGTGCGCCGCCGAAAATGACATGAAGGCTTCCGTTCTCATTCGTTCTTTCCTTCGGAAGCTTTACATTGGTAATTGCTTCAGATAACGGCACTTCTTTCTTAAGAACCGAGCCAAGTCCCGGATGTGGTTCCTGCTCGTTCATCACTCCCGCAATCGAAGGATTTCTAAGATCACAGTCGACCAGCAGTACTTTCTTTCCCTGCTGTGCAATGGAAATTGCCAGATTCGCCGAAAGTGTCGTCTTACCTTCTCCCGGGATCGAACTCGTAACAAGCAGGGTCTGGTATTCCTTTTTCTCCACATCTTTCATAATACGGATACGAAGCTTTCTTATCGCTTCCAGATAACTCATGGAGATTCTTTCATTTAACAGGCTCACTGAATTATAAAATGTCTCTTTTTTACGCTTTTTCGTGCGGACATACGGGATACTTCCCAGATCCTGCAGATTGATATTCTTCCTCAGTTCCTTTCTTGACTTCACAGTTCTTCTGGAAAGCACATACAGCAGAAGAATCACACAACCTATGATCGCACCTTTTAAAGCTCCACGCTTGTAAGATCCACGTATAACCTCCTCACGTTTGGTATCTGTCGGGATACCGGTCTCATCCAGAATCGTAAGCTTGGTCTCTCCAAGTACGAATTCCGCAACTTTCGGATAATTCTTTATGACTGATTTTAATGTCTTATATGCCATCTGCGGATCATTTCCCGATACGGATATTGTCAGAAGATTCGTTCCGTCATCCGCTTTAACATCGATCGATCCCGGCATAGAATCAAGCCCCATGTCCTCAGCAACTACATCCTTCAGTACACCACTGGTAAGAATATACGGGAACACTTCCGCCATCTGCTGGGCAGACTGTGCATTCACATAGTCCATGCCGCCGGCAGATGTCACCGACACTGTTGCCGATGCCACATATTTTGACTGATAACTGGTACTCACCGAGAAATAAGACTGTACTGCGCAAATAATTATAAGCCCGATGAACAGCCACCACAGCCTCTTCACACCATGATAAACATCCAACATAACATTTGTCAGATCAATCTTCTCAGGCGCATCTACACGTTCACTTCCTGATTTGTCTCTATAATCGCCCATATACTCTACATTCCTTTACTTCTTCCATAATTGCCGTAACGTCCGTATTTGCTGTATTTACCATAATAATGTCCCACCGGACTGTCCACCAGGCCGGAGAACGATCTTACACCGTTCAGTACAACTCCCAGTACCTTACCTTCCTTGTCACGGAAAGCGTCCATTACTTCATTGATGTCTTCAGCCAGCATATAATTCTGCTTTGCCACGATCATAACCGCATCTGCACAATGTGCAAATATCTGCGCATCTCCGATGATTCCTGCCGGTGGTGTATCAATGATCACATAATCCACAAATTTCCTGCATGCAGCCATTAGCTTAAAAAATGACTCCGAGTTAAGCATCTCCGTCGATGAGGAATAGCAGTTCTTTCCACCCATGAACAACATATGCTTTCTGGTACACGGAACCATGACATCCGCAAGAGATCCGTTTCCTCTCAGATACTCTCCCAGTTCATTCTCCTCTTTTGGCTCCATACCAAAGATCAGGAACTGCGACGGTCTTCGGATATCACCATCTACCAGCAGTACCCTCTTGGACTGTTCTGCCAGCGTGATCGCCAGATTGGCGGCAACCGTAGATTTTCCTTCATTTTCAGATACACTGGTTACCACGAGGACTTTCTGTTCATTCTTTGCCATCCGGTATTCTACCTTGGCCGCCAGTTTCTTATAACTTTCCACGAACCGGAAGCTTGCTACCGGATCATCAACCAGGATCGCTTTTTTCTTACGCCGGAATATATCCCGGATCGTCTTATATTTCCATTCATAACTGATGGCTCCGAGACTTCTGGCATCCAGCTTCTTCTCGATCTCATTCTCCTGTTTAATAGTATTCTTCATATAAGAGAACAGTCCGAGGAAGATGAGCACCAGTGCTCCTGCCACAAGTCCGCCCTTCTTAGCCTGTCCGCCTGCATCCAGCGGATTATCCGGTGTATACGGGACTTTCGGCTCCTCCAGCACATCCATAACCGCACTGCCCACCGTATACAGCGATACGCTGCTATAGTTATCCATGACCGTACGGATAATATCTATGGAATCCTTCGGCGTATCTGCCGTCACACTTAAGACCAGCATATTGGTACCTTCCAGCACCTTTGCATGAATGTCTGCATCCAGCTCTTCCACCTTCAGCTTCTCACAGATCTTCTTCTCCATAATGTTACTTTTTAATATCTTCTCAAATGTCTTCGCCATTGTGTTGGCCGAGCTCAGATTACTGTACGCATTCGCATCGCCTCTGGATGCCACCACAAATGTCGCCTGCGTTGTATACTCCGGAACATACCTGCTGCTTACAACTACATAAGTTAACAACGCTCCCGCAATTGCCCCCAGGATGATCACCCACCAGTTGGACACTATATCATGCACAAGAGTATACGGATCCAGGTCAGTATCCATAAATGCCGGCATGTCATTTCTATTATTACTTTCCATCCTGTGTTCCCTCCTGATCCTGTACCACAACGAATAACTTTGTCACCGCAGTCGGTGATCCCTCTGCCGTATAAGAATATTCCACCGGATAAACCCCTGCTTTGGAATAATCCACTTCTGATTTCACACTGATCGCTTCTCTTGTACCTGCAAGAGCTTCTCCGTCATCCGCATATGTATATGTTGTGCCATTCATCTCCATACCTTTGACATAAGCCATCGGATCGATCTTATGCCCCACTGTCGTATACGCGATATAATCCGATAATGCCGGATATTCTTTCATCTGCTCCTGTCTGTCACCGGATTCTGTTACGGTTACTTCGAGAGGCACAGAACACACATCACCCGCACTGTTGCTTACCTGTACAGTCACTTTGTAAATTCCTGCAGCTGCATTATACATACCATCATCCAGACTGGTACGTATCTGACTGGTCAGGTCACCGTCAAGGCAATCCTCTGCCTTCATATTCTCCGTAAGGTTCGCCTTCCCCACCTCTGTTGTCGAATATCTAAGCGGTGCCTTCAGATGGATCTTCGGCGGCGTGTAATCTTTGTACTGTATGGTTCTTTCCAGTGTCCCTACCTGATTCGCCTTATCGAATACCACATACGTAATGGTACGCTTGCCCGGCGCAATAAAGTGCGACATCGAAGCGATACGTACAGACGATGTCAGGTCACCGTCACGGTTGTCTTCTGCTTTGACACCTTTCAGAAGTGCTTTCTTCTGCTTCTTCTGATCGGTCTGCACACTCAGTGTCACCGTCTTATCCTTACAGGTGATCACCGGCGGTGTATGGTCTTCCAACATCTTGGACTTCACAGTATACCCGGCAAATATAGCACAGGATGCCACGAATATCAGACACACTGCTATTTTTAGTCTTCTCATAGTCATTCTCCTTCATCGTTAATATAACTGTTACCGTCCAGAATACGGAACCGGTTCTAATCTCAGGATCTCTCTGTTGTCACAGAGTCTTGCCGGATTATACTGAAACAACACATCCAGATGATTCTCAGAATATTCACGGCTCAGTTCTTCATACGCATCCAGCATATACGGTGTCCTCTGAAGTGGACTGTGTGCATCACTTGCGATCACAGAAATTAGATTATGCCGCAAAAGACTGTCGGCCGCACGCTTCGGTCCTCCTCCGAATCTTCCGAGGAAGCTTCCCTTATTCGCCTGAATCACATATCCTTTTCTGAACCAGCGGTACGCGATCTGCGGATAATCCTGTATAAATTCATACCTTTCCGCATGGGCGATCACCGGTCTTGCTCCGACTTCTTCAACTCTCTTCAGAATAGAATCCGCAAATTCAGGATCTTCATCAAATGCAAATTCCATCAATATGTACCGGCTCTGGTTAAGCGGCATGATCTTATGATTCACGATCAGCTCCGGAAGGTCTTCTGTCGAAAATACTTCCATTCCCGGCAGGATCTCTATCGGGATCTTCTCTTCCCTGACCGCTCTGACCACACTTTCATATCTGTCAATATATTCTCTCCCGAAATAATTCCCATACATTCCCGGGATATTGCAATGCGGGGTCGCTATGATCTTGTCCACTCCGCTGTCTGCTGCCATACGTGCCATCTCCAGCGTATCATACATATCTTCGGCTCCGTCATCAATCCCCGGGAGTATATGCGCATGTATATCTATCATCTCATCATCCTTTGTAATTTATAGTCTTTTTTATTATATCATTTTCAAATTATGGAGTAAAGAAAACGATACTTACTATTTCATTACTATTTCTTACTTGTCTCCTTCAGATATCTGACCGTTGCTTCTGTGTATCTGCACAGATATTCCGGTACGCCGTCTGCCTTTCCGGTCTCCGCAATTGCCGCTGCCACACAAGTGTTACATACCTTTCTAAGCTTACAACTACTACATCTGGCCGAAATTCTAAGACTCTCTGTTTCTTTTTTTGTAAACTTCCACGCTTCCTCAAACTCCACATTCCGAAGCGGTATACTTGGCTTATCCAGTACCACACAGGATCGCATCTCGCCCTGCCAGTTCACCACAAAAGAACTCTTACCGGCACGACACGCCATCTGTCCCGGAACTGCCTCTCCTTCCGGAGTATTCTCTGCTTCGTCTAATTGGATCTTGCGGTATTGGGCAAATACTTCTTCTCCCATCTCTCTTTGCAAAACTTCCACTCTTGCTTTTGCCGCCATCTCCGGATCCAGTCTGGCCTGATTATTATACGCATGATTTCGTTCTCTCACAGACGGATACATATAAGTATCGATCCTCACCGGAGCATCCAGTGATTCACCAAGCTCTATGATCTTCATCCTGTCATCCACATTCGCCTTTGCAAGACTTCCATTCACTTTCACATCAATGTTCCTCTCACGCAAAAGCCGGATGCCGTTCACCGCCTTATCGAATCCTCCCGGATAGTGGCACAAACGCTCATAAGTCTCATTGCTTGCACCATATAATGTAATATTAATTCTTCTTGGTTTATTTTCCGCAAAAAAATCTGCCCACGCCTCATCGATCAGCGTTCCATTCGTATTAATCGTAATAATCATCCCAAGTTCACGGAGTTTTTGATATAACTCGCGGAAATGTGGATACAACAGCGGCTCTCCACCCGTCAAAAGAACAAACAGCGTCCCGGCTCTCATCATATCTTCTGCCGTTTTCGTCCATTCTTCCATCGTGCGCAGCCTTCCCACCTCTTCCATCTCTTCTCTGCTCATACGCACGTAACACATATCACAGTTCAGATTACAAAGCGGCAACAACTCCAGCACTCCATATAGCGGCACTTTCTTCTCTGTCGCCATTGCAAACATCTGTTGCTCTATTGTCGTTCCATCTTCCATTAATTCCATATTACACCCTCAACAATTCCTGTAAAGTTTAAAAAAGAACCGGAAATCCGGTTCTTTTTATATATGTTTGTTTTATGATTTTGTAGTTTCCCAAGAATCTCTATTCAAGTTTGTTGTACAATGAATATTATTTCCTCTTTTACCACGCCATATAATTACATTCTCTACTTTTCCGCTGTCTGGAATATAATATCCATCCAGGAAATCATCTGTGGTGCTTGCTTCATGCGTTGTTCCACATGCGTGGTAACCTCCTAACCATTCATCTCCTCCATATCCAAATAAACCATAACCTTTCTGGAATCCAGGCTTCCCATTAGATTCTCGATATACATCTCCTGATACGCCGCCACCGGCATCACATGTAAACTTATACTTACCATACTCTGTATCGCCACAAGCTGCCACATACTCATTAGCTACAAATCTTTCGCCTACCATAGTAGGTCTAACATACGCCCTCTTCATACTTATACACTCCTTTTATTATTTTACTCTTGTTATCCATAAACCTCTGTCTATATTACTCTATTATATAAAAGTCTAATGCTAAATTCAATACTAAAATCCTTATTGTTATAGACAATTCTTATTATCTATAATTATAACTACATTTTTTAATATTTTCAATACTGTTTACTTGTCATTCCACGTCGTTTTATTACATTTTTATGCGTGATTATACACATTCTGCTAATAATTACTCGTTCTGATCAGAAATCCATCGCCATCCGGCTCGATTCTTCCTCATCCAGTTCCGTTACCTTCGTCTCCATAACACGGTACACCCTCTGGCACATATTCAACACACTTGGTCTGTGTGTTGTCACAATACAAGTCTTGTTCGGTTTCTGCTCGATAATGTTACGCAGTACCTTTCGCTCCGTTGTTACATCCAGCGCCGACGTCGCCTCGTCTAACAGAAGGATCGGTGCATTACGAAGAACTGCACGTGCGATAGAGATACGCTGTGCCTGTCCTTCCGAAAGGCCGCGTCCACGTTCTCCGAGCGCACTGTTAATCGTATCCGGAAGCTTCTCTACAAATTCCCATGCACAGGCAATCTTCAAAGCCTCGATAATCTCTTCATCCGTAGCATCTTCTTTGACCATCCGCATATTCTCAGCAATCGTACCGGAAAGGATCGTATTTCCCTGAGGTACGTAGGCGAAGAAATGTCTCGTCTCCGCATTCAGGACGATTTCTCTTCCGTTGGATGCAACGATCACAGCCTCTCCTTCCTGCGGACGGATCAGTCCAAGGATCAGACGGATCATCGTCGTCTTTCCTTCTCCTGAAGGTCCCACAAGTGCCACGATCTCACCCGGACACGCTTTAAAATACGAATCCGTAATAACTCTTGTCCCTTCTACGTATGCGAAATTCACATCCTTCATCAGCACCTCGAATCCATCCTCTGCGAACGGATCCAGCTCCTCACTCTCACTGATATGCATCTCTTTCGGGAGCTCTACCAGTTCACGGATTCTGTGTGCCGACACCGAACTATTTAGAAATGACGGGATGATCGAAACCACGTTATTGAATGCGCCCGACAGATTACTTCTCTGCTGCAGGAATAATGTCATCGTTCCGTATGTGATCGTATGAGTCCACAGTAAGAATAGACAATATCCGAACGCTATGAATTCCACTCCCGTGCCCATAACCGACAATAGGATATTGGTCTTGATGGAGAACATATTGTACTCCAGACTGACATCTTTGAATTTGCCTTGCCACCAGCGCATTAACCGGCTGTAATGCGGCGCGATGCCAAATGATTTGATCGTATCAAAATTGTAGAATGCTTCCACCTCGAACGTCATCAGCTTACTGCTCATTTCCCTGGTCTTCTGACTATATTCTCGCTGCTTCTTGATCATGAACCTCGACATCAGAAGCATGAACGGTGCGCTTGCCAGTGCCAGAATTGCCATCACCGCATTATAATGAAGAATAACCAGAAATGTCGCTATGAAATTATAGATTGCGATCACAATCGTCGGAAGCCAGCTGATCGCATTACTGCTGACCGTTCCGATATCTCCGTTGAAGCGGTTCAACACATCCCCGTTGGAATACTTATTGATCTCCAGCCAGTCGGCATCCACAATCTTATCGAATATATCCGCCTGGATATCATTATTGATATAAATACTTAATTTGGTCGAGATACGGCTGATAATGCTGCTGAACAGAAGGCTGAACAATGAACTTCCTACCATAACAATGATCAGGATCATCAGTTTATTCGTCTTATACCCGGTAATGATATCGATCAGATATTTCCCCGCCACACTGCTGACAAGTCCCATAGAAGTACTGAAGATACCAAGGATCGTATAGAACACGATTGCCCACTTATACCGGACACTGTAGCCGAATATCCATTTCCAGTCATCAATGATCTCCGAAAATGTCCCATCTTTCCACTTCGCGATCAGAATATCCAGAGACTCGAAAGACAGGCCGTTCTTTCCTTGATTTTTATCATTATTTTCTTGCATTTATTCCTCTCCTCGTCCACCGGAAAGTACATCTTCCAGACATCTCACCGCATCTTCGGATATGTCGCACTCCAGATGATATACCGGAACCTCCTTCAGTAAAATCTCAAGCTCATCCATTGCCTGTATCTGAAACTCGCTGTTCCATGCATTGATCGTAATCTGTTCCATTACTTTCCGCAGAGCCTCAAGCCCTTTCAGACGGCTGATACGATTTTCTTTCGCCTGTGACAGCATAACGATTGCTCTGACCGGATAGGACTTATTGTTACAGATCTCTGAGCTTCCGCAGACCGGCCATCCATTCGCGTACCATCCATCTTCTTCACGGATAAGAAGCGAACGGTCGCCATTCACCGTCCATGTTCCACGGTACTTTTCCCACAATCCTGCCTGCGTGGATTTTCCCGTCTCAGACGGCGCAGAAAAGAGCACCGCCGTATCTTCATAACACATATATGCAGAATGCAGTATCATTGCATGATCCCTGATAGCCTGCTTTTCCAGCGAGAAGGCCGCCAGGTATACCGTATCCTGGTCAAGCATCTCTGCCACTTCGGGAACAAACCAGACATGATATTGATTCATGCCCTCCTGACTGCTGACTGCGTAGTGCCAGTCCATTCCAAGAAAATTAATAAAGCGGCATTCCCCGCCCAACGTCTGAAATACCGTAAGATTATCACGGTAGATTACTCTTCCCGTCTTTTTCCCCAGAAGATCTTCTTTGATCTCATCAAGGTTCTCTGTCATCTCTACCTGATAATGGATGACCTCATCATCCGGCCTCTTTGCCTGCCCGGTCCGGAATTTTTCCAGATTCCGCGGACTTTTCATAGATAACGGAGCCGTAATCTCAATCTCCGTATGCCCGATCCTGTACAGGCGGGTGATTGACTCATTCTGTTCTACCATGTTCCATCTTCCCTCGTACACTCAATAAAGCCATTCTCCACAAGCGCACCGACAAAAGCGATCGTATCCCTTCTTGCAGTCTCTTCATCAATCTCATATGTATCCAGAACCATCTGTATCATCTCTTCCAGGCTATCCGCCTTCTCAATATTCTCCCAGATAAATCTTGCAGTATCACTGATCGTGATCATCCCGTTAAATTCCTGTGAAGTTGCCCCTGTCGGCACCAGCACACATTCACCCGCGATTTCCCTTAATATAAATTCCTTTACAATCTTCATATAACTTTTCTCCCTGATTTTATTGTTCCATCATAGCATTGCCACAGTCTGTATGCAACCGGGTCACCGTATCACCTTCGCATAACACCACATAATCCCCCGGCGGAGCGGAATCATATGCAGCCATACATGCTCGAAGAATTCCCACCAGAAATCTCCCGGCTCCAGCCACTTTTCTTTTCTTCTGACTTTGGTGATCAGAGCAAATATCTGCTCTCTCTTTACCGGTCCTTCTATCTGTGTCTGTGCATCGCCCACGATATAATACCCCTCCGGCCTGATCTTCCATATCCGGTGCATGACGAACTGCCCGCTCTTTCTCCGAAAAAATACAATATCACCTTTTTGAAGCTCTCTGTCCGGCTTTTTGAAATATATCATATCCCTTGCATGGATCAGAAACGGTGCCATACTGCTTCCAAAGACCAACATGCTGACTTCCTTTCCCTCTTCCGTCAGTTCCTTAAGCATACCAACATATTCTCTTGTATCTACAACTTTCATATTCCTCATCCTGCTTCTCTCTATCCGCACTTCGTCCGTCCCGTTTTTTCGCAAATTATGGTACAATTCTCAGCACATCCTTCGCATTGTTTTTTATGTATACATTAAATAGTACTCAATTTCTTTTTTATCATACCATCGCGGTTTTCTTCCTGCAACATCAAAATATTGCTTTAATTTTTCTACGTTTTTCGACAAATCTTCGCATTAATTTTATATTTTTCTGTTTGATTGCTCCAAATTCTTATATTTTTCTGTTAATATATTCCATTTACTGTCCATTTGTATCATTTTTCTATCTTTTCACTCTTAATCTATGTTATATTATAATTACATAGAGCATATTCCATTTATATTTATATAAAAATACGTTTTATCTGTTCGGGAAGGGGGCTATATATGAATATTGCAATTTGCGATAGATATGATACCGACATAACACGTATTAGTGAGTTCTTGGACGCCAATATTAAGAAGCATATGCTCAATCATGCATTATTAGAAGTAGATACCTTTACTTCAACAGACGAGTTGTTAACATCCCCGAAAGAATATTCCCTCATTTTTTTGGGAATTTTAATGCCGGGGACAGATGGTATAGAGGCTGCCAGACAATTAAAAGATGGTCCAAACCCTCCAATAATTATCTTCACGACCAAAAGCACTGAACATTGCCTGGCAAGCTATAATCTTGGAGTTGAAGGATACATTCTGAAGCCAATCAGAGAAGAAGATTTTGAGAAAGTCTTTACCAGACTTTTGCTTCCGATATTCCCTTCAACCCATACACTCAATGTATATTCCAACCGGCTTTTATATCACATCCCGGTTTCTGAGATTTTTTATATTGAAAGCATTGGAAGAAAATGCATGATACATACTTCCAGAAAAACTTACGAAACCAACATGGCGTTAAATCATATCGAGAGCACGCTGAATGACAATTCTTTTATCCGTTGTTATCGCAGCTATCTTGTAAACATGAACTGTATTCAGGACATTCTGGATACCGAGATTCAATTAACCAACGATGACTGTATTCCACTGACCTTACGTAAGCGGAGTCAGATTGTCAAATTATTCAACAAATTTCTGATATCCCATTCGGCATCAGAATAATGCATGTGAAACCAAAGGAACCCGCACGCTATCATGATATGACAGCCGTGTCGGGTTCTTTTTTATCTTATTATACTCTTATACTCCGTTCAGGATTCCACCAATGATCTGTATATTACTTTCTGCCAGATGTTCCATTCCATCCATAATATAGTCCACTCTTGCGAAATCTTTTCTGACGACGAACGCCGCTCCGTCCGCATACTGTGCCAGTACCACCGCATCGGTCAGAAGACCGGCAGGAGCACTGTCCAGAATTACAAAATCTGATATCTCTTCCAGTTTCTCGATAATCCGTCCCATCAGCTCTGTTCCGAGAAGGTCTGATCCGTCGCTGATCGTCTTGCCTCCCGGAAGGAATATCATGCGCATATCCGGGTCAAGTCCGATATCTTCCGCTTTCATCAGACACTCTTTCAATTTTGCTTTGTGTTCCAGTACTTCCCTAAGACCGACTCCGTTCTCTTCAATCCCCAGTATCTGACGATCCGTCGGGTGTCTCAGGTCACAATCCACGAGTGTAACCCTCTGGCCTGCCTGTGCCAGCGAAAGTGCCAGATTAACTGCTACCGTACTTTTACCTTCTCCTGCCAGCGCACTGGTTACAAGGAACGTCTTCATGTGATATTCCTGTGCATTATACTCAATCTTATTCCTTATGATACGGAAAGACTCCTGCATCTTCTCCTCAACCTTCGGATCTGTCAGGATCATTCGCATCGTCGTTGATCTGGATCTTCGCTTCTCATGTACTTCCGGAACAGTTCCCAGACATCTAGTGTTCATCCATCTGTGAATATCCGATTCTTTTCTGACTGTCCTTCTGGTCACCACCAGAATTCCCGTCCAGATCATGACCAGCAGAAGTCCTGCCGCCGCACCTTTAACCGCATTCTTCCGGAATGCCTTCGGATTATCCGGTTCTGCCGGAATCCCAGTCTCATCCAGCATCTCCATGTTCACCTTTCCAACGATCACTTCAGAGATCGACGGATAATTCTTCTCCACAGACTTCAACGTAGCATAAGCCCTTCCGGCATCCTGATCCGTTACGGAAATCGTCAGAAGATTCGTATTCTCCGCAACCGTTGCCTTGATCGAACCCGGTACGGCATCAACTTTCATATCCTTTGCTACCTTCCTTTTTAATACACCACTCGTCAGAATATACGGAAATGTCTTCGCCATCTGCTCTGCCGTGGAATTATTAAAGAAAGACGCAGAACCCGTATCCGCAACGCCCTGCTGTTCTCTCTGTATATTTACCGTAAATGTTGCCGATGCCGTATAGACCGGCTGATACTGCAGTCTCGCCCGTACATACGACAGCCCCGCTCCAAGAATTGTGAAGATCAGAACCCATGCCCACATTCTGCGGAAAATGCGCAAATAATCCGACAGTATCTCTGTAATATCTATCAGCCCTAACTCCTGACTTTTTTCCTTTTCCTGATCTGCCATTATCTGGTCTCCTCTTTCTTTCGTGATACGTTTTCCTGTTCCTCATCTGCCCGGTTATAATAGTATGAATGATACTTTCCATATCCATGATATTTACCATAGCGGTATTTGCCATATCCATAACCGTAACCATATCCATAACCGTAGCCCGAACTGAATACAGCGCCGCTTACCAGCACATCATTAAATACACATCCTGCCAGTCCATGTCCGTAACGGTCCAGCATATCGATCGTATCATTGATATATGGTACCTTCGTATAATTCTGCTTCACAACCAGAAGTGAGAAGTCGGCTCTTCTTGCCAGAACCTCTGCATCTGCTCTTCCCTTGGCCGCCGGTCCGTCGATAACGATGAAATCCATCTCTTCCCGCATATGATTTAAGAATTCAGCAAATCTCTGCGATCCCAGGAATTCCGTTGACCGCTTATGTGCCACATTATTCGGCAGAAGATATAAAGACCGGTCCGGCACCTGGAATATCAAAGACTCCAGATCATGACTGATACGCTCTGAAAATCCTGCTCCATCCGGAACTTCAACATTCAAGAATGATGCAAGTGAACTCTTACGCATATCCCCTTCGATCAGAAGTACCTTCTTACCCCTCTGCGCCATAGCAAGCGCAAGGTTGGCTGCCACGATCGTCTTTCCTTCTTTTCTCATCGCACTTGTTACAAGCAGTACTTTATCATGATGTCTGCTTCTGTTATATAAAAGCTTTGTACGCATCTTCTTGATTGTCTCCACAAAACCAAAGCTTACCGCCGGTTCCGTGATCAGGATCTTCTTTTTCTGCCGTTTCAGACGGGCTCTTAAGTTCCTGTACAAAGGTTCATGATTCAGCGTGCCGAATACTGTCGTATCCAGCTTCTCTGTCACTTCTTCCTCACTCTTTACATTATCTTTCTGATAAGAAATCAATGCCAGCAGCACGATCATCAGTCCGACACCCGCAAGGAATCCCTTCTTCATTACATCACTTCCCTGGAATGCCACATCTGCCGCCGACGGAAAATTCGGTTCCTCGAATACTTCCATAACCACTTCACCAAGCACATTCTTCGACACATCCTGATAATGCTCCAGCATACTCTTAAGAAGCTTGAACGATGTCTCCGGGGAACCGCTCGTCACAGACACCGTCAGAAGATTCGTCTCCGGTACAACAGCAATCTTCACCGTCCCCGGAAATGTATCCATCTTCAGACTCTCTGACACTTTCTTCTTCAGGATCTGACTGTTCATAACTGACTGAAATGTATCCGTTAATTTCTCCGTCTGGCTCTGATTCGCATACGCACCCGTACTCGATCCCTTCGCCGACACCACGAATGTTGTGCTAGAGGTATAAGTCGGATGATACATCCAGGCCGCACCAATATAGGTAAGCAATGATACTGATATTGCGATAAAAAGTATTACCCACCAGTTTTTCAACACATCACGGACTACATTATACATATCCTCGATCTGTTTTTTCTGTATTTCCTTCTCCATCTCTTCTCTATCCTCTTTCCCGCTTCCTCTACTGTACAACTACGACCAGTCTGCTTTTTCCACTGATTGCACCGGCGTTCACGATATAATCCACATAATAGGATCCTGCCTTTGCAGTATTTACATTCGACTGCACCGTAAGCTCGCCTTCTTTATCTGCCGAATCAAAGTATGCATTCGGATCAAATGCATCTCCGACAGAAAGGTAGATCAGATAATCTTTTAATTTCACATCAATCCCTGCATAACTTTTATCGGAAATACTGATCTGCGTCTTCAGATACACTGTATTCCCGCCGCTGTCCATAACTCTGAACTCGATCGGATACTCTCCGGCAGCCTGCGTATTGACCGTCTTCTCCAGTGAATACTTGATATTTGATGTAAGATCTCCATCCAGCACACTGTCCGCAATAATCTTTGATGATACATCTACAGTCTCTCCCGCCGCATAACACAGCGAACCTGTCATATGAAATACAGGTGGCTTATAATCCTCATATACAAGCGTTCTCTCAGCTCTTCCGACATTCATACTTTTGTCTACCGCTGCATAAGTAACCGTCCTCTTTCCCTTATCCGTGAATTCAGACATATTCTCAACCACCAGCGTATCCGACACATCACCGGAACGGTTGTCTTTCGCCGTAACACCTTTTAACAGATCTTTCTCTTTCGCTTTGACCGGCACCTTAAGTTCTGAACTGTCGCAGGATACTACCGGCGGCTTCTTATCCTGTATCATCCGCGTATATCCCTGAAATGCCACAAATGCACCGATTGATGTGATCAACAGGATTACGCTGAATACCTTTAACTTCTTCATCCGTATATTCCTTTCCGTAAAATCTCTTCTATACTGTCCTTCTAACCATCTTTTTACCTCTTCATCCCTCTGATCAGTGTACGTTAAGCACCGCAATCTCCGGCCGGTTATTCCATCTCGGGAGCTTCTGTTTCTCACTGCTTAATCCACTCGTCACGAACAGCCGGATCCTTCCTGTCCGGTACAGTCCATGCACATATGGCGGGAACCATCCCTGATCACCACCATATAGTCCTCCCTTGAATGGAATGACTACCTGTCCTCCATGATCATGTCCGCTGATCACAAGATCGATCTTCCAGTAATCGGATGCATCACCGAATACAAAACTATCCGGTCTGTGGCACAACATAATCTTGTACCGGTCTGTATTCTGAAACTCCTCCAGAAAATCCCGTACATCACCTGTCAGATTCTCTGCACTGTTATCTCCATCCAGAGCAAATGCATATTCATACATCCCACCGATGCGCACCTTACATCCACCGATCTCCACGTCCCGGTAACCTTCTTCCAGCACACATGCGCCGGCATCTGTAAGATCCTTCACCAATTCGGAATTCTCCGGGTGCTTTTGCATCTTCTTCCCTTCTGCAGTGCCGATATAATCCAGTTCATGATTCCCAAGCGCATAATACACCGGCGCAATCTCTGCCAGACCTTTTACCAGTCTGACCGGCACCTCGTCACTCTTCGAATCCTCATTCAGCATATCGCCATCCAGAATGATCATCTCCGGATCCTGTTCTTTTACACACCGGATCAGCTTCTCATTGTCTTTCCCAAATTCATGATCATGAAGATCCGAAATCACCACCATCTTGAATCCTGCATCTGTAACCGTATCCGTATATGGCAAATTCCGGACCGTCACCGGATACCGGTTCACTTTCATCCAATGATAAGAAATAAGAATCTCCCCGACAAACCATATCAGGATTAAAAGAATGATCAGAAGTAATATAACGGTTTTATTCTTTGTTGATCTGGATTCTCCTGTCTCTTTCATCACGAGCCTCCTTTACAGAATAACACCTTATACTATACCAAATCCACCGGTAAGGTACAAGGACATTCCCTTACGGTGTAACCAAAGCGCTTTATGCCGCCAGTTCTCGGCAAATTGACTCAATATCATATTCCGGCGCATATTTCTCCGCTACTTCATATATCTTTCGGATCTTTTCTACCGGTTCTTCGAAGAGTTCCGCGGTTATTTCACATGAGACGTCTTTTCGCATTTTCTTGAGCACCATTCTGACTAGATTTTGTAGTTCTCCGTAGTTTATTCCTGTCTGGAGCCCTTTCTCCCACACATACTCACTCAGATTACACATCTTCTCCACCTCTTCTTTCTCTTCATACGTCATCGTTATTCCATATTCATTTTCTAATATCTTCTCTTTTACGGAGTATATATTGATACTGTTCTTCCGTTTCTCCGGCGGGTTAAAGCAGATCCAGATGCTGTATACTTTCTGGATCTTCTCATAATGGCTGTTGGTAAATATCGTGCCGTATTGGGATGAGATCATTCTACAGCCATAATATATCCCTCTCTTGATCAGGGGATATCCCGGATAAAAATCTTTTTGTGCCTCTATATTGATGATCAGTTCTATCTTTTCCTGGCCTTGGGGCAATATTGCCCGGAACATGATGTCGTAGCGAACGTTTCCTTCATTCACTGCCTTATCTTCGGTGTTCTCTCCTCTGATCTTTCCCGGATCAGACGCTGGCGCCTCATCCCAGTGTACTTCCCTTTGAGATATCTCCGGTATCCCTTCTATGTAGTGGTCTGCAATGTCACGGATACTGCAGTCTTTATATTCTTTCATGCAGCTTTTCATTATCCAGGCCAGTATAATTTTGTTCGCAAGGATATTCTTGCAGGATTCATCATAAATTTCCTTCGCTCTGGACACTTCCAGGTCTTTGTACAAGATACTCTTTCTCTTCATCCATTCTCCTTCCCGTTATTTTACGTGAAGACTTGAATGGATTTTGCAATATCTATATATACTATACACGATATATATCTTTTCTACAAGATTCCTTCCGTAAAATACGTTTTTGCGCTTTGTAAATTGTCTGGTAATCTTGAGGGATCTTCCTCTGATAAATGTGATGGTCTTTTGAGACCGTTGAATTATTCTAAATGGACAGAACGTCCATTAGTAAAGTTATATTAACATGTAAATCTTCTTGTTTCAAGTCTTTTACTTTTTTGAACCCTACGCTCCCCGAATAGCCTTCTTATTCATTGGCAGCTTCGGGCGCATCATAACATAATAATACCGCCATCCGGATAGCATTGCTGCCCCGGATGGCGGTATCTGTTCAAAGGCAAATGGTATCTGCCCTTTTTATTTGATTATTTTTACTTTAAAATACGTTAACCGTCAGAGTACCTGTAGTTCCATATTTCACCTTGGTTCCCCAAAGCTTGATTGTCCAGTATCCACTCGGAACTGCTTTCTTGATCTCAGAAGCACTGAATGAATACTTGCTTCCGGCTGAAGTCTGAACACCTGTCAGTGTTGCCGTTCCAACTGTCTTACCGAATAACTTCTTGTAAGTTACTTTCAGTGTTGCAACCTTACCGATCTGTACATTCACATCTGCGCTCTCACCATACTTCACTGTCTGGTCTGCAATCTTGGAAGCATCCACAACTGCATATCCTTCCGGAAGTGCTGATGTCACTGCTGACTTGATCTGATCAGCTGTAAATGTTGCATCTGTGCCCTGCTCGCCGTTAGCTGTAAGGGATGTAGATGCGATCGTCTTGCCTGTGTAGTCTACCAGGTTGAGGTTGGCGGTAGCGTCAGCCATTGGTTTCTCTATCTCATAGCCAAGAGATAACAATGCAGGCATGAAATCATCTGCGCTCAACTCAGCAAACATCGCATTACTTGAAATCTCTCCGAATGTCTTTATCTTCGTAATTGCTAAAACTCCTGAACCTGTTTTATTTGTAATTGTAATCGTACCCTTTTTAGCATCAAGCTTATAGAACATGTCTGTACTTGAATTTAAAGTTTTATCTTCTGAAGTTCCATCCTCATACGAAATTGTATATTGTGCTGCATTTCCCTGTAATGCCTTAAGACCAATCTGCGCTGTCGTAATACCACTTGCAAACTGGAATACTACTGCCTGATTTGGATTCAAATAAATCTCATTTTTCGGTCCATTATTCAACAGATCCTGAGCTGTTCCCGCTACCTCTTTGTTATTATTAACAATAACTGCACCTGTTCCTGTTGTTTTGTCATAAACCTGAGATGCTATACCTTGAGCAATTTGATTTGCATATGTACCCTTTGTTGTATCTACATCTAACGCTGCCAAAACGCTATTTCTCAACTCTGTGAATGTTGGGTTAGCTTCGTCATCCTGACTATATTGTTCATTATAAGTAGTATCACTATATACTCTGTATCCGTCAATATATACCGGCTTAATCACTTTTGTTCCATCATCATTCGTTGTCTTTACAACTTCAAATTTAATGGTATACTCTCCCGCATCCAGTCCTGTAATACTTAAAACAGGTGCACTATATGCGGTTTTATTCTGCATACCTGTTAAACCTGATGTTCCGACAGCCTGTTTTGTATTTATCGTATACAGTTTTTTCAGCGTAGTTCCTTTATACAGATAAGCCATTATCTTTCCGCTATCAGGTGTTGATCTTGCATATAATTCAACTCCGGTTCCTTTAAAGCTAAATTCACCTTTTCCATTTGCAGCAAGTTTAACTACACTATTATCAGAATCCTGTGTATTATTGTCATATGATGAATCATATCCATAATATTCCTTAGAACCAACTGAAGATACTGTCTGTGCATTTGTTCCCTTATTAGAACCACCATTTTGCTGATTTGTATATATTCCAAATCCTTCTTCATAATATACAGTCGTTGCAGGATATACTTTGAATTTGTATACGCCGCCTTTTGAATTTGTCAATGTTACTGTATCAGCCTCTGTAAGAACTTCTGTTGGTGTATAAGTTACCTGAATTCCTGTTGTATTATCACCATCTACTGTTACAACACCATGATTTGCTGCTCCAGTTATAGAAAACTTACCAGTTCCCCAGGCCTTTGTTCTTTCTGTTGTTACAGGTGAACCATAATCCACTACAATATCATTAATTCCTTCAAAAGCTGTAGCGAAAAACTGTGCATTAGCCTTGGCTGTTCCTCCGTATGTACCTGAACTATACGGCGAACTGTAAGCATAAGACAATTCCACATTATTAGTAATCAATTGCTCCAAATCCTCATCTTGCAATTCATATACCGCATAATAAGTATAATCTTCTGCATTATAATTCCCTGCTTTTTCTGTACGTGCATGATTAATTTCATTTGTTATATTATATGGATTACTTAATTCTGTTGCACTCTCGCCAACACCTGAATAGAGTTTTACAGTTCCTGCAACATTTGGCATAATGTCTTTCAATGAAGCCTTTGAATAATCAATATCCGCAGTTTCTTTATATGTCGATACGACAATCTTAAATACCACAGTATCGCCTGCATTTGCCGTCATACCTTCTGTATACTTCTTATAGTCATTTCCCTGCTTAAGATATTCTATTTCCTTTGTAACAGTCGGTAATTTATCACAATGAATTTCATGTGTGATTGTTGCCTCTCTATTTTCTGTCAAGTGACTTCCTTCTGATCCACGCGAATACCAAAATACTGCATCACAGCCTTTTTCAACAGCCTCTGCCAGTAAAGCCTTTTCTTGTTCTGCTGTAAGGCAATCTTCTATTCTTCCACCTTGATGCTCATCTGAATATATAACCTTTAAATTTTCTTTATCAATACCATAGAACTGTGAATATGTATCTCCCTTTGTTGCCGATACTGTAGATACCGCATATCCATCGTCCGGTTTTACAAAAATTTGCATCTGGGAATATGCTACATTTTTCTGCTCAACGCTAATGGTATCATATGTATAAATTGTGTTGCCATCTGCATCCGTTGTCTGAGAAGCAACCGGTACCTCTACTAATCCGCTACCATCTACAGAATAATATAATTTACCGTTATAAATAGTATTATCTATAGTATAGGTAACTGTATACTCACCTGCATTTGCTGCACTTCCGTCTGTAACGGTTACGTTCCAGACATATTTAGCTGCTACATTTCCTTCATTATTTTTTACAGTTGCAGTTACTACCGTAGTTCCCGTCTTACGTCCGATTAAAGTAGCATTTTTCCCATCAGCACTGTAAACTCCTGCTTTTGCATAATCAGAAGATGACCATGTAACCGTTTCATCTGTTCCAATAGTATCCGGTATGGAAATATTTACTGAACTACCAACTTTTACAGAAGCTGTATCATTTCCGCCTCGTTCCAATACGGTAATTCTATACATTGTCGTTCCAATTATAACAGATGTAGTTCCTACCTGCTTTCCAGTAAAAGTTATTGTTGTCTGTTTCTCTGGTACAGGTGTAACCTGATTATAAATATATATGTTACTGCTGTTTTCCCTACATTCAAAACTACTATTATTTAACTTCAAATATGCTGTTGTTGTATGTCTACCGCTGGTACATTCTCTAGCTATAATTATACTACCATCACTTTGCGCTTTTACATTAACAGCCTGTCTTCCTTCGCCTAAGCTATAATTCCACCATCCGGCAATTACAATGTTTGTATAATTAGCCGATGGATAAATATACTCACCATTTGCATTCTTCACATAATACTGTCCACTTCCGGCATCTTCAAGTGTAATCTGTGTTGCCGGGCTAGTATCCTTCGCTTTTGATGAAGCGTAGAATGTTCCAGCCTTTAAAGTTGCCGCTGTATAATACGGTGATACCTCTTTATCACTCACTTCAGCTTTAACATCTACAATATCATTTGAATAATCTCCGCTATAGTCTCCCTCTTGTGTATATGAAGTTGTTCCGTTCACTCCAAGGCTAACATCTTCAACGTGATCTACACCCTCCGGAATATCATCTTTATATCCTGCAATTGTTACCTCTGAAAAGTGCGGACATGTTCCAACAAATTTTCCATTCTTCACTGTTACAGGGAATGTCTGTGCTTTGCCAGAAGCACTTTTTGCAACATAACCAATGAATTTCGTACATCCATTAAATACACTCTCATCATACGGCACCGTAAGTTCAGCAGAACCTGTATAATTCTCTCCATTTAATAAAAGTTCTACATCATAAGTAACTGAACAATTATATCCTTCAACAGTTGTTGCTTCTGCCTTCTTCTCACACTTTGAAAATTCGAAAGTATCACTGGCATTTTCTGTTGAAATAGTTGCTGTAACGGAAGTTCCTTCTGAGGTAGCTACATGCGCATGTGCAATTTTTGCGCCATTGGCAATCTGCTCAATTGAATATTTCTCAAATTTTTCAGATGCGCTCCCGTTTTCATACAACAACGCAACTGTACCATCATTTAATTCAGACATACAAGAATACTGATATTCACCATTATTGACCGGATAGTTATATTCCCAGTTAATGCTTCCATCACCCTGCACTAATCCAACAAAGATTTTTCCATTTGCTCTTCCATTAGTTCCTGCTGATAAAAGAATTGCATCCTTGCCATCAATTTTTTTCGAATAGGTAATCACATTCATCTGACAAGAAGTTGTATAACTAATTCCACTAACATTCTTTCTAGATCCCCATGTTGCTCCATGATCCTCAGATACATAGTAACCACCATGACGTGTAAACATGTAGATTTTTCCATTGACCTCTGTCAACGTTGCCTCTGATGTCTGTTCAGGAATCTTCTTACTACGTGTCCAAGTCTTTCCACCGTCATCAGAATAAATCACACTTGTATTGCCATCTCTTCCATCTGTATTCGTATAACATGGGAAGATAATTCTTTCAGTTCCATTATCAAGTCTTGTGGTCAAACCGCGTCCAGGACCCACACCATAAAACTTATCTGAAGGATTCTTAACCTGTGAGTTCAGCATAGTTGGTGCAGACCATGTTGCTCCACCATCAGTACTCTTAGTAAGATACAGATAACTTGTCTTCAACACCTTAAATGGTGAATCATAAAAAAACAGATTCGTATTATATGTTTTATTCTGGTATCTTCCCGTAAGATTAAAGTAAGCATCTACCTGTAAGCCGCTGACTTCTGTACCATCATTACTGTAAATCTTGCCATTATCCAGATAATATCCATACCTACTACCACCAGTGCTTAACATCAATTTTCCAGCACTGTTATATCCCGTTCCTTGGCTAATACTAGAAATAACTCCACCAGCCGGATACAAATCTACCAACATATAAATTGTATCATCTGCAGTTACAGTCAATGCCGGATCTATAAATGCTGTGGAATTAGAATTCGAAACATTTCCATTGTCTCCAAGATAGTTTGCAAATGTATAATTCCATGTTGCGCCACCATCTGTTGATCTGGAAACGATTGTATCCAATCCATATCCATCTGTTGTTGTATCCCAACGTGCATCTGTTGCTGCCACAATTGTACCGTCAGATAGTGTTACCATCGCTGGAATTCTAAATTTCTGACTTCCACCTGTTCCTGCTTCAAATGGCTGATTTTTTGTTGTTCCATCAGCCGGTTTACTTCCCATAGTTGAAGCGGTTACTGCAGCTTTCGCTTCGCTATCCTCTGTAGGCTCTTCCGAAACAACCTGCTCTGCAGCTCCACTATCACTATCCTGTTTTTCTGCACTCTCATCCGAAACAACTGATTCTGTGTCTTGCTGTTCTTCTGTGTTTTGCTGATTTGCTTCAGTTGCTGACGCTGTAAACGTCATTCCCAAAGTCATACTGGCCGTCAGCAAAAGTGCCAGGATTTTTTTCATGTTTTTCTTCATGTTCTTACCTCCTTTTTATTATTATTCCAAATTGCTTAATTCCATTTCTGCAATTTTTTTCATTGCATCCATCATCTCACATAAATAAATTGGAACTTTTTGAAACTCTCCCGTTTCAGCATACGCCATTGCTGCACATGAATGGCATATTCCTCGATTACTACATTTTTCACATATTCCAGATAAACGAATATTTTCTGTCTTTTGAGTTAATTGTTTCCATGCATCTTCAAATGACACTTTATACATATCAACCTTCGGCTCCGGCATCATTCCACATGGCAGCATATAGCCATCCCATGTAATCCAGAATGCTGCTTTTCCAGCTCTACATCTTACTTTTCCATCAATCGGATCATAGCAAGACTCATCCATTCCCTGCGGTTTTACCATACCATCACAAATTCCCTGTAAATACTTCTGATACAATTCATTTCCATACTGTAATTGATATCTTTTTATTTGCCAATATGCGGTCTCTTTAGGTGTAAAACGATCATTTACTCCTATTTTTTCAGGGTTTTTTCTTAATGGTGGAAACATATATGGATTTGTCTCTAAAATCAATTGCTTTTCTTCAGCATATTGTATCATTGCTTCAAGATCGCCAATATTATACGGAGTAAGAGAACAGTTTAATTTAACAGATATGCCTGTTTCTTTTAATAAATTTATTGCTCTGTCAACCTTATCAAATCCATTCGAAGCCTTACATAATTTTTCATAAGTTGCATTTGATGCTCCATATAATGTAATATTAATTCGGATAGGTGGTCTTTCCTTTAATTGTTCAATTACACCTTCGTCAATCAAAGATCCATTACTATTAATTGATATCAAAAACCCTTTTTTTGACAAATACATGTATAATTCCCAAAAATCCGGCCATAAAAAAGGCTCTCCACCTGTAAGCAATAAGTATAGCATTCCTGCATTTTCTGCCTGGTCTGCTATTTTTTTCCATTGCTCAAGGTTCAGCATTTTTCTGTTATGACACTTTACCTCTTCCGGCGACTTTCTCACATAACACATACGACAATCAAAATTACACACCGGACTCAACTCGAACGTTCCACTCAACGGTATTTTCTTTATACTGGACTTTTGAAAGAGCATTTTTGTCAATAAACTTTCATAATATATTTCTTTGACATCCATTACTTATTCCCTCTCCAATACTGATTTCAACATTTTTACAGCCTCATAATCAGGCGTACATTTCAGTAAATATACCGGAATTTGTTCTATAAGATCCTTTGTAAGATCAACTACTCGTTCTACAAAATCCGGCCGCCATGTATTAACTATCATTCCGGAATACAGTTTTAAGAAAGCTCTGCTATTCTTGAGTCTCTCTATAGAACACGTTTTGCTCTGTTCAAGTACAATAATTGCCTTTACGTTTGTGCTTTTATTGACATAATAATCTGAAGATCCCGCATACGGAGAACCATATGCTTTCCAATTCTCATTTTCCTTTTTCAAAATTGGTCTGTCTCCATTTAGTATCTCTACTTTCTCATATTTTGCCCACATGTCTGCCTGTGTAGATTTTCCGATTCCAGACGGTCCGGTAAATAAGATTCCTCCATACTCTGACTCGATTAACGATGCATGTAAAACAATTGCATTTTTTCTTATCAATAATTCTTCAAACCCTATATGAGAAAATGTATTTTGACTTTCGCTAAACGAATTCTGAAATTCTTTCAAATAACATATTTCTTCCGTACTATTATCATAAATTCTGGATTGAGCATACGGTCTGTTATTCTCTTTGTGATCACAGAAAATTCTATAATATCCTTCTTTGTCTTTTCCTGCTTTAAATATATAATTTTCAAACAATACATTATTCATTTCAAAAGGCATAGATTCCTTCTCTTCCAATTGAATAATAAAATCTTTTTTCTTCCCCTGATATATAAACGGAAAAAAGTTCTCTGTTGTTCTTATTTCATTCTTACTAAAGATAGAAAAAACAATGTCTGCTATTCGATATGTGTATAAATATTTTTTATTTTTCATTAAGAATTAATTGTAGCAATTGTTGATGTAGAATTCGTGTAGCAATAATCTTCTACCGGTATCTCACAAGCTTTTGTACTTTCTAAAAACCATGCATTGTCTATTGTAGGTAACGTAACACTGCCTATAGTACCTGTAGCCTCACAAACATCTACATCACCTTGTTGTAATGTTAATTTACATCCAGCAATATGCTCCGCAAGCTCAAACTTCTCCATATAAACCTGCGGCTTCTCATATCTCTTCTTCATGCCCTTCTCCTTTCTTTAAGTATCTATAAAGTAACACCCGCCGCCATCAATAACTGATGCCGGCAACTGCTGCTTTCCCTATGTAACATTCTTCGGCGTTCACCGTGGTGCTTGCACCTGCTGCCAGGGATTCTACCGTCTTCTGGTAGCTTTTGCCTCCGAAATACTCGTCATCCATTACGTCGTGATAGATCACGGTCATGTTCTGGATGGCTTCCTGCGATATATTAGTAAGACCAATATTCGTATCTTCTACGGTAATCGTCAGTGCATCTTCGTGCAGAGATACATCGTTGGAATATTGTGTCTTTGCGTCGATTTTCTTTACGGCCGGCTTGTCCGGCAGCTCCTGGTTCTGGACCTCGAATGCTGTGACAGTCTTGCCTGCTGGGAGTGCTTCTACCTGATAAGTAAGTTTCGTTCCGTCTCCGACTGTGACTGTAATCTGCGCGGATGCGAGGTAGGTGTCTGAGCAGTTCGTCATCTGAATTGCTGCTATGTTGTCGCCTTCCTCTGCGTTGTTGTCCGGATTCGGACCGGCATAGCTGAATATAGATTTCATTTCCAGTTTGCCGTCGTCGAACTGATACGGAAGCTCCAGGCCTTTTTCTGCTTTCGCTTCTGCCTTCTTTGCTGCTTCCTGTTTTGCCAGGCTTCTTTTGTGTCCTGTCAGAACTACCAGCAGGATTATCAGTAATACCAGTATAATTCCAAAAATTATGGTAATGATTTTCTTTGATTTTTTATTTCCAATGCTCATTTGTGTCCTTCTTTCGTCCGGAAATGTAATGTATTTTCTGAATATTTTTCAAAATCTTTTTTATTATACCTCTTGTATGCATTTATGCACCATACCAAAGTATTGTTTTTATGTCATTTTTTCTGTTTTTTGTTTTATTCTGTCTCTTCTTTCCATTTCATGACAGCCTGTACCCTGTTTTTTACATTCATTTTTTGTAAATATTATAGATGTGGCCTTTTACTGTCGGAAGCTTTAATTTCATTTCCTGGCAGATCTGAGCATTGGTAAGCCCCTGTACAAGATACTGCAGGATAACTGTCTCTGTCATTGTGAGACGCTCTTCTCTCTGGTATTCTGCATTTTTCTGCATATGCCGGGCTTCTTTTCTGGTCTTGCGGAGAATTGTCTCCAGATAATCCGCCTCCGGCATGTGTAATACATTTCCGTAATTGTACTTCTTCTTGCGGTGCCATCCTTCCGGGGAATTATGCTTCATCCAGTCAATGTAGGCTTCCAGCACTTTGCGGCCGGTCACGCCGTATTCTGTGTAGAACATGACATATCGGTTCTTTCCGTTGACCAGGAAGGATTCTATGACACTTTTGAGTGCCTGCCCATGCTGCTCCAGATTCCACTCTGCGACCGCCTTTTCGAACAGAACCTCTGCGTGGATTCGTAAGCTCTGGTGTGCATTCAGATATGGAAGCATTTTTTCCAGAAGGTGTCTGGACTTCTCGTACTGATTTAACAGAAGATATCCTTTGGATCTGCAGTAGAACCGGACAATATTCTCTTCTGTGACCTCTGCATTCGCCGGAACAGCTGCGCTTTTGAGCCATTTTGCAAGATTCTCCTGACTTCCGTGTGCGGTAATGTTAAGACTTGCCACTGCTTTTGCATATCCGCTCCTTGCGTGGTTTTCTGTGTGGATCAGCTTTGTCTCTAATCTTTCAATGCGCTCCTTACGTTCTTCATCATAAGCGAAACGTTGTATTCTTATCAGAAGCCATAAGGCACTCAGGCGAAATGCGGACGGAAGTTCTTCTGCCTTTATAAGTAACTGCATATCTTCATCCGCAACCGAACTTAAGCGGTCCGTCTCCAGATAATACTCTATCCTGGCAAGACGGTAGAATATCCATGCATCTTCATCAAGGCACTCCTTCCATCTCCGTGCGAACTGCCTTTCTCGCCGCTTTTCGCATGCGAACAGACCTGACAGATCTCGTATGTCACACAGGCAGCTGATCTTCGTCTCCTGCAGGATCAGCAGCCTTCCGGCGCCCGGCTTCAGTTCTTCGACCCACTGTTCCGTCAAAATCTGTGGCCGCATAAAACTCAGATTAAGCTGTACTTCCGGCATCAGACTGTCATATTGTAACTGTTCTGCTCTATGGTCATGGGTTTCATACCATTTCCCGATCTTCATCCATCTGCTCCGTCCAAGGGATGCCTCCTCGATATGGCAAAATATCGGTGCTGCACTCCATCTGGTATCTGGTTCTCCCTCTGTATGCACCAAGAACTCTTTTCGCAGCATCCGTCCGAGGATTACTTCTGCATGCGCAGTCCCGAGGATCTCTTCGCACATCTCTTCATCTACCCACGGGAGGTACTGCGCAAGGTGCAGGATTTCCCTTTCTTCCCGCTGCAGAGTATCCAAAATTATTTCTTTTATATAGCGGTTCATTTCATGCCAGCAGCTCTCCGGATTCCATGCGCCGTATTTTGATTCCAGACGTAATATCACATCTACAATACCGGCCCAGCCTCCGGTGTATCGCAATAACTGTTCCGGGGATGTCCGGCTTCCATACTGTTTGATCAGACATTCGACCTCATCCTGATCGAACAACATGCTGTTCTGCGTGACCAATCCCATCTCACGGTTCCAGAATGTGCCAAGCAGCGCATCCGGAATCTCGTTCCTCCCAATCAGGATGATCCGGTCTTGTCCTCCTAATCTTCGGATACTCCTTTTGATCATTCCGACTGTGTGCAGCGGCAGCTCTTCCGGTACATTCTCTAAGATCAGCCACCTTGAGTTATCCACGTACTTATCCACATATCGTTCATATTCTTCGTATTCTTTATCTTTTTCATCTTCATCCATCCAGAGCACTGTATAATCCACTTCCGGATGTTTTTCAAGAAACATCCGCATCATCGTTGTCTTTCCGCAACCTGCAGCACCCTCTATATAAACAGAAGGAAATCTTTCGATTTCCTTCTCTAAGCATTCTGTCTTATCTATGTAGTTATAACTGCTCTCTAATTCCCTGTACTGATTATGTATCCTGCTCATTATCTCTGTCCTCATGATCTGCTTTCAGAATTCCTCCGGCAATCAGCTTATCCAGGAACTCCCGGATATCTTCTCTTGCGACCTGCTCTTCTACGTCGTACTCGTCCAGGATCCCTTGCACCAGTTTATCAAATGTAACTTCTTTCTGAAGCATATTCCAGATCGATACACCCACTTCATTCACCGTGATCAGACCGTTAAATTCCAGCACCGTCTTTCCTGTCGGTATAATGATATAGTCCCCGGCAATCTCCCGGAGCACAAATTCTTTGTCAACCCTCATCTCTATCGTCCCTTAATCTCATATAATATCTAATTTTAATATCTAGCTTTCGTATCAAGCTTTCGTATCATTTCCACCACATAGATATTATATCTTAATTGTTTCTTGATTACAATACAAAAAGCCCCCGGTAAAACCAGGGGCCGCTTTACAATATTATTTTGCAATTTATTTTGTAATCTTGAATCCACGTGTGATCGGTGCTGCCTGATAATCTCCACCAAGTGTTACTACCGTCATCACATAACTTCCCGGCTCTGTCGGAGGAGTTGTTGTGCTGGAATAGATCTTCCATTTGCTTGTGAATCCTGAATACAGATAGTGTACGCTATCCTGTGCGATCGTTACATCTCCGTCTGATGAAAGCGTTGCTTTGAAATCAAAATTCTTTGCTTCTTCTGCAGTAATCTTTCCGTTTACGAATCTCTCATTCCAATTAAGCTTCACGCCCTTAGAACGCATCTTCACAAGAAGTGTTCCGATGCCTACACCTGTCTCGTAGTTCTTACTATCTGTAACTGCTGTTACTGTATAGAGACCTGCATGGTTCGGTGTACCGAATGATACTCTTACAGAATCTGCAACGGATGGCATCTTATTGATTATTGTAAGAATCTGTCCAAATGTACCTGTGTCAATATGAAGCTTCTCAAGAAGGTCTAACAGTTCCTGTGTATTGAGCAGTTGTCTCAGTTCTCCTACTGTCATTCCGTCGTTCATCATCTGTGTAAATGTCTTTCCATAGAGTTTCTCTACAATCGGATCTAACAACTTCAGAACCGCACTGTTCGTATATTTGTCCGGAAGATCCAGATAAAGTGACAGGTTCGCATTGCTTGTCAGTCCACCGTATACTGTGTATACATCGAATTTATCTGCTGGATTCATTGTTACAAAGTCTTCCGGCAGAGTTGCATCTGCATAAATGCTGGTTGATTTTACTTTTACTTTTACCTTAGCTTTATTAACCGTTACTATGCTTTCTGTCTGTGCTGACGGGCGATACTGCGCATTTCCTTTATAAGTAATGCGGATCTTCTGCTCTCCTGCTCCCATCCGTGCATAGGTCAGAAATGTTACGGTACCACCTTCGATCGGTGCCCACTGTTTCATTCCGCCGTCGATATCACCGGCAAGTGTATTGCTTCCATAATATTCCATTGTGAAGTTATCCACAGTCAATGTGTCTTTTGCAGGAAGTGTACTGTTCTCCCAGTCAATCACGTTGTCAAAGATTGCCTGCTTCATTACAGCTGCATCCATGTTATAAGTAAACGATACGCCTTCTTTGCATACAATGGCACTTGCAAGACGGTTGTCTGTTACATTAACCTTTACCTCTGTTGTTGCACCTTTGTATTCTTTATTACCTGCCCAAGAGAACTGAATCGTCCATTCGCCAGGTCCGAATTTCGTAAATGTGCTTGTCCAGTCTGTTGTATTCAGTGGCTGCCAGTTCTTAAGCATATCTGTTCCTGCGTTGTATCTGATTGTTACATCGTCTGCTGTCAGATTCTCCGGAACTGTAGATGCTACAACTGCATTGTAGATTGCTTTGGCTGTGGCATCATAATCATATGTCTGATCCTCGTTAAATGCCATCGGAACTTCATAAGAAGCAGCTCCTTCTGCCGGTTCATTCAGATTGAATGCTGACTGTTCACGATCTATTACCGTGATATCTGTCTCTGCTGTTACGGCAGTATTCTCTTTGTCTCCCGCATATGTAACACGGATCTTCTGTGTTCCTTCCGGAATTCCAGGATAAGTAAGACCGTTAACCTTGCCGCCTTCGATCGGTGCCCATGCTTTTACAAGACTTCCTAATGCTCCTGTTGCATAGTACTCGATTGTCAGGTTATCAAGTGATAATCCTTCCGGGCTGCTGTTCTCAACGTCGATCACATCATTCATGATCGCTTCTTTAGCTGCCGCATAATCTACTGTGAGATCATCGTTATATACAAGCTTGATCGTCGGATTCTCTTTGAATGCGATCACTGACTGCTCTTTGCCGATACCGATATTAACCGTTGCTTCTGCACTTGCTCCGGAATATGCATCCGTTCCAGCATAAGAAATCTTAATCTTCTGGGTTCCATCTCCCATTGCCGGGTAGGTCAGAGGAATTAGTGTTCCACTCTCTCCACCTTCTAACGGCATCCATTCTTTTCCAAAACCTACTGCTGCTCCTGTTGTTGCAGTTGCATAATATTCAATCGTTACATCATTGACCGTCAGCTCCGGAGTTGTAGATTCTACAACTGTATTGAAGATATTCTGACGTACTGCGTCATAATTGATGCTTCCGTCCTCGTTGTATACAAGGTTTACATTTGTATTATCTTTTATTGATATAGCTGAAGTTAATTTCTGCGTCTTTGTCAGAGTTACTTCCGTTGTTGTGCCTTTTAAACGGACCTTATAGGTTCCATCAGTATTTGCTGCCAGAGATGGATGGGTATATGTTGTTGTTCCAAATATGCCCTTCTTGGAACTTGTAAATCCTTCAATACTTCCCCATGCCGTATTCGACGACAATCCGCTCGTCGCTTTACACTCATACTCCCACTCCAGACTATTCAGATCCACCTGATCCGCATTCTCAACCAATGTCTTACCAAGGATCTCTTTCACCTGACTCAGGTCTGCATCCGCCGGAATTACTGCCGTTCCACTCTTAAGAACTGCTCCCGTTGTCTCTGCCGCCGGGCTTACTGCCTGCTCCTGCTGCACTGCATCCGCATTACCTTCCGCGAACACCATCTGTGCACCTACCGGCTGCGCCAGCATTGCTGCTGTCAGCGCTACTGCCAGCAATTGTGTACTTTTCTTTCTTTTCATACTTTTCCCTTTCTGTATTCTCTCACATCACTGCACTTATACAGTGCATATAACATATATATTTTATCCTATACATACCTGTTACGTCATCAACATTTTTTATCATTTTTTAATGATTCCATATTTCTTCATAAGTTCAATTCTCTGATTTCCAATCTTCACGGAATCTGCCGCAGCGTTATCCCCTCCTGCCACTGTCTCTTTACGGTATTTTAAGATACGGTCTGTCCACGCAATCGGAAGAAGAATCGGATGTTTCTTAAGATACGGATACCGCCCCTCGAGCTTTTTTGCCGATGGGAACAAAGACTTTAAGACCGTATTCCCGGCTTTCTTTCCATTCTTGTCTGCTGCCACCGCATCCAGCGTCATATTACTGCTGTGTTTCCGGCTCATATTCGCATTTCCATAGATACCACTGTCCAGAAGATCCATCAGCATATCCGTCTCATCCACACAGATCCCCTGCCATACTTTCGGATAATGCGCCTTCTCCGGATCAAACGTCAGATATTTCTCACCGATTGCAAATAATGCTGCAGCAAAAAGATCCGCATGTATCTCCCTGCACTGTCTCAGAACCTTCTCCCAGTCAATCGCATCCCCGTATTCATTGGCAAATAATATGATGTCGCACACCTGCCGGATCCCGAATCCACTGTGCAGGAAATGCTTGAACGAATGACAGATCAGATAAAACAGATGATCCGTGTATCCCATTGTCCGGATATCCGTTCCATCGATCCTGATATCAATCGCATCTTCATGTACATTTGCAAAAAAGCGGTTCAGATCCCCGTATGCCTCTGATTCCGGCGGGAATAAGCTTTTGTGGAGCTCTATGTAGATAAGGCTTCCTTTCTTCCCGTATGGTACTTCGTAAACCGATTCCAGTTCTTCCGCATCCATATCCTGCTCCGATGTCTGCATTCCATATTCGTGCAACAGATCGTGGCATTTTCTAAAATCCTCCGGCCGGATCAGCAGATCCTCATCTCCGGATATCCGATAATCCGGATTCGGATAAATGTTCCTGCACACGATCCCTTTCACCACTAACGGACAGATTCCGCTCTCTCTCAGATATCTGTAAAGCGGCTCAAATTCTCCCGTCTTCTGCGTCTGCATGATCACTGTGCGCACCATCTGCGCCTTTGCCGGAGCCAGGATCTGCGTATCCGCCTGCCCGGCGGCCGGGCTTCGATATACGGCCTCATAGATCATCGGAAGGATCTGGTGCACTTCCGCCATGCGGAACAGGTCCATCCATTCCTGCGCTTCCAACTTGTTATTCCATTCTACCTGTTCATTTTTTAATGCGGCTTTTAATGCCTCTAAAAATAATTGCTGTGTGTGTTGCATATGTTGCTCCTGTTTTTATCTTCTTTCATTTAATGCTTTCTTCTTATTCTTCAATGTTACGTGATAGTATTCCAAATTGCAACGCCATTTAACCACAATCTAACATATATTTAATCCCATCCCCACCACAAATTTTATATTCCCACGTTACATTAATCATATATTCCAACAAAAAGGAGCGATTCAACCATGCAAAATCATATAACCCGAAGGCGCCTGATCGGCCCATCAAATAATGTGATCGAAACTACCGGTCAAGATACCGCCACTGGAACCGAGCTTGCTTCCTTTACCGACAACGGAACCGTTACCTATACGGCCAAACCGGTGATCGGAAGCAAAGGACAGAACCTCGAACCGGGAGTAAATTATACCTGGACTATGACATTTGGGATTGGGCTTGTGGAATAATTGTTGATTATACATAGAACCTGCCAGTGACAGCTTTTCTTGCATACTTTTGTATATCTACAGGACCTGCCACTGGCAGCTCCTTACGAATGTAGGTAATAAAAATGCTCCTGACAAAAATCAGGAGCATTGTCATTTGTTTCAATCTTTCCCAGCTTCGCTTCCAACCATCTTCTCCATCCCTCCATCCACATCACACACATACATCTGCTCTTTCTTCCTGTCCATTCTCCTATAATATATCTTGTCTTCCTTCTTATCCATCATAACCACATCTTTCTTAAATACCCTGATTTCTTTGCCGTCATAGCTGACCGACACAATCTTCGACCCCTTCTGCGCATACAGCTTCGCGCCGGCAAAAAAGTACTGAATATGATCCGCCAGTTCCTTTTTCTTGCCCGTCGACATATCACAACGGATAAGCTTCTCATCCTCCGTACAGCAGATCACATATTCACCGATTACGGCAAATTGCTTTACCGGATCCTTCGTCCAGGTCTTTCTCTTCCTTCCGTCATAGGTTACAGATTTCAGAACATTATGATCTTCCATATCAATATAGAAAATCCGCTCCCGCATCGCTATGATCTCTCCCACCGGTCCATTGATCAGTACACTGTCTTTCGTACTGCCATCTTTAAGCTCTTTCACACGTAGAGTACATGTATCCGGATCCCGGTACACTTCTTTTCCATCGATGCGGTTCTTATACCGTCTTTCATCCTCCGTCTGCATAGCCGGATTCCCAAGCGCCTTATTATTCCTGATGCCCAGCATCTGCTTTTCATACCACTGTATGCACCTTTCACTATCCGCAGTCGCCTCTCTTAAAAGCACCTTCTCCAGCTGTTCCGTATGCTCTTTCGTAAGGTACAGGTACTGATCCCGCTGCACCTGTCCCGGGATATTGGCCGCAAGCATTGTCAGCACAGTCAGCCCGATAAATCCAAGCGTGAATAACCAGGTTCCCCTTTTCTCTTCTTCCGCTTTCCTGATATCCTCACCGACCCAGTACCGAATCGCAAGTACTGCAAATATAATCATCACAATAACCTTGCAGATCAATATATAACCAACCTTCAATACCGCCGCCAGTACAATCCCAATCATTATAATCGTTACAAATAATTTCTTAATAAATTTCCGTATCGTCATATCTCATCTTCTCTTTCATAATCTCTCTATATATAGCTAATTCCGGGGCCCTACACATAAAGCCCCGGAATTATAACACCGGTGGACGATATCCAAATCCTCCGGCGATTTACAGTATCCCGCAACTCCCAAAAATTTACAGTACGTTTATCAATGCACACATATCAATATTTATCAATACTCTATATTTATATTCATCGGATTTTTTCATTTCTTTGAGTATTTCCTGCGTATGTAAATGATGGGGTGCGGGGCTGTAACCACAGTTCACATGCAATCTCGACATAGTCTTTTTCGATTGCTCCAATCTATATAAATTCTTCTTTTTGTCTCCCTCTATATATTAATACACATAACTTTTAAAAACCTGTCGCGTTTTTTTCAAAAAAATTTAATTTTTTTCAAATTTCTACATTTTTTTTATTTTTAGCTGTAAAATACGCAAAAAAACGATTTACAACAGGGGTTCGCCTATAATACAATCATCTATGAAACTAACAATTTAATAATGGAGGAAAATTATGAAAAAGAGATTTTTCCAACTCGTACTGACAGCAGTTCTTTCTGTGTCCTGTGTTGCAACAGGAGTAAATGTAAGCGCTGCCCCACTCTCATCCGAAGGTTACAGCATCGAGAAAGTTTCTCATCCGGAAAGAGGAGCCGGTGAGACTGACGGTATCCTGTCATTCGATGCTATGGGAGAAGAGAGCAACCGTAACCAAAGCTATGTATGGTCCTGCGTAGAACATGGAAATTATATCTACCTTGGCACCTGCTGGAATCCAATCTCAGGTATTTACTACCGCAATCTCAAGAACAATCTGACCAAATTGTTCCAGAACCGCGGGGATGAAAATCCGGCACAGAAAGCCGGCACCGTAGCAACCAATATTCTGAATGTTGTGTACAACGGTAATTTTCCTGACGGAGCAACATCTACCAACGGAACTCCTTGTATCATGCGTGTGAACAAATACACCTATGAGACAGAAGTTGTCTACATCGAAAAAGAGAGCTCCGCATTCGTCAACTGGAACGGATACCGAATGGCCGTAGAATACAATGGCAAATTATATTTTGCCTGCGCCGGTTTCCCGACATCCCGTCTGCTTCAGATCGATCCTGAGACAAATGAAACCAAAGTTGTTATGCAGAAGACTGCAGAGAACTCCGGATTCGCCAACGGAATCCGCGGACTCACCGTTATGGATGGCAAGCTTCTCGTATCTCTGGCTACCGACGGCGCAGATCCAGACAACATGTTCGCATCCGGTTCACAGCTTCCACAGGCATACCAGAATGCGATCAAAGCAATGGCCAAAAAAGACGTGCGTTACAAAGACGATAACCCACGTATGCAGGGTGTACGTCTTCTTTCCACTACAAATCCAGAAGACGTAGACAGCTGGTCCGTTATCGCCAACCAGGAGACCTTCGACAATCTTCCGGCCTGCTGGATCCGCGACAGTATTAACGGCGGCGGATTATGGGATCTTGTTCCATTCAACGGATCTCTGTACGTATCCATGGTAACAGGCAAGACAGATGCCACAACAGGCGTCAATCACAAACAGGGATTCGCCGTATACCGCGGTGATCCGAAAGCCGACGGAACCTGGAACTGGACACCGATCATCGGAGACACATCCAAAGGTGCCAAATATGAATTCGGTCTTGGAAAGAAAGAATCCTGCGCAGGTAATCTGTTCGCATATGGCGACCATCTCTACATCGGCGGCTATAATGACCCGATGCTTGACCTCGCCGAAATCGGTAATGCCGGTGATTTCCAGTCTCTCTATGAAGATCTGAAGAACCCAGCATGCCTGAACCGCATGGACAAGAATGAAAATATCGAACTCATCAACGACGACGGATTCGGAGCAGCTTCCACACAGTATCTGTGGAGATTCTCTGAATACCACGGAAAGCTCCTGATCGGAACATTCGATATCGCAACACTCGCATCCGGATTCACACAGCTGACCGACGGAAGTCTTCTGGAAATGACACCTGAAGAATTCTCACAGAAGATGACTTATGTCAAAGAACTTCTTCAGAGCCTTAAGAAAACTCCTTCCGGCGCAGCACTGACCGCAGAAGAAGGCACAACAGAAGAGGCCGCCACAGAAGATACCGCAGAAGATGCTCAGGAAAATATTCAGGAGAATACAGACGCTGATAATACTGCTGATCAGGCAGCTACAGAAGCCGCAAAAGACCAGGAAGCAGTTGTAACAGACAACACAAATGCAGAACTTACAGACACAGAAGCAGATGCCATCGACCAGATGTTAGATCAGCTGGATGAAATCGAGACACTTTCTTCTGACGATTCTCAGACAGCTGCTTACACACAGAGAAATAAACCATCTGACATCGTCGATGTATATCTGGATATGGTAAATAATTACAACAACTATGTAAAACCAATCCTTAACCGCCTGAACCCGGATCTTGCACAGAAGATTGAGAACAACGTCTTCAACACTGCATTCCATCATTTCGTATATTACCTTGGATGCAGCAACATCATCCACACACAGGAAAAAGGATGCGACGTACTGATCTCTTCCGACGGAATAAACTTTACAACACTCACCCGCAATGGTTTCGGCGATATCTATAACCACGGCGGACGTGCATTTATTCCGACAGACAACGGACTCTTCCTCGGTATGGCTAACCCATTCTGGGGAACACAGCTCTGGAGAGTGACCGACGGATCAGAAAATCCGACACCGGATAAACCAGGTACTGATAAGCCAGGTACTGATAAACCAGGTACTGACAAACCGGATACTGATAAACCAGGTACTGACAAGCCAGATACTGACAAACCAGGTACTGACAAGCCAGATACTGACAAACCGAGCACACCTGGAACAACAGATCCTTCCGGAACTAACAATGGTACAACCTCTGGTTCTACAGGTAACAACACATCCAATGGTCAGAACGGAGCAACCACTACAGCATCTCCAAAGACTACTAATGCTAATCATGCAAATAAGAAGTCTACAAATGGCAAGGTAAAAACCGGTGATAACAATCACATGATTCTTTATACAGTTTCATTGGTTCTTTCACTTATGATCGCTGCAGGATGTATTTATACTATTATTAGTAAGAGACGTAAGAACAGATAGTATTTTGATTATTCGGCTATAAGGATACAGAGAACTTGCCACCGGCAACTTCTCTTGCATACTTTGGTATAATAAAAGCGCAGGGAAATGGCGTATGCCATTTTGCCTGCGCTTATGTTATGCATGCATCGATTCTTTAACAAAATCAATAACATCCAGATTCTTCTTCACAATATTAGGATCTCTCTCCATGTCGGAAATACTCATCCAATAATAGTGTCTGCCATTAACAACAAAGTTCTCCTTCTGCTCATCCTCCGGAAATACTTGAATCTTTATCTCGTACAATCTGTGATTATAGATCCTATTCTCCTGATGGCTTTCAGAATATTTCTCCTGTACTTTTGACGATATGTATCTGCAGTTTATCTGACTTTTATCCACATTCAGATCTGCCGACACCTTATTTATCACCGATTCCTCATCTGCTCTATCCACAGTCTTGTAATTCAAAAATAATTTACAATCCCACCGCTCATCGTAATATACAAGATACTTCTTTTCTGCGGAAGTATCTGGAAACCGGATGGCGACTAATGAATGCTTGTGTTGGATTTTATCTAGTTTTTGTATGTCATTTAGTAATATATTGTGGTCATATTTGTTTTTATGCATTTCATATATATCCTTTATTATTTTAATTGCATATATGGTAAGCGCTATTCGTATGCAGGTGTCACCTTCAAATTCCTTATGCTCAATCTGCCTTTTTCTCCATCTATGTACGATTCTGCAAAGAATACCGTAAAACAAACTTCTGAGATCTTCTCCAAAGCTTCTCCATTTCTTACTTTATCCCGGAATCTATATTTAAAATGTCCTCCACCGTTACTTACATCATTCTCTTCATCTATTATTTTCACACCAGTATCATTTTTTATTTCCAACTGAACTTTCTTTATAGCTCCTGTCGCAGCTGCGTCAAATTCTATGGCATATCCGGCGTCAAAGAAGCCAGTCCAGTTATCACAAGGGATATATTTCATCAATGCCATCGCAAATTCTCCCATATCCCTCTTAGTTACATTGCTAATATCAACATCCATGTCAAAGCAATCTGCAAATGTTGCTATCCTTGCGACCTTTTCATCACCACAAGAGATAATTGGTTTTATCTTGGAAAACGGAGTATAATCCTTCAACAGATCAATCTCTTGTCTCTGAGCTACCGGCGCATCAAATCTTGTTTCTGCCTTCGTTTTATTTGATTCATTTACTGACTCGGACGAGGTAATTTCAATATCCTTTTTCTGCGCAATAATCTTTATCTTATTTAAAAAATCGTCTCTTTTTTCTTCCCATTCATCTTCATCTATTGATTCAAGACCAAACTCCTTAATAATATCATCTCTAAATTGTCTAAGTCTCTGTTTCAATGTGATAATATCCGGATCATCTAATTTAATACAGATCTGATTTTTATCAATACATCCGGCTAATTTGTCAAATATAAAACCTGGCAATAATAATCCTGTCCATTTACACCTCATTACCCAAGCTGCACCCATTTCATTTAATGTTGCTACGCTGGAATAATAATTATCCGAAAAGGCGTACACGACATGAATGTTACTCATTTGAAATTGTTTGGCTAACCAGTCATATATGTTACATCCAACCGGAATATTACATTGTGGAACGGAAGTACAAGTTATTTAATCTTTATGCACTCCTATTGTTACAAGCAGATCTACAAATGCTTTCATATATTCTGCATCTTTGCTGCTGTATGAAATGAATAATTTGTGTGGTTTGTTTTTCATCTTTTTATTGTTTTTGTTTCGTATTTTTCCTATGGCATGTTGTATATATTTTTGTATCTATTCTTTTAAAAGTTAAAATTTCTTATTTTTTTTAATAATATACTCCTTATCACCCGATACATCCTGTCGAAATCGCTGATAATATCTGTCAAACGGATTGTGATAATGAAGCACTGCTGTTCCCAGCGCAATGGTGGTTACAAGATTTCCGGATGCTCTCCAGAAAAAATCCTGGTGATCCATCATGCGAATATTGCTATCCCAGCCAATACTGCGGATTTTATCAGTCCTGGCAACATAAACATTCGGCACCTTGCCCATAACGAAATGATTGCCGTCTACGCGTGTCATATGCGGGATTAATAACGGTTTCGGTGCATCTTTCATGCTAAATCTGGTAAACTCACTAACCGCTTCGTCCGGATTCTGGCAGCGTATCGCTGTCAGTACGCAAAAACCAACAATATCAATTTCTGAATATCTCTCCAGAAACTCTACCTGCTTTCCTAACCGCGTCCTTACTGTAAGTAATTCATCATCATCCATACGCATGACATACGGCGTATCCACCCTTTCAAGCGCCTGATTAAGCCCATAGCTAAGCCCACTATTAAATGGCAGCTGAATGATCGTAAGCGAGTCTCCTTGCAAATCCAGAGGCTTCCTGCTGTCATCTGCAATCACGACCCGTACTCCCGGATAATATTTCTGCAAATTCTCATACAAACGCTTTGCCATTTTTTGACGTTCAAAAGACTTGAAGATAACAGTTACATTTTCACGCACAAACTCTATCTGATAACCTATTGCACAAATCCTGCTTTGTATCTTCTTTTACAATCGCATAATAAATGTCTACTTTACTTTGCAAGTCTAATACTGCATCCAAGCTCACTATACTATTCCTTCTCTTAACTGTTCCAAATATTCTTCAAGCGTTTTGGCTTCTTTATATTCCTCGATTTTATTTATTACTCTTTTTTCTTCTTTTTCTGCCTCTTTCTTATTTAAAAATCCCGAATACACCCGATACATAGGATTGCTATCTGTATCTGAAAATAATAATTTTTTCTTTCCATTCTCATCTTTCTTAATATCTTCTGCTATCGCATTAAAGATACTACTTACCATGTAAAATGTAATAACATTCCCAAACAAATCAATATTCTGTTCATTTACATATACCACAAATATAGGCTCTCCTATCACTGCCTTGTCGATTTCAACATCATTTATGGACTTTATTTTTTGATTACTTCTAATTTTCCCATTTTCTATTAATAGCAAATATAATTTTTCTATCAGAAATTCTTTTTCTTCTGCCTCTTTTATATTAATTTTCTCGTCTTTTATCTTTAATGTTGAGAGCACTTTTTGAAAACGTCTAAAATAATTGATTGATACAGTTAGCCATCTTCTTAATTCTTCCAGTTCTTTATTCTCTACGTCCTTTTTAAAAAATAAATCTATAATAGCTTCCATTCTTTCATATTCTTCTAATAAATCATTTATATTTTTTGCTTTCTCCATGTCAACATTATAGAAGGTCATAAACATACGTTCTCCAAACTGTTCTTTTGTTATATATCGCTTATATACTTAAAGGATTGAATTATATAGTCAATACCAATGTTATGTAAAGGAATTATATTTGCATATCTCGTTACAGTTCCTAATTTATATGCGCATGCTCTGGAATAATTTTCAAAATATTTATAAAAAAGCTCAACCTTAATACCAGAATCCTGAAACGTCAAATTCCATAAATCCTTTGGATTTTTTTCTAGTTTTCCAATAACTTCTGCTTCTCCAACAATTCCTTTAACAGGGGCTGTTGCATATAAATACATGCGAGATATATTATTTTTACACAATCGTTTTCGGTATTCATATTTTTTTTCTCCCGATAATATCTTCTCAATATATTGTGGCGCTATCGGTAAAATAATGTTTTTTTTATTGTCGGAACTTGTATTAATGACAGAAAGAGTTACATTTAGTAATTGAGATAATTCAATTGCATATTTCTTTTCTTCTTCCAGAAAAGATTGTATGAATCTAATATCCCATGAAATTTCATCTCTTCTATACATTCTTTGTTCTATTTCTTTCGCAGAACACTCTACCAGATGAATTTCCGTAATTGGCATATTTTTAAATACATCGATGGAAATTCTCTCAACTTCTCCTTTTTCATTTATCAAACATAAATGGGCATTTAAGATAAAATTTTCTTCATGTAATACAATTTCTTTCATTGTTTCTAAAAGAATATGCTGCCGACTATCTATTTGATCTATTTTTTTTGTTTTATATTGCCTCAACGGAAGCGTTTGATTAATTAACTGACTTGCTGTATAAGCGTTCATATCTTTTTTCAATTTTAGGTTATTACTATATTGATCTTTTCCAGAACCATGAATACCACAAACAAGAATCATTCTATTTCCTCCTCCATATTCCAAACAAGAGCTACCTAATGAGGCAGCTCCTGTTTTACTTTTTAATATCCTGTAATTATATTAATCTCCTTTTGGCTATACAGCCATTGACGATATAACCATTCATCAATAAACAATTTAAAATCATCCCTACCAGAAAGTAAAAATTGTCTGATTTCTTTTTCCAAATCAATCATTTCCATTCTATTAAAAAAGAAATTCTTCTCTGGCAAAGAGCCATTATAAACCAGCTCTGTACGAAACAGACGATAATACCCCCACTTTTTTTCTTCCAGTTCAAAATTATAACGTTTAAATAATTTGTTAAATTCATGTTTTTTAGAATTATGTATTGTTATTAATGGTTTATCATCATTTAGCCATTCAAAGCTAAGTTCCATTAGATGTTGACCAATCCCCTGTTTTTGAAATCTTTTAGCAACTCGTAATGTACAAATCTTTTTTTCTATATCATCATTTTTTAAAATAGCAACACCAGCTAATTGATAATCACATTCACAAATAATAATTTCTCTGTCGTTCTTTAATAAAATATCGGAAATAAATAACTGTGAGAACCACTCTTCAAAATTATTATATTCATATACCAATTTTTTCAAAAATATTTTGATTCGCATACGATATATACTTTTTTGCTCGGGAGATAATTCAGAGTAATTAATATATAATTTGTTATTAATAAATTTCATTACTTTATCCCCTTTCACAAACTTTTAGTGTTATATTATACTATCAAATGGCTCAAACTACAACCATTTATTAGATATTTTTGTAATTATTTTGACCTTCCTACTCGCCATCCAATAAATATCATCACCACAGCCAATGCTAAATCCATTATTAAATTTACTATATTATACCCTCCAGAGAGCCTTTGGGAAAATGTATTAATTAATGGTGTAGCAGAAACTATCGTACTTCCTGCAACTCCAAGACCTAAAACAACTAACACATAAGCAAAAACTGTCTTCATCTGCATTTTTTGATAATTGATTTTTGCAAAGCAGGAAAAATCACTGATTTTAGATTGATCACTGGCTTTCTTTTTCCAATGATATGCCAAAACATGTCCAAATTTATCTTCCAAATCAACTTTCAAATATTCATTCCAAAGATCTTTTTCTAGTTCTCTGCACGACATTTGATTCTGTGTATATGAAACCATATCATACGAAGAAGGTTCCATTACGAGAAAATGTATCTGCCCAAATTCGACAAGCAATTCTTCTTTCTGTTCCATCCTTGCTGTAATATTTTTATCAATATTTCTTTTTTCATTAATTTTAAAATCCAAAACACGAGTTCCAGAAAATGCACTGTCAAGTGATTTATTAAACGGCTCACTGTCAAAATATAAGATATTCTCTAAATCAATATTCTGGATTCTAAAACGTATATAGATGTCAGAATACCGTTCCAAATCACTACCACTATTTTTTAAATATGTTCTGAATTCATCAAATTTAACCGTTATGTAACTTTTTTCTTTATAGTCTGTAAGTTCATAAATATTTTCAACCGCCTGCTCTAACGGAAAAATCAAAAGCTTTTTGTCATCTGTTTTCTCTTTCCCAGGAATCTTGATAAGTGTATATTCTTTCTGTGTTTCAATTTCACATTCTTCATTAAATACGATTGATGCATTATTTTTCACACTCATTTTAGATGCCAAATCTACAAGATTCTTTTGTGGCACATGAAACGGAAAGCTAAATACAAGATTAGATAGGTTCTTATAATTTTGAATCTTAATTCCAATGTCCAGATACGGATTTTTTACTTTGCCTTTTAATATATCTCCTAAAAACCAAAAATTCACATGTAAATCAAATTCAGGATTTTTGTCATCTTTATCTTCAACTAATTTATACCAGAATCCAAAACTTTCCAATATCTAACCTCCTTAATATAACTATATCTTATTATATCTTTTTTTATTTTCAAACACAATTACAAATTTAATTCGTGTAAAAAATAATATTCAACTTTATGTTTTCACCTTAAACTTCAGCTGTAAATAGAAAACACCCAACTACAACTATTCTTTTTCTCTCTTCTCCCCGTCGAATCTCTGTAAGCGCTTACTTAAGAAATACTTATCCACATTGTAGCTCTGTTTCTTCAACTTTCCACAGTTACTTTCTTTTCTTAAATCTTCCCATTATTTTTTGCGCTTTATTTAGCAAATATTTTCCTTCTTCTGTTTTATGGTAACAACTATAAAACATTCCATTTGTAACAATACTACAAATCAAAATTTTTATTATAACATTTATAAGTACTGTAAAATGGCACATTCTACATAATATATAGCATATTCCTCCTGTAATACATAAAATTCCAATATATTCCATATATTTTTTCACATAATATATAGGATTTATCTTTAAACCATATTTAAATACTGCATAAGGTTCATACCAAGTATTTGTTAACAATCTTGATATTGCCGATGCTAAATATATGCCAAACATGCCCCATTTATATCCTAATAAAAAATCTAACCCCAAGTTAATTACTGCCGTAAGAATTAAAAGATATTGCCCATATTTAAATAACCCCATCGTATTTTTATAAGCCCATACTGCATTTTGCATTCCTAGCATGTAAAAATTAATAGCTAGTATCAAAGGAATATTAAATTCAAGAACATAACTATTTCCAAAACATAATTTTACAATATCTCCACACACAAATAATATTCCAATTGTTCCCCATCCATATATCCAAAAATTAGTCAAATTTAAAACCTTAAAAAAACTATACTTTTTTTCTTTATTTTCTATCGCATTTAAATTTCCTACACTAGCAGTTAAACCATTAAAAATTTGAGTTGCCAACGCTCCTAATGTATTTACTAATAATGTATAATTTGAAACAACACCTACAGAAATTAACCCTTTTAAATATGTAATTATGATATTATCCGTATTATTAACCAATGTACTACTTAATTTATTAATTGTGAGTGCCTTGACATTTACAAACAACTTTTTTCTTTCCTCTTTTGTTAGCGCCGGAGCATTTTTTTGTGTAATAAACGGATACATTTTTTTTGCAATAAAAGATATTAAAAAATTATTTATAAATGTTCCTACTGTTTGTACTACTAGATAAATCATATAATTATGAGTTAAAATTAACAGAGGAATTTGAATAACGCTTTGTATTATTGTAATTATATAATTAAGCCCTAAAACAATGTAATTTTTTTGAGCAGCAGATATTAATGCACTTCTATAGCTAAAAAAATAAGTGCTTGCAGTATTAAACAAATAAAGTAGATAAATAGTATAAATACTCTCTGAGATATTTGGGGGGGATATTATAATTACCTTTAAAAATGGAATCATAAAAAGTCCTAAAAGCGCCACAACACATCCAATTATTCTATATGCTTTTCCATAAAAGCCCATAAGAGACGCTATTTTTTCATTATCTTTTTCTGCAATAGGTTTATATAATGCATAACCTATTGCTCCTCCTATTCCAAGTTCAGCCAATGACAACATTGATAAAATATTTGTTAACAATCCATTTATTCCTAAATAGTCTGCATTAAGACATTGTACAAAAACGATTCTACAAATATAACCCAAAAGGGTATTGAGGAAATATCCACCAAATCCTGTTAAAATATTCATTATAGAATATTCACTTCTTGATCTGTCAATCATATCTATAATCTCACTTTCTATAAAATGTATTTCTTCGTATAAAATTCATTTTCTAAAACGCTATAGCATCTCCGCAATAACCTCTTATCAAAATCCTATATCCATATCATCCTTAAATATCTATTGTTCAATATCCTTTCCTTGTCAAATCTTCTATATAAGATAATTGCAAACGGTCCACATAAAATAAAATATCTTATGGTTACTTTTTGACTTCTTTTAAAATTTTCTTTACATCCTTCTATAGATACCATATCTTGATTACTTCACATTTGTTTTTAATCAAAGTATAGTCTTTCATAAATATTAATCATTAATTTTTTTATCATAATTCTCTTTTTTAGGTCTCCACCCTAATTTTCTAATAATTCGTAAACACCAATACACTACTGGATTCATCAATTTATAATAGTTGATTTGCTGATTTATCTCTATATTTCCTTTATGTTTTATATTTTCATAACATGATTTTGCAAAATCTTTATCTTTATGTTTCAAAGCAATATCCAAATAAATATTTGCATATAATTTATCTATTTTATCATTCCATTTATCTTGATCATCTTCATTCATAAATTGTTTCACCAAATGTTTTCGAATATCTTTATATCCTTCCATTGCATTTAGCTCTTTTTGCATCACATTACCAGATGAAAAATGTGATAATGATTCTTTTTGTAAAACATATTTCATCAAAGGAATATCTATAAATCCTGCTTTACTTACATACGCTGCCATCATAACTAACTGCATATTCTGACCATTTCTTGAAGGATATATTTCTCTATCTGGATATAATTTATCTAACACATTCATCCGTATCATATAAGTTCCTGGCCAAAGATATGTCGTTCCATTAAACAACTCATTAAACACATTTTCTTTATTTTTCATATATTCATTTACTTCTAATAGTCGGTTACATAATTCCAAATTATCTTCTGTAACATAATATCCATTTGTCCTTACTAATCCATATGTCGAATGTTCTTCTAACCATTTACGCCTTATTTCAATTGACTCCGGTAGCATAATATCATCCGCATCCAATAATGTCAAAAATTCTCCTGTCACTTTTTTTAAAGCATTGTTACAAGCCGCACCTACCCCTTCATTTTCCTGACTAATATAAATAAATCTTGTAATATCACTTTCTAATACATGTCGATAATCTTCAATAATTCTCGCTGTTTTATCTGTTGATCCATCATTAACCACTATCAATTCTATATTTCTATCGGTCTGATTTAGAACACTATCTAAGCAACGCCCAATATATTTCTCTGCGTTATAACAGGGAATAATTAAACTAACCATTTTTTATTCTCCTTACAATTCTCTTTATACACGCAATAGCTTTATTTTGTTTATTTCTCGTTTTTATTTTGCTCTGATTTAATTCATAAACTATCTCTTCAATTTTCTTATTATTCCACATTTCGTAAAATTGATTTCGATAATGGTCTTTATCTATTGTATTAATTAAACTCTCATTCCAAATTGCGATTTCTTCTGTTTTTGCAACACAATATATCAATTGATCTAAGCAATCTTTAAACCAACGTTCTCCTTTTTTCGAATGAATTATAACTGAAGATACTCCATATTGATTTAACATTTCCGGATGAAATTCCTTTAAACTCCAGAAATCCCCTATCGTAATATCGCTACACCTATCAATCCCTTTAAATTTACACTCAAAACACGAAGGTCTTACATAATAGTTATTTATAAATCCTTGTATATATGAACTTTCCTTATAATGCTCACGAAAAACAGAACCATTTGTTAAGGTATAATCTAATGTTACATCATTAATTCCCCTTGTTTTATTTCGAAACTGCATAGATATAACCTTATTAGAACCAAATTGTTCTTTTAAATATCTTTTCCAAACTCCTGGTGAAGGAACTCCATGACATATCAAATCGACACACAACAAATTATCATAGTCCTCATTTAAGAAAGCTTTTAATCCAGCTATCTGGCATGGCGTTCCCGAGAATAAAATCATTCTTCCTTTTTTTAAATTTTCTTTCACCTTGACAAAAGTTGTCCCGATACTACTTTGTATATATTTTGTTCCTTTTACTTTATACAATTCGTTATTATCTTCAATACTAATATGGCCTAGTTTCATTTGATTATCAAACGCTGCTCCAAATACCATTCCTTTATTTTTTAAAATTTTTCTTGCTATTATTGCAAAAATTCCGCCAGAACTACTCGACATATGTTCCTCCTGATTCTTTGCATAGCATGCATATGCAGCAGTATCACTATTTACATGAGGCGGATTTATGCTTGGACAAGCTCTTAAACATCTTTTACAATTAATACACTTTTCTTCATTTACCTTTGGATACTCAAACCCTTCCTCATCCTCTAACATATCAATTGCATTTAACGGGCAAATATTATAACATGCATAACATCCATAACACTTCTCTTTTTTAAGACCACTTATATTACAACTCATATTTTCTCCAAAATAGTTTTAATTTTTCTTCCTTGTTCGACATAGTTCGGTATAGTTTCTTTTAAATGCTTTCTAATATGGATTTCTCGTTCTTGAATCCATTGAAATGCATTTGTAAGCTCTTCTCCATTCCTTAATTCTTGTACTGGCAAAACATAATTTTGATCTGTTCCAAATATATCTTTAGCAATTCCTCTAGCTTTAACGGAATATCCAACAACTAAAGTTGGTACCTCCGTAGAATAAGCAGCTATTGTTGAATGTGTCCTTGCACCAACAAATATTCTGCATTTAGATATAATGTATTTTAATTGTGGTGCTGTATGATCATTTACTAAAATAATCCGTTCATTATAATTAAACTCTTTATATATTTTTTGCAATATCGTTCGATCATCATTTTGTTTCCATACGACATGTGGGATTAACGCAATATACATACTCGTATGATTTAAAATATACTCTATCATTTTCCGATAATTTTCATATGCACTTCCATTACATTTTTCATTGGAAATTATCATCGGACTTATATTAACTCCTATCACATCCCCATTCTCAAACCTTTTATCTAAGATACATTTTTCAGATTTCATATAGAATGCTGGATCTGGATTTAATATCACATTTGCTCCTATTTCCTTTAATGATTGATATGTAATACTTTCTCTCGCTACAATCAGATTATATGATTTTAAATCTTCTAACACTTTCTTTTTCTTTATAACTTCCGGCTCTATAGAACATCCCCATAAAACTGTTTTTATTCCTTTTTTTTGATATTCCTTGTTCAAAAAAGCATAAAATGCCTGATTTTCATAGCAATAATTATCTCCACCTGCAGATAATGCAAAATCTACTTTTCCTTTTATTTTCTTAATTGAATCTACATATGGTAATCCATCCATATCTGTATAATTATTTTTTAATTTTAATTTCATGTACGCTCTTATTAAACGGGCTTTACTTATTTTCCCATTTTTTGCATCTAAAACATTACAAAATTTTGCTAATCCATATATAATGTCTTCGTCCATTTCTTCTGATAAAATTGTTAAAGGTTCTTTTATCAATGTATATGTACCCCTAACAATTGCCTCACATCCATGATTTCCACTACTACCATTTCCATACAAAGCAATCCTCATCTTTCTTCCTTTCTCATTCGTCCAAACAAAAATCCTAACGGTCCATTTGCTACTTTTATAAACCACCATTCAATAATTAACAAGCCTACTGTAAAAAGAATACTTCCAAATATCCCTAATCGAATAAGAATGTTCCCCGTAATTTTATAATCTATCAATCTTATCATTTCTATCAGCAGATTATTAGTTACTAGCAAAACAATTGTATTTTTTCCATATTTTTCCAAAACTAATAATAATTTAGAATTATTGCTCTCAGCATTTTTAAATAACGCCAGAACAGAAACTGATGTCATTGTTGCACACAAAAAATAAACTACAGGATTTCCAATCCTTCCCTCTATCATTTCAACGGAACCATTTACCTGCGCTAGCATAGCTGCAATAATTAACAAGATATATTTTATTCTACCTAGTTTTTCAATTATTAAATATTGCTCAATTAATATACCAATTTCAACAAAACAAATGCCCAGCATAATTTTGTAAATAGTACTTCCAATATGTATCGTAGATTTTGTACTAATACATATTATTAAAAAGACAAAGGAAATTATTATATCTCTCCATTTATATTTGTAAATAATTTTCATTATTATCTCTGAGAAACAATATACCGGAATAAACCATAAGGCATCTATTCCTTGAAACGTAATTACTCGAAGTAATCTACTAAAAAAAGAAATAGGTTGACCATCAAGCAAATCCAATATTGTATAAAATAATATAAGAACTCCACCAAAAAACAAATATGGAATTCCTAATGTGTACCATCTTCGTATTATTTTTTCTTTCAATAAACTATAGCTTTTTTGTCTTCCTTTTCTACACATTATAATTCCACAAATAATAAAGAAAATCGGCATATGAAAAGAGTAAATCCATATATGAAGGCAATTAATTTTTGACATTGTATGCCCAAATATCATAAGGATAATTGCCAATCCTTTCGTAAAATCAATATAACGTAACCGCATAATTATAATTTTTCATCCAATAATTCTTCTATCTTTTTTATAATACAATCTGGTTCAAATTGTTTAATTATATTTGTTGCATTGTAAGCACATAGTTCTCTTTTTTTTGGTTCTTTATATAATATTTTAATTAAGTTTGTAATATCAACTTCATTATTATCTACCAAATAACCATTTTTCCCAGACTCAATAAATTCCTCTGGTCCTTTTGAACGGACGGCAACCACTGGCGTTCCTAACGCCATACTTTCTATAATTGTGATTCCCTGAGATTCAACTAACGATGGATGAATCATTAAATCAGCTTCTGCTATATATGGATATGGATTACTATTTCTTCCTATTAAAATTAATTCTTTTTGTAATTCATAATCATTTATTTCTTTTTCAATCTTTTCTTTTTCTACACCATCACCAATTATAACCCATTTAAAATCCATTCCAGCCGCTTTCAACTTGCATCCAATCTTCGGACATAATAACATATTTTTTTCCGGTGTCATTCTACCAACTGATACTATTTTAAATTTTGTATTTTGAAACTCCACAGGCATATATTTACGCGCTTTTTTTATTAACTCAACAGGATCAATCATATTAGACACTACATACAGTTTTTTCTTTATATCTGCAAATTGTTCTTCCAATAATTTTTTGCTACTATTAGATACCGCAACAATACTATCCATTTTTTTATACGCCATATCTAAGGATTTTATCTCATGATAAGAAAGATTCATCTCTCCATGATGCCACCAACTTATTTTTTTATTTGCTTGAAACGTAAATGCTGCAAGTTCAGTACAAATCCCTGGGCGATATGCAATAACTATATCATATGATTTTCGTAAATCTTTAAATAACTTCCGCATACAGACCATAAAATGACGACTCACTTTTGTTCCACATATATATTCCACTCTAAACCAAAAAGAAAACCAATCTTTTTTCCTTATTGCTCTTACCAAGCACGGTACTAATCTTCCAAAAGCATTGTCTAATGAATATACTTTTATATTAACCTCTTCTGGAACTTCCTCCAAATAATCACCTGTATGTTCCAAAAGTAATAAATCTACTTCATATTTTTTATAATCAAGTTTTTTCAGAACATCTATTAGTGATCTTTCACAACCACCCGAATCTAAATGCCCATTAATAAATAAAATTTTCTTCTTCATTGTTCACTTATTTTTCTTAAGAATCAAAGCATTAATTCCTAATCTGTATTTATATATACCTGTTAAAATTTTTAATTTAATCGGAATTTGCAACTTTAATATATGTATTCTCTCGAACATTTCTTGCACTTCATTTTCCAACAAAATTCTCTTACACTTATCTATCTTTTCTTTTTTACTGAGTAAAGATGTAGAAATGATATCCCCTACCGTATTATATACAAAGAAAAGAAGGACCAAATCAATTTGATGTGAAAGGTCATATATTTGACATTCCGAAAAAATCTCTTTAATTCGTTTATGTAACTTCTTATAATCTTTCCATTTATCGCTAACAAATGTATGCGTCGCCGAATCAGGATTCATCCAATAATGATAAAAATATTTACCTTTCATATAATAAAATGAGTTTGCATGATATAACATCTCTGCACCAAATAATAAATCTTCTGAATAACGTATTCCTTCTTCATAATAAATTTTTTCTTCTTCAATAAGTACACGTTTGAAAAGGCAAAGCCAATTAGAAATTGTAGGAGGATACTCTATATTTTCCATCATAAGTAAATGTGGAAAGTATTCTTTTTCTATCTGAGTCCGATTATAATACCCCGCCCTTATGTCATGTGTATATATTTGTTGTTCATCTTTATGTTCTTTTACACAATCACACATCACTACATCACAATCATATTCTTCTGCAATCTGAATCATTGATTGATACATAATCGGCTCAATATAATCATCACTATCTACAAAAATACAGTACTCTCCCGTAGCTACTTTAAGTCCACTATTTCTTGCCGCTGCTACTCCTGCATTTTTTTTATGAATTGCTTTCACTCTGGAATCCCTTTTGGAATACTCATCACAAATTTCTCCCGAACTGTCTGGAGATCCGTCATCGACCAGAATAATTTCCAGATTTTCATATGTCTGTGTTATTATTGAGTCTAAACATTTCTTTAAAACTGCCTCTACTTTATAAACTGGAACAATTACACTTATTTTTTTCATAACTCCCTCATTTTATTAACGCATATAATTTTTCTAATTCCTGTCTATTTGAATAATCATTTTTATACGTATTATCGATTAACTGATTCATACGTTTTTCATCCTTTAGAAGTTCTACAATCTTCATAGCGCATTCTTCATTTTTCATTGGTACTATTATTCCATCATACCCATCTTGCAATTGACTAGCTGATGTCGCGAAATTTGTAATAACAACAGGCTTGTGTAATATTTGTGCCTCACGAACAGTTACTGCCTTTCCTTCATATCTCGATGGCTGAATATATAAATCACACCCTTTTATATATGGATACGGATTGCTCTTTTTCCCAAGTAATATTACATTTTGTTCCATACTCGCTTCTTTTATTCTCTTCTGTATCAAGCCTTCCTCTCCACCGTACCCTATGATATACCATGTTACCTTTATTCCCGTTTCTAAAATACTTTTACAAATATCGGGAACATTATCAAAATTTTTAGCATCCGAATAGCGCCCCACAGAAAGTAACACCTTCCCTTTTTTATTCGGAAACAAATCTTCCCTCACCTCATTTGCTTGATTTTCAAGCAAGTTTGTATCAAGCAAGTTTTCAATTGTTATCGCCTTATCTTTAAATTCAGGATATATTTGAACAAATTTTTCTGTACACGGTGTTGATACACTTGCTATATAATCTATTTTTGAATACAATTCTCTATCTCTTTTTTTATTTGGATTCAAAACAGTATAATCCGTATGATTCCACGCAACTTTAACTTTTGCATCAACCCTTTCTATCAAAACATCTGGCACACCAAGAAATGAAATTCCAATATCATATTTTCCTGGTATCTTAGGCAACAAAGGTAAAAGTGACTTAGATATGTACTGCATTGCCATCCAAACTCCAGTATTTTCTTGCTCCTTTATACAATGTATTTTCATAGAAAACTTTGCCCACAGCCTTGCCACTCCATACTTCCATTTTTTACTTAATAATAACTCTTTTATCGGCACATCAAAGGTTCCATATTCTGGCATAACCGAAAGTACCTGCACCTCTTTTGGAATTAGCTCAAGAAATTCTCCTTCATGTCTATATAAAAAAAGCGAAACCTCATAATTACTATAATCTATACTCCCAAGTAATCCCAGTAAACTGCGCTCCGCACCACCAATAAACATCGATGGCATAATAAATAATATCTTTTTCTTCATAATTCTCTGTCTTCGATCGGCACTATTTTAATAGCCCTTTCCTGTGTAACAATAGACGCTGGTGGAATATATTCTTTTACTACACACCCCGCGCTAATCACACAATTATCTCCTATTACAGCTCCTTTTAAAATAATAACATTTGCCGCTATCCAGCAATTATTTCCTATTATTACATCACCCATAGTATGCTCAAATAGTACACCTTTTTCTTTATTAAACTGATGATTATTATCGAAAATTTTAACATTCGGGCCAAATTGACATCCATTTCCTATGGTTATGTTCTTTTTTGCACTAATCATTACATTCTCGTTAAAATAAACCTTATCACCAATTTCAACTTTCGCATTCTTATCTGCTATAATAACGCATCGTCCATCACTAACTACATTTTTTCCAATACATATCTGGCTTGTTTTATGAACCTGCAATTTTGTATTATACCCCAATAATACAATTCCTCTAATCTTTAAATTTTTACATTTAAAAAACTTTATTAAGTTATATTTTAGTACATTCCATGTTACTCTAAAATATGGTTTCATTCATCTACCTTCTTCTAAAAACATCTTTTCCAAACATCCGATGAATCGGTTTTAGTACCTGACTTCTTAATATTTCTTTTTTCCCCATCCAGCTTTTAGCAAACCAGTGAATTGAATAGGTCTTTGTCGTTTTATTAAGTCTTCCCGTCGGATCATCATATGGATTAAAATATTCTATTGGGAATATTTGTGCTCCTTCTATTTGCTGCTTCTGTCCATTTCGTATTAGACCTTTTTTTTCCAATGCTTCTGTATTCAATATTGGACATCCTCTTGTTCCATGTTTTCCGTCAAGAAGTGGATTATATTCTTTTAGCATCCCTTCAACAATCTTATTTCCTCTCTCTGCCCCAAATCCTACTCCTGTATTTACATATTCTTCTGTCTCAAATCCAAAAAATGCCGGATACCTAAGCAATTCATCCAATGGCCTTACAACCTCCACATCAACATCAAAATATATTCCTCCTTCTCGAAGAATAATTTGCAGACGTGCATAATCACTTAAAAATGCGAACTTTTTGTTGTCATATGTATACGTCGTATAAGCATTTTGATATACATCATAATTGTCTTCATTCCATTCAACAATTTCATAATCTGGGCAATATTTTTTCCAGCTTGCGATGCACTTTTTTGCTTTTGTCGGTAATTCATTCTTTCCAAACCAACAATAATGTATTTTCTTTGGAATCATTAGTTTCTCCTTTTTAATTGACCAATTTTCAAATTAATTTACACTTTTTCTTAATTACGGTCGTTAATATCCATCCCAATGGTGTACATAAAACAGTAAGTACTTTTCTTGGTGATTCAACAATATAATTTTTATTTCCTGCAATCAAACTACTAGAGCAATAATGTATACAATCTCTAATCAATCTCTTCTTACTTGTAGGATAAGTCATTGCCACCTTTCTCAAAAAAGCAAATCCTTTAGGATTTTTCAAGTACTGCCGGAACATCGTATTGCTCGATCCATCCATTTGATACTCAACATCACATAATACATCATTCAGCACAAAAAGCTTATATTTTTGATCAATTAACGTATATTTATACACCAATCCAACATACTTTTCGCCTTCAAACACTGGATACGGTGGAACACTGTTGATAACATCTGTACGATAAACTAATTTTTTATCTCCCTCTCCACCAGATGCATAATAACCTCCAAGTGTGGTCTCTTTTAATCCATACGAGAAGTCTTTTCCTATGATTCTTCCGGTATTCATGTCTGCATCCAGTCCTATCAAACCGGCATAATTTTTATTTCTTACTTTCAGCCAGGCAGTTTTTATTTTTTTCACAGCCCCTTCTGCCATTCTATCATCAGAATCGATACATACATTTAATTCTGTATGTATATTCTCATACGCTACATTATGAGCAGTGTGCATTCCTCCGTTTTTTTTATAAATATACTGTATCTCAAATCCGTTATCCTGGTTCTTCCAGCCTTCTACCAGTTCCCTTGTATTATCACTTGATCCGTCATCTACGATTAACCATATAAAATCTTTGCATTCCTGCTCACAAAGGCTCTGATATGTACGTGGTAAAGTGCTTGCCCTGTTGTATGCAGGTGTAAATACTGTTAATAATGCCATATCAGTTCACCTCTGCCTTCCTAAGATAATATTCTTCCAGCCATTTTGCGTTTGTCTCTACATCATATTTTGCTTTTTTGATTTCTTCACTTCTGTCACGCTTGCTAATCTTTACCTGTTTTAAGATTTCGCCTGCCCATTGTTCTGGAGTTTCTTCCAACCCTTCCACTTTCACCAGATCTTTTGTAATAATACATTCTTCCGACACTCGATCCGAAATAACCGCAGGCACTCCTGCCGCCTGCTCCTCAATCATTGTAACTGGAAGTCCTTCGTATAAGGAGGGGAATACGAACACATCCATTGCCTGTAATAATTCCGGGACATCTCTTCTAACGCCCATAAAAATGACATTATCTTGTAATCCCCGTTCTTTTACTTTATTTTCGATTTCTTTCCGCCCTTCTCCATCTCCTATCAACATTAATCTTACTTTTTGATTCTTTTCAAAACACTTTTCAAAAATGTCTATCAGAAATTTATGATTCTTCTGCGGATTAAATCTTCCAATGTGTCCAATAACTAGATTTTTTTCAAGATCTAGCTCTTTTTTTATTTTTTTTGCCTTTTCTTCTTCATAAATATACTTTTCCGCTGCAATTGCATTCGGAAGAAGCCGATAAGTTTTTCCTCCAAACATCCAGTCTCCCGCTGCTTTACCACAGGCAAATAATTCCGTTGCTGTTTCAGGGATCTTTCTCATATAATATCTTTTGAACAAATATTTAATATTTTTGTCTTGATTACTGTTATGACTATGCGCAATTCGAACCGGAATTCCGCATTCTTTCGCACATTGCAACGCTACAGAACTCAGACAGTCCTGATGTACATGTACAATCTTATATTCCGGATGAGTTCTAAAAAAGCGTCTCAATTCTGCTTTGTATCTTCTACTCCACGGCACAAGCCTTGATACGTGATAGATTCTTCCGCCTAAAGACTTTATTTCCTCGTCATAATCCGCTTCAAATTCTCTATGCACTAGGAAATCGAACTGTACTTTACTTCGATCTATATGACGATAATAATTCATAAGCATCGTCTCAAGACCTCCGCGCCCCATATATGTAACAACATGTAATACTCGAATCATTATTCTCCCTCTATCCCAAAAGATTATTAACACTATACAAATAGAATCCCAGATACCCCACTACCATTACAACATAAATCAATCTTGCTGATCGTTTGGTAAACATATGATCAATCTCCCATGGCAATAAGATATAACTATATAACGAGAAATAAATTGGAAGACGACCAATAAATATTCCACTTGTGAACATAGATACTATATAGAATCCAACAGATACGATTGACATATTCGTACACAGATTAATAACTTTATCATCTTCATTCCGTATAAATCTTAATCCTATTAAAGACAGTACCGATGGCACTGCATACACTAATACACGCAATGCATTCGTTCCATTATCATTCCAACTCTGCCAGTCAGACACAACATTTTTATATTGCGTCTCGGCTAACATAGAATCCAACACATTTGTAAACTGCCCAATACCAGCCACAATTGCAATAACCGCAACCATAAAAAGTAATGTCTTTTTATTCCATGCCTTTCCCTGTGCAATGAAGATAAATGGAATAACCAGTAAAGCGCTCTGATGCATCAATGAGGCAATCAGAATTAAAATAATTGCTTTTGCGTACTTCTTATCCAGTATAAATTTAATTCCTATGAACGTAATCGTAACAGCCAGAAATTGTCGGATACCATTGAACAACCAAGAGATATAATCTGTCGAAGCAATAAATAAGAAAAAGCTTACCAGATATCTGCTGGAATATTTACGATATACATATATCAACACCCCCGCCTGAATCGCAGCTAATACTATAAAATATATATTAACGTGATTTCCTACAATACATTTGATGACCGCTGACACAAAATAGAAGCCTTTATCCTTCTTTACTGTTGCCATATAAGACGCCATACCGCCTAAACTTACCGGTATTTCGGAAAAGCTTTTTTTGTATGCCCACGTATCGCCTATATTTCCTCTATATCCACACCATATAATCAACGGTAAGAATGTCACAACCGCCCACACCGGTCTCCACCGATATTCTTTTTTCCCACACACCGTCTCCTCTTGTTTCACCGATGTCAATACAGACAGTATCGCCATCACGGCAACCCATCCGATTATCAATATATAATTCTTGTCCATATTCTTCTCCAAATAATTGATTGATATTGCAGGGATTCTCTTACCTGCTTCATGCGTTTTTCAACACTTAATTCTACCATATATTCCTTAATATTCCAATACAGCACGATAAGCATAACTCACCATTTGTACCGATATCTCGTAATTTATAACGTTTTTTCTTATTTACCTCTCATATTCCATTTCTACCCCTACAAGTTTTATATCACCTTCTTTTCCATTCATAACACTTCGCGTTTTTTCATGTATCTGCCCTTTCTATTCTTTCCGTCATTTTAACCATATTACCCCAACTTTTCCTGTTGCATTTGTGCATTTTATATGATATGTTGACTTTAACACATTTGGTGTTTACATGATGTAAGGGAGATAATTATCGTGTAACGCCCAACACACATTGGCATTACTGAAAGGAGGCCTATATGTTTAGAAAAAGTTATTGGAAAAAGAGATTTGCTCCTGTCCTGGCAGGCGCACTGGTGATTTCTTCATTACTGGTACCGCCTGGCCACGCATTCGCAGCCGATCCGGTTACTTCCGAAGAACAGACTGTAAGTCCTGAGACACCGGAAGTTAAGGACGTAACGGATTCCACAGATGCAGCGACCACCGATGCGAACCTGACCACTCCCGATTCCGTTTCGGATTCTGTATCAGATTCTGTAGCCGGTACTTCTGCAACAGATGCTTCATCCGCTAAGGAAGCTGCTAAGCAGGACGTGAAGGAGACAAAGGAAGCAAAGGCAGCTGACGATGCAGTTACCGATCCGATTCCGGACAAGACTCCTCACCTCGTATACGGTGACAAGAGTCTGGCTGACGAAGATGCTTTCGTCCTGCTGATCTTCGGCGACGGCTTCACTGCTTCCGAGCAGGATTCGTTCTATACCAATGCTCAGAATACCGCGGATTATCTGATGGATACTTCTCCTTGGAATGAGTTCAAAGATACGATCAAGATCTACGCTCTCGGAGTTGTATCGAATGAATCGGGCGCAAAAGCAGACACAGCGATCAACCAGGAGCAGGCGAACGCAGACACACGCGACACCTACTTCGGATCTTCATTCTGGTCAGGCGGTATGCAGCGTCTTCTTACGATCAGTTCAGATGGATCTAAGAAAGCAAAGCAGTTATCAGATCAGTACCTTCCTGCAGCAGACTTTAATGTTGTGATCGTCAATGCTACTACATACGGCGGAAGCGGCGGAGATGTATGTGTTGCTTCTCTTAATAATGAATCACTCGAGATGATGCTTCACGAGCTTGGACACACCACTGCCAAACTTTCGGATGAATATTTCGCAGGTGCAAGCTATGCGGCCGAGATGCCGAATATGACAGCTGAGTCTGATCCGGCAAAGGTCCGCTGGTCACGCTTCATCGGTAAGAATGGTGTCGGTGTCTATGAATATGACAATGGCGGTAACGGATGGTACCGTCCACACCAGAATTGTAAGATGCGTTTCCTTGGCAAGCAGTATGCTTTCTGTGAAGTGTGTAAAGAACAGATCCGCAAGACCTTCTGTCAGGATTCGAATGTAACGAAGTTATTCTTCCAGCCTTATGCAGACATGTTCTATGAGTCTGACACAGGCAAAGATATGCGTGAATACTTTATCCTCCGCAGAGGTAAGAATGAGATCACAGGCGATAAGCTCGGTGATGCTTTAACGCTTACTTACAAGGATGCGGATGGCAACGTAGTATCCGGTATTCCTAACAAAGCCGGAACTTATACCATCGAAGCTACATTTGCCGGAGACAGCACATATGAGAAATGCAGTCAAACAGCTGCCTACACGATCGAATTACCGGACCTCATCACTCTCGATGTTCCGTCCAAGGTATACGACGGCAAACCTGCTGACCTTAATTATACCGTTAATTATGACAAAGACTATACGGTAAAAGCGCATTATAAAGGAACTGTTCCTTACGCCGCTGAGATCACTTATGACTATGACAGCGACGAAGCACCGGTGACTCCTGGCCGTTACAGCGTAACCCTTACCGCTTATGACAAAGCCACAGGAACTGCGATCAGCAGCAAGACCAAAGACTATGAGATCACCTTCAAGTCTACGACCCTTCAGAATAACGATACAGCCGATTATCCGGGTGCTATGCCTTATTATAACAATAAGACGATCGTATTCTCCGGAGAAGGTTACACAGCCGGTGAACAGTCTCAGTTTGAAGATGTTGCAAAAGACTTTGTGAAGTATTTCCGTTCTACAGAACCTTTCAAAGAAGCTGACACGTACTTTAACTATCACACGGTAGAGACCGTATCCAATGAATCCGGCATCGGTCAGAAAGCCAAGGATACTTACTACAAACTGACTTATGACAAGAATGGTAAGATTGTTCCGACAGACGAAAGTACCGCCGGTGCAATGTACATTGGTAATAATGTCATCACATCTTACTACAAAGCCAATATCGTTATTGTAAATGATAAGAATGTCAAGACAGGTACTACATTCAAGAACAAGCGTTTCACCATCTACACGACAGCAGATGAGGCCGGCATGCAGTTTGCGGCAAATGAACTGCGCAATTACTTCACTAACCACGAAGAGGGCTATACTCCTTCTACAGACGCCGAGAAAGATGCGGAAAGAATCGAATTCCTGAAAGCGCTTTATTACACCTGGTATGGATCTGATTATGCTCCGGTATTAAGCCGTGCGTATGACGAGACATTTACGGAGAACGGATCTCCGATCGACCTTGCACCATATTTCCATACTTATGTATTGGGCAAAGAGGTAGAGGGCGTTGCTTATAAGATGACTTACTATGCAGATGATAACGGTGCTGTCGGAGAAGAACTTTCCGAAGTTCCTTCCAAGGCAGGTACTTATCATGCGAAAGCGGAGCTTGTCATGGACGATGTGTCCGCGTATGGCGAGCCTTGTAAGAAGGTTACTTTAGACGGTGAGACATATTCGCTTCCTCTGGCACGCGGATGGACCACTTACACGATCCAGGCCAAAGAGGATCCGGAGAATCCTGACAAACCGGATCCTGGTACACCGGATGATCCGAAGAATCCTGGACAGAATCTGAAGCCGAATCAGAACCTGAATAATAACAAGAATATAACCAAGAATATAAATATTAACAAATCAACCAACGGCAAAGTTTCTAACAAAGCTGCAGCCAGAACCGGTGATCAGTCACCGGTATGGATGTACACACTTCTTTCTCTGGCAGCACTTGCTGTGATCGCAGCTGTGATCTGTAAGAGAAGATTCCGTAGATAAGGTAGATAAAAAAGCTTAGATAAAAATCTTTAATAAAAGGAAACTCCTTTCTGGCATCTGCCAAAAAGGAGTTTCCTTTTTACCGTCTTTGATTATATTATACTCTCTCGATCCCCTGTATCGTCTTCTTCACAACCTTATCCTTATCGAATTCCCGCGCCATCTTATCTCTTCCGCATACTCCCATTGCTTCGCGTTCTATACGGCTCATCCGGGCGATCTTACTCATCTTACGGTACAGATCATTCCAGTCCTCTGCTTCACACAGAAGCCCGCTCTTATCATCGTCTACGGCTTCCTTACAGCCCGGAATATTACTGGTGATCACCGGACGTCCGGTCGCTGCTGCCTCCAGAAGTACATTTGACATTCCTTCATGATAACTTGGGAGCACAGCACAGTCGGCCATGGCATAATACGGTCTCGGATCTTCTTGGAATCCATGGAATACTGCGATCCCTGCATCCACCAGCTTATCAATCTTTTCTTTGTATTCATCTTCGAAGAATCCTACCAGATCCAGAACGAACGGTACTTCTTTTCGCTGTAGTTCTTTCGCTGCATAGAACAGTTCGTCCATTCCTTTTTCCTTCATGATCCTTCCAAGATATAGGAAATGCACTTTGTCATTCTCCGGATATTTCTGATAAGTATAATACTTAAGATTTACTCCGGCTCCCTTAAGCAGACACATCTGTTCCCGACGGATGATCTGCTCCTGCAGGAACACTCTGGCATTTCCCTTATTTTCGAAATACACTGTCTTTGCCTTTTTTAAGGCTATTTTATACATTCTTATAACAATCTCCCGAAGCCCCTTCTTCTGGAATGCAGTTCCGAGTCCCTGTACGTTGACACAATATGGGATCCGCATCTGTCGGCAGGCATATCCTGCATATACATTAGGCTTGATCGAATAGGTAACTACCATATCCGGGTGATGTTCTTTTAATAACCGGCGGTAGGTCAGATACAGCTTCATATCCGTCTTCGGGTTGATCCCACGGCGGTCCACATCCGTCTCGATCATCGTACATCCCATCGCTTTAAAATCATCCTCATGTCCTACGAATGGTGTGCTGATGATCACATCATAATCTTCCATAAGTTTCCCGATCAATTCTCTTCTGAACTGCCACAGCATATAAGAATGATTGGTGATGACCATAAGTTTCTTCTTTGCTCCGGTTCCGCCTTCTACGACTCCGTCACTTCGAAGCACGGAGAATACCGTTCCGATAAAGCACCGGATATCCATAAGCGGCCCCATCTTTTTTACATACTCGCCGTCCAGTCTGGCTTTGACAGGGATCTCAAGTTCATCTCTTCCGTTGATCTGTGCCCATCCGGTAAGTCCCGGTTTTACATCATTAGCCCCGTACTTGTCACGTTCTGCAATCAGGTCATCCTGATTCCACAGTGCCGGTCTCGGTCCGATCACGGCCATATCTCCTCTGGCAATATTCCAAAGCTGCGGAAGTTCATCCAGTGATGATTTCCGCAGGAAACGTCCTACTTTTGTTATGTACTGATCCGGGTTCTCCAGAAGGTGTGTCGGCTTATCGTGCGGCGTATCTGTGCGCATGGAGCGGAATTTGTACAGGTTAAAATATTCCTTATGGATTCCTACTCTTTTCTGCGAAAAAAAGACAGGAGCTGTAATCCCGTCTTCTTTCTTGATCGCCACAATAATTGCCAGATAGACGGGTGATAATACCACCAGACCGATCCCTCCAAGAGCTCTTCCTATTATGTTCTTAACCTTCATATATTTCCTTTGTCTGAAAGACAAATGATCCTCTTTGAACATATCTGTTATGCCTCCTGTATTCTCTGGTTCTATTGTGTTGATTTATTTAATTTTGGATGATAGGTCGGAACGATGCTTTCCACGATCAGACGCATATCATCGGTCTCATTCTGTGCTGCGCTCTCAAGGACTCTGAGTGCATGTGCGAGCTTGACTTCATCTACATCGATCGGATGTCCGATATGTATCAGCTTATTCGGTGTATCCGTCATACCTTCTTCGTCCATCAGAAGTTCTTCGTATAATTTTTCTCCCGGACGCAGTCCCGTGAATTCAATCTTGATATCCTGATCGACTTTATAGCCTGACAGCCGGATCATATTCCTTGCAAGATCAAGGATCTTTACCGGTTCTCCCATATCCAGGACGAAGATCTCTCCGCCTTTGGCATAGGCACCTGCCTGAAGTACCAGTGATACCGCTTCCGGAATCGTCATAAAGTAGCGGATGATCTCCGGATGTGTGACGGTTACCGGTCCTCCTTCTGCAATCTGTTTTTTAAATAACGGAATAACACTTCCGTTACTTCCAAGTACATTACCGAACCGCACTGCTACATATTCTGTGTTCGATTCTTTATTATAAGTCTGTATGATCATCTCACAGATTCTCTTGGAAGCTCCCATGATATTCGTTGGGTTGACAGCCTTATCTGTAGATATCTGTACAAATCTCTTAACATTCCATTTATCTGCCATTCTGACCATATTATAAGTTCCGAGGACATTATTCTTGATAGCCTCGTTCGGGCTGCCCTCCATAAGCGGCACGTGCTTATGTGCTGCCGCATGATAGATGATCTCCGGACGGTACTGTTCGAAGATACTGTTGATACGGTTCTCATCACGTACAGAACCGATCAGCACCACCAGGTCAAGCTTCGGCTGTTCCCTTAACAATTCCTGCTGGATATCATATGCATTGTTCTCATAGATGTCGAAGATGATCAGCTGCTTCGGACTGTGCTTTGCGATCTGTCTGCATAATTCACTTCCGATCGAACCTCCGCCGCCGGTTACCATAATTACTCTTCCTGATACATAATCCATGACCTCGTCCAGATTGACATAGACTTCATCTCTTCCCAGAAGGTCATCGATGTTCACCGGACGCAGCTTACTTGCCCTGACCTCACCGTTGACCAGCTGATATACTCCCGGCAGGATCATAAGTTCACAGTTTGTATCCTGACAGATCTCCACGATTGGTCTGATCTTTGCTGCATTTGCCGATGGTATCGTCAGGATGATCTGCTGGACATTGTATTTCTTGACGCTTTTCTTGATACTGTTCCGATTACCGACAACCCTGACTCCCTTAATATATCTTCCGATCTTATACGGATCATCGTCTATGATACAGACAACCTTCTGATCCAGATATTTACTGTTCTGGATCTCTGTGATCAGACTTCTTCCGGCCTCTCCTCCGCCGATGATCATGACTTTCTTTCTCTTTGACCATGGGAATGTACGGTTCTGTCTGCGCAGACGTATCAGTCGGTAAGATACTCTTGTTGCCCCGATCAGGATCATCAGATAAATTGTATCCAGTACATACCAGCTTCTTGGCATAACGCTCCATGTAAATAAGATAATGACAATCTTCGCTACGGCCGCCGCAAGACAGGCTGCGATCAGACTGAATACTTCTTCAATCCCTGCGTACTCCCATAAACTACTGTAGATACGGAAAAGTGAAAATATAATTAATGTTATGACTATGGTGAATGGTCCGTATTTATAGATTACTTTTAAGAATTCTTTCGGAATCTGGCTGAAATCGAACTCAAAACGTGTCAGTAATGCCAGAATTGATGCTGCGATAATACATATGATATCAAGTACGATAAGACATATTCTTCTTATCAGTAATTGATAATTTATTTCCTTTTTTTTCATACCCATTTTCCTTTTGTTAATTATTCTTAATCAACAATTATAACATACTTTTTCGGCTCATAAAATGCCAATTACTACAATTTGCCTCTTCTCATCTAATTTTCTTCTAATTCTGAAATGTTACAACAACGTCTTTCCCGTCTGCCACATTTTTAAACATACTCTTGATTACTTTCTTTGCATTCTTGTCGGATACATTGCAGACTTTATTTGTTATGTAGCGAATGATGTAGTGCAGATTCAGATGAATCTGCCACTGCGTATCCTTGCACTGCTGCTTGCTCAACTGATGGCATCTATGGGAGTGGCATTATATATGGTCGCAGATATGGGAATCGCTCCATATGACAGTGTCGCAATTATAAATGCCTGCTTCAACGGCCCATTAATTCAATTTTTTAAAACAAAACTGGAGAGATTTTACAAGTAAAATATACGGATTACAATTCTCCAATTCTTACAAGGCTCATATCCAGAACGGATACGGGCCTTTCTTTTTCACCAGTAGCTTCATCCAAACCTTCACATTGAATAATGAACCCTTCTC
>ERZ827496.12-NODE-12-length-222702-cov-4.700391_pt1 | contig 222702 bp, 211 predicted proteins | sample MGYA00519769_ERZ827496 | MGnify/ENA primary metagenome ERZ827496 (study PRJEB31778, sample SAMEA3449327) | human gut metagenome | biome: human gut; feature: human-associated habitat; material: faeces | place: United Kingdom | collected 2010/2012 ...
CGTTAAAAGACCTAAAAAACCGCAGTGACGTAGTCCTCTCCTCATACGCTGCGGTTTCTTCGTTTATCTTATTGCACGCAGACAAAGTTCCCTTTTAAGAGAAAAACCTGTAAAAGCCCATTTCACCTCGTTTATTTTTCGTTTAAGTTTGGAGGTACATGGTTGAGGAAAGGTTTAGTTGGTTCTTTCGATACTAGTTGTCGCAGTAACAAAGACTACAACAATGAAATATCGAGGAAATGACACATGTTTAAACAATCTTTATGCGCAGTCGCTATCATTAGTGCTATGAGCGGCGTTGCACTTGCAGATGACTACACCTACGTTGCTGGCGGCTTGCAGGTGGGCGGCATCACAAACAAAAGCGATTTTGATAAATTAGTGCACCAGAACCGTCCAGATCAAAGCAAAACCACCATGGGTGGCTTTTACCTGCGCGGTGGATATGGTTTCGAAAACAATGTGTTCATCGATGCGCGTTTAAACGCAATGGGTAATAGCCAGCGAGCTAGCGGCGATAGCCTGCTTGGCTTGGGTTACCACTTTGCCATTAACCCAACCACCGATATGTATGCTTTGATCGGCGCGAGCGGTCACGCTGTTTCAAGCAACTTTGATTATGATAAGAAGCGTGATGAAAACTGGAGCAGTGCAACCGGTGAGATTGGCGTTAAAAGCCACATCACCGACAAAATCAGTATGAATGCTGCTTATCGCTATGCTGAATATGATAGCCGCGGCTTCAATGAAGCTCGTATCGGGGCTGGTTATGCGTTGACGCCTAATCTGGCCGCCGAAATTGGTTATACCTACCATAACTGGAAAGTTGACGATCAGATCGGTGAGATCGGGATCCGCTATACTTTCCAGTAAAATAACATCATATGCGTTTGCCAAGAGGCATCGCCTCTTGGCCTTATCTTATGGAGAAGTCACTCATGCGAATTCTGGTTGTGGAAGATAACGGTTTACTTCGTCACCACCTTTCAGTTCAGATGCGAGATATGGGACATCAGGTTGATGCCGCCGAGGATGCCAAAGAAGCCGATTTTTTTGTTAAAGAACAAACGCCAGACATTGCTATCGTTGATCTGGGTTTACCGGGTGAGGATGGACTCAGTCTGATCCGCCGTTGGCGTGCTGAGCAAATCAAACTCCCTATTTTAGTACTCACTGCGCGGGAAAGCTGGCAGGATAAAGTGGCCGTGCTCGAAGCTGGCGCAGATGATTACGTGACAAAACCTTTCCATCTCGAAGAGGTTATTGCACGTATGCAAGCCCTGATGCGTCGCAATAGCGGCTTGGCCTCACAGGTCATTACCCTTCCACCATTCCAGATCGATTTGTCTCGTCGTGAGCTTACGGTGAATGAAAACCTCATCAAGCTGACCGCATTTGAATACACCATTATTGAAACGCTCATTCGTAACCACGCCAAAGTCGTCAGCAAAGACGCGTTAATGCTACAGCTCTACCCTGATGCCGAGTTGCGAGAAAGCCACACCATCGACGTATTGATGGGGCGTCTGCGTAAAAAACTACAAAACGAATACCCGCAAGAAGTCATCACCACGGTTCGTGGACAAGGCTACAGGTTTGATATTAACTGATGAATCTTCCGCGTTGGGCACACTATAAAGCACAGCCGTTTTCGCTAAGAACACGGTTTTTACTCGCGACAGCGGCCGTTGTATTTATGCTATCACTGGCCTACGGAGTCGTTGCGGTCGTCGGCTACGTCGTCAGTTTTGATAAAACAACGTTCCGTCTGCTGCGGGGCGAAAGCAATCTGTTCTTCAGCTTGGCGCATTTTGAAAATGGCAAATTGACCATCACTTCGCCGCCTAACTTCGATCTTAACGCACCGACGTTGGTCATGATTTACGACGATAAAGGCAAACTGCTCTGGTCACAACGCAAAGTCCCCGAACTAGAAAAGCGCATTGATAAATCTTGGTTGGAGAAGCCCGGTTTCTACGAACTGGACTCCAGCACCATATTCAGTAGCGCCGTTTTAGGGGATAACCCGAAGGTTCAGGATCAACTAAAAGATTACGACGACGACGACGACGATGCCATGACGCACTCCGTGGCCGTTAACCAATATGCGGCAACGGACCGCCTACCTGCACTGACTATCGTTGTCGTGGATACTATCCCTCAAGAGTTGCAAAACTCGGATATGGTTTGGGGATGGTTCACCTACGTACTTATCGCCAATATTTTGCTGGTCGTCCCGCTGCTTTGGTTAGCCGCATATTGGAGCCTACAGCCGATAAAGCTGTTGCTGACACAGGTGCGAGAGTTGGAAAGCGGCAAGCGAGAACTTTTGAGTGAAAATCCTCCTCGCGAACTGCGTGGCTTAGTGCGCAATTTAAACATCCTGCTCAGCAACGAGCGCCAGCGCTATACTCGCTATCGGACGACATTATCAGACCTCACTCACAGCCTAAAGACACCTCTCGCGGTGTTGCAAAGCACTCTCCGCTCGCTGCGTAATGGAAAAGACTTAAAAATTGAGCAGGCTGAGCCGATTATGCTGGAGCAAATTAGCCGTATTTCACAGCAAATTGGCTACTACCTGCATCGCGCCAGTATGCAATCTGAGCACAACATGCTCAATCGAGAACTTCACTCCGTTCCGCCGTTGTTAGATAGCCTTTGCTCCGCACTCAATAAGGTATATCAACGCAAAGGGGTTGATATCACTCTGGATATCTCGCCCGAACTCACGTTTGTCGGCGAGAAAAATGATTTCATGGAAGTCATGGGGAACGTGCTGGATAACGCCTGTAAATATTGTCTAGAGTTCGTTGAGATCACGGCACAACAAACGGAAAAAGAGCTCATTATTATCATCGATGATGATGGGCCTGGCATTCCCGCCAGCAAGCGCGATTTGATTTTCCGCCGTGGACAGCGAATCGATACTCTGCGACCTGGACAAGGCCTTGGTTTAGCATTAGTTGATGAATTGCTACAACAGTATGATGGTGAAGCCATTATCACCGATAGTCCCCTCGGTGGCGCACGCATGAGTATCCACTTCGGCCGTCAGCAAATTTCATATACGCTCGACTGAGCGTCGCAAGTGTCCCTCCTTACACTCACAAACGGCGCTTAACAGGCGCCGTTGTCTAATATATTTTCTCTAAAACCTAAATTATTTTCTTTAAAACCAGAGTTGTGACAAACAGGCGGAGGAATCCCACGGTACTTCCGTTATAATCCCAACAGATACATACACAGGGAATTAACAATGGATTATCAACTCGATCTCGACTGGCACGATTTTTTGCAACGCTACTGGCAAAAACGCCCCGTCATTCTAAAGCGCGGGTTCAAGAATTTCGTTGATCCCATTTCTCCTGATGAATTGGCTGGCTTGGCAATGGAAAACGAGGTCGATAGTCGCCTTGTTAGCCATCAAGACGGTCGTTGGCAGGTCGCACATGGCCCTTTCGAAAGTTACGATCATCTCGGTGAGAATAACTGGTCGATTCTGGTTCAAGCCGTCGACCATTGGCATGTTCCATCCAGTGCTTTAATGCGCCCTTTCCGTAAACTGCCAGACTGGCGTACTGACGACCTGATGATCTCCTTCTCGGTACCTGGAGGTGGCGTTGGGCCACATTTGGATCAATACGACGTATTCATCATTCAAGGAACCGGCCGCCGTCGCTGGCGCGTAGGCGAAAAGACACCGCTAAGACAGCACAGTCCGCACCCCGACCTCCTCCAAGTCGAGCCTTTCGACGCCATCATCGATGAAGAGATGGAACCGGGTGACATCCTTTATATTCCCCCAGGTTTCCCTCATGAAGGTTACGCGCTGGAAAACTCACTTAACTACTCCGTCGGTTTCCGAGCACCAAGTGGACGTGAATTGATCAGCGGCTTTGCCGATTTTGTGCTCGCTAATGAGCTCGGCAGCGAACGCTATAGCGATCCCGATCTTGTGCTACGCGATAACCCATCGGAGGTTCAAGCCGCCGAGCTAGAAAAGCTACGTGGAATGATGATGAGCCAGTTACAAAACCAAGATAACTTCAATCTATGGTTTGGTGAATTCGTCAGCCAGTCTCGCCATGAGCTCGATATCGCGCCACCTGAGCCACCGTATCAGGTAGGAGAGATTTATGAGCTGCTTCAAGCGGGCGAATCCCTAGAACGTCTCGGAGGATTGCGCGTCATTAACGTTGCAGGAAGTTGTTTTGTAAACGGTGAAGTTATCGTTACTGACCATGCTGCCGCTGCCCACGTTCTTGCTCGCGAATATGTGATCAATTCAGCCATGCTCGGCGATGCACTTGAGGATCCTAGTTTCCTTGCAACCTTAGCTGCATTAATTAATAGCGGGTATTGGTTCTTCATAGACTAAATCCTGCAGCTATTATCATAGCAATTCACTATTGGGTGGTCGTATATATACGACCACCCAATATAAATTAAAAAACAATATTAATATTTTATTTATTAACCAAATTTAACTTTAGATTTAGGCAACATATTTAAAATATGTAGCTATCAACCTATTACGTTACGTATTATTCTATTAATCTCTACATCACCTGAACGACAATGTCTTAAAATAAATCGCTATGGATGCGTTAACTAATAAAAAAATAGCTTTAAGCATTGATGTGCTAAAAGCGGCAAAATCGCGTATTGAATGGACTTTTGATACATTCTCTCGCGTTTGCGTTTCTTTTTCCGGCGGCAAAGACTCCACGGTATTACTCCATTTAGTTGCCGAATATGCGAAAGCGCATAACAGGAAATTCGACGTTTTATTTATTGACTGGGAGGCTCAGTTTACCCATACCATCACCCATATTGAGAAGATGCGACGCTTATATCATACCGAGATCGGAACGTTTTATTGGGTTGCATTACCCATTACGACGGGGAATTCTGTTTCGCAATTTCAGCCGGAATGGCAATGCTGGACTCCCGATATTGAGTGGATACGCAAGTTTCCCGCTGACGCCATCTCTGATACGGCTTTTTTCCCGTTCTATTATGACGGCATCACTTTTGAAGAGTTTATGCCGGCCTTCGCAAGCTGGTACTCCATGCAACAACCCAGCGCAATGATGATCGGTATTCGCACCGACGAATCATATAACCGCTTCTGGGCCGTTGCATCAAAACGAAAACATCGTTTTGCTGATGACAAACCGTGGACTACCGCTAACATTTCTGGACATTGCTATAGTATTTACCCAGTCTACGATTGGAAAACCGAAGATATTTGGACCTATTTTGCCTCAACAGGAAAAGCCTATAATACACTGTATGACCTGATGTATCAGGCTGGCGTAGCGCTTCGTTCTATGCGTATCTGCGAACCTTTTGGCCCTGAACAACGTCAAGGGCTATGGCTTTATCATGTTCTAGAACCTGAATGTTGGGAACGTGTTTGCACGCGTGTATCAGGTGCAAATACGGGTGGAATTTATGCAAATAACCGTGGTGATTTTTATGCTCGCCGTCAGGTACATAAACCCGATAATCATAACTGGCGCAGCTATGCCCTATTCTTACTCGACAGCATGCCGCAAAAAACCGCAGAGCATTATCGTAACAAAATCGCTATTTATTTACGTTGGTATCAGACTCATGGTTTTCCCATTGATATACCCGATGAACAAGAGAAAGACATTGGCTCTAAAGATATTCCGTCTTGGCGACGCATTTGCAAAGTTCTTCTAAGAAATGATTATTGGTGTCGTTCTTTATCATTTAGCCCAAATAAACCTAGTAGCTATGAGCGGTATCACAAAAGAATTCAGGCGCGCAGGAAGTGTTGGAGTGTTATATGAAGATTGATACGTTAGTTAACGATCTAAAAGTAGAGTTGGAATCTATGCCAGAAGCCATAAAAATTGAGGCTTTAAATAAGATCCGAGTCATGCTTCATCAAGTGAGTCCATTTAGCAATGAGCCTATCGATTGTGTACTCTGGAAGTCTATTGAGGATGTTGTCGCGAATGATTATAATCCCAATAACGTTGCCCCACCTGAAAAGCGGCTTTTATATACATCGTTATTGCGTGATGGCTACACCCAACCGATCGTTACCGCTCAAATAAAAGATGATGATAAAGACTATGTCATCGTAGATGGTTTTCATCGCCGTGAACTGGCCGCCGATCGTCCTAAGCTACGTAAACGTGTCCGCGGCTATCTTCCTGTCGTCATCTTAAACGATCTAGAAAACGAAAAGTCCCATCGCATCGCAGCGACAATTCGTCATAATCGCGCGCGCGGCAAACACCAAATCAGCATCATGTCGGATATCGTACGCGAACTTTATCGCCTCGGCTGGAGCGATGAGAAGATCAGTGAAGAACTGGGCATGGACGCAGATGAGGTATTGCGTTTGAAACAAATCAGCGGATTGATGGAGTTATTTCAGGATCGCGAATTTTCCGAGGCATGGACGGTCAAATAGCCTAGACAGTTTCGCCATCTTTACACGGTAAAGATGGCGAAATAAACGGGCGCTATGTCATAACCGCACATGTACGATTATTTGTAAATCTCTTCCAGCAGATCGCGGACATACTCCGGCACCACTTGGCTTGCGGCGCCATAGTGCTTCTCATCAAACTGGCTTTCGACCTGACTCGGTTCGAGATTGAGTTCTACCGTATGAGCGCCATTCAGATGGGCTTCATGCACAAACCCAGCGGCGGGATACACGTGGCCAGATGTCCCAATCGCGATGAAGTAATCTGCTTTAGCCAATGCTTCGTAGATATCATCCATACCAATCGGCATTTCACCAAACCAGACAATATGGGGTCGCAGCGGCGCAGGGAACTGACAGCAGTGACAGCGGTCATCTACGGAAAGATCGCCTTCCCAACGGATAACCTGTCCTGACTGAGTACAGCGGGCTTTTAGCAGCTCACCGTGCATATGGATAATTCGTGTGTTTCCCGCACGTTCGTGCAAATTATCAATATTCTGTGTAACCAGCATAAAATGATCGCCTAGCTGACGTTCAAGTTCAGCGAGTGCTAGATGCGCCCCATTAGGCTGAATCTCTGGCTGCTGCAGCTGATGGCGACGCGCATTATAGAAGCGCTGTACCAACTCAGGATCGCGGTGATAGCCTTCTGGTGTCGCCACATCTTCAACACGATGCTCTTCCCATAGACCATCGGCTGCACGGAACGTACGTATTCCTGATTCGGCCGAAATACCTGCGCCGGTCAGAACCACAACATAGGGTTTAGTCATACACCCTCCCGCCTCATTGTTCGCGTGACACAGTGTATCACGGTGGAAAATTCGAGAGCGAAAACGCTGATGCCGCAATCGTTTGTTTTTCCTAAACCGGCATATACGATGACGGGTACGCATAACGACTGCTCCTCAATGGTTTCTTTGCCACAACAAAGATAATAATCGTAATTAGTCGGTCAGATTTAAAAATGCCGCGCCTCGCACTCCGCCAGCATCACCGTATCGAGCAGGCTCAATACGCGGGGCCTTGGCTGCGCTCAGCATAGAACGTGGAACCCGTTCGTTCAGCAAGGGATAAAGCTCGGAGAAATTCGATAGCCCACCGCCCAATACCACAAGATGCGGATCGATAACGGTGAATAAATTTCCCAAGCAAATCGCTAGCACATCAGCAAAACAATCAACGTGTGCCAACGCTTGTGCATCAGCGGCGCGGTAGCGAGCGATAATGTCTTTCGCTCCGAGCTTTTCACCGGTGCGATATTGGTATAACCATTCGAAACCGCGGCCTGAGATGTAGTTTTCGATGCAGCCCTGTTGCCCGCAGCCACAAGCAAGGCGTGGAGTATCCATCCCAATGCGATCGAGCGCATCAACCGGCAAACGTAAATGACCGAACTCTCCGGCAAGGTAATTACGGCCTGTAAAACTTTTACCGTTGATAATTAAACCACCACCCACGCCTGTGCCTAAAATAATCCCCAGCACACTCGGATAAGCGCGGAACTCTGCATCCCACGCTTCCGATAAAGCAAAACAGTTGGCATCATTATCAACACGCACGGGGCGTTTAATCAGGGCAGATAAATCACGCGGCAATGGTTTTCCCAGGGCTGACGGTATATTGACGGCATAAAGCGTGCCCTTATCTGCATCAATAGACCCAGGGCACCCGATCCCTACTTGCCCCTGAGTTCCCGTCAAGTTATCAGCCTCAAATACCAGTGATGCAAAGGCATTAAGCAACTCACGGTAATCATCATGCGGTGTCGCTATGCGTTTTTGCCAGATCGGGTTAAGTTCAGCGTCAAACACGCCGAGCTCAATTTTGGTGCCACCCATATCAAAACCGTAATACATCTACACAACTCCTATTGAGTCAGCATGCATTACTGACCACCGCTCAATACCCGCGCAGGATCTATACGACTGGCTCGTCGAGCTGGATACCAGCTAGCAACCAGACTTAGAATAATCGCCGTGGCAAGCACTTCCACTACATCAACCCAATGCAGTTCAGTTGGCAGGAAATCGATGGGATAGATATCTCCAGATAACAAACGATGTCCGATCACTTTTTCGATAATCTTCGAGATGTTCGTTAGCTGCAGAGATGCTACGACACCAATCACAACGCCAGACACGCTACCCACCATTCCAGCCAGTAAACCATACCAGATGAAAATAGCGCGGATCAGCCGATCTTTCGCGCCGAGCGTTCGCAGTACCGCAATATCGCTGCTCTTATCTTTCACGGCCATAACCAGCGTAGAGACAATGTTGAAGCAGGCCACACCAATCACCAGCACCATCGCCAAATACATAATGGCGCGGATCATCTGGATATCACGGAACATGTACCCATAGGTACCTTTCCAGCTACGAAGATATACGTAAGCATTGGTCACTTCACCCGCGTCCCGCACCAGCTTATCGGCGTTAAACACGTCATTAACTTTGATGCTGATACCTGTGACACTGTCACCGAGATCTTGATACTGCTGGGCATCCGCCAGGGGTACCATCGCTAAGCTGTGATCCAGCATCCCACTCAGTTGCAAAATGCCGCTAACGTGTAGACGAATACGTTTAGGTTGTAATAGTTTCATCTGAGGATCGTTATTGGGCACCATCACAGTCACCCAATCCCCAACTTTTACATGGAGCGCATCGGCCACACCTTTGCCTAAAATAACCTGTTGCTCACCTGCTTTGAACTTCGACCACGCATTATCCTGCACATATTGTGACAGTGAGCTCACGCGGCTTTCTTGTTCAGGATTTACGCCGCGCAGTTGTACCGCAACTAGCTGAGTGCCACTTTCAATCAGCCCCGTAAACTCAACGTAAGGCGCGGCGGCAACAATGCCTTTAACTTTCTCCACACGCTCCAGCACCTGTGGCCAGCCAGTGAACGGCTGTTCTACAGGAAAAATTTCACCGTGGGGCACCACGGAAAGAATGCGATGGTCTAGCTCACGCTCAAAACCATTCATGGCGCTTAGCCCGACGATCAACACGGCTACGCCCAGTGCAATACCGATGGTAGAAATAACGGAGATCAGAGACACCATGCCACCACGGCGGCGCCCACGGCTAAAGCGTAGGCCGATCAGCAGGGATAATGGTGAAACCGACATTATTGCGCCCCCATCAGGGTCACATTTTGCTGAAGCTGCCCATCACGCATTTCAAGCTGACGGTTCAAGCGCTTAGCCAACGCTAAATCGTGAGTAACAACCAAAAAAGCGGTTCCTTGACGAACATTCAGCTCACCCAACAGATCAAAAATACTGTCAGCGGTACGCATATCGAGGTTACCGGTCGGTTCATCGGCCAACACCAGCGAAGGATTATTCACCAAGGCACGGGCAATCGCGACACGCTGGCGCTCGCCACCAGAAAGCTCAGACGGCCGATGGTGGCTACGTTTTGCCAAACCAACGGCGGTGAGCATGTCCATGGCTTTTCCCTGCGCATCCTCACCCTTTTTACCGCCGATTAACAACGGCATCATTACGTTTTCTAACGCGCTAAAATCAGGCAACAGATGATGGAACTGATAGATAAAACCCAGTTCGCGGTTACGTAATTCCGCCTTCGCGGTTGAGCTCATCTCATTAAGTGACTGGCCTTTGAATATCACTTCACCAGACGTTGGCGAATCTAATCCACCGAGCAGATGCAGCAGCGTACTTTTACCCGAACCAGAGCTTCCGACAATGGCCATCATTTCACCCGGCTGCATGTCAAAGGTCACATTACGCAATACGTCCGTGTGCAATTTGCCTTCATGGTAGGTTTTGCACAGGTCTTTGCACTGCAACAGTTCTTTATACAAAGACGGAGAGTTACTCATAACGTAAAGCCTCAGCAGGATTCACCGCGGCAGCTCGCCACGACGGATATAACGTAGAAAGCAGCGCCAGCAGCATTGCCACAACGGCAATCAGCACAACCTGCAGAATATTGATATCAACCGGTAAATTGCCACCGGCTAACATTCCCCCCAAACCAGGAATGACATTGATCTGGCTGGCGAACACCACGCCAAGCCCTGCACCTAACAACGCACCAATAATTCCGGCGCTAGCACCCTGCACCATAAACACGGACATAATCTGCCCACGTGTTAAGCCCTGAGTCTGTAGGATCGCAACTTCGCCCTGCTTTTCCATCACCAGTAAGCTCAGTGAAGTAATAATGTTAAACGCAGCCACAGCGATAATTAAGCTCAGCAGCAAACCCATCATGTTTTTTTCCATCTTGACCGCTTGGAACAGCTCGCCTTTACGCTCGCGCCAGTCCTTCCATTCCAAGCCTTTTTCCAACGGTTGACTTACCAGAGCGTCAATCGCCAAAGGTTTATCCATATAAACACGCCAACCGGTGATATTCCCCAGCGGATAACTCATCAAACGCGAAGCATCCTGTTGGTTCATCAGCATCTGATACTGATCAACTTCGCTGTCAGCAGAAAAAGTGCCCACCACGTTGAACACGCGCTGGCTAGGAATGCGCCCCATCGGCGTGAATTGGCTAGCACTCGGCACCATGATCCGCAGTTTCTCGCCGCGCTTAACACCGAGCTGCCCTGCTAGCTGGTCACCTAAAATGACATTGTATTGACCGGGCTGCAGCGCCTGTAGGTTGGAGCCATTGAGATAAGCAGAAAGCGGTTCTTTCTCATTAGGATTGACGCCCAGAATGACGCCCACAGCTACGCTATGTGCGCTTTGCAACACGGCATTGCCGGTTGTCAGAGGGGCAACACGTTTCACCCCTGCCAGATGTTCAAACTGTGTGGCGGGGACCTGCTCTGGATTTATCGACCCTTGTGTCGATGTGATCAATGCCTGCGGCATCAATCCAAGAATATTGTTTTCCAGATCGCGCTCAAAACCGTTCATCACCGAAAGAACGATGACGAGCGCCATAACACCAAGCGTGATGCCTATAGTAGAAAGCCAAGAGACAAACCGGCCAAAGCGGTCTGAGGCTCGTCCGCGCATATAACGCAGACCGATGAATAACGCGACAGGTTGATACATGAAATCCGTTCGGTTGCTGTAGTTAAAGCAAAGAGATTGTTGATGATAATGTTTACAACCCCTTTAGGGAACCCAAAACACTCTCTATATACGGTTTTTTACCAGAAGACAGCAATTTCATCGCCTAGTAGTGACGCATTTTTGAGCACACTCACCTCGCTGTTCGTTTTACGGCGGTAACTTAGTTAGCGAAACATTCCATCCATGAATATTAGATATTCATTTTATACTTTTTACCTAAGGATATTCTGAAAAATAGCCTGTCGTACCTTAGACAACGCAATTATGCCAACTTCACCGACTCATAAATCGTCATTTTTTAATAGATTAAAATAGCTGTTTCGTATCCTAATTCAGTATTTCATCCACTTATTTTTTGCTGTAAAAATTCTTTTAAAAAAAATAACGCTAATAAAATTCACCATGATTCCTATCTTACTCATTCATTTTTATATAAAAATAGCAGATGTGCATATAACACCTTTTGGTACTCACCCTGCGCACTACTCAATTCATATAAACGATCGATAACAAAATATCAATAGACGGCACCTATCAATTAATAGCCTTTCGATCTGTAAAACCATCTTTAATCACACAGAATTTATGAGTAAACTAAAACCATTAACAAGCTATATTATTATTTTTTTAATTAGATCAATTATAACAAAACAGGTGTTTGTAACTTTAAAAAATTCAGCGACCGGTCTCCACCAGAAGAATAATTCTATTCCATCTACTGTACTAAAAATATTTACACACGCACTAGCTCAAAGTGAAAAGAGGTCATTGCATAATAAAAGTACACATTGGAAATCGTAAACAGGGATCTGTATGCCACAAATTGCTATTGTCGAACGGTGCCATTTTATAAGGAATGGACTAAAAAGCCTCTTATTAGATATTACTCAAGAACAGGGGCACCACACTGAGATCCATACCTTCAACAGCATAAGCGATATCGATAAATGTCGTTATAAATCAGTAGAAAATGATCTTGACAGACTAATTATGGTCGTTAATGCGTCTAGTGGATTTTATAGCCTCACAAAAGGCTTTCATCCGTTCATTGAAAACTTAGTTGCCAGAATTCCTAGCATCAAAATCATTATTATTTGCGAAGATACACTGCAGCGCCTTGCGTATCATGAATTACGTTCTCATCACAGCGTAAGCGGGATTATTTCAACGAAGAGCAAAATTGATGACCTCAAAGCTCAGTTGGAGAGCGTTGTTTATTCTCATAACCAGTCAGTTCGGCCAAATAACTCATCCAGAATTATGCTAACTAAAAGAGAACAGCAGGTTATTAACGCACTTCTTTCAGGGAAAAGTGCAGCGACTATCGCTGGAAAGCTCAATGTCAGCCAGAAAACAATCAGTGCTCATAAAATTAACGCATTAAAGAAACTCAATATTAGAACAATCGCACTGCTATTTGACATATTACCTTTATCCAGTCAGGAGATAAATATGAATCCATATCAATAATCATAACTGAATGAAATCATCTCAAGTAAAAACAATTACCCTCTGCACCCTTCCTATCAGAGCATGATTTCAGCGTGCTAGGTAGAAAATACGCTCGTCTTAATATTAAGTTTTTATGAATCAGGGAATATTTTCATGGATAAAAAAATAACTCTTATTGCGCTCTCTTTAATTCAAGCCTTCTCTTTAGCGGGGTATGCGAACCAAGCCAGTGCGGCTACATTTTGTGGCGATCGCCCTAATGTGACTTGGGGTGGCGATAGCACCATCAGCGGCGACTTAGGCGCAGATCAATGCTACGAAATCGGCGCAGGCCCTGGCTACGCAGGTAGCGGTATCAATCTTAACGCTCTGGCAGGCAGTAAACTTAGCGTCGTGGGCTACTTGAAAGACTCTACGGTTAACGATGGTGCAGAAGTCTGGATTGGTAAAGATCCAATGATAGCTTGGGATGATTATTTTGCAGATGCGCCAGCAAATGCCACCAATATCATAATCAAATCAGGTGCATTAATCCGTGTTGTTGAAAGCGGAACCTTGCAAGACTCTCAGATCGATGGTGGTACTGTTTACGTCTATAAAAACAAGGTGGACGGCGGGCAATCCATTGACAACAGTGTGAATGCAGGTGGGCGTTTGTTTGTTTATCTAGAGGGGAAATCCCAGGGAACTATTATCAATGATGGGGGAACCGAGTTCGTACAGCAAAAAGGAACCTCACAAAATACGCTGATCAACTCGGGAGGCACACAGCAGGTTCGCTTAGAGGGTCAGGCTGATAACACGACTATCAACGATGGTGGTACTCAATATGTGACTACTGGCGGCGTTGCCACAAATACACACGTGCATGGTGGCTCGCAAATTCTTACCGCCACCGAAACTAACCCTCTAGGTGGCACTGCTCAGCATACGCAGGTTTACCTCGATGGGACACAGCATATTTTGATGGGTTCATCTGCTGTTGACACCCAGCTTTTTGATCATGCTGAACAATATATTTATGCCAGTTCTTCGGCTGAAAACGTCACCATCAATGATAACGCCAGCACCACCCTGCGGGATACGGCTCAGTTGCTCGGTGAGACTCAGATAAACAATCAAGGCCGATTAAATATCATTGCCGAAGACCAGGATGCTGAAGCTTATGCTGAATCAGTTAATTTGAATGGTGAAAACACCGCTGTTCAGATTTTTGCCAACGGAAGTGATACTCAAGGCGCCCACATCGGCATTCTGCAAGGTAATGGGAACGTTATATTCTCTCAAGCTAACGCTGACACCCATTCACACTTAAACGTAGATAAGCTCTCAGGCAATCTTAACTTTTTGTTCAACAGCAGTATTCAGGAAGGGCGTGGTGATTTCTTAACAATAGCTGACGGCAGTGGCAATCATAAGGTCGTAGTACAGGACTCAGGCAAAGAGATCACCGATCCCGGCAATACAACGTTAAATCTAATTAATGATCAAAGCAGTGGAGCCCATTTCAGTCTGGCGTCTCTCTCAGGGCATACTATTGCTGCCGTGGATGGCGGCACCTATATGTACACGCTTAAAAAGCAAGCGGATAAGGATGGCATGCTCGGCGACGTATGGTATTTGGGCTCTGATTTCTCCAGTACGCCAGATCCTGAACCTACACCCGACCCAGACCCGACACCTGACCCTGATCCAACCCCCGATCCCGATCCAACTCCGGAACCTGAACCTACCCCAGAACCGGAACCCACTCCGGAGCCACAACCAAAGCCCCAGACGACACCGTCAACCGACGCGGTGCTTAGCATGGCCTCTGCAAATCAATTTATTTTTGATGGCGAGCTGCAGAGCCTAAGATTCCGTAAAGGTGACCTTAACGCGAGTAAAGGACAAAACGCGGGGATTTGGGGTCGATACTTGACCAACAACACTCACGTCGAAAGCACAAATAATGCGGCCTACCGCATGCAACAGAATGGCTTCGAGATCGGTGGGGACAAGGTCTTTACCTTAGAGTCCGGTTATTTGCTGGCTGGTGCGTTCACCTCATACAGTGACAATAGTTTGAAACACGCACGCGGGGGTAATAGCAGCATCGACAGCTATAGCATCGGGGCCTACCTGACCTATTTCGACAACAGCGGCTATTACATTGATGGTGTGTTAAAAGCTAACCGTTTTAGCAACTCACTCAACGCCAGAATGACATCTGGCAGCTCAGCCCGCAGTGATTATCATCAGAATGCTATCGGTGGTGCACTAGAAGCCGGTTATCACTACAGTTTTGCCGACACTTGGTTTGCCGAACCCTATTTACGCACTTCCTACTTCATTGCTGAAAGCAAAGACATTACGCTGAATAACGGCATGAAGGCGAACATCGATAATAATCGCTCGGCGAAGGCGGAGATCGGTAGCACTTTCGGAACCCAATTCTCCTTATCGAATGGCACAGACATCAAACCTTACATTCGTGTCGCCGTTGAGCGCGAGTTCATTAAGTCCAATAACGTAACGATTAATCGAAATAACGATTTCAACAATGATTTCTCCGGTAACGCAGGTAAATATGGCGCAGGCGTAAACGTTCAAGTGACGTCCACGACCACGCTGTACGCCGAGGCAAACTACCGCAACGGACAGCATGTTGAATCACCGTTGATGGGCAATGTCGGTTTCCGCATTAACTTTTAATCTATCGCATGACTCTCAATATCCCCGGCTCTTTGGAGAGTCGGGGATATTTCTTTCATGGTTATTCTTTATGGTTATTTGGTTATTAATTCACCGCTTTAGCATTAACTCCCCTCAAATCGGCCGATAATTTCAGCAAATGAAAATAAAAATGAATATAACCATTTGTTTTTAATAATTTTAAATCAAATACCCTACTCTGCTGTTGCCAAAGAAAAGTGATAAAGGATAATAAAGCTCAGAACTGCGGTGCCTGATGAGGCGACGCGCCAAAAGAGCTACAGAGACTGACTAACGATTTATGTCTGAACAATACCAATTCACGTTACCTGAGCGTTATACGCTACCGGCCAAAGCGGGCGATGTACGGCTTTTAGGTCAGCTGACGGGCTCTGCTTGTGCGCTGGAATGTGCGCAAATCGCCGAAAAGCACACTGGTCCAGTGGTGCTGATCACTTCCGATATCCAATCAGCATTGCGCCTGCGCGATGAAATCCAGCAGTTTACTTCGCGGATGGTGACCACTCTATCTGATTGGGAAACGCTGCCCTACGACAGTTTCTCACCGCATCAAGATATTATCTCAGCGCGCCTCTCTAGCCTGTATCAGTTACCCACCATGAAGCGTGGCGTATTTATCCTGCCGGTAAATACCCTGATGCAGCGTGTATGCCCGCATGAATTCCTGCATGGTCATGCGCTTGTGATGCAAAAAGGTCAGCTATTATCACGGGATAAGTTGCGTAGCCAGCTCGAACAAGCCGGTTACCGCAGCGTCGATCAGGTCATGGAACACGGCGAGTTTGCGACTCGTGGCGCATTGCTCGATCTCTACCCCATGGGTAGCGACGAGCCTTATCGCATCGATTTCTTCGACGACGAAATCGACAGCCTGCGCGTATTCGATGTTGATTCCCAGCGTACATTGAACGAAGTTGAATTCATCAACCTGCTGCCCGCGCATGAATTCCCAACCGATCAAACCGCCATTGAACTCTTCCGCAGCCAATGGCGTGAGCATTTTGAAGTCCGCCGTGACCCTGAACATATCTATCAACAGGTGAGTAAAGGCATATGGCCAGCAGGTATTGAATATTGGCAGCCGCTGTTCTTTAGTCAGGAGCTTCCACCGCTGTTTAGCTATTTTCCTGCTAGCACATTGCTCATTAATACCGGTGAGCTGGAGGCTTCGGCAGAGCGTTTCTGGCTAGATGTGAATCAGCGCTATGAAAACCGCCGCGTGGATCCCATGCGTCCGCTGTTAACACCGGATAAACTCTGGCTACGTGTAGACGAGCTCTTTTCTTCGCTGAAAAAGTGGCCGCGTGTTCAACTAAAAACCGACAAGTTGGATAAAAAAGCGGCTAATACCAACCTAAACTATCAACCTTTACCAGAGTTGACCGTTCAGGCACAAAATAAAAGCCCGCTAGATAACCTGCGACGCTTCATTGAAAGCACTAAGGATGCCATTGTTTTCTCGGTAGAAAGTGAAGGCCGACGCGAAACCATGCTCGAATTGCTGGCTCGCATCAAAATTAGCCCTTCACTTATCAGCCGTATAGAAGATGCTGAGGCGGGAAAAATCTATATCATGCAGGGCTCGTGCGAGCATGGATTTATCAATCCCGAGCTCAAACTCGCACTGATCTGCGAAAGCGATTTGCTCGGCGAGCGCGTTAGCCGCCGCCGCCAAGACAACCGACGCACCATCAATACTGACACCCTAATCCGTAATCTGGCAGAACTCAGCATCGGCCAGCCGGTGGTGCACTTAGAACACGGTGTGGGCCGCTACGGCGGAATGACTACTCTAGAAGCCGGCGGGATCAAAGGTGAGTATCTCATTCTGACCTACGCCGGTGATGCAAAGCTGTATGTGCCCGTATCCTCACTTTATCTGCTTAGCCGCTATTCTGGCGGAGCCGATGAGAGTGCGCCGCTGCATAAACTCGGCAGCGATGCGTGGACCAGAGCACGTCAGAAGGCCGCAGAAAAAGTTCGAGACGTGGCCGCCGAGCTGCTTGATATCTATGCCATGCGTGCGGCTAAACCCGGCTTCGCCTTTAAGCAAGATCGCGAAGCTTATCAAATGTTCTGCCAGAGTTTCCCATTTGAAACGACGCCTGACCAGAGCATGGCGATTAACGCCGTACTCAGCGATATGTGTCAGCCGCTAGCGATGGATCGTTTGGTGTGCGGCGACGTTGGCTTCGGCAAAACCGAAGTGGCCATGCGCGCCGCGTTCCTCGCGGTACACAACAATAAACAGGTCGCGGTTCTAGTGCCTACCACGCTGCTTGCACAGCAGCATTACGACAACTTCCGCGACCGTTTCGCCAACTGGCCGGTTCGCATTGAGATGATTTCCCGCTTCCGCAGCGCAAAAGAGCAAACTCAGGTATTGCAAGATACCGCAGAAGGTAAAGTCGATATTCTGATCGGTACTCATAAGCTATTACAGGCCGATGTGCAGTGGCGCGATCTGGGGCTACTGATTGTCGATGAAGAACACCGCTTTGGCGTGCGTCAAAAAGAGCGCATCAAAGCCATGCGTGCCGACGTGGATATTCTAACCCTCACTGCAACACCAATACCGCGAACGCTCAATATGGCAATGAGTGGTATGCGTGATCTGTCGATTATTGCGACTCCACCAGCGCGTCGCCTCGCGGTAAAAACCTTTGTGCGTGAATATGACAGCTTAGTCGTTCGCGAAGCCATTCTGCGTGAAGTCACGCGTGGTGGACAGGTTTACTACCTTTATAACGACGTCGAGAATATTGAAAAAGCGGCTCAGCGTTTAGCAGAATTGGTGCCGGAAGCGCGTATTGCGATTGGCCACGGGCAAATGCGTGAGCGCGAACTTGAACGCGTAATGAATGATTTCCATCATCAGCGTTTCAACGTTTTAGTGTGTACGACCATTATCGAAACAGGGATTGATATCCCAAGCGCCAATACCATCATTATCGAACGTGCCGATCATTTTGGTTTAGCACAGCTGCATCAGCTACGTGGTCGCGTTGGTCGCTCATTCCATCAGGCCTATGCTTATTTACTGACGCCGCCGCCAAAGGCCATGTCCACCGATGCGCAAAAACGCTTGGAGGCCATCGCTTCTCTGGAAGATTTGGGCGCAGGTTTTGCTTTAGCCACCCATGATCTAGAGATCCGCGGTGCAGGCGAGCTGTTGGGAGATGATCAGAGCGGACAGATGACGACCATCGGTTTCTCTCTGTATATGGAATTACTGGAAAGCGCCGTTGATGCACTGAAAGAGGGGCGAGAACCTTCACTCGAGGATCTCACCAGCAATCAAACCGATGTTGAGCTGCGCATGCCAGCCCTGCTACCGGATGACTATATTCCTGACGTCAGCACGCGCCTGTCATTCTACAAACGCATTGCTAGCGCGAAAAATGACGATCAGTTGGAAGAGCTAAAAGTTGAGCTGATCGATCGCTTTGGCTTGCTGCCAGATGCAGCTCGCAATCTGCTGCAAAGCGCGAAGCTGCGTTTGGATGCCATGGCGCTGGGTATTCGTCGGATCGAAGGTAATGATAAAGGCGGGTTTATTGAGTTCAGCGAGAAAAACCACGTTGACCCCATGTTCCTAATTGGTCTGTTGCAGAAGAAACCGCAAATCTTCCGCTTAGATGGACCCACTAAGCTGAAGTTTATTGTCGACCTCAGCGAACGTAAGGCTCGTTTGGAATTTATTGGCTCTCTGCTGAACGAATTTACCGAGCATCGAGTTTAAATCACACCACGGGGTATAAATATATACCCCGTTTGATTCTGCGCTACCGAACTATCACACGCTCTGATTTAACACCAGTTGACCATTGCGGTCGACGGGGATCTGGGTGCCAGGATCTTTATCCATCCGAACTCGCCCCTGCTGATCGCCAATCTTATAGGTGACGTCATAACCGAGCAGTTTTTGCGATTTGTCATAGACCGTTGAGCAACGCTGCTGAGTTGTCGTGTAGGTATCGTTGTTTTGCATTGAACCTTGAACCTGATTACCCGCGTATCCCCCACCCAACGCACCAACAACGGTAGCCACATCTTTACCGCGTCCGTTACCAATCTGATGGCCTAGTACCCCGCCCGCAACCGCACCCAGTACCGATCCCGCTATACGGTTTTCATCCTGTACCGGGCGGCGATGCGTGACCGTTACGTTGCGGCACTGCTGTCGCGGGGTCTTCACTGACTCGTGAATCGGGGTTGCTGATAACACCTGCGCATAACGTGGACCGGTACTAAAAACGTCTAGACTTGCCACCGCAGCTACGCTAAGCGCCGCTGCAACCCCAATACCCACACCTGCCAACATTGATTTATTCACAGGGCACTCCTCCTGAATATACTCACGCAATATTTATAAACGTCGTGTTGATTAACGTCATACGCTCATAACGATGCAAAAGTTTGTCGTTTCTTTCGCTCGGTGTGCGTGCTTCACCAAATTTATATACAGGTAGTGTGCATAGGAATATTCGTAGTAACAATCAGACAACATAACCAAACAAGCCCAAACCCATTGTTTGGGAAAGTTCCTATCGGCGAAGTCTAACAATCATCAGATAGCATTCTTTCTGGAAGGAAATAAGTGAAATACGAGATACACAAACGGCTCCACTTGGGAGCCGTTTGTCGCTACTCAGAGGGTTAAGCTATTAATGTAACTTCAAGCGTGGACGAATCACTCGGTTGATCCCCCCCACCAGCATCATCAAACCTGTTTTGATGTAGCCATGGAGTGCAATCTGATGCATACGATACAGTGAAATATACACCATTCGAGCAATACGCCCTTCCACCATCATTGAGCCCCGCATGAGGTTACCCATCAGACTACCTACGGTACTGAATTTGGATAGCGAAACTAATGAGCCATGATCCTTATAGATATAAGGTTTCATGTTACCGCCCTTAAGCTGCGCCAAAATGTTGGCATAGCAGCGTGATGCCATCTGATGCGCTGCCTGTGCGCGTGGCGGTACAAAACCACCGGACGGCTGTGGGCAAGACGCGCAGTCACCGATTGCAAAGATATTCGGATCGCGAGTCGTTTGCAGCGTCGGTTCAACCACCAACTGGTTGATACGGTTGGTTTCTAACCCACCAATATCTTTCATGAAATCAGGCGCTTTGATCCCAGCAGCCCAAACCATCAGATCAGCCGGAATAAATTCGCCATCTTTGGTATTCAAGCCATTCTTGTCGGCGCTGGTCACCATGGTTTTTGTCAGTACGCGAACGCCCAGTTTCGTCAACTCATTGTGGGCTGCGCCCGAGATGCGCGGAGGTAGTGCAGGCAGAATACGTTCACCGGCCTCAACCAGCGTCACATTCAATGCCTCACTGCTTAACCCTTCAAAACCGTAGCTATGCAGTTGCTTCACCGCATTGTGTAATTCCGCAGACAGCTCAACGCCGGTCGCCCCACCGCCAACAATCGCGATGTTAACCTTCGCCGCTTTGTCCTTCTGCGCTGAAAACTTCAAGAACAGGTTCAGCATTTCGTTATGGAAACGACGAGCCTGATGCGGGTTATCCAAGAAGATACAGTTGTCTTTCACGCCCGGCGTACCAAAGTCGTTCGACGTACTGCCAAGAGCCATGACCAGAATGTCGTAAGACAACTCGCGCTGTGGAACCAAAACTTCGCCCTGCTCGTCACGAATATCAGCCAGCGTGAGCTGCTGTGCGGCGCGGTCTATGTTGGTTAACGAACCGAGCTGGAAGGTAAAGTGGTGATTGCGTGCGTGGGCCAGATAGCTCAGCGCATCAACACCATCGTCTAACGATCCGGTGGCAACTTCATGCAGTAAAGGTTTCCACAAGTGGCTATGGTTGCGATCAATCAAGATGATTTCCGCTTTGTCTTTACGGCCCAGTTTGTGACCTAGACTGGTTGCCAGCTCGAGACCGCCCGCACCACCGCCGACAATCACGATTTTTTTCTTAGATGCGCTCAAAGCCTTCTCCCTTGGTAAAAAATGTAAACCAATAGTTAATTAACGGTAAATAACTAATACCCTTAATTTACGTACGGTTCACGCAGGTTGATTTAATTCTCTGAGGAAAGAATACCACGACAGGTTATTTGGTCATACCAAAATTGATGCACATCAATTTTTATGTTTATTCCTTGGGCGATATGTATCGCAAGCTCACAAATTTGCGTCATTTTTCAACGTAATCATTACAAATCAGACCAGCCTCACACTTCTATTGCCTGCTTGATTAATCAACATGACAAAGACCGAATTTTAACCTTTATTTAACCATGCGAGCTTGGTCTCCAAACCTCTTATACAACAATAAATCAATACCTCTCCCCTATACGAAGGAGCCGTACAATGAAAAACGTCCGATCCGGCCTGATTTGGCTATTGGTGGCGTTAATCGGTGCTTATGCTTTTGGCATGCTAGCACTGAGCCGTGGTGAACATATCAATGCGGTATGGCTGGTGGTTGCCGCCATCGCTTGTTACAGCATTGCCTACCGTTTTTACAGCCTGTTCATTGCCGAAAAGGTCTTTGAACTCGACGATCGCCGTTTAACTCCCGCAGAGCGCCATAACGATGGTTTGGACTACGTTCCGACCAATAAATGGGTGCTCTTTGGTCATCACTTTGCGGCTATCGCCGGTGCGGGGCCTTTAGTAGGACCCATTCTAGCCGCTCAGATGGGTTTCTTACCCGGAACGATCTGGATCTTAGTTGGCGTCATGCTGGCGGGAGCGGTGCAGGATTTCTTAGTGCTGTTTATCTCCACACGCCGCGATGGGCGTTCACTGGGAGAAATGGCTAAACAGGAGCTTGGCTCTTTCGCCGGAGTCATCACCATGCTTGGCGCATTGGGGGTCATGATCATTATCCTGTCGGCTCTCGCGCTGGTGGTCGTCAAAGCATTGGCGGATAGCCCTTGGGGGCTATTCACCATCGCAGCCACTATTCCAATTGCGCTATTCATGGGCGTATATATGCGCTATCTGCGCCCAGGCAAAATCGCTGAAGTCTCTATTATTGGTTTTGTACTGATGATGGCGGCGATTATCTATGGCGGCGATATTGCGATGCATCCCTACTGGGGTCCCTTCTTTACCCTGCATGGCACGACTCTCACGTGGGTATTGGTAATCTATGGGTTTATCGCGTCGGTACTCCCTGTGTGGCTGCTGTTGGCACCACGCGATTATCTATCTACGTTCCTGAAAATCGGTGTGATTGCTGGTTTGGCCGTGGGCATAGTCTTCGCTGCACCAGAAATGAAAATGCCGGCGGTCACTCGCTTTATCGACGGTTCTGGACCAGTCTTCTCCGGCAGCTTGTTCCCGTTCCTGTTTATTACTATTGCCTGCGGTGCCATTTCAGGCTTCCATGCATTGGTTTCCAGCGGCACCACACCAAAATTAATCGAACGTGAAAGCCACATTCGTTTCATCGGCTATGGTGCAATGCTGATGGAATCCTTCGTTGCCATCATGGCACTGATTTGTGCCTCGGTTATCGACCCTGGCGTATATTTTGCCATGAACTCACCGGCGGCCTTGATCGGTACTACGGTCGAGAATGCCTCTCAGGTCATCAACAGTTGGGGTTTTGTCGTCACACCTGAAACGCTGGCGATGATCGCGAAAGATGTCGGGGAAAACTCCATTCTTTCCCGAGCCGGTGGCGCACCAACCTTTGCTGTCGGCATGGCCCACATTATTACCGAGGTCTTTAACAGCCGTGCCATGATGGCATTCTGGTATCACTTCGCCATTCTGTTTGAAGCCCTATTTATTCTGACCGCCGTTGACGCGGGCACCCGTGCCTGTCGTTTTATGGTGCAAGATCTGGTCGGTGTCGCTATCCCAAGCTTGGCCAACAACCGCTCATGGTTTGGTAACCTTGCAGGAACGACGGTTGCCGTTGCAGGCTGGGGGTTCTTCGTTTATCAAGGCGTGGTCGATCCTCTAGGCGGGATTAATACCCTGTGGCCATTATTCGGTATTGGTAACCAGATGTTGGCATCAATGGCACTGATTTTGGGTACGGTGGTGTTGTTTAAAATGAAGAAACAGCGCTACGCGTGGGTCACTATCTTGCCAACGGTATGGCTGTTCGTGACTTCAATGACTGCAGGCTGGCAGAAGATCTTCCATGAGAAACCGAGCATTGGGTTCTTGGCACAGGCTAAACGTTTTTCAGCGGGTATCGACTCAGGCACATTGATTGCACCGGCCAAAACGATCAAAGACATGGAAACCATCGTGATGAACAACTACATCAACGCTGCACTATGCGGCTTCTTTATGTTAGTTGCTGTCACCATGTTGATTTCCGCTTTCTTCGTGATTCGTCGGGCGTTGGGCTCTAATAAACCAACGGTACATGAAACAACTCCTGCATTGCGTGAGGAAAGATCGCATGGTTGAAAAACTGCACCACACCCCTAGCATGATGATTAAAACCGGGCTGCCATGGAAGAGACAAGCACAACCGGGGATGACTATCACTCGCTGTTTACCGCTTTCGCTGGGTGAATCTCAGCCAACATCAGCATGGCAATGGGCAAAATTGACGCTGCGACGGGTTGCACAAAGTTTTCGCTTGATGGTTGGCGTTCAGGACTACCAGAACTATCTGCGGCATCAGCAACTACATCATCCCGAGCTAACGCCAATGAGCGAACGCGAGTTTCATCGCTACTGCTTAGAAGCCCGTTTCCCAAGTCAAGGCGGCAAACTAGGCAAGTGCCCTTGCTAACGCGGATAATCAGATAAAAAAAAGCACCGGAGATCTTATCTCTCGGTGCTTTTTTCATCTCAATTTGAATTCAGATTTTGCAGCCTTCGCAGTCAGCTTCATCATTCAGTTCGACCGGCACTTCGTTCGCTTTTTCCTGTGCACGCTTTTCAGCCTGCTCAAGTTGTGCATCGATGTCAAAATCAAAAATATCTTCGTTCATAGCAAATACCCTTTTGGATCAATAACGCCAGTATAACGGGGTTATGTACGCAGGTAAATTATCTCGGCATGCGTATATTCTGTATGGCCTTAAAATCACCAGATAAAAAACCACAATAATAAAATGATTTTAAAGGACTTATTTTCAGCACGGTCTACTTTTACGTCATTGCGCAAAAAGAGTATAGTCAGGTGTTCGTATTAAAATATTCCATTTTTTGTTTATTTTTTAGGTGCTAAGTTGTTATGAACACCACATTTACTCAGGCCTTCAGCAAAAACTTTCTTGGTAACGCACCAGACTGGTACAAAGTTGCTATTGTCATTTTTCTGCTGTTGAACCCTCTGGTCTTCTTTTATGTTAGCCCCTTCGCCGCGGGATGGCTGCTGGTGGCTGAATTCATCTTCACGCTGGCGATGGCGCTAAAGTGCTACCCTCTACTTCCGGGTGGCCTGTTGGCATTTGAAGCCATCATCATTGGGATGACCACAGCCGATAAAGTCAAACATGAAGTCGCCGCGAATATCGAAGTGTTGCTGTTGCTGATCTTCATGGTGGCGGGTATCTACTTTATGAAGCAGCTGCTGCTTTATGTATTTACCAAGCTCTTACTGAACATTCGTTCAAAAATCGCCTTATCATTGGCCTTTTGTATCGCTGCAGCCTTTCTGTCGGCATTTCTGGATGCGCTAACGGTGATTGCTGTGGTGATCAGCGTAGCGGTTGGATTCTACGGGATTTATCACAGCGTCGCGTCAGGTACGACCGGCACGCTTTCTCTCAATGATGATAGCCATCTGCAAAATGCGGGGCGTCGCGCTATCCTGAATCAGTTCCGCGCCTTTTTGCGCAGTCTGATGATGCATGCTGGCGTAGGTACTGCACTCGGCGGCGTAATGACCATGGTTGGTGAACCACAGAACCTAATTATTGCTAAAAGCGCCGATTGGGATTTTGTATCGTTCTTGCTACGTATGTCTCCCGTGACCGTTCCCGTCTTTATTTGTGGTGTGCTGACCTGCTATTTAGTCGAACGTTTTAAAGTCTTTGGCTACGGTGCTCGCTTGCCTAAACGCGTTCGACAGGTACTACGCGAATATGATCAAAACGCCACTCGCAAGCGTACACGTCAGGAGCGCCAAAAGCTGATTATTCAGGCGCTCATTGGTATTTGGTTGATCTTCGCGCTCGCTTTCCATCTGGCGGAGGTTGGTTTGATCGGTCTTAGTGTTATCGTATTAGCGACCGCTTTTTGCGGCGTTACGGATGAGCACGCGATTGGTAAAGCCTTTCAGGAGTCGTTGCCGTTTACTGCACTATTGACCGTATTCTTCGCCGTAGTAGCCGTCATTATCGATCAACAGCTGTTTTCACCTGTCATTCACTTTGTACTTCAGGCCTCGCCTGAGCATCAGTTAACGCTGTTTTATCTCTTTAACGGCCTACTTTCTTCGATTTCAGACAACGTCTTCGTTGGCACAGTGTATATTCATGAGGCAAAGGCGGCACTAGAGTCTGGCGTGATATCACTCAAGCAATTCGAAATGTTGGCTGTCGCGATCAACACCGGTACCAACTTACCTTCGGTTGCAACACCTAATGGTCAAGCCGCGTTCCTGTTTTTATTAACATCGGCGCTTTCACCACTGATTCGTTTGTCATACGGTCGAATGGTATGGATGGCACTGCCTTACACCATTGTCATGACGCTGGTCGGCTTAGCCTGTGTTCAGTTCACCTTAGAACCGATGACTCAACTATTTTACCAGTGGCATTGGCTGTCTTTACCACCAGTCAATGAGGTCTTCTCGAGTGTTCATTAAGTCGCTTAATAGCACCGTAACAATCACTAGTTTTTTAATCAAATGGCTGGCAGGCAAGACAATATAGTTTACACTGCGCTCATCTTGCTGTGGCATGGAATGGAACAGATATGTTGCAATATTTAAATGGTTGTTCTCGTGGACGTGGGGCTTGGATTCTCTTAGCCGTGACGGCACTCATCCTTGAGTTAGTCGCGCTGTATTTTCAGCATGTTATGCTGTTGAAGCCCTGCGTGCTCTGCATTTACGAACGCTGTGCGTTGTTTGGGATTATGGGCGCAGGAATTGTTGGCGCCATTGCACCTAAAACGCCTCTACGTTTTGTCGCTATTTTACTGTGGATTTACAGCACTTATGAAGGCCTCATGCTGGCATGGAAACATACCATGATTCAGCTGCACCCTTCGCCATTTGTCACCTGCGATTTCTTCGTTTCATTCCCATCATGGTTACCATTAGATAAGTGGGCTCCGGCTATCTTCTCTGCAAGCGGCGATTGCTCAGTGCGCCAATGGGAATTTTTAACCTTGGAAATGCCACAGTGGCTGGTAGGCATTTTTGCCGCTTACCTAGTAGTTGCGGTTTTAGTGTTAATTGCTCAATTCGTTAAGCCAAAGCGTCGCGATCTTTTCGGACGTTAAGCCAATAACCTGACTATCTCATAAGAGCACCCGCTGGGTGCTTTTTTTATGCCACCTGCTACAGGTTTGTTAGCAATGCGCAAATCATGTGAAAAACACTTGGTCATATGAATTGCCAGATCGACGTCGACTTATTTAATCGCCCACCTTGAATCCCCCCACTCCGCCCTCTAGTCTATACATAACGAGAGAGAATATGACTGGGTCAATACCACTGGGGAGCTAAACAATGATGCATCAATTCAAGGTAATTTATAAATCCAATAATCAAACACATGATTTCATCATGAATGGGCAGGCAACGCTAAATAAAACCGATGGGGAAGTTTTAGAAGCTGCACTGATTGATGTGGCCCAATACCTTAACGCCAGCGCTAAAGATCTGCACATCATCTCTGTGGAACGTTTGCAACATCTGTAACGGCTTGCTTATCCAATAAAAATCACTAGCTTCACGGTGAAAAACTCATCGCGAAGCTTTTAACGGCATGGCTGTTTAATGACATGATTTTTCGCAACAACGTCGTAAGGGCGCAGTAAGCATCTTCATTCAACAACTGCGGTAACCATGTGTTTGCGACTATATCTCATCGTTATAACAAACCATTTATTTCAAGCACCCTGATATTTATAGGAAAATAGAGTACGGAAATAAAATCCTCATCAAAAGGATCCTTAAAATAATTAATAACCTATTTATTTCACTCCGTGAGCAACGGATTATTTATTCATAGAATAAGATATCAATCACTCTATATCTCAAACAGGGTTGTTAAATTAAATAAAGAAGATATTTTCCTCAAAAGTAAAACGGGAGGCCATATGTATAATACTATTCTGGTTCCGGTTGATATCACTGAAGTTGAGCTGACACGTCAGGCAATTCCTCACGTTGAGCAACTTGCAAAACTTGTTGATTCTCACATTCACTTTGTGGTTGTCATTCCCTCTTCACCCTACTATTCCGCGTTTGGATTTGGCTATGCGGCCGCCGTCGATAAACAAGATATCCTGAAAGCAGCCAATGACGCACTTATCAAGACGGCCAAAGAATTTAATATTCCCGAAGACAGAGCAACCACTCATGCGGTTATGGGGTCACCGAAAGAACAAATATTGAAACTGGCCGATATCATTAATGCCGATCTGATTGTCATCGGCTCTCATCGTCCAAGTACCCGAACCTACCTTCTTGGCTCGAATGCAGCGGCCGTGGTTCGCCATGCTAAGTGCTCGGTTTTGGTCGTTCGCTAACCACAGCAAACCTTCAATAAAAGTAAAAAGCCTCGTCTATCGGTAATACTGTTCATTTAAGAGATCGAGATACGCGGGGCTAGCATACCGCGGGGCGGTTATAGAACACATCCATGTGTTCCACGCTCTGGGGTCAGCGCTAAAGCGTTGTTCAACTTTGCTCCCTGCAACGTTGTTGGCAGCTAACGCTGCTACGACCACATCGGGGAGCCTTCCCCTAAAATCAGGCTTAACTAACACGTATTAGGTCTATCAGGGGGTTTACTTTTTCAGTTGGGGGAATAGAAGCACTGAGTGATAGCTAAAAGGCAGAGGAACATACACTAATGAATGCAGCCAGAACGACCGTAAACAGCGAACCTAAAGCTAATAATAAATACATATGTTTAATTTTATAGTTCACGTAATCGCCTTTGCTAATTTTAAAATTTCTTTGCTAAGACTTATCGTAGTGATAGATATTCTTTCAATCAATATTTGAAGACTATTTTCAGACAAGTCTCTATTTTGATAAAATGAGCAACAATTGGCATGGCTTAGATTTAAAAAAACAAAAAAACCACACTTGGTGGTTTTTTTAGGCGTTGGGCATTCGATGCAATTAACTAAATTGATTAGGATTATTCGCCATTCGTCGCCCAAAATGGTTTGTTCATAATATGTTCTTCCCAATCATTGACTTCACTTTCACGCACCGCGATATAACGGACTGATATCCGTTCTGCATGCATGGCTTTTTTAGACCCTACTTTTAACGGATGCCATTCAGGTAAATCTTTACCCTCATGAACCATGCGATAGGCGCAGGTAGGCGGGAGCCACTCGAAGGTTTCGAGATTCTCGCGGGTTAACTTGATGCAATCTTCTTCATACTCGAAGCGACGCTCATAGTGGCGGCACTGACAGGTTTTAATGTTGAGCAGATTACAAGCGACGTTAGTAAAATAAATCTCATCCGTGTCCTCATCTTGTAACTTATGCAGACAGCACTGCCCACAACCATCACAAAGTGATTCCCATTCATCATTGCTCATATCAGCTAATGTTTTTTCCTGCCAGAAAGGGAGAGTTGTCATGCTTGTATGTCCGATAATTACAGTTGGGCTGGACTATATAGACGCTTTGGCGATGAGATGCAAGTTTTGTCCTTACTAAAACGAGGCCTAGTAAGGACTTGCTGGGCTAAATAACGCGGGTACTCAATGAATTACCGTTGACGGATAGCGTGAGCATATCACCAGACACTAAAGGGCCGACGCCTTGCGGTGTACCCGTTAAGATGATGTCGCCAGCACGCAACGTAAAGTAGCGGCTCATATAGCTGATCAGTGGCAAAATAGGCGTAATCATATCGCGCGTGCTGCCTTGTTGACGAACACTGCCGTTAATGCTCAAAACAAGTTCGGTGTTTTGCGGATCGCCAAACTCGGCTTCTGGGATAAAGCCAGAGATCGGACAAGAGCCATCAAAGGCTTTCGCCTTTTCCCAAGGCCGCCCTGCTTTCTTGCATTCAGCCTGAACATCGCGCAGCGTCAGATCAAGCGCAACGCCATACCCCGCTATTGCCCGTGCGACACGATCTTCACTTGCCTGCTTCAGCGGCGTGCCAATCAGAATGGCCAACTCGATCTCATGGTGTACAGAGCCAAAGTCTTTGGGAATCGCAACAGGCTGACGAATATCACACAAGGCGGTTTCAGGCTTGATGAATAAAACAGGCTCTGCAGCCTGAGTTCCCCCCATTTCTTTGATGTGGCCGCCATAGTTACTGCCAACACAAACAACTTTACTGACAGGCAACTCAAGTAATGCCCCCTGCCAATCACGGTGTTGATACATAGCCTTCTCCTGTGGTCATACACAACGCGATAACATCGCTACGTTACCCAAAAGGATGTGGATGACTGAAACTTAGGCCGTGTATCCAACCGCACTTCAGCATCTATCGTCCTTCTCACTCTCCGGTGTACGAAATCTCCGGTGTACGAAACTACCGCTGCTCTCACCATCACTTCAATGGATTTGCGCCAAGCCCCCTCGGCGCACGATATTTATGTGAATAGCATCACACTTATTCATTCATCCGCTGACTTTTTTGCCTGTGCAATGTGCATTTTCAACAAACTTTCCGGCGGTGGAGGAAGTTGTAAATAATAACCTTGCTCTTTCAAGTCATTTTTAACCTTTTCAATATCCGCCGTGGCGAGTTTCTTTTTGCTCTCTAAATCGATCATCATCGCTAATTGCGGCTGCCCAAAACTTTTCATCAGCTCTTCAGGCACCCGAGAAAAATCGTCTCTTTTTTCGACATAAAGATAGGTTTGATCGCGTTTTGAACTTCTGTAAATGGTACAAATCATTTTTTCACTCTAATTAATTCAGACGGCGACTTGCCTAGATATAACACTGACTATAACATGCTTAATGTACATCGGAATATCACCCCCTGTGTGGTTATTCCGGGGATTTAAAGTTGCTGAAACTGAGTCAGGATAGATGTCACAATCGCCAATAGAACTAAAAGGCAGCAGTTTTACTCTTTCGGTTGTTCATTTGCATAATTCGCAACCGGAGGTAATACGTGAGGCATTAATCGAAAAAGTCGAGCAAGCGCCCGCTTTTTTGAAAAATGCCCCTGTTGTTATTAACATTGCTAACGTCCCTGAAGGCGCAAGCTGGCAGAAATTACAACAGGCCATTACCGAAGCTGGGCTGCATGTCATTGGCGTAAGTGGTTGCACCGATGAAGGGCTTAAACGTGCTATAACCCGCGCAGGCCTGCCTTTGTTAAGTGAAGGGAAAGGTATTAAGAAAAGTGAGCCTGTCGTGTTACCCGAGCCACCTGCACCGGTAAAAACCCGCATCATTAGCACGCCGGTTCGGTCTGGTCAGCAGATATATGCACGAGACTGTGATCTTATCGTTACTAGCAGCGTCAGTGCTGGCGCTGAAATCATCGCCGATGGCAATATTCATATTTATGGCATGATGCGTGGACGCGCACTTGCTGGTGCCAGCGGAGATACATCCAGTCAGATCTTTTGTGCTCATCTTGCCGCTGAACTGGTGTCTATCGCCGGTCAGTACTGGTTGAGCGATCAGATCCCTGAAGCTTTTTATGGGCAGGCTGCCAGACTCAATTTGAGCGACAGTGCCTTAACTATACAACCTCTATTCTAGGCCCTTCGACAAGGAACCCATATACATGGCACGCATTATTGTTGTTACATCCGGTAAAGGGGGCGTTGGCAAAACCACATCTAGCGCAGCCATCGCCACCGGTTTGGCCCAAAAAGGTAAGAAAACCGTTGTTATCGACTTTGACATCGGTTTACGTAATCTAGACTTAATTATGGGCTGTGAACGTCGTGTAGTGTATGACTTTGTTAACGTAATTCAGGGCGATGCGACCCTCAATCAAGCGTTAATTAAAGATAAACGTACAGAAAATCTCTACATTCTTCCGGCGTCACAAACCCGCGACAAAGACGCATTGACCCATGAAGGCGTTGAAAAAGTCCTGAATGATTTGGGTGAGATGGAGTTTGACTTCATCGTCTGCGACTCCCCAGCGGGCATTGAAACAGGCGCACTGATGGCTCTGTATTTTGCCGATGAAGCCATTATTACCACTAACCCAGAAGTCTCCTCTGTACGTGACTCTGACCGAATCCTCGGTATTCTGGCGTCTAAATCACGCCGCGCAGAGAAAGGTGAAGATCCAATCAAAGAGCATCTGCTGTTGACTCGCTATAACCCAGGCCGTGTTAGCCGTGGGGATATGCTGAGCATGGAAGACGTATTGGATATTCTGCGCATTCCATTAGTTGGCGTGATTCCTGAAAGCCCATCCGTGCTGCGCGCATCAAACCAAGGCGAACCTGTTATACTAGACAAAGAGTCAGACGCCGGTCAGGCTTACCAAGACATGGTTGATCGTTTGCTAGGTGAAGAGCGTGCATTCCGATTTGTTGAAGAAGAGAAAAAAGGCTTCCTGAAACGCCTGTTCGGGGGATAAAACATGGCATTACTTGATTTCTTCCTGTCGCGCAAAAAACCGACAGCCAATATAGCCAAGGAACGGCTGCAAATTATCGTTGCGGAGCGACGTCGCGGTGATAGTGAACCACAATATTTACCCCAGTTGAAACGCGATATTTTGGCTGTTATTTGTAAATATGTGCAGATAGATCCAGAGATGCTAACAGTGCAGTTTGAACAAAAAGGCGATGATATTTCGGTATTAGAGCTAAACGTCACCTTGCCTGAAGCAGAAGAAGCCGCTAAATGATTTTGTTATCCTGACGTTCTCTTATAGAAATATAAGGGAACGCCTGTATATTTAAACAGACCTTTTAGTAAACAATGAATTTCGAGAATAGTACTATCAAGATTATTCCTAATATTTATTATTTTTCATTAAATTTAAGACTAATCATATAGGCATCTTTCTTTAAGTATTGTTTTTATATTGCAGCTTTATCTTTGATATATACCCATAATAATGTGAGTTGTATTGAAAGCATAAGTGAAGGAAAGCCTCATCACTTACTCAACACAGAAATTCAGTTTGAAGAAAGCTGAGTTAAGTCATACTGGGTTATCTAATAAATAAAGGCAGCCATTTTGTGGCTGCCTTTATTCTTATATGCTAGCAATGATTAGCGACACATCCATTACAGCGCCGCAAGAATGACTCTTACTTGCTCACCCACCAATTTATCTCTCCAGCCTTGCAATAGTTCTGGCTGTTCATCTTTAAGCTTCCAGTGCCAGCTTAGCAGTGCATTTATCTGGCGACGTGAGGCAATCAACTCTGCCGTTAAACCACTGCGCTCAGCCGCATTCTGTATCGCTGTTTTTAACTCTTTGAACGCATGCTTATAGCCACTGTGATCGACCAAACGCTCAACGGGCTGTGGCCACTGTGACTCAGGGATATTCGCCGATTCAGCCACCAGTGCCACCAGCGTTTTACCATGGAAGCGAATTTCTGGGCCGCTCAAACCAAGCTCCCCCAACTCCCCTTGAGAGGTGGGTAAATAGCGAGCAACCTGCCAAAGATTTTCCTCACGTACCACAAAGTTCACGGCCATATCGCGCTGACGCGCCTGATTAAGGCGCCATTCAGCAAGCTTTTGCAAACATGCCAACTGTCGAGTTCGCAATTGCCACGCGTTGGTAATATCGCGATAGGCTAAAGCAGGATCGACGACGTCTTGACGACGACGACACAGAGATAAGCAGTCATCCTGTGCGGCATCCAACCACCCTGCCTCTGCGACTTCAGCGATCAACTTATCGGCTAACGGAAGCAAATAGAAAACATCTGCTGCCGCGTACTCGCACTGCCGTTCAGTCAACGGACGTGCCAACCAATCGGTGCGAGATTCACTCTTGTCTAATTCTACCTGCAGGTAGTCGTTCACCATGGCTGCGAAACCACACGACAATGCACGCCCCGTGAATGCGGCAAGGATTTGCGTATCGATCATTGGCGTTGGCAACGTCTGGAACTCATGCAAGAAAACTTCAAGGTCTTCGCTACACGCATGGAGAAGTTTGGTGACTTCTGGATTTTTCAACAGAGCAACAAACGGCTGCCAATCGGTAATCGGTAACGGATCGATCAGCGTCAGAGTTTCGCCGTCAAAAAGCTGAATCAACCCTAACTGAGGATAGTAGGTGCGAGTTCGTACAAATTCGGTATCTAACGCGATGTAGGCGTGGCGGCTGGCCTGCTCACAAACTTGCTTGAGATCGCTGCTGGTAGTAATTAACTGATAATTCAAAACATCATTCTCATTTTCGTTACTCTGACAGACTTGGTACGCCAGATAATTTAATCAGTACAAAAAATGACGCCGGTCACAACCGGCGTCAACGTTTATCTCTTAGAGTCGCAAGAAGCTATGCGGCGCCTTTCGAGGCCGTCTGCTCCTCACGTAATTTTCTGCGTAGGATCTTACCTACATTGGACTTTGGTAATTCATCGTAAAACTCTACGCTTTTCGGCACCTTGTAGCCCGTGAGATGCTTACGACAGTGTGCAATCAACTCATCGCGAGTCAGTGAAGGGTCTTTCTTCACAACACAGATTTTCACCATTTCACCGGAGGCTTCGCTTGGCACGCCGATGGCTGCGCACTCGAGCACTTTATCATGCATCGAGACAACTTCTTCGATTTCATTCGGATAAACATTGAAACCAGATACTAATATCATATCTTTTTTGCGATCGACAATGCGCAAGAAACCCTCGTCATCCACGGTCACCACATCTCCAGTAGATAACCAGCCGTCTTTGAGGATCTCATCGGTAGCTTCTGGGCGCTGCCAGTATCCTAGCATCACCTGTGGGCCTTTCACCTGTAACTCTCCGGCTTCTCCGTGAGCCACTTCATTACCTTCATCATCCACCAAACGCACATCGGTGGACGGCACCGGCAAACCAATACTCCCACTATAATGCTGTAGATCGTAAGGATTACCCGAAACCAAAGGCGCACATTCGGTTAACCCGTAGCCTTCGAGCAAATGACGACCGGTGAGTTTTTCCCATTTTTCCGCAACCGAGCGCTGTACCGACATGCCACCGCCCACCGATAAACGCAGCGTCGAGAAATCCAACTCACGAAAATCTTCGTTGTTCAGCAACGCATTAAACAACGTATTGACACCGGTCAGCGCGGTAAATGGATAGCGGCTTAGCTCTTTTACCATACCCGGAATATCACGTGGGTTGGTAATCATCAAGTTGCAGCCCCCCATTTCAATGAACAGCAGGCAGTTAACGGTTAACGCAAAAATATGGTAAAGCGGCAAAGCCGTGACCACCAGCTCATGGCCTTCATGTAACAGCGGACCATATGCGGCGCGTGACTGCACCAAATTCGCCTGCATGTTGCGGTGGGTTAGCATCGCCCCCTTTGCTACACCGGTAGTGCCTCCGGTGTATTGCAAAAATGCGAGGTCATTATTGGTAATATCAGGCTTGATGTACTGCAAACGGCGACCACGCTGTAACGCGGAGCGGAAAGAGATGGCATCAGGCAGATTATACTTAGGCACTAAGCGCTTGATGTATTTCACGACAAAGTTAACCAACGTGCCTTTCGCCGCTGAAAGCTGATCGCCCATTCGGGTTAAAATCACGTGCTTAACTTGCGTGTTGAACACCACTTTCTCAAGCGTATGCGCAAAGTTTGACACGATGACAATCGCGCTGGCACCGCTGTCATTTAGCTGATGCTCAAGTTCTCGCGGCGTATATAGCGGGTTCACGTTCACCACTACCATACCGGCACGCAGCACGCCGAACAACGCAATCGGATACTGCAACAGATTAGGCATCATCAGTGCCACACGGTCGCCTTTTTTTAGTCCCAGCTCATTTTGTAAATAGGCCGCGAATGCACGGCTACGCTCTTCAAGCTTACGGAAGGTCATCACCTGCCCCATATTGATGAACGCAGGCTGATCGGCAAATCGCGCGACCGACTGCTCGAACATCTCTACCAGAGAGGCGTATTGATCAGGGTCGATTTCCGCAGGCACATCTGCCGGATATCGTTTAAGCCAAACCTTTTCCAAGGTCGTTCTCCCGTAAAAATTGTTTTCTTGTTTAAGCCTTGTTTGCATCGCACACCCGCACTGTTAGCCATGAAAAACAACAGAACAATATCCAATGTTTAACAAAATTTTAACTCAGCGTACCAGTTCATGGAAAAACAATGTTCAGGTTGCGATATGCATCACTAAAATTAGCGTAGCCACGGTAGTAGACGCGGTAAAAAATGGCGCCTGCCATAAAAGCAAAAAGCGGCCTCAAGGCCGCTGTAGGTATAATATCAAAAAGAGTAACTTTCTGTAAAATTAGCACTATTTCCGGCTAATAAATCGCCACCACGCCTGTTTTTTCCGCTGCAAACGTCTATCTTTGAAACAGCTGGCATGAGCTGAACGTAGTACATCCACCAATATGATAAATCGATGTTCGTATCAGCGCTCAACTCATGTATATTCCGCTGTTTATCGGAGGGAACCATGCTAACCAATTCATCCACGCGTCTTAACAAATACATCAGTGAAAGTGGCATTTGCTCACGACGCGACGCCGATCGCTATATTGAGCAAGGGCATGTTTTTATCAACGGCAAACGTGCTGGAATTGGCGATCAGGTTTTCGCTGGTGACGTGGTCAAGGTGAATGGTCAGCTCATCGAGCCGCGTGATGCTGATGATTTAGTTCTGATTGCGCTGAATAAACCTGTTGGTATCGTGAGCACCACGGAAAATGGCGAGAAGGACAATATCGTTGATTACGTCAACCATAGCACGCGCGTTTTCCCCATTGGCCGTTTAGACAAAGACTCTCAGGGCATTATTTTCCTGACCAACCACGGCGATCTGGTGAACAAAATCCTGCGCGCCGGTAATGACCATGAAAAAGAGTATTTGGTTACCGTGAACAAGCCGGTGACCGATGAATTTATTCGGGGAATGGGCGCTGGCGTTCCAATTCTCGGCACCGTTACAAAAAAATGCAAAGTAAAAAAAGAAGCCCCGTTTGTGTTTCGCATCACCTTAGTACAAGGGCTAAATCGCCAAATTCGCCGCATGTGCGAACACTTCGGCTATGAAGTCACTAAGCTCGAACGCACGCGTATCATGAATGTCAGTCTATCTGGACTCCCGCTAGGTGAATGGCGTGATTTGACCGACGATGAGCTGATCGAATTATTTAAAGCGATAGAAGACTCCTCTTCTGAAGCTAAACCCACTAAAAAGGCCAAGCCGAAGGCAAAACCCGCCGCAGCGAAGAGCCCTCCAAACAAAGGGGCAAAACCTGCGGGGAAAAGCAGCAGCGCCGATGCCTCTTCACGTAAGCGATTTACTCAGCCTGGACGCAAGAAGAAAGGCCGTTAGTCTCAAATACGACAAAGCCCCGAAATCGGGGCTTTGTTTTAAACGCGAGCGTTCATTAGTTTTCTGTCACTACGCTTTGGACACGTGCCGGACCAGGATTATACCATCCCCAACCAGGGCCAAAGCCGGGTCCCCAAAATCCACCGCGACCATAAGCCCCATAGCCATAATCCCAAGGACCAAATGGCTGAGGCGGCATCACGATTTCCTGCGTGATGTGCCAACGCTGATAGCCCTGTATATCCATCGTCACGAAGGTATAAGGCGTTTTCCCTATTTTACCTTCAACGCTACCCGTTAATGGCCCTACGACCGTAACAAGCTGTCCTTTAAAATCAACCGGATCTAAGAATGTCGGGCTCTTAGCTATCAAACGCCCCACTGACGGCTGGTTAAGAATGGGTCTGGCTGTATCGTCCAGCGGCATCACCGCTATCTCTAGCGTCGTGGCATCTTTTTGATTAACCACATTCACTACGGTTCCGCCGAAGCGAGACTCCTGACCTACGTACAAATCAGGAGCATTATGCACCGCAACAAAATTCTGCTGCGGCGTTGCAGACGTGCCTTTGATTGAGTCTGGAATGGTGACACATCCAGACAACAACAGCGGGCTACAAACGATCGCCACGCTGACTAACCGACGAACCCAGTGCTTAGAAGGCATATGTAATTCTCCAAAACTAACTATCTCTTTCATATGACTGCTAGTTTAGACAGAAGTTGCCTGAATTATTCACGCCCCGGAAGTTTTTTCCAAGTGACTTCATTGCGCAGATAAGTAGGCTGCGCGTTTTCCACTGCCGTCATCTTGCCTAAGGCAAAATCCACCAGCGCCAATGGCAGCATATCTTCAGCCTGAGGCAGCGTTATTTGTCCATCGACCAGCGTAATGGGCGTCGCTGCTGCCATGTCTGGGTAGGTTCCCCATCCGGTGCCAACGCTCGCCCATTCCCCCGCCAGCGCCATGACATTTTGCTGTGCGCGTTCTGGCGTGAAAACTGCCTCGGTGTTTTCTCCCAGCCACACGCCATCATTTTGGCGCTGGTACTGCCCCCAATAAACTTCGCCCATACGCGCATCAATGGCGGCCAGCACCTGCGTGGCACCCATCTGTCGAAATGCGCCCTGAGCCATAGTTGCCAACGTTGAAACGCCAATCATCGGCAGATCTGCGCCCATGGCTAATCCTTGAGCAATGCCGATACCGATGCGTACTCCGGTGAAACTGCCGGGGCCACGACCAAAGGCCAGTGCATCCAACTGGTTTAACGATACGCCAGACTCAGCCAATATTTGTTGTACCATTGGCAAAATACGCTGTGTGTGTTCGCGTGGACAGATTTCAAACAGCGCATGTTTTTCGCCATTATTCCAGAGCGCAACAGAACAGGCTTCTGTTGCCGTATCAATCGCTAAAATTCGCGTGGACATGCAAACCTCGGGTGGGACAATTAAATGAGTAGAGATAAATCAGGCGCAGATGATAGCACAGCCAACCAACCGATGCCTCTGAAGGGTGTATGACGATAGCTCGTTGCATCACGACATGTGGTTATCGTAAGGCCACAAGCGCCGCCACGGCGCAATCATTCAATCCCCTTCTTCTATCGGACATGGGCAACGTCACTCAATCGCTGATGGATTCCCCGCCTTAAGAAACTCGATGACCTTATTCAAGTCTCGGGTACGTGGTGCGGGAGGGAGGCTATTGAGGAAGACCTCGCCATATGGACGCATGACTAAACGGTTATCGCAGATAATCACTACGCCGCGATCGCTGGTATCACGAATCAATCGTCCCACGCCCTGCTTGAGCGTAATCACCGCGTCAGGAAGTTGAACCTCTGCGAAAGGATCGCCGCCACGAACGCGGCAATCTTCAATTCGCGCTTTCAGCAGCGGATCATCCGGTGATGTAAACGGCAGTTTATCGATAATCACACAGGAAAGCGTGTCTCCCCGCACATCGACGCCTTCCCAAAAACTACTGGTTGCCACTAATAAGGCATTCCCTGCGGCAACAAATTCTGCCAGTAGACGTGGCTTGCTGGTTTCGCCCTGCAACAGCACGGGCAGCGTCATGGTCGCGCGAAACTCTTCGGCTAAATCGCGCATCATGGCATGAGAGGTACAGAGGAAAAAACAGCGCCCCTCATTAGCTTCAATCACCGGCCTGAGCATTCTTGCCAGCTGACGTGCCGCACCACGCTGGTTTGGCGTGGGCAAAAAGCGTGGTACACAGAGCATTGCTTGATTTGCATAGTCAAATGGACTCGGCAAAAGCAGGCTTTTGGCTTTGTTCAGGCCAAGACGCGTAGTGAAATGTGAAACATCGTCATTAACCGCTAACGTCGCTGAAGTGAAAATCCACGAGCCTGGTTTATCCTTCATCACTTCGTTAAATTTTTCCGCTACGGTCAGCGGCGTAAGCGCCATCACAAAGTGACGTGAGTTGCACTCATACCAATAGCTGTAACCAGGTATGGACACATCACGTAGACGTTTAAGGCGATTACGATAGGTCGTGGCTCGCTCAAATGCCGCATCTAACAGCGCAGAACGTCCCAGCGACATTTTCACGACGTCGTAGCACAGCTCCAAAGCATCATCGAGCAACACCAGCGCACGTTGAACTTCCGGTAATGCCAGCGCCTCACGTAAATTGCCACGATAGCCCGGATCGCCGAGTGCTAGGCGGAAGTCCTGCGCACTCTGGCTCAGCCTATCCGCACACTTCTGTAATTGCGCGGTATCTCGCACCTCAGTGCGGTAGGCAATGGTGATATCTTTTGCCAAATCCATCAGTTGGCGGCTGGTCAACTGCTGACCAAAGTATTGGCTAGCAATATCCGGCAACTGATGTGCTTCATCGAAAATCATGACGTCGGCATCAGGAATAAGCTCACCAAAGCCGGTCTCTTTCACGACCAAATCGGCTAAAAATAAGTGATGGTTGACCACGATAATATCGGCATCCATGGCGCGCCGACGCGCTTTCACCACGAAACAGTCTTTATACTGTGGACAATCGCTGCCAAGACAGTTGTCGTTAGTGCTGGTGACCAGCGGCCAGATAATGCTGTCTTCCGATACGCCGTGACAGTTACTCACATCGCCATCTTCGGTTTGAATGGCCCAGCCGCGCAGGTGCATCAAATCTGAGAGTGCCTCAGACGCCAATTCACCACCAACCATCGACTGTTGTTCTAAGCGCTCAAGACATAAATAGTTAGAACGACCTTTGAGTAAGGCTAACTTCCCAGCAAATTTCAGGGCATCACGCACCGTGGGCAAATCTCGTGCGTACAGTTGATCCTGTAGCGCCTTTGATCCCGTGGAGATAATAACCTTTGCGCCAGAACGAAGCGCAGGAACCAGATAGGCATAGGTTTTCCCCGTCCCTGTTCCCGCCTCCACAACCAGTTCCTCTTTAAACTGAATCGCTTTGGTGACAGCTTCGGCCATGTGTTGTTGTGCTTCACGCGGTTTAAAACCCCGTATTGCTTTTGTCAGTATGCCATCGGGCGCGAAATCGTCTGTCACACAGCCTCTCATTCAATCAGTGAAGGCGTGATTATGCCAAGTGATCGGCGTAACAACCACCCACTTTCATTTTTAGTCAGTTTTACTCACAGCTTAAAAAAGTAAGGCCGCACAGCGGCGGCCCTTATCGATATCAGCGTAGAGACGCTTACCCCGCAGGCTTAAGATTGCCACGCGTAATATGGGTGAGTGGGATATTAATATCAAAAATGCGGCTACGAATATCTGTTGCCCCCATCTGCGCAACGCGTTTTATATGCATCGCGGCGTACTGCTCGGCACTCGCTTTATCGTTAAACAGATAGATCCCACCGGCTTCGCCAGTATCAACATTTTCAGTCCAGATTTTTGAGATAAAACCCTGCTCCTGAGTGATGCTTTGTGCCAGCGGCGTTGCCAATTCGGCCAAACGCTCACCCAACATTTCTGCCGGCATTTTAAAGTCGATTTGCAATAATACGGTCATCTGTGACTCCTTATGTTTTCTATTTCTTGTCTGTCACTATTGAGAATGCCACATACTTGCCGCAGAAAGCAGTGTTTTTCATCGGTTTTCGATATACTCAATATATTGTTATACCCCCAATAATAGGTGCTAGATCAGAATTGACCTGAGTCTTTTGGAGCGCACTACGCGGCCTTCAACGCAGAGGTGGCTTCATGCATGAAGGGTATAAATCATCAACACTACAAGGAGTTATCTATGTCTATCGAACGTATCAATCCAGAAAAGCGCTGGTCTGACGCCACCGTATTCAATGACACCATCTATTACACCAGCGTTCCCGAAAATCTAGATGACGATGCAACGTCGCAGACCGCTAACGCATTGGCCGCCATCGATATGATCCTAAATCAGCTAGGTACTGACAAAACTCGTATTCTCGACGCGACCATTTTTCTGGCCAACGGTGACGATTTCCAAGCCATGAACGCCGCTTGGGATGCTTGGGTTCCAGCAGGGAAAGCACCGGTTCGTTGCACGGTTCAAGCCAAGCTGATGAACCCTAAGTACAAAGTTGAAATCAAAATTATTGCGGCGCGTTAATTCATGGCCACGATGAAAGATGTTGCCCTGCGTGCCGGTGTTTCCACCGCAACCGTATCGCGAGTGATCAATCAGACATCGTACGTTGAGCCGGTAACCAGAGAGCGAGTGGAAAAAGCCATGCGCGATCTGAATTATCGGCGTAACGCCGCTGCACTGGCATTGGCCAAACGCAGCGGCGACATGCTAGGGCTATTAACGGGTAATTTAGCCGATCCTTTTTTCGCCCGCTTAGCTCGCGGTGTGGAAGAAGTTGCCCGACAGCAAGGTTTCCGTCTCATGGTATGCAGCGGTGGTCACCAAGCCGAACTTGAGAAATCAGGATTGGATTTCCTGATTAATCAGGGCTGCGAAGCGATTGTGGTTCATGCAACCCGCATGTCTGATCAAGAGCTGGTTCGCTACAGCGCCCATTCTCCCGCCATGGTGATCGTTAATCGCTATATTGCGTCATCAGCTAATCGCTGTGTGTGGCTGGATAATCTATCAGCGGCGCGCGAAGCTACCCGCCATCTGTTACAAAAAGGTCATCGTTGCATTGCCTGCATCACTTCGGATTTACCCATTGACGATCGGCAGCAACGGCTTGAAGGATACCGCATGGCGCTGTCAGAGTACGGCATCATGCCGGAAAAAAGTTGGATTATCAGCGTTCCCTTTGATGAAGAAGGCGGCGAAATCGCGGCACAAAAGCTGTTAGATAGCGGAGTTCCGTTCACCGCAGCCTTCACATTTAACGATGTGATGGCTGCCGGCATGATGCGCGCATTACATCAGCGTGATATTCGGTTACCCGAACAGCTTTCGCTGATCGGCTTTGACGACGTTGTCCTAGCACGTTATCTCTATCCTGCATTGACGACCATGCACTATCCTGTTGAACGAATGGCTCGTCGTGCCGCCATGCTTGCCATACAACTTTCCCAGCAACAGACTCCTCCTCCTCGCTCCCTGCGATTCGAAGCGGGGCTGATCGAGCGCGACTCAGTGATTTGTTTAAGCGAGTAAATTGGGTCGTCAATGCTCACAACCGTGATATATCTCTCATTTTAATTTGTCATGTAAGCGATTACATAGCAGCTTTCTGTCGATCACATTTGAACAGCCCCATTCCCTTTACGCTAAGCCAATCCTACAAATCTGGAGCACGATCATGAATGCGAAAGAAAACAACGACAAAAAAACGCTCTCTCTAGGGCTGGCTTTAATCCCCATAATTTCCATGCTGGCACTGCTCATCGTGGGTTATGGCGTAATGGGATTACGTATCGAACCCCTGCTTTTATGCTCCGCCGCCATTGCCGCAGGTTTAGCCTACTGGCAGGGGTACTGCTGGGATGATGTCATTAACTCCATCGTTAGCAAATTGGCTAAAGCGATGCCTGTGGTCATGATCCTTATCTGCGTCGGCGGCCTCATCGGTACATGGATGTTCAGCGGCACGATCCCTTATATGGTGTACTGGGGGCTAAAACTCATCAGCCCGCAGTATATTCTTATTGCCGCGTTCTTCCTGACTAGCGTGGTTTCTGTCTGTACAGGGACATCATGGGGCTCTGCGGGCACCGTAGGTGTTGCCTTGATGGGAGTCGCTTCAGGTCTGGATGTTCCCTTAGCGGCGGCGGCGGGTGCAGTAGTTTCAGGCGCGTACTTTGGTGACAAAATATCTCCATTGTCTGACTCCACTAACTTCGCGGCTATCGTTGCCGATACCACGCTGTTTGAGCATATCCAGCATTTGATGTACACCACCATCCCCAGCTTTATTCTGGCCACCATTGTTTATTTGATCGCCGGACACAGCAGCATGATGGGGGACGTGGCAACACCACAACGCGTCACCGACATCATCAACGCGCTAGACGGTCTCTACCATTTCAATATTGTGCTGATTCTGCCTCCCGTCATTGTGCTGTGGGGTGCTATCAGTAAAAAACCTGTTATTCCATTGATGTTATCGGCCTGCGTTCTCGCCATTATTCTTGGTGTTTGGCTACAAGGTTTGAGCGTTAAGCAGGGACTTGATGCCTTCATGGATGGTTTCAACCTGTCGATGTTCCCACAAGGCGCTGAAGGTATCATTGCTGACGTCCCTCGCCTGCTAAACCGCGGTGGATTGTTCTCTATGATGAGCACAATTCTGCTGGTGTTCTGCGCATTCTCGTTTGCCGGAGCACTAACGCTCACCGGTGCACTCACCATTATCATCAATCGTCTGTTAACCGTTATTCACTCCGTTGGCCAACTGATTGCTGCCACTATCGGCACCACTATCCTCGTTACCGGCGCCACCAGCGACGGCAAACTGGCCCTGCTGGTTCCCGCTGAACTTTATCAGGATGCCTATCGTCGCATGGGGCTGGATACTAAAAACCTGTCTCGCACCATCGAAGATGCCGGTACGGTTATTGAACCGCTGATCCCATGGACCGCTGCAGGTGTCTATATGGCAACCACGCTCGGCGTAAGTACACTCGATTTATTGCCTTGGGCGGTGCAGTGCTACTCAGCCATTTTCTTTGCCCTGATTTACGGATTTACCGGCTTTGGCATTGCTAAAGCACAGCCTGAACCAACAGCAGTACAAAGCCGCGAGGAGAATTTATAATGGAAACTAACTTTGACCTGATCATCAATCGCCATGCGACCGGTTCAGTAAAATGGGATTTCATGGATCGCTATCAGAATATGCAAACGCATAATTTGTTGCCGATGTGGGTTTCAGACTTTGACTTTGCCTGCCCACCTAATGTGCTTGAAGCATTGCACAACCGTGTCGATCATGGTGTCTTCGGCTACAGCGAGCGTGATGAGGGTTACTACGCCGCGCTTATCAACTGGTTTGCTCGTCGCCACCAGTTGGAAATTAGCCCCGATTGGATTTGTAGCATTGAAGGCGTGGTTCCTGGCCTGTCTTTATTAATCCAAATGCTGAGCCAATCGGGCGACGGCGTAGTCGTTCAAGGCCCCTACTACGGTTCCTTTGCAAAAATTATCCAACTGAATCAACGAAAACTGCTCGAAAATCCGTTAGTGGAAAATGAAACACTGGGCTACGTCATGGACTTTGCACAGTTAGAGACGGTGTTCCGTGAGCAAAAACCGACGCTGTTTCTCCTGTGTAATCCGCATAATCCCACTGGCCGCTGTTGGTCTAAAGAAGAACTGACCCAGCTTCTAACCTTGTGTGAAAAATATGATGTTACGGTGCTGTCCGACGAGATTTGGGCCGACTTGTTATTACCCGGTTCAACGTTTACTTCAGTGCTACATCTGGGCGAACGCTGGCACTCACGCGTGATTGCAGCGACCTCTGCCAGCAAAACCTTTGGTCTATCTTCGTTACGGATATCCAACTTCCTGATCCCCAATAACGAGATAAAAACTCGCTTCATTGAGCGTTTAAACGCCCACGGCTTGGACGTTTTCAATGCTCTTTCTATGGAGGCCGCCAGCGCAGCTTACCGCAGTTCGGCCCAATGGCTGGACGAAATGCTGGCTTATCTAGCCGCTAATCGCGATTGGTTTGTTGAACAGGTTAAGACGCATTTACCATGGGCGAAGATATCTCCAGCTCAGGGAACCTATCTTATCTGGATGGACTGCCGCTCACTAAACGTTAGCGATGACGACTTAAAGATGATCATGACAGAGTGCGCTGGTATCGCGCCGTCAATGGGGGCTGGTTTTGGCCCTCACGGCTCGGGCTTTATCCGCTTAAATTTGGGTTGCCCTCGCCGCTATCTAGAACAGGCAATAGAAGGTTTAATCCGCATCAAACCCCAGCGTTAAGAGACAAAAAAGGCTGCCATTTGGCAGCCTTTCATTTTACGTCAAAACCATTAAGCCAGTTTAATCATAATCATACCGGCCAATAGCAGCGTTAGCCCCGCCCAACCTTTCTTATTCAGACGTTGACCGAACAAAATCCATCCGGCAGCAACGGTAGCGGCGATACCAAAACCACCCCACAGCGCATAGGCAACCGACAGTTCTATGCCTTTAACCGCCTGTGCCAGAGAGCTAAACGCCCCCAGTACCGCCGCTAAGGATAGCAGTCCCATCCAGATACGGCGGAAACCGTCCGACCACTTAAGAAATATGTTGGCTAAAATTTCGAGTACTACGGCTAATGCCAACCACGCGATATGGAACCACTCAAGCTGTTGCATGATTGCCTCCTGTTACGTTGGATTTTGACTGCGCAGGTTTGGTTTTCGCTGCTACGGTGCTTTTCTGCTCACCAGCTTTCGCAGGGGATTTTTTTGTTTTTACCGTACCCGATTTAACCAGCGCGATACCCGCAATCAGCGTTGCCAAGCCCATCAGTTTCATCATGGACATGCTTTCATCAAACCACAGCACGCTGAACAGGGTAATAAACAGAATACCGATGCCTTCCCATAATGCGTAAGCCACGCCCAAAGCAACGCGCTTCACCGCAAACGAAAGCATGATGTAAGAAATGGTGATCATCACTAGCATAACGATGTTGCCCGTCATACCACCGCTTAGACTCGCCCATTTCATTGACAGCGTACCGATAATCTCGGCCGCGATAGCACATGCCAAAAAGATCCAATAAATCATTTTTCTCTCCACAGAGTTTTATTTTTTATTCGACCCGCTATTTTTTTAACTTTTAGCGCTATCATGCCCGTAAATAGGCGCACGAAGTCTAAATTACACTTTGGAAAACCGTTATTGATGTTCCAGCGTAAAATGCGAATCGGTAAGAATTATTCGGTTAGGATAAACGCAGACAGCAACAGGTTAAGCCGCTGGTTTTATCAGCTACCGAGAGTGGAGAGAGAAGCTAAAGCTCGCTACACCAGTGATGTTCACTAGACAGCGTTGTAGAAATGAATAAGAGATATGTAGAAGTTTTAATCATCAAGCGATTGTGAGTTTTCATAATAGTTTACATCTTCCCCCCGTACCTACTCCCTACCATACGGTTTGTTCAGTGTCCTCATCAGATTTAATTAACTGCATTATTTGTATCATAGGCAATTTTATTAAGCAAACCCCGTTTTGACAAGTTTTCTTAGAAAAATGAATATAAATAAGCAAGTTAGATAATTAAAAAAGAAAGCCGCCAAGATTTGGCGGCTTGATTTCTGTGGAGCCTCAACAAGTTAGCATTGCTTAACTATCATACGCTATGCATAAAGCAACGCTTTTGGTGCTCACGCAATATGGACAAAATATTTTACGCTTTTGCACCGGCAACGGCTTCTTTAGCCAGTTCAGTAATGCGCGCATAGTCGCCATTGTCCAGCGCATCGTTAGGGATCAACCAAGAACCACCGATGCACAGCACGCTTTTCAGTGCCAGATAATCGCGATAGTTTTGTGGGTTGATACCGCCAGTTGGGCAGAAACGAACGTGAGAGAATGGACCCGCAATAGCCTGCAGTGCTTTAACACCGCCGTTCGCTTCAGCTGGGAAGAATTTAAACTCTTTCAGACCATGATCCATACCCAGCATCAGTTCAGAAACAGTGCTAATACCTGGGATCAGTGGGATTGAACCCGCAGTGGCGGCTTTCAGCAGGTCAGCGGTCAGTCCTGGGCTGATAGCAAACTGAGCACCCGCTTCGGTCACTTCTGCGAGCTGTTTAGCGTTGGTAACCGTACCCGCACCCACGATAGCTTCTGGTACTTCTTTCGCGATAAGACGAATAGCTTCAACCGCACACTCGGTACGCAATGTCACTTCCAATACACGCACACCACCAGCGATCAGGGCTTTTGCCAAAGGCACAGCCTGCTCCAATTTTTTGATTACGATTACAGGTACAACCGGGCCTGCGGTCATGATTGACTCGGCGCTTACTTTCCAGTTTTTCATCTGTTTATTATCTCCACTGTGCCTTGCGGCTGATAGTTATGGCTGGCGCTGTGGTTTTCAAACCGAAAAACCTTGCCGTCCCCGTCATCCTTACAGCCGCATCAGTATTAGCAGCACACCTTCCCCCGAACCACTGACCTGAATCAATTCATCGGATTCATTTGCATGCCGCTATGATGTAGCTCTAATTATTTAGGTATACAACGCCAAAAAGAATCGTTAACGCGGGCCGCGATGCGACCCACGGTTTCATCAATAGAATTTGATGCAGCTAGCGCCCTCTTCAGCGCCAGAGAGTTGTTCCCGCAGCGCAGCAAACATTTCGCGGCCTGAACCGTCATGCAGCGCAGACAGATCTGGGTGAACCAGTTCGCGGTTTGCCAGTTCAGCCTCATCCACCAGCAAGGTCAGCTCGCCGGTTTTACCGTTCAGACGGATCATATCGCCGTCACGTACTTTCGCCAGCAGGCCGCCGGAGTACGCTTCTGGTGTCACGTGGATCGCTGAAGGCACCTTGCCCGATGCCCCTGACAGACGACCATCGGTGACCAATGCCACTTTCAGACCGCGATCCATCAATACGCCCAACGGCGGCATCAGCTTATGTAGCTCTGGCATACCGATGGCACGAGGCCCCTGATAGCGAACGACAACGATGCAATCTTTGTCCAGTTTGCCCGCTTCAAAAGCTGGCACGACATCATGCTGACTATGGAATACCACCGCCGGTGCTTCGATGATCTGATTATCAGTGGGAACCGCTGAGGTTTTCATCACTGCACGACCAAGGTTGCCCGTTAACACTTTGGTACCGCCATGAGATTCAAACGGTTTATCAAAGCTGGCAATCACATTGCTATCGTGCGATTGGGTTGGACCTGGGCGATAAACCAGTTTGCCATCTTCAAGGAACGGCTCTTGGGTATAACGGCTCAGACCGTGTCCTGCAACAGTGTCCACATCCTCATGCAATAACCCCCCTTTCAGCAGTTCCTGCACTAACACAGGCACCCCGCCCGCCGCTTGGAAGTGGTTGATATCCGCAGGACCATTTGGATAAATGCGACACATCAACGGCACAACGTCAGACAGATCAGAGAAATCATCCCAGTTGATATGGATGCCCGCAGCGCGAGCCATTGCGACCAAGTGCATAGTGTGGTTGGTCGATCCACCGGTTGCCAGCAGCGCAATAATGCCGTTAACAATCACTTTTTCATCAACCATACGGCCAACCGGCATGTAGTTGCCGCTGGTTTCAGTCATGCGAGTAACCTGACGTGCAGCCGCATCCGTCAGCGCAGCGCGCAGCGGCATATCTGGCTGGACGAAAGATGCTCCCGGCAGATGGAGACCCATAACCTCAATCACCATCTGATTAGAATTTGCGGTACCGTAAAATGTGCAAGTACCCGGCGCATGATAGGACGCAGCTTCGGCTTCGAGCAGCGCATCACGGCCTAATTTACCTTCCGCATACAGCTGGCGCACACGGACTTTTTCTTTGTTCGGCAAACCGCTCGGCATTGGTCCGGCGGGAACGAACAGGGTCGGTAAATGGCCAAAAGACATGGCGGCCATAAACAGACCCGGCACAATTTTGTCGCACACGCCAAGATACAGCGCGCCGTCAAACATATTGTGTGAAAGACCCACAGCGGCCGACATGGCGATAACTTCGCGGCTCATCAACGAGAGCTCCATGCCGTCCTGTCCCTGAGTTACGCCATCACACATTGCGGGTACGCCTGAAGCCACTTGCCCCACAGCCCCTACCGTGTGCAGCGCTGCTTTGATCTGCTGCGGATAGGTTTCGTATGGCTGGTGCGCCGAGAGCATATCGTTGAAGGATGTCACGATACCGATGTTGCTCTTAGTCATGCTGGTCAGAGAGGCTTTATCTTCCTGACCACAGGCGGCAAAGCCATGTGCCAAGTTGCCGCAGGCTAACTGAGAACGATGTACCTTTTTGCTGCGCGCGTGTTCGATTTTGGCCAAGTAGGCCGCACGGCTGTCACGGGAGCGTTCAATAATGCGTTGTGTCACTCGGGATACTGTTGGGTTCATTGCTGCCTCATGCCGTCCAGTAGATGTCGACCGGCGTTCGTGTTTGCTGTAACACGGCGCGGATCGGCATCTCATTCACATCCGTACCCTGAATTGCGCGCTGATAGACATCACGCTTGCTGTCACCTACCACATGCAGGTAGATATGACGGCTATTGAGCAGAGTCGGAAGTGTTAGGGTGATACGATCGAGCGGCGCGGTCAGCGGGGTCATCCCCATGCAGACTCGGCCGGAATCCATCGCGAGAGCTGGGAACAGATTCTCTGCCCCAGGGAAGAGCGAAGCGGTATGGCCATCATCACCCATGCCGAGGATCACAACATCGAATGGACGCGCAATAACTTTTAGCGCCTGTTCGGTGTCTTCAGCTCCGGCAAACGGGGTGGCATGACTATTCTTCAAACCAACAAACTTTGCGTCTGATGCGTAGCCTTTTAGCAAATGTTCACGTACCAGCTTTTCGTTACTGGAATCATCATTTGCATCGACCCAACGCTCATCCGCCAAGGTGATGGTGACCTTGCTCCACTCAATGGCTTGCTGAGTTAACGCCTCGAACAGCCCTAGCGGCGTACGACCACCGGACACCACTAGGCTCGCTTGTCCCTGAGCGCCAATACTGTGGCTCAGAGCTGCGGCAATTTCCTCAGCAAACTGTTCGTTGAGCGCTTGTGCGCTCGGAAATTCTTTAAACTGTGCCATCTCAATCTCCCCCTAAACTGTCTGAATCATGCAACACGAAGGTTTATATCTCCGTGTTGCTCTCATTCGAAAACGCCCTTCTAGAGCGCTATTCGAACTCATTCCATGCACGGCCATCGCGACTAATCATCGCAACGGAGGCCACAGGGCCCCAAGTACCGGCTTGATACGGTTTAGGAGATTCGTTATCAGCGGCCCACGCTTCCATAATGGAATCGACCCACTTCCATGCTTCCTCAACTTCGTCACGACGCACGAACAGCGCTTGAATGCCACGCATGGCCTCTAGCAACAGGCGTTCATATGCATCAGCCAGATGTTCCTGATGGAAAGTATCGGAGAAGCTCAGATCCAGCTTAGTCGTTTGCAGGCGGTGCTTGTGCTCCAGACCCGGCACCTTATTTAAGATGTCAATCTGGACACCTTCGTCTGGCTGCAGGCGGATCGTGAGTTTGTTCTGTGGCAGCTCTTGATAGGAGTCACGGAACAGGTTGAGCGGCGGGTTCTTGAAGTAAATCACGACTTCAGAACATTTTGACGGCAGACGTTTACCCGTACGCAGGTAGAATGGAACGCCAGCCCAGCGCCAGTTATCAATATCTACGCGAATAGAGACAAAGGTTTCAGTGTTACTGGTTTTATTCGCCCCTTCCTCTTCTAGATAACCCGGCACTTTTTTGCCTTGTACAAAGCCCGCGGTGTATTGACCCCGCACCGTGGTATCGCGCACGTTGGAGTGGTCGATACGACGCAGTGAACGCAACACTTTGACTTTCTCATCACGAATACGGTCAGTCGAGAGATCCGCTGGCGGTGACATCGCGATCATGGTCAGGATCTGCAACAGATGGTTTTGAATCATGTCACGCATCTGACCCGCTTTATCAAAATAACCCCAACGTCCTTCGATCCCCACTTCCTCGGCCACGGTAATCTGCACGTGATCAATCATGCTGTTATCCCAGTTATTGGCAAACAGCGAGTTAGCGAAGCGCAAGGCCAGCAGGTTGAGAACCGTTTCTTTACCTAAATAGTGGTCAATACGGTAAACCTGTGACTCATCGAAGAATTCTGCCACCTGATTGTTGATGGCTCGTGAGGACTCCAAATCAGTACCGAGAGGTTTTTCCATCACGATACGGCTTGGCTCTTTGTTCAGACCTGATGCACCTAAACCTTGGCAGATCGCACCAAAAGTGCTTGGCGGCATAGCAAAGTAGTTGATGGTGACGCGTTTTTTCTGATCCAGCATCTTGGCAAGATTTTTAAAATGCTGAGTGTCGTTGACGTCAAGGTTACAGAAATCCAGACGTGCGCTGAGCGTCGCCCACAGTTCTTCATCAACTTTTTCTTTCAGGAAGGTATCCAGCGCTTCGCGCACGACCTTGGTGTAGGCGTCTTTATCCCATTCAGCGCGACCAACGCCGATGATACGAGTGTCCGGATGGATATGACCGGCTTTTTCTAATTGGTACAGGGAAGGCAGCAGTTTACGGCGGGCTAAATCGCCCTTTGCGCCGAAAATGACCAGATCGCAGGCCTGTGCTGTTGACGTAACCGCCATGTTCATCTCCTCGTTGCAGGATGCTTGTAATTTTATTACATGATTAATGTACTATTTTTGACTATAGCCAGTAAACATGCTTTTTTGCCGAAAATTTATACATAAAAGGTATTAAATTTTCTCAAATCCTGCCGCAAGCCATGTAATGACAGACACATTATGTAATTTTCTGTCAAAACTGAACTAATATTACCATATCGAAAGTTAGACACACGTCATACTCTGGTAAAAAAAGCCCATCAAGCGGCATCATCTCGCTGCAAAGCAGTTACAGCTCGTAGTATATTTTCATCAAACAACCATAGATTTCTCCTTTCTTTGAAATCGCTTTACCCAATAGATTTCAAAAATGCAGGAAAGCGGCTGGCGAGAAAGACCCGATAAGCTTACTAGAGTAAGTGATTCCGGCGCACGAAAGTAGCCAACCCACCTGCAATTTGAAAGATGACGGGTATACCATTCATGAGTGAATTTCGTATATGAATACGCTGGACAAAATTCAGGCGAATCTGGACCAACTAAGCAAATCCGAGCGTAAAGTCGCCGAAGTCATCTTGGCTGCACCGCAGACCGCCATTCACTCTAGCATTGCAACGCTGGCGAAAATGGCTGATGTCAGCGAACCCACGGTTAACCGTTTTTGCCGACGAATGGAAACCAAAGGCTTCCCTGATTTCAAACTTCATCTTGCACAGAGCCTTGCTAATGGGACGCCATATGTCAATCGAAACGTCGAAGAGACAGATAGCGTTGATGCTTATACCAGCAAAATATTCGAATCAGCGATGGCCAGCCTTGAAATGGCCAAGAATAACCTTGATATGTCTGCGGTTAATCGCGCCGTAGACTTGCTAACGCAGGCGAAGAAAATCTCGTTCTTTGGCTTAGGCGCATCTGCCGCAGTGGCTCACGATGCGATGAATAAGTTTTTCCGTTTTAACATCCCCGTGGTTTACTTCGACGACATTGTCATGCAACGCATGAGCTGCATGAATTCGAACGAAGGCGATGTGGTTGTACTCATCTCTCATACAGGCAGAACGAAAAGCTTAGTAGAAATGGCGCATTTGGCTCGTGAGAACGACGCAACGGTCATTGCTATCACCTCCCGTGATACCCCACTGGCGTTAGAAGCTACACTTCCGTTGCTGCTCGATGTCCCTGAAGACACCGATGTTTACATGCCAATGGTATCGCGCATTGCTCAATTAACACTCATAGATGCCTTGGCGACTGGCTTTACGCTGCGTAGAGGTGCAAAATTCAGAGATAACTTGAAGCGAGTCAAAGAAGCGCTGAAAGAATCGCGCTTTGATAAGGGACTTGCGCTCCCCCACCATTTTGACTAGAACATGACAGGGATTCAGCGCAGGAAACGGTTTTAACGACAATCAGGCACCAAAGCATAAAAACAATCGGTCATTTTCTGCTAAATAAAGAAGAGACTGGTATTAATCAACCGCATGCACTCTCTTTTGCGGTTTCATGCGAGCAGGCTTGATGAGTTGATGTGCCCAGTTTGAAAAACAATGGGTGTAACGTGGATGCGTAATCAACTGCCTGTTCGTTGTATTGGCAACAACACCAATGCTTCACATGTCAACGGAGTTACACATGTCCAGACGGCTCAGAAGAACCAAGATCGTAACCACCTTAGGCCCAGCAACCGACCGCGATAATAATCTTGAAAAAATTATTTCAGCTGGCGCTAACGTTGTTCGTCTCAATTTCTCTCATGGCAGCGCTGAAGATCATTTAGCCCGCGCCAATAAAGTCCGTGAAATTGCAGCAAAACTGGGGCGACACGTCGCTATCCTAGGCGACCTGCAGGGCCCAAAAATTCGCGTTTCGACGTTTAAAGAAGGCAAAGTATTCCTCAACATCGGCGATAAATTCCTGTTAGATGCCGATCTCACCACCGGTGAAGGCGATAAAGAAAAAGTCGGTATCGACTACAAACGCCTGCCAGAAGACGTTGTTCCAGGCGACATCCTGCTGCTCGACGATGGCCGCGTGCAGCTAAAAGTGCTTGAAGTTAAAGGCAGTAAAGTCTTTACCGAAGTCACCGTGGGTGGCCCGCTGTCCAATAACAAAGGCATTAACAAGTTAGGTGGTGGCCTGTCTGCCGAAGCGTTAACTGAAAAAGACATCGCCGATATCGCCACTGCAGCGAAAATTTCCGTCGATTATCTGGCCGTATCCTTCCCTCGCACCGGTGAAGATATCAACTATGCACGTCGTTTAGCGCGTGACGCTGGCTGTGATGCCAAAATTGTGGCGAAAGTAGAGCGTGCTGAAGCCGTATGTAGCGAAGAAGCGATGGATGACATCATTCTTGCTTCCGATGTTGTGATGGTTGCTCGTGGTGACTTAGGCGTCGAGATTGGCGATCCGGAACTGGTCGGCATCCAGAAGCAGTTGATCCGCCGCGCGCGTAAATTGAATCGTACCGTCATCACAGCCACTCAGATGATGGAATCCATGATCACCAACCCAATGCCAACGCGTGCTGAAGTCATGGACGTTGCAAACGCCGTGCTGGATGGTACCGATGCGGTGATGTTGTCGGCGGAAACGGCAGCAGGCCAGTATCCGGCTGAAACCGTAGCGGCGATGGCGCGCGTCTGTCTGGGTGCGGAAAAAATCCCAAGCATCAACGTGTCTAAACACCGCTTAGACGTACAGTTCGACAACATCGAAGAAGCCATCGCCATGTCGAGCATGTACGCGGCTAACCACCTAAAAGGTGTGACGGCGATTATCGCCATGACAGAGTCGGGGCGTACCGCGTTGATGATGTCGCGTATCAGCTCTGGCCTACCTATTTTTGCCATGTCTCACCGTGAGCGTACGCTAAACCTGACTGCGCTCTATCGCGGCGTGACGCCGGTTTATTTCGATAGCACCAGCGATGGCGTAGCCGCAGCTCAGGATGCAGCAAATCTGCTTCGTGACAAGGGCTTCTTGGTTTCAGGCGACTTGGTTATCGTCACTCAGGGCGACGTCATGGGGACCGTGGGCAGCACGAACACCAGCCGTATTCTGCGCGTTGAATAAGACGTTCTAATCGCCAAATACACAAGGGGCGCATCGCGCCCCTTTTTCATCGGTAGATCAACAGCTTTAGCCTACAGGTCTTTGCGCTTGTAGGGCTCTATCTCGCCCGGTTTGCGGGTCTTCAATAGCTTGAGTATCCAAGTGTACTGTTCTGGATGCGGCCCCATCAAGAGTTCCACCTCTTCGTTCATCCTGCGCGCCATATCATGTTCGTTCATCTCAGCAATATCATCCATGGGTGGACGAATATAGATATCCAACGTGCTGGTTTTGCCGTCATAAACTGGAAACAGTGGAATGACCTGCGCGCGACACAGCTTCATTAAACGACCTATTGCCGGTAACGTAGCTTTATAGGTTGCGAAGAAATCCACAAACTCACTGTGTTCTGCACCGTGATCTTGATCGGGGAGGTAATACCCCCAGTAACCGTGACGCACTGAGCTGATGAAAGGTTTGATGCCATCATCACGCGCATGCATACGCCCGCCAAAACGCCGCCGACAAGTATTCCATAACCAGTCAATCATCTTATTTTTCTGATTATGGAACATGGCCGCCATCGGCTGACCTTGAGCGGCCAGCAGCATTGCGGGAATATCAACCGCCCAACCATGTGGAACCAAGAAGATGGCATTCCCACCGCGCTCACGTAAGGCCTCGATATGTTCCATACCGTGCCAACGGGTACGCTTCAGCACTCGCTGTGGATCACGTAGCGTAAGCTCAGCCATCAAAAACATCGACTGCCCCGCTCGCTCGAACATACGGTCAATAATCTCTTCGCGCTGCGCTTCGCTTAATTCAGGAAAACAATACAGCAGATTAATTCGCGCACGACGGCGAGCGCCACCCGCTAATTTACCCGCCCAACGACCCACTGTCGCGAGGATGGGATCCCGAACTCGCACGGGCAAATAGGCCATCGCCACCATCGTGCCGACACCTAACCATGCACCCCAATATTTGGGTAACAAAAAACTTTTCTCAAACTGCGGAATAAACTCCACGTTTGACCGTTGTTCTTTTTCCATGCGAAAACTCTTTAATCAAATATCAGCTAATTATATACCTAAGCCGTCTGACATTAATTTTTATCTAACTTTTCAGATATAACGGCTGACAAAACATTATCCTGCGCATTACTTGCGTAAAGAAAAACAGCCGGAGAATAAAGCCGGCTGTTTTGCGAAAGAAGTGAATTTTAATCTAGCTGAAGCTGTGGAACAACCTGACGCACCTGAGCTAAGTACTCTCTGCGGTCTTTACCCGATAATCCATCGGAGCGTGGCAACTGCGCCGTTAGCGGGTTCACCGCCTGATTATTCAACCAGAATTCATAGTGGAGATGAGGCCCAGTAGAACGCCCTGTGTTGCCTGACAGTGCGATACGATCGCCACGTTTAACTTTCTGCCCTGGCTTCACAAGGATTTTTTTCAGGTGCATAAAACGCGTTGTATATTGGCGACCGTGGCGAATAACCACATAGTTACCGGCGGCCCCGCTGCGCTTCGCTATGACCACTTCTCCATCCCCAACCGCCAACACGGGAGTTCCTACCGGCATAGCAAAATCGACACCACGATGCGGTGCAACACGTCCGGTGACCGGATTAACACGGCGCGGATTGAAGTTAGATGAAACTCGGAATTGTTTGGTCGTCGGGAAACGCATGAAGCCTTTCGCCAAACCGCTACCCTGACGATCGTAGAATTTACCATCGTCTGCGCGCACCGCGTAATAATCTTTCCCACCGGTACGCATTCTCACGCCCAGAAGCTGGCTCTGTTCGCTACGACCATTCAACTCTTCTCGAGACATCAGCACCGCAAACTGATCGCCCTTCTGTAGTTTGCGGAAATCCATTTGCCACTGCAGCGCCTTGATAACAGCGTTCACTTCGGAACGGCTCAGCCCTGCTGCGCGAGCGCTATTCACAAAGCTGCCGTTAAGCGTTCCGGTGACAACTTTGTTTTTCCATTCGCCCTGCTGAGATTCGACAGCCTCTTTGAAGTTGCCGTTAACCAGATTGTAGGTGCGAGTTTCACGGCGATTGACTTCCCAAGTCAACTGCTGCAATTCGCCAGCGTCATTCAATACCCATGAAAGGGTTTGACCAATTTTCAGGTTGCGCAGTGCTGGATTTTGCTTAGCTAACGCAGACACTTCTGACATATCGATACCAAACTGCGTCAGAATGCTACCCAGCGTATCGCCAGTAGAAACAACGTAGTCGTGAGTACCGGAATCGTTATCCGCTTTATCGTCTAATTCGTCGGTAGGAACTTCATCTTCTGGTGCGGGCTGATCCAGTGGCTCACTGGCTTCAGGGACAAGAGTTCGCAACTGTTGATTATCCAAAGGAATAATCTTGGCAGTGGCGCTATCGCTATCAATGTTTGGCTGGTAAACGAATGGCCGCCAAATGGAGACGGCCAACGTGATGACGGTCAGTGACCCTAGCATAACCCGATGTGGTCGGGGCAAGTTGTTATACGCTAGGGCGATAGATCGCGCTATCTGCTGCACTCGGATGTTCCTCTTAATCTCCGTTCAGGCAGCTTAAATACTGTTGTGATAGCTGAGTTAAAAACCTCATGTAACTATCAGCACCCAGTGCGATTTCGCTTCCCAAGGGATCTAAGGTTCCTTGGCGGACTTTTGTCCCCTGCGCTACCGCTGAGATTACTGCTGGCCTGAACTGTGGCTCAGCGAAAACGCAAACGGCTTTCTGCTCAACCAACTGTGTTCGAATTTGATGTAAACGCTGTGCGCCAGGCTGAATCTCGGGATTGACCGTGAAGTGACCTAAAGGAGTCAGACCAAAGGTGTTCTCGAAGTAACCATAGGCATCATGAAAGACAAAATAGCCTTTACCTTGCACAGGCCGCAGCATCATACCAACATTTTTTTGCGTCTGCTCTAGTTGTTCCTCGAATTTACGTAGGTTGACATCCAGTTTGTCTTTGTTTTGTGGACTTTGTAACAATAATTTATCGTGTATCGCTATCGCGATCTGTTTTGCAATGGCCGGAGATAGCCAAATATGCAGGTTATACTGGCCATGATCGTGATCGTGATGTTCTTCGGAGGCAGTCTCTGCGCCATTTGTAACATTATGTGCAACAGAACTTTCAGATTTTTCTGTGTTGCTTTCTAGTTCTACAGATTTATGGTCGTGGTCATGATCGTCATCACCGGCGATAAGCAGGCTGTGAACGGCCGGCAGACCAGATAGCATCAGGTTTTTGTTATTTTCGAGCTGTTGGGTCGGTTTAGTCAGAAAAGCCTCCATTTCCGGCCCTACCCATACCACAAGGTCCGCCTCACGCAATCGTTTGATATCCGATGGCTTGAGTGCATAATCATGCGGAGAAGCTCCATCTGGAAGCAAAACTTCAGTCTCAGTCACTCCGTCAGCAATTGCCGACGCAATAAATCCTAATGGACGTATTGAGGTCAATACCGCTGCCTGAGCGCAGCTAATACCTGCACTGGTCACCAATGCTGCAGCAATAATAGTGCGCTTAAACCACGCTTTTTTGTGTATCATGTCAAAATTCTCTTCGTCAATTTGGGCGATCGTTATATTATAACATTTCACTCATTCTGCAATACGCAAAAACATGTCGAGTCAAAATAATAGTAGTTTGCAAAATAATCGTAGTTTGGTATCTCTCAAGGACATTACGGTGAGTTTTGGCTCTCGTAACGTGCTATCACATATATCACTCGACCTGAAGCCGGGACGCATTCTCACGCTTCTTGGGCCAAATGGTGCTGGAAAATCAACGCTGGTACGCGTGGTGCTGGGCTTAGTCAAACCCACATCAGGTTCGATTACCACCGCCAATAATTTGACCATTGGCTATGTGCCACAAAAACTTCACCTTGACGCTACGCTGCCGTTAACCGTCAGCCGTTTTATGCGTCTGCGCCCCGGTGTGCGCAAAGACGATGTATTACCCGCCCTAAAGCGTGTTCACGCGGCACACCTGCTTAATCAGCCTATGCAGAAGTTATCTGGCGGCGAAAATCAGCGCGTTTTACTCGCTAGAGCCTTGCTTAACAAGCCCGATTTGCTGGTATTAGACGAACCCACTGCTGGCGTTGACGTTAACGGCCAACTTGCGCTTTATGATTTGATTAATCAGCTGAGGCAAGAGCTTAACTGTTCGGTATTGATGGTTTCCCACGATCTACATTTAGTTATGGCGAAAACTGATGAAGTGCTGTGCTTGAATCAGCATATTTGCTGCTCGGGGACTCCCGAGGTGGTTTCCCTGCATCCAGAATTTATTGCCATGTTTGGCAATCGTGGTGCAGAACAACTGGCGATTTATCGTCACCACCATAACCACCGCCACGATTTACAAGGAAAAATCATCTTGAAGAGTCATGGGAGTCAGCAGTCATGATTGAGTTACTTCTTCCGGGCTGGATCGCGGGAGCGTTACTGGCGTTGACTGCGGGTCCTCTGGGGTCATTTGTCGTATGGCGGCGCATGTCTTACTTCGGTGATACGCTAGCGCATGCCTCATTGCTTGGCGTGGCGTTTGGCTTATTGCTGAATGTGAATCCTTTCTTCGCCGTTATCGTCGTCACTCTGCTACTGGCGATTGGCTTAGTGTGGTTAGAGCGTCGCCCCACACTCGGCGTTGACACCCTACTTGGCATCATGGCACACAGTGCGCTTTCGCTAGGCCTGGTCGTGGTCGCTTTAATGTCGAATGTACGCGTCGATCTCATGGCTTATTTATTTGGCGATCTGCTTTCGGTGACCTATAACGATATCGTGATGATAGCGATTGGCGTTGCCATTGTTCTCGGTATTCTGTGGTGGCAGTGGCGCCCACTGCTGTCCGTCACTATTAGCCCAGAGCTCGCCCACGTCGACGGCGTTAATCTTGAGCGCGTTCGTATGATACTGATGCTGGTAACGGCGTTGACCATCGGCTTGGCAATGAAATTTGTTGGGGCTTTAATCATCACCTCACTGCTGATTATCCCTGCTGCCACCGCGCGCCGTTTTTCCCGCACGCCGGAGCAAATGGCAAGCATTGCCGTGATCATTGGTATTCTAGCGGTGACCGGTGGGCTAACCTTCTCTGCCTTTTACGATACGCCTGCAGGGCCGTCGGTGGTGCTATGCGCAACCGCCATGTTTATTCTCAGCCTGAGCAAAAAACAAAGCGTTTAACGTGAGATATCTGTAAAAGCAAAAAGCCCGAGACATTGAATATGCTCGGGCTTTTTTATTTAGCACTGGTTATGGCTCTTCGCGCGTCATACCAAAATGTTTGTAGGCATGATTGGTTGCCATACGCCCTCGCGGCGTACGCTGCAAAAATCCCTGCTGAATGAGATAGGGCTCCAATACGTCCTCGATAGTTTCTCGCTCTTCGCCGATAGCGGCTGCAAGGTTATCAAGTCCAACGGGTCCCCCCATAAACTTATCAATCACCGCCAGCAGCAATTTTCGGTCCATGTAGTCGAAGCCTTCAGCATCAACATCCAACATATTCAGCGCTTGCGTTGCCACATCCGCGTCAATGTTGCCGTCGGCACAGACCTCCGCATAATCTCGCACGCGGCGCAGCAGACGGTTAGCAATACGCGGTGTACCACGTGAACGACGAGCCACCTCGTGTGCGCCTTCTTCTGTCAGTGACAATCCTAAGCATTGAGCACTACGACCCACGATATGCTGTAAATCAGCCACCTGATAAAACTCAAGACGCTGCACAATACCAAATCGATCGCGTAACGGTGAAGTCAGAGAACCCGCTCGGGTCGTTGCGCCCACCAGCGTAAAGGGAGGCAAATCAATCTTGATAGACCTTGCGGCTGGACCTTCGCCAATCATGATATCAAGCTGATAGTCTTCCATCGCTGGGTAGAGAATCTCTTCAACCACCGGAGACAAACGATGAATTTCGTCAATAAACAGCACATCATGTGGCTCAAGATTCGTCAGCATAGCCGCTAAGTCACCCGCCTTCTCTAGCACGGGTCCAGATGTGGTACGCAAATTCACGCCCATTTCATTCGCGACAATATTTGCCAATGTCGTTTTGCCCAATCCAGGCGGGCCGAAAATCAGCAAGTGATCGAGCGCATCACCACGCAGCTTGGCCGCTTTGATGAAAATCTCCATCTGACCACGCACCTGTGGCTGCCCGACATATTCAGATAGGCTTTTAGGACGGATAGCACGATCGATAATCTCTTCTTCGCTCTGCACTTCCGCAGTAATCAGACGGTCAGCTTCAATCATCCTTCATTTACCTCATTGGCGATTACAGCGCCGCGCGCAGTGCATCACGAATTAACGTTTCACTGTCTGCATCTGGTTTGGCAATTTTGCTTATCATACGGCTTGCTTCCTGCGGTTTATAACCAAGAGCAATCAGCGCGGATACCGCCTCCCCTTCAGCATCAATTTCGCTGGCAGGTTTTTTCGCTGCTGGTACCGGCAAATCACTATGATTATTGAACAAATCACCGGTGAGTCCTTTAAAGCGATCCTTCATTTCCACCACGAGACGTTCGGCCGTTTTCTTACCCACACCGGGAAGTTTGACCAGCGTGCTCACTTCTTCGCGTTCAATCGCCGTAACAAATTGCTGGGCAGACATGCCTGATAAAATTGCCAGCGCCAGTTTTGGCCCTACACCATTGACTTTAATCAGCTCGCGAAACAGCGCGCGCTCTTGTTTATTATTAAAACCGTACAGCAACTGCGCATCTTCACGCACCACAAAATGAGTGAAGATAATAACTTCCTGTCCTAGTTCGGGAAGCTCATAAAAACAGGTCATCGGCATGTGGACTTCATAGCCTACGCCGTTGGCTTCCAGCAGCACTTCTGGCGGCTGTTTTTCCAGAATAATTCCTCTGAGACGACCTATCACGCGCAATTCCTCTTAAATAGTAAACTCTTTCATTATGACCTACAGCTTATACCATAAAAAAGGCTGGATGAATATCCAGCCTATTATAGTTCGATCTGATTTACTTTAAACGCCCACGAGCAAGATTCAACCGAGTCGGACTCGCGCGTAATGCGTTCTGGCTGACATGGCAATGCGTGATCGCCACAGCCAACGCATCAGCGGCATCCGCCTGTGGATTCGCAGAGAGTTTCAGCAGTGAACGCACCATATGCTGAACCTGCGCCTTTTCCGCAGCGCCGGTTCCAACGACCGTCTGCTTGATCTGCCGCGCAGCATATTCGAATACGGGCAAATCAACGTTGACGGCAGCCACAATGGCCGCTCCACGCGCCTGACCTAGCTTTAAGGCCGAGTCCGCATTCTTCGCCATAAAAACTTGTTCAATAGCAAAAATATCTGGCTGGAACTGGGTGATGATCTCACTAACGCCGGCATACACCAGCTTCAAGCGAGTGGGTAAATCATCGACAGAGGTGCGAATGCACCCGCTGCCGAGATATTCGAGCTTTCGCCCCACCTGACGGATCACACCATATCCCGTGATCCGTGAGCCGGGGTCAATCCCGAGGATGATACTCATTCCAGAGTAGCCGCAACCTCGTCGGAAACTTCACCGTTGTGATAAACTTCCTGCACATCGTCACAATCTTCCAGCATATCGATCAGACGCATCAGCTTAGGTGCTGTTTCTGCATCCATTTCCGCCTTAGTGGAAGGTATCATAGAAACTTCAGCGGACTCAGCAACCAGACCGGCAGCATCTAACGCATCTTTCACTTCGCCAAAAGTTTCCCATGGGGTGAAGACGTCGATAGCGCCGTCATCATAGGTCACTACGTCATCAGCACCCGCTTCCAACGCCGCATCCATCACGGTATCTTCGTCCAGACCCGGTGCATAGGAAATAACGCCTTTCTTTGTGAACAGGTAAGAAACAGAACCATCAGTTCCCAGATTCCCCCCCGTTTTCGTGAAAGCATGACGCACTTCAGCTACGGTACGGTTGCGGTTATCACTCAGGCACTCAACCATGATCGCAGAACCACCAGGACCATATCCTTCATAGATGATGGTTTCCATGTTGGTATCATCATCACCGCCTACACCACGCGCGATTGCACGGTTCAACGTATCGCGGGTCATGTTGTTGGACAGCGCTTTATCGATAGCCGCGCGCAGACGTGGGTTCGCACCCGGATCACCACCGCCTAATTTCGCAGCAGTAACCAGCTCGCGAATAATTTTGGTGAAGATTTTACCGCGCTTAGAATCCTGCGCGGCTTTACGGTGTTTCGTGTTGGCCCACTTACTATGACCTGCCATATGTTTCTCCGGTAAAAGCCGTAGGGCTTTAAAAATGACAAACTTTACGCCTGTTAGGATGAATAGTGGCAAACGCCAAAAGTTAACCTCTTAAACGATTTGCCACACAGGCACTTAATCAATGAACGAGTTCTTCAATCGCCTGCCGGTTGCTCCACGACTTGGTGAGCTGGGCAGCCTGCTCAACGTCTAGCCATTGATAAGCCAGATGTTCCGTCAGCGGGATCTCTCGCTCCGACGGCAGCGCCAGACAGAACCAGTGCTCCAAATTGCGAGTCACACCGGGTGCATAGCGATGGCGCAAATGCGCAAATAACTCAAACTCCACACAGTGCTGACAGTCCGTCAATAACAGGTTTTCACCTGTAATATCAATACCCACTTCTTCCTTTACTTCACGCTGTGCGGCGTGCGGCGCAGATTCGCCCTCTTCCAGACTGCCGGTAACCGACTGCCAGAAATCAGGATCGTCGCGCCGCTGTAACATCAGCACCCGACCACTCTGGCGAGCATAAATGACCACCAGAATCGACTCAGGACGCTTATATGCCATTAGGCTTTCTCTGCTTCGTCTGCGCTGCCCTTTTTGGCAACCACAGAGATAGAGAGTTCCTGCAATGACGCAGGATTTGCAAAACTTGGGGCATCGGTCAGAGGATCAGCCGCTGCCGTTGTTTTAGGGAACGCAATAACATCGCGGATGTTATCGGTACCGGTCAACAACATCACCAGACGATCCAGACCAAAGGCCAGACCTGCATGTGGTGGAGTACCGTATTTCAGCGCGTCCAACAGGAAGCCAAACTTATCGCGCTGTTCCTGTTCAGTGATCCCAAGAATACCAAATACGGTTTCCTGCATTTCGCCGTTATGGATACGCACAGAGCCACCGCCTACTTCATAGCCGTTCATGACCATGTCGTATGCGTTAGCAATTGCGCCGACGGGATGAGCCTTCAGCTCGGCTGGGGAGATATCGCGTGGCGCAGTGAATGGATGGTGCATCGCAGCCAATCCACCTTCACCGTCGTCTTCAAACATAGGGAAGTCGATAACCCACAGCGGAGCCCAGCTATCTTCGTTAGTCAGCTTCAGTTCGCGACCCACCTTCAGACGCAACGCGCCCATCGCATCGGTAGCGATTTTGCTCGTGTCGGCACCAAAGAACAGAATGTCTTCACTTTGCGCACCGGTACGTTCCAAAATAGATTCTAAAACATCAGCGTTCAGGAATTTGGCAATTGGGCTTTGAACTCCTTCCATTCCCGCAGCACGGTCATTGACCTTCATCCACGCTAAACCTTTAGCACCATAGATGCTGACGAACTGACCGTATTCATCAATGATTTTACGCGTCAGATGTGCACCACCGGGTACGCGCAGCGCAATGACTCGGCCTTTAGGATCATTCGCTGGACCGGAGAAGACTTTGAAATCAACGTCTTTAACCAGATCGGCAACGTCCACCAGTTCCAGTGGGTTACGCAGATCGGGTTTGTCGGAACCATAACGACGCATCGCTTCAGCAAACGTCATCACTGGGAATTTGCCCAGATCAACACCCTTGATTTCCTGCCATAAAGAGCGAGCCAGTTCTTCCATCACTTCACGCACTTGTTCTGCGCTCATGAAGGAAGTTTCCACATCGATCTGAGTAAATTCAGGCTGACGGTCAGCACGCAGGTCTTCATCGCGGAAGCACTTAACGATCTGATAGTAGCGATCGAAACCAGACATCATCAGCAGCTGTTTGAACAACTGTGGAGACTGCGGCAATGCGTAGAACTTACCTTTATGTACACGGCTTGGAACCAAGTAGTCGCGCGCACCTTCAGGCGTTGCCTTGGTCAGCATCGGCGTTTCGATGTCAAGGAAACCGTGGTTATCCATGAAACGACGCACAAACGCAGTGATGCGCGCACGCGTTTTCAGACGCTGCGCCATTTCTGGACGACGCAGGTCGAGGTAACGATATTTTAGGCGATTTTCTTCACTGTTAGTCTGGTTGAAATCCAACGGTAAAGGTTCTGAACGGTTGATGATAGTCAGCGCGTGACCAAACACTTCCACTTCACCCGTGGACATCTCTTTATTCTTTTGGCTATCTGGACGTGCACGCACGGTACCCGTGATTTGCACACAGAATTCGTTACGCAGCTCTGAAGCCTGCTGGAACGCTTCCTGATGATCCGGATCGAAGAATACCTGTACCACGCCTTCACGGTCACGCAGATCGATGAAGATTAAACCACCCAGATCGCGGCGGCGATGTACCCAACCGCAAAGCGTCACTTCCTGACCCTCATGGGACAAATTCAACTGCCCGCAATAATTAGTACGCATAACGATATCCTTTGGCTTTCTTATATACTTCACCGATGCCGCACCCGAACGTAGGCCGGGTGGGTGCTGCCTGTGCAGCCCTATTTAAACTAGTTAACTCAGTGCTTTCTAATTCTCTGACTTCACTGACTTTGGCTTAAAGTCAGTGGCATACCATCCGGTCCCCTTCAATTGGAAACCCGCGGCAGAAACGCGTTTTTTCAGCGTCGGTTTTCCACACGCCGGACAATCAACCAACGGCGCATCAGACATTTTTTGCAATTTCTCTAACTGATGATTGCAGTCGCTACAAGCGTATTCGTAGATCGGCATAGCTAGTGATAGATTACATGTTTGATGAAAAAAGGCGGCTATTATAAAGGAAATTCGCCGCTGCGATAAGAGCGGGCGCGCACTTTGCGCGGAATCTCGCCATCGATTAAAAACCACCCATTTTATTGCTTTTAAGACGCTATCGGCCTAGCTGTTTATTTTTACAGCGAAATAGTACATGACTGTCCATTTTGACGCTTATCCTAATCAATAAGAGTTGATAAGAATCAATCAAATACTACAAATTCGTCGTCGAATAGATCTTTTGCCCTTCACAACTTAACGGAACCTATCAGGCAATAGGTACACCACGATGTGCTTGAAAGTCTTGGAGAAACAAATTACGCCCGCTCTCATCCAAGGCGATCATCTATGGTATATTTTTTAAAGTCCCTACTCAGGAGCAACGTAGAAATGATGTATATCGGTTTGCCTCAGTGGCAACATGCAGCTTGGCATAAAATTGGATTACGCGACCTTGCTGATTACAGCCGATATTTTAACTGCGTCGAGGGCAACACCACATTTTACGCACTACCAAAGCCAGAAATTGCCAGACGCTGGCGTGACATGACCGATGATAATTTTCGTTTCTGCTTTAAATTTCCGTCGATCATCAGCCATCAGGCCGCGCTCATACAGTGCACTGAACAGCTTAGCGCCTTCTACTCCAGTTTACAGCCCGTACATTCACGCATCGGTCAGCTTTGGCTACAACTTCCCGCCGCCTTTGCGCCTCAGCATTTACCGCGTCTGTGGCAATTTTTAGATGCATTGCCCAAAGAATTCACCTATGGCGTAGAAGTACGGCACCCTGATTTCTTTGCCAAAGGGGAAGCTGAGCGTGCGTTTAACCGCGGCCTGCATGAACGACAAATTAACCGAGTCCTGCTAGACAGCCGACCGGTGCATCATGCCAAACCTCTCACACCCGCGGTGCGCGATGCACAACAAAAAAAGCCCAAGCTACCTGTTCACGCTGTACTCACTGCTGATAACCCACTGGTGCGTTTTGTCGGCGGTGATGTTTTAGAAGACAACCGTCTTTGGCTGCAACAATGGGAAAAGAAATTAGCGGATTGGAGCCATAGCCATACTCCTTATCTTTTTATTCATACGCCTGATTGCACAGATGCGCCACAGCAGGCTCGCGCACTTTGGCCATTGCTGAGCCAAAAAATAAAGCATCTTCCACCACAGCCAGATTGGCCATTGCAAACCTCGTTATTCTAGAATCTAGGTCACAAGTTTAACCGAACTGATGGTTTAACGAACGAACTCCGTACCCGCCAGCGATTTTTCCTAGGGACAATTTTCCGATGTCTCGCTATTATTCATCTGCCGGTAAATTATTGGGCGATGGAGCTAAAAAATGGTAAGCGCGCTTTATGTCGTGCTCGGCGCACTGTTATTGATCAAGCTGTCTTTGAACGTCGTCAAACTGCGTATGCAGTATCGTGTGGCCTACGGTGACGGCGGGTTTTATGAACTACAGACTGCGATACGTGTTCATGGCAACGCAGTGGAGTACATTCCTATTGCAGCCATTTTGCTTGTCATGATGGAGATGAATGGCTCTCTGATCTGGATGATTCACGTATGTGGGATCCTTTTGATCGCGGGTCGGTTGATGCATTCTTATGGATTACGCCATCGTGAAATTCGCTGGCGCCGTTCTGGAATGAGTGCAACCTATATTTCACTGGTATTGATGGTTTTAGCCAACCTCTTCTACCTGCCATGGGATCAGATGTTTACGCTAGATTAATGCCTTTCTTAAAAGAGTCTGTGTTAAAGGAGGAGAGTTTCCTCTCCTCCTTAGATGCGACTTGAGTCAGCTAACAAACCTTAACGCTGCTTCAAGCAGTTGCACGACTGCAACCATGAATTTCGCAAGAACCGTCAATAGTTCAAGAAATTTCATACGCTCTCTCCGAGTAAGGAGCACTAACGATGGCTTTGCCTTTCCGCTGCCTATCAGCCATCGGATTGTTGAAAAACACTAACGTGCTTCCTTGAGTTAAGGCACCAATCGACACCACTCGCTATTGGCTAGGACTTAAAACTCGTTGCCCGTTTGCGGCTCAGAACACGTTATGACTTTCAACAAAAGTGATTATATGCCAGAATACTGTATATGCAACCAGTTGTTTTAACGCTGTTAGTTAAGATTGTTGTAATGCCCAATGAATTGACTTGCTCTGCTTGCCATCATATATTTATCACGTTGAAGAACACTAACGTGCGCCGCGGCTACCAACCGCAGCGGAAAACAAAAAAACCTCGTTTATCCACGAGGTTTTTTTGTTTTTGTCGCACACGTCGGAGACGCCAATAAAAAAGCAATCCGCAGATTGCCTTTTCGATGTGACTTTTTGATTAAATCTTCGCTTTCTTACGAGAGAGCAAAAACCCAACCCACAGCACTGCAACCCAAATAGGTAACAGGATCACTGAAATTCTAATACCTGGGGTCATATACATAATCACCAGAATCAGGGCTAAAAATGCTAGGCAGAGATAATTACCATACGGATACCACAGAGCTTTGAATGCGGTCGTAACACCTTGCTGATTCTTCGCGGCTTTAAACTTAAGATGCGCCATACAAATCATCACCCAGTTAATGACCAGCGTTGAAACCACCAAGGCCATCAATAGCTCAAACGCCTCACCCGGCATAAGATAATTAATCAGCACCACCGCAGACGTCGTCAGCGCAGACAAACCAATAGAGAGAATGGGCACGCCTCGGCGGTTAACTTTTGTCAACACCGCGGGCGCATTACCCTGCTTTGCCAAACCGAAAAGCATTCGGCTGTTGGAATAGACGCAACTGTTATACACAGACAATGCGGCGGTCAACACGACAATATTGAGCGCGGTCGCAACCCAATTACTATCCAATGCATGGAAGATCATCACAAAAGGACTTCCCCCCTGCACAACGTTTTGCCAAGGATAAAGCGACAACAAAACGGTCAGCGAGCCAATATAGAAAATCAGGATTCTATACACGACTTGGTTTGTGGCTTTAGGGATACTTTTGCGCGGTTCACTGGCTTCAGCAGCAGTAATGCCTACCAGTTCCAGCCCACCGAATGAAAACATAATGACCGCCATAGCCATAATCAGCCCATGCCAGCCGTTGGGGAGGAAGCCACCCTGCGTCCACAGATTAGTGATACTGGCCTGTGGTCCACCAGAGCCGGATGCTAGCATCCATGCGCCAAAGACAATCATGCCGATAATGGCGCCAACCTTGATGATTGCAAACCAGAATTCGGTTTCACCGTACACACGCACGTTGACCAGATTGATAATGTTAATGATGACAAAGAACCCTGCCGCAGACATCCACGTGGGAATATCAGGCCACCAATACTGGATATAAATACCTACCGCCGTCAGCTCAGCCATTCCCACCAGCACAAACATGACCCAATAGTTCCAACCTGCTAAGAACCCAGCAAAGCTGCCCCAGTACTTATAAGCAAAGTGACTAAATGATCCGGCGACCGGCTCCTCAACCACCATTTCGCCCAGTTGGCGCATGATCAGGAACGCAATAAAACCACCGATAGCATAGCCGAGTAAAACGGATGGCCCCGCCATTTTGATCGTTTGCGCAATACCCAGAAATAATCCCGTACCAACGGCACCGCCCAGTGCTATCAGTTGGATATGTCTATTCTTTAATCCCCTTTGCAGGGTTTCTTCTTGTTGTTGCAGATCGCCCATTTTTTCCTCTGTGCGATAGCGTCATTAGCGCTGTGTGAACGCTGAACCGTGGCGCATCGTATTATTTTATTTACATTGCGGGCTGCTTTGTATCACTTCCTGACTATTGCAATCAAGCCAAACTTCATGCTAGGCATGCTAACTGTTGCCAGTTTATCCAATCGTCAACGCACTTATTTGTGCTATATCTGCCACGCACAACCCTCTTATTCGCGAGGGAATAGCCGCAACAGGCGTTTATCTGCTAAAATATGCGCCCTTTGTTGAAACCGCATGCATCCTTGCTTATGTCAAACCGCGATACACTTTCTGATAACACTTTTGATGCCGCTTCGGGTGGCAACGACGGTAGCGCTGACCGCGATACGCTTTTCTCGGCCCCTATTGCCAAACTTGGGGACTGGACTTTTGACGAACGCGTCGCCGAAGTCTTCCCCGATATGATCCAACGCTCAGTGCCGGGTTATTCCAACATTATTTCTATGATCGGAATGTTGGCAGAGCGCTTTGCCCAGCCCAATACTAAAGTGTATGACTTAGGCTGCTCGTTGGGTGCTGCGACGCTCTCCATGCGTCGTAATATTCGTGCGCAAGGATGCCAGATCGTCGCCGTCGATAACTCTCCCGCGATGGTTGAACGCTGCCGCCGCCATATTGACGCCTTCCGAGCTCAAACGCCGGTTGAGGTTATTGAAGCCGATATTCAAAATATTGCTATCGAGAACGCCTCTATGGTGGTGCTCAATTTTACGCTGCAGTTTTTAGCCCCAGAAGAACGCCAGTCTCTACTGAATAAAATTTATCAAGGCTTACTGCCGGGGGGCGTTTTGGTACTGTCGGAAAAATTTAACTTTGAAGACAAAACATTAGGTGAATTGCTGTTTAACATGCACCACGACTTCAAACGTGCCAACGGCTACAGTGAGCTAGAAATCAGCCAAAAGCGCAGCATGTTAGAAAATGTGATGCTGACTGACTCGGTCGAAACACACAAAAGCCGACTGAGTCAGGCTGGTTTTGAACACGCTGAAATATGGTTCCAATGTTTTAACTTCGGCTCCTTGCTGGCCGTAAAAGGAGACGTCGTCGCATGATCGAATTTGGAAATTTCTATCAACGAATCGCAAATAGTCCTTTAAGCCACTGGCTGGAGGTTCTGCCGGCACAGCTAGCCGCATGGCAGCGTGAGTCGTTGCATGGCAAATTTAAAGACTGGTTTAACGCCGTCGATCGTCTTCCTGAAATGACACCGCACTCTCTGGATTTGCTCAATGGCGTTCGCGCTCAAGCAGAGCCTGAACTGGGGCCGGGTCAGAAAGAAGGGATTGAGAAAATGCTACGCGCACTGATGCCGTGGCGCAAAGGGCCATTTGATCTATATGGTATCCACATCAATACCGAATGGCGTTCAGATTGGAAATGGGAGCGTGTATTACCGCATATTTCGCCTCTGGAAGGTCGCACTATTCTTGACGTCGGCTGTGGCAGCGGATACCACCTATGGCGCATGATTGGTGCAGGGGCACATTTCGCCGTAGGTATCGACCCTATGCAACTGTTCCTATGCCAATTTGAAGCGGTACGTAAGCTGCTGGGTGGCGATCAACGCGCGCATCTATTACCGCTAGGCATTGAGCAATTGCCAGAGCTCGCCGCCTTCGACACGGTATTTTCCATGGGGGTTTTATACCACCGCCGTTCGCCGCTCGATCATCTATATCAGCTAAAAAATCAGTTGGTGAAAGACGGTGAGCTGGTACTGGAAACCATTGTCATCGAAGGTGATGAAAATCAGGTGTTAGTACCTGGTGACCGCTATGCTCAGATGCGCAATGTGTATTTCATTCCGTCGGCTAAAGCGCTGGTTAAATGGTTGGAAAAATGCGGTTTTGTCGATGTACGCATCGTGGATTCTTGCGTGACCTCATTAGAGGAGCAACGCCGTACTGACTGGATGATCAGCGAGTCTTTAGCAGAGTTCCTCGATCCCAATGACCAAAGCAAAACCGTGGAAGGCTACCCAGCACCAATTCGCGCCGTTATTGTTGCCCGTAAGCCTTAATCCACAACGGGCGAAAAAAAGCCCCAACGATTTTTGTTGGGGCCATACTGTTTAGCGAAACTTCCACTAAAATTCGTACTACTTCTACTGGAACTGTACGACACACGTCTGCATCATGCAGAACGTGGAAACGGCTCACCCAAGCTTAACGCCGTTTTCATCGCTTCAACCACTTCGCCATCTACACAATAGTGGGTGAATTCATCAAATTCACTGTCTGAACACATCGTGACGCCAGCTTTACGATAACGCATTTCAGAAGGCACCATATGACCAGCGGAGCTGTGCACCTCAGTTAATCCAATCTCTTGAAACTTGTGCAGATTGGTTAAGCGCACGCCTGCACCTGCCATAATGACTGGACCTTGTGTGGCATTCAGTAACTCTTTCAGTAGTGGCAGCCCGACCTCAGCGCTCTGCTGCTGACCCGATGTCAGAATGCGCGCAATCCCTAAATCGGTCAACTGGCTCAATGCCACCATCGGACTTACACACATATCAAAAGCACGGTGGAAAGTGATGGCCATATTGCCACTCAGCTGCATCAGCTCACGCATTCTTGGCAAATCGATATGCCCTTCCGCATCTAACAAACCAACAACCGCACCGGGAAAGCCCATATCGCGAATCATTGCCATGTCATTTTTCATCACTTCAAAATCAGTATAGCTATAACAAAAATCTCCGCCGCGAGGACGAATAATAGGATGCACAGGGATAGAAACCTTATCTCGCACCCATTTCAACGTGCCATAGCTTGGCGTTAAACCCCCATCTAACTGGCTGGCACAGAGTTCTATGCGATCCGCACCGGCACGTTCCGCCGTGAGGGCGCACTCTGCCCCGAAGCAACAAATTTCCAATTTCATACTAAAATACCTCCAAAAAACCGCCAAGACAGACTACGTTACGTGAAAACTTTTCATTCCAACGCATTGATGCTTGAGAAAGAGGAGCCTTCTCGCGTAGGCTGAAAAAAACCGTGATATATCTCACTCTCGGTCATGAACTCTTGATACGCTAAATACTCTTTATGCAGACACGCAAAAACATCACTGGCTGATGATAACCATGATAATTTCGTCACTCGTGTTGCAATTGCCAACTGGGCAGGAACTAAGCCTACTAAAGGATGAATACTATGACATTCAATTTTGATGAATGGGTCGACAGAAGTCACAGTGATAGCCAGAAATGGAACAAATATGCGAACAAAGACATCATTCCGATGTGGGTCGCAGATACCGACTTCCGCTCACCACCCGCTGTGATTGACGCTCTTCAAAAACGCGTTGCAGAGGGCGTGTTTGGCTACGGCGACCCATCACAAGAATTGGTGCAGATATTTATCAAGCGCATGCGCGATTTATATCAATGGGATGTGAAGCCTGAGTGGCTGGTATTTTTGCCAGGTATGGTATGTGGTTTGAACTTAAGCGTGCGTGCATTTACCGATCCACAACAGCATACGCTGGCGCCGTTCCCAATTTATCCGCCGTTTGTTAAATCATCCCGTTTCGCACATCGTCAGCAGTTGCAAATTCCAGTCAAGCTCAATAACCAACGCTGGGTGATGGATTTAGCGAGCGCCGAGCAGCAACTCACCGGTAACGAAAAACTTCTGATGCTGTGTAACCCACATAATCCGGGCGGAACGGTCTATACACGAGAAGAGCTCGAAGAACAGCTCGCCTTTGCTCAACGCCACAATCTTCTGATTTGTTCGGACGAAATTCATTGTGACTTACTGCTAGAACCCGGCGTTAAGCACGTCCCAATTGCTTCACTCAATGATGACGCCGCACAGCGCAGCATTACGCTGATGGCGCCATCCAAAACCTACAATATTGCAGGCTTAGGTGCGACGATAGCGATTATCCCGAACAAAAATCTGCGCGATCGTTTTATTACCGAACGCACCGGCGTCGTCCCGAGCGTGGATATTCTGGCCTACGTCGCGGCTGAAGCCGCCTATCGCGATGGCCAAGAATGGTTGAATGCGCAGCTAGACTATCTGCGCGGCAACCGAGATCTGCTCGTTGCCAGAATTAATGCGATGAAAGGTCTATCTACAGTTAACCTTGCAGCGACCTATCTCGCGTGGGTTGATGCCTCAGCGCTACCGGTGGACAATCCCCATGCGTTCTTCGAGCAGGCGGGCGTGGGTTTATCACCGGGCGCAGACTTTGGTAATGCTAAATTTGTACGCATTAACTTTGGCTGTAACCGTGGACTGTTAACAAAAGCACTGGATCGTATGGAAAACGCAATAAACGCGCTCTAAGCCTGCTAAAAAAAGCGCCGTTATCTCTACGATAATGGCGTTTTTTTGATTTCTTATATCCGCAATCGACCAACCGTGACGTTATTGCTGCTCACTCGCCACGATTTCACGAATAGAATACGGGTGAAACTTGATGGTAATCTCACCGTCGGTGACAGCCAACGTTGGGTTAGGTAAACGTTCCGACTCCCCTTTTGGGCTACTAAATTTTAGCTTGATCCCCGGAGCCAGCAGCGCTGAATCGGATAACAACTCAAGTGCTCGTGGATGTAAGGTCTCAGGATCGCCTGCAATAACCAGCTCGACATGCTCCCAACCTTCGTGTGGGTAGCGCTTTTCGCCGGGGTACGGCAACTCTACGCAGTCAATCTGCCACGGTCCCACCGATAATGGCTGGTGTAAATCAAACAGACAGATTGGGCGACCATTAATCATATTTTCAGACAACAACGAGCTACATGTTTCAAACCCACTGCGCCAGCGCTCGGCCGTGGTATTTTGATGACAACGCAGAGAAATATGATCGGCACTAAAGGCAGAGAGATCCAATTCCAACTTATCTGCAAAAATTTGCAGCAGCGCGGTAAAACGAACCAGATCGGCCTCCAGATCATGTAGCGCATCAATGTCTGCTAAAAATGTCATTTCCACTCTCTCTCCGCTATCAGCAAGGTTGCGTACTTTACCTGCTCTTTTAGCAGACTTCCATGCCCTATTTATTCCCAGAATCTGCGCAGCTTAAGCGCATGCTTGCTGACTCATGCTGCGAATTGACATATAATTATCGGCTGTTTTGGTGTGAATACACCTTGATGAACGAACTCACATATAAAACGCCGTCGTCACACACGTCAGGCTTTACAAATTTAAGGTAACCCGGTGAATATTCAGGCACTTCTTTCAGATAAAGTCACCCAGGCTCTGGTGGCTGCAGGCGCTCCTGCTAATAGCGAAGCTCTTGTCCGTCAATCCGCGAAAGCACAATTTGGCGACTATCAGGCCAATGGCGTCATGGGCGCGGCCAAGAAACTGGGTATTGCACCACGACAACTGGCAGAACAGGTATTAACTCACCTTGAATTGGGCGGTATCGCAAGCAACGTTGAAATCGCTGGTCCGGGCTTCATTAATATCTTCCTCGATCCCGCATGGCTGGCAAAACAGGTTGAGATGGCACTGGCCGATGAGCGCCTTGGCGTTGCCGCGGTTAAGCCGCAAACCATCGTGGTTGACTACTCTGCACCTAACGTAGCCAAAGAAATGCACGTGGGTCACCTGCGTTCAACCATCATTGGTGATGCTTCCGTTCGTACGCTTGAGTTCCTCGGACACAACGTCATTCGCGCTAACCATGTCGGCGACTGGGGTACCCAATTCGGTATGCTGATCGCTTATCTGGAGAAAATGCAAAACGAACACGCGAATGAGATGGATCTCTCCGATCTGGAAGCCTTCTATCGCGAAGCGAAAAAGCACTACGATGAAGACGCTGAGTTCGCCGAACGTGCACGTGCCTATGTGGTTAAACTCCAAGGTGGCGATGAGTACTGCCGCGAAATGTGGCGTAAGCTGGTCGACATCACCATGTCTCAAAACCAGAAAAACTACCAGCGCCTGAACGTGACCTTAACTAAAGATGACGTGATGGGTGAAAGCCTCTACAACAGCATGTTGCCGGGCATCGTAGCTGACCTGAAAGCTAAAGGACTGGCTGTTGAGAGCGAAGGCGCAACCGTTGTATTCCTCGACGAATACAAAAATAAAGAAGGTGAGCCTATGGGCGTCATCATCCAGAAAAAGGATGGCGGCTACCTGTACACCACCACCGATATTGCCTGTGCAAAATATCGTTATGAAACTCTCGGAGCCGATCGTGTGCTGTATTACATCGACTCTCGTCAACATCAGCACCTGATGCAGGCATGGACTATCGTACGTAAAGCGGGCTATGTGCCTGACTCCGTCAGCCTCGAACACCATATGTTCGGCATGATGCTGGGCAAAGACGGCAAGCCGTTTAAAACCCGCTCTGGTGGCACCATCAAACTGTCTGACCTGTTGGATGAAGCCGTTGAACGCGCAGGTAAACTGATTGCAGAGAAGAATCCAGATCTGAGCGGCGATGAACTGGCGAAGCTGGTTGAGGTGGTTGGTATTGGCGCGGTGAAATATGCGGATCTGTCAAAGAGTCGTACCACAGACTACATCTTCGACTGGGACAACATGCTCGCGTTTGAAGGAAATACGGCGCCCTACATGCAATACGCCTATACCCGTGTGTCTTCAATCTTCAAGCGTGCGGGTATCGACGAACAGTCACTGAGCGGTAACATCGTCCTCACTGAAGACCGTGAAAAAGCGTTGGCTGCACGTTTGATTCAGTTTGAAGAAACCATCACGCAAGTTGCCCGTGAAGGTACACCGCACGTGATGTGTACTTATCTGTATGACTTAGCGGGTCTGTTCTCCAGCTTCTATGAAGCCTGCCCTATTCTTACCGCAGAAAGTGAAGAACAGCGTAACAGCCGCTTACAGCTTGCTGCGCTGACAGCAAGAACGCTGAAGACCGGATTAGATACTTTGGGAATTGAAACCGTAGAGCGCATGTAACCGCCGATCACACGGATAAGCCTTGCTGTAATCAATAGCCGTCATACCTTTCGGAATGACGGCTTTTTTAAATATCACTTTAGCAACGATAAAAAAATATATATCTCATATTTCAGCGGCCTAAATCATCTCTGATAATAGAATAATTAATGAATTGACACCCCAATAGGATTTATATGTCCTCCTAAATGTTCAATAGTCAAATGCGATGAGATTTTTTTCAAAACTGGCAATGAAATACCTAGAGTGATAACACCACCCTCAACCTTGCATCGACAAGAGTTTATTTTCAGTTCTTCAGGCATCCCCTGTAAATTGACATCCGGTATCATTTTCTTTATTAGCGCATGACGTAACTCATAGTTAATCGCAATAACCATTAACATAGTCTGCCCCTCTCTATTATCGGGAACGTTTGTTTTTTGCCTGCCAAATAAATAAGGTCGGTCGAAAGAGAACCAGCTTGACGTATAAGTGGCTGCACCGGTGCGGAAGAGAGTATCAAACGAATCTGGATCGGCTCTATGTGACAACGTTGGCGCAATGTTGTTCCATAGGCTCGCCTCGACAGGCCCCATCAATCGAAACAGTTTCTCCGCAGTCATTAATTTACTAACTGCAGCGCGGTATTTAAATTCGAACTCAGGAACATCATGTGGCCTAGATTGCTTAAGTGCCATAAGAGCATTTTCATAATAGCCCATTTGACATACTCCTTTTAGGTTAAGAGTAAAACACTATAAACACTCTAGTTTCGCCGACACAATTTATCACATGCTATTTTACTTATTGTCCAAGAATGAACCGACGAGATGGCTCAGGAAAGCGCTAATTTCATTTTCCTACTTAAAATACATAATTAGCATTATAGATCACATCATAAAATCATATATTTTATATATGCGTCGGAGGGAGATAAACATACGGCAACGATTTTTATCTCGTTGCCGCATCTTAATCTTATCTGCCTTTCTATCAAACGCTATGCATCACACCACAACGTTTCTTGTAAAATCTCGCACACGAAAACCGAGCAGCGCTAACGCCGCAAAATAGGAACCGGCCCCTACCACCACAACCAGCAATAACCGCAGAATGCGCATCAGCATATTGCCAGTATCCCATGCAGGCATGAACCACATCATTCCAATGAGCACCGCCGCCATGACAACGACCGCAATCACGAGCTTAGTCAGGAATAGCACCCAACCAGTCTGCGGTATATACATCTTTTGCTTACGCAGTTGCCAGTAGAGCAAGCCCGCATTAAGACATGCCGCCAGCCCGATAGAAAGTGACAGTCCAGCATGTTTAAATGGCCCGATAAAAGCTAAGTTCATTAACTGAGTCATAATCAACGAGGCTATTGCGATTTTTACCGGCGTTCTAATGTTCTGATGTGAGTAAAAGCCCGGAGCTAGAACCTTCACCAAAATAATCCCCATCAAACCGACGGAGTAGGCAATCAAAGCCCGCTGAGTCATCTCAGTATCAAAGGCCGTGAACTGACCATACTGGAACAGGGATGCGATCAAGGGTTTGGATAAAATCCCCAAAGCCACCGTACTTGGCAATGCCAGAACAAAGCACAGGCGTAACCCCCAATCCATCAAACGAGAATAATCGTCTAAACGACCGCTAGAAACGCTTTTTGCCAGCGAAGGCAGCAAAATAGTGCCTAAAGCAACACCGAGAACACCTGATGGAAATTCCATCATACGATCGGCGTAGTACATCCATGAAACTGAGCCAGACACCAAAAATGAAGCAAAAATGGTGTTTATGATTAAGGATATTTGGCTGACTGAGACACCAATAATCGCTGGCCCCATCAATCTCATCACTCGCCAAACGCCAGCATCGCGAAGATTGATTCGCGGTAATACCAACATGCCAATTTTTTTCAAATGTGGCAGTTGGTAAGCCAATTGCAGCACGCCACCCACGGTCACTGCCCAAGCTAAAGCCATAATCGGCGGATTAAAATAAGGGGCGGCAAACAACGAGAAGCCAATCATGCTGAGATTTAAAAACGTGGGTGCAAAAGCAGGTACAGAGAATCTGTTCCACGTGTTAAGCACTGCCCCCGCTAAGGAAGCTAAAGAGATAAGCAAAATATAAGGGAAAGTAATACGCAGCAACGAAGCGGTGAGCTCAAACTTGTCAGGATCGCGGAGAAATCCAGGAGACGTTGCCCAAATCACCCACGGGGCAGCAATCATCCCAAGGACAGTGACTAAGGCTAACACCAGCGTCAACATTCCACTGACGTAAGCGACAAAAGTACGCGTAGCCTCTTCGCCCTGCTGGCTTTTGTACTCTGCCAAAATGGGGACGAAAGCCTGAGAGAAGGCGCCTTCTGCGAAAATACGCCTCAATAGATTAGGCAGTTTAAAGGCAACAAAAAAGGCATCTGTCGCCACGCCTGCGCCGAAAATTCGCGCCACAAGCGCATCCCGCGCAAATCCCAACACGCGCGAGAACATGGTCATCGAGCTGACCGCCGCCAGTGATTTTAATAAATTCATGAGTTAGTTTTTTCAACGGTTGCAACCCCTGCAGGTTCACAGCAAGGGCGATTAAGGAGCACTAGTCTACTTATCTGTGGCGGAAGATCTAGCCGGAGATGTTACAAACCAATAGAACACTGACTAAAAATCAACGATTAGCCCTACTGAGAAAGCAAACTTTCTACTATTCGTTGAGCGGCAATAGCCTGTTCTCCCGACGTTAACGGTGCCGTCTGATTTTCAACACAATCGATAAAGTGATTCACCGCCCCGACAAAACCGCGCTGCTCCAACGTAGACTGCCAGCTAGGAATGGGGGATTCGCTAAGCACGGTATCACGCTCAATACTAAGGCTACGCAAATCCTGCGCATCATAGATCGCGCCAGAGGTAACCACCTGCATAACCTCACGCTGCGAGCCCGCGGCACGATGCATTGACGTCGTTATCTGAGTCTGACCCGCGCTAAAATGGTGCTCGGCATAAATCATCTGCCCGACATCATTGGTATGCAGAATCCCCGATTTCAGCTTCAGATCTCTACCACTCATCCAGAGCGCGGTATCAATGACGTGAAGATAGTCGTCCAACAAGGTAAAACGCACATCTTTAGGACCAATATTTTGATGGCGGTGTTTATCCATGCGGATCGATGCCACGTTATGCGCCTGCTGTTTGATTTGCATATAACGCGGCGCGAAACGGCGGTTGAAGCCCACCATTAAACGACAGTTTTGCTGTTCGGCCAGCGCAATCAGTTGTTCTGCTTGCGCGATCGTTTCCGCCAATGGTTTATCGACATAGACGTGCTTACCACGCTGTAAAAGATCGCGAACCACCTCGAAATGCGTATTCGTGCTGCTATGCACAAACAGTGCATCACACTGCTGAGCCAGCTCATCCAAACGAGCAAAAGCCTGCATGCGATAGCGGTCACACACGGCTTGTGCTTTGCTTAGCGTCGGAGAAAAACCGCCCACTAACTCCCAGCGTTCGGCCTGGCTGAAAATAGGTAAATAAGCCTTTTGAGCGATCCCCCCCAGCCCCACAACGCCAATCCGTAATTTGGTCATAGAAGATCCCTTAATCTGCAAGGTGAGCCAATAGGCTATCTACGCGCGCTTTGAGCTCGGCCACTTCGGCTTCTAACGAGGCAACGCGTTCAGCCAACGAATCATCACCCAGCGTAGCCATTAAGTTGTCTGTCGCAGAGGTGGCTACATTTTCTACTTCGCCGCTGAACAGATGCGCATAGCGGCTTTCTCGCTTACCCGCTTCGCGTTGCAAACGAACGACAAATGGCCCATCCTCACGCGCCGCCAGCTCATTCAACACCTGTTCTACCTGAGTCACATCGCTAAACTCATACAGGCGATTGGTACGCGTACGAAGCTCCCCCGGCGTTTGCGGTCCGCGCAGCAGCAAGCAACACACCACGGCCACTTCAGCCTCAGAGAATTTCAGATTACCAAACTCAGAGTTACAAAACCGATGCTCATATTTCATCACTCGGCTGCCGGGAATGCTCAGCGAGCGCACTTGATGCTTTTTCATCAGCATATCCAACGTCGACTGAACGTCAGACTCACTCAATTCAAGCACCGGTTCTCGGTTGGTTTTCTGATTGCACGCCGTGGTCAAGCCATTGAGAGAAAGCGGATATTGATCGGGCGTGGTGACCTGTTTTTCCAAAAAACAGCCAATAACGCGAGCTTCGAGCGGAGATAATGGATTCTTCATGGGTTTACTATCCTTTTGTACATGAATTGTACGAGACTCACTAACGCGGAGCTGTCCATTCCTGATTAATCAGCGCAGTCAACACGTGATCCTGCCACTTACCGTTAATCAGCAGATAATCTTTGGCGTAACCTTCTTTTTCAAATCCCATACGTTTAAGCAACGCACCACTACGCTGATTATGTGGCATATAGTTCGCCATAATACGGTGCATACGCTGCTGTCGAAACATATAACGAATCGCCGCCTGCGCGCCTTCATACATCAGTCCCTGCCCTTGCCATTTCTCGCCCAAGGAATAGCCGAGATAACAGGCATGAAAAGAGCCGCGCAGCACATTGCTAAAATTAGCCACGCCACGAACCTCATTTTCATTCTGATCGAGCAGCAAAAAATAGTAGGCACTGCCTTGTTTTTGTAATTCATTAATCAGCCCGAGTCGGGCTTGCCATCCAGAAGGATAACAGTGGCTTTCATCTCGCACTGGCTCCCACGGTTTCAGGAACTCACGATTCTCTGCGTAATAGTCTGCCAAGCGATATGCATCGCGGTCATGAACCAAACGCACCACCATCCTATCGGTGATTAAACGAACTTTTGGACCGCTATTGTGATAGCCAAACATCTATCCTCCAGCATCACGCAAAAAATATTCATTACACATCACTATAACCGCTCTTTCTATCGTGGGTAAAACCTCCACTGTTGCTAAATTGCTCACTTAGATAGGATTAATCGCTTTTTATTACGTTTTTGTTGTCCAGTTAACGGTTGAAGCCTCGTGCCTCATAATCAAAAGCATTACTCCACGTACTATTTACGAAAAAATATTATTAATCAGCACTATACCCACGCTAAAAATGGGTAGAAAATGAACGGGTAAATCCCTCCCTTTCTTTTTTTCGCTGATGGTGAAACATGTCGCTGGTATCGCAAGCTAGGAGCTTGGGTAAGTACTTCTTATTACTAGATAATCTGCTGGTTGTCCTAGGTTTTTTTGTCGTATTCCCTCTGATTTCAATTCGTTTTGTTGACCAGCTTGGCTGGGCTGCCGTGGTCGTTGGTGCAGCGTTGGGATTACGCCAGCTTATACAGCAAGGGTTAGGGATTTTCGGTGGTGCCATCGCCGACCGTTTTGGTGCCAAACCAATGATTGTTATTGGTATGCTGCTGCGTGCTGCAGGTTTTGCATCGATGGCGGTTGCCAGCGAACCGTGGATTTTGTGGCTATCCTGCGCGCTTTCTGCGCTCGGCGGTACGCTGTTTGATCCTCCTCGTACTGCGTTGGTGATTAAACTCACTCGCCCGCACGAGCGTAGCCGTTTCTATTCGTTGCTGATGATGCAGGACAGTGCCGGAGCGGTCGTAGGCGCGTTGATTGGTAGCTGGCTGCTGCAATATGATTTCCATTATGTTTGTTGGGTCGGTGCGGCCATTTTTGTACTGGCAGCCCTCTGTAACGCATGGCTATTGCCGGCCTATCGTATCTCTACCGTACGTGCGCCAATCAAAGAAGGCATGATGCGCGTCATTCGCGATCGTCGTTTTCTACTCTATGTTTTGACGCTAACGGGTTATTACATGCTGGCAGTGCAGGTGATGTTGATGCTGCCAATTATGGTTAACGAAATAGCGGGTACACCAACCGCCGTGAAATGGATGTATGCCATAGAAGCGACGCTATCACTGACGCTGCTCTATCCTATTGCTCGCTGGAGCGAAAAACATTTTCGTCTTGAGACTCGGTTGATGTTTGGCCTGCTTATCATGACGATCAGCATGTTTCCCGTTGGTCTCGCCACTGAAATTCGCACGCTGTTCATTTTGATTTGCTGCTTCTACTTCGGTTCTATTATCGCAGAGCCAGCCCGCGAAACCCTCAGCGCATCGCTGGCCGATCCGCGCGCACGGGGGAGCTACATGGGCTTTAGTCGCTTAGGTCTAGCGCTCGGTGGCGCTATTGGGTATACCGGCGGCGGTTGGATGTATGATACAGGGCAAGCGCTAGGTACGCCGGAGCTGCCGTGGTTCTTACTCGGCGTGGTCGGTTTAATGACGCTGGCATTACTTTACTGGCAATTCAATCAGCGCCGCATTGCTCCCGCAGTATTAGGGGGTGGTTGACCCCTTCCCTTTGGCCATTAACCGCGTTCTGAATTTTAGTCATTATCCGATTCAGAACGCGGTTTAATCCGTCTAAATTGCGCTAATCGCTTCACGCATCCATACATTAATTTAGCCTTAGCAAGTGAAGTGTTTCCCCTGCCCGCTGCAGCGTTAACAGGATGAAACAGAACGTCTCTTTTTATACGAGGTTAATCTATGTCACAATCATCGTCATAGATTTTATACCCATCATACTTCAAGCTGCATGTGCTTTGGCTGGTCAAATTCGCGCCTGACAAATTTGTCACCAACTTGCCGTTTCAATGCAACTCGAATTATTTAGAGTATAGTTTTTTAATTAGCACGCTTATTTTCGGTATTAAGAGGTCAGATAGTATGAAAAAGGTTATTTATCTCGCAGGGATCGTTGCTGCCGGGCTGGTATTGTCGGCCTGTAATAAGCTGACCCAATACACAATTACCGAGCAGGATATGAATCAGTACCTGCAAAAGTATAATAATTTCCAAAAACAAATTGGAATTTCAGGCTTGGTGAATGCGGATATCACCGTCGATCAATTGAGCAGTCAAATTGGCCGTACCGACCCCAATAAAATTACGTTAACCGGTCATGCAAAAGTCAATATCAGCTCGATTCTCGGCCCACAAACCAGTGATATGCAAATCACACTTCAAGCGCAGCCCGTATACAACGCTGAGCAAGGTGCGATTTTCCTACGCGATATGGAATTAACTGATTACACGGTTAAACCTGAAAAAATGTCTGGCGTGATGAAGGCCGTCGTGCCCTATTTAAATCAGTCACTAAAAACATATTTCAACGAAAAAGCTGTATATACGCTCGATCCTAATAAGAGCGAAAAAGAAGCCTTAGCGAAAAAGTTAGCCAAAGGCATCGAAATTAAACCAGGTGAAGTCATTATTCCCTTTACAGACTAATTATTTGTTAGTCTTTATCTGACGCGATAAAAAAAGCCTGTTCTCATCATGAGCACAGGCTTTTATTTATTCAGACCCCAACGGGAGGCTCGACTATTCTGCGTCGTTTTCTTCTGCAGAATCGACACTTTCAGACAGTTCATCCCACATTGCTTGCACGGCTTCGCGGGTCAGTTCAGCCAGCGTACGATAAAACGCCGTGGTTGAATGCGCTTCAACCTTACCTAAAAATTTACCGCACCACGGCAAGAGATACTCATCAAACAGCGTGATTTGCGCCTGAACTTCATCTTCTGCTGACTGATCTTCCAGCCATGAGGCTGCCAGCAATAGTTGACCAAATGAATCTGATGCCTGCTCACCCAATGGCATTCCACGCTGGGTCAAAAAGTCACGAACGTCTTGTTCGCTGGCATTTTCCTGATAGTCACTGCGGTGAAGATCGACGGAAGCCTCGTCACCAATAAACATGGCGGCATAGTCTGCACTCAGAGCAGCACGATCTTTAGCCGCCGCTTGCAAGCGGGTCAACAACGCATCTTGCTCGATAGGCCAAAACTGTTGCAGCTTGCCCTGTGCCATCAGGTCAAAGACCGGGGTCAATAATGCGTCTTGCGGCTGACGGGAAAATAAACTGCCCAGTAAACGGCAAATAATAGAAAAATCGTTCATCTAACATCCTGAAAAATAGGGCCTGATAAGCACAGCCTAGATAGGTGACACCGTCACTTAAAACGGTTCAACCATAAATTTACCAATCGGCAAGTTCGGGAATAGCACGCTTACCCCGCGCGACCAAAAAGTCGAGTAAACGCCGCGGCGATACATTCAGCACGCGCTCCTGCGGGAAGTTTACCTCATTCATGATGCGGATACAGTGATCAAAATTTCCCAGAGAAAATGCTACGTGAGAATCAGAGCCTAAGGACAGATAGCCACCGGCGTCACGAACCGCCTCTGCAACCGCACGGCAGTTATCTTCGCTACCGATCCGAGAATGGGTAAATGAAGAGTTATTCAGCTCAAGCGCCACATTGTGTCGCGCGGCAGCTTCAGCAACGGCGCGGATATCAATGGGAAACTTGGGATTGCCGGGATGGCTGATAATATCGGCATCACCATTTTCTATGGTGGCAATCATCGCCTGTGTATGGCTATCACGGTCGCGCGGCGCAAAAACGGGCTCATGGAATCCGGCAATAATCAGATCCATCTCTTCGAGCATTCGGCCTGTGCAATCAATGTCGCCCTGCGTGTTTTTAATGTTGGATTCAATGCCACGCAAAATAGCAATGTCGTCCACCACGCGTGGCCAGACACGCATATTCATAAAATGCCAATAATGCGGCGCATCAGCCATATCAGGACCGTGGTCAGTGATGGCAAACAGCTTGATTCCGCATTTCTTTGCTTGAGCAATATAATCGTGGAGGGTGCTATAGGCGTGGGTGCTTGCCACGGTGTGCATATGTAAATCTACGGGATACATGGCTTCTCCTGTCTATAGCCTGTCAGTTTTAGTACCGACAGGCGATTCCCTATAAGGTTAGCAAATAGGTATGATTCACACAGTAATGAATCGTGCTTTTGCATTTCCCAAACCAATAGACATTGCGCTCAAATCGCAATGTCATGGGAAAATTAATAACCTAAATCCATGTTAACCACACCTTCTGGTGTCTTCCCCGCTTCAATCGCTCTGATATTTTGAGCCACATAATCCATCGCGACTTCAGGCAAAGTAATCGCGGCAATATGCGGAGTGATGGTCACTCGCGGGTGTTTCCAGAAAGGATGTTCCGGCGCAAGCGGTTCTTTGGCAAAAACGTCGAGCGTCGCCGCGGCAACCTGCCCTGACTCCAGTGCCGCTAACAGATCATCTTCTTTCATATGCGCGCCGCGCGCTAGGTTAATGATATACGCGCCAGCATTCAGTTGAGCAAACAAAGACCGATCGAGAATCCCCACGGTTTCAGGCGTATTCGGCAGCAGATTTATCAGCAACTGAGTGCCCTGTAGGAAGGACGCAAACTGCCCTTTGCCATAGAAGCTTTTCACACCTGAATAATGTTTCTCTGTCCGGCTCCAGCAGCGAACCTGAAGGCCAAAAGACGCCAAACGTTCAGCGACTTTACCGCCGAGAACACCGGCTCCCAAAACGCCCACTACAAACTGAGAAGCATCATGCGGTGCCAAATATTTCCATACACCCTCGCGCTGTTGCTGCTCATACTCATCGAAGCGGCGGAAATAACGCAGTGCAACGGCGGCGGCGTACTCTTCCATCTGCAGCGCCATGCCGGTATCTTCCAAACGCACGAGAGGTACACCTTGCGGTAACGTCCCTGGGTGCGCTCGTTCCTGAGCTAGGATCGCATCAACTCCGGCCCCTAGCGCAAATACACCGCGCAAATCCTGACGGCTAGCTAACATTTCAAACGGTGGCTGCCATACCAAAGCATAATCTGCGGGCTTATCATCGCCGGGCTGCCACTGACGGATATTTGCTTCAGGTAAACGCTTACGCATACCATCCAGCCAAAGTTGCGCATTAAAAAACGGATGGTAGTAAATGATGTTCACTTCGAGCCTCCTGTTTTTATATTCTCATGTTGTATTTGCTTTACCGATGGGCTAAATCGCCTGACGCTGTTGGTTGATTAAGCGACGCAACAGCGGAATGAGCAACATAAGCACTACTCCTGTCGCGACAGAACCCCAGCCTAGCGCATTAAATACGCTGCTGTAGCCTGGATTCGTTTCTAGAGGTGTGCTGCCACTGTTTTGCGGCATCAAGCTAGAAACATATCCTGCCAGCACCGAAGCAACGCCGGTAACCATCATCCAGCACCCCATCATTAATCCCTGATGGCGCGCGGGTGCCAACTTCCCAATCATGGCGTAACCGATGGGCGAAATCATCAACTCGCCAAAGCTTTGCAGAACGTAACTCAGCGCAATCCATTTGAATGCAACGAGTCCATCGCCACCCGCTAATTGAATACCCAGTGGCAGTACCAGCATACCTAACCCCATGCAAAACAGTGAGGCACAAAATTGCAAAGGGATATCGATATTGAAACCACGTTCGCGCAGACGTTTGAACAGCAACGCCATCAGCGGACCACCGACGACAATCACCACGGTATTAATATTTTGGATCCACTGCGGCGCGACACGTAAACCATAGACATTAAGGTCGATGTTGTGCTCGGAGAACAACATCAGTCCCATTGGTGCAAGTTGGTACAGCGACCAGAACACCAGTGAGCCCGCGGCAAGAATCAGATAGGCCACCATCCGGCGGCGCTCATCGGCCTCCCTCTGACGCAGAGTCATAATGCACAACATAATGAAAATCAGAATACCGAGCACGACCACAAAGTAACTGCTGAAGTCGGCATGCGTGAGTAAGACGCGAATAATCGGCACTAGAGCAACTAAAACGGCGAGTCCCACCAGCATTCGCAAGTAGAAAGCGCGTTTCGAAGCCTGTTTCAACGGTGTATTAATATCGGCCAGAATCTGCCAACGTGACAGCGTCACAAGAATAGCCACCGCGTTACCAATAGTGGCAAATAGGAATAACGCACGATAGTTTTCGCTAAGTTGGAAGTACCCCGCGACGGCAAATCCGGCAAAAAAACCGAGATTCATGCCGGCATAATTCCACAGGAATGCGCCCTCACGGCGATCGTCATCTGGTGCAAAACGCTGGGTCAGCATCATATTCAGGCAGGTTACGTTCAAACCGCTGCCGGTCAGGAACATCGCCAAGCCCCAATACAGACCAGAGACACCCATTTCAGCGATCATATAACAGCCGATAACCTGTAAGACCATGCCAAGAACAAACAGGTTACGATTACTCAGGCAGCGTCCACCGAGATAACCACCAAACAGATGTAAACCATAGTTGAATGCGCCAAACACGCCCATCATGGCGTTAGCATCGCTCTCGCTGAATCCTAAACGCTTGGTGGCATACAGCACCAACGTGGAATAGAGCACCGCAAAACCGAGAGTAGAAAAAGTTTGAATAAAGAATAGAGCACCGGAGCCTACCGGAATGGCACTACGATGCGAAGATGATGGTGTCGTCGAGCTCACCGTTTTCCCCTTACAATTTAATGTTGTACACACTCTTCCTGAGAGATGCCAAGAATCAGACTCAGCGGGCTTGTTGGTTATTATTCCATTATATTTTGTTCAAGCTTCATCCTCATTTAGCGGGATAAACCTCCAAAACACCAGTGTTAATGTTGTTATTCCGTCTATTTAGTCATTATTTATCCAGTTTATCGGCGTAACTATTCACTTCTAATGGTTTTAAAAACTTCAAGCGCCATCCGTTATAGAGATCGAGATTGCTGTTTTTATATATAAAGCCCATTACAATTCTGTTTTTGTCATCAATAAAGGCTGTTTATGCGTCTGCGAATTATCGTCCCTACTCTTCTGGCTGGCTTATGCCTGTTAGCACCTATGGCGAACGCCGAACTCTCTACAATCGAATCACCCACGCCCTCCGCAGACTGGCAACACACAGAACAACAGGCAAAGGGCCAGACGGTGTATTTCAACGCATGGGGCGGAAGCACGCAGGTCAATAACTATCTGGATTGGGCAACCAAGGAACTACAGGCGCGTTACGGAATTACACTTAAACAGGTCAAGGTGGCTGATATTGCTGAAACGGTCAATCGCATTCAGGCTGAGAAAACCGCCGGAAATACACAGAACGGTAGTGCTGATTTGTTATGGGTCAACGGTGAAAACTTTAATGTCCTGAAACAGAATGGCTTACTCTACGGGCCTTTCGCAGCATCGCTACCTAACTGGCGTTGGGTGGATAAAAAGCTGCCTGTCACACAGGACTTCACTGTACCAACCGACGGTTTTGAAGCGCCTTGGGGCGTGGGGCAGTTAGTCTTTATTCATGATATGCACACCATGCCGAACCCTCCCGCCGATCTGTCCGCCTTACTTAATTATGCAAAAGTCCATCCGGGTCGCCTCACCTATCCGCGCCCACCGCAGTTTCACGGTTCCAGTTTCTTAAAAACAGCGCTGATAGGTCTAACCTCTGGTGTCGCCTTAGATAAACCGGTTGATCCCGCCACGTTTCAACGCGATACCGCACCGTTATGGGCTTATCTGGATGCCCTGCATCCTTACCTATGGCGTCAAGGGAAAGTCTTCCCCACCAGCGATGCCCAGATGATTCAGATGCTAAACGACAATGAGTTGGATATGGCGATTACCTTCAACCCAGGTATAGCGCCAGCCGCCATCGCCGCAGGCAGCTTGCCACCGGATGCGAAAACCTACGCATTGAATCAGGGTGCATTGACCAACGTACATTTTCTGGCTATCCCGTTCAACGCACGCGCCAAGCCTGCTGCCCAAGTCGTCATTAATTTCCTGATGTCACCGGAGGCTCAGGCTCGTAAAGCTGACGGTGCACACTGGGGCGACCCGAGTATTTTGGACGTTGCCCATTTACCCGCAGGACAAGAAGCACTGTTTAAAGACAGAAAAACCCTGTTTAATGCCATCGCTGAACCTCACCCATCGTGGCAGGTCGCTTTAGACGCCGAATGGCAAAAACGCTACGGTCACTAATGGCTGTTGCAAAAGACATCCGTTATCGTTGAGGAAAACAGCAATCTGTTGATTGTTTGGCTAAACAGTTGGTTTTGATAAAAATAAAGTTGACGCACCACGCTGTTTTCCCTACATTAGCGCCCATCGCAACGGCGACGTTAGCGATAAAAACGGTGAGGTGTCTGAGTGGCTGAAGGAGCACGCCTGGAAAGTGTGTATACGCGAAAGCGTATCGAGGGTTCGAACCCCTCTCTCACCGCCATATTCTCGTAGAAAGCCCTGAATGAAATTCAGGGCTTTTTGCTTTCTAGCGGTCAGTGATAAACACATCATAAAGCGCTAAATGACATTAAGCTTCACATCGATATTGCCACGCGTGGCGTTCGAGTATGGGCAGACCTGATGCGCTTTTTTCACTAGGTCTTCGGCTACGCTTCGTTCAATGCCCGGCAGGCTAATATCCAGTTGAACTTCGATACCAAATCCGCCTGGGATTTCGCCAATCCCCACGGTGCCTTCAATTTGTGCCTCTGCTGGCACTTTAACTTTCTCTTTTGACGCCACAAACTTCAATGCCCCCAGAAAGCAGGCCGAATAGCCAGCAGCAAACAGCTGTTCAGGATTGGTGACAGCGCCACCTGCACCGCCCATTTCCTTAGGCACTCCCAGTTTTACATCTAGCACGCCATCGGATGAAGTCGCACGACCGTCTCGTCCGCCAGTCGCTTTTGCTTTGGCTCGATAAACCACTTTTTCAATCGACATAGTATTTCTCCGTTTATGAATGGAAGGTTTATGAGTGGAAAGATCGTAGGGTCGGAAAAGTTTTGCTTATTAACTGTAGTACATGACCGCGCAGGATGATGTCAGAGTGCTCTGATTGGCTATTCCCTCGCCAGATAAGCATTTGAGCTGAAATTATTCTTGACCGTCTCAGCATGAATCCCTATAGTAGCGCCCCGTTGCAGTGCATAGCACGGCGACGAAACGGTGAGGTGTCTGAGTGGCTGAAGGAGCACGCCTGGAAAGTGTGTATACGCGAAAGCGTATCGAGGGTTCGAACCCCTCTCTCACCGCCATATTCTAGAAAAAAGCCCCGAATGAAAATTCGGGGCTTTTTTTGTATCCATAAAACGATGCAAAACAGCATCTCTCAACCCAACCATTCTCAGCTGAGCCGAGAGAAACAACGCTTATTTCCCTGCGTTTTTCGCTGCCAATGAACGCAATAAAACGCCTGAGGTCGTACCGTTATGCAAAAGTGTACTGGCGTTAGTCAGGCGAATATTGCTGTTAACCCGCGCCTTCGCCCGTTAAAAACACATTTAATCCTAACGCCGTTTCTGTTCTCAGAGACGGCGTTTTACTTTATCCCTCGCATGAAATCTCATGAGTTATAAATAACAGATCTAGCGGCCTGTCCGACCGGACGGTATGCTGCAATTTTAGATTAAGGATTAGCGCATGAGCTCTGAAGACGAACTAGCACAACTTGCTGCTGAAGAAGCCAGCCTCCAGTTTTCTGCGTTTAATGCAGAAACAGCCTGGGCGCTGGGTACTGCCCTCAAGCAAGAGGCCGAGCGTCGCGGCGTGGCCGTCAGCATTGATATTCAGCTGGCGGGACATACCCTATTTCATTATGCAATGCGGGGAACATCTCCGGATAACGCAGAGTGGATACGTCGCAAACGTAACGTTGTCAGCCGTTTCCACAAAAGTTCTTATGCCATCGGGCTACGTTTGCAGCTGCGGAATGCGACATTAGAAGAGCGTTATGGATTAAGTCTGAATGACTATGCTGCGCACGGAGGGTGTTTCCCGCTGACGATCAAAGACACCGGATGCGTCGGCACAATTACGGTGTCTGGTGCTCCGCAATTGGAAGATCACCAGATAGTAACAACTGTAATATCTCGTTTTCTCGGGCTAACCTCTTGTTAACGTGACTAACCGTTAAAACATCCATTTAAGCTTATTGATATGCGCCGTGGTGATAACAAGGAAAATGTAGAATGAAAAACCATGGCGTAAAAAATGAGAAAACAGTCATGTAAATATCAGTTATAGATATTTATTGTTGATATTTAAACTAAATAGCGGACATTTTAAAAATTCGGTGCTAATTCTATTCCCACACTAAATAATAGGACGGCACCTATGTTAATAACTTCCTCCTCACTAATATCAAAATGCAAGAAAACCATTGGCATTATTACACTCAGCGGCGTATTTATTTTGAGCGGCTGTAGTTCGATACCTAAAAGTATTGAAGGTAATAATAGTCCCATTCTGCAAAAGAATTTTACCTCTGTGCATAACTCACCGAATCTTTACCAAGGACAGCAGGTACGCTTTGGTGGAACCGTCGTTAACGTCATTAATCGAGACAATGCAACACTGCTAGAAATCGCGGTACTTCCACTGGATAGCAGCGCCAAGCCGGAAATCAACCAGCCCTATCAGGGGCGGATTATCGCTAAAAGCGATAAATTTCTCGATCCTGTCAACTTCCGCAACCATCTCGTGACGGTGTTAGGCACCCTTACCGGTAGCCAAAAAGGCACCATTGGTAAAACACCGTATAACTTTGTCACGATGAATATTGAAGGCTATCAAGTCTGGCACCTCACCGAAACTATCCAGCCTATCGCCGAGTGGGACTATGGCTTTGGACCGTATTGGCAAGCAGGTCAATGGAATAATGGCTTTGGTCCCTATTGGGGATGGTACGCGGCCGATGAAGGGCAAGTCGTCACAACGGTCACCCAGTGATACGTGTCTGGCACTTATATTCTCAGCAGCACCTGCTGCTGAGATTTTATTGCGTACAGATACCGCATAGGCAGTATGCTAATTTTTTAATGAGTTAATATATATGTTAGTGCTGATAAACTTAAAACTAAAGATACAAATATAAAAAGAATAAACATCTTCGATGACAAAGAATAATCCATAGACAAACGCTCCCTAAAGAAATAATAAAAATGCAAAAAGATAAGTTAGGGAATCTAGCAAAAACCAAAATAAAAATATACAGTCCACAAAAATGATAGTAAACGTGAATATTTCATTAAAAATGAAAAATGATATATGAATTTTAAATAAAAAAAACTAATCGCATGATAAACAATGAGTTAGCTAACAGAAAAATAGCGTTTGGTTTATTATCAAAATGGGCTTATAACCACAAATACACCTCTTTTCTTAATATGTAACATCATTATTAAGCCAGTCTAATATCAAATACCTGACTTTAAGGTGGAAATTCGAGTCTAACCGTTGCATCCTCCCCTAGCACTCAACATCGTTTTATCATTCGCCGCAGGACTGAAAAATAGAGGCTTTTTACCCCATAAGAGGCCGTTATAGACTTTAGTCAAAGTAATCTACCTCAACAGAGTGTAAACTTGCATCGATGGTGGTTGATTCAGGAATTAAACGTTATGCCTGATGAAAACAGTGGTTAGAAATTGTGCCCTTCTTTGAGATTCTGCTTCATTTAGCAATACCCCGAATAATTGACGTGATGTCAGTCGGCTAGCGAGCATAGTCGACAGCATAATTTCAATTAGGATGGGAATGACAGGCTTAGTGCTGTTATCGCCGTGATTATGTTACGCATAATTTGAGATGCTAGCCTGATATAAGTGACGCAAACTTGGGGTGTACCAAGATTGTACCCATTTTGTCACCAGTGGGAGTCCATCGGCCTTGCGTCGATGGTGTAGTACTTGATCCTTTCTTATGGAGCTAGGTCACTAGCTAACAATTTGCATAATGAAAACGCATAAAATTAACGGCATCATGCCGTTTAGCGCGCTGATAGAAGCCTGCTGGCGTGAACCGTATAACGCCCAGCGCTTCGTCAAAGATATTATTGCGGGTATTACCGTTGGTATCATCGCCATACCTTTAGCGATGGCTCTCGCCATCGGCAGTGGCGTCCCGCCACAGTACGGTCTTTATACTTCCGCGGTAGCGGGCATCGTCATCGCGTTAAGCGGCGGCTCGCGCTTTAGTGTTTCAGGGCCAACGGCGGCGTTCGTCGTCATTCTTTACCCTGTATCACAACAGTTTGGCCTTTCAGGACTTCTGCTTGCCACTCTGATGTCAGGGGTATTTTTGTTGCTAATGGGGATGGCCAGATTTGGTCGCCTGATTGAGTACATCCCTCTGTCAGTCACGCTTGGTTTTACCTCGGGGATTGCCATTACCATTGGTACCATGCAAATCAAAGATTTCTTTGGCTTGCATCTGGAACACGTTCCAGAAAGCTATTTAATGAAAGTCGCTGCACTGGCGCAAGCGATGCCCACCATCAGTTGGGCAGACACCCTCATCGGCGCAACAACGTTGGCGGTTCTGGTTTTCTGGCCCAAATTGGGATTACGCTTACCGGGTCATTTGCCCGCGCTGCTCGCAGGAACTGCGGTGATGGGTATCTTTGCCCTATTCGATACTCATGTTGCTACCATAGGCTCTCGTTTTAGCTATCTACTCGCCGACGGCACCCAAGGCCAAGGCATTCCGCCGATTCTGCCACAGTTTGTTCTACCGTGGAATTTACCGTCGGGTACTGGTCAGCCCATTGACCTATCGTGGAAAACACTCACCGCGCTGATGCCTGCCGCCTTTTCCATGGCAATGCTAGGAGCCATTGAATCACTATTATGTGCCGTGGTGCTCGACGGTATGACAGGGAAAAAACATCATTCTAACGGAGAGCTGATTGGGCAAGGCTTAGGGAATATTGCAGCGCCATTCTTCGGCGGCATTACTGCTACTGCGGCCATTGCGCGCTCGGCAGCTAACGTTCGTGCCGGTGCAACATCACCCATATCTGCCGTCATACACTCACTGCTGGTGATCCTCGCCCTTCTCGTCTTGGCGCCGTGGTTATCATTCTTACCGCTGGCGGCCATGGCCTCGCTGCTGCTAATGGTGGCATGGAACATGAGTGAAGCGCATAAAGTCGTTTATCTACTGCGCAGAGCGCCCAAAGACGACATCATTGTCATGCTGATGTGTATGTCACTTACGGTGTTGTTTGACATGGTAATTGCGATTACCGTCGGAATTGTGTTGGCATCACTGTTGTTCATGCGCCGTATTGCACGGATGACGCGCCTGAGCGTGTTGAGTGAATCCGTTGAAACCTCGACGCTTATGTTACGTGTCAGTGGACCGCTGTTCTTTGCCGCTGCCGAACGTATTTTCAGCGAACTGCTGGAACAAAGCGAAAACTACAACACGATTGTGATGCAATGGGATGCCGTCCCCGTACTGGATGCCGGTGGGCTCAACGCCTTCCAACGCTTTGTCGATGCACTGCCGGAAGGTAAGCAACTGGTGATTACTGATATCCCATTCCAGCCGCTAAAAACGTTTGCACGTGCCCGCATCGCACCAATCGCAGGCAAATTGGTATTCTTCTCAACGTTGCCTGAAGCCGTTAAACATTTGAACGACTCAGCCAGCTTATAATTCTGCCCTACTTCACGAGATGTAAAAAAGGCACGCTCAACGGCGTGCCTTTTCTATTTTTTATACCGTGGGATTTAGCTGCAAAGCTAAATCGCCAAAACAGCTATCAGTTAGACGTATCTAACTCTGGGAAGCTTTTCACTAGATCGTCAATCGCTTTCATCTGAACCAAGAACGGCTCAAGCTTATCGAGCGGCAGCGCAGAGGGGCCATCACAGCGCGCATTGGCTGGGTCTGGATGAGCTTCAATAAACAGACCCGCCAAACCAATCGCCATACCAGAGCGAGCCAGTTCGGTCACCTGAGCACGGCGGCCACCGGACGCAGCGCCAAACGGATCGCGGCACTGCAGTGAGTGAGTCACGTCAAAAATCACTGGGCTGCCTTTGGACGCATTTTTCATCACGCCGAAGCCCAACATATCCACAACCAGGTTGTCGTAACCAAAGTTAGCGCCACGGTCACACAGAATGATTTTATCGTTACCGCCTTCTTCAAACTTATCAACGATGTTACCCATCTGGCCTGGGCTTAAGAACTGTGGTTTTTTGACGTTGATAACCGCACCCGTTTTCGCCATCGCTTCAACCAAATCGGTTTGGCGAGCCAAAAATGCTGGCAACTGAATTACATCAACCACGTCAGCCACAGGCTGAGCCTGTTCTGGAGTATGAACGTCGGTGATGATTTTAACGCCGAACGCCTGTTTGATATCTTGGAAAATACGCATTCCCTCTTCCAAGCCTGGGCCACGGTAAGAGTGAATCGAAGAACGGTTGGCTTTATCAAAAGAAGCCTTGAAGACGTAAGGAATACCCAGTTTTTGAGTAACGGTAACGTAGTGCTCACAGATACGCATCGCTAAATCACGCGACTCCAGCACGTTCATACCACCGAAAAGAACGAACGGCAGATCGTTCGCGACTTTGATATCACCAATGCTGACAACTTTCTGTTTCATGCTTGCGCCTTAATATTCAAGTAACCGTGTATACCTTTCAGCTTTGCCGCTGTGCCACAGCCGCAACAAAACTTCTGGCATAATTAATATTGATAAGTGGAGGCAAAATAACCAATTTAAAGCCCGCGCGCATTGTTCTCGCGCACAGGGTAGAAAATAAAATCACTCAGTGCAGAACGATATTTTTCTGCTCAATCGAGTGTATCTGTACCTTGATAACCTCAGAAACCGGGTCCTCAGGGCATTGTTCTACAAAGTAGCTGAGGTCGGAAACAGCAATGTGGTTGCAATCTAACTGTGCATAAATCAGCCCACGATCGCGAATTTCATAGGGGTCTTCAGGATCGAACTCCAGCAAGGCCTCACAGGCACGTAATGCGGGCTCAATCTGTTTCTCTTCCATCAGCGCCGCTTTCAGCGTACTCAGCATTTTACGCACTACCATGCTGTTTTCAGCTTCGTCGAAATCTGTATCTTCAAGACTGGCCATCAAACCGAGATTGCCTTTCAGCCACACTTCCAGCATATGTTCATTTAACGTTTCGCCGTTTAGCGGGTTAATGAGCCACATCTCTTCGTCTAACCAATCCGCACGCATAATCAGCTGGGTCGGGAAAATCACTGGCTGCAACGGCAAATCAAGTTGATGGGCAATATGCAGAAACACGATCCCCAGAGAAACTGGCGTCCCTTGGCGAGAACTCAGTACCTTATCGAGCCACAATGCATCGGATAAGCGGTACACGCCGCCGACGCCGCCAAATCCCCACTCATTGAAGAAGAGATCGATAAATTGCTCAAGTTTCTGATCCTGATCCAGTTCCGCATCAATATGCGCCAGCGCCTGCTCAGACAGTTGCTGCAACGACTCGCGCACTGTATCGGCAGGAAAATCACGACGTATAGTCTGAGAAACCAGAATAACCCCTTCGCTCAGCGGGAAGCGGTTAAACTCAAAATCAGCTATGGAACTCATACATACCCCATCAGCAACGGCATTTTCGTCATTGCCAGTTTAATAATTAAATACATACACGCGAGTGCCGCTACGAAAGCAAAACACCTTACTTTTTGGCTACGTGGTCGTTTGCTCAAAGCAACATAGCCGAGCACCACATAAATAATAACACCGACCAGTTTTTCCGTCAGCCACGTCCCCTGCGGGGTAAAAGGATAGAAGTGGGTGATAAACACTAATGCGATACCCGTAGCAAAGAGTACGGTATCGTTCACATGGGGCGTTATCTTCACCCAACGACGCTCCATCATAGCGGAATTACGCCATTTCCAGAAGAAACGCAGAATGAATAACACGATGCTTATCGCCACCGTCAACAGGTGCAGATGTTTAATCCCAATATAAGCTTCCATACGTTTCCTCTTCTTTTATTATTTTACGGTGAATAAGCGTGCCACTGTCCTAACGTAATACGATCATTATTGCCGTAGTCCTTCTCCGTAACCACGTCAGTAAATCCGCGCGCTTTAAGCAACTGGCGCACAGCCTCTCCTTGCTGCCAACCATGCTCCATGATAAGCCATCCCCCCTCAATAAGATGATCGGGGGCATATTCCACAATATGGCGCAAATCAGCGAGGCCATTTTCCGGTGCAACCAACGCACTGGCAGGCTCAAAACGGACATCCCCCTGCGAGAGATGCGGGTCGGATTCATCAATATAAGGCGGGTTACTGGCTATCAACGCAAATTGCTGAGCGCCAACGGGGTCATACCAGCTGCCGGTAACAAATGTGACGTTAGTAATATTTAAACGCGAGGCATTACGCGAGGCCAACGCTGTCGCATCGGCCGAATAGTCAACGCCAACAAACTGACAATCAGGCCGTTCGCTAGCAAGGGCTAACGCGATTGCGCCAGTGCCGGTGCCAAGATCGAGCACCGAACACGCGGCGACAGGCAGGAGCGCCAACGCTTTCTCCACCAGACACTCAGTGTCAGGACGAGGGATCAACGTTGCTGGCGAAACTTCTAGCGGTAGCGACCAAAACTCGCGCTCGCCAAGCAGATAGGCTACTGGCTCGCCGCGTTCGCGCCTTGCCAACAGCAGTTCTAACTGCTGAACTTGCTCTGGCGTGAGCTCGGTTTCACCAAACGCCAAAATAGAGCTGCGGCTTTTGCCAGCGACAAAACCCAGAAGGATTTCGGCGTCGCGCTTGGGGCTTTCGCCGGCACGCAATCGTTCAACCGCCTGTTTTAGCCACTGGTCAAATCGCATTAGTCTTGCTCAGACAGTGAAGCCAACTGGTCAGCCTGATATTCCTGAACAATAGGCTCGATCAGGGAATCCAGTTTGCCTTCCATCACTTCATCCAGACGGTAAATCGTCAGGTTGATGCGATGGTCAGTAACACGCCCCTGCGGGAAGTTATAGGTGCGGTTACGATCTGAACGGTCACCGCTGCCCAGCAGATTGCGGCGCGTTGATGCCTCTTCTTGCTGGCGCTTCGCCATTTCGGCAGCACGAATACGCGCGCCCAGCACGGATAACGCTTTCGCTTTGTTCTTATGCTGAGAACGTTCATCCTGACACTCAACCACAATACCGGTTGGCAAGTGGGTAATACGGATCGCGGAGTCGGTGGTGTTAACGTGCTGTCCACCAGCCCCGGAGGAACGGAAGGTATCGATTCGCAAATCACCAGGATTAATATCCGGCAACTCGGCTTCTGGAATCTCAGGCATCACGGCAACGGTACAGGCCGAGGTATGAATACGCCCCTGAGATTCGGTCGCAGGAACACGCTGAACGCGATGTCCACCCGATTCAAACTTCAAACGGCCATATGCCCCATCGCCAATCACTTTGGCAATGATCTCTTTGTAACCGCCATGTTCACCTTCGTTGGCGCTCATCACCTCGATTTTCCAGCGTCGAGATTCTGCATAACGGCTATACATACGGAACATATCACCGGCAAACAGCGCGGCTTCGTCACCGCCGGTTCCGGCACGGATTTCTAAATAGCAACTACGTTCATCATCGGGATCTTTCGGCAACAGCAGAATTTGTAGCTGCTGTTCCAGATCGGCGATTTGATTTTTCGCTTCAGCAATCTCTTCCTGCGCCATTTCGCGCATTTCGGGATCGTCGAGCATCATTTCCGCCGTGGATAAATCCTCCTGTACCTGCTGCCAGGTCTGGAAACAACGGGTGACGTCGGTCAACTGTGCGTACTCGCGAGACAGCGCGCGGAAGCGGTCTTGGTCGGCAATCACTCCGGCATCTCCGAGGTGCGCCTGCACCTCTTCGTGACGCTCTTGTAATGCTTCTAGTTTGGCAACGATAGAAGGCTTCATTCGTGGCTATTTACCTATATGTAATAATAAGAGGAACTAATTTTGATCCAGTCCGAGACTATCACGCAACACCTGCAATTTTTCGATGTCGCCGTTACTCGCGGCCTGCTGGAGGGATTTGGTTGGTGCATGAATCAAACGATTGGTCAGCCGATGCGCCAATTTATGGATAACGGATTCTACGTCTGCGCCCTGCGCTATCGCCGCTAAGGCTTCAGCTTCGGCTTCCGCGCGCATTTGATCGGCCTGTGAGCGATAATCTCGGATAGTCTCCACCGCGCCTTGGGCTCGTAGCCAAGCCATAAAGTTAGCACTTTCCTGCTGCACAATATGCTCAGCCTGAACGGCTGCCGCTTTACGCTGGGCAAGATTACTTTGAATAATCGAATGCAAGTCATCCACGCTATACAAATAGGCGTTGGCCAATTTGCCGACTTCCGGCTCAATATCACGCGGAACAGCGATATCCACAAACAGCATTGGCTGGTTGCGGCGAGACTTCAGCGCTCGCTCTACCATCCCCTTGCCGATAATCGGCAGTGGACTGGCCGTCGAGCTAATAATGATATCCGCTTCAGCTAAGCGTTCATCGATTTCAGGCAGCGTGATTACTTCAGCGTTAACTTCATCCGCCAACACCTGGGCGCGCTCACGTGTGCGGTTAGCAATCATCATATGCCGCACTTTATGTTCACGAAGATGACGCGCCACCAGTTCGATGGTTTCACCTGCGCCAACCAGCAACACATTTACCTGAGAAAGTGACTCAAATATCTGCCTCGCCAACGTACAGGCCGCAAAGGCGACAGATACCGCACTGGCACCAATGTCGGTTTCAGTACGTACTCGTTTAGCGACCGAAAAGGTTTTTTGGAACAGACGCTCAAGGTCAGCAGACATTGACTGCTCACGTTGAGATTCCGTATAGGCCTTTTTCACCTGACCTAAAATCTGAGGCTCACCGAGAACCAAAGAGTCCAACCCGCTGGCAACGCGCATCAGATGGCTGACGGCGTCATTATCCTGATACCAATAGAGGCTTTTGTTAACTTCATCTGGGGGAAGTTTGTGATACGCACACAGCCAGTCGACGATCTGCTTATGCAAATCTTGCTGCTGCAAATTCTCGGGCTGTTCCATGCTGAGATACAGCTCGGTGCGGTTACACGTAGACAGCACAACGCCAGCCTGCACCAGTGGCTGCTGGCGTAAGCTTTCAATAGCATGATTCAGCGTTTCGGGTGAAAACGTCACCCGCTCACGAAGTGCTACCGGCGCGGTTTTGTGATTGATTCCAAGTGCAAGCAGGCTCATGACAAATCGTCGAATAGAAAGTCTTTCATTTTGGTTTATTTATACGGACATTCTACTTGATGCGCGAGATCAATAAAAGCCACACGAAATGGGGATGTATCTTATTGAATCAATTTCTGGGTCTTTTACCCTTAATATTTGCGATCGAACACGCAGAAAGCATTGACGCTGTCAGATAAGACCGCTAGCGTTACCCGCAATTATCATTCTCTGCACCACGCCCGAGAATCAGAACGGACAAACCAATGCAAAAATCAAAATTGCTTAAATTACTGCCGCTTAGCTGCGTTCTATTGGCCGCTTGTAACACCACTCAACATAAAGGCCCAGCGGGTAGTCCAACGGCACCACAGTGGCGCGAGCATGAATCTCAGGTACAAAAAATTGCCGAGTACCAAACTCGCGGTGCTTTTGCCTATCTTTCCGATAAGCAAAAAGTATATGCCCGCTTCTTTTGGCAACAGAGTGCACCTGAGCGCTATCGCCTGCTGTTAACCAACCCACTGGGCAGCACTGAGATGGAACTCAACGTCATCCCCGGCGTTGTTCAGCTTACCGATAACAAAGGCAAGCGTTACGTCAGCGACAACGCAGATGACATGATTCGTAAACTGACCGGTATGCAGATCCCGCTGCAAAGTCTGCGTCTATGGATGCTGGGTCTACCGGGCGATGCGACTGACTTCACCCTTGATAGCCAATATCGCTTACAAGACCTGACCTACAGCAAAGATGGCCTGACGTGGAAAGTGAACTATCTGAAGTATGATGCCGACACCCAGCCATCACTGCCAGCCCAATTGGAAATAACTCAGGGCGATCAACGCATTAAACTGAAAATGGATAATTGGACGCTGCAAAAATGATTTCGACCACCAGCATCTGGCCTGCGCCCGCCAAGCTGAATCTGTTTCTCTATATCACTGGCCGTCGTCCCGACGGCTATCATAATCTGCAGACGCTGTTCCAATTTCTGGATTACAGCGATCAACTCGCCATTACGCCACGTCAGGATGGCCAGCTAAATTTGCTCACGCCGATCGACGGTGTACCTAGCGACCAAAACCTGATTATTCGTGCCGCCAAACTGTTGCGAGATAACCTGCCTGAACGATTTGCCCACTGCGGCGCGGATATCGCGCTGGAAAAAGTAATCCCAATGGGCGGCGGGCTTGGTGGAGGCTCATCCGATGCGGCTACCGTACTCATCGCCTTAAACACGCTGTGGCAAGCCAATCTTAGCGATAATGAATTGGCCAAGCTCGGTTTAACGCTTGGTGCAGATGTACCTGTTTTTGTTAATGGCTTTGCATCTTTTGCAGAAGGTGTTGGGGAATTGTTACATCCCGCACATCCTGAAGAAAAATGGTATCTTGTTGCACACCCCGGCGTAAATATTCCTACCCCCGCGATCTTCGGCGATCCGGAGCTGAAAAGAGACTCTCCGGTACGGTCTTTGCAGGAACTTCTCCGCATTCCGTACGCAAATGATTGCGAACTTACCGCAAGAAAACGTTTCCGTGAGGTTGAACAGGTCATTTCATGGCTGTTACAATACGCGCCGTCGCGTCTGACTGGCACAGGTGCTTGCGTGTTTGCTGAATTTGACACCAAGTCTTCTGCCCTTCAGGTGCTTAGCAAAGCCCCCGAGTGGATCAAGGGTTTTGTTGCGCGTGGCGTTAACACTTCACCGTTACACCTTGTCCGCTCAGAGTTTATTGAGTCCGTAAAATGATTTTTACGTTTGATGTGCATCGTTCGAAACGCCTTCGGGATTTCTGATACACGTTGATAGCGCGAACTATGAGCACAATTTAGCGCAAGTAGCCACGTTTTGACTCGGCCATTTGTCTTGTTTGGCAAATGAAGAGAGCTTAGACATATTCACCGCCATTGAGGCTGTCGGTAATACGAACAGCCTTAATATCGAGGAATATTTGAGTTCTGAAACACCCGTAGGGTAATGCAGCACGCTATCACCGCCCCCTGTTTAACGTGTCTGTACTACCAACTTCTCTGGACGCAAGCCTGAGGTTCTTCTCGTGCCTGATATGAAGCTTTTTGCTGGTAACGCTACCCCGGAACTAGCACAACGTATTGCCAACCGTTTGTACACCAGCCTTGGTGACGCCGCTGTAGGTCGTTTTAGCGACGGCGAAGTGAGCGTACAAATCAACGAAAATGTACGCGGTGGTGATATTTTCATCATCCAGTCCACCTGTGCACCCACCAACGATAACCTGATGGAACTGGTTGTTATGGTTGACGCACTGCGCCGCGCTTCCGCAGGCCGCATTACCGCCGTTATTCCTTACTTTGGCTATGCCCGTCAGGATCGCCGTGTGCGTTCTGCTCGTGTGCCAATCACTGCGAAAGTGGTGGCTGACTTCTTGTCAAGCGTAGGTGTTGACCGCGTTCTTACCGTGGACCTGCATGCTGAACAGATTCAAGGCTTCTTCGACGTGCCGGTAGACAACGTATTCGGTAGCCCGATCCTGCTGGAAGATATGCTGCAACAGAATCTGGAAAACCCAATCGTGGTTTCACCAGACATCGGTGGCGTGGTTCGTGCTCGCGCAATCGCTAAGCTGCTCAACGATACTGATATGGCTATTATCGATAAACGTCGCCCTCGCGCTAACGTTTCTCAGGTTATGCATATTATTGGTGACGTTGCGGGTCGTGATTGCGTACTGGTTGACGATATGATCGATACCGGTGGCACCTTGTGTAAAGCCGCTGAAGCACTGAAAGAACGTGGTGCAAAACGTGTGTTTGCCTACGCAACCCACCCTATCTTCTCCGGCAATGCGATCGACAACATCAAAAACTCTGTTATTGATGAAATCATCGTCTGCGATACCATCCCTCTGTCTGACGAAATCAAGGCGCTGAAGAAAGTTCGCACCCTTACACTGTCTGGCATGTTGGCTGAAGCTATCCGCCGTATCAGCAATGAAGAATCTATCTCTGCAATGTTCGAACACTAAGAAACTCGTTCAACATGCAGCAAAACGGCGGAGCAATCCGCCGTTTTTTGTTTGCACTGGGTAGGACGCAAACAAAAAAACGCCGCGTTGCGAAAGCATTGCGGCGTTTTAATTTCAATCGCTTTAATATCAATAATGGTAAGCACTAAACCTTAATAACTAACTTGTTCTTAAACACGATCTTATTATTTAACACAACCGTTTGTGAAAGGTTAAGAATGACGAGTATTACGATTACAGCGTTTATCAAAGTGGCGAACCCACCAGTAACGATCGGCGACACGTTCATGACCACCAATACGCGCGCCAACCAGCCATAACAGCGCCCCAACGAAGATACTCATTACGGCACCGTGAGAGAGAAACTGAGGTAGATTAAGCTGAGGTAACTGGGCCAGCACAGAGTAACCTACGCCTCCCACCATGGTGATTAGGCCTAACCCCATAAAAACGTTACCGAGCCTCATGGCAGTTTTACGTTTCATATATCACCTCCTCAAGTTAAAACACTTTATGTGTTACGCCTAACGGCGTTCAATCTTTCCTTATGCTTAAAGTATAGACTCATATCACGTATGGTTATTGCGCCACACATCACAATTTGTGCTTTTTCACTTATTTTTCTTTACGTTAATTTTACATAAGCTTTAACACTTTAAAGTATGTAGCTAGCTTATTATTTACCCAACCCATTATCTTCTTTTATCTCTGGGATAACCTTAGCGCCTAGTTTTTGCATTCCCGCCCCATAGGGGTAAAATGCGCGGCTGAATTTCTTCTCTGATACGTGGAACTGAACGTGACTATCAAACTAATTGTCGGCCTTGCTAATCCAGGCGCGGAGTACGCGCAAACCCGTCATAACGCAGGGGCGTGGTTCGTCGATGCACTGGCTGAGCGCAACGGCCAGTCACTGAAAGAAGAAAGCAAGTTTTATGGCTATACCGCACGCCTCAATCTGGCGGGTAATGATGTACGTCTACTGGTACCAACCACGTTTATGAACTTAAGCGGCAAAGCGGTTGCGGCCTTAGCCACTTTCTATCGCATCCAGCCCGATGAGATTTTGGTTGCCCACGACGAGCTAGACCTTCCTCCGGGCGTTGCCAAATTAAAACTGGGCGGCGGTAACGGCGGCCATAATGGGCTAAAAGACATTCAGAGCAAACTGGGTAATAACCCAAACTTTTACCGCCTACGCATTGGCATTGGTCATCCGGGCGATAAAAACAAGGTTGTCGGCTTTGTACTGGGTAAACCTTTAGCCAGCGAACAGCCACTGATCGATGACGCTATCGACGAGGCACTGCGCTGCACCGAGGTGCTGTTGAAAGAAGGTATCGATCGCGCAATGGCTCGCATGAATGGTTTCAAAGCAACCCCTTGCTGATTACTCCACGCGCCTTTTAACGCGGGATGATTCGAGAAAAAGGCACTTTGCGTGTATAATTGGCGGATAATTTCTAATTTCTTCGACATGCTAAAATATAGCTGTTGATATTCAATAAGTTAAGGTGATAACACATGGGATTCAAATGCGGTATTGTGGGCCTGCCAAACGTTGGTAAATCCACTCTGTTCAATGCGCTGACCAAAGCGGGTATCGAAGCAGCAAACTTCCCGTTCTGTACCATTGAACCGAACACCGGCGTCGTTCCTATGCCTGATCCGCGTCTGGATAAACTGGCTGAGATCGTAAAACCACAGCGTATCCTGCCAACTACCATGGAATTCGTTGATATTGCAGGTCTGGTGAAAGGGGCATCCAAAGGTGAAGGTCTAGGTAACCAATTCCTGACTAACATCCGTGAGACCGAAGCCATTGGCCACGTTGTGCGTTGTTTTGAAAACGACAACATCATTCACGTGAATAATAAAGTCGATCCTGCTGAAGATATCGATGTTATCAACACCGAATTGGCACTGTCTGACTTAGACACCTGTGAACGCGCCATGCATCGTGTTCAGAAAAAAGCAAAAGGCGGAGATAAAGACGCAAAAGCTGAACTTGCTGCGCTCGAAAAATGCCTGCCGCAGTTGGAAAACGCCGGCATGCTGCGTGCGCTGGATTTAACTGACGAAGACAAAGCGGCTATCCGCTACCTCAGCTTCCTGACGCTAAAACCAACCATGTATATCGCTAACGTCAACGAAGACGGTTTCGAAAACAACCCATACTTAGACACCGTGCGTGAAATCGCGGCTAAAGAAGGTTCTGTCGTCGTTGCTGTGTGTGCTGCGGTTGAATCTGATATCGCTGAGCTAGACGACGCTGACCGTGATGAGTTCATGGCCGAGCTGGGCCTGGAAGAACCCGGTCTAAACCGCGTAATCCGTGCGGGTTACGAACTGCTGAATCTGCAAACTTACTTCACCGCTGGCGTGAAGGAAGTACGAGCATGGACGATCCCTGTAGGTGCGACCGCCCCACAGGCAGCAGGTAAGATCCACACCGACTTCGAAAAAGGCTTCATCCGCGCTCAAACCATCTCCTTCGATGACTTCATCACCTACAAAGGTGAACAAGGCGCGAAAGAAGCCGGCAAGATGCGTTCAGAAGGCAAAGACTACATCGTTAAAGATGGCGATGTAATGAACTTCCTGTTCAACGTCTAAATAAAATTTGTCGTCTCATGAGGTTTCATTGAATCTCATGAAGATTAACAAACCCTATAAAATCCACGCAATTGCGTGGATTTTTCCTTAGAGAATCATGTTAACCATATTTTGTCGTCACTAAATGTCTGCGACCTCATATCCAAGTGGAGATGTTTCACTAATAAACATCCCTACCGCCATTGAGTCTGGGGAGGCTGTTAATGCCCCTTTTTGCGTAGTGGCCAGAGCACCACATGCGCTGGCTTGAGCCACTACTCGATACAGGTTTGGCATATCAACAGGCAAATTATTTTTTGCAATACCAGCCAGAAGGCCGGCCATAAACGCATCTCCAGCACCGGTAGTATCTACACTATTAACAGCATAACCATTAAAATGAATCACTTGGTTTTGCCATAACACCATCGAACCTTGTGCACCATATGTCACGACCTTCAGCCTGGATGGAATTGACTGAAGCATACTAATTGCTTTAGCAAAATCATGCGTTCCTACCAGCCAATACCATTCTTCTTCCGATAGTTTTAAAATATCAGCCTGAGATGCAAAATGATGAATAATGGTAAACATTTGCTCGCGATCAGACCACATTTGCTCTCGTAAGTTAACATCAAAGCTCAAAAGCCCACCTTGTCCTTTAACGTTGGTAATAGCAGAGTTCAATGTGTTGCGACATTCCTCTGAAACCAAAGCTAATGAGCAAAAATGGAGGATATCCTGATCAAAATGCGGCAGAGAATCTAAGGTCAAAAACTGATCTGCAGAAGGGTTAACTAAGAAGGTAAATTCGCGTTCTCCATTTGTAGCTAAAGAAACCAGAACTGTGCTGGTTCTAAATCTATCATCGAACTGCATATGATGTGTATTAACGCCGTATTTATCTAAACTTTCTCTGAGAAAATAGCCAAATGTATCTTCACCCACCCGACCAATAAATCCACTTTGGCAACCAAGCTTTGCTGCTCCCACAGCCACATTGAACGGTGCACCTCCTGCACAAGCCTGGTATTGCATATTTGATAATGGTAGCAGGTCAACAACCGCATCACCCAGTGTCCAGATATTCATGATAACCTCTCGAAATAAACGATACTTTAAAACAGATATTTAAAACGTAGACGAGCCCCGTAACGCGGTTGATTACTCGAATCTTCTTCTGCAGACGAATTCAACCATGAAGCGTATGCGCCAAGATAAATATTAAAATTTGGCATGTTCATAATATTCGGCACCTGCCAAGAAGAATGTATGGTATGAATATCGTATTTCCCAGGTGCCAATATCGCGCAATCATTACCGCATTCACCATTAACACCGGCAACGTTAAAGTTTGATATTTTGTTATGCGCATATATATACCCCAGCTCTACACGATGCCAGAGTGCATTTATACCAGCACTGAAATCTTGCTCATCCTTGGCATCCATCATCGCGGTATTTAAGTTAACTATCATTCCGTCTTGAGGAGCAGTTCTCAAGGAGTTCCATGTCATAGTCAAACCATAGCCAGTTCTTTCAGATGTATCGTGCCAACGCCCCTGACTATCAGTGTACCCATACGCATTATTAACCGCGTTAGTTTCCATTGCTGCAGCAAATGAATAATTGCTCGAACGCCAAGAAACTACGGGACGAAAATACACAACATTCTTTTTATTATCTAATTTTTCTCCGTGATAGCGTTGTTCTACGAAAAGTGAGCTACCATCTTCGACTAATGTGTTTAGTTCTAAGTACCAATTATCAAGTGTTTTACTTACAAGTAAATTTCCACCACTATTGCTACGCCCCCTAGCTTCTTTCATCATGTAGATGTAACCATAGCCATCACTGTATAGGTCATTGGCCGTATTTCCTGAATATTCAACAAATGTATCTTGATTGAGCGGGAACATATCATAGGCTTCAAATCGCCCTATCTTCATTAACCAATCATTTTCTTTCCCAAAATAAAATGCAGCATCATCAAGATTCATTTTTCCATTCATATCGGCCAGTGGCTGAACCGTAAATCCTGCGTACTTTCCATTACTTGAATGCTGAACGCCATCTACGCCGAGTAATATACGGCCATTAACATCCCAACGCTCTCTTTCACTGGGCGCTAATTTCTTATTCGTATTTGTTTTTAGGGATGTTAAGCTACCTGTTCGACTAGCGCTGTCTAGATTAAACTCAACATCCCCATAAAATTTCAACTTGGATTTTTGATTAAAAATAAATTCTGATGTGTTTTTATTGTTAGTGATATCTGTATTGATTTTATTATTCTCAGCGGGCTTATTCTTTAATGTTTTAATTTCCGCCTCTGCTGCGCCGGCTCTTTTTTCTGCTGCAATCAATCTTTCCTCTAATTGAGAAATACGCTGCTCTAAGGTCAAATGGGATTGAGCATAAAGACTGCTAGAAAATGCACCGATACATAACAACAATCTGTTCTTCACGATCATAGAATGGGTCCCTGCCAAGCTGATATTATGCAATAGCGTTGATGTCGCCGATGAAAGACGACGACATCAGATTTTTACTTATCTCAGATTCCAAGCGCCGCATTCTTTTAGAATGGCGTTTCCCGACCATGCAAAAACATTTAACTGACGCTGTTGTGGATATATTCTGCTACTTAGGCAGGCTTCACCGTCATTCACAAAGACCTCGACGGATGAACGATCGAAGAATACGCGAAGTTTTAACTCATCACCTGTTGGCATGGGAATACTACGTTGACCACAAAGGTTATACTGCGGATAATTCCGCTCGAGGATTAGACGTTTTGCTTGATTATCAATATATAATCTCATCCCATCGTCAAGTTCGATTCCATACTGCTCAGCTTCGCTAAGCGAGGTATCCCAAGTAACGATGACTTCTGCGACCTCACAATTATGCATGACACATAATTGTTTATTTTTTAATGTGCTGACTGGCCAGCTATACCATTCCTCTCGAAGACTTTCAACTTCATGCACAGGACGCATGTGTAGTTGGTTGTTTGGCGTGATGAATAACTCGCGTGGCAAAGTAAGCATACCTGCCCATCCATCCTGCTGTTCAGGTAAAGGCGATTCCCACATATCCATCCATCCGATAACAATACGCCGACCATCTGGGGCGAGGAAACTTTGCGGGGCATAGAAATCATGGCCGTGATCGAGCTCTTGAAACTTGCTTTCTTGGATGAATTTTTCACCTGGTTTCCATTCACCCACTATATAACCGCTTTGAAACAGATTACGGTTAGCATAACCTTCAGCTGCTATTCCTTGAGGAGAGAACAGCAGCACCTGTTTGTCGTCTAGTGTAAAAAAGTCAGGACATTCCCACATGTAACCCATGCCGTGCGGTGCTTCAGCAAGTATTCCTTGCTCATCCCAATGATGTAGATCCTCTGAGCGATATAATCTCACCTGCCCAGTATCCTCAACACGTGCACCAACAACCATATACCACATCTCTCTTTCCTTCCAAACCTTAGGATCTCGGAAGTGATGTAGTCCTGATGGCGTATCTAATATCTGTCCTTTACGCGTGAAGTTGACGCCATCTCGGCTAGTAGCAAGGCACTGAACCTGATAGAGATTATCTTCACTACTTGGATCCCCATGGAACTTATGTCCTGTATATATAAGGGCTAGCTCATTTCCGTTAACAACCGCAGAACCAGAGAAACAGCCATCCTTATCCTCTGGACCTTCAGGTGCTAGTGCTACAGGCAAGTGCTCCCAGCGCATAAGGTCCCGGCTGCGAGCATGCCCCCAATGCATCGGCCCCCACTCAGTTGAATAGGGATGATGTTGATAAAATGCGTGAAACCATCCATCAAACCAAACAAGTCCATTAGGATCATTCATCCAGCCAGCCCGTGCAGCCAAATGATAGTAGGGATACCAGCGCGTATTTAGCTGATCGCTTTTTGCTGTCAGCACCTGTTCTGCATCGGCAATGTGTAATGTCATAAAAAATTACTCTTTTTCAGTCAAAGGGAAGAAGATCGCGAAAGCACACCTGCTGTCGAAGACTTATGGCCTCGCAAAAGAAATATTGAAATAAACGTGGTACTGAACACCATCAATCCCATTAGTAAATAGGATTGCGCAAAACCATATTTTTCATAGCTATAGCCAGCAAGAGGAGATAAAACAGAAGCGATGACGGAGCTTGTACAAGCGAAACCTACAAGGTATAGCGTTGAGGAAAGGCGTTTATCGAAGTTTATGCTGTTGTACTTAAATATAGAGACCAACAGAATCGGCAACTCGACGGCATGGAGTAGCTTTGTAATTGAAATCAGCAGAGGCCCTTCAACCAGACCTGAACCGATCATACGCAAGGCCATTACCATGCCAGCAAATATAAGACCATTTTTGGCACCAATGCGATTGACTAACCAAGGTGCACAGAACATGCCACCCGCTTCTAAAAAGACCTGAAACGAATTTAGATAGCCGAACATTGCATTCCCTTCTCTGAGGGTGGCAAATTGCGAGGAAAAATAAACAGGGAATTGCTGGTCATAGACACTATAAATGCAGGTACCAACCACAAAAAATACCAGAGCCCAAAACCGTGGGAGTGTCAGTAGTCTTAGTGCATCTTCCAATGTCACTCTCTCAGCCCCTACTTCAACTTTCTCCAAACTTGCAGGGGTACTAACTTTCAAACGAGCGAGCAGGCAGAAGAAAACTATGCCTGAGCAGGAAGCCACTAAAAAATTAAGGTTCGGATTAATATTAAAGAGTAAGCCCGCAAAAAAGGTCGCTGTAGCCCAACCGAGTGATCCCCACATACGCGCCTTGCCAAACTCGAAGGTACTTTGTCGAGCGACTCGCTCGGTATAGGACTCTAAAACACCGATCCCACCATTAAATGTCAGACCGATAAACAAGCCGCCGAACACGCTGCCTAACAGAATATTGATGCTAAGTAAGTACCCAAAGAGCAAATACGCAGGCCCAGAGAGTATTAATAGCGCGGTAATATACCAAAGCAGGTTTTTGCGTAATCCCAGTCTGTCCTGAATAAAGCCATAACATACCTGAGCGCATAATGCTGAAACCGACAGAACAGCAAAAATGATACCAGTATCAGTGGCTTTCAGGCCGGCCTCCTGATGGAGCCAGATTGAAAGCAATGAGCTTGAAGATGACCAACTGACAAAAAAGAAAAACAGCAAAGCACTTAACAATGGGTAACTGCGAGAATGATGCTTCTTCATCATAGCAATCTCATATAGGGGGCATGAAGAAATGATAACGTTAACAAAATGAGTTCATCTCGCTATTTTGCTGCAGTTTATGATGTTAATCACAAAAGTTAACGTTAACATAAAATAATTGAGAGAGAGATCATATTTTCGACAGGTCTTCAGAAGGCTAAGCAATTCAACACGGATGATAGGATACGATGTAAAATGTAACAGGCTGCGAGCTGTTGCCCGATGGATAGGTTTCCCTCTAAAACTATGGAAGAGACTGGATTACGTATAAACGATATCTTCGTAAAGTAGCTGTCCTACAAAACACGCTAGGCGCCCTCTTCTTAAATCGATGACTGCACTAAATAAAAGCATTCTTTTACATCAGAAACAGAGTTGTATAGCCTGATGCAATTAGGACTTAGGTTAGGATTCATATCATTAGGACTGGTAATTATGGCGTCACTAAAAGATGTAGCAAAACTGGCAAACGTATCATTAATGACGGTATCACGAGCACTTAACAGTCCTGAAAAACTAAAAGCTGAGACGTTAAATCGCGTTCAGACAGCAATAGATCATTTAAATTACGTCCCCGACCTATCTGCGAAAAAAATCCGCGGAGCCCGTGCAACTCCCGACACAATAGGTGTTTTAGCTCTAGATACGGTCACAACCCCCTTTTCCGTTGATATCACTTTATCAATTGAAGAAACTGCGCGAGCACATGGTTGGAACAGTTTTGTCGTGAATATGTTCTCAGACGATAGCCCGGAAACGATGGTTGACCTACTTCTTTCCCATAGACCAAGTGGTATTATCTATACCACTATGGGGCTACGTCAGGTACCAGTCCCTCATAAGCTATTGTCTTTGCCTTGCGTATTAGCCAATTGTGAAAGTCTACATGAACCTATTGCAAGCTATATCCCAAACGATGAACAGGGACAATACGACGCTATAAAGTCACTGTTGGCTAGAGGATATCGCCGTCCTCTATGCCTACATCTTCCAGCTAATCATCCAGCGACAATTCGTCGTTTAAAGGGTTTAGAACGCGCTTTCCAAGAAGCAGGAATAGATCCAAATGCATTAGTGCATTGTTATATGGAGTTTGGTGACGAGCATTATCAGGATATTCCCGCAATGGTGCTGGCGAATATGCCTGAGGGTATGCTGACGTTTGATTCCGTCGTATGTGGGAATGACCGTATAGCCTTTCTTGTCTATCAGGTGTTGCTTGGTCGTGGGATTCGTATCCCAGAGGATGTAGGAGTCTTGGGATATGATAATATGGTAGGCATTGGTGAACTGTTCTTACCTCCATTGTCTACCGTTCAATTGCCTCACTATGAAATTGGGCGGTTAAGTGCACTGCACATCATAAATAGTGAGTCTCATAGAAGAACAGTCCATGTCAAAAGCCCTTTATTACAACGAGCTTCAATATGAATTCATATTGAAAGTTGTGAAAAAACTGAGTTTCAAACATTACACAATACTAATCGCCTCGTCCGAGTGAGTCTCGTAGGCGATGAGCTTATAGCGTTTAAGACTCATTGCTTACACATTCAAGCTTTTAACCGCTATGCGGACCATAAACAAGAACGATTCTAATGTTAGTGGACTGTTCTGCTTATCATTTTTAAAATGATAATATTTTACACTACCAACACAATCAGAGCCTGTGGGAATTTAGTCTCATTATTCAACTTATCTACAACGCAATCCAATTTATAAGCCCCTATCCAACCCGAATAAACTCATGATCTTCATAAGTAATAAAACATTATTCACAAGGAATTAACGCCCTAACAACCCTGTAATTCAATTATTTTCTTCATTCTATAATTAAAAAAATCGTCAAACCAGAATATTTGTCACTTTGTTTACTCCTCGTCTATCAATCACTGAAATCAATTAACGTTATGCATTTGTTTAAAGATGCGAGGCTATTGTATTAGCTAATCAATTAACTCGTTTAAAGGTATGTATCATGCAAAACTTTCCTTTTAGGAAAAAAGGCCAATTTTTTTATTTTCAACATACTATAAACGATTTGACTATATCAACTTTACGTTATTCCTGTAATAGACTATATATCAAAAATAAATATCTCATAGATAATGGGCTCATCAAATATCATTTTGTTATTCATTCAATACCAGCCTAACTATACCAAATAATATTTTTAAAGAGAGGATCATGATTATGCCTACAGGCATAAAAGGGAAAGATGACAACCAAAAATTAGGTTTATTGGCTCTGGTCGCTATTGTCGTTAGCTCGATGATTGGCAGCGGTGTTGATGGATTACCTCAAAATATGGCGGCGAACTCCGAGGTTGGGCCTGTCGCTATTGCTTGGTTAATCTGCGGCTTTGGTATGTTTTTTATTTCTAGAACATTTATAATTTTATCTAATATTAGACCAGATTTACAAACTGGTATCTATACTTATACTCAGCAAGGTTTTGGTGCCTTTTGTGCATTTATTGTCGCCTGGGGCTATTGGCTGATGACCATATTCAGCAATGTTGCCTTCGGCATTATGGTCATGGACACGCTGAACTATTTCATACCTGGTGATTTTCGTGGTGGGAATAATATCACTTCTGTCATATGTGTCTCTATTCTTGTTTGGGGATTTAACTTCTTAGTATTATCGGGAACAAAACTCGCTGGAAAAATTGACATTGTAGGTACCATAGCAAAATTAATACCTTTAATCGTATTTATATTTATTCTTGTTTATCTTCTCAATGTAACCGAGATCACAAGCAATATATGGGGAAATAACCCATCTTTGCCTCAAGAGCACTTAGGCTCGGTGTTCTCACAAATAACATCACCTCTTGATGTAGCCCTGTGGTGTTTTATTGGGGTTGAAGGTGCAGTGGCGTTATCCGGTAGAGCAAAAAATAAGAAGGATGTCGGAAAAGCAACGTTCATTGGCTTTGTTATTTCACTTGTCGTATGTATTTTGATTTCAATCTTACCTTTTGGCGTCATGACTCAAAAAGAGCTTAGCGTGATACCGACACCGTCGACAGCCGGAATTTTGAAGGTTGTCGTTGGCGAATGGGGAGAAATGCTTATCAACATTGGCGTACTGATTTCAGTACTATCCAGTTGGTTAGCATGGACAATGATTTGTGCTGAGATCCCTATGGCGGCGGCCCAGAATGGTACGTTTCCCAAAAGTTTTGCACGAAAAAATGATAAAGGAGCAGCGTCAGTATCTCTTTGGGCAAGCAGTATTTTAATGCAACTTGTTGTATTAATGGTTTACTTTTCCAGCAATGCTTGGCTTGCAATGCTAGCTATCTCAGCCCTAACCGTGTTACCCGCGTATTTAATGTCTACGGCTTATCTATGTAAATTATGCATAACTGGCGAATATAAAAAATACGCCCCAAACGGCCGAAAAACTGCATTAGTCACGTCTTTAATAGGTATTATATTTTGTTTATTTATGGTTTATGCCAGTGAAGTAAAATACTTAGCCATGGTCCCTGTTTTATTAACACTGGGTTTACCATTGTTTATTTTTGCACGAATTAAGGATAGTGGTGAAAGAAATATATTCCAGCCAGAGGAGATGAAGTTTCTCATTTCTCTAATCGTTCTTGATCTGTTTACAGGATTTTTATTTTTAAATGATACGATAAAGCTTTAGATAAATCACGTCATTCCAAGAAAGGACTAAACCTCTAATAAATTAGAGGTGGTATCGCTCATTCATATTGTTAGACATTATATATTTAAACTAAAGGAATTTAACTATGAAGTTTAATCATAATATTTTATTTGTGTCATCTCCGAGGCTAGAACAAGATAGTCCAGCCTTACAATCACTAGAAGGACTCAAACTGGCAGTCGCTGAAAGAGGATTTTCAACTTCTGTTGCAAATAACCTGAATGATGCTGTAAGACTTATCCAGGAGAGTCAGAAATATAGTGGCATCGGCATTTACTGGGACGCAAACAATCCTGACATGAGCGCAGAGTGTCAGAATTTTGTTCAATCATTCCGTCAAAGAAATACGTCGACGCCACTATTCTTATTATCTGAAGAAGATATAACAACTCAGACTCCTCTAGCTCTTCTTAAAGAAGTCGCTGAATATATTTATTTATTCTCGGAAACGGCAACATTTACTGCTAATCGAATTTATACTCTTGTGCATCGATATGCAGAGAACTTGCTACCACCTTATTTTAAAACATTAAAGAATTTTACTGAAGATGGCGATTATTATTGGGATTGCCCTGGCCACATGGGCGGTATGGCCTATCTAAAACACCCTGTTGGCGCTGAGTTTATCAACTTCTTTGGTGAAAATATGATGCGCGCTGATATCGGCGTTGCTACCGCAGAAATGGGTGACTACCTTATCCATGCAGGACCATCCAAAAAATCGGAAGATATTGCCGCTGAGCTTTTCGGGGCTGATTGGACCTTTTATGGCGTATCAGGTTCATCAGGTTCGAATAGAATCGTTGCTCAAGGAGCCGTAGCGGCAGATGAAATTGCGATAGTGGATCGTAACTGTCATAAGTCGTTAAATCATGGGCTGACACTTTCACAAGCGCGTCCCGTCTATCTCAAGCCAACACGAAACGCCTATGGCCTCATCGGTCCGATCCCAAATCAGCGCTTAAAAAAAGAGAGTATTGATGAGCTCGTTGCTAAAAGCTCACTCACTTCTGACGCTGTTAGCCCATCTCCAACCTACGCCGTTGTCACCAACTGCACCTATGATGGTTTCTGCTACAACGTTAATGACGTCGTTAAAGAGTTAGGCGCCAGCGTCCCGCGCATTCATTTTGACGAAGCATGGTATGCATATGCGCGTTTCCATCCAATGTATAAAAATCGTTTTGCTATGGATGCTGAGGATACCCCTGAGCGCCCCACCATTTTCGCTGTACAGTCGACACACAAAATGCTGCCCTCGTTATCAATGGCATCAATGATCCATGTGAAAAAAAGTAGCCGAGCGCTGCTAGATTATGATGACTTCAATGATTCATTCATGATGCATGGTACGACATCTCCATTCTACCCAATTATTGCCTCTATTGATGTTGCGGTCAGTATGATGCAGGGAGAATCGGGACGTTCTTTAGTACAAGAGTCTATCGATGAAGCTATCGCTTTTCGTAAAGCGGTGGTATCGGTTAAGCGCCAGATCCACGAGCAGGAAGGTCAATCTTCATGGTTCTTCGATGTCTTGCAGCCGACCGAGGTTCACGATAAAGCAGCGAATACAACATACAGCTTTGAACAGGCACCTCTTGAGTTACTCAATCAAAGCGCCGACTGCTGGGAGCTGCGAGCGGGTGAACGTTGGCACGGTTTTCAGGATGATGACCTAATCAACACGAACAGTATGCTTGATCCCGTAAAAGTCACAATCACCTGCCCCGGCATCAATCTCGACGGCGGCTATCAAGATCAAGGGATCCCTGGATATCTGATAACAAAATTCCTAGATGATAGACGGATTGAAATTGCGCGCACTGGTGACTATACGATCCTTATTCTGTTTTCTGTTGGTATTACGAAAGGCAAATGGGGCACGTTAATTGAAAGTTTACTGGCCTTTAAAAAACTCTATGACACCGGCGCATTGGCTATAGACGCCATCCCGTCACTGAAGGGTAAATCGCCACACTATGACACAATGACACTTAAACAACTCTGCCAGCAAATGCATGAAAAAATGCGTGAGTTGGATCTTATGAACCATATTAGTGCTGCCGTGAATACTGATCCAGAGCCGGTCATGACACCAGCTGCTGCTTATCAAAAAGTACTACGCTATAAGGCAGAACATATCCGTTTAGATGATTTTTCTGGTCGTATTGCGGCGAGTATGTTAGTTCCATACCCACCGGGAATCCCTGTATTAATGCCCGGTGAACGTTTACCTCATGGTGATAAAGGGATTATGGGCTATCTGCGTGCCCTGCAAGAATTTGATAAGCATTACCCTGGCTTTGAGCATGAAATACAAGGCGTCAATGTCGATGAAAATGGTGACTTTTGGGTGAGAGCAATAATTGAAGATGAACGTGACGCGGTTAAAAAGCCGGAGCACGTTCGCTTTAAACGTCAGGTTGCTTCAACAATCAAAAAAGGCCGCCAATAGCGAGTTTTTTATATCGACAACCTGACTCTCATTGAGTTGGGTTGATTCCTATTTCCATGCAAGGATCTTATTTATGTCAAATCAATCCTCAACGTCGGTAGCTAATGCAACAACTGATAATGAAAGTAAAAGCGGAGAGCATAAACTCGGACTCATTGCGTTAATCGCGATAGTCGTTGGCTCAATGTTAGGTGGTGGTGTATTTAGCCTTCCTCAAAATACAGCAGCAACATCCGCAATAGGCCCCATAATTATTGCGTGGATCATTGCGGGTATCGGTATCTATTTTATAGCCAATTCATTTCGTCTGTTATCTGACTTACGCCCTGACCTACAGGCAGGTGTGTATATGTATGCACAGGAAGGTTTTGGCTCATTCATAGGGTTTAATGTTGCCTGGGGCTACTGGCTGATGACAGCCTTCGGTAACGTCGCTTTTGCCGTAATCCTGATGGATGCATTTAATCAATTTTTCCCTGGTGTATTTACAGACGGAAATAACCTCAATTCTATCATTTGTGGGTCGGTATTGATCTGGGGGTATAACTTCCTTGTACTTTCAGGGACGAAAGTAGCAGGCTTTATAAATACAATAGGCACAATCGCTAAGCTCATTCCACTAGTGCTATTCGTCCTGTTGCTGGGCTTTTTAATAAATTATTCACAGTTATTAACAAACTTTTGGGGTACTGCACCACACATCTTTGAAAAGGTGAATAATCATTCAGAATCAGTTTCGCTGATGTCGCAAATTCTTGCACCAATGACAGTCACATTGTGGGCCTTTATTGGTGTTGAAGGGGCGGTCGTTCTTTCGGGTCGAGCCAAAAACAAGAAAGATGTCGGTAAAGCGACTCTGCTAGGTTTCATAATAGCTCTTATCATCTATATGTTGATGTCAGTCTTGCCTTTTGGCGTAATGCCTCAGGCGGAATTAGCTCAAGTCAGCAATCCTTCAACTGCAGGCGTGTTGGCTAAGGTTGTAGGGCCATGGGGTGATTGGCTAATGAACATCGGGTTAATCATCTCCGTATTAGCAGGTTGGTTAGCATGGACGATGCTTTGCGCGGAGATCCCTATGGTGGCAGGCCAGAAAGGTACATTCCCTCAGGCCTTCGCACGGACGAATAAAAAGCAGGCGGCAAATGTTTCTCTGTGGGTCAGCAGTTTCGTCATGCAAGCAGCGATGCTACTCGTTTATTTTTCAAACGATGCATGGAATACAATGTATAACATTAGTGCCCTAATGGTGGTTCCCGCCTACATTACAACAACGTTATATATGGTAAAAATCTGCCTTAATCGCCAATATGATCAGTATGCTAATAAAGGTAGAGGATTAGCGCTTACTAGCGGTGTTCTGGGTGCTATATTCTGCCTCTTTATTCTATATGCCAGCCAAATTCAATATGTTGCACTGGTGCCTATCCTCCTCACTTGCGGGCTGCCTGTATTTATTTGGTCACGTAAAGAAAAAGGAAAGAATCAGCCTATTTTACAGAATAAAGAAATTATCTATTTGGCACTTCTACTTTTGTTGGATGCCATCGTTATTGGTCTGCTAATGACAGATAGAATTTCTCTTTAGGAAAATATCCTATCCATTGAGTATCATCAAAGCTATGATGCTCGCCCTTCTCAAGGGGGAGAATCCCCTGCCCCTTGAGAAAATAATCATTTATATTTTCCACATATTCAGAAGTACATCATCAAATTATGCCTACTTCCATGCATCGGCTCAAAAACTAAATACCCATCATATTTCTACTTCGATCTAAATATAGCCTATTTCAATATTTGGGTAATGGTAACGCTGGAACCGCTGAGTTTATGTGCCCCACCGAATAAGAATGGTATCTATGAGCGAATCGTTCAGAGCCCCACCACTCCCACCATACGGCTATCAGCCTGTTTGCAGAAGGCGAGCGATTGTGCCCAGTGATGTCACATGTGATAGAAACAAGATTGAGTAATGATATGTTATAATGTATCATTACTCAATCTTAACTCATAGGGAGAGAGTGTTTTGGAAAATTATATTGGCAAGCTTTCATTAGCTCTGGCTGCGCTTTTAGTTAGCGGCTATGTACAATCTCATGGACATCATTCGCATGGTAAGCCAATGAGCGAAGTTGAGCAGCAAGCAGCTGCTGGTGTTTTCGACGATAAAAGTGTTAAAGATAGAGAGCTAAGTGATTGGGACGGCGTATGGCAATCAGTTTATCCTTACTTGCAAAATGGTGAACTCGATCCAGTATTCAAGAAGAAAGCGGGAATAGGTCAAACATTCGAACAGATTAAGTCCTATTATCGTAAGGGATATGCAAGCGATGTGGATACTATCGGCATTGAAAACGGCGTAATGGAGTTCCATCGTGGGAACAAGGAGAGTTCTTGCAAGTATGACTATAGTGGCTACAAAATTCTGAATTACGCTTCTGGTAAGAAAGGGGTGCGATATCTATTTGAGTGTAAAAATGCTGGCAGTCAAGCTCCTAAATACGTGCAATTTAGCGATCATATTATTGCCCCGCGAAAATCGACTCATTTCCATATCTTCATGGGCAATACCTCGCAAGAAGTGCTACTAACAGAAATGGATAACTGGCCTACTTACTATCCGTATCAACTGACGACGCAACAGGTCGTTGACGAGATGCTACATCACTGAAAAGTGAGATTAAATATAACTAGGTAACCACCAATGAACCGATATTTTTAACAGAAATATTGGTATATCTATCACTAAATATCGTTTCACCCTACGTACTCACGTAGGGTTTTTTGCGCCGCTTAGAGAAAATCTAACTTTAGATTTTTACTGAACAACCGCTCTGATTCATTCGGCTTCAGACTTTCATTATATTGGATAGATCGCTACGGACTATTCTACATACACTATTAACTGCCTTTTAGATGCCGATTCCGTCGAATGCCTGATAAATATTCTTTTCACTTAATAGTGCAAGAAACATCTAAATATCTCGACCATCAGATTGCTGAATGCTGCATTCGACTATTGGGAAGACTATGAAAATTCTGTGCTAGCATGCAACAGTAGAGCAATGCCTAATGCGATTAGAAAGGAGGCTTAGGTGTTTAAGTAAACCTACACTCCTTTTGCTATCTAGACGTTGTAACAGAAAATCACTGAATAAAAGTAGGATACTAAGAGAAATATTACTCCTAGTATCTCTGAAATAACATCATGTAGCAGGTTTAGTATTAAATGGAGGGCGTGCAAACCAAACTATTAGTGTGAGCATTAGAAAAATCCCTGATGAGTAATAAAATATATCATTTGCAGAAACTAACAAACTTTGTTGTGTAACCTGCGTATTGATATATTGTAAAGACTGTGATAAATCCAGTCCTTTGTAGCTAAGCTTTTTTATTAAGTCCGTGCTTTCCTCATTAAAAGAGGATATCGAATCAGATAAGTTACTATGATGAAAAGATCCTCCTCGACTCCATAGCGTGATCGTAATCGACGTGCCAATTGAGCCTGCCAGCGTACGAAAAAAGTTACTCATACTCGTTGCAGCTGCAAATTTATCAGGAGCGAGTCCAGAGAGCGTAATTGTCGTAAGAGGCAAGAAAAAGCATGCAACGGCAAAGCCTTGGATAAATTGAGGTACAATAATTGCTGTGAAATCTATATCTGTGTTAAAAGTTACAGCTCTCCAATAATAGCATCCAGAATAAACAATAAAGCTAAATGTTACCAATATCCTCATATCTATTTTGTTGCCATAATGTCCAATAATGGGTGCAATAACAAGAGGAATAATACCTATAGGAGAATAGGCTAATCCGGCCCAAACCGAAGTGTATCCAAAGACCTCTTGTAATAATTGCGGCATCAAAACTATGGCCCCAGAATATATTAAATATGCACAACTTATAGCTAAAGCACCAATGCAGAAATTGCGGGATCTAAATAGACTTAAATCAATTAATGGATTAGATGATGTTGCCTCCCAAATGATCAAAAGAATAATAGAAAGAACCGATATGATACATAGTAGAACTATCCATTTAGAGCTAAACCAGTCTAGATCGTTGCCTTTATCTAGCATAATCTGTAAGCAACCAACACCTAGAATCAGCAAACTAAGTCCAACCAAGTTTAACTTTACAGGAATAGTCTCTGTCTCTCTACCGTTCAAAACAATTATAGTCGTTAAAACAACAAAAATCCCAAATGGAATATTTATCAAAAATATCCATCCCCAACTGAGATTATCACAAATATATCCACCTAAAATCGGACCAAATATAGGTGCTATAATGACTGTCATAGACCATAAAGCGAGTGCAATATTTCTTTTTTCTGGTGCATAGTTCCGCAATAGCAAGCTTTGAGATAAAGGAATTAGCGGGCCTGCGACTAACCCCTGAATCACTCTAAAAAAAATCAGCACATCCAAACTGTTAGATAAACCACAACAAAGAGATGCTAAAGAAAATAATGAAACCGATATAATAAATAGTTTTAACTCACCAAATCGTAGAGCCAATCGCCCTGTAATTGGGATGGATATTGCGTTAGCAACACCAAATGAAGTAATAACCCAAGTACCTTCATTTGTTGATGAACCAAGAAAACCAGAAATTGTAGGTATAGCTACGTTTGATATTGTTGAATCAAGCATTTGCATAAACGTCGCTAACGACAATGCAATAGTCACTAAGACAAGATTTATACCTTTTAGAGGGGACATTTCATTCGTTTGATTAGTCATACAATAGCTTAATTGGAATTAATAATTTCGACAATCTCCCGATCTACATCGGCAGTATCTAAAATCAACGTCTCACTGCTGTACACGGGAGTGGAGCGTTGTGTTTTCGGAAGTGAAGAGCCCTCACCACCAATTGTTTTAACTTTCACATTTGCTGACAAACCAATCCTAAGTGGGTGATTCTCTAGCTGGTCAATGTCAACCATAATTTTAACAGGAACACGTTGAACTATTTTAATCCAATTCCCTGATGCATTCTGAGCAGGAAGCAATGAAAATGCCGAGCCAGTCCCCATGTTAATACCAGCAACATATCCAGTATAAACAACACTATCTCCATATATATCAGTCGTAAAGTTAACCTTTTGCCCAATTCTGACACGACTTAGCTGAGTTTCTTTAAAGTTAGCATTTAACCAAAACTGATCCATTGGTACTATGGCCATCAGGCTCTGTCCTACGCTTATATTTTCTCCAACATTCACACTACGTTGTGCAACATAACCAGTGACTGGGCTTTTGATTCTTGTTCGCTGAAGCGTCATCCATGCCTCGCGCACAGCATCAGCTGCATTTTGGATAGATGGCTGATTTATAAAATTTGTATCAAGCAATAGAGCTTGGTTGCTTTTGTATTCTTGCAACGCGATATTGAGACTAATTTTATTGCTTACGACTTGATTTTTAGCATGTTGAAGAGTTTCATGTGCTACCGCAGCGACTCCAGTGAGTCTTGATAGTCTATTCAAATCAGTCAGTGATTGTTTATATGCTATTTTAGCCTTATCAATATTATCTTTATCAAGTCTGCTATTTATATATAATTGTCTAACTTTACGAACTGTCTCTGATAAATTGCTTTTGGCTTTATTATAAGCTAATGTTGCATCCGTACTATCAAGCTGAATAAGCACATCCCCCTTTTTCACAAGGTCTGTATTAGTATAATTTATGCTTACAACGCTAGATGCTACCTGCGAAGATATTAGTACCTTGTTGCCTGATACATAAGCATCATCAGTTGTCTGCAAATCTCTTAACTCTAAAAACCAGTAGAATGAAAAACCAAATGCACACAACAAAAAAATAATAAGCACTGATAATATTAGTTTCTTTCTAGTAAAAAATTTTTTATCTTTAGATAATTCATTTAAATTCATTTAACCCCCTAAGCACTATACTATGTAGATAATAAAAAATAATGTGGTGTTATATTATGATAATATGACCCCACACCTTGATCATCAAGACTATTAACGTATACGCCCCCAAAATGAAACTTGCAGACATTACTAACATCAAAACTATCAGTTTCAAATAAACCTCATCAAACAATAAATACAGTGGATTCATAAAACTCATCCACTAGCAGCTACTGTAGCTATACACAACAATATATGCCTTTAGAATAACAAGATGGCGTTATTAAATAATGTTTTTTGAAGACTGAAATAAAATATGAAGTACTAGAAAAACCACATTTATTAGCGACATCAAGTATCGAAGTATTTTTTGACTCTAGTAGAACTTTTGCTAACCTCAAACGACTTTTGACTAAAATTTTTTTATAGCAAGTTCCCTCTTCTCGCAATCTTCTTTTTAGTCCACTAGCACTCATGCATAGTTCGTTGGCTATATCGTTAAGCTTCCAGTTCCTAGAGGGACAACTTTCAATAATTGCCTCTACTTGTAGGCATGTAACATGTCTTACTGCTCGCAGCAAATAACTTAATAATTGAGGCTGATCAAAAAAGTATGATAATAGCATCAATACATGGGTTATGAATTTAGATTCTTGCTGTTCAGATTGAGCTTGTGATAACTCAACCGTTTTAAAAAAAACATCATGCACATCAAAATTAGCAAGGTAATAGTCAGATACTTTTTTACCATTCACTAATTTTAATTTTTTTGTGGATAGAAAAACTATTAACTCATGCATTAAGCTTTGCCTAATTGGTATTTCATGTACATTCTGACATGGGAAATACTTTCTATTTTCATTATTGGATAACACTATTTTCCCAGATCCAATAAGCTCATGCTTAGCTTCGGACTTAAATGAAAAACCTGCTTCACCGCCAAGAAGAAGATAACAGGCATTAGTATTATTTAAACTATGTTTACACATTATTGATTAACCTACTTAGAATAAGTTAAATTTTTATACAATTAATTGTTTATAAAAACCAGAAACTCTAGTCTTGACTGAATAATAAATACACTTACCTAGATATGTAGATCCATTTTATTTCATTTTAGCTACGGTTAATTTAATTAATCATCACTCGATATAAGCATTCTATTCCTTAATGTTAATCAATGTATAAATATAAACTAAACATGATGCCTAGTTGCAGATCTCAATTTCTATTGGGATACTTTTATATGCTGGGATGCCACTTTTCTTATCATGGTGATCCAAGAGCAGCAAGTTGACTAATTGCTGCACATTTTGGGTTCCATGCTCATGCTGTGTTATCCCCATACCATAGCAAATTATGGTTTTTTTTGCAGATGCATAGCTTGCGGCTAGGCGGTGTATATCTTCTTCACTGATGCCACTGCTCTCAGTGATATGTCTCCAATCTGTATTCAGCACATCTGTACGAAGTTCCCTATATCCATTAGTGTGATTTTGGATAAATTCAAGATCTAAGGTCCCTTCTTTACCTTGAGATAAGGACTTTTCATGTAATTCGATTAGACATCTCATAACTCCCTTCAGCAAAGCAATATCTCCCCCGACGCGAACATGGTAATAGTCGCTAGCTAAATTGGTACCTTTATCGGTTAGCATCTCATGAGGGTTTTGTGGGGCAATAAAGCTTGTGAGTCCGACCTCTTGCATTGGATTTATTGCAATAATCTTTGCCCCCCTTTGAGCTACCTCTCGTAAAGAAGTAAGCATTCTGGGATGGTTTGTACCGGGATTATGGCCAATACAAATAACTAGGTCACAATGGTCAAAATCCTCTAGTTTTACAGTTCCCTTGCCTACGCCAATACTCTCCACGAGTCCAACACTTGTTGGCTCATGACACATGTTTGAGCAGTCTGGGAAATTATTTGTGCCATACATTCTTGCAAAAAGCTGATACAGGAACGCTGCTTCATTGGAGGTCCTCCCTGAGGTATAAAACTCAACAACATTAGGGTCATTGAATGACTTAAGTTTTCGAGCTATTTCAGCAAAAGCTACTTCCCATTCAATGGATAAATACTTATCAGTAGAGGAGTCATATTTAAGAGGCGTTGTAAGCCTAACAGACTGTTCGAGTACTCGAGGTTCCCATCCCAGCAATTCACTTACGGTATTGGTTTTAAAGAATTCAGCATCCGCTCGTTTTTCTGTTGCCTCCCAGGAAACAGCTTTCGCACCATTTTCACACACGTCGAAAGAGGATGTATGTTTTGGATCCGGCCATGCACATCCTGGACAGTCGAACCCATCGACCTTATTCATGTGAAAAAGCGCAATTAGACCGTATTGAGCATCCATATTATGTCGAATTGAGTTCACCACCGCTCTGATAGCCCCCCAACCGGCAGCAGCTCCATTATATGGCTTAATTTTCGCTGTCACTATGCTTCCTCTAAACGCTAAAATTTAGTTAATATTCAGTTAATACTGAAAAGTAAGTAAGCCGGTAAATTCTAAGATAACTAACATTAAATACTCTATAAACAATGTTAATATTTCCAATAATTTAATAACATGCTTTATTAATTATAATAATAAAACTGCCGCTCCTAGCATTCTACCAACAAAGTAAATTTTAAATTTTTATTTAACCACTATTTAGGTTCTAGTCTTTAACTTATGAAATATAAATCACATCAAATATGGAAATCATCAAATTGCCAACTAACCTATTTTCCTTGTTATTGATATCTATATTAGTGGTATCACCAGCACATAGCGAAATCGACAGTTCACCATTAAAATCATGGCCTTATGATAGTTTTTTTCTACTAAGCCGTAAAATAAAATTAACAGCCAATCAATTTGTAGAGATGTCAAATACTGATAAGAACGACTTAGTGGAAGCAGACGATATAAAAAATGAAGAGAAAATATTCTTAGGCTGCGAATATTCTGATTCGTATACTATTCAAAACTTTATCTATAAATACACTTAGGGATGCAACATACACGTAAAAATTTTTACTGTTAGTCTGTGACGTTCGAAAAAACAGCAAAAATAAGAGTTGAAATTTTCCTTAAATTTATGTTTAGCCTAATATTTTAATTATCATACAAATTAATGTAGGATTTGAATTGCACACATATCCAGCATCTATTTTATCGGATTGCTGACCATACGTTACCCCACTGTTATAGGCTTTTCGAAACTCTCCGCTTCCAAATATCCGCTTGCGGTTAGTACTTTACAGCATCCTACACATAGCTATTCGTAGTGTGATTGATAGGAGAGCAGTTTTTCTTGCCTCTTTCGAGTGGACTACTGGCAGCTTCCAGAGCAGCCGTTCTGAATCTTTCAATTTCAAGTAAACATGATAAAAAGCATTAAATAGGGCCTATTAGTGCCCTCAATACACTGTATGATTTAGTGGGTTACTGATTTTGAAAACAATTGAATAACCATAATCCCAAGCGCTATAAGCACCATTCCAGCAATCGCCGGCAAATCGAGTTTTTGTTTATAAATCAAGAACGACATAATCGATACTAAAAAGATTCCCATTCCAGCCCATATGGCATAAGCGATACCAATATTCATCGTCTTGACAACCTGAGACAGACCATAAAATGAAATTGCATAGCCTATGATCACAATTGCACTTGGTAGCAAGCGGCTAAAGCCCTCAGATGCTTTCATCATAGTGGTCGCAAGAGTTTCAGCACAAATGGAAATCGCAAGGATAATATAGGTGTTTGGCATAGTGTTCTCTTCGTATTGTAGTGTGCAGATCATTATACAAGTCCGAATAATCAATGTGTCAACCACAATGCAACAGCCCTACCATAGAACTGTCTCATAATTCATAGTGTCTAAGATTCATGTTACTTTGTTTTCAAGTCAATGATTGTTAGCATTGGTACCATTGTATCAACAGTGTTAGCGCTATATTTAAATAGCTTAGTGCATACTCTAATTAGGAGGAGTTCAGCCGCCATGAAAGCCTATTTCCCTACGTGGCTTCAGCAGTCATCTATCCTCCTCGTATGGGGGCTAATTTTCTATTTAGCCGGATTGACGTCACTTAAATTCGATGACACAGACTCATCAATTGCTATTATTTGGTTTCCTGCGGGGGTTGCAGTTGCTGCTTTTCTAAGTGCCCGCTGGAGGGATTACCCAAGCCTAATAGTCATTTTTACACTGGCTAACGTTTTGTTAGATGAGGATTGGATAAGCCCACTCACATTTGCTATTTCGATGCTGTATTCATTTTTGTCGATTCCGTCGACCGTCATAATCGCTTGGATCGTTCGTCGCTTTGCACGCCTAAATGACGATCTTCATATCATCCTTGTTTGGATTGTGGCGACACTTGTTATCAGCGCATTAGATTCTGTCGTGATAGTTGGCGGATTTGCTTTAGTACACAACCAGCCATTCCTTGAACTCTTCTCACAAGGATTTATCGCTGATATTACAGGAATATTCTTCGCGACGCCGATAGTTATGGGATTCATTAACAAGAATGAGCCTTGCTCAGCAAGTAATAACGTATCAAAATCGATCGGATTTGTACTATGGCTACTACTTTGTGCAACAGCAAGTGTTGTTTTCGGTCACGAATTATCTTGGGTAGCCACGCATGCCACTGCACTCTACTTTGGTTTGGCCTGTCTACCCATCGCGATAGTTATGATAATTTGTGTATTTTGGGGGAACCTTGGCGGATCTGTTGCGCTGCTAACGCTAGGCGCTATCGTTATTTATTTTACCGACCAACACCAAGGCCCCTTCTTTCTGAAAAGCCTAACCTATACTGAATCATTATTTTTAGCCTTGAGCTATCTGTCCGCCACCACGTTATTGGTTGTATTCATTAGAGTCCTAAGGCGCTCTACCAGAAACCATGATCCTGAAACTGGACGCATTGTCGGTAACGGTGTGTTCTATAGACTTAATACATCTTCTGGCTCATTCATTTGGGAAAACGATCTTTCAATACTTCTTGGCAGTATGAAGCATGGCGCTTTAGACAACGTGGAAAAGGTATTACAACGTGTTCATCTCCGTGATAAAGAAAAGCTGCGTTCCCACTGGATTGCCTGCTCGCAGGATAAACGTGGCTCCATAATTTTCCGTCTCCAAACTTTCAACGACCGATGGATCACCTTAGTCGACACAGGCAGTGTTCACACAGTGTTGGACGGTGAAGATATTATCGTAGGTAACTGGCAAGTTAGCCGCTATCACCTTGCTCTCTAAATGCGACCACGATTACTAGATGTAGGAGACTGAAGCTTGTGATCCAAATTGTTCTTTTATTATTTGGCGTCGAGTTCGTGCGAACGAAAGCAAAATACCTAATGTTAATCGGGATTTTGTGGGGGGTGCTTGGTGTTAGCATTTTCATCGATGGCCTAGACGGCGTAACCTATTTTCCTTTACGCGTATTCGGCACATTATTGCTTGTAGAAAGTTTAATCACCTTGAGTATTGCGTCCAGTGGTGTTGGAGCACAAAAGGCTGTCCTTTATTTCAAAGGGGCTATTTTTTGCTCCGTATCTATTCTCATTCTGTCTAATAGGGCCTACAGCAATCTTTTATTGGCTATTGTTTTTGGTTTTGCGTTCTTCGTGATAGGCCTGTTTATTATTTCTTCAGCGTGGGTTGTGAGATACCCTCACTGGAAAAATGCGATGCTAGGTGGAATTGCACAGATAATATTTGCACTTTTCATGTTTAGCCCTTATCCGACGCACTATAAAGCCACAGTTCCCGTATTTCTCGGCACACTAATGCTGATTAGCGGTATCAATACAGCGCGCTTGGCGCTCAGAGCTAGACAGATAAGCGAAGGTGCTTCAATTTTTGATCTGCTGGCTCCTTCCAATATTCAGAATGACCTAACGAAACATCAGGTCTCTCTCACTAGCGATAGTTCGAATGCTGATTTTATCGGACCGCTTACAGTTCATATCTGGACCCCCGTAGGGACAGCAAATACATCGCCAATACACCGCCCCGTAATTAACCGCTATATCGCTGCGGTTGACGCTGACGGTGTGATTTCAACCGGACATGCTGCGCTGGAACTATCGCCGGATATCTATATCAGCCTCTATCCCGAATCAGATATCGACCGTTCACCCTCTGAGTTTCTGAATATTCTAAAAGCAACTCAGGATAATAATGTACCTGGTGTTTTCCAGCCTAATTATGCCACTGAAGCGGCAAACTGGTGCGAGTCAGATCGTAAGATTTATTTTACTCAATACAACGGGATAGCATTATTGCGTTATTGGAAAGGTTATCGGATGACAACAACCTATAACCTGACTTACCGAAACTGTTCAAGCAGCGTTGCATACGCTTTAGAGGCATCGCTAGAAGGTGTACTTTCTGAACAAAGCAAAAAATGGAGCTCCACCCTACGAACTCTGTTCATGCCGGAGCTATGGATAGCGGCCCAAGTGCGGAAACGGGCACTTTCAATGGCTTGGACGCCAGGATTAGTTATGGATTACGCCCGTGCGCTACGTAGTATTGTTCATCCTGTTTCAGAACCTTGGTATCAACGTTTATCAATTAAATGGCGTGAACGTTCAAATATAAGGAAGTAGCCGTAGTGTTATCCACCTAATTTCTTGTGGCAGGTTGAGCTGTACATTCACGTTTTTGTTCTTGAATTGACCGTCCTCTTAAAGGATAGATTCGAGCTTGATTATTACATGGGCAATTTGTTTTGAAGTTTTGGCGAGAATTATTAATAGGATTTAATACAGAGAGGCAATAGAATCACACCTCTCTGTATTTGTAATGTCTATATAAATCGCGCCCCGCGCCGCCAACGAAGCTAAAGGCTTCATGCTAAACATGTACTGATAATCTTTAGCAAACTGGCTTAAACGCCCCCCAATATTGCAACATCCTTCACAGTTATCGAATGCATGCAACGCGGCAAATATCCGAAAGATTGCCAATACGCTGTATGACTTCTGCTACAGAGACGCACAGAGAATAAATTCTTACCACTAGACGCGTCGCCAACATGGCCAATCACCGTCAACATGAGTGCGATAATCCCAACGTGATCGTGATGCCCTGCTGGCGCAGCGTATTACCAACTAATTGACCGTCACTCATCAGCCATGCTACTGGCTGTGAAACGCAGCTATGCTCCATCTTTTGACGGACAAAGTCAGGTGCAGATAAATGTTGTCCATGCCGGTTCAGTTCGCTAGCGCTGAACAGTTCAAACGGCACCCGCCAACACTCTGCTAATTGGTGCAGTACAGGCTGATCTTTTTTAACGACGGCGCTGCCAATCGCGCGCAGTGCCATAATATCGAAGTGGTTCTCTGCCATTTGCCGTTGTAGCAATTCAACCAGCATTTGCAACGAAGTTGCATGAAGGCATCCAATGCCCGCGACCACCCGACGTGGCACCAACTTATAAACAGGAAGTGCTGTTAATTGTTCAGTTGGCAGCGGTACGCTATCGCGCATAGTAATACACACTAAGGCGTCCAACTGCGGCAACGCATCCAGAGATTCAACGGGAGTAAATCCTCGGATATCACAGCGCTCACGTTCCACTAGCAGAGGAGCATCCCACCACAGCCCTACTTTTTGATTGCTGACCAACATTTGATTAACCACTTTCGCTGCGTGGCGAAAATCATGCATTTCAGCATCCAATTGGGTTGCCAGCGTATCCAGTGCCGCCATCTCGTTGACGTCCGTAGCGGTGGTTATCACCGGATCGGCACCTATAAGGCCTGCCAAGTAACGGGTTAGCGCATTGGCCCCCCCCACGTGACCCGACAACAGGCTGATGACGTGTTGCCCGCCCTCATCAATAACAACCACTGCAGGATCAGTCATTTTGTCATTCACCAGCGGCGCGATGACCCTGACGGTCAGGCCAATAGCCCCGACAACCACCAGCGCCGAATACTGCTTAAATGCCTCGCGCAGAGTATCGCCAAAGCTGCCGTTAAACGGTAAAAACCCCGACTCCATCAGCTTGTCGCTGGTGAAACAACTCAGCGGCAAATGGGTTCTCAAACGCCGCGCCAGCCGCACTCCGCCAGGAGTGAGACAAAATAGCGCGATCGATTCAGGCTTGACGATATTCATGGCTGAACCCCGCATCATAGAGTTTGGAATAGTGATATTCATCGCCGAGAAATGCCTCCACCAATATCAACGCAGTTTTATGGATCGCCGCCTGATGAACCCACTCGGCGACGCGATACATTTCCTGTATGGGAGCCCACTGAGTCACCGGCATCCGAGTCAATAAGCGGCTATAGCACCTGCGGCCAGTTCCTATGCGAATAAATGCTTGTTTGTCTGAATGTTGCATAAAAAAATCCCGCCATTTCTAGCGGGATAGGCAGGGTCATAGAGATGCATTTACGCAACGACACCGCTGCGCGCATCTGATGACAACCCGCTTCCCACCGAAGGAGTTGAAACGTTTTTACTGATATGGCTGGTCTTCTGGCTTAGCGTCATTCTCTCCCGTCACCTTCCCAATCCTGTTAGATCAGTGGTCTCGGCGGGTTCGTCAGCATCACAGCAGCGGGGGCTGCGGGGGATTTATCACCCCCTTCCCAATCGTGTCTTTTACTCAAGGACACGACATAACCATTTCAGTCACTCACATTATCTAATTTCAGTAGACTCTATTATTCATTCCTTTTTTTCCGTCTGAACCACACATTTATTTTCATCTGATAATTAATCATCGATAGCAAGGTTAGTAACGAATATACACCCCTACGATCGTAATAAATGGTCAACTTCATTTTTTTCAAGTGAATTTATTGCTCAGCATAACAAATAATTGCTACCAACACTGGCAATGACATATTGAAAACAATGAATTAGACAAACACTCCCGAAATAAAAAATAGTAAAAACTTGTCCTTACTTTTTTACGACTCTACTATGTATTTAAGTTTTAAAATAGATTGCCCCGTGCAAGCCACATGACACATTGATATGTGAACAGCGGCTATCACTCTACTCCCCTGCGTTCAGAGGATATTGAGCGAAATACCTGTGGCGTGACGTTATAGGCCTGACGAAACACTTTGCAAAAATAGCTGGTCTGTGAAAATCCCAGATTTTTGGCAATACTGGCAATACTCCAGTCGCTGTGTTGCAGCATCTCTTTCGCATTGATCATCCGTTGCTGATTGACCCAAGCATTAAAACCAATTCCCTGATACTTTTTAAATAATTTGCTGAAATAATAAGGGCTGAGATACACGCTAGCAGCCACATCCTCCAAACGCAGCTCTTCAGAGAGATGCGTATCAATGTAGCGTAATGCCTTCTTTATTTTACTGTCATTAGGATGAACTGGACGTATCCTACCCGGCTCTTTGCTGTCTTTATTATCGTTGATAACCACAAAATTCAGATGCTTTTTAAGGCAGTTCTCAACAATCAGCTTCAGTAAATCCGCCGAGGCAATGACGCGAGAAAAATCCATCATGGGCACATTATGGAACTCATCCATCAGCGCCTGATCCTGCTGCCATTGATTATCAACATTAAGAATATCAATCAAATAGACATCAGAATGGAGTCGGACCTGACCGCATAAAACAAACCCTACTAGGTGGCCTGCAATAACCAGCGGAATAGAAAAATCCGTTAGTCCGGCGTGACAGCGATAGATACAAGGTTCATTAGACTTTGACGCTTCAAAGCCACCACACCGATCGCTCATTCGACAACGGAGATGGTTAACGGGGTCTTGACGCATCAACTGGCAAAATGGCGTAAAATTGAACAGCTCGGAAATTTCTTCACCGTGAATATTCACCACCACCACGGCCAGTCCGGTTGCTTGGGCAAAATCCTGCGCGATTTTATTTATGAGCTCTGAGTTTAGAGAACTGGCAGAAATCATGATAAAACCTCTCAGTCAATTTTGATTTATTGTTATAAAATTTCGTTTATTACTACGTATAGTCCCTGTAATGAATAATATGTTTCTTCTTTGCTAGATTGTTATTCCTATCCATGATGTGGAAAACGATTTCTCAATGAAGGTGCACACTCTCATGAAATGGAGTCAGCTACCATTCACCATACCAGAGCCATAATCAACAGAGGACTATAATCCGTCCATTAACTCGCGTAGATCACGAAATTTCCTCACCCTGTTTCATCAAACCAAGATGAGGAAACAGGGTTAATGAGCGGCTTTCTCATCCTCCAACTTACAGGCGTTGCAAGGCAGATTGTTGCAAATCAAGAAGCGATAGATTGCAGCACCTAGACAAGCGCCAATAACAGGAGCCACGATCGGGATGATGAAATAAGGAATATCGCGCCCGCCGGTCATCGAGACTTTTCCCCAACCAGCAAAAAATGTAAATAGTTTAGGGCCAAAATCGCGTGCTGGATTCATAGCAAAGCCGGTCAACGGACCTGTTGCCGCGCCAATCACCGCCACCAAAATACCGATCAAGAGTGGACCTAATGCGCCGCGTGGCACACCGTTACCATCATCGGTCAGCGCCATAATCAGCCCCATCAGAATTGATGTGATAACGATTTCAACAAATGCGGCCTGCCAAACACTGATAGCCGATGCGGGAAAGGTACTGAAAATACTGGCCAGTTGCAGACTGTCCAAACTCCCACGAACCATCTGATGCGCGGCTTCAAAATCGGTGAATAAGTTGTGATACAACATGTAAGACAGCGCTGCGCCACCAAAAGCTCCTGCGATTTGCGCAAGGCTGTAAGGGAGCACTTTTCGTGCGGGGAAACAGGCAAACAGCCATAGAGCAATAGTTATAGCAGGATTAAGATGAGCTCCAGAAATCCCAGCCGTCAGATAGACGGCCAACGAAATCCCCAATCCCCACACGATACAAATTTCCCACAAACCAAAACTGGCACCGGCCACTTTCATTGCCGCCAGACAGCTAATACCGAAAAACAAAAACAGCCCGGTGCCAAGGAATTCTGCAATACATTGAGCTTTGAGCGAGTCGTTCATAGGATCACCCTGTTAGAAGTTATTATGATAAATAGGTTGTGTTCAGTAATGCACGCTCCTTGACTACACCACTATAAAGAGGGTGAAAATGAAAGTGTTGTCGTGATTCACGGCGAATCAAACAAAAACTAGAGTTCAAATAACAAATTATTGTCATTGCTCTGTAAAAAAATCATTTAAAACCAGCAAATAAGCAACTTACGCGTTAATTAATTAATGTGATTTTCTTGTCATTTATTCTTTTCGTTATTGTCAGCACGCTCACAAATTCTCTTTTGATGTGAACTCGCTCGCATCATTAATACGCCTGCGCTTTTATTACGCGCGCAATACCAAAAAAATTAAACAGTGTCACGAACTTAATTTTAATTGCGTTGAGTCCACAACTAATTATTACCACATGCCCTCAAGAAAACACCCGATACAAAACAATCAGTTAAAATACATCACAGCAATAATTTGTTATTTCATCGCTAATCATTCCCGCCAGTAAATTCAACACAACCATTCTTTTCCATTGCTTGTTTGTATATTCATTCTCAGCACGAACCTGACACGTTATTTATGAATATGACAATTCAAGCCAGAACACGGCATCTGATATTCCGTCGAGGTATTTATGCAACAAGAAGCACTAGGAATGGTGGAAACCAAAGGTCTGACCGCTGCCATTGAGGCCGCCGACACCATGGTGAAATCGGCCAATGTGACGTTGGTAGGCTATGAAAAAATTGGCTCTGGCTTGGTCACCGTTATCGTACGTGGTGACGTCGGGGCCGTGAAAGCAGCCACGGATGCAGGCGCCATTGCCGCCGCCAACGTAGGCGAAGTGAAATCAACTCACGTGATCCCGCGCCCTCATACCGACGTCGAGAAATTTTTGCCAAAGGGAAATAGCCAATGAAAAGCAATGACCTGGTCGATCAAATCATGGCGCAGGTGATAGCAAAAGTCAGTGAACACGCTCCGGCGTCTTCTACACAACCATCCTATAAACAACGAGATACGGCTATGGCTGAGAAAGCTTGCAGTTTAACGGAATTTGTTGGTACCGCCATCGGCGACACGGTCGGACTGGTTATCGCCAACGTAGACAGCGCCCTACTGGACGCAATGAAGTTGGAAAAACGCTATCGCTCGATCGGTATTTTGGGCGCTCGCACCGGCGCGGGGCCACACATCATGGCGGCGGATGAAGCCGTAAAAGCCACCAATACCGAAGTGGTCAGCATTGAATTACCTCGCGATACCAAAGGCGGCGCGGGTCATGGCTCGCTGATTATCTTTGGCGGCGATGACGTTTCTGATGTGAAACGTGCCGTCGAAGTGGCATTGAAAGAGTTAGACCGGACCTTTGGCGACGTTTACGGCAATGAAGCGGGCCACATTGAGCTGCAATACAGCGCTCGCGCTAGCCACGCGCTGGAAAAAGCCTTTGGCGCACCGCTGGGTCGCTCTTGTGGCGTGATTGTTGGCGCGCCTGCCTCGATTGGCGTGTTGATGGCCGACACCGCCGTGAAATCCGCCAACGTTGACGTAGTGGCTTACAGTTCCCCCGCACAGGGCACCAGCTTTAGTAACGAAGTCATTCTGGTTATCTCCGGCGACTCTGGCGCAGTGCGTCAGGCCGTCATTTCTGCCCGTGAGATCGGCAAAACGGTATTAGCAACCTTGGGTTCTGAACCCAAAAACGACCGCCCTTCTTACATCTGATGCCACAGTGAGGCTGTTTCATGAAATCGAAAAGATTTGAAGCATTGGCGAAACGCCCCGTTAATCAGGACGGTTTTGTCAAAGAATGGATCGAAGAAGGCTTTATTGCCATGGAAAGCCCGAACGATCCGAAGCCATCCATCAAGATAGTCAACGGTGTCGTGACCGAGCTCGACGGCAAGCCGCAAAGCAGTTTTGACCTGATTGACCACTTCATCGCCCGCTACGGCATCAACCTAGAGCGTGCGGAAGAAGTGATGCAGATGGACTCTGTCAAACTGGCCAACATGCTGTGTGATCCCAATGTGTCACGCCGCACCATTGTGCCACTGACCACCGCCATGACACCGGCCAAAATCGTCGAAGTCGTCTCCCACATGAACGTGGTAGAAATGATGATGTCGATGCAGAAAATGCGCGCCCGTCGAACGCCGTCACAGCAAGCTCACGTCACTAACGTGAAAGACAACCCTGTACAAATTGCTGCCGATGCCGCTGAAGGCGCATTCCGTGGTTTTGATGAACAAGAAACCACCGTCGCCGTGGCTCGCTATGCGCCATTCAATGCGATTGCACTGCTCGTAGGTTCCCAAGTCGGTCGCCCTGGCGTTCTAACACAGTGTTCTCTGGAAGAAGCCACCGAGCTAAAGCTAGGGATGCTGGGCCACACCTGTTACGCAGAAACCATTTCGGTATATGGAACTGAACCCGTCTTTACCGATGGCGATGACACGCCATGGTCTAAAGGTTTCCTCGCTTCGTCTTATGCATCACGTGGTTTGAAAATGCGCTTCACCTCCGGCTCAGGCTCCGAAGTCCAGATGGGCTACGCCGAAGGGAAATCCATGCTGTATCTGGAAGCGCGCTGTATTTATATCACCAAAGCCGCAGGGGTTCAGGGATTACAAAACGGCTCCGTGAGCTGTGTCGGTGTCCCTTCCGCAGTGCCATCAGGCATTCGCGCCATTTTGGCGGAAAACCTGATTTGTTCAGCACTGGATTTGGAATGCGCATCCAGTAACGACCAAACCTTTACCCATTCGGATATGCGTCGTACCGCTCGCTTGCTGATGCAATTCCTGCCGGGCACTGACTTCATCTCGTCCGGTTATTCAGCGGTGCCTAACTACGACAACATGTTCGCGGGCTCCAACGAAGATGCCGAAGATTTTGATGATTACAACGTCCTACAGCGCGATCTGAAAGTGGATGGTGGCCTGCGCCCCGTACTGGAAGCTGACGTGGTCGCGATTCGTAATAAAGCCGCCCGCGCACTGCAAGCCGTATTCGCGGGAATGGGGCTTCCGCCTATCACCGACGAAGAGGTGATTGCCGCGACCTACGCTCACGGCTCCAAAGACATGCCCGAACGCAACATCGTTGAAGACATCAAGTTCGCTCAGGAAATCATCAGCAAAAACCGCACCGGTTTGGAAGTGGTGAAAGCATTGGCGCAAGGCGGCTTTGAGGATGTGGCGCAAGACATGCTGAACATCCAGAAAGCCAAGATAGCCGGTGACTACCTGCATACCTCGGCCATCATCAAAGGCAACAACCAAGTGCTGTCCGCGGTGAATGACGTCAATGACTATGCAGGACCAGCGACCGGTTACCGGCTGGAAGGTGCACGTTGGGAAGAAATTAAAAATATTCCAAACGCGCTTGATCCGAATGAGCTTGGCTAAGGGGTTCACGAAATGGTGGATATTAACGAAAAACTGTTACGCCAAATTATTGAAAGCGTATTGCAGGAAGTGCAGGGAGACCAGAATACCGTCTCCTTTAAGCAAGAGAACCAACCCGCGCCAGCTGCTACCGCCGTTGCATCAGGGGATTTTCTCACTGAGGTTGGTGAAGCGCGTCCCGGCACCCAACAGGATGAAGTCATCATTGCCGTCGGTCCCGCCTTTGGCCTGTCACAAACCGCCAATATCGTTGGCATACCACACAAAAATATTCTGCGTGAATTAATTGCGGGTATCGAAGAGGAAGGCATCAAGGCGCGGGTTATCCGCTGCTTTAAATCCTCTGATGTGGCCTTTGTTGCGGTAGAAGGCAACCGCCTGAGCGGTTCGGGGATCTCTATTGGCATCCAGTCAAAAGGTACCACGGTCATTCATCAACGCGGTTTGCCTCCGCTCTCTAATCTCGAGCTGTTTCCACAGGCTCCTCTGTTGACTCTGGATACCTACCGTCTGATTGGTAAAAACGCCGCGCGCTACGCCAAACGAGAATCACCACAGCCGGTTCCAACCCTGAATGACCAAATGGCTCGGCCAAAGTATCAGGCCAAATCTGCGATTCTGCACATCAAAGAAACCAAATATGTGGTGACTGGTAAGAATCCTCAGGAACTCCAGGTGGCGCTTTAACAAAGGAAAACACGATGAATTCCGAAGCTATTGAATCCATGGTTCGCGATGTGCTGAGCAAGATGAACAGCTTGCAAGGCCAAACACCCGCGGCAGCTTCTGCTCCAGCAGCCAGTTCGCGTAGTGACGCCAAAGTCTCTGATTATCCTTTGGCGAATAAACACCCCGACTGGGTGAAAACCGCAACCCATAAAACGTTAGATGACCTCACGCTGGCGAACGTGTTGAACGGCAGCGTCACCTCACAGGATTTGCGCATTACGCCTGAAATCCTGCGCATTCAGGCATCGATTGCCAAAGATGCGGGGCGTCCTCTGCTGGCGATGAACTTTGAGCGCGCCGCTGAGCTGACCGCGGTGCCCGATGACAAGGTGCTGGATATCTACAACGCCCTGCGCCCATACCGCTCCAGCAAAGAAGAGCTGAATGCAATCGCCGATGACTTAGAACAGACCTACCACGCGACCATCTGCGCCGCCTTCGTGCGAGAAGCCGCTGTTTTGTATGTTCAGCGCAAAAAGCTCAAAGGCGACGATTAATTTGGCGATATCGAGCGGAGGGAGATAGGTCGTTGGGGTCGTAGCGCGCTAATCCGCCTCACTCTCCAAGACATACAGCCCTTCCCCCTCAATAAAAAATGAGGGGATTACTATCAGCAACTTAAGGCAGGAAATATGGGTCGGCATCGGTATATAGCAGGCGTGGATATTGGCAACTCATCAACGGAAGTGGCATTGGCGCAAATTGCAGCTGACGGTCAATTGCAATTTGTTGCCAGCGCTATGACGGAGACTACCGGTATCAAAGGGACGCAACGCAACATTTTCGGCATCAATAAGGCGCTGAACATGTTGGTGGAAAAAGCGGGTATTGCCCTGAGTGATATCAGCCTGATCCGCATCAACGAAGCGACCCCCGTCATTGGTGACGTGGCGATGGAAACCATCACGGAAACCATCATTACTGAATCCACCATGATCGGCCATAACCCAAAGACGCCTGGTGGGCTGGGATTGGGTGTAGGGCTGACCATCACTATAGATGAACTGGTCACTCGTGATCCGACCCAGCCTTACATCCTGGTCGTACCGTCCGCCGTGGATTTTGCCGATGTCGCTGCCGTAGTCAATGCCGCCAACGGCGCAGGATATCGCATTACGGCGATTATCCTGCAACGTGATGATGGTGTGTTGGTGAGCAACCGCCTCACGCAACCACTGCCCATCGTCGACGAAGTGCTGCATATCGACCGTATCCCCATGGGCATGCTGGCGGCGGTTGAAGTTGCGATGCCGGGTCAGGTAATAGAAACCCTATCGAATCCTTATGGCATTGCCACGGTTTTCGAACTCAGCGCAGAAGAAACCAAAAACATCGTGCCAGTGGCTCGCGCATTGATTGGCACTCGTTCTGCTGTCGTGGTGAAAACCCCCGCTGGCGATGTTAAAGCCCGCTCTATTCCAGCCGGACATCTGGAGTTATTTGCTGACGGGCGCACTGTGCGAGTGGATGTCGCAACCGGTGCGGAAACCATTATGACGGCGGTGAATAGCTTCCGGCATCTGGACAACGTAAGTGGCGAAGCCGGCACCAATATTGGCGGCATGCTTGAGCACGTGCGTCATACCATGGCTGAGCTGACCAACAAGCCCGCTAATGAAATCTTTATTCAGGATTTGCTGGCTGTAGACACTGCTGTACCGGTCAATGTCATTGGTGGTCTGGCGGGTGAATTCTCGCTCGAGCAGGCGGTGGGTATTGCCTCCATGGTGAAGTCTGACCGTCTGCAAATGGCCCATATTGCCAGCGAAATTGAAAAGACACTGAATATTGATGTGCAGGTTGGAGGTGCAGAGGCCGAGGCTGCAATACTCGGCGCACTGACCACACCAGGAACGCGCCGGCCGTTGGCCATCCTCGATCTCGGGGCGGGTTCTACCGATGCCTCCATCATCAATGCGCAAGGTCAAATCGTCGCGACGCATCTGGCCGGTGCTGGCGACATGGTGACGATGATAGTGGCGTCTGAGCTCGATCTCCAAGACCGATACTTGGCCGAAGACATCAAGAAATACCCCTTAGCAAAAGTGGAAAGTCTGTTCCATCTTCGCCACGAAGACGGCAGCGTCCAGTTCTTCCCACAACCGCTACCGCCAGAGGTTTTTGCTCGACTGGTGGTGGTGAAACCTGAAGGGTTAGTGCCGCTGCCAGGAAATTATGCGCTGGAAAAAGTGCGCAATATCCGACGCTCAGCCAAAGAGCGGGTATTCGTCACCAATGCTTTACGCGCGCTACGGCAGGTCAGCCCGACCGGTAATATCCGCGATATCCCCTTCGTGGTGCTGGTCGGCGGCTCATCGCTGGATTTTGAAATTCCACAATTAGTGACCGACGCCCTCTCCCACTACAAATTGGTGGCCGGTCGCGGCAATATCCGCGCCAGCGAAGGCCCGCGTAACGCGGTCGCCACCGGATTGATTCTGGCTTATCAGCGGGAGAGTGGCCGATGAACTTCCCTAACGATGCGCCAGCCATTGTTATCAGCCTCACCTCATCAACGCCCGAGGCGATCTGGCATCAAGTATTGCTCGGTATTGAGGAAGAAGGCATTCCTTGGCAATGGCAGCAAGACGATGACGCTGATGCAGTACAACGCGCTTGGCAGGCAGCGACCCGCTCACCGTTATTGGTTGGGCTAGCCTGTTCTGCCGACGAAATCATCGTGCATTTCCGAAATCTCCCCCCAGCTAGCCCGCTGTTTCGGCAGGCGTGGGGGCAAGACAAAGACCAATTGCGGCAGCTAGGTAACAACGCCGCCCGCTTGGTTAAAGGTTTACCGTTTAAGTTGTCACCCAAAAGTCATTCCCACAACCCCGATTAAGGATAGAGAAATATGAATAATGCACTGGGATTAGTCGAAACCAAAGGCCTAGTCGCGGCAATTGAAGCGGCTGACGCTATGGTCAAATCAGCCAACGTACAGTTGGTTGGCTACGAGAAGATCGGATCCGGCTTGGTCACCGTCATGGTGCGCGGCGATGTTGGCGCAGTTAAAGCAGCCGTTGACGCGGGTTCTGCGGCTGCCAGCGCGGTGGGTGAAGTGAAGTCTTGCCATGTGATCCCTCGTCCGCATAGCGATGTAGAAGCCATTTTACCGACCTCTGCCTAAGGGTAAGAAGAGGAGCACAGCGTGAAAACGTCACTGGGTTTACTCGAAGTTAGTGGTCTAGCGCTGGCGATCGGTGCGGCGGATGCCATGGCAAAAGCGGCATCCGTCAGCCTGATTGATATAGAAAAAACCAACGGCTCGGGTTGGATGTTAATCCGCCTGACCGGTGATGTGGCGTCGGTTCAGGCGGCAATCAATACCGGTGCCGCCTTTGCCCAGCAACATCATGGTTTAGTGTCGCGTGCCATTTTGGCTCGTCCAGCAGATGCCCTGATGGCGCATTGGCAAACGCCCCAGCGTGAGTCAATAGATCCCGCACCAGCCACCTTGCGTGAACCAACGCATAAGGTCGCTTCTGAAAGGGATATCACTGAAATATGTGTACCTGAAAAAGTGGAAGCAGCAGCGGAAAGAGAAGAAACAGCGGCTCCGCTCCCTGTCGATACCGTCACCGACGAGACGAGTGACATCGCCATCGGTGAGGAAAAACAGGATGTAAAAAATGAGGCTCAGCCAGCGCTGAGTGTGAGCTGCAATCTCTGCCTAGATCCGGCTTGCCGACGGCATAAAGGTGAGCCCCGTTTTCGCTGTATCCATGCGGCTAAGCGAGGAAAAGTCTGATGGAAAAAACGTTACTGGAACCCGTTGTCAGTAAGATCCTCGACGAAATGCGTCTTCGTCCGATCCCGCTTGGGGTTTCCAATCGACACCTGCACCTCTCGGTGCAGGACTACCAACAATTATTTCCCAATCAGCCACTGATTGAGAAAAAAGCGCTGCTCCAACCCGGTCAATTTGCCGCCGAACAAACGGTAACGCTGGTTGGCCCCAAAGGCAGCCTAAAAAACGTTCGAATTCTTGGCCCTCTGCGCAGCCACAGTCAGGTTGAGATCTCCCGTACCGATGCCCGCACGTTGGGTATTCATGCACCGCTGCGTATGTCTGGGAATCTGGACCAAACCCCCGCTATTCGGTTGGTCAGTCCGTACGGTGAACTGGAGCTACCGCAGGGAGTCATTGTGGCGCAGCGCCATATCCATATGTCACCGCTGGATGCCCTGCTCTATCGCGTTAAACACGGTGACTGCGTACAGGTCGCCATTCAGGGCAGCGCTCGCAGGCTGATCTTAGACGATGTTGCTATTCGGGTTTCCCCACAAATGAAACTGGAAATGCACATCGATACCGATGAAGCCAATGCCGCAGGCGCTGACGACCCAGCGGCTTTTGCCACGTTGCGGCCTTCATCAGCACGGACACAACAGCCATGAATCTCACTCAGGCGCAAACCGAACAACTGGTCAGCCAGATTGTCACGCGGTTGGTCGAGCGCGAACGCCGGGTTCACGCCTTGGGGTTGCCTCAGCTACGCGCCGGGCTCGACTCATCGGTATTCGTATTGCATGCCACTTTGCATCTGATGCTGCCGGATCTGGCATTTATCCGCCGATTGGCGCACGACGAAACCCAATGTCCGGCCGTTGCCGCTCTGCACGAAGCATGGTCGTGGGGGATGAAAGTTCATATCAGTTTGCATCGCCAATTGTTACCTGCGCTACCCGCAGCGGCATTGCGTCCGTTGCCCCTGAGTTTCAGCGACAGCCAAGGCGTTGCGGTACGGCTGCATGCGGGTCAGGTATTGAGCTATCGGGATATTGCCACCCTGTCCCCGGGATGGTTATTGATTGACCACCATACGCAGGTTACACCGCTGGCAAAGGACACCTTGTCAGCCCGTCACATTCAACTGTTAAGGCAGGAGTAAAACATGCAACTGGCCCGAGTGGTAGGTTCTGTCGTCTCAACGCAAAAGTCCCCGACGCTGATCGGTAAAAAGCTGCTGTTGGTACGCCGTGTCGCCGGTGACGGCTCGCTTCCACCTGATAGCAACACGCCAGATGAAGTTGCCGTCGACTCGGTCGGTGCGGGTCAAGGGGAATTAGTGTTGCTTTCAGCAGGGTCCAGCGCCCGACGTGTTTTTGCTGAGCCGAATGATGCCATCGATCTGGCCATCGTCGCCATTGTCGATGAATGCTCTTACTGATGAGGCGGTGAGTTTATGAGCATCTATACCAAAACCGGTGATGCCGGCACAACGGCCCTTTTCACCGGACAGCGGGTGAAAAAACATCACCCTCGGGTGGAAACCTACGGCACGTTGGATGAACTGAATGCGGTGCTCAGCCTGTGTGTGCGCGTAGCACAAGGCGTTGAAAACCTTCAGTTGCTTGATGCCGTACAACACCAGCTATTTTATTTCAGCGCTGAACTGGCCAGCGTTGGCATAGATACCCCACCCGATGGGCAAAAAAGCATTACTGAGCAGGATATTCACGCACTAGAACAGGCCGTAGACCGTTGCATGGCACAGTTGCCGCCGGTACACGGTTTTATTCTGCCCGGAAACACCGAGGCGGGCAGCCGCTTACATTTTGCCCGTACCCTCGCACGGCGCTGTGAACGACGCCTGATCGAGCTGGCCGAACAAGTTCCCGTACGCCCGGTGTTATTGCAATACCTAAACCGTTTATCCGATTGCCTGTATGCCTTGGCCCGCGACGAAGATCAGCGCCAACAGCTACAGCAAATCGCCCAAACCGTGGCGGCCCGTTATCTGGCAGCAACAACAGAGAAACCGAAATCTATGATCGCTCATCCTTCCGCAGATGAACTTGGATTTTCCGATGTTCATCAGCTCGTTAAGCAGGCAGTTGATGCTGCCATAGCACTAGAGATCGCTGTCGTCGTGGCACTGGTCGATCGCCACGGCAACATGATGATGACCTACCGCATGCCGGATGCCCTGCTGGTTAGTAGCGAACTCGCGCCTAAGAAAGCCTGGACCGCGGTCGCGTTGAAAACCGCCACCCACCAGCTCAATGCCTCTGTTCAACCGGGAGCCGATCTGTACCAACTGGAAGCCAGTACGGAGGGAAAAGTGGTCAGCTTTGGTGGAGGCTATCCCTTATGGCGTAACGGCCAATTGGTCGGGGGATTAGGGATAAGCGGCGGCAGCGTTGCACAAGATATGCACATCGCAGAAGCGGCCATGTCGGCTTTACATTTGAGGAATGAATAATGAATACCAATGAACTTGAATCTCTCATTCGCACTATCCTCACCGAGCAACTGATGCCCGCGACCGTGTCGGCTTCCAACGCTATTTTTACAAGCGTTGATGACGCGGTCAATGCCGCTCATCGCGCATTTTTGCGCTATCAGCAAAGCCCAATGAAAACGCGCAGCGCCATTATTAGCGCTATCCGCGAGCAACTGAAGCCACAGCTATTATCACTGTCTGAACGCGGTGCCAGTGAAACGGGCATGGGCAATAAAGAAGATAAGTTTCTGAAAAACAAAGCTGCGCTGGAAAACACTCCCGGGATTGAAGATCTGGCCACTACCGCGTTGACGGGTGATGGCGGCATGGTGCTGTTCGAATATTCACCGTTTGGCGTCGTGGGCTCGGTCGCCCCCAGTACCAACCCGACCGAAACCATTATCAACAACAGCATCAGTATGTTAGCCGCGGGTAATGCGGTCTATTTCAGCCCACATCCTGGAGCCAAAGACGTTTCGCTGGATCTCATTGCCCAAATAGAAGAGATCGTCTTTAGCAGCTGCGGTATTCGCAATCTGGTGGTGACGGTAGAAAACCCGAGTTTTGAAGCCACACAACAGATGATGGCACACGACAAAATTGCGCTGCTGGCGATTACCGGCGGGCCTGGCATTGTGGCCATGGGGATGAAAAGCGGCAAGAAAGTGATTGGCGCCGGTGCAGGCAATCCACCTTGTCTAGTGGATGAAACCGCCGAATTGGTGAAAGCGGCGCAGGATATCGTTGCCGGTGCTTCGTTCGACTACAACCTACCGTGTATTGCAGAAAAAAGCCTGATTGTGGTGGAAAGCGTTGCCGATCGTTTATTGCAACAAATGCAAGCCTTCGATGCATTGCTCATCAGTCATCCGCAAGAAGTCGACAATCTACGCAAAGCCTGCCTGACACCACAGGGACATGCCAATAAGAATTTAGTGGGGAAAAGCCCTACTGAGCTGCTTAAAGCGGCGGGGATCGCCTGCCCTGCTAAAGCACCGCGTCTGTTACTGGTAGAGGTTGCAGGTAACGATCCACTGGTCACTAGCGAACAGTTGATGCCGCTGTTACCGGTCGTGCGGGTAAAGGACTTTGATGCAGGGCTAACCCTGGCGCTGCAGGTTGAAGGGGGGCTACACCATACGGCGACCATGCATTCGCAGAATGTTACCCGACTGAATCTAGCCGCACGTCTGTTACAGACCTCTATTTTTGTGAAAAACGGTCCGTCCTACGCTGGAATTGGCGTCGGCGGTGAAGGCTTTACCACCTTTACCATCGCCACCCCAACCGGAGAAGGCACGACATCGGCTCGTACTTTCGCGCGCCAACGTCGCTGTGTGCTGACCAACGGTTTCTCCATTCGCTGAGCGAGGACACATGAAGACTTTTTTCCTGCAAACACGCATTTATAGCGGGGAAGGCAGCCTGAAAGCGCTGCAACGCTTCCATCAGCAAAAAATATGGATAATCTGCGATGGTTTTCTGGCGACGTCACCTGTACTGGACAACCTCAAGCAAGCGATACCGGCTGACAATCATATAAGCCTGTTCAGCGATATCACCCCAGATCCCAGCATCAATACGGTGGTTAAGGGGATTGAACAGATGCAAGCGCTACGCCCCAATATTGTCATCGGTTTTGGCGGTGGCTCAGCGTTGGACGCCGCCAAAGCCATTGTCTGGTTTAGCCGCAAACAGGGGCTGGAGATAGAAACCTGTATCGCCATCCCCACCACCAGCGGAACAGGTTCGGAAGTCACCAGCGCCTGCGTGATAAGCGATCCGGAAAAAAGTATTAAATATCCTCTATTTGACGATGAAATCTATCCAGACATCGCCATTTTGGATCCGTCGCTGGTCGCCTCCGTGCCACCGGCCATCACCGCGAATACAGGGTTAGACGTGCTGACACATGCGCTGGAGGCCTATGTGTCACCGCATGCCAGCGATTTTACCGATGCCTTAGCCGAAAAAGCCGTGCAGTTGGTATTTCGTCATCTGGCAACCGCCTGTCGTAAAGGCGATTGCTTGATCACTCGCGGAAAAATGCACAATGCCTCGACGCTAGCTGGAATGGCATTCAGTCAGTCCGGTTTGGGGATCAATCATGCTATTGCCCATCAATTGGGCGGTCAATTTCACATTGCGCACGGGCTGGCAAACGCCCTGCTGCTGGCACCGGTGATTCGCTTTAACGCTATCGATACCCGTGCACGTAAACGCTATGCACGGCTGGCAAAACTGTGTCACTTCAGCCCAGCGAATGCCGACGATCGCGCTGCGGTTAATCAGTTAATTCACCAAATAGCATTGCTGAAGCGCCAATGCGGAATACCTCAACCGCTGACCGCAATGAAAGTCACCGAACGCCAGTTGCAACAGCGTATTCCAGACATGATTGCCGCCGCTCAGGCCGATGTAACGTTGCGTACGAATCCGCGTCCTGCTGACGACAAGGACATCCGTGGCATTATCGAGGCGCTTTATGAATGATATTCAACTATCAGATGCCCACACGCTGAGTACGCCCCCCGCCTATGGCGAACTGATGCAATGCGATGCGGTAACGATCCAACAGCGTGTGCGCGATGCTGGGGTGGTGGGCGCGGGTGGTGCGGGCTTTCCCACCGCGGTGAAACTTCAGGCACAGGCGGAGATTTTTCTGGTCAATGCCGCCGAGTGTGAACCGATGCTGAAAGTGGATCAGCAACTGATCCCTCGTCAGGCGGCACGACTGGTTCGTGGCGTGCTGTATGGCATGACCGCAACCGGTGCGCGTGAAGGCATTATTGCGCTCAAAGCCAAATATAAGCAGGCAATCGCGGCACTAACCCCGCTGCTGCCTACGCAAATTCGGCTGCATATTTTACCCGATGTTTATCCTGCTGGGGATGAGGTGATCACCATTTGGTTGGCGACAGGTCGCCGGGTTCCTCCCGCCGCCCTGCCGATCAGCATCGGCGTGGTCGTGAATAACGTACAAACGCTGCTCAATGTGGCGCGCGCGGTTGAACAACAATGGCCTGTCACTCGCCGCACCTTAACGGTCAATGGCGCGGTGGCTCGACCATTAACCCTGACAGTACCGCTGGGCACACCGCTTAAGGACGTGCTGGCGCTGGCCGGTGGCACAACTGTTCCCCATCCGGCTTATATCAACGGCGGCCCGATGATGGGTCATGCGCTGCATGATCTCGATCAACCCGTCACCAAAACAACGGGCGGACTGCTGGTGCTGCCCGCCGATCATTTGCTGATCACCCGTCGCGCTCGTAGCGATCAAGACGTGCTCGCTATTGCCCGCACCGTCTGCGAGCAGTGTCGCATGTGTACTGAACTGTGCCCGCGCCACCTTATCGGCCATGAATTACCGCCGCATCTGCTGGTGCGAGCCATTACCTATCAACAAGTTGCTACGCCCGACATCTTATTGAGCGCCCTCACCTGTTCAGAATGCAGCCTGTGTGAAAGCTATGCTTGCCCGGTCGATATCTCGCCCATGCGCATCAACCGCCTGCTTAAAACACAGCTACGCGCTCAAGGAGCCCGCTATCAGGGAGAGCTACGAGAAGCCGACCCGATGGCAAATTACCGCATGGTGCCGATATCACGCCTGATTGCCCGTTTGGATCTCACCGAATGGTACCAAGCCGCGCCGTTTAGCGAGGAAAGCTATCTGCCTCAACAGGTCATTTTACCACTGCGCCAGCATATCGGTGCCGCGTCTGAAGCCGTCGTCACCGTGGGAGAGCACGTCGTGCAAGGCCAGTTGATTGGACAAATCCCCGATAACGCCTTGGGCGCACCACTCCATGCCAGCATCAGCGGCGTCGTGACGGCCATCAGCCACAGCGCCATCACGATTAGTCGGGACTGACTGCGTTTTTTAAAGAGGAATGTGCATGTCACAAGCCATTGGAATTGTTGAATTAAGCAGTATTGCCAAAGGGATGGAAGTCTGCGACCTGATGCTGAAAAGCGCCAATGTCGACCTGTTGGTAAGCAAAACACTGTGCCCTGGCAAATATTTGCTGATGGTGGGTGGCGATATCGGCGCGGTGAATCAGTCGGTACAAAATGGTGAGCGACACAGCGGCCATTTATTGGTCGACAGCATCGTTTTGCCCAACCTTCATCCCTCCGTGTTACCGGCTATCAGTGGCCTGAATACGGTAGAAAACCGTCAGGCCGCAGGCGTGGTAGAAACGTGGAGCGTGGCGGCCTGCATCACGGCAGCCGACCGTGCGGTCAAATCCGCCAATGTCACTTTGGTGCGCATCCATATGGCGTTTGGTATCGGTGGCAAATGTTATCAGGTGCTCAGTGGCGATATTGCGGATGTGCAGACTGCGGTAGAAGTGGCCAGTCAGTGCGCCGGTGAAACTGGATTATTGGTTTATAGCTCAGTGATCCCGCGTCCCCACGAAGCGCTGTGGCGTCAGTTAGTTCAAGAGGCATGATGGAGGCCAACATGATGGAAGCGAATAATCCCCCTGAGCGCGTGATCCAAGAGTATGTACCGGGTAAACAAATCACTCTCGCGCATCTGATCGCTAACCCAAATAAAGCGCTTTATAAAAAGCTCGGGCTAAACGATGTCAGCAGTGCCATTGGCATTTTGACGATCACGCCGAGCGAAGCTTCGATTATTGCTAGCGATATCGCGACCAAATCCGGTGCCGTCGAGATTGGTTTTATTGACCGTTTCACGGGAGCAGTGGTGTTCACCGGCGATGTTTCAGCGGTGGAATATGCCCTGAAACAAGTCATCCACACGCTGGGTGACATGATGAAATTTACTGCCTGCCAGATGACTCGGACCTGATGCTATGCAACGCATCATGTTGATTGGCCCCAGCCAGTGCGGAAAAACCTCGTTAATTCAGCGTTTGCGCGGAGAAACCCTTAATTACCAGAAAACTCAGGCCATTATCTGGCAGGACAATGCCATTGATACGCCCGGAGAGTATTTGGAAAACCGGTGTTTATACAGTGCGTTATTGGCAAGCGCCTGTGAATCAGATGTCGTGGGATTGGTACAAAACGCCGATGCCACTCAAAGTTGGTTCGCCCCAATGTTGGCGCAGGTTTTCAACAGGCCAGTGATTGGCATCATCAGCAAGGCTGACACAGTTAGCCATGCAACACAGTTGGACTGGGCGGCGGATTGCCTCGCTCAAGCCGGTGCAGAGCACATTTTCATCACCTCGTCACAGACCGGCGAGGGGCTCGCTGACCTTATGACCTATTTGAATCATTCTGGAGAGTAGTATGCCCAGTAAAATTATGGCGATTAACGCCGGCAGTTCTTCGTTGAAATTTCAGTTGTTTTCTATGATAAATGAGCAGACTGGGCAACAGGACGAGCAGGTTCTGTGTCAGGGACTTATTGAGCGCATTGGTATGGATGATGCCATATTTAATCTGCGGGTCGGTGATGTGAAATGGCGGGAAACGCTCCCCATTGCCGACTGCCGTCAAGGGGCTGAATACCTGCTTAAAGCGCTCATTAAACACAATGTCATTGAGTCGCTAGATGAGATCGTCGGCGTAGGTCATCGCGTCGCCCACGGCGGTGAAGCCTTTGCCGATTCGGTGTTAATCACACCGCAGGTGCTGGATAAAATTGAGCAACTCAGCACATTAGCGCCCTTACATAACCCCGTGAATGCCTTGGGCATTCGGGTATTCCAACAGGCTCTCCCACATGCCTACTCGGTAGCGGTGTTTGATACCGCATTCCATCAAACACTAAGCCAGACCTCGTACCTTTATGCGCTGCCATGGCGCTACTATGAGGAACTGGGGATTCGCCGTTACGGCTTTCACGGCACCAGCCATAAATATGTCAGCACGGTCTGCGCCGAGCGCATGGGTCGCCCTTTGGAATCGTTGCGCTTAGTATCCTGCCATCTTGGCAATGGCTCAAGTATCTGCGCCATTGCCAACGGACGCTCGGTCAATACCTCCATGGGTTTCACCCCACAGGCCGGTGTCATGATGGGCACCCGCAGTGGTGATATTGATCCTTCCATTTTGCCGTTTATTCAGCAAACGGAGGGAAAAAGCTCAGCCGAAGTTAACCACCTGATTAACAACCAATCGGGCTTGCTGGGCATCTCCGGTATTTCCCACGATTATCGCGACGTAGAGCAGGCCGCTCACGACGGTAACCCGCGCGCAGAGGTGGCTTTAGCATTATTCGCCGAGCGGATCCGCGCCGTGATAGGCAGCTATATTGTGCAACTGGGTGGGATTGACGCGCTGATCTTTACCGGTGGCATTGGTGAAAATGCCCGCAACGCACGTCAACAAATATGCCGCGACTTAGCATTTCTTGGGATTGAACTGGATGAAGATAAAAACCTTAAAAATCAGGCTTTCATTCAGCAGGATCATGCTTCTGTGCACATCGCCATCGTCAATACCAACGAAGAATTAATGATTGCTCGCGATGTTCTGCGTGTGGCGCTTAACCTTCCGATCCTCACTACACAATGAGGGATAATATGAGAAGTGGTAAAGTTTGGCTCGTGGGAGCAGGCCCTGGCGATGCCGCGCTGATTACGGTAAAAGGCCTGCACGCCATTCGTCAGGCAGAAGCCTTGGTGTATGATCGGCTTGTGAGCGCAGAACTTCTGGCAGAAGCCCCTGACGGCTGCGAAATGATTAATGTGGGAAAAACACCCAATAACCATTTGGTGCCGCAGCCACAAATCAATCAAATCCTAATCGATTGTGCCCAGCGCGGCCTGAACGTAGTGCGGTTAAAAGGCGGCGATCCCTATGTGTTCGGGCGTGGAGGAGAAGAAGCTGAAGCGTTAGCGCTGGCAGGGATTCCGTTTGAAGTGGTGCCGGGGATCAGTTCCGCTATCGGCGGGCTAGCCTACGCGGGTATCCCTGTCACACATCGTGACTATGCTTCTGGGTTCCACGTGGTTACCGGCCATTTGAGGCAAGGCAATGAACCGCAGGACTGGGCTACACTGGCAAAATTGGAAGGCACTCTGATTGTCCTGATGGGAATGACACAGTTGTCCACTATTTGCCAGCAACTGATTGCCGGAGGCAAAGCCCCAACAACGCCCGCCGCGGTGGTCATGTATGCCAGTCACCAGGAACAGAAAATCGCCAGTGGTACTCTGCTCACGTTAGCCGATCAAACATCAGCGCAGGGATTATCCGCTCCGGCATTGATTGTTATTGGTGATGTCGTGAACCTGCGCGATACTCTCGCATTCACGCCACAGGCGTTGTCGCTGAACGTAATCCCTGCGCTGATACCCGATATCATTGATGGGAATGGCAATCTACTACACAGACAATAGAGGTAGCACGTGGTAATGAGTCAACGAGGTGGAAATGTGCTGGGAATAGCAGTGAAAATCAAGGCTAGCGCAGAAAACATCGTTGATACCGTTGCCCATTATCCCGCGCTGACGCGTGCTCGCTTCCAAGCAGCCATCAAAGATACGGTAGATAGATTACCTTTAGCCAACGTTTTACTACGGGGATCCCACCATGGCTGAAGCTCGCTGCCCCGCGTCCTGTGGCGAATTGATTCAGGGCTGGATACTGGGAGGAGAAAAACTCATCTCCTGCCCAATCAATTGGTTCAGCACCGTATCGGTCACCGACGGATGCCCAGACGACCTTGAACGACCGCGGATGCGACAAATGCTAAAGGCGGTGCTAGCTTACTTCGACCAGCCTGCGGATATGACGCGAGGCCTGCATATCAGTTTCGACTCCACGATTCCGGTATCCAAAGGCCTTGCCAGCAGTACGGCTGATATTGCTGCTACTGCACTAGCAACGGCTCGTCATCTGGGAGAAACGCTAGACGAGACAACCATTGCGAATCTGTGCGTCCGTCTTGAGCCCACCGACAGCACCGTGTTCCATCAATTAACATTGTTCGATCATCAAACTGCCGCCACGCAGATTTCGTATGACTGGCAGCCCTGCGTGGATATTCTGCTACTAGAAAGCCCAAATACTCTGAATACCGAAGATTATCACCGTCGTCATCGTTTGCCCGCGCTGCAGGCAAGCGCCCCATCGTTAATGCAAGCATGGCAGCTCTTTACGCAGGCCGCCGAACACCATGATTACGCCCTGCTCGGACAATCCACTACCCTCAGCGCCAAAGCCAGCCAGCATTTAGTGGTCAAGCCGGATTTTTCTACCCTGTTAGATTTAGTGGAGGATCTGGACTTATATGGACTCAACGTTGCACACAGCGGCAGCGTAGTCGGCTTACTGCTGGACCGCCAGCGCCACGACGTTGAACAGCTATACTGGCAGCTACGACAGCGTAAAATCCATCAAAACTATCCAAACCAATATCTGTTAACGATGGTCCCTGGCGGAGTGCGATAGTCCTAAACGCGGTGATTCATCCGCGCAAAAATCCTCTGCCACAGTCAGCTCGTTCATTTTTTCTAAACTTATTGTCTTCAATAACTTGATATTTTGCATAGTGCACAATCGATATAATACTGACCATAAACTAATTTTAATTTAGCCTATAAGGTCAGCATATGAACAAAGAAAAATTTGTCACCCAAAGCTTCCCTACCGTAATAGGTTGGATTAATGAAAACCTCTACCGAGGAATAAAAGCAGACGATGTTATAAAAATAACCGGTTATTCGCGCTCCTATTTTCTGCGTGAATTTCAGCTAAGCCAAGGTGTTAGCATTTCATCCTTTATAAGAGAAAAACGATTAACAGCCTCTGCAGAAATGCTAGCTCACACCAATATGAAAATTTGCGAAATTGCCCGAGAATTAGGGTTCCCAAGCCAAAGCACCTTTTGTCAGATATTTAAAAGTTATTTTAATATGTCACCGACAGAATTTCGTTATCGCTCAATTTACCAGAGTGAAGGATTTGAGCATGAGAATTTACATGCCACTCGCACATCAAGTGAGTGTGCTGCGGATCCCGCATAAAACGAGGGTAAAACAATGTTCCCGCTGTGATTATGGCGTATATTAGCGTGGATGCAGATCCTCTCCGCTGATAGGTTTTTGATTATGTGTACTATTAATCCTAGACTCAACGGTGAATCTGCGTAACATCCAAAATAATAAAGAGGCTGTAAATGACAATCTCTCTGTTTAACCGTAATAAACCCGCTATTGCACAGCGTATTTTATGTCCTCTGATCGTGGCTTTATTCTCAAGTTTACCGGCATACGCCAGTGATACTGCTCCTTCTGGGTTCCAGTTGGAAAAGGTTGTTATCCTAAGCAGACATGGCGTACGCGCGCCAACCAAAATGACACAAACGATGCGCGACGTCACACCTCACCAGTGGCCTGAATGGCCGGTAAAACTCGGCTATATCACGCCACGTGGCGAACATCTGATTAGCCTGATGGGCGGTTTTTATCGAGAACGACTCCAGCAACAAGGCTTATTATCTAAGGATAACTGTCCTACACCCGATGCCGTGTATGTTTGGGCAGACGTCGATCAACGCACACGTAAAACCGGCGAGGCCTTCTTAGCGGGTCTTGCTCCCCAGTGTGATTTAACGATCCACCATCAGCAAAACATTCAGCAGGCCGATCCGCTGTTCCATCCTGTGAAAGCCGGTGTCTGTTCGATGGATAAATCACAGGTACGCACCGCCGTTGAAAAACAGGCAGGCGCACCGATTGAGACGCTCAATCAACGCTATCAAGCCTCTTTAGCGCTGATGAGTTCGGTACTCGATTTTCCAAAATCCCTCTATTGTCAGCAGCACAACATTGGCAAACTCTGCGATTTTTCACAGGCGATGCCTAGTAGGTTGGCGATAAAAGACGATGGTAATAAAGCGGCTCTCGAAGGTGCCGTAGGACTTTCATCGACGCTGGCTGAAATTTTCCTGCTGGAACACGCTCAAGGGATGCCTAAGGTGGCTTGGGGGAATATTCACTCTGAGCAGCAATGGAACTCTCTGTTGAAATTGCACAATGCGCAGTTTGACTTGATGTCCCGCACGCCTTATATCGCTAAGCATAACGGTACTCCACTGTTACAAACCATTACCCACGCACTGGGAGCTGATATCGCGAGTCATCCACTGCCAGATATTTCTCCAGACAATAAGATTCTGTTTATTGCCGGTCACGACACCAATATTGCCAATATTTCTGGCATGTTAGGGATGACATGGACACTCCCAGGACAGCCAGATAACACACCTCCAGGCGGAGCTTTAGTGTTTGAACGCTGGGTAGATAAAGAAGGGAAACCGTATGTTAGCGTGAATATGGTGTATCAGACGCTAGCACAGCTGCACGACCAGACGCCGCTAACGTTGCAGCACCCTGCGGGCAGCGTACGACTAAACATACCGGGTTGCAGCGATCAAACGCCCGATGGCTACTGCCCGCTCTCCACCTTCAGCCGCTTAGTCAGCCACAGCGTCGAGCCTGCATGCCAGCTTCCTTAACCCGCTTGCTGGTAGGCTATGCAAATAGCCAAAGCGTAATATTAGGGCAAGTACACCGATGAGCTCTTAGCGAAAAAACTCATTACGGTGCACTTGCCCAAAGTATTTCGTCTTCTTCCCCCTTCCGTGCTTTTTCACACAGCTTACACAGGTTGAACAGAACGCTTGACTCCTGCTTAGGGCAGAAAACAAACCTTAGACTGGTTAGTAACCTGCAACGTTGCGCGGCACAAAATAATCAGTTCGGCGTTGCTTTTGATATTAAATTTTCGCATCACCCTACGTTTATGCGCGCTGACAGTTTTTACACTCAAACCTAAAATATTCGCAACACGTGCCAGCGTAAAACCATAGGTGATATAGCTTATGATCTTAATTTCCTGCAAGGAAAGCTCCACGCTCGAGCAACTGCGGCATCCCTGACGACAACCGTGCAGTCTATCCGTCATGACTCTCGCTCGAGCCCAAGCATAAATAAACTTTTTAGCCAGCATGTTAATCCGCTCTGTACGATGAATAAACATTGTATTATCGAAACAGTGTGGTCGCGATGACAGTTTCAGCATCTGTATATCTCCTTCATAAATACTGATAAGCAAACTGCCTAATTTACGCCCGACTAATTCTGGATGACAAAGCGTTTCAGCTCCTGCTGGAAAAACACGGACAATAATATCGGCCTTCGATAGACTTTTCTCTTGATGCAATAAATTGATTTTTTGATCTGTGTGAAGCCCAATTATTTCATTTAGAAAATGTAGCAATCCAAACTTATAATATTCGTTCCTGTCATCTACAAATACGTTAATCACTAGACAAGCTCCACGGGTAATACACAGCATTATCTTGCTCAGTCAACAAAATAAACGGCTTATTTTCCTGTTATTTCAATCACTATCACTTGGGTATTTGAGCGCGGTTCAAACACCCAAATAAGGTTATACCGAAGGCGTGACAATAACCTCATAGGTGCCGCTATACGTTCCCAAAGGATAAGTTTCACTACGTTTTGCTGAGGTAAACTGCACCTTAACCCCTTGTGAAGGATCCGGAATATCCTGTACTGTCGGATAAACCGCCTGGTTATTCAGGGGATACGACGCCGATACGTCCCCCCCATTGACTCGGATCCATGCTGGGTTAATCTGCATCGCGTCCCCATTCTCTGAAATCAGCTGATTTGCTACTGGGGTTTTCAGTGACAGAGACACCGCACTCGCATTGCCAACGAAGTTAAACGCTGGTGTAACGCCGTACATATAGCCATTTTTGTCATTAAGCTGCAGGCTGATTGAGCCGTTAGTTACGTCATTACCTGCCACGTAGACCCGCACGCTGGTACTTATTTCAGCCTGTAAATCAATACTGGTTCTCACCGGGATCGCCGCCTGCGAAGAACTTACGCCTATCAACGCCAGTGCCAGCGTGGTTACCACTAAAGAATCTTTCATCGGTTTATCCTTAACTATTCGGCGTAATAACGGCCGTCAACGTATCAATCAGTCGTGTACCCGCAGCTAGCCCTCGGGTTGCCTTACCACTCAGCGAGAATTTGATATCCACCCAATCCACCGTCGCGGTTCCGCTGGGTAGCGTTCCTCGATATTGAAAGCCGGGTTCTATTTCACGCCCCGATATGCTTATTTGGTAAGGAATTAAGTTTGCTCCCACCGAAGACCTGAGTTGATAGTGGCTGTCTTTTTGCTGCGTTGACTCAAAAGTCACACTATAAGGCAGTGGCTCATCGCCCGACTGCAAAGTTTTAGCCACTTTCAGGCGGGCAGTGGCGGTGGCATCATTCAGTTCTCCCACCAGCCCCAATGACAATGCGGGTTTATCAAATGTGGCCTCAATCGTCGCCGATTCAGTCTGCAGTGCCGTAAGATCCAGATAGATTGGATAGCTCTCGCTGCCTCCTCCGTCTTCAATGTTAAAATTCACGTTGCCTATCTGCACTCGGGGAAATGAACTCGGTAGGGTAAACGAGCGCTCCCGTTTAAAAGTACGATTCACGGCTCTCACACCTACGCGTTTTTCACTCGCCGGTGGAGCAAACGTCACCAGGTCGCCACATACCACCTGACGTTCATCCATAAAAAACTTCAACGGGAAACGCAGCGCGCCAAGCATTAAATCACCGCCTTCACAGCGCCCGCTGCCCGCAGGAGAAACCTGTAGCGTCAGCGATTTATCGGCGGGTTGACGCACAGTAAGCGTATCCGTGCCACTCGCCTCGCTAATCCCTTCATGCAACATGCGGATCGAACCGTTCGGCTGAGGTTGTATTACCCATGATCCCGCCAAAACATAGCTAGATTGGAACAACGCTAGCGCTAATAACATCGGGGACTTCATGCATCACTCCTTAAGCTGACATTTCTCATAGGAATAGAGCTTGCCATCCATGTTAAACGCCAAATGGCTGTGCACAGTGAGTGCTCGCGTATGCTCTGGATAAACGTTGAATACGGCTTTGTCTTTACGCCCGTCAATCACCAAATCGCGCATTTCACTGCGTACGTTACCTGTTGCCGTGAGTGTCCACTGGTTACCACTACAGCTAACAGCCAAACCTTGGGTGCGTTTTCCCTCCGGCAAATAACGCAGCAACACGTCATAACCAATAGCAAAACGGACTTTACCCTTATCAATTTCTTGCTCTGGATAGCTAGGACGTATGCGCAAACGATATAGTGTCTCTCGTTCAACCGGCTTCAGTGGCATAATTCTGACTTTGCGCTCTTCGCCAAAAGGAATAATCAATTTAGTGGGCGAAAACACCAGCGTAGGATCCTCTGCACCAAGCTCTTTAACCATGTTTTCTTTACTATCACCAGGGTTAGTAATATGGAAAAGCTCTAGCGTCACGAATTCATAGCTCTTATTTTCTGACTTGGTGGTATCAACGCTATCAACTGCCCGATACATCGATTTAACGGTCACATAGTTGTCACGCGGTGACTCTTGCTTAATGTCTTTAATGATGGGAAATACTTCAATAGCCTGTGAAATATTCGTAGACGTAAGCAAAGCTATTCCCAGTGGCAACATTGCCAGTTTATTCAGTTTCACAATTAACCTCACGTATTTGCATAATGCCTTGAGTCATTTTGACGTTCGAATTATTTAGCGGGCAGATATAGCTCAGCCCTTCTTTACTCACCTTCAACTTTTCTAACTGGCTCTCGGTATCTAGCGTAAAATCACCAACAAATAATCCTTCGGCATCGGTCATCGCATTACCGCCCACCACGCGAGCGTTCGCCAACGGCACTCCGTCGAGATAGAGGCGACCGGTGACAGTCTGGTTTTTTGTCGCATTGACTTTGACGTGATAGACCTGCCCCGGCATGGCCCAAGTAGAAGACGATTGGGTCGAGAGGTTGTAAAACGCGTTAGTATCCGTGGTATAAACCTGTTCCGCTTTTGGAGATATTTTCTGGTATGGCTGAATAGTCAGCGTTGTTTTTTTCCCTCCTTCTACCACTACCGGTTCATTACCGCGGTTACGCACCTCGAAATATTGATCTTCAGGTAACGAACGGGCATCCACAATAAGCGCTGCGGTATTATCCACTTTGCCATAACCAAACTCGCCGTCACCAATAGCAAAGCCGCTACGCTGCGAGAGATACTGCTGACTGTAATGGTTATTGCCAAAAGACTTGGATACGCCAACGGCGGTATAGCCATAGCCGTTATCCATCACCAGGCCAGCACCGCTGTTATTCTCACTATTAGGCCCATGATTTACGCTGGCATTTACCGTATATTTCCCACCGCGGTCAAATTCTGGGTTATCCAGATTCAACGCATAATCTGCACTATAAATATTTTGTTTACCGCCCTCATCGCTCATGCGTGAACGTAAATAGAGGGATTGGTAATGGTTATAACTGCGCTCACGCATTCCCAAGGTAAACTGCGCAAATATTTTGTCTTCTGCCGTCGTATTGTGGGAATATCGGCTTGTCATCTCGTTAATGCCACGGTGATAGCCAAGATCGACACGCAAATTTAAATAATCCGACAAGGTAAAGTCACGATTTAAATTTACGTCCCAACTTTCAAATTCCGTCTTATTTTGGCGGCCATAATCCTGATAGAGGGTATTCAGACCAAAGTTAATCCCTAACCCAACGTTCCACGGCAAAAAAGTATTGGCGCCAAATTGTAAATATTCAAAATCGTAAGCGGGCACTAGGCCAAAGCGATGATAATCTTCTTCATCCCCTTTAAAACGGTTGTCGCGATAACTCACATTCATGCTCAGGGCATACAGGTTTTTCATTAACCCAACCTGATAGCCGGAGCTACCGTCAAGCCCCATCACGCCATCTGCATAGAGGCGTTCCGCAAACCAGCTATTGATCGGCAAGTCTAGGCTGGCATTAGCATAGCCATCCTCGTTGTCCATCAGAAAACCACTGCCAAGAGAGACCACTGAATCGGTGGTGTACCCTAACGACAGCCCAGCAAAATGGCTTTGACGAGAATAACGATCGCGATCATTCCCATCTATGTCGCACTGGCGGCAGGAATAACGATTAGACGAAAACTGCCCCTGATGATCGTCATAGCGACCTAACTGAACCGCATACTCCAGATCGCCAGAGCGAAATGAGCCATTACGTTTCAAAAAAGGCTGGAGCTTCTCCTCGCGGCTGCCGTTAACCAGCTTGGATACCAACAAAACATCATAGCCACCAGACGGCCACCCTTCGGTGTTTAAGTGCTGCAAGCCCGCAGGAAACTGCTGCAGATCGATTAAACGCCCGTTACGATACACCTCAACCGTGCCTGCCTGTGGTAGATAGACGGTGACGGGTGAGGCCGCACCGTCACCAGGATTGAGGTAGTTATCGGTCATATACCCCAACGAAATACCGTCAAAGCTAACAGGATTGAAAAAACTGTAGGTCACCGAAGGCGTACTCGATATTAGATTATCGCTCAATCTTTGCCGGCCAGCTTTAAAACGGGTGTTTTCGTGTTCCAGATACAGCGCCAATTCATCAAGATTAAAATCAATCTCTTTGGAATAACTCCATGCTCCTTTAACGTAGCTGTTGCCCGTAATATTGAGCGTGTCATTTGAAGATAAACTCAGGCTATCGCCATAGGTATCAGAGAGATAATTAAGATTATGACTATGCACAAAACCGGGGCGGTTACGGTGTGGAATATAGGTTCTGTCATAAGCCTTGTCTCCCGTTTTAAACAGGGAGGCTGGAAAAATGAGATGCAATGAAGCGTCTGATTCATTTACCGTTGCTACAATCTCATCTTGAGAAAAACCCTGCTTATTCACCCGACGCAAAGGGGCTGAAAGTTTCTTGAGCAACTCCGTCTGCGAGACATTCAGCGCAGGCATATCCACGGCGGTTATTTGCTCAACAATCACCTGTGGCGACATCAGAAAAACATCGTTTTGATCGTACTCAACGCCAATGGAGCCGATTGAGGAATCCGCATAAATAATGTCAAGCACTCCACTTTGCTTGGCGTTAAAAATGTCTTCAAACCCTTCAGGCAGTGGAATCGAAGAGGCCATTAATGGGGTAAATGCACAGCCGAAACCGACACCAAGAATAACAATGCTGGCAGTTATTTTATTATTCATTATTCTCTGTCTCTATCTATAAAATAGGCATTACGATTAATGTAAATGTATTCGCGTATTTACCCTTGGTGTAATTCACAGCCAAAAACTCAGAAATAAACTTAACCTTAAAACCATTGGAGGTTGTCGCCTGGCTAATATTTTTCAACACAGGAAGCCGCAGTTTTTTAGTAGAATCCGTTTCGCCTCCCTGATGAATAAAACTTCCATCCAAATTAATATGTGTGTTCCCACCAAAAACCTGTGGTAGCACAAACTGATTTTCTAAAAAAACAATATCAGCATTATCAACATTGCCTATCAGATGAAAGAAACTCGACGTATTTTCAAACTTCTGAGAAATACCATTAATAGGTAATGGGAAATCAAATTCTTTTCCATTAAGAGGTCTATCTTCATAATACAGCGCGATTCTTGCTATCGACTCAGCAGAGATATCCAAATCAACCTGAGAATTGGGTATTGAAAAAACTGCCTGACTCCATAACAACAGCGCGGCGACAATACCAACGACACAGTTATTTTTAATCATGTTTAAAACAGGGCCAGCCTAACGCTGACCCTGACCTGATTTAATAAAGAATATTAAGGTTTAGCATTTACGTTAGCGTATACAACGCCGGTGTAGTTGCCTTGACCCAGTGCGTCATACTTTTTATCTGAAACAAATTTAAACATCAGTGGCAGTTCACCATGTGTACCGTTTGCATTCAGGGTGTAATCTTTTGAATCACCAGATGCGGCAAATTCTTGGCTGCCCGCAGCGGTAATCGTACTGATTTTATAAGTCATATCATTAAGTGTGCCGCCCTGAGTGCTATACAGAGTAAACGCATCACCGGTGACAGACTGGCTATCATCCAAAGTCAAAGCGACTTCCAGCTTGGTTACGTCATTATTCCACAGTTTTAACGCGGTGGTTTGCGCCTCCATGTAGCCTGACGCCGCTGGTGTTAGTTCTACGTCCATATCCGTGATAGGACGGCCACCCGGATCGGTAATGGTTGCACTATCAGGAACGTTCGCACTGACGTTGAACTTAGTATCATAGCTTGCTGGCGTCGATGCCATTGCTGAAGCAGACATTACAAGACCAGCCAATACAGACAACATAGTTTGGGTTTTCATTAAAAATTAAATCCTTGTTATAAAAAATGAATCTTTAAACGGGATAACGTCATACACGATAAATAGCGTTAATGGATGACACCATTAAATACACTAATCGGAGGTATTGTTGATAATGCCATTCCGCTTTGCTGCGTAATGAACAGCGCTCGATGAATACTAAAGATCTTGCGCACACTGTAATACCGTACAATGACGCGATGTAAAGTTCCCTATTACATATTTGCTCTTTAATAATCATGACCCGCTACATTACGGAGGCCATAGTAAATTTTTGCTAAAATAAATTCTTGAAAAAAATCTCAGTTTTCCTCACAAAGCATCAACAGTAATTATGTCCATAGCAGTGAGAAAGATAAAATCAGATGAAATTAATTATCTTTAAGAATATTATGCCCAACTTCTTCAAACACGGCTCGGCGGAGATCTTCCTCTAACTCATCAATGGTTTGAGGTAAATAAAAGTTTTTATCTCCAACGCAGCTTTTCCAATCTACCGTTGGATAATAGGCAATGCCAATAAATGAAATTTTTCCCACTGACTCATCCGTGCTTAACACCTGTCTAATTTTATCGCACATGCCCGCGTTGATAAGATTCGGCGTAATCATCACATTTTTGGGATCATCAGTACCATCCGAAACAATGACCATAACCTTGCGTGAGGCTGTACCTGAGGCTAAATAAGGTACGCCAAGCAATACGCCAGAGCTGACCAAAGTTCCTCCTTCGGCACTCATGCCATTAATTTGATTTATTTCAGCAAGGCTGCTGGTCAACGGAACTTTCCAAGAATGACTGTTGCGTAGGCAGGTACTCCCGTTAACGTTGGAAAGTGGGATCTGAATATCATGAACTGGATTCGGTATTGCTGCTACGCTACCTGAAATATCGATGTATTTCTCTAATGCCTTGTAATTTCCGCCTGCTAATATATCCGAGGGAACTGGCCCATGACTCACGAACGGAAAATCACAGTCTGTCCCCTCTTTGCCTCCCCAGCCAAAAGGGACAAAACCAACTTTATTATCGATATTGTAGGAAAATAGCTCATCAGAAAGCTTTAATACAATGCGTTTTAGTTCGGCTAATTTGGTACTACCGCCAAAACCTTCGTTCATCGAACCTGAAAAATCGGTAACAAAGATAACGTCCATGTTGGAACGAAACTTACGTGCTGCCCCGTTATCACCAATAACGACCTGCTTGTCAAAACTGGGGAAGAACGTAGAAGAAAACCACGAATCCTGAAGCGTTTGCCCACTCACCCGATATTCTACATACGATAAATTCTGGTTATTGGGTGAAATACCACTTTTCACAATCACGGTGGGTTTAAAAACATCCACATCGTGACGCATATAGGCACGGAAATAATCGCTCGACAGCGTATAATTTCGCTGTGCTCCATCACCGTTATCCTCTGCCGTTAATGCCAACGCGGCTTGCTCCATGGCATCAGAGAGCCGAGCTCGCTCAGTAATATAGCGTGAACCTTCCAGCCCAAACGCCGCCATACTGAGCAAAAATCCCGACATCATGACAAAACTAATAGCAAACGCTCCACTGCGATCCTGTTTAAAGCGTCGAATACTGGCTAACAGTGGTTGCTGCATAAACATAGTTGCTCCTTATTATTTAAGGTTCCGCGACTGCCCGCTTTATTGTCATTAAAACAAATAAGATAAGGTAAAGGACCAGGGCGATATTTCGCCACGGCCTTCCCCGTTCGGTCATGGATATATTTTATTTCCCCGATAAACTCCGGCCCTGCGGGGTTAATATCGAAAACCTCAATTTTCATTTGTGCTCTAAACGTTGGGCTCAAATAAAGCATCTGGTTTATTTCATCGATTAAGTTCGACTGATTTGGTTGAGCCGAATCGATAAATATCACCGCCTGTTGCTGTGCAGCATGAAGAGGAAACAGAAGCCACAGCAGGCTCAATAACACACCAAGCCTCATCATCTAGCGCAGCATCACAATGGAGAATGAAGACATCACAGGCTTTTCCTCGCTCGACGTTAGACGGGTAAACCAGCTAAACGTAGGCAGACAAACGGTTACCTGATAGAGCGGCACCCATCGCCCATAGCTACCGCGTGGCGTCAGTTGCTGCAATTGATTAAGCGGCTGCGGTGGCAGACATTGCCCCGAGCTGCCACTGTCCCAAGACTTATACAGCTTGATCTGCTTTCTATCGTCACCTAAACGAATAGGATCTTCGAAATGCATTTCTTCAACATGCATGCTCATCTGTGAAAGGTCGATCGTGCTGTTCATATCAGTGAGTATTCGTCTCGCTAAATCGGCAATGGCATTAACGTCTTGTTGGTTCAACGTTTCGCGTGCGTCATAGAGCTGGATCCGCTCACGCAAGATACCGGCAACTGAATAAGAAACACGATCTAACTTCCCAATTGTTGCCTGACGAATTACTAAATCCGTCAGGAAGAAAATAAAGAAGATGAGCGCAATCGAAATCATGACAAACTCAACCGATACCGAGGCTCGCCTGTCAGTCCATAAACTTGGAACGTTCATATTCTTGAACAAAAATCACCTCGCGATTTAATAAGTTGTTGGCCCAAATATCGGGAAAGGGGAAGAACATAGGATGGTATTGATATTCCAATTGATAACGCGCTAAAGGCTTATACCGCGAGTCACCGCTGGTGCCGCCTGTATCAGTCATTTCTCGAATAGAACCGGCATAGGTAATATTCATCGTGACGGCGTCCGGCCGAGTTAGGAACCCCCAAATAGCACCGCCTTGCTCAGTGATGCGCTTTTGGAAACGATTGTCGTAACCTCCATCATCGACGGCAGAGGCATTTTTAGACTCTTTGGCAGCCTCCGAAACAGCCAAATCAATTACCGCAGAGATATAAGACAGCCGCGCAATCTCGGCGACAAACAGCACCAAGAAAATAAACAGTATTACCGTCAAAGAAAATTCAATTGAGGCTGCGCCCTCATTATCTCTGATAAAGCGTTTGCGTAATGCCATTACCCCATTCCTTTTTCTGTCGGATTAATCATGGCCAGCGCATCAATCAACTCGTCGCTACGCTCCGATAATCCTTCATTTATAATGATATCTCTGGCATAGCGGCGATCGCCGACCTTAACCAACGACAGTACTAGGTTGTGAAGCAGTTGAGACTGCTTGCGCCCACGTAAATACTGCGGCAGCAACAAGCTAACGGCATCCTGATAGCGATGATCCAACACCGCCACCATGGCCATATTATTAATAGCCACATCATCAGCGATAAACAGGCTGCGAGCCTTTTCGATAGACTGCAATCCTTCCATTAGCTTGCCTGACTGTGCCTGAGCCACACCTTTCAGGTTATAAGCCTCCGCACTTTGCGGTTCGCGTTGTAACATTTTTTCAGCCACTCTGATGGCCTGCGGATAGTCACCTAGGGCAATCATATTTTGTGCTTGCAACGTATAAACGTTTAGGTCCGGTGTTTTAAACAACGGCTGCATAAAGTAGAGTGATGATTTGTAATCACCTGATTGATAGTAATAACGTGCTAATTTAAGCCGTACCGCTGGATCTTCTTTTTGCTTTAGCCAACTGCGATAAAGATTAATTAATCCGTTATAGTTTTTTGCCTTGAGCAATATATCTTCCCGGTAATTCATATCGCTGGTAGAGCTAGGCACTCGTTGAATACATCCTGATAATAATGTGGCACACATCAGCGCTATAACGATATGTTTAGAAATGTGCATTTTGCATAATCCTTAGAATGCCTGGTGCGGCGATTAAAATAGTAATAGGGAACATGATGAATAGAATTAGCGGCACACTCATTTTGGCGGATAGCTTGCCTATTTTCTCTTCCGAATTCAGTAGCTGCATGTCTCGAATATCTTTCGAAAGCTCCATCAGATTTTCATATAGCGATGTGCCATAGTGCACACTCTGCTGTAGGGTGGCACAAAACATGCGCATTTCCGTCATATCCATCGAACGATAGAGATCCATTAATCCTTCTTCCAATCCGCTCACTTCGGCACGTTTAACGAGATGCAACATTAAATCCGCTAGATTTTTATCGAGATCGGCTGAACGTTCAGCAATAAATTTCACCGAGCTTTCAACCGTCATGCCCGCCTGCACACACACAGCAATGAGATCGACAAAATAAGGCAGCGCATCCAGCATCAACTTAATACGAGTATTAATCGCTGGATTTAGCATCATGGCTGGCAGCACCAATACAATCATAAAAATAAAAAGCATGATCATGGCTAGCGCTTTCATACTGATGGAAAAGATACCAACAATATTTAGAACCAGTAATACCCCGCCAATCACGCCGCAAATACGCGCTTTGAGAGAAAGGCTTTTTTCTAAATCATTAAGAAACGTTAGCCACTGGCTGTTACTTATAATCAACGTTCGATAATCGATTGTTGAATACTGATTCTGTTGCTTACTCTCAGCCTTAGGCGCGACAATTTCCCGCTGTTTTTTCCAATACTGCTGATGGCGTATTGCCAATAGCACCATGAAAATACCTAACAGCACCATGACTAAATATGACATCACCATTAAAGTGCCCTTCTTAACAGAATCCAGATAATGATCATGCCAATCGCCTCACTGGCAATCACATAATAAAGAATGAGTCGACCTACAGGATCGTGAACGACAAAGTCAAAATTCTCAGGACTGAAATATTTCATTCCACAGAAAAACAGCAGCGGTAAAGATGCAACGATTTTGGCCGATGTCCTCGCTTCAGAGGTCATCGCCGATTTACGCCGAGCCATATTTTTGCTGTTGTTCACAATCCGCGATAACCGCCCCATTAACGTGCGTAACTGCCCACCATGCTGAAGGCTCACCAACATCACCACGACAAAAAAATAAAACTCACGATAGCGATAGTTTTCCCACGCATCGTTGAAGACACGCTCGGGATCTTCTCCCAAATTCAAGCGGCGATCGATGCGATGAAATGTGACGCCCAAATCGCCATCAATTCCTTCTCCGCAACGATGTAAGGCCTGATGAATACTGTTACCCGCAGAAACCGCGGCATTGACCACGGAGAGGATTTCAGGGAAACGGTCTTCAAAATATCGGCGATGCAGGCTACGACCGATTCTCAGTTGGGCAATAAACATCACCATTAGCGTTATTGGCAGGAAAAACATCACGTCAAACTGCAGCCAATTAGCGTTAAGGAATAACAGCACTAGCAAAAGTATTAGAGCCACCATCGCGCCTTTCATTCCTTTAAGGCTTAAATCACCTAACGCATATCGCTTCCACTCCAACCATAGATTCGTCACATAATTTATGACCAGCGACGGCTTTGGATTCGCGTGACTCTTTGACGCAATCTTGGTCAATTTTCGCCAGTTAAATAGATTAACGCAGAAGATCGCTAGACCAATAAATAGGATCAGAAAAGCCATTCCTTACTCCATGCCGAATATGTGTTTTAGCTCATCACTAACATCAAACATCACCGCATTGCGCATGACGGTAGAACGCATTAAAAGACCATGATTAACAAACTCACCTTTAATTTTTCCATTTTCATCACGCTCTGATTGACTTTGGAAGGTAAAAATATCCTGCAAAATAACCCTATCTCCTTCAATACCCATAACCTCACTAATGTTCATTATTTTTCGACTACCATCATTTAATCTCGATACTTGAATAATAATGTTAATTGCAGAAACGATATTTCGGCGTATCGACTCCATTGGGATATTCATCCCAGCCATCATCACCATATTCTCCAAACGAGAAATAGCATCACGTGGATTATTTGCATGCAACGTAGACATAGATCCATCATGCCCGGTGTTCATCGCCTGCAGCATTTCGAAGGACTCTTCACCACGACACTCACCGACAATTATTCGATCTGGTCTCATCCTAAGTGAGTTAATCAGTAAGGCTCTCATGGTGATTTGACCGGTATTCTCCACCCCGGCTAAACGCGTTTCCATTCTCAATACGTGGGGCTGCATCATCCGCAACTCTGCCGCATCCTCCATCGTAATAATACGTTCACTTGGATCGATATATTTTGACAGCGCATTCAGAAGCGTGGTTTTACCTGAGCCAGTTCCCCCGGAGATAATAATGTTCACTCGACAGCGGGCGGCAATAATCAGGAAATTAGCCATCTGCCCGCTCATCGCCCCCATACGAATGAGATCGGATAACTCGATATTACTTTTTCCAAACTTACGAATAGAAATCGAGGTGCCATCAAGCGCAATAGGGGGAATTGCGACATTCAAACGGCTGCCGTCATGCAGCCGAGCATCAACCAGAGGCCGCCCTTCATCAAGGCGCCGCCCCACCTTTTGAATTAAACGTTTAGCAATATCAGTCAACTGATTATTATTAATAAAGCGGCACGTGGTCAGCTCCAACTTACCAAAACGCTCTACGTAAATACTTTTCGGCCCGTTTACCAAAATATCACTGACGGTCTCATCTTCTAGCAGAGGCCTTAATGGGCCGTAACCCAAAATTTCATCAGCCATCATTTCAGCAAAAGCATTCTGAGTTTGGGAGCTCAAATAGATATTTTGCTGCTCCGCTACGCCCTCCAGCACACGATTCATTTCCGCGAGTAGCTGAACACGATCCTCAACCAAGGCTTCGATAGTATTGATTTCGATATTTTGTAAAACGCCTTCACGTAGCACTTCTTGAATTTCAATACTGATATCCATTATACCTCCTGACGTTTCTTCAACAGGCGATTAATCAACGAGCCCTTATTACCTGATGTTCCGCCAAGAATTAAGCGGGTTAAACGATCGATCGGGGCCGCTTTGCGGCTAAACCCCGCTAAACGCGTGACACCGTCTTTTTGTTTGTTATAAGGAAAATACACGTCCAGCGGACGCCCCAACAACGACTGAATATCTTCCATGCTTAGCATATTCATGGTGAATGGCCTGCTGTCATTCAGGCAGATAAACAATCTACGTGGGGCAAGCTGGGAGCGATTTAATGAATCAATGACCTCAATCATGCCACGAGCCACACGTACAGATGCCATGGAGCGATCCATCACTAAAACCAGACAGGATGAGCTTTCAACTAATTGCCGTAGCGTCTCTTTATTTGCCGTATTTATCGCTTCTTCAAATAATACAAAGTTATATTTCTGAAAACTGTCCTGCGAGAGATCGGGATAAAACGCGCTACTACTACTCATCAGATCGAGGTTTTTTTGCCCCGCAACAATCTCCTGCACCATTTTCTTGCCTGTCAGTAAATCAAGATCGCGAGACCCGGCTGCGCCTTGCACAAATAAGGATGGCATGTCCCGTAACTGAACAATATTGCTGATGGTTTGGTAAGCAATGGAACTATTTCCCACCCCGCCTTTACAGCCCAAAATGCTAATACTGACTGCCCAGCGAGTGGCTTTAAGATTGGTTCCTGAAATCGCTGCCTGCACAAATAACTCACGCTGAGAGTTCAAATTAAAATATTGAATACCCTGGCGTAAAAAGGCCTGCGCTAACATGATAGAATCACTATCGCCCACGACACAGCACCATACCCCTCGTGGAACCATCGCTAAAATCGTAGGTACAATATCTTCAATATATTCCTGATGGCCTATATCAATGACGATGCCATAGTCTTTTTCAGAAATAGTCAGCGTCTTTGTCGCATGTAAATCTTGCAAAACGCTTTCTACCTGATTAAAACCCGCCAGTCTTATCAGTTGGCTCAATTCCTCATTGATAATCTTACGTGAAGATAAAACATAAAAAGCCTTCTCATTGAGAGATGACTTCACATCACCCTTTTGCGGGAATAACAGCATGCTTGCTCGTCCTCAGAAATAATATTTATATGGACTAACTAATGAAGAACCGAGATTATTATTCAGTGCGCATCCCGTATCGTCATAAAGACTAAATTTATAATTCTGCGCCAAATAGCGACACTCGGGTAATTGCAGCACTATTTTCTGGACATGAGCCTGAATACCCGACGCTTGCTGTGTTCTATAACCACCGCCGGTATACGCTAGTGTGATACGTTCAGGTACAATACCCTTGGCAATTAACTCATGCCTTATCTGTTTAGCTGTTGCTGAAAAATTATCATCGAACCATTCAAGACGAATGTAGCCATTGAATCCGCCGCTGGCCTGACTCAATATTTTTCCGATACCAATCTCTTTTGAAATTTGATCGCTTGAGGCAATCTCAATGATCTGTTCTGTTATTTGCGGAGAGCCCTGTTTATCCAACTGGCTTGCCAAGCTTTGGGATGTGGTTAGCAGCAGCGATACAACGAACAGTGGCGTGATGAACCGGTGTTTTGAGAGCATCATTTAATAAATCCTCCCTGTTCTACAAATTCCTGTGCCAGTTTTCTATCACGCAAATTGCTGATGGCATCAAAATTTAAAAAGCGGCTCAGCGTAGACGTTCGTTGAAAATCAGGCATGACAATGTCGCGCATGGTGACGGGCTTAACCAGATTCACTGTCGCCACTACCACCAATTCACCGCGTGAACGCTCCGTTTTAGCATTTCTAAATAACGCCCCAAGGATAGGGACATCGCCAATGAACGGCAGACGAGAAAGCTCTTCGCGCTCGTTATTACTAATCAGTCCACCTAAGAGGAAACTTTCACCATCAGCCAACTCAACGGTGGTTTTTGCTCGTCGAGTCTGGAAGGCTGGGAATGAATCGCCCGCATTAGTGCTATAGGTACTATCGACATTGCTGACCTCTTCGCCCAAAGTAACGCGTATCCGCTTGTTGCTGCTGACTTTAGCGCCTACATTCAGTTTGATCCCAAAGTCCTTGTACTGAACGTTAGAGCCATTTGCTGAGCTTGTAACCACAGGGACTTCGCCGCCGACCAAAAATTCTGCAGATTCACCCGATAGCACCGACAAATTCGGTTCTGCCAATACGCGCGCTACCGAATCATTGCTGATGGCATGTACCAATGAACTGAGCGTATCAGCGTTAAATTTCACAAAGCGGAAAGTACCTGGTGTGATATTCCCGCCACTCCCGCTAATAGTGCCCCAATCAATTCCTACGTTATCGCTGAAAGTTTTCGTTACCTCAACAACAGAGAGTTTCACGTTAACCTGATTTGTCATCGGCAGCTTTAGCTGGTTGATGACCTCTTGATAGACCACTTCATCCAACCAAGAATTACTATTCTCACCGTTTCCGCCACTCCCTCCATTCGTGTTGGCTACCTCTTTCTTATTGGTGGTACGCGTCGCCCCAACACCCTCACCAACAATCTGATAAACACGATCGCGGTCTTCTTCAGTCGCGACACTGCCGCTGAGGATATAAGTCTTCCCCATTTTCTGCAGGGTGATCTGACTGTCTGGCACTAAGCTAGCCACCTTTTTTTGCAACGAACTTAAAATGGGATCAACGACAAGCGTCGTTTTTACTAGCTGATCGCCATTCTTGTCGAATGCAATAAGATCGGTCTTGCCTTCACTCTTGGCATACACCATCACACCGCGCTCACCGATAATTTCATAATCGGCAACCTTGGGAGCAGAAATGAAAATAGTATCAATATTTCCATTCACTTGAATAACCTGAGATTCACCCGCATCCATATAAAGCTCCTGAGCGCGGGTATGCACAGAAAAAAACAATCCAGCGATACCAAACAACCACAACGCTCCGATGCCGGCACGCCCTGTTTTACTATGTGTTTTTCGCTGCTCCGTTAAGCTAAAACTCACTCTCCACCTCTCAACTCTTTAACTGAATTAAACTGGGGTAAAACCTCATCCATTCGTATTTTCTGGTTACTCTCATCCTCATATTCGTCAAATGGGAATAACAACAATTCACCGGCTTTCTCAACCACCTTAAGTTCAGCAAGTTGCTGGCTATCCAGTCTCAATACGATCGTTCCCACAAAATCCTCATTGCTGTAGGATTTCGTTTTCTCTTTAGGGATCTTTTTAATATCAACAATAGATAGCGGCCCCATCACTCGGCTAATCGCATATCGTTTCATATTGGCATCAGGAATATTGCTCCCTTCCGTTACCAGCCCAACGCTATTTTTTTTACTTTTATCAACCTCAATCAAACGAAGATAAAGAGAAACCTCATCGCCAATTGATAGCGATGATAGAAGATAATCATCTTCTGGCTTGACCTTATAAGAATAAGGAGTCTCATTGCTTCTCAATGAATGAGCAGCAAATGTCGAGCTACTTGGCGACTCAACCATATGAGGTAAAATAAAGCTGCCATTGGAAATATTGTGCCTAACTAAGTATCCCTGAAGATCTCCGTTATCTAATGAGGAAATATCACGACGATCTTTTATATCTTGGGCAACCTCAATAGAGGTTAGTGTGTAATCATCACGCTTTAAGATGTCATAAGGTTTTAGTTCTCTCACTGCCTTAGCAACCGTAATCGTGTTTACGGCAGTAATGGCATCTTGCTTAACCTCATTCTCCGGTGTTTTCTTTTGAACAAAAATACCAGCAATACCGACGGCAATAACAATAATTGAAAGAAAAAAAAGCATTCGATGATTCATTGAGATGTCCTAAGTTATATTAATAAAACAAAGATGGCAGCGGATACACAAAAATAAATGCTAAAGAAATGGCAACACCGTAGGGAACGCCGTGACTACGCAGATTCTTACGAAAAAAAACAAGGCCAAAGATAGCAATAGTGCCACCCAGAAAAGCAGTCAAAAAAAGAAAGTCGTAAAATAGCGCGCCTTGAAATGCTAGGGCTAATATGGCAACCAGCTTAGCATCGCCTCCTCCCCATAAGCGTGCAACAAAAAGCAGGAAACCTCCCATCAGGGTCAGAATGGCAAACGTGACGTTGGGCCATTGCTGTTGCAGAAAAATAAGTGGGATTAAAGAAACGAACAACAATAGCAGACTAGAATGAGTGATTTTTCTAAAGAAAATGTCCTGCCACATGATAAAAACCAGAATTATACATGTGACAATAAAATTAATTTTAATCATCAAAGTCATATCTTTGCTCGTTAAATTTATTATGGGTATTAGCGACAAAAATGCAGCAAGAATATCATCCGTGATGTTCTTGCTGCTAAACAGAGAGTCTTATAAAAAACGCGTTCTAACTGACTATAACAGCCTTAAGGCGCGGTTTTACTGATAGTAACGCTTTGGATTGCTTCAGCAATTTTGTCAAATGCCTCTTTCAGTGCTCCCAAGAAACCAGAATTCTGGTCACCCAAAATGAATGCCAACAGAGTCGCCATGGCTACGCCAATTAATGCATATTCAATCGCGGTAACACCGCGTTGGTCTTTACCAAACTCATGAAAGCGAACATGAGCAGCCACATAACATTTAGTTAAAAAGTTATTCATTATTTTTCCTTGTGAATGGATATCCATCCGTTGTGATGGACATATTAATTACTATCTTACTTAGCCGATTCCCCAAAGGTTACGACCCAGCCATTAGATAATATTCCATCTTTATAGTCCTCATTGAGGTCACATTTGTTTTTATAATTTGTTAATGATAGAAAACATAGGCCAATCACTTAGCCAAAAAGAAAATAACAATCACGATCAGCGTTGATATCCAGCACACCGCAAGCAGCGCCAATACAGAGATAAAAATATTCCAGCGGCGTGAGTGATACCACTCATTGCCTGTTCCAGAAGACTCAGAATGGGTCTGATAACCCACGCTGTCCAAAGGTGATATCAGCTCCTCGGTAAAACCTGCTGATGTCGCTAGTGGCATCACATTAATTCGACTTTCTGTGGCAAGGTCAGGTATCGACTTATTTTCACGTAGCACGCTCCCCATGTATTTTACGCCTTTCCTCGGAATCGTTTTTATCAACGAACTTGAAAGCCCTATCTGGTCAAAGGACTTTCTCAGCATATAGATTTGACCATAATAACTGCTATCGCTTACAGATCCCCGCTGCTCATGCCAAACCTGATTGATAATGTTTTGTTTATCCGTTTCTCCTTCTAGCAAAAGAAGTAAAAATCGATAACTATTTTCAGGCAGGTTAATGACTGTTCCAAAATCATTTATGAGGCAACGTTTCTCAGGCTCAAACCGGATACCATCCCCAAGGATGAATATCGAATCATCCTTACTTACATCATTCATTAGTCGTAAGCTCCAGTGTGACTTTAATCTTCACCATTATTAGCCTTTACTGTCAAAAATAGAATCTCAATATTCTCATCGATCTTATTGGATGTCGTAATTAAGGGCGAAGTATACAAGAGAGATATTGGCTAAGAAACCCCACAAACCTCATTTAATCTCATTCATGGAAAATAAGAATAATATACTGAAACATACACTAATATATCTTTTAATAAAGAATGTAAGATCGCGAGCTGAATAAAAGAAGAATTAATCATTATCCTAAAGAGATCATCCCCATCAATAAGCCATGCTTGATAAAAAATATAATCACTATAAATTCAGATATATCGTGTGAATTTAAATAACTCAAGCCAGTAGAATATGATTTGACTCGCTATATTAAGATAATATCCAATCAGTTTATCAACTCTGATAATAAGAAAAAACTTAATCCACTGAGAATAATCGTTGATTAGTAAGAGTTATTGAAAGTAATCAACATAGGTATGTAGGTATGAGAAGTTTTCGCTAAGGCTCATGCACAGATGAGTGTGTTGCACGTTGTGGCATTATGGAAAACCCATGAATGTTAGGGCTGCCGTGAAAGCAAAAAAAAAGCTGCAAACTTAAAGTTTGCAGCTTTTACACCTGTTTAATTTGTTTTTAGATAACGCTGCGATGATATCGCAAGCAATAATGCAGCCCACATAGGTGAGCTAGCACTCCTGAGATAACCACGCTATAGCAAAATTCGCTAGTTGTTATCTCATTTTGTATAGAAGGGGTTGCGGGAAAATCTCAATGTTCAGATTCCTCCTTCACATACCAACGTAGAGAGTTAAGAAGTGATTTAGGTGATTTGATCACTTTCCCCTCCTCTACTAACTGTAAAAGAATGGCACGAGTAGTATAAATACTCACACCACAGCTATCAGATAGCTCCCTCGTTTTTGGCCAATGCTCTGGTTCGGGTAGATAACCTTTTCCTCCTTGAACTGATGCTCTATTTTTGCAAAGGCGATGCAGAGTTTTCAAAATTTCCTGCTTTTTTAGCTGGCGTGGTAACTTCTCGCTTCTCATAGTACCTCCCATTAGGTGAATCCATGACTAAAATACCGGCTGACGGTATTCCTTACATGGCATTGCTGTGGCATAAAAACACAAATCGTCTGACTCTTTTTAAATTATGTGGTTTGGAGCGCGTGTTATTCGTCCTTAGTGCTGCTAATTACCTTTCTGATAAATTGAACATCGTTACTCACACCTAATTTTTCATAGGCGCTGCATTTTTGAGCGCTGATGGTTTTGATACTTCTATTGAGGATCTTAGTGATTGTGGTTGTGGTGATACCTTTCATTATCAGATAAACCACATAGCGTTCCCGCTCGGTTAAAGCAGCTTCCGCGCTGAGCCTATTAAAGTTGTCCGCTAATTTACTCGATATATCATGAGAGTCCATACTACCTCCGTATAAAGCAGGTGTTTTATTCATTCACTCAGTTAACTTTACTGCGTGTTCATTATTTTTTACGAATATACATGGTAAGAACTTTCTCTTTAATATAAGTAGAGAGTTTGTTCTCAATATAGATGTAAGATAAGTAAGACAGAAGATAAGTTATAATTAATGTGATAACTAGTAGATCAAATCGATGATTAAAGGTATCAAAATAGTTATCAGAATTGATTTTTTTTAATACGTATATTGAAGAAAACATTACAGCCATATGTAATAGATACATTGAGTAAGATATTTCTCCGGTGAACATCAGCCATGATGGGTAACGGCGTGCCCTAACTTTTTCATACTTAAGTCCGGCCAACAGTAACATAAAGCATGCCAGACTATATCCACCGAGGTGTCCACTTTCCCTTGATTGCCACGGAGAATACAGTGTATAGCAAGTAAAACAGAAATATCCTACTGCACATAACATGAGAACTCTGCCAAGCCAGGTTATTTTTGAATTCATTCGTAGGTAGAGAATTGCGGCAATAATTCCCATTAAAAACTCTAGGATGATTGGATTAGTCATCATTAATCCATACTGCCAAATGAATGTACCATGCCCCTCTCTAGGCGTTGTGCCCTCCCACCAATAGGATGAGCTGAGCAGGACTGCAAAAAATAAAAATAGTGCAGACCAACGGTAATGACGCAACAGCAGAACAAGTGCAACCATTAGATAAAAAAAAACTCATAGTTCAACGTCCAACCGCTCTCAACCAAGGCATACCCGAACGCAGGCGCTACGCCCCCGTTTAATGGGATAAACAGCAGCGATTTCAACGTATTTAATAACAAGTTTTCATTAGGTAACCCCATAGCCCAATAAGTTACAAAATAAGCTATAGTCACAATATAGTAGGTTGGAATAATACGAGTAGCACGTTTGGTGAGATAAATAAAACTATCATGCACTCCACCGCTAAAATTACGCGCGGTGATATAAGCAAGAAAACCGCTAATCATAAAAAATAGATCGACACCGAAATAACCATGTCTTAAAAACGTCTGGTCCAATGGAGATATAAACCAGCTGTAGTGATAAAGCACAACGGAAAGCGCCGCCACTCCTCTAAACGCCTGAATGACGTCAATATTTTTTCTTTCCTGCATATCATTATCCATACTGCAAACATATAAATAGCCGTGTAAACTGCCTACGGCGTTGAGAACCGTAGGCAGTAATTACGCATCAAGCATTGCGAATCTAATATTACGCATCAAAACGAAGCTGAAAGTCCTAAGGTATAACTGAACATATCATCGCGGTTTTGATTACTGTACGAAGTAGAAATATAGCCCTTGAGTGTTTTATTTAGTGGGAAGTTGGCACCGACCACTGCTTTGACGGAATCCTGACGCCCCTTATTCGTAGAAGTCGTAAATGAGGTGGCCGTGCTATTAATAGCGGCTGAAACTTTGCTATCTCGATCGCCCAACTGACGTTGATAATCTACCTGCAAATAAGGTTTCACATCGTAGTAGCTCATATCAAAACGCCAACCTACACTCCCCGTTTGCAACGTCTTGTTTTGATCAGAAAAGTGCATAGACGTGCTGCGGTTACCGTTTTCACGATAGCCATCAACATGAACCTTATCCCAGGAATATCCAAGTACCGGTCCCGTCGTTAGCCAAGAAGACACAGGAATATCCCAACCAGCACCAATACGTCCACCATACTGATGCGCTTTAGTATCACCACTTTCAGTTCGATTAGATAAGCCCAGCGTTATTTGACGTTCGATATTCTCTAAGTTGGCCTTGGTGTAATGCATATCAGCATTTAGCCACCCACCTTGTGGAGCCTGCCATTGAGTAAACAGGCCATACGATATGCCATGACTGTTATAGCTAAAGTTTTCCGTCGGCGTGTTATGATTTAGTCCCCCTGAAATCATAACACCTGCGGTACCATACTCACTCATTTGCCACGATATACCGATGCTGCCATTATTGGTGCTGTCATTACTAGGAGCATTAGCAAAAGTAGAATCATTTTTACCACTGCGGCGTAAATAATGAGACGAATAACCACCAAATACCTGTACATCATTCAACTCATGCTGATGGGTTCTTAACGTTTGATACTGGCCATCTAAGGTTGAACGCGCATCTTCAACCATACCTTCCGTAGCATGGATCAATGAGCTGACGTAGAGCGGTGCGTCAAGAATAGAGACAAAATACTCAGCAATAATCTGATGTAAGTATGGGCTAGGATGGTGTTCGTCCGAGAACATATATAGCTGGCTATCGTCGTATCCATTCATACCTGTATTGCAGTACGGGCCAAATACTTTAAAACTGCAAGGGAATCCAACCGTAGTTTTGAAACCAAAGGCTTGCGGTTGCTCTAATACCTCATGAAATAACGTAGACACATCGGCTCTTACGATATTGCCATGCAGTTGACTTAGTGCCTGCTCTGTTTGCTGGTTGTTATACTCCAACATTGACGTCAACGTATTATGCAGAAAATCGTATACGGGACTTATCACTGAGTCTGCCAAACCAGGTAGCCCCAACCCTTTAGCCATCGCATTAACAATAGCCGTTTTACGCGAGGCTTCATCAGGTGTAGAAGCATTGTTAAGTTCTTGGCGAATAACTTCGAGTTGCTGAGTAGACAGTGGCAACATCGTCAACATGATGGTCGGCAAAAACGGTGTATCTGCGATATTTGGAATATTAGGTACAATAACGGTACCCGCACCGTTGTCCAATAATGTTTGAGTTTGCTCCGCCACATTTCCCACGGCTCTGTCAATTTCACCATATGGACTAAGTGGGTTATTCATTATGGCCAGAGATATATCATTACCGCCGGTCCATAAAATGTACAAGCCATTTTTATCTGCCTTACCATCATGATCGGAAAGATAAGTATTAATCTGTTCCTTAGTTCCCATCCATACTAATGGCTGATCGACAGCAACCCCTGTACCCTCCGTTTGAGAGCCCGAAATGGCATAATTTCCTCCACCTTGTGTAAACGGTTTAAAGTCAATCCCCATCATTTTGGCAATCTGCTGGTTATACAACAGACTCGTTTGATTATTCGCAACAAACTTATAGGTACTGCCAAAACTTCCCGTGTCAGTGAGACTGTCACCAAAAGTATATAAATTATCGAATCGGCCATTTGCATTGGCACAAAATGCCGTTGCCGAAATGAGCGAGGCCAATAATGCTAACCGATGTGGTTGCATAATTCATTTCCTATTTTATTAATGAAAGAGTAGATATCTAAAATAAGCTTTTATTTAGAAGATATAGTTAACACCCACGGAATAATTCACTTCATCACTGCTATTGTTGCCGCCGTTATAATTAACCACACCGAATAATCCCAATTTATCAGTTAATTTAGCTGAAGCACCTAATTTAGCATTTACCCATTCTTTTTGTATCTCTGCGCCCTGACGCGTAAATGAAGTGGCGGTGCTATTCACTGCGCCAGCGACACTAATGGGATCATCATTAAAGTTGCGATGATAGCTAACTTCAAAATAAGGATTCACCGGCAAGGTTCGCGTATCTATTCTCCATCCCGCGCTCACCGTGTTTAACTCATGACGCTGATCGCCGAAATGCATAGAAGTACTGTTATTACCACGCTCGCGGTAGCCATCAACCTTATATTTATCATAGCTGTAACCTATTACTGGCCCGGTGGTCAGGTAGTCCGTCACGCTATAATCATAACCAAGATTCAACGCAACACCGAAGCTACTCGCTTGAGTGGAGCCTTTTTCTGTACGTACTGCTTTGCCCAACTGGATTTTACGGCTAATCCCATTCAGATCCATATCGCCAAAGCTAGTATCAAGGTTACCCCATAGCCCATTATCAGCCGTAGCCTGCATAAATAACGACATGACCTTGCCGTTGTAATCATACTTATAGTGATCGCTGACTTTGAAATCGCCAGCACCTGCACTCATCATTCCGCCAACGGCCAACCACGGTGCGGCTTGAATAGAAAAGCCAATATTCCCACTATTACTAGTATCTCGACCGTCTAAATCGCTATTACTGCTCTTTGCGTGACGATATTTACCGCTATAACCACCAAATACGCTGACCTTTTCCTCTGTAGGATTGGTACGTAAACTTTGCAGCTGTCCCTCTAAGAATGCGCGGTGTTCATCGTTAGCACTTTCCAATGCTTTAGATAGCGTAGTGGCATAATACGGAGCATCAATAACCGACATAATATATTGCGCAATGACAGCGTGCGCTTCTGGGCTTGGATGGAACCAATCGGAAAACATATAAACCTGATCGTCATGGAAGCTGGCACTAGTTTCCTTACATTGCGGAGCACCTACTCCAATTTGGCAAACTGGAGCAAGCACATTGTCAAAGCCATATTCCTTGCTCGAGGTAATAATCTCGTCAAATAGCTTACCTACATCAGCACGAACGATATTTCCATTCAGCTGCGCCAAACCCTGCTCAGTGCTGTAGTTAAACTGATCGGTCAGCGTATTTTCCATGTTCAGAATCATTTCATACACTTTTTCTGTTGCCTGTCGTGGTAACAGAACGCCATTTTCAGCTAATACCTGCTCAAGAGAATCTATAACAAACTGCTGGCGCTGAGCTTCGCTATCCACAGAACCTTTACTGCGCAAAGCGGTATCAAGTTGCTTATACAAACGAGGAAGATCCAGCACATTCTGGCCTAAAATCGTCTGCGCGAAGCTAAATAATGCGGTGGCCGTCCAAGGTGTTAATCCAGCTCTTGGCAGAGTTGGAACAATCACATAACCAGCTCCAGCGTCTAGCAGCATTTGAGTCTGAGTAACCACTGCGTCAGGTGCTGAAGAAAGCAAATAATCATTGCCCGTACTAAATAAACCACCAAAGTTTAATTTAGCAATCGACTGTTCAACGTCATAGGAAATATCGTTTGCCCCGATCCATAACATGTACAGACCATTTTTATCCGCCACACCGCCGTTCTGAGACAGATAGTAGTTAATTTGTAGATCGGTACGCAGCAAGCCGCTTGCATAGTTATCTGCCGTTGCGCCTGCTTCTGCGTAGTTATTGCCACCAAAGGTATAAGGCGCGTGGTTATCGCTAGCGTAATGTTCAGCTAAAATTTCATTGTAAAGTTTACTGTCTGAACCAGCAATAAATCGGCTCTGTGAGCCAATAAAACCACCATCGCTAAGGCTATCACCGAATGTATAAAAACTGTCAAACGCCTGAGCATGCGCTGAGGCCAATATAGACATGGCCAGTGTCGAATAACACAATACTTTTTTCATTGAAAGACTCTTTAAATTAATAGAAAGAGTGAACGAGAAATTAGAATCTCAATAAATAATTGAGATTAGTCTCGTCCATACGCATAAACTTAAATATTAATAAAACAACACTTAATATAGGTAGGTTCTTACCGAGGTGATTTTATTTCTCGAATTCCACTCAACTACATCAACTCCTTTTTTTGACATATTTCTTAAATTAAGCACATATTCGATAATGGAAGCATTATCGTTTGAGTAAATACGCTGAGCGTCAATTCTTGTATCCGAATGGTCATCAAGGCGTTCTTTATAAAACTCTTTTAAGTTTGCCTTGCCCATCATCTTCGTGGCAGCGTCAGCAAGAATGACATCCTCATGGCACATATCGGAAAGCTTATTTGTTGCATGGTGATTGAGATATTGAATGTATTGCACTGCAAGATGGCGCAGATATTCATTGCTATTGAAACGTGACGAAAAAGATTTTATTGCATGATTATCATAAAAATTGTAATAACCATTGTCAGCCAGAGGTCGTGTGACTACCGAAAGTCCATTAAGAACCAATTCGTTGAGACAGCTGGAGATGTAGTATTCACCGTTGATGACCGCGCCTTTTTTAATCACGCTTTTCGCCGCTTCGATGAAAATACTTCCCTTTCTGAAGTAAAAAAAGCCTGCAATGGCATCGCGGCTAATCGCTTTCTTCTCTGCAGACTCCACAACTTTACCCTCGCGATCTTTCTTCACGTAGGCCCATTTAGGATGCAATGACTCAAATGTGAGTACACCCGCATCCGCCTTCCGCTCACGGAAATCATTGATGATCTCCTGCGCATTGTCATTAATGAAATGATCTGCGGAAGCAATAATTAACTCATTCTCCGCATCGAAATTATCAATAGAGAGCAAGCAGCTACACAGAGAACCTTGGGTTTCTCCATGCAGAGGAATAACGGTTCCTTTGCCGTCTGTCACAATATTTACGATCGCGGAAAGACCTAGACTTTTATCTTGTTCAACCGGTAGCAAGAAAAGTCGCTGTGCTTCTTCTTCCAATGAGCGATAAATATCTTGTGAATACTCGAAGAGTGTTTTCTTGTTCACTTCATTAAGCAGCTTGGGATATGAAAATTCAGCAGACATTTCATACAGCGAAGCTCCGCCCATTGGCGTAATGATGGTGATCATTTTGCTGCCTCCTCAATATGAGCAATAAAACGCGAAATGTTGTCGTAGTTAACGTCGTGAACCGTATCGACCTCTAAAACATGGGCACCACTGGCCTTAGCTGCACGAATGCCATTTTCATTATCTTCAACAATGACGCATTCATCTGGCCGAAAGCCAAGTTGGCTAATGGCTTTATTGTAAATTTCCGGATTAGGCTTTCCTTTAACAACATCTTGGTTAGAGAGAAAGAACTCTAGGTGTTGAATCAGATTCGCCTTAGAGAGCATCACCTGAATAGTATTGCGGATTGAATTAGAGGCCACCGCCAGATGGTAACCATCACGCTTTAGCTGTGAGAGTGCAAACTCATGGTTAAACATTGGGTTACAAAAGTTGTACACCATCTCCATGGTATATTGCTGCTTCATTTCATTAATGAAAGTATGCAACTCACGTGACAGTCCTTTTTCGTTAGACAACATCTCCAGCTTATCTTTAGTCGGTAAGCCGTCAAACTTAGTCAGATGATCCTGATGACTGATGGGCATGCCAAATAACTGAAGGATCTTATTTAGCGCTTCATAATGCCAATCCTTAGCATCAATCAATACGCCGTCCATATCAAAAATCACTGCCTTTATTTTATTCGCCATAAAATATCTCCTTGGCGTCGTCGGGAAAATCGGTACATAACATCAGATGCTTAGAGTTAAGTATTAATGGATCAAATGTCTTCATCAGACTCCACTCCTCTTGCGGGGATCTTTTATGCAATTCCGAGGATACACAACAAACGTTGAATCCTCGCCCAATGTAGTTCCTGATCGTATCTTCATTAACTAAACTGCGCTGAAACCCATCCAACCAAATACCTTTTGACTTTAATGCCAACGCACTTTCTTGCTCATACTCACTAATACGGAAATAAACCTCAACACCACAGCGGTTGTATTCCATCATGTCTGGAATCGACATATCAAAGCAGAAGTAGTTGGTTAGACCCCATTCATCTACATACTGTTTAATCCTGGGCGCCAATCCGTCTGATTTAATATTCAATGCTAAAGGTAGCTTATTATCATAATATGTATGCAGCTTTAGAAAATCACTGAATGACATGCAGTCAGCATCGGGAATATCATGACTAATGACTAGTTCACCATGGTAATCTCTGATGTCCGTTTCTGTTCCATATCCTAAAGAAAATGAACGTTTAAACGCTTCATAAGTATTCTTCTCACTAGCGTGCTTCCAATATCCACGATGTGAAATAATCTGCATTTTTAGTTACCTATTAATGATATTTTTATATACGTTTAAAGCGCTTTCGGTAGAACCGTTATATACCAGCTTGCCATGGTCCATAACCAAACAGCGAGTACATAATGCCTTAATTTGATTCTCATCATGGCTAACCAAAACAATGGTTTTCCCTTCTAACTTAATCTGTTTTATTTTCTCGATGCACTTAGCCTGAAATTGAGAATCACCGACGGCTAATGCTTCATCGATGACCAAAATATCAGAGTCTAAATGGACACCAATTGCAAAGGCCAAGCGTAAATACATACCCGATGAGTAAAACTTCACAGGAACATCAATGAAATTGCCAATTTCAGAGAAAGCAATAATATCATCCATCTTTTTTTTCACTTCATCGTGTGACATACCTAAGATGGCACCTGACAAATAGATATTTTCGCTCCCAGTTAACTCATGATGAAATCCTGTTCCCACTTCAAGCAAACAAGAATATGAGCCGTTAACCTTAATACGACCTGATGATGGTAAAATAATCTGTGTGAGAAGTTTTAATAATGTAGACTTCCCCGCGCCATTATGGCCCACGATCGCAACTGACTCACCTTTAGCAATAGAAAAACTGATGTCAGTTGCTGCGATAAAGTTCTCATTTTCATTATTTAAAGGATTTTTTTGTTTAGAAAATGAGAAGATTTCTCGTAGGGTTTTATTATGTACTGCCTTCGAAGAGTAAATTTTGCTAACTGCGCTAAAATGTATCATTCCAAATCAACCACTTTTCTTTCATTAACTAAAAAGTATATTGTTCCTACAATAGTAATAGTTGCAGCGATTGAAAGGTAATATCCCATGGAAGGCTTGATTCCTCCATTCAGAAATGCATATCGCCCCAGCGAAATAATCCCAGACAGTGGGTTCATTTCATACCATCGCTTCATTTGCGCTGGAACAATCGATTGTGTATAAACAATCGGAGAGGCATAAAACAGCATCTGCATCGCAAGAGGGACAATATGCTTAAAGTCTTTATGTTTAACCTTCAAAATTGCCATAAAACACCCCAACCCCCACGCCAGTAATAGCGTTATCATCACGCATATAGGGAAATAAACCAGCATTGTGATAACATCAAATCGTATTCCCATAAAATAAAGTATCGGGATAAAAAAGATAACAGAGATAAAAAAGTCGATTAACGATACCGTCATACTCACCAAGCTCAATATCAGTCTTGGAAAATATATTTTCTTTATTATACCCATGTTATTTATCAGTGAATCACTCACGGAATTCATACAACCAGAAAATAAATTCCAAAGCAGAATACCAACCATCAAAACTGCAGCATAAGGAGCCTGATATTCAGGTGTTGGTAGCTTAACCAAAATACCAAATACAAAAAAGTAGAGTAGTATACTGACTAGCGGATTGATAACGGCCCAAATAAATCCTAAAGCGGTTTGTTTGTATCTTACAGTAAAATCTCTTTTGACCAGTTGCCAAATGAGATACTTTGCTGAAATTATTTCTGATAGGCGCGTAATACTATACGGGGTAGAGACAAATCCTTTCATTACTAGCACCTTTTACTGAATAATTTTATTGCAATATGTCGAACGTAGGGGATTTTAAGCAGCGAGGTTCTGATATAAAAATACCCTTTCATCATTTGAGTAATTAATACATGAACTCTATCGCTAGCACTCAGCGGCATTTTTATACCGAATAGATACAGATTGTAAAGTTTGAGCCAGTCAGAATATCGATAAATACTATGCAGCCCCTTAGAGGCATATACATCCTTATGTTTACTCCACTCAAAACCCAACTGTTCTGCGGTGTAAGGAATATAGTTTGATACATAGTATCGCTCAGAATCTGATACTAGCGCGCTGGTTCTTTCTGAATTTCCGCTGAACACCATGCGTCCCGTTTTCTCTTTTATGCAGTTCACCCAAATATACTGCTCTGGTGCAAAATTCATAACGCTAAAGAAGAATTTAGAAGCGCATATTTTAAATAATTCGCTATTCGCCAAATCGATGTCAAATAAACGCAGCAGATCCTGTTTGTAGCCAATCAGCATAATATCGCCAGGGTGAAAAAGATAAGGCAAGTATCCGCGTGCATCACGTGCAAATAAATTGCAGTTGATGACTCTGCGCTCAAATATGCTATAACTCTCTTCGCGCTTTAAGTTGTCGTCTTGCTAAAGGTGTTTCTCGATGAGTTGAATGGCATCATCATTGATCAGGCACGAATCTGAGCGAATTTTAATCACAATTGGATTGCGAGCCTCACTAATACCTGCCAAGGAAGAGACTATCATACGGTTAATATTACTCTTCAACTTTGCATCACCATCATCGAAACTGATGGTACCAGGGTCTGGGCTATACACTAAACGTACATCCCATTCCTTCACTGCGCTCTCCAACTGCCTAATCAAATCTGGTTTTACTGCCCAGGTTGAGATAATAATTTCTGACAGAGGATAACTACTACGCGTTATTGCGAGATTATCAATCAGTGATTGCTGAAGTATTCCATCACAGAAGAAAGGTCCCTGAATTACTATGCTCAGGTTTTTCATTTATTCCTCTTTGCTTCCAAGAAAAGTTTTGCCTAGCCAGCCATATAATTTCAGCAGTGACTCTGTTTTCTTAACGCCAAGATAACCCATGCAAATATTTTTTAAAATCGCTCCCCGTTCTCCTAAATGGGCGACGCGTGTATAACTATTACTCATATTGAAAAATGACCAGAGTTCATTTCTGTAGTCGTCGTGCTTAGCTGAAACGATGAAAATATCGACGTCAAACTGTTCACTCTTCTTACTGAGAATTAACATTTTGACTAAGGTGATAAGATGTTCTCGATAAATATCATACTCTTTGTTATTGCTCACTTTTACAAAGACCAGGTAATGACTGCCGGTCAAATCTAAATCGAAATTTTTAGTTAACTCCAAATCAAACCCCATATTCACGACAATATATGGCTTTGATAAAAGCATGGGTATTTTGGTCAGAGTACTATTGTTACGCCATAACCCGTACTCTTCTTCTGTAACACCTTCAACACTTAAATTCATTTCTGGCTCCTCAGCGTAAGTATGGTGTGCTGATACTTAGCAAGTTAGCTATCTCGCTCACTTTCATCGGTAAATAAGTTCCCTTATAAAAATGTTTAAGATAGAAAGCCGAGATCCATGTGCAAAGCGCTGTGGTGCTATTTTTCTTAATAAACCAATCTGTTTTCTTGCGGTAGAATGGTGAATAAACATACGAATGGAACAGTTGGTTGTTCAGAATAAAACTGCCTACCAACACACCTTTTTTCGTGTCAGGACTCGCTGAGGAAAATATAATTCTGACAACCTTAATGAGTTCATTGGGCGCCATTTCTTCGCATAAAATGTTGCGGCTAAAATCGTCGATGAACTCTGATACACACGAAAGCTGTACCGTGACCTCTTTCATCACCGCTTTAATCAGTAAATAGCGCCCCATCCCACTCATTTTTGCCGACGTCACTTTGAGTAAAGTTTGCTTCGTCACGCCGTATTTCTTGGCGAACGCATACATCCGCTTACGTGCATCTTCATCAGAAATGCGGAATAGAGGCTTACGGGCAACAAACGGTAAAAGCTCCATCAATGAGCGACTCATTTGCTCCTTGCCACGATAGTCTCGTATGCCGACGTAGCCATAATAGTGGATCACCGAGCGCGCATTCATACTTTGCGTAAGCGTGTGCGGATTGATAATCGACGGTATGCCTGCGGCGCTAGCCCTTATTCCATGTTCAATGTCTTCATAGTCATTCCAGTACAATGCTTCATTCTGTGGACAAAATTGCCAGAGTGATTTTTTCGCAATATACAGGCTGCCCGTTAAATAATCGTGACCAAACTGAGATCGAGCCGGATGCTGATAGCAATAGAATAGTTTGCTGATCAGCGGAATATCTTTTTTCCCGACATGATGAATATCCAACTCTCGCGTTAAATCTTGTTCAATGGAGTTGAAATCTGAATATTTACGCGGAATAAGATTATGTTTATCAACAAAGTAGAAAGACTGCAGGCCCGTAAAGGGATAGTGATCGCCAAACGCTACCATCGCAGACCAGAAATTGCTGGGCAGTAAGACACGGTCATGAATGATGCATAGATTTTCATAGCGTGCTTCCTGCGCCAAGACATTTTTCTTGCGCGTAATATGTACTGGGGGTGCCGGTATATCGGTACCCACAATGCGTACCTTATCGAAATACTTGAAATCTGGATGAGGCATTCCGCATAGCAAGATTTCCTTTTGCGGCACATCCAGCTCTAGGATACGCTCCACACAAGCATTCAAGAACGTCGGTTCATCTGGCCCGACAGGAATACAGAAACTCCATTGCTCTAACCCCTGCTCTTTTTCAACCGGCAGTCGCTGTACTTTTTCATAAATATCAAATCCTGACTCACTCGTCTCAATCCGCTGGAAAGCTTCATGATAATAAGCGCGCTCTAACATACTTTCAGTGGCAATAGCCTCTTTGATGTAGAGGTATTGACCAACTTTCAGTTGATGTGCAACGTCCCACAAAAGATGGGCGTACAAAGCTGAATCATTTTGTACGTTAATCAGTGCAACATCACCGTCAAACTCATTCATAAATCGTGACGTACCATTCACGATGAATTTGCGCGTACTGATATTGCCTTCAACCGGTGAAAAACTGATCAGCATGGTATTGTTCGGCTGCCTAAACATCGTTTCATTAATGCAAAAACGACGCTTAACAAAAACATGTTTGAGTTTTTTGTCGTGTACGTATTGGATGAGTTGCATGACAGGTCAACTTGTTCAGTATTTTGACTTCAGAATTAGAAACTGAGCGCTTTTTGGCAAACAGGAAGTGATTTAAATAGATCCAAATCTTCCGGTGTACCGAGCCCGTACATGCCATTAGCTTCTTCGCCGACATTAAATACACCGATTCGCGCGCGATCACGTTCATACATATAGGTATAAACTGGTGCAACATAGAACTCACCATTAGAACGATCGTTGCAGGTAATCATGGCCTCAGCGAGTTCACAGAAATCACGCCCTGAGCGATAGTTATAAATCCCAACGGTTGCCTCATCAGAAACTACCTGTTTCTCTACTACGCGCTTAACCAGTTTTTTATTATCAAATTCTACATAAGACCACTTCGGGTCATTGGCTTTCATCGTCATAATGAGGCCATCAAGATTTTGTCCATCCATAGCAGCCAAATAGCTATCAATGTTGACGTCAACCCACTGGTCTGAATTAGCAATCATTAGCGGATCTTTATTACAAATAAAACGTTTAGCACAAAGTACGGTACTTGCTGCACCCTCAGTAATTCCGTCAATGGCAACCACGATGCATCCAGGCGCTAATTCCTCAAGAATATCTTTAAGGTTGTAGGCTTTGAGGTGTTCTTTCTGGCAAATAAAAATAAACCGATGTAAACGACGAGGACGCAAATTGTTAATGACGAGTTCGATCATCCGACGATGCCCAATCTTGATTAACGGTTTGGGATCAGAATAACCTGCTAAGGCAAAACGACTTCCACGCCCTGCCATTGGGATAACAATGTTCAGCATGCTTCATCCTCTACAATATATTTATCGTTTAACGCGCCAGGTAATTTGACGACAGTAGTCACAGTGTCTTCGATGGCATAAAAATCGGTCGCTTCGCCTGGGGCTATCTCTATAATATCGCCTGCGATATATTCCACTCCAGACATCCGAGCTCGGCCTGAAACTATCACCGTAATTTCCGTGGCAATTTTATGAAAGTGTCGGCGCTCGTGCTCTCCTGCGCGGAAATGTTGTACAGCAACTTCAACATTTTGGGTGCGAAAAAGTGAAGGCGTAAAGTCACCAACAAACCAACCCCTAGTCATTGAATCAATGCGTGTTTTTTTCATAAATTTAAAGATAATTGATTGAATTTAAATATGTTATGCCAAGCCATTCTGCGCACTTGATGCAGGCTTAGTATCAACTCATGTTAGTGCCTGGTTTCATTTAATAATTCATCGAGTAATGCAAGAAATGCGTAGGTTCTTTTGATCGTATTTTCGTTGGTAATTAAAGACTTCAGTCGCTCTTTTAACTCCAAATACTTCTCGTCTTGCACCTCAGCATCTGCAGGAGCAATTTGCGTATAGGTTTGAATCATCAACGCATCAATAAGTGCCTTAGGTAACGCTCTAGGCTCATCGCCATAGCGCACAAAATAGCTAACGCCTGGTGATGAGTTGACGCTAGATATATTTACCTCCAGCGGATCAAACTCGACAAATAGATAAGGTTGGAACATAGGTTCTATTTTCACTCTCACGCCACCAGAATCTTTCCTCTTCTTCTCAATCCTCATCATCGGGCAAAAAGTTCTAACGCCGAGCAGCGAAAGTGTGGTTTTAGCCTGTTCTATCTTCCCTCGTTTACAGCAAACTAAATACCATCCCATCACGGTTTTAACCCTTACTTTTCAACTAAAAATTAAGCAACCAGCTATAAAGCAGAAAAGCTCCGCCGTGATCTATCCATGTGGATATACCTAGATAAAATATAATTTTTCGCGGTCTATTTAGCAGAACCCGTTCGGGTTAAATGCCAAATTTATACAGACAAATGCTAAGCCAAACGACTAGATTCAGAATACTACTCAGCCTTTTAGACCATGTAAACACCAAATGTCAGATCAAACAACCAATCACTAACAAACAAACAGAATTTAAAACCACAAAATCACTGCTTTTAAGATTATTTAATTAAAATACAAGCATATTCACAAACAAAAAGATCGCCAATAGCTAATTGAGTGGTTTTTTACTTTTATTATCCAAAGAATTAATAAGATTTCTGGGGCACGATAAAATAATTCTTTTCCCGAGCATAGAAAATAAGCATATGTCTATAAAATCAACGTGCAACTGGCCTTATTTCTCATACTAGGAAAAAGTAACCTTCAGAAACCAGTAATTTCTGTAATCAACTTCTTTCTTGAAATTAAAACTGCAAATCCACCGGTCGCTAAAAAGATGATTAGCGATACATAAATCTATATCGTGAGAAAAACGCGCAAAAAAACGATACTTCCGTTCGTACGCAATCGGTTAAATTATCCACATAGGAAAATGTTTAGTAAATTTATAAGGTAATCGGTCACTGGTTGTCTTACGGCGGAGCCTTGCCTAAATAAAGCTAGTACATACCCAATAATCACGAGCCCACATACTTCTTTCGTTCTACTTCCACAACATAAACATCCAATTATTCATTTTATCCCGCTCTTATAGCGGCCTTTGGTATTTCTTTTTTGGAGTCTAGCTTATGTATAGATCGCATAACGTCTATTTATCTATTTTCGCGACTACACTGATATTTTCCCCCCATAGCGCGTTTGCCGATGAGAGCCCTTCCGCGGCTCCATTAGTTTCTATTTCAGATATCGCTAAAATAGGAACCGATATCGCAACAGGCAACATACCGGGGCTGATTTCTGATGTCATAAAAATACTGCCTAGCAATATTCATCTGGGGCCTGGCTCGACGTCATCCGGAACACTCACCGCCGCAATCGGCAACAAAGCATCATCAGACGGTACACTAACTCTCGCTCTAGGAAACAAGGTCTCTACTAAAGGGGTAGCAACGATTGCTGCCGGAAGTGAAGATAATGCCTCCGGCCTTTTGACATCAGCTATTGGGATAAAAAATAACGCTGGAGGACTATTAACGTCCGCGCTAGGTATATCGAACACGAGCTCCGGAGTAGCCACTCTTGCCCTTGGTATGAATAACACGACCTCAGGATTCATGAACTCAGCCGTCGGCATAGGAAATACAGCCACAGGCGCATTCGGACTCGCATTGGGGAAAAATAACACCACTGATGGTGTCGCAAACATTGCGCTTGGATCGGGAAATTCAGCTAAAGGCCAATTAGGCGTTGCCGTCGGCAAAAACAACACCACCGACGGCACCGCTAACCTTGCTATTGGCTCCGGTAACACGGCTAAAGGACAATTAGGTGCGGCTGTCGGTACCAACAACACCACGGACGGCACCCTTAATCTTGCTTTAGGCTCTGGCAATACCGCCAAAGGTAAACTCGGATTGGCGTTGGGTAAAAACAACACCACCGACGGCACCGCTAACCTCGCTCTTGGCTCCGGTAACACGGCCAGCGGTACACATGCCGTTGCTCTCGGTACTGATAACACCGCTAAAGGGACCCAAGTATTAGTTGTAGGCAAAAGCTCTTCCGGCGTTGGTGATAAGGTCTTGGTGTATGGGAACAACAATGCCGCGACGGGAAATAATGCCGTCATCATTGGTGAAGAGTCTTCAAGCCAGGGGAATAATACCCAGATACACGGCGATGGCTCTTCGATAAAAGGCAATGACAATACCATCGCAGGTAACCAATCCCAGATTGTAGGCAACACCAACAATATTCAGGGGCATAGCGACCGTATCGAAGGTAATAACAACCAGATTGTTGGCGAGAAATCCAAAATAGTCGGTCATCGTAATCAAATAAATGGCGATAGCTCTACCATTCGCGGTAACGATAGCCAAATAGCAGGAAATAACTCGGCATCAGTCGGCAATAGCACACGGGTGGAAGGCAATCAGTCTTATGCCATTGGTAATAAAACCGCCGTTACAGGTAATAACAGCGTAGCCATTGGACACGGTTCTCAAGCGACAACGGATAATGAATTCTCTGTGGGCGGTAATGAAACCGGCAATCGTCGTATTACGCATGTGGCTCCCGGCATTAATGACAACGATGCGGCCACCGTTGGCCAGACTCGTCAGTGGACTAACCAACTGAACAAAAAGATTGACCACTATCAGAAACGCGCTAATGCAGGGATCGCCAACGCGGTAGCGTTAGGCGCAGTGCCACAAAACTGGAGCTATGACTCTAACTTTGGTATCGGCGTAGGACAATACGAAGGCGAAAGTGCGTTTGCAGCGAAACTTGGCTTCAAACCTCGAGAGAATATTGCGGTTTCAGTCGGGGCCGGATTTGATTCGCGCAACAATCAGGCATTCTCTGCAGGCATGTCGTTTGGTTTTTAATATACAGATTACGCCCGTTAAATAGCGGGCAATGTCTTAATGCTGATCGTTTAAGAGATCGAGATACACGGGGCTAGTACACCGCGGGGCGGTTATGGAACACATCCATGTGTTCCACGCGATGGGGTCCTAAAATTATGCTTAAGTGGCCAGCATTAGCCGAGATGCCAATAAAATATTAGTTTTGAGAAACGACCCAATTGAGGACAGCTTGGCGTGAAATTTTTATCCCACCGTTTTTTAGGCTTTCAGGCAAACGTAAGTAACGTACAGGCTGCTGAAAGCGAGCTAGTTTTCCCTGAACCCATGTGCTCAACACAGCGAAATCTAACTCCGCGAGTGGCTCAATGACGGCCACCGGACGCTGCCCAAATTCTCGATCATCAACTGGCACCACAAAAACTTGCTGAATTTGTGGATGAGCTAGCAATACTCGCTCAACGTCCTCAGGCTGAATACCTTCCCCACCGCTGAAAAACAGATTATCTAATCGGCCAATGATCCTGAGCTCATCGTTTTGCATCTCCCCTCTGTCGCGGGTATGAAACCAACCGTCGGGATCAGCCAGCGGAAACAGTTGCCCATCACGCCAATATCCTGAGGCCATATTGTCACCACGCAGTAGGATCTCCTCGTCTTGCAATTTCATCTCACGCCCTGGCAACGGCAACCCTACGCCGGGCAACGCATCTGCACGTTTGGCACACACTGTCGATGCCATTTCGGTCAGACCATAGCCGCACCAACAACGAATACCACGTTGTTCTGCCTGTTCGGTTAAATCAACGGGGATCATTGCGCCACCTAAAAGCACCTCTTTGAGCGTTAAGGGGGTTTCTGGCTGATTGAGCAAGCGCCAAAGCTGCGTGGGTACCAACGAGGCATGTGTGCAGCCGCGCAGAGCATCGTCCAGCACACGCATGTTGCGCACCACTAAGCAGGCACCCGCCAACAACCAACGCCAAACAATGCCCTGCCCTGAGACATGAAACAGCGGCAGGGAGAGCAGCCAGCTATCTTGCGGCCCCAGCGGCATCAGTGATAACACGCCCTTTGCGCTAGAGAGATGTGCGTTGAAGCTATGTGCAGCCGCTTTAGGCATTCCTGTTGAACCGGAAGTTAGCGTCAGCGTCGCCAAGCGCTGCGAATGCCATTGCGGCACAGTACGTGTTGGCGACACGACATCACTCGGCGCCGTCGCTAGCGTTTTGATCGGTGAAGGCCAACAAAAATCAGCCTCAGGGCTATAACCGTAACCCACATTGAGGCTCGGTAATAATTCGGCGAGCAGCGTATCAGGCAACTGCGGATTGAGTGGTAAGACACGCGCGCCGCATTGCAAAACGGCTAAATAGGCTAATAGCAGTTCAGCGCTATTTTTTCCCCGTACCGCCACTATCGTATCAGGTATAACGCCTTGCTGGATAAACGAAGCCGCCAACTGGCTGATTTTTTCATTCAATGCCAGCCAACTCATCGGCGTTTCATTTAATAATAAGGCGGTGCTATCAGGAAGCTGGCTGGCCCAATGCTGCCAAGGCCAGTCGCTAAACACAGGATAAATCGGTGCAGTCATACTAGGAACGCCATACCACATCTAACGAAGCTACGTCCTGTAATGGCAGGTTATTTTCTGGCCATGGACGGATGAGCTGCGCCTGCATCAAATCGAGCGTATCTAAGCCCGGAACGGTATCCGGAGTCAGCCACGCGGCGACTCGTGCGAGCTGAGTCAAACCTAGGCTAGATTCAATACTGGAGCTAATCACCGCCTCTAATCCAATCTGATGCGCTTCAGTAATCAGCTGCTGACAACGCTGCAAGCTGCCGGTTAACGTCGGCTTGATAACAATGGCTGCAACGCCCTCTTCCGCTTCAACACGGAAATCCGGCTCACGTACACTCTCATCCCACGCGATAGCAATACCCGTTGTACGCGCAAAATCTCGTGACTCATCGCGGGTTTTACACGGTTCTTCGAGAAACGCGATACGATTACGCCACTCAGGATTGACGTATTTAGCAAAGCCATCCGCCTTGGCGCGCGTCCAACTGCGGTTAGCATCTAAACGCAACTTGAGATCGGGCAAAGCCTCAAGCAGCACGTTAACCACCATGCCATCCCGTACCGCCTCGTATAACCCAACTTTCACCTTAGCGACTTTTTCGCCGGGTATCGCCTGCAATACGGCAAACAACTCATCAGGATCACCGGAGCACAACGGTGCCTTGCGATAATCCGCCTGTATCGGCAGTTCGCCCGAGAGCTCGGCCAGCGCGCAGCTCAGGCCGAAAGCCACCGAAGGTAGCGCATTTTCACTGAGCGATTGGCCTGCTAGCCATTGTTGCAAATCCGTCAAAGCAGCTTCCTGAGCCTGCTCTAAGGTTTCGTGACTAAACTCAGGCAAAGGGGCAATCTCCCCCCAGCCTTCATGTTCACCCTCGCGCAGGCACACTATCAACCCGTCACGAGTTTTTAGCCGCTGGTTGCGCAGAATGACGCCTGCATCCATGGGCAGGCTGTAACGGTAAAGTGTGACCTGTCGCATTATGGGTTACGCTTAAATTTAGAGAAATCAGGTTCACGTTTTTCGTTAAACGCGTTGCGTCCTTCCTGACCTTCATCAGTCATATAGAACAGCATGGTGGCGTTACCGGCGAGCTCTTGCAGACCTGCTTGACCATCGCAGTCGGCATTCAATGCCGCTTTCAGACAACGCAGCGCCATTGGGCTGTTGCGCAGCATTTCACGGCACCAGCGCACGGTTTCTTTTTCTAAATCGGCCAATGGCACCACGGTGTTAACTAAACCCATATCCAATGCTTCCTGCGCATTGTACTGGCGGCACAAGAACCAGATTTCACGCGCTTTCTTCTGACCGACGATGCGCGCCATATAAGATGCGCCCCAGCCGCCATCGAAAGAACCGACTTTTGGCCCGGTTTGACCGAAGATCGCGTTATCTGCTGCGATAGTCAGGTCACACATCATATGCAACACATGGCCACCACCGATGGAATAACCAGCCACTGCCGCAACAACGGGCTTCGGACAGGTACGGATTTGGCGCTGAAAATCCAGCACGTTCAGGTGATGAGTACCGCTTGCATCTTTATAGCCACCGTAGTCCCCACGAACCTTCTGATCGCCGCCGGAGCAGAAAGCTTTCTCGCCCGCACCGGTCAGAATGATAGTACCGATGTGATCGTCATAGCGCGCGTCAGACATTGCCTGAATCATCTCTTTAACCGTCTGAGGGCGGAAAGCGTTGCGCACCTGCGGACGGTTGATGGTGATTTTAGCGATACCGTCTGCCGATTTATGGTAGAGAATATCTTCAAAATCAGCAGAGCAGTCCTGCCACTCAATCGGTGCATACAGCTCTTGTTCGCTTGGATACAGCATAGTCAGATTCCTGTTAAAGATGTTTGGTAAGAAAATCACGCACCTGCGTCACAAATTCATTCGAATTGGCGCGATGTGCATTGTGGCCAGCGTCAGCAATAATACGCGCCGGCAAATCAGACTCCACGGCAAGCTGTTGAAACTTCGCATCTCGCTCGCCGCACAAATAAACAAAGGGGATAGCCAGCGTTTTCAGCGATGGCGTGAGCAAAGGTTGTTTGCCGAGAGAAGTCGCCTCCAGCATCGCGGCCAGTGGCTCGCCCATCTGAGCAGAGCGTAGCTCAACAAGGCATTCGCGTTCTGCCTCATTCAGTTCGGCAAAAACCGGCTGGCGATACCAGTCAGATAAAACCTCGCGCAAGGGCTGTGACCGAAAACGTTCTGCCCAGCGTGTATCATGTTCAATTCTAGCCGTGCGCTCATCCTGCGTTTTTAACCCTGGATTTCCGCCTTCAACCAGCAACGCCCTCAGCCCTGCGGGGTCCTGTACAGCATGATACATCGCTACACGTCCGCCCAATGAGTAACCGATGAGCGCATAGGAGGAGATAGCGTAGTGTTTCAAGGTGTCTCGTAGCGAGGTATCCACGACGGCGAAATCCGCAACCGACAGCTCCGCCGAACCACCGTGCCCAGGTAAATCAACCAGCAAGTGAGCAAAATTGGGCAACTGCACGGCAAGTTCCAACCACTCTTCGGCGCTGCCCAAAAAACCATGCAGCCAAACTACTGTCGGATGTTCGGCCGTTTCTATTTTTACAGGCAGGTAGTGGGCGGCCAGAATCACAGCGCGGCAACCTGAGCCAGCAGATCGCGGAGCGTTTCTGCGCCTTCGCTTGGTGATACCTGCAATTCAATCAGGGTCGTCCCAGCGCGGCACCACCCCTGCTGTACCGCGTCGGTCAATGCATCCCAGCTTTGCGGCTGAGCATATGCTAGCTTGAACATCGCCGCCGCATGCTGAAAATCAACATCCTGTGGCATCAGGTAAAAACGTTCGCGTTCCGCCTCCGGCGTGGGCAGCATCGAGAAAATTTGCCCGCCGTTATTATTCACCACGATCAACACCGTTGGCGCTGAGCTATGGCGCAATAAGGCCAACGCATTGAGATCGTAAAGTGCAGAAAGATCGCCAACAATAGCCAGCGTCGGCTTAGCCGTTGCGCGTTGCACACCGGCGGTGGTAGAAATCAAACCATCGATGCCGCTCGCGCCGCGATTACTATAAACCGGATACCCTACGGGAAGCTGAGCAAAAGCGTCGATCAGGCGAACAATCAGGCTATTGCCTACGAACAGTTGACCATTTTCAGGCAATAGTTCGGGAATGCGCTGAGCAACCTGCGCCTCGCCAAAATGTTCATCCAGATATTCAGTGACGCACTGCTGTGCCGTGTCCGCTAAGATTTCCAGCTCAGGTGCCCACGGTGTACGTGGCTGAGCGGGGTGCAGAACCAACCAATCAGAAATCGAGGAGATAACACGGCGCCCAAAGTGATGAGCCGGATCTAAACGCCCTTCCAAGGGATCGATCAGCCAATATTCTTGCGGCTCACAGCTTGCCTGCCACTGTAACAGGCGTTTTCCGGTCAGGCTGCTACCAAACTGCACCACGACTTGGGCCTGATCCAACAACGCCTGCGCTTTGGGGTTCGCCAGCCACAGATCGGCACAGGGCAACGGCTGACCACTTTGCGAAAGCACATCGCCAATCAGCGGCCAGCCTAATAAATCGGCCCACTCGGCAACGCGCTCCCCCTCTTCTACGCTCATTCGTCCAGCCAGAATCACGCCGCGTTTTTGTCGCCAATAGAACCAGTCTAACTGCTTAACCGTCGTCCGCGCATGCACGTTCGTTTCACGCAGCCACGGACGAGAATCCTGCCACCATTCTCCTAAACCGTTAGACCACGCATCGGCGGAGCCATCATCGTCGCCGTACAAGGGTTCAGCAAACGGGCAGTTCACATGCAGCGCGCCGTGGCTGAGCTGTGCCATCGCACTATCGACGGCAGAAGCGAGCCAACGCGCAGGAATATCCGGCGTGGGGCGTGGTAAATTCAGCGTTTGGTGGGGATGAGAAGCAAAGATGCCGTTTTGACGGATTGCTTGATTAGCACCACAGTCGATGAGTTCCGGTGGGCGATCGGCGGTTAACATCACCAACCGCTCTCCCGTTAGACCCGCTTCAATGAGTGCAGGATAGAGATTCGCCACTGCAGTACCAGACGTCACGATAACAGCCACTGGCTCACCTGACGCTTTCGCGAGCCCGAGCGCCAAATGACCCAGGCCACGCTCGTCAAAATGGGTATGGCAGATGAGCTGCGCATTCGCCGCTGCTGCTAGCGTGAGCGGCGTAGAGCGGGAGCCCGGAGCAATACAGATATGGCGAACACCGTGGCGGGTTAACGCCTCTAGTAACAACGCGGCCCAGTGGCGGTTAAATACACTTGTCGACATGGCAGCTCAGCAGTCTGGTTGATTAAGGATTGTCTCAGCTTAGCCCACTCATAGGAACTCATCTGAGCCAGGGAAGGGAAAACTGATGATTTATTCGCTGCCCGACGGTCTTGCAAAATCATAATGTAAAGTAACCTTATGTTTTTGAAAGAAAATCGAACAGGATAATTGGTGCAATATGTTACACCAGCATTCCAAAGACCACAATCAGCTAAGGGGAGTATGTCTGTCCAGCATGGCCGAGCAGCGATAATTCAGCCTATGAAAACTCTGTTTCCAACAACGTTCTCAACCCTGCCGCCTTATTCTCAATCTCCAGCCACTCTTGTTCAGGATCAGATCCTGCAACGATACCGGCTCCGGCGTACAGATGGATATGATCGCCTTGGATTAACGCCGAGCGCAGCGCAACGGCAAACTCTGCCTGTTCCAGTGCCAGATAGCCCGCAGAACCTGCATACCATCCGCGATCGAAAGGTTCATCGCGCATTATGAATTGGCGCGCTGGCTCACGAGGCAATCCCGCCACTGCGGCGGTTGGCTGTAAACGACGCAGGCAGTCCGCATCGTTGTCATGAATCAGCGTGGCATGGATCGGGCGACGTAGATGCTGCACTTTTCGCAGCCGGATCACCTCTGCTGGCATAACGTCTAGCGCCTGAGCTCCGCCCTGCAAACGCTGGCAAATATCATCTACTACCAGTAAATTTTCATGCTGATTCTTACGATCGGACATCAGCCATTGCGCATTTTCCTGCGCTTGTGCATCGCTGCTTCCGCTCGCGACGGTGCCAGCCAGAGCCTCAGTTTCTAACGACAATTGCTGGCGGCGATAGAGACGTTCTGGTGATGAACCTAAAAATGCGCGTTCCGGCGCAAGAGCCAGCATAAAGTGATAGCAGCGATGATTCACTGCGCGGCTGGCAGATAAAAACTGAGCCGCCCGCAGCGGTTGAGACAGTTTCAGCGTGGTGCGGCGAGCCAGCACGACTTTTTCAAATGCCTTATGCTCTATTTCGACCAGCGCATGATTAAGCAGGTTACACCAAGCATCGTGCTCAGGTTGATGATGAGCCGCAAGCACGACAGTCTGCAACGGAGGCAGAGGCTGGATCTGACATAGGTCTGCTAAATCATGCAGCGCAATATCCAGATCCTGCTGTAGTGACGTTTCCCCATAGAGATACACCACCAGTTCAGCCTTACCCGCATGGCGCATTAGCGCAATGCGCGGTAAAAACAGCAGGCTGTTGATTGTGCCATAGCCATCCAGTTCAACCTGACCAAACGCGTTCAGGCCCCAAATGCGTAATTCTGGGCAATCATTTTTCCGAATAAATTCTTGCGCCTGCTCAGCATCCGTAAAGGTACATACGGCACCGCATACGGCCGCCTCTTCAGCGCCATCTCGGTGGCGCCAATAGAATTGTGGAAATAGCGGCTGAGAGGCCAACCACTCAAGCATCTGAGTGCCATCTTTCAAACTACAAGGCAACGCAACGCGGACCAACCCCGATTGCTCGGCAGCGGCTTGGCGTAACAAAGGAATAATGCGTTCTACCAGAGCGGAAAGATGAACCACGACAACCTCGGGCGGCTAAAAGAAGAAGTGTGGAATTATACGGTGGATTAATAAGAAGGAAAGCAACCAGAAGAGTTATCAGCACAGCCAGCGAGTAATCGGTGAAAAACCCACCATCTGTTAACATTTTACGGCTTATCAGCTGACCAATTTCGTCTCTGTATCAACGTTTGGCCGGCGGGAGTCACCACGTATCACGCTGTAATTAAAGTCTGCGCTTGCTACGTTCAGATCACGCTAGTAATAACAGACCCTAGCATGGTTAATGCTGATCGTTTAAGAGATCGAGATACACGGGGTTAGCACACCGCGGGGCGCTCCGGCAGCTAAAGCTGCTACGACCCCATCGGTGTACTTCCCCTAAAATCACGCTTAAGTGACTAGCATTACCCTAGCATGGTGATAAAAATGATGTGGCATACGATCCACAGGTGAAAAGGATGGCCAAGCCAGCGACTCACCAAGAGTGCAACGATGAGTGAAAAAAACATAGCCGCGGCTGAAAACACAATGACACTCACCACACCATCGTATAAATATCCCCAATGCATCACGGCAGAGAATGAAACCACAGACGCGATTTGCGGAGCTTCAATCCACAGCAAAATATGGCGACATTTCAGGCTACCACCGAGAGCACCTAGACATACCGTTGATAGAATGATCAGATAAATGACAGACAGATAAAACGACCATATAAAAAGAGCAACTCCCAATCCATCCAATGCTAATTGCCCCGGTAGTTTTTTCCATTACCGTTAAATAGCCTCAAAGCCCCCCAAGAAGCAAATTAAATCACCTGAAAGGAGTTGTGAATTCACACGGTAATGGCGTCGTTATCTGCAACAGATTGGAGCGAAAAGTGATTATGAGCTAACCGACTTGTTATCTGTTTCAACGGTTGGCTGTGTTACGCGATTTTGCTTACGAGCAGCCAGCCACAAACCACTATTTTTCATGGCGTAACCAAACACCAGACCGACTATCAGTGAAGGAACAACCATCTTCCAATCACCATTACCCGCAAAGGTGGCGCAGGCGCCGATAAAAGTACCGGGTACAAAAGCCAGCCAACGCTGCTGCGCCTGAATGCACATAAGGAAAGCGACAATGCCCGTTAAGATATAACCGATGATCGTCCACTCTGGGCGTAGCGCTCCACCATAAATAATGACTTCAGCCCAGAACACACCGCTCAGCAGTGTACAAAAGCTGATGCCAAACCCCTTCAGCCCGCCCTGTGGACAAGCAAAATAGGCTGTACAACCGAGAAAACCCGCCCAGCTTAGTAGACCGAGGCTAACCGCTACCCAGCCCCAAATGCCAGAAAGGATGCCGGTGGTAATGGCGATAGCAACCAAAACATTCATGATGGAAATCTCACGTATTCAAAAAAAGTAGTTTAACGATGGGAACAGATTATTCGTTGACTGGGTTCACAAATTATAAGTGAAGTGTTTGCATGATTACATTTTATTGTGATTTTTATCACAAATAAAGCTGGTTTTTTAAGCACTCATTTTTGCTAACAAAATTTAGAATCCCCCCTTTTTGACGAATATGGCTACAAATGCGGACACTTCAACAAGAAATAATCACTCAGGGTTCGTTGTCTTCTCAAAAACACAGGTCTAGGTTACGGCTATGACAAAATTTTTAATCGTAACCTCAAGGCTATTTTAATGAAAAAACACATCATTGCAGCCCTGCTGCCTGCGCTCATTATCCCTTCAGCAATGGCATGCACCACTATTTTGGTCGGTGATAAAGCATCGACTGACGGCTCATTTTTAGTCGCTCGTAATGAAGATTATTCCGCCAATAACCCTAAGCATTTTCTAGTCCATCCGCGCGTTGAACACCAAAAAGGCGAATTTAAGTCACACGCTAACGATTTTACCTACCCACTACCGGAAACCTCTCTGCGATACAGCGCCATTTCTGATTTTGACACCAACGACCTGTCAATGGGTGAAGTGGGGTTTAACGAGGCTGGCGTGGGGATGACGGCAACAGAAACGATTTACAATGGCCAGCAGGTTCTAAAATTCGATCCCTACGTCGAGAAAACTGGCATTACCGAAGACGCGATTGAAAACGTGATCCTGCCAAGGATCCACAGCGCTCGCGAAGGGGTGGAGCTGCTAGGCAAAATTATCGAAGAAAAAGGCGCAGGTGAAGGCTTTGGCGTTGCCTTTGTCGATCAGCATGAGATCTGGTATTTGGAAACGGGTAGCGGTCATCAGTGGATGGCAACAAAATTACCGAGCGATAAATATTTCGTCTCGGCCAATCAAGGGCGTTTAAGAACCTATGTTCCTGATGATACCGCGAATTATCTGGGCTCAAAAACCCTGATTAGCTTTGCCGAGAAACACGGTCTATATAATCCTAAAGACGGTGCCTTTGATTTCCATAAAGCCTATTCACAGGATGTCGAAAATGATGTCACTTACAACTATCCACGCGTATGGACAGTGCAACATCTGTTCAATCCTAGCCTGAAAACGGAGATCAAAGACGGTACCGCGTTCCCTGTATTCTTACAGCCAGAGCATAAAATATCGGTTGCTGACGTGCAGGCCGCACTGCGCAACCACTATCAGGGCACCTCGCACGATCCGTATGCTAACGCCAATCCAAAGGAACCCTACCGCCCAATTTCAGTATTCCGCACACAGGAATCACACGTCCTTCAGGTACGTCCCGATCTGCCAAAAGCCATTGGTGAAGTCGAGTATGTCGCTATCGGTATGCCATCACTCAGCGTATATATTCCCTATTATCAAGGACTCGAACATTACCTACCGGGCTACGACAAAGGTACCGATAACGCTAGCCAAGACTCGGTCAGTTGGAAATATCGCACGCTGCAAACGCTAGTGATGCAAAACTACAACGCCTATGCGCCAGAGGTAGAAAAAGCCTACGCCGAATTTGAGAAGAATACTGCCACTCAGCAGGCATCCATGGAAAAAGAGTATTTGAAACTTTATCAAGCCCATCCGCAGCAGGCTCAAAAAGTGTTGCAGAACTTTGAAGATAAAGTCATGGCCGATGCCTTAGCGTTAACCAATAAATTAACACAGCAGGTTATTACCCAGATGACCCACGATACCGATATGAAATATCATTTCGAAGGGGCTTAATTGCCACTGAGAAACCTCAATACGTTTGGCTGGGGGAAATCTCGCTCCCAGCTAAACGCTCGCCGTCCGCATTATCACATCATGGAATTATCACTTAATCTCTTTAGATAACTTAAAGGGAAAGCCTTCTTTAATAATGTCCATGACTTCTTGGGTATAAGGCGCCATCGACGTTTTCACCAACGCAGGAAAAAATACCATCGGCGATGGAAAAACGTCGACCACATGGCAATGGGAAAGCTTTCTGGCATCGACTTCTGAAGCAGGCAACAAAGTGGCAGCCTCTAGACCCGACTCCAACCAGTCAAGGATCACTCCCGGTTGGGTGACCTGCATAATCACGCGTTGCTCTTTCCCTCCCTTGCGGAAGTGATCCAGCAGAATTTCATAAGTTCCAGCATCACGAGCTCGGTGCAGTAAAACGAGCGGAAATTGACTCAGTTCCAAATAGGGAAAAGGGCTTTGTGGAACTTCAGGCAGCAGCTTTTTAGCAATGACCGCCACGATTGGCACAGGTGAAAAAACGAGACAATCATAGCCCTCGGTTTTTCGTGGTTTCTGGATAAGAGCAATATCGATCAGGCTATCATTTAAATGGGATTCCAGATGGCTCGAGTCAAGAACAGATATATTTAATTCCACCTCTGGGTAGCGGCGATGTAATTCCAACAGCAGTGGCTTAAAGTAGTTTTGAAATAAATGCGTTAGCCCAATGCGTAATATTTGCGTTTCGCGATTCGATATTTTTGTTGTTTCACGCGCGGTATCTTCCACCTGGCGTAATATTTCACAGACTTTGCGATAAAGATAATAACCCGCATCAGTCGTCTCAAGCCGGTTTCCATTGCGGACAAACAGCGGTGCATTAAGCTCTTCTTCAAGCTCCTGTATCCGTTTACTCAAAGGAGGTTGAGCCATATTCAGCACACGTGCAGCTTGACTAATCGAGCCTTGCTCTACGACTTTACAAAAGTACTTTAGCCTTTTGAGATCCATACTGTCCTTCCCGATGCTTATACCATCCAAGACTAGAAGATTCTGATACTTTGACCTCGCATAGACTAAAATTCAACACAAAACATTAATGCAACACTTTTAACGTATTTATGACTAATACCCTTCTGATCTAGTGTCTATCACCTAAACGGTATTTGTCACACGATGATACGGGGAATATATCTATAGGGGACATATATTCCAGTTTAAGGTGAAAATATTATGGCTAATAATGCGGATAATAAAATTAAAAATCCAATTCATGATTTACGCTCAGCGCTTGAGTTTTTAAAAAATCAGCCGGGTGAGCTTGTCTCTACGAATGTGGAAGTGGATCCGTGCGCGGAGCTCTCTGGCGTTTACCGCTATGTTGGCGCAGGTGGTACTTGCCAACGACCAACACGAAAGAATGGCCCAGCCATGGTGTTTAACAAAATTAAAGGTTTTGATGACATCAGTGTTGTAATTGGTCTGAACGGCTCCCGTAAACGCGTCGGTCACTTTTTGAATTGTGCCCCAGAAAAGCTGGGACACTTGCTGAAAGACTCAGTCAAAAATGCGATTCAACCGGTACTGGTCAGCGCTGATAAAGCCGTATGTCAGCAAGTCACTCACTTTGCTGAAGATGCCAATTTCGACCTACGCAAACTTCTTCCAGCGCCAACCAATACCGAAGAAGATGCGGGGCCTTATATCACCATGGGCCTTTGCTACGCCTCCGATCCCGATACTCATGAATCCGACATTACTATTCACCGCCTGTGCGTACAGAGCCGCGACGAGCTTTCTATGTGGCTAACACCGGGTCGCCATATCGATGCGTTCCGTATGAAAGCTGAGGCTCAAGGTAAAGCATTGCCCATCTCTATCAGTATCGGCGTAGACCCCGCTATCGAAATTGCTGCCTGTTTTGAGCCGCCTACAACGCCGCTCGGTTTTGATGAATTAAGCATTGCAGGGGCACTGCGCGGTCATGCCGTTGAAATGGTGCAATGTAAAACCATTAATGAAAAAGCGATTGCTCACGCCGAAATCGTGATTGAAGGCGAACTCTTGCCAAACCTACGCGTTCGCGAAGATCAAAATACCAATACCGGTAAAGCCATGCCTGAATTTCCGGGGTATACCGGCGCGGCCAAAGATGCGCTGCCCGTGATTAAAGTCAAGGCCGTGACACATCGATACCATCCCATCTGGCGTACGACTATCGGACCGGGTGAGGAACATGTCAATATGGCCGGCATCCCAACCGAAGCCAGTATTCTGGATATGGTTGAACGAGCGATGCCAGGAAAGCTTCTCAACGTCTTTGCTCACTCAGCCGGTGGTGGGAAATTATTAGCGGTAATGCAGTTTAAAAAATCAGCGCCGGTCGATGAAGGACGTCAACGCCAAGCCGCGTTGCTGGCTTTCTCAGCCTTCTCTGAGCTGAAACACGTGATTCTGGTCGATGAAGATGTTGATATTTTCGACAGCGACGACGTGATGTGGGCCATGCAAACCCGCTATCAGGGCGACGTCGATACGGTCTTTATCCCTGGAGTGCGTTGCCATCCTTTAGATCCTTCCCAAATGCCAGACTATAGCCCTTCAATTTTGCAGGAAGGTATGTCCTGTAAAACTATTTTCGACTGTACGGTACCTTTCCATCTGAAAGCGCACTTTGAACGTTCTCGTTTCAAAGAGCTGGATGTGAAACGTTTTCTACCCGATTTCGAATAAGGAGCCGTGATGGCGACCCAACGTATTATCATCGGCATAAGTGGAGCCTCCGGTTTTCAATATGGCGTTAAAGCCCTAGAGCTACTGAAAGATCGAGAGGATTTGGAGGTACATCTCGTGATATCCAAAGGCGCAGAGAAAACCTGTGAGCTAGAAACCGATTACGTTTTGGATGAAGTGATGGCATTGGCTGATGTTGTGCACCCAGTCACGCATCTGGGCGCGTCGATTTCCAGCGGTTCCTTTCGCACACTCGGTATGTTGGTCGCTCCCTGCTCCATGCGTAGCCTCGCGTCGATCGCTCACTGTATGACGGATAATCTGCTGACCCGCGCCGCCGACGTTGTGCTTAAAGAACGGCGTCGGTTGGTATTATTGGCGAGAGAAACACCGCTCAATCTTGGCCACTTACGTAATATGCAGCTAGTGACTGAAATGGGAGGAATCATCTTCCCGCCAGTACCCGCGTTGTATCAGCGGCCTCACGGCGTGGATGAAATTATCAGCCACAGCGTTGCACGGGCGCTCGACCTATTTGGCATTGAACTGAATAAAATCCCGCGCTGGGGCGAAGGCAAACTCCAACATTTAGCATGATTGGGTTAAGGAATTGATTTAAGAAAGGAAAACTCGATGTTGATTGGACCTTATGTAAACGGAGCTGCGGTGATCGTAGGCGGACTCATTGGCGCTTTGGCAGGTCATAAAATTCCACTACGGGTTAAAACCGCGCTTCCCCTCACCTTTGGACTTTGTTCCGTAGGTTTGGGGATTAATTTAGTTATTAAGGTGAAGTACATGCCAGCCGTTGTTTTGGCAATGGTGTTGGGCGCCGTAATCGGCGAGCTCATTTTTCTCGAAAAAGGGATTGGTAAAGCGGCAGGATCTACCCGAGGGATCGTCAATAAATATCTCCCTCGCGTTCATGGCTTATCGCATGAAGAGTTCACCGAGAAGTTTGTTGCCATCTTGGTGCTTTTTTGTGCCAGCGGAACCGGTATCTTCGGCGCAATGCATGAGGGAATGACCGGCGATCCTTCGATTCTGTATATCAAAACCGTATTGGATCTGTTTACCGCCGGTATTTTTGCCACCATGTTGGGCTATGCCGTGATAACCATCGGGATTCCGCTCATCATCATTCAAGTGGCACTCGCTATGTTAGCGGTGTTTATCCTGCCCATGGTGACACCAGAAATGATGGCTGATTTCTCCTGCGCTGGCGGACTTATCATGATTGCAACAGGGCTACGCATCTGCAATATAAAACCGTTCCCTGTCGCCAATATGCTGCCGGGCTTGATCTTAGTGATGCCTTTTTCTTGGCTTTGGATGACGTTAGTGGTTTAAAAGAAAATGCTGAGTCCAACTGTCTTGGGCTCAGCCGCATCACCGACTCTAAGGAATTGCCACTTTCGGTTTGCCTCCTCAATCCAGATCACATTCCTACGACAATTTTTTAATCACTATAACCGTCTTTACATCAATTTTTTTGCACATAGAAATCATCCTTCGAAGCACTTCACATTTATCCTGCGCTGCACTAAAGCCTCTATCGCTGCGACAAAATATTCGTTGCTGCATGGTAAATCATTTCGCTGTGAGAAAAAGGCTCGCTGCTTATACTCGATTCATCCCCAAGGCAGATATAAGGAAATTGAAAATGACACAGCATCAGTTCCACGCAGAGCCTTTTGCACTCCCTTTTGCTCCCACAACAACCGCTCTAGTCATGATTGATATGCAGCGCGATTTTGTTGAACCTAGCGGTTTTGGCGAAGCCTTAGGTAACGATGTATCGCGAGTTCGTACCGCCATTGAGCCTTGTAAACGCGTACTTGACGCAGCTCGTACCCATGGATTGTTGGTCATTCACACCCGTGAAGGCCATCGTAGCGATCTCACAGATTGTCCTCCTGCCAAGCTCACCCGTGGTGGCAAAACATTCATTGGAACCGAAGGTCCAATGGGCCGAATTTTAGTGCGTGGAGAAACCGGACACGACATTATCCCCGAACTATATCCAATCAGCGGCGAGCCGGTTATCGACAAGCCAGGTAAAGGAGCCTTTTACCAAACCGACCTACATCTTGTATTGCAGAATCGCGGTATAAAAACGCTGATTGTTTGTGGCGTAACTACCGAGGTATGCGTGACTACGACAGTACGTGAGGCCAATGACCGGGGTTATGAATGCATAATTCCGCAAGACTGCGTCGGTTCCTACTTCCCTGAATTCCAAAAATATGCGCTAGAGATGATCAAAGCACAGGGCGCTATTTTCGGCTGGGTTAGCGATGCTGATTCCATCATCCACGGTCTACAAGGTTAGATTTTCTGGCGGGAGTAGGCTGATGACGACGCATTCACTCACAATAACCGAGCTAAAGTCCGTTTCCATTGGTTACCTGGCGGCTGATTTTATCCTAGGTGAAAATGTTTGGCCGCGTCGACTGCAGATCCATAGTCGTTTTCAGCATGCGTTGAACCTGCAAAGAGACGATGGTTATCTGCTCACCCTACTCTGCGCCAGTCAATATCGAAACCTTGCCGATGCGATACGGTTAGATTTACCTATGGCATGGGACTGGCGTGAACACGCCAACAACGGCAATAGCCGCGACGTGACCTTACAAGAAAATGGCATGTTGCTGGGGGCTGGTTGGTTTATCGCTCTCGAAAATACGCCTTGCTGGAGACCCAATATCATCACCGCCGGCACTGATGAGTCGCCTGATAACTACGCTCAGCACCAATACCCGACTCTGGTCGACGCGCTAACCAGATATTGTCATAAACACAATATCTCCAGTGAGCTGGCTTTGTTGCCTGATATCTCTTCGATGAAAAGGCAACCAGAGTTATCGCTCAACGCCGATACCGTCACGCTTAACCTGCAAATAGCCCAGCTAATAGGTTTTGGGCGTGGTCTGACACCTGACGGCGACGACTACTTGCTCGGCTACATTGCCTCCCTATGGCGTTGGCGCAATACACCACGAGTAGCCACACACTACGCTCGACTATGCCGAGGTGTAGCAGAGCAATTAGAACGTACTAACGACATCAGTCGTCAATACCTCAGCCGTGGTGTTCAAGGGCATTTCTCAGAACCAATCTGTGAGTTGATCCAAGCACTAGCCACGGCTAAAAGCCACTCAGCCATTAGTACAGCAGCATCGCGTGTCATGCAGTTTGGGGCTTCATCCGGCGTTGACTGCTTAGCGGGTTTTCTCCATGGCCTGCGAACGCTTAGCAACTAACTGAAGCTCCACCTTAATCAGATACACCTAATTTTCCATGTCGAATCCACATTCGGCAGGAGAGCATTTTGTCCAAAGTGAGAACTCAGTATGTACAAAGTATTTAATAATATGTATCAGGATTCCGTCTCTCTGATGCAGATATCCGCACAAATTTGCAAACTAGCAGGGATCACACAAGCGTCGGTAGTGATGGGAACTGAAACCAATCTTGCCCAACTGCAAGATGCGGGTTTTCCCGACCCCATCAAAGCCAGCCCTAACGATTTGATTATTGCCGTGATGGGAGAAACTGAAGCCTGTGAACAGGCTCTAGAAATTGCTCATCAGAGACTGAATAGCAAACCCGAAGAAAGTGGTAGCGCAAGTATGCGCACTATAGCCGTCACTAGCCTACAGATGGCACAGGAGCAAAACGCCTCTGTTAATTTAGCGCTGATCTCCGTTCCCGGCGACTATGCCGCTGCTGAAGCACTCAAAGCCCTTGAGCTCAATATGAACGTAATGCTGTTCAGCGACAACGTGAGCCTACAGCAGGAAAAGCAGATCAAACTACTGGCGCAAGATAAAAACCTGCTGGTGATGGGTCCTGACTGCGGCACCGCCATTATCAATGGATTACCGCTTGGTTTTGCCAACGTAGTGAAATCCGGCTGTATCGGCGTAGTTGGCGCTTCGGGAACTGGTTTGCAGGAAGTCACCTGTCGTATCGATCAGCTTGGTGCGGGAGTGTCTCAGGCTATTGGTACCGGCGGGCACGATCTACATGAAGAGATCGGCGGTATTTCTATGCTTTTTGGCCTCAATGCCCTCGCTCAGGATGAGAATACTCACGTCATCGTACTCATATCCAAACCACCAGCTCGGCATGTGGCTGAAAAAATCTTGCGACAGGCTCAAACCTGCGGTAAGCCAGTCGTCGTTAACTTTTTAGGCGCGGAGCCTGCAGAATTAATCAGCTTTGGGATACATAGCGCAGAAACGCTAGCCGATTCTGCTGATATTGCCGTCGCTTTGTCTCAGGGCAAAAATAGCGCAAGTACTCATTTGGCGCTCACCCAATCCCATCTCGAATTACTACAGCAACACGCTCAACATCTATCTACCACACGCAAATACATTCGAGGTGTATTTGCTGGTGGAACATTCTGCTATGAAAGCCAGTTGCTGTGCCAAAAGCACGGCATCTTTGCCTACTCAAACACGCCTACGCACGGTAACGAAAAACTCAATGATATTTGGCGCAGCAATGCACATACCCTAATTGATATGGGAGACGACGATTTCACTCGTGGGCGCCCACACCCAATGATTGACCCAACCTTACGCAACCAGCGTATTCAAGCTGAACTGGATGATCCCAATTGTGCCGTAGTGCTGTTTGATCTGGTCTTAGGATATGGTGCAACCATGGATCCCGCCCAAGAATTACTCCAACTCCTCAATCAACGGGATCCACAAAATTCTCCGTTATTGGTCGCCCATGTTTGCGGTACAGAAGCCGATCCACAAACACGTTCACTTCAGATAAATGCCCTTCACCAGTCAGGTGTTCTGATCGCTGAGTGCAATGCACAAGCCGCGCTTTGGGCAAGTCAAATTGCGTTGATTCAAGCCGAAAAAAACGGAGTTACACAATGAATGCACTATTTTGCCAACCGCTAGAAGTGGCCAATGTGGGTTTGACCAGCTTTGCCGACAATCTCAAACAGGCTGGTGGCTCTGTGATCTCACTGGCTTGGCAACCACCGGCTGCAGGCAATATTGCAGCAGGTTTATCCCTTGCGGCGTTGCTTAATCATCCGCTGGTTGAACAGGCTAATCAGATCGCCTTTGCACGCTATCTTTCTGCACAGCCGGTCTTAGTCGATGTATTAAGTGCAGCAGAAGCGATTCCCGCCTTACAACTGCGCAAAACGATTCTGCACTCAGGCCCACCGATTGCGTGGAAAAATATGTGCGGCCCTGTGCAGGGAGCCATCATCGGCGCCATCTTGTACGAAGGCTGGGCACCAGATGCCGCCAGTGCTGAACGTCTGATTGACGAATCGCAAATTGCCCTTGAGCCTTGCCATCATTACCAAGCCGTTGGCCCAATGGCGGGGATTATCAGCCCCTCGATGCCTCTTTGGGTGATTGAGAACACCGTCAACGGGCAGCGAGCATTGAGTAACTTCAATGAAGGCCTCGGTAAAGTGCTGCGTTTTGGTGCCAACAGCGATGAAGTTTTGCAGCGTCTACGCTGGATGCAACACGAATTGGCCCCCGCGTTGAAAGCAGCCGTGCTACGTACTGGAGGACTGGAACTCAAACCGTTGATGGCGCAGGCGTTACATATGGGTGACGAAATCCATAACCGTAACGCAGCGGCAACCGGTTTGCTGATTAAGCGTTTATTGCCAGCGCTGCTGGAGTGCAATTTACCACTGGCTCAACTGCAGAGATGTGTGGCCTTTATTACCAGCAACGATCACTTCTTCCTCAATCTATCAATGGCCGCGTGTAAATCAATGATGGATGCTGCCGCCAATGTCCCTTTTAGTTCGATGGTGACCGTGATGGCACGTAACGGCGTCAATTTCGGTATTCGACTTTCTGGCACCGGCGATAATTGGTATCAGGCACCAGCCAATCCGGTTGAGGGCTTATTCTTCCCCGGCTATGGCGTTAACGATGCAGCAGCCGATTTAGGTGATAGCGCAATTACCGAAACCGCCGGCGTCGGTGGCTTCGCAATGGCCTCTTCTCCCGCCATAGTAAAATTTGTAGGCGGCACCCCTGACGATGCCACCCACAATAGTCGTCGAATGCAGGCGATCACGGTGGGCTCAAATCCTGCCTTCACCCTGCCAGCCTTAAACTTTGCACCAACCGCTGCCGGTATCGATGCTCGCAAAGTCGCTGATCGAGGCATTCTGCCAATAATCAACACCGGTATCGCACATAAATTGGCTGGTGTTGGGCAAATAGGTGCTGGGATTACTACAGCCCCCATGTCCTGTTTTGCCGATGCCTTACTCGCACTGGCAAAAACACTGCCAGATGTAGAGGAAACACATCTATGAATAAGCCTCTTGCCATTGTTGCCGTGGGCGGAAATGCGCTCATCGTTAATGAAGAAAAAAACAGTATTCCCGATCAATATCAAGCCGTAGAACAGAGTGCTCAGCACATCGTCGATATGATCGAAGGCGGTTGGAACATTGTGCTTACCCATGGTAATGGGCCGCAGGTGGGGTTTATCCTGCGCCGCTCTGAGCTTGCTGCTAGCGAAGTCGCCTCAGTGCCGCTTGATTATGCCGTTGGCGATACCCAAGGTGCCATTGGTTATATGTTCCAAAAAGCACTGCATAACCAGTTAGCCTTACGCGACATCAAGAAACCAGTAGTCACAATAGTGACTCAGACTCTAGTCAGCGCCAGCGATCCGGCGTTTAACACACCGAATAAACCCGTCGGTGCGTTTCTCGATTATGCAACTGCCCAGCAGCGACAACAAACGTTGGGATGGACCATTGCAGAAGATTCTGGACGCGGTTGGCGGCGCACGGTGGCCTCCCCGACACCACTCGAAATTATCGAGATTGCAACCATACAAAATTTATTAACCCAAGGCTGCATCGTGATTGCCTGTGGCGGTGGTGGGATCCCCGTAATTCGCGATGCCAAACGGCAGCTTCACGGCATTGAAGCTGTGATCGATAAAGATCTCGCCTCTGCGCTACTCGCCGAACAATTAGCCGCCGATCTGTTACTGATCCCGACCGGCGTGGATCAGGTAGCCATTAATTTTGGTACCCCAGAACAGCGCTGGCTCAGCGAACTGAGCCTTGAACAAGCCGATTTATTGATCGCTCAGGGCCAATTTGGTTCAGGCAGCATGCAGCCCAAAGTGGAAGCCATCGCGCAATTTATTCGCCAAAGCCACCAGAATGGCAAAACAGCAAGCGGATTAATCACTCGCCCCGAGTCAATTAAAGCAGCGCTTTCACACCAGACTGGTACGTGGATTACACGTTAGCCACACACCACACTCATTAGAAAGGATTAAATCATGACGACAACCTTATTAGCAGTTAATGGCACTCTGATGCGCGGATTAGAGCTGAACAAAAATATGACTAACGCAGGTGGTGTTTTTGTGCGTGAAGACCACACCGACGCGCATTACCGCCTATGGAGCATCAACGATTGCCATCCAGGCATGATCAGAGTGCAAAACGGCGGAGTCTGCGTCGCGCTAGAGCTATGGCAACTTCCTCTCTCCTCTTTTGCCGAATTACTGAGTAACGAACCCGCGGGACTCAGCATTGGTAAAGTAAAACTTCAAGATGGTAGCGAAGTTTTGGGGGTACTAGCAGAACCTTGGCTGGTTGAGGGACAAAAAGAGATCACCGAATTAGGCAGTTGGCGTCAATACACCGGACATCACCATATTGCCTAGGTTCGAGTTCTGATCAGCATCAGACCAGCACACGTACGATCAAAAGGAATAGGATATGCGTAAAACAGAACAGACAGAAAATGCGACAAGCACGGCATCCGGCTTCCATGTCGCGATGATTTTGCTAGGTATCGCGGTTACGCCGGTACTACTTTCGTCATCCAGCCTAGGCAACCAGCTCTCTAGCGCTAACCTCATCAGCGTAGTGACTATCGGAGGGTTGATTCTGACAATACTCGCAGCCGTCACTATCTGCGTTGGGGAAAAGGCTCGCCTGCCTACCTACGGAATTGTGAAATATGCTTTTGGGGAACGCGGGGCAGTAGCCATTAATATTTTGATGGCTATCAGTCTGTTTGGCTGGATTGCCGTCACTGCCAATATGTTCGGACACTCCGTGCATGATTTATTGGCACAACATGGTGTTGATTTACCCACGCCGCTATGGGTCACGCTTGGCTGCATGATCTTTGTTGCTTCCACCGCTTTCGGCTTCGCCGTGTTAGGGAAAATAGCACAAATTGCCGTCCCCGTGATCGCACTGGTACTGTGCTATATACTGTATGCCGCCACGCATGGGCAGGCTCCCATGTTGGATAGCATGAACCAGATGAACACCGGCGTTGCGGTGTCAACCGTGGTCGGTACGATCATCGTTCTGGTCGCAACCTTGCCTGATTTCGGCAGTTTTGTGCACAACCGTAAACATGCATTGATTGCTGCCGGCATAACATTTTTAATCGCTTATCCACTGTTATATTGGGCTGGAGCAACACCAAGCGCGCTTAGCGGGCAAGGCTCTTTACTCAGTGCAATGACGGTGTTTGGTGCAGTATTGCCAGCGGCGTTGCTGCTGATTTTTGCCTGTATCACCGGCAATGCTGGCAACATGTTCCAAGGTACGCTGGTGGTTTCCACCCTTCTAACCCGTTTCCCTAAATGGCAAATTACATTGGTATTAGGTCTTTTGGCCGCTATCGTCGGCAGTATGGATATCATGGCGTGGTTTATCCCATTTCTGCTGTTTCTCGGGATAGCAACCCCACCCGTGGCGGGCATTTATATCGCTGACTTTTTCCTTTATCGCCAAAATGGCTATGACGAAACCGTGTTAAGCAATGAGTCGCAGATTAAAATTTGTACTTTTGTGGCATGGCTGCTCGGATCGGCGGTAGGCTTTATGACCGTCAATGACGTTATGACACTCACTACAATTCCATCGATTGACTCTATACTGGTAGCCTGCGTGGGATATGCCTGTTTAAGCCGGATACAGCGTAAACAAATGCTAGTCCAATAGGGCTTGCGATCTGAACTTCGGCATAGGCTACTTCCAAAATTCCAGCCTGCGTCTTAGATGGATGCAGGCTTTCTTCTAGCCATCAAGGAGTTCACCATGTTTATCTCTGACGAAAGCATCCGCATTGTTCATCTGGTGGCTAAATATCAAAGTATCACTACCGCCGCCGAGCAGCTCAATAAGGTCCCTTCAGCCATCAGCTATACGGTAAAAAAATTGGAGGAAAGTATTGGCGTGGCGCTATTTATCCGCAAGGGACGGAATATTGAGTTAACGCCATCAGGCGTCTATTTTATTCAACACAGTAAAACAATTCTTAGCGATCTGGATGCCCTTAGACGTAACACGACATTAATTCACGATGGTGTTGAGCAAGACTTTGTCATCGCAGCCAATAATATTGTTCCCCAATCGGCACTGGTCAAGTTTATCAATACTTTTGAACTCGCGTTTCCCTCCACTCGGCTAACACTGAATATCGAAGTGTACAACGGCTGTTGGGATGCGCTTTATAGCAAACGAGCCGATTTAGTTCTTGGGGCACCACACAATGTTCCCAGCTCAGAAGGCATTATCAGCGAGTCATTGGGCGTATTAGAGTGGGATTTTGTCGTTAGCCCGCAACATCCGCTGGCAACATTGATGAAACCACTGACGAATACCGAACTCAGACAATATCCAGCCATCTGCATACGCGATACAGCGGTGAACTTCTCACATCAGCAAGCCTGGTTACTCGAAGGGCAAAAACCCCTTTTTGTTCCAGATTTCACCATGGCAATAGCGCTAATACAGCAAAATACCGGTATTGGCTATATTCCCCATCACCTTGCATCTCCTTTGCTCAATGAAGGCACACTGGTAAAAAAACCGATGCAGGAACACAAACATGCCACCCAGCTTTTTATGGCTGTACGCTCTGAAGGCATGGGTAAAGTTTGCAAATGGTGTTTGGATTATTTGTCTGAATCAGCAATCAAAAATGAAATCTGTGGAAAATAGTGGCAAGCGGATACTCTTGCCCATCAATAAAAAAAGGCCGGTAAATACCGGCCTTCGTTATTACGATGCATAGCGGCTTTGACGACTACCTTTTACGCATGAACAGTTCTCGGCGAGATACGCTGACAGGCGTTGCCTGATCCTGCACCGGCAACGATAGCAGCATCTTCAGCGTATCACTGGCTAATGCTTCGCCTTCTGCGGCACTGATATGTGACTCTATCGGCGACATCAAGGAACAGGAGAGTAATTGTCCAGTTTGTGGCAGTTCTCCCACCATAAACGTCATATCACCACGCGGTAGTGAAAGCGCGATACGCTCGCCTAATGCACGCCGTGGCCAAACCTGATCGGGTCCAGGTAAAATCACCACGCTAAGCATCCACGGCGTTAATACCGTTCCCAGCCACTGGCCTTCATACTCTTGCATCTCTACTTTAATCGGCATTTCAGCGCGATAAAACGGTAGATTCGCCATCTCTTGCTGTGCTATGTGCTGATACTGTTCAATCAGCAGTTTTGTGGGATTGTGTTCAAATCCCCAAAACTCATCTGCACCAATCGCATCAGTCATAGGATTAGCAGTCATGCGACACTCCTCTGTGCTCTAACGTGCAGCCATCTTCGCACAGGATCTGAATAATACGATCCATCGCAATCGGCACCGCGGCTTCAATCGTCGGAGTCATGCCGATGTACGGCTCCAGCGACTGTGGTACGACACCCACCAGTGTGAGACGCTTTGGAAACTCATCGGTCAGATGCAGTGCCGAAAGCACATCGCATAATCCCAACTGATGCGGCGAAATTTTCCGGCTGAAAAAAGCGGGAACTTCATCGTCATGTAGCGTAATCACGCTGCCGGGGGCGGCATCGCTCAGCACCGCATCGGCCACGATCAAATGATCGCGGCTCGCCATGTACTCCATCAGCTCCATGCCAGCCGTGCCGCCATCCATCAACTCAACGCCTTCTGGAAAACGGTAATCCTGCTCTAAACGTTCAACGATGCGTACACCCACCGCTTCGTCGCTGAGCAACAGGTTACCGATGCCTAAGACCAGCGTATTCATTACAACACCTTAACCTTGGTGACTTCGCCACCGCGCGTATCAACCACATGAACCGCACAGGACATACAAGGGTCAAAGGAGTGAACGGTACGCACAACTTCCAGCGGTTTTTCAATATCCGCAATAGGAGTGCCGATCAAGGCCTGTTCATAAGGTCCCGGTTCATCGTTGGTATTACGCGGGCCGGAGTTCCATGTTGACGGTACCACCGCCTGATAGTTCTCGATTTTGCCGCCTTTGATAACGATCCAATGCGAAAGCATACCGCGTGGAGCCTCTTCAAAGCCTACGCCGCGATACTCTTTATCGGCCAAAATTTCTGGTTTGATAAAGGCCACGTGATCGCCTTTACCAATGTTATCGATCAGCGCCTGCCACTGTTGTAACAGAGTATCTTTCAGCACACAGCAGCGTACCGCACGGCCAATAATGCGTCCCATAGTGGAATGCAGTTGTTCAGTTTGCAGGGCTTTACCGTTCAGCGTTGTGTAAAGTCCGTTAACCTCATTGAAGTGTTTAACGGTATCTGGGTGCTTCGCCGCCAGTTTAACCAGCAGATCGGCCAACGGTCCAACCTCAACCACTTTACCGTAGAAGGTGGGAGATTTAACCCACGAGTACTTACCTTCATCCTGCCAGCCAGTGTAGTTCGGTTCAGTTTTGCCTTCCCACGGTTTTAAGATGGCATCATCTTTGTACCATGAATGTTTGCAGCTTTCGGCAATTCCGTCGATCAGCCATTCATCTTTGTGGCTCGTGATCGGACGGTAGTTGCCCATATCACCATTTTCGATATAGCCCCCCGGAAGCAGGAAGCTACCCCCTTTGGCATCGGTGGGCAGTTCAGGCACGCTTAGATAATGCTTTGCTCCCTCGCCCAACGAGAGCCACTCAGGATAGTTAGCTGCGATGATGGCCGCATCAACTTTGTAAACCTGTTCGATGAACTCACCCAAACGCTCAATGAACATTTTCACGTACATCAAGCGCTCAAGGTTCAGCACGCTCGGCGCATCCAAATTGATTGGGTTAGCGACGCCGCCCACAGCCAGATTCTGAATGTGCGGAGATTTACCGCCTAAAATCGCGACCACACGGTTAGCATCACGCTGACACTCTAGCGCTTGCAGATAGTGGGCAACCGCAATCAGGTTCACCTCTGGCGATAGCTTCATCGCTTTGTGACCCCAATAGCCGTTCGCAAAAATCCCTAACTGGCCGCTAGCAACCAGATCGCGAATTTTCTGCTGCACCTTGGCAAACTCTTCCGAGCTGTTAAGCGACCAGCTAGAAACGCCTTTCAGCATCGCTTCGCATTTTTTCGGATCGGCATTTAGCGCGGCGGTGATATCTACCCAATCCAGCGCAGAAAGTTGATAGAAATGCACGATGTGGTCGTGGATGCTATGTGCCGCCACGATCAGGTTACGAATATATTGTGCGTTGACCGGTACCTCGGCACCAATCGCATTTTCTACCGCACGTACCGATGCAATGGCATGAATCGTGGTACATACGCCGCAAATGCGCTGGACAATCATCCACGCATCGCGCGGATCGTTACCTTTTACAATCTCTTCCATCCCGCGCCACATGGTGCCAGACGACCAAGCCTTGGTTACCTTGCCGTTTTCAATTTCGCAGTCAATGCGCAGATGGCCCTCGATACGGGTGATCGGGTCGATAGTGATACGTTGGCTCATACTTTAGCTTTCCCTCGGGCCTGATAATCTTTATGTACACGTTCAAGCGATGGCAATACCGGTAAAACCCGGATTAGCAACAAATAGGCACAGACTTCAATCGCCACAAAGCCGACCGAAATCAGAATTTCTTCTGACGTTGGGAAATAGTGATAACCATTACCCGGATTGAATGCCAGTAACGAATAGTTCATGCGCCACAGCGCAGCTCCCAGCAGCATGCTTAATGCGCCAAGGAATAACATACGCGAATCACGACGGAATCTATCCCAATGGAACACCAGCAGTGGGAACAACATCAGACCAATTTCACACCAGAAAGAAATAGAGTAACGATTCCACTGTGAGAGGTATTCTGATTTGTCACGCAGCACGATTTCAGCAAAGCGTAGCGCTACAAACAGGATCAGGAAGATATCGATAACCTGTGTTAAGCGATAAAACAGAGGTTTTTCGTTAGGCCCTTTTCCCGCCAGCCCCGCCTGTACCAGTGAGCCTTCAAACACCACAATCGAGAAGCCCATAATAAAGGCCGTTAGCAGTGAGAAGACCGGCAGCAGCTCATAGCTTTGCCACAGCGGGTGGATTTTATTCCCCGCCGCAATCATCAGCGATCCCATCGAGGATTGGTGCATGGTTGGCAACAGTGCGCCTAAAGCCAGAATGAAGAACATGATTTTATTCAGCCACTTCATTGGCACTTTCCAGCCAAATTTCTCCAACACAACGGGGGCAAATTCCAGCGCCATTACACCGATATACACCGTCATACATACCGCGGTTTCAAACAGCACTGAGGACGTATTGAAATGACCCGGCAAATAAAAATATGGCAGGTTCCAATAACGTCCGACGTCGATGGTGATGGATAAGCCACCCAGCGAATAACCGAACAAACTCGCCAACAATGCAGGACGTACTAGCGGGTGATATTCACCACGGTTAAAGACATATACCGCCCACGCCAGTGCCCAACCACCACAGGCAAAACCGGTACCGATTAACAGGTCAAACGAGATCCACAAGCCCCATGGATAGCCTCCGTTCAGATCGGCAACGGAGCCGATCCCGAAGATCAATCGTTTAAGGATGAAAATACCGCACAGCACCACGAAGGGTGCCATCACCATTACCGGCCAACTCACTAAACGGCCGCCTAACGGACTGGCCTTATGTTCACTCATTGTCATCATCTCCGTCATGGTGATTTTTGGTGTTACGACGAATCAATACTGACAGACCCGTCAGAACCACCAGCGGCAAGATCATGCCTTTGTATACGGTATGCTGAATGTGCTCGGAGCGCGCACCGGTAGAGAGTTCAGCCAGTTTTGGCATGCCCAGATTTTCGTATGGCACACCGGCCAACACTAATACCTGCGTCCCACCGCCCTCTTTTTCGCCATAAACATAAGGCTGATAGTTGGCAAGCGGGTGCAAATAGTTATCACCACCGGTCAATGTCTGACGCGGATAGGCATATTCCATACCGGGTTTTGCCGCTAAACGTTTTTTAGCTTCGGCTAATAAATCCTCACGGGTACCGAAAATCACTGCTCCGGTTGGACAGACTTCAACACAGCCCGGCAGTTGGCCTTTGGTAATGCGTTCTAGCCCTTTTTGATCGCACAGCTGACACTTATGAATCTCACCAAACGGGTTGTGATAATCATATTTTGGTACGTCAAATGGACAGCCAACCATGCAGTAACGGCAGCCCGTACAGACATCTGGGTCGTAGTGCACAATGCCCGTTTTGGGATCTTTTCTTAACGCCTGCACCGGACACACCGACACGCAGTTAGCATCAACGCAATGCATGCACTGTTTTTTAATGTAGGCATAGCCGTTTTCGACCTGGTCTTTATTCACGCCAGAACCATCACTCCATACCTGAATAATGTTATTGGTATAGGGTGTTAGTTTGTCGTTGTCAGACCACGTTTGTGGGCCGTTTGGGTTGATCTGGTTTTTATTCAAGCGCTGACATTCCGCCACGCAGGCCTGACAGCCTACGCATAGCGTTGAGTCATACAGCATGCCAACTGCACCTGGGATGGGCGGTTTGTTCTCCACCGCATGCGCAGTACCTGATGTCACCGTACCTGCAGCCAGCGCTCCGGCAGAGGCAAACTTAATAAAATTTCTTCTGTTCACGGTTATTCCCCCCGTGAATCATGGTGCTCAGAGTGACTTTTCTCTGCGTTTTTGCGCTCGGACTCGTGGCGCTTTTGCTGGCGGCCAAGCTCACGCACCGTCATCAAGCTCACCCCAATCAATATCCCTAAGGCACCGCCGATGAGGCCAGTAGCCGTTGGAGAAATATGCCCACCTTCACGGTTATCTACAGCAGGTTTATCCACGCGCGGCGTCGGATTCTCTACATTCGCTAGCTGGAAAATGCCTTTGGTAAAACCCACACCCTGCTCATTACAGCCGTAGCAAGGATGACCGATACCCACTGGCCAGATCCCGCCGCCAATATCGCAGAACTCCAACGTTGAGCAGTTACCGTAAGTTTCTGGCCCTTTACAGCCAAGGTGATACAAACACCAGCCTTGACGGTGGCCGTAATCGCCAAACTCTTTGGCAAAACGACCCGCGTCAAAGTGCGGACGACGTTCGCAGTTCTCGTGAATCAAACGTTCATAGGCAAACAGGGGACGATGTTTGCTATCCAGAGCGGGCAGTTTGCCGTAGGTGATGTAATACACCACGGTAGTTAGGAAGTTATGTGGGTTAGGAGGACAACCTGGGATATTGATCACCGGTTTGCCGATGGCCTCTTCAAGACTCACCGCACCGGTTGGGTTACCGCCAGTGGCAGGAACACCGCCCCATGCAGCGCAAGATCCAATAGCAATGACTGCCGCCGCATCAGCCGCCGCTCGGCGAATATGATCGACAATAGGTTCGCCCGCGACCATGCAATACACGCCGCCGTCTTTTAATGGGATAGACCCATCGACGACCAGCACATATTTGCCTTTGTAACGCTTCATCGCGTTATGCTTATTTTCTTCGGCTTGATGACCAAACGCTGCGGATAATACCTCGTGATATTCGAGCGAAATGGTATTTAGGATCAGATTTTCAATCGTTGGATGCGTTGCCCGCAACAACGATTCGGTACAGCCAGTGCATTCTTGAGCACCTATCCAGATGACAGGTGGTCTCTGTGGGTCGATAATTGCCGCAGCCATTTCAGCCGCCGCATTGGAACTTAGCCCTAGTGTGGCGGCCATACCCGCGCACAACTTCATGAAGTCACGACGGTTCACACCGTGTGCGGATAGAAAGTTATCCTCAGCCATTCGTAGTATTCCTTAGATGCGCATTCGTCTGGCGGAATGCTTAGGTGGGCAAATGCTAAGGATTAACCCTACTAGTTGTGGTTGATCTTTATCAAGTTGAGAAGGATTAGCTTAACGTCAACACGAATTATGTGAATAAAACCGATTCAGCGGAAATTAAATAGCATAAATATTCCGCAATTTTTATTATCCCGAGTGTTGAAATAATTATATTGATTACTGTTATATGATTTTTCTTATTGGATAGATGCGTTCTAAATGAGAGTGGTTTTTATTAAAAATAAAAAATAGAATTAAATAAATTAAATTCATTTAAATTTTTAGTTAAATATTAAAGGTTATTGAAGATATAGAGAGGTTATCAATATTAGGGGTGGGTTGTGGGATTTAGTGTAGGGTTCAGCCTGCCTATCGTTGATGGAACTGTTGTGTAATATTTCGTTCGCCTATCATCTATGTCACCGTTGTGTAAGGTTCCGCCCGCCAGTCAATATCGAGCTTCATTGATACCCTAGTGAAGGCGTACGGGCAGAGACCACCAGCGCGTGGTCTCTGCACTCGCGCGCTT